>Ga0066256_1000237_pt1 | contig 220306 bp, 186 predicted proteins | sample ThiBio_1000_biof_FD_87107 | JGI IMG/M metagenome (GOLD analysis project Ga0066256, IMG submission 87107) | Wastewater bioreactor microbial communities from Cape Town, South Africa - Thiocy_expt_1000_biof (version 2) | ecosystem: Engineered > Bioreactor > Thiocyanate-remediating >...
GCGTCAGCGGCACCCGGGGCGTTGCGGACAGGGATTCCCCCCCTCGAGAAAAGCGGGGTGAGCGTAGACCGTTTTGGGAAAAAAGCAAGAGGCGAGAAGCACCGGCCTCTCCGTCATCCTCCCCCGCGTGGCGGGGGAGGATCACCGCACCGCCAGTGCCAACACATTACTCAATGTAGTTTCACAAACATCTATGTTGCAAAACTACAAGCACCGTGTACTTTCGCCGCGCTCGCACGACCGGGGAGGCGCCAATGACCAAGACCAAGATCACCACAACGTCGCGCGGATTGCCGATGTCGAACCTGGGCGGGCCGAGCACCCTGCCCCGTTTCCGCTGGCAGCAGCCCACCATCGACAAGAACACCCCCCCCAACCGCGGCCTCACCGACGAGGAAAACGCCCACGGCTTCAACTGGGGCAAGGATTCGATCCTGCCCTACCGGGTCTACGACGATTACGATCGCTCGCAGGAACCGGGCGAAATGCAGCTGGTGACGCTGGAAAACAGCCGGCTGCGCGTTGCCGTGGCGCCGCAATATGGTGGCCGCCTGATGGAGCTGCACGACAAGCAGCTCGGCCGCGATCTGGTGTTCACCAATCCCGTGTTCCAGCCGGCCAACCTCGCCGCGCTCAACGCCTGGTTCTCCGGCGGTATCGAGTGGAATGGCCTGATCCCCGGCCACACCCCCTTCACCACCGCCCAGGTGTTCGCCGGCATCATCGAGACCGATCGCGGCCCGGTGCTACGGATCTACGAATTCGACCGTATCGTCGAAGCCACCTGGCAGATCGACCTGTTCCTCAACGATGACGACGACCGGCTCTATGTGCATGGCCGCATCGTCAACAATACCGATGCGACCAAGCTCGCCTATTGGTGGACCAATGTCGCGGCGCCGATGAGTAAAGGGATGCGCGTCCTCGCTCCGGCCGATTACTCGATCGAGCATGTGCTGCCCAATAACGAGCTGGCCCGCTTCCCCTTCCCCGATCCCGAGCGTTTCGACGGCTCCTACCCGGACAAGTGGCGCGACTCCACCTCGGTGTTCTTCCGCAAGCCCGATGCCAACAGGCTGTTCATTGCCGGGCTCGATGCCGATGGCGTCGGCTTGGCGCAGACCGCCACCTCGGCGCTCCAGGGCCGGAAGTTCTTCTATTTCGGCACCGGTGCCGGCGGCCAGCAATGGATGGATTACCTGGCCAGGCCCGGTGAGGGCGACTACATCGAAATCCAGAGCGGCATCGCCCCGACGCAGAACCAGCGCTTCGAGCTCGCGCCCAACAGCGAAGTGCACTGGACCGAGGTCTATGGCGCGCTCAGCGTCGATCCGGCCAAGGTGCATGACGCCGACTACCACAAGGCAAGCCGCGCGACCGGCGCCGCGATCGATGCCCGCTTCCCCGCCGCCGAACTCGCCGATGTCGATGCCTTCCTCACGGCAGTGTCGCGCCGGCCTGTAACCAAACGTCTGACCGACGGTTCGCCCTGGGGCGCGCGCCAGGAAAAGCTCACCGGCAAGCCGCTCGCTCCTGGCCTCGATTTCGCCGTGCCGCACCCGACCGATTGCTGGGATGAGCTCGCGACCACCGGCCGCTTCTCCGAGGCGAGCCTCAAGCGCGTGCCGGCCGATTTCGCGGTCTCGCCCATATGGGTGGCGGCGCTGGACAAGAGCCGCGACAAGCAGGGCGAGACCTGGCTCCATGCGCTGCTGCTCGGCATCGCCACGCTCGACAATGGCGATCGCGATGCGGCGCGCGCCCTGTTCGAGCGCTCCATCGCGCAAAAACCCACCTGGCTCGGCCGGCGCCAGCGCGCCCTGGTCACCAGCGACCCCGATGCCGCCGACCGCGACTACCTCGCCGCCTGGGCCAGCGGCGACGCGCCGCCGGCTTTGGCTGCCGAGATCGTCAGCCTGCTGGTCAAGCACGGTCGGCTCGAGCGGCTCCGCGCTTTTGCTTCGGGCCTCCCCGCCTCGGCGCTCACCGACGAGCGCGTCCATCTCGGCCGCGCCATGGTGGCGGCATCGGAGGGCGATCTCGACCTGCTCGAACGCCTGCTCGACCGCCACTTCGCCACGGTGCGCGAAGGCGAGAACCTGCTCGACGAACTGTGGGTGGCGCTGCAGCGCGGTCGCCTGCAGCAGGCGCTGAAACGCGCGCCCTCGCCGGCAGAGCTGGCCGAACGGCTGAAGCAGCATCCGGTGCCGGCGCATCTCAACTTCCGCATGCGGGCTGTCGACGAGGTGAAGTGATGGCGGCTGGCGAGACGGCCCCGACGCTGATCCAGTCGATCTCGCTGGGGCTCGGCGGCTACAACAAGGCGTTCCAGCTGGTGGGCAGCTATCTGCTCGCCTCGCCCGAAGCCTTCATCCGCGAGCCGCTGCAGGAGATCGCCCGCGCCGCCGGGGTAAGCGAGCCCACCGTGCTGCGCTTCTGCCGCCAGTTCGGCTTCAAGGGCCTGCCGGATTTCCGCATCGCGCTCGCCATGTCGCTGGCCCGCGAAGCGCAAGGGGCGTTCATCGATCCCGGCGTCACCGACAAGGCGGTGGTGAACCTTGCCGCCAAGCGCGCCATTGCCCGCTTCGCCCTGTCGCTCGTCGGTGACGATCGCTCGATCATCATCGATTCCGGCTCGACCACCCAGCTCTTCGCCGAGAACCTCAGGGCCGCCAATCCGCTGGTGATCATGACCACCGGGCTGAACATCGCCGAGGCATTTCGCGGCGCCAGCCAGCATACCGTGATGCTGCCGGGCGGCACGGTGCGCTTCGAATCCAACTCGCTCTCGGGCCGCATGGTCGAAAGCACTGTCGGCGGCATGCGCTTCGACACCATTTACCTCGGCGCCGACGCCATCGACCCGGTGCTCGGCCTCTCGACCTTCAACGAGGCCGAAGCGCACCAGAACGCCGCCATGGTCGCGGTGAGCCAGCGGGTGATCGTCCTCGCCGATTCCACCAAGTTCCGCGCTCCGGCCCTGCACCGGATCTGCGAAGCCGACCGTATCCACGCCGTGATCACTGACACTGGCCTTGCCGATGACACCGCCAAGCTGCTCGAACAGCATGGCGTCGCCGTTCACCGGGTCGAGCCGGAAGGAAGCATCTGATGACCGACGCCCTGTTCCCCGCTACCGACCTCGACCGCTGGGCCACCACCCGCGAAATCCGGCGCCAGCCGGCGATCTGGCGCAGCTTCGGCCCACGCCTCGCGAGCATCGCCGCCGAGATCAAAGCCTGGATCGCCGAGCGCCGTCCGGATGAAATCTGGTTCTGCGGCGCCGGCACTTCAGCCTTTGTCGGCGAGACGCTGGCCAGCTACCTCAACACCGCGCCCGGCCCGATCCGCTTCCGCGCCATTCCCTCGACCGACCTGATCGCCGCGCCGCGCAACTACCTGCGCCCCGGCATCAAGCTGCTGGTCGTATCGTTCGGCCGCAGCGGCAACAGTTCCGAGACCATCGGCACGCTCGACTTGCTCGCCGCCCACGCGCCGGAAGCCGATCGCCTGCACATCACCTGCAATGCCAACAGCGCGCTGGCCCGCACCGACAATGCCGGCCCGGGCGAACTGCGCAACATCGTCCTGCCGCCGGAAACCGACGACAGCGGCTTTGCCATGACGTCGAGCTACACCACCATGCTGCTGACGGCGCTCGCCGCGTTCGACCCGGCCCCGCCGGCGCCGGTTGCCGAGCTCATGGTCCGGCTGGCCGATGGCGCCGAGGCGCTGCTGGCAGGGCAGTTGGAGCGGCTGATCGCATTGCCCATGCCCGAGCGCGCCGTGTTCCTCGGCTCCGGCCCGCTCACCGGCTCGTCGCGCGAAAGCGCTCTGAAGGTGCTGGAACTGGCAGCCGGCCAGATCCCCACCTCCTGGGATTCGACCCTCGGTTTCCGCCATGGCCCCAAAGCCATCACCAACGGCAACACCAAGGTGTTCGTGCTGCTGTCGTCCGACCCGCACACCCGTCGCTACGACACCGACCTCGCCACCGAGGTTGCGGCGCAGTTCGGCGCCGATGTGGTGCTGCGGCTCGGCGCCCCCACAGCGGGCGCCGATATTGCGGTGCCCAGCGTCGGCAACGACGCCTGGTCGTCAGTGCTCTACGTCATGGTGGCGCAGCTCTTGTCGGTGATCTGGTCGCACAAGCTTGGGCTGACGGTCGACAACCCCTTCGCCTCAGGCAACCTCACCCGCGTCGTCGCCGGGGTGAAGCTCTACCCGCTCCCCGAAGCGGGCCCGCAGGTGTTCGGCGCCCTCGATGTCGGCGGCACCAAGATCGAAGCGCGGCTGTTCGACAGCAAGCTCGAGGTGCGCGAGCGCCAGCGCTTCCCCACCGCCAAGGGCAGCTATGAAGAGCTGCTCGAGGCGCTGCAGGGCGCCGTCGGCTGGCTCGACCAGGCGAGCGGCACCAAGGTGGCGCTCGGTGTCGGCCTGCCCGGGCTGATCGACCCCGCCACCGGCATCTCGATGACCTCGAATGTGCCGGCCACCGGCCATACCCTCAGCGCCGACCTCTCGGCCCGCATCGGCCGCGCCATTCCGGTTGAGAACGACTGCAAGTGTTTCGCCCTCTCCGAAGCCAATGGCGGCGCCGGCGCCGGCTATCGCACGGTGTTCGGCCTGATCCTCGGCACCGGCGTCGGCGGCGGCGTCACGGTCGATGGGAAGCTCGTGGTCGGCCACAATGGCCTCCCTGGTGAAGTCGGCCATTTCGGCCTGCCGGCCGAGCTGGTGCAGCGGCACAACCTGCCGATCGTCGCTTGCGGCTGCGGCCGCATTGGCTGCTACGAGACCCTGCTCTCCGGCCCCGGCATGGGCCGCATCGCCAAACACCTCACCGGCGAGGATATCGACTCCTCGGCTATCGTTGCCCGCGCCGCCTCGGGCGACGCAACGATGCGCCAGGTGCTCGACATCTGGTTCGATATTCTCGGCGAGCTGATCCACACCATCCAGCTCACCATCGACGCCGATTGCGTGGTGATCGGCGGCGGCCTCTCCAATATCGATGGCCTCGTCACCGAGCTGTCGCGGGTCTTCGCCCCGAAGATGCTGCCGGGGGTGCGCCAGCCGGCCTTCGCCACCGCCCGCTTCGGCGATGCCAGCGGCGTCCGCGGCGCCGCCATGCTGGTGGCGGGAGCGCGCAAATGAGGGAGCTCCGCGATCTCATCGCCCGCAACCGCAACGGCTCGGGCGAGGCCCTGCCCTCGGTCTGCTCGGCCCACCCGGATGTGCTCGCCGCCTCGCTGCTGCTCGCCGACGAGTGGGACGTGCCGCTGTTGATCGAAGCCACCAGCAACCAGGTGAATCAGTTCGGCGGCTATACCGGCATGACCCCGCCGGACTTCATCAGCTTCGTCCGCGGCATTGCCGCGCGCAGCGGTGTCGACGCCGGCCGCGTGCTGTTCGGCGGCGATCACCTGGGCCCGCAGGCCTGGCGCGACCAGCCGGCGACGATCGCCATGGCCAATGCCCGCGACCTCGTCGCCGCCTATGTGAAAGCCGGCTTCACCAAGATCCATCTCGATTGCTCCGAGGGCTGTGCCGGCGAACCGCCGGCGGTCGGCGATGCGCTGAGCGCGGCCCGCGCCGCCGACCTCGCCGCGATCTGCGAAGCTGCGACCGCCGACCCGACATCGCTGAGCTACATGTTCGGCACCGAAGTCCCGCCCCCCGGTGGCGCCCGGGCCGAAGAGGGCCCCATCGGCATCGCCCCCACCGAGCCGGCCAATGCCCGCGCCACCATCGGGGCGCATCGCGACGCCTTCGCGGCGCTCGGGCTGGAACAGACCGCCTGGCAACGCGCCGTCGGCCTCGTCGTCCAGCCGGGCCTGGAATTCGCCCCCGACCACATCCACCGCTTCGACACCACGTCGCCCGACCTGCTGTCGCCGGTGCTCGAAGGCCATGACGGGCTGAGCTTCGAGGCGCACTCCACCGACTACCAGTATCCGGACGTGTTCCCGGCTTTGGCGCAGCGCCACTTCGCCGTGCTGAAGGTCGGCCCCGCTCTCACCTTCGCCTACCGCCAGGCGATCTACGCGCTGGATGGCGTCGCGAGCTGGCTCGCCCCGGACGCGAACCGCCAACCCATCGCCCCGGTGATGGAAGCCCTGATGCTGGAAACCCCCAAAAACTGGGCCAAGCACTATGCCGGCGACGCCGCGACGCTGAAACTGCTCCGCCACTTCAGCTACGCCGACCGCATCCGCTACTACTGGGCCCAGCCCCAGGCGACTGAAGCCGTCGGGCAGTTGCTGGCGGCGCTCGGTCCGAACAAGCCAGTGGCGCCGCTGCTCGAACAGTACTTCGCGCCGGAGGTGATCGCGCGAGCCGAACGGCTCGAGGCCCGCTCGCCCGATTGGGCAAGGGCGCTGATCTACGCCCAGGTGCAGACGGCGCTGGTGCCGTATTTCGCGTGTGTCGGGGTGGCGACTTAGGGGCGTTCGCACCGGAGCCAGAGGCGATCGCCTTCTCCCCTTGCGGGAGAAGGTGCCCGAAGGGCGGATGAGGGGTTCTCTCCGCGTACTGGTCGCTCCTCGCTTCGCTCGGAGCGCGCTACACTTCGTTGCGCGTACCCCTCATCCGGCGCTGCGCGCCACCTTCTCCCGCAAGGGGAGAAGGTGACCCGGTGCGTGATGCGAGAAACCTTTGGCTAACTAATCCCTTCCGGCCCAGCCCCGCACACCAGCGCCCCCACCGACGTCCCCGCCGCATACGCCACCCGCCCGGTCATCAGCGCCGCCACTGCCGCTGCGCCGCTCAGATCCGCGGCGATGCCGAGTTCGAACCACAGCCAGCGGCTGGCTTCCAGCATGTCTTCGTCGCTGAGCAGCACCACGTCGTCGACCACCGAGCGCACCACGTCGAACACCCTTGGGTCAGTCTCGGCGCAGCTCATCGTCGCAATGCGGCTCGTCACCTCCGGCAGGCGCACCACGTGCCCCGCATCGAGCGAGGCCTTGAGCGTCGGCGACCCCGTGGGCTCGATGCCGATGATTTTCACCGCTGGCTTCAGCGCCTTGATCGCCACGCCCATGCCCGACACCAGCCCGCCACCGCCGATGGCGACCAGCACCACGTCGAGATCGGGCACATCGGCGAGCAGCTCCAGCGCCGCCGTCCCCTGCCCGGCCATGACGGCCGCATCGGCGAAGGGGTGGAAATAGGCCGCGCCATTCTTCTCGGCAAAGGCGAGGGCGTGGAGGTTGGTCTCGTTCCACACTTTGCCGACGATCTCGACCGTGGCGCCCCAGCGCTTCAGCTTCTCGACCTTTGCCGCGGTGATGTTCTCCGGCACATAGATCGTCGCCGTCACCCCGGCGAGCTTCGCCGCCCGCGCCACGGCCAGCCCGTGATTGCCACCGGAGGCGGTGACGATGCCGCGCTCGAGCGCCTCGGCCGGCAGCGACAGCAGCTTGTTGGTGGCGCCGCGCGCCTTGAACGAGCCAGTGGCCTGGAGGCTCTCGAGCTTCAGCGACAGCTTTGCCGGCGTCAGTGGCGCGGACAAAGCCCGCGCTTCGATGGTCGGGGTGCGCCTGATATGTGGGGCGATGCGGGTGGCGGCGGCGTTGATGTCGGTAAGGGTGATCATGCGGCAGGCGCCTCATAGGGAGAAGCGACGACGAAGCAGCAATTGCCCGGCCGCACCCGGCCCGGCTGGCGGCGGCCATAAAGGATGCCGCTGGCGCGATAGTGGAGGTCCACCGGCGCGCGGCCCGGATTGGCGAGAAAATGGATGCGGCCGGCCAGTTGCCCGGCCTCGACCTCGGTGCCGAGCTTGTGCAGCGGCTCGTAGACCCCATCATCCTCGGCAATCACATGCGCCTTGGGACCAAGGTCATACAGTCTGGGGTCTGCGGTCACCGGGCTCGCGTAGCGCGCCGGCAGCACCCCCAGATGGGCCAGCACGTTCCGCACGCCACGCCGGCAGAGCGCCAGCGCATCGACCGATACCGTGCCGCCGCCGGCCATCTCGGTGCCGATCACCGTCATCCCCTGCAGGGCCGCCGAAGCGGTGGCGGTGCGCGGATCGCCACGGTTGTCGATCACCACTGCGATCGCCGTGCCGAACGCTTTGGCCGCCGCGACATTCGCCGCATGCTGCTCGGGCGTCGCGCCCGGCTCGATCACCGAACTCGGGATGATGTCGAGCGACGAGCCGCCCGAATGGAGGTCGATGAACACATCGCCCATCGGGAAGATCACGTCGTTCACATAGGCCGCGATCTGCCGTGTCGTGGTGCCCAGTGGATCGCCCGGGAAGGTGCGGTTCATGTTGATTTCGTCGATCGGCGAGGTGCGCCGCGCCGCGTTCACCGCCGGCAGGTTGATCGCCGGAATGAAGATCAGCCGCCCCTGCACATCCGCGGGGTCGAGGTCGCGGATCAGTTCGCCCAGCGTGATCGGCCCCTCATACTCGTCGCCATGGTTGCCGCCTTCGAGGATCACCGTCGGACCCTCCCCGTTCTTGATCACCGCCACCGGCACCGGCACCACGCCCCAGGCATCGTCATGCACCGATAGCGGGATGTGGAAGAACCCGACCTGCTTGCCCGGCTTGTCGAAGTCCACCGTGGCGGTGGCCAGCTTCTGTGAAATGTTGCGGTCCATTTTTTGCTCTTGGTCGTGATTCCAGGGGTTGCCCACAGCCGCGAATGCTCAGGCAAATTTTACAGGTGATAGTTTACGTTCTCTTGTGATAGTCGGTGCGCGGTGCGCTGCGCCGCCCCGGCTCTTGCGCTGCAGCATCGGCTCTGCCACCAGAATGCCGAGGGAGACTGAACGAATGGCCAGAACCGGACGCCCTGCCGCCAGCGCGACAACGCCCGAAAAACCCGTGAAGGCAGCGCGGGCGAAGCCGGCGGTCAAAGCCGCCCAGAAGACCGCCGAAGCCGGAGACAAGCTCGCCTATGGCGTGCCGGCGCTGGAAAAGGGGCTCGACGTGATCGAACTCCTGGCAACGCAGTCGAAGGGCATCACCCAGAGCGAGATCGCCCAGCTGCTCGGCCGTTCGCTGCAGGAGGTCTACCGCGTGGTGATGGCGCTCGAGCGGCGCGGCTACATCCAGCGGCGGCCCGGCGAGGACGGGTTCTTCCTCTCCAACCACCTGCACGTGCTGTCCAACCAGTACCCGCCGATGCGCCGGCTGCTCGATGCGGCGCTGCCGATCATGTACTCGACCTCGATCGCCGCCTATCAGGCGCTGCACATTGCCATTCTCGACCGCCTCGCCATCCGCGTCGTGGCGCAGGTCGATAGCCCCGCCCCGCTCGGCTTCCGCCTGCGTGTCGGCACCCAGAACCCCGCGGCGTCCACCGCCTCGGGCCGCCTGCTGCTGGCCTTCCAGCCGCCGGCGATCCGCGACTGGGTGATGGCCGAGATCGAACGCACCGCGCCCGAAACCGACATGGTGGCGCTGAAGCGCCGGGTCGAAACGCTGCACCGCACCGGCTACGAGATCATCGCCGGCGAGGGCCTGCAGGGCATCACCGACGTGAGCTTCCCCATCCTCGACGCCAATGGCCACGCGCTCGCCGTCCTGACCATGCCGTACCTGCCCTCGAGCAAGGAGCGGGTGTCGCTGGAAACGGCAAGCCGCGCCCAGTTCGAAGCGGCCAAGGCCATTACCCAACTGTTCGACGGCACGCTGATCGAGCCGAAATTCCCGCTGGCTCCGATCAGAGAGAAGCGGCCACCGGCACGGCCGACATAACGATCGTAGACGCAGCACAGAGGCCGGTGCGTGAAGAGTACCCCCTCCCCTGTCCCCTCCCCGCAAGGGGGAGGGAGACGCTCCCGCCAGCGGCAGTGTTTTGGTCTCCTCCCCCCTTGCGGGGGAGGGACAGGGTGGGGGGTACGTTTCCCGCACCGGCCTATCCGCTGTAATGCCCACCCTCACCGCGTCGACTCCCCGACCCGATGCGCAAACACCTCGTCGAGCCATAGCGGCTCGCCGGCATCATCCCCGATCTCGAGGAAAATCTCCGCCATCGAAGCGGTCCAGGCGCGCTGCACCTCCGACGCCGCGGTCGCCGCCGACGCCGCGCGGAACCCGTCGCGCGCCCGCATGCGGCAAACGACGATCTCCGCGTGTCGCCAGATCTGGTAGTCGTAAATCCCGGCCGCATCGATCAGATCAAGGATCTCCGGCCACACCGCGCGGTGCTTTTCGTCATAGGCCGGGCCCATGCCGGGCCTGAGCCGGTAGATGTAGAGGAACGCCTGACCAGGCGCCGTGTCGCGAGCCGTCATTTCACCGCCCCCGCCAGCGCGCCCGACAGGATCTGCCGCTGGAACAGCAAGTAGACGATCATCACCGGCAGCAGCGCAACGATCAAACCGGCGCTGATCAACGGAATCGACACATCATACTGGCCCGAGAGCAGCGCCACACCGACCATCAAAGTGGTCTTGTCCGAGCCGCCCATGATCACCAGCGGCAGCAGCAGGTCGTTCCACATCCAGACGAAGTTGAGGATCGAGAGCGCCGCGATTGCCGGGGTCGAGATCGGCAGCATCATCTGGAACAGGATGCGCAGCTCCCCTGCCCCGTCGATACGCGCCGCCTCGATCAGCTCGTCGGGAATGGCGCGGAAAAATGCCGCCAGCATATAGGTGCTGATCGGCAGCCCGAACGCCGCATAGGAAAAGATCAGCCCTTGGTAGGTGCCGCCGAGCCCCAGGTCGAGAATGGTCTCGTAGAGCGGATAGATCACCACCTGGCTGGGGATCACCAGCATGGCGATGATGAACAGGAAGATCAGGTTGCCGCCCTTGATCCGGAGCTTGGTCACCGCATAGGCGATGAACAAGGCCGCGACCGTCGAGAGCAGCAGCCCGCCGCCGGTGGTGATGATGCTGTTGAACAAGAGCCGCGGCACATCCATCCGGACGAAGGTCTCGGCATAGTTCTCGAAGCTGATGTCGACCGGCAGCCCGAGCGGGTTCTGCGCATAGCCGGTGCGGGTCTTCAGCGAATTGAGGACGGTGAACACCAGCGGATAGAGCGCCACCACCGCCACCACCACGAGGATGAAGGTCACCAGCCATTTGACGATGGTGCGGAGCAGCGGGTTGCTGCCCGGCGCCACCTCATCCGGCACGCTGTCGGAAACGCTGGCGAGGCTCATTTGCTGGCCTTTCCTTCGGCATACATGCGCCGGACCACGAAGGCCGAGACGATGGCGGCGAACACGAACAGCGCCATGCCGATGGCCGCGCCCTTGCCGCGATTGAGGAATTCGAAAGTGGTGGTGAACACCAGGTACTCGGGCAGCATGGTGGCGCTGCCCGGCCCGCCGCGCGTCAGCGCATAGATCAGCGGGAACATCCAGATCAGCATCGACGAGGTGCAGAGCACGGTCCAGTAGCCGATCACCGGCTTCAAGAGCGGCGTGACGATCTCGATCAGCAGCCGCCAGAATCCGGCGCCGTCGAGCCGCGCTGCCTCGATCACCTCGTCGGGCACGGTCGACAGGCCCGAGAGATAGGTGAGCACGCCGAGCCCGAAAAAGCTCCACAGCGCAACGGAGGTCAGCGAGAACAGCGCGCTCGTCGCCCCGTTCAGCCACTCGATGGCGAGCGGCGCGAGCCCGATGAAGATCAGGAAAGCGTTGAGCGGCCCATCGGGCGCGAGGATCTGCCGGAACATGATGCCGACGACGATCGGCGCGATCATGTAGGGCAGGAAATAGATGGCCCGGAACGCCTTCCAGCCTGGCGAGCGCTGGAAGATCAAGAGCGCCAGCACCAGCGGCAGGAAGATCCATACCGGCAGCGTCACGAACACCAGGGCGGCGTTCCTGAACGAAGTGGCGAACACCGGATCCTTGAACATCGAGGCATAGTTGGCGAACCAGGCGAACTTGGGGTCCTCGAAGCCGCGCGTCTGGTAGAGGCTGAGGATGAAGGCGCGGACCAGCGGCACCAGCTTGAAGATCACCGCCAGCGCAATGCCCGGCACCACCAGCGCGATGCCAAGGATCAACTCCGGCCGCATCCGCCGTTTCTTGCGGGTCAGGCCGCTGCTCGATGACTGGTCGATCTGGGTCATGGATTGTCCGAAGGCCTGGAAGAACGGAGCCGGATGAACCGGCTCCGGACGGTCGATGGCGACACCGCAGCTGACGAGCCGGTGCGGGAAGAGTACCCCCACCCCTGTCCTCTCCCCGCAAGGGGGAGGGAGACGCTCACACCGGCGTCAGTGTTTTGGTCTCCTCCCCCGCGGCGCTACCGCGTCCGCTAGGCGGGGGAGGGACAGGGTGGGGGGTGCTCTTTCCGAGCCGAACCGTCCCCTTACTGCGCCTTGCTCGGGCTCTCCTCGAGCGCCGTCTGCATCTGCGCGGTCCAGTCGGCCACGGTGATGGTGCCGAGCGTCACTTCCTGCCAGCCGCGCGCCAGGGCGTCGGCTTCCTGGCCGGAGAGCAGCACGCCGACATGCAGGGTCGGCTTCTTGATGATCTCCTGGATCTGCGCCAGCGCCTGAGACTTCGGCAGCGCGTTCGGATCGACATTCCTGTTGAGCGAGATGCCGCCTGCGACGCTGGCGAGGAGGTTGGCGTTCTCGACGCCGGCGACGAACTTCACGAACTTGAAGCCCGCTTCCTGCTTGGTGCTCCACGGCGTCACGCCGAACACCGAGCTCTCGGTGCCGCTGAAGCTGTGCGCCAGGGGAGCGTCGGCCACCAGTACCGGCCAGCTCATGGCGCCGACATTCTCATCGCCCAGAGCCGCGCCGAACGCCGCCCAGTTCACCGCATCGGCGATGATGGTGGAGGCGAAGGCGGCATTGCCGCTCTGGAAGATATCGGCGCCGTCAGGCAGCATCGAGATCGAGGGCGAGCTCGAGTTGATCCAGCCGCGCGTCGTGCCGATCGAGGCCATGGCTTCGAGGATCGACACCATCTTGGGGTCGGTCCACGGCAGCTTGCCCACCATGATGGCGCGCATGTCGTCTTCGGTGAGGAAGTTGCGGGCGACTTCCGGGAAGTTCCAGTAGGCCGGGAACACCCCGGTCATGCCGTGTGCGAGGCAGGTCTTGCCGATCGCCTTCACCGCGGTACAGGCCGCATCCATCTCGTCCCAGGTCTTGGGCGGGTTGGCCGCGTCGAGCCCGGCTTCCGTCAGCACGGCCTTGTTGTAGTACATCACATTGCCCTGGTAGCCGAACGGCAGGCCGTAGCAGGGCTGGGTGGTGTCGTAGTTGAGGCAGCCGCCCGAATAGGTGATCAGGTCACCGGCCGCGGCGAGCACGTCCTCGGGCAGCTGCACATAGGCGCTGCGCCGATCGAACAGCTCGAGGCCGGCATTGTTCTCCATCACATCGGGGCCGCTCTTGGTCGCGATATAGGGACCCTGGACGCTCGGATAGCGATCGAACGGCACGGTCTCGAGTTCGACCTTCACATCCGGATTGGCCTTCTCGAACGCCGCCACCAGTTGCGCCCAGTAGTCCGGGCCACCCGGCTGCCAGTTGAGCACGCGAATGGTGGTGACATCCTGCGCCAGCGCCGGCGCCATCATGGCCGTCAGCGCCACGGCGCCCGCGACGATGCGCCAACCCTGTCTCGAAACGATGGTCATCTGAATTTCCCTTCCTCTGATGCCCGGCGCCGGGCGGAAGCCCATCACGCCGTTGTCCCCTATGGGCGCCGGGAAAGCGCCCTGCCTCCCCGATCACCCCATCGACACACCCCTCGGACGCGCATCTTCACGTCCCGTGTCAGTGCCGTGACGCTAGCACGACAAGTTTCCAATATGAAAGTGTAATTTCTTATACAAAAGTCTGTCGGGATGGCGATCGGTTAGGGCAGTGCGTGAAGAGCACCCCCACCCCTGTCCCCTCCCCGCAAGGGGGAGGGAGACCCAAACACAGGCGCCGGTATGAGCGTCTCCTTCCCCCTTGCGGGGGAGGGACAGGGTGGGGGGACCTCTTCCCGCACCGCCCCGTCCCACGCTCAGAGCCCTCACACCCCCTCCGGCACCACCCCGCCCTGCCGGCTCGATTTCAGCGCCGCATCGACCAGCGCCATCGTCCTGATGGAATCGTGCACGTCGGTGTCGAGCACCGTGTCTTCCCCGGCGGCGAAGCGCTGCAGGTTCGCCATGACGAAGCCGAAGGCGTCCGGCACCCGCTCGCCGCCGACCAGCGGCACCGCCGTCCACGGCACCCCCACGATGGTCATTTCCAGCGTCTCGGGCACCGGCTTCACGTAGTCGACGAGATAGCCGACGGTGAGATGGGCGCAGCCTGCGGTGCCCTCGACCCGGATCGTCGCTTCGATATGCTCGGGGCCGTAATTGTAGGTGTGGTTGAGCGACAATGCGCAGCGCACTCGATCGCCATAGTCGAGGATGATCGAGGAGCGCGCATCCGCCAACGTCGGATAGCGCGGGTGCTTCACCGCCTTGGCATAGACGCTTTCGGGCTCGCCCAGCAGCGAGCGGATCCAGTCGAGATAGTGGATCGAGTGCAGCGGGATCTCCACTGCATCGAGATGCGGGATGAAGCTCCACAATTCCCACGGCATATAGACCGCCAGCCGCACCTCGACCTCGACGATCTCACCCAGCAGCCCTTTGCGCGCCGCATCGCGGATCGCCAGCATCGAGGGGGTAAAGCGCAGCTGGAAATTGGTCGCGGCAGTAATCGAGCGCTGGTCGATCGCCGCAACGATCTTGCGGGCCGTGGCGAGATCCGGGCCGACCGGCTTCTGCAGCAGGGCCGCGCTGTTTGCCGGCAGCCGATCGACCGTGCCGAGCAGCACCGCCGGCGGCAGCGCCAGGTCGAAGATCCCGTCAGTGCCGCAGGCGGCGATCGCCGCCTCGAGCGTCGGGTGCACCACCTCGACCCCGAAATCCGCAGCCAGGGTCCTGGCGGTCTCCTGGTTCACGTCGAAAATCCCGGCGACCGGCAGGCCCATCTTCCGGTATGCCGGCAGGTGCCCGTCGCGGACGATGCCGCCGGCGCCGATAATGGTGATCGGCCGCGGCCGGCTCGGCATCGGCCAGACCTGCTGCAGGTCGGCAAGGGCGGCGGGGAGGGTCGTCGAGGTCATGAGGTCTCCATCACGCGCTCGCTTGCAGCGCCCCGGAAGAGGCTGGTCTCGAACGCGTCAATTATCACTGGCGATAGTTGATGTTGATATTTGATAGAAGCGCTGCTTAACTCTGTCAAGGATCGCCGCCATGCCGCGGCGGCCCGACGCGACCACCAACGGGAGGATTTTCAGGCAATGGCCATCGACGGCGAGAACGCTCACCCACACGCGGCACGACGGTTGCGCGAAAGCTTCGGCGACAGCCTGCCGAACGTGCGGCTGCAACTCGATCCCGCCCTTGCTGAAGGTGAGTTCGCCATCGCCATGGACGGCGACACGCTCGAGCTGCGCGGCGGTCCGTTCTCGGGCGTCATCTATGGCGTCGAGGAAATCATCCAGCGCTCGGCCGGCAGGCTCGATCTCGCCGCCTGGAGCCGCCCCGTCACCGGCAAGCCCGGCCTCGCCTACCGCACCTTCTGGACCTGGGATCACTCGACGAACTGGGAGCTGTCGCAGATCGGCCAGCAGGAGATCGGCGTCTTCAATCCGTTCCAGAAGCCGCCCGGCGGCTTCCTTGCCGACTACAAACGGCTGGTGGATTTCTGCTCGATCAACCGCATCGGCGGCATCACCGTCTATGGGTTCCTCCGCGACAGCCATGGCGGCATCGAAGCGGCCAAGGAGCTCTGCCGCTACGGCAACGAGCGCGGCGTGCGCATCATCCCCGGCATCGCCATCGGCGCCTATGGCGGGGTCTATTGGGAGGGCAAGCACAAGTACAACCTCTCGACCTGGCTGAAGGCCAACCCGCAGCATGCGGCCAGGATGGAGAAGGATGTCGGCTTCCAGATCGCCGACCTCGCCTTCCCGCTCAACTTCCCGCATTCCGATTACACCGTCAGCGCCTGCCCGAGCGCCCCCGAGGTGATCGAGTGGATGGAGGAGGCCGTCGCCTGGCTGGCCGAGACCTTCGAGATCGGCGGCATCAATATCGAAAGCGGCGACTATGGCGTCTGCGGTTGCGAGCGCTGCGTCGCCCGCCGCGCCAACGACGCCGAAGCCGCCCGCCGCAAGGACGACCACGGCGATTCCTGGTCGCATACCGACATGGCCGAAAACTTCCCGCGGCTTTATCGCGCCGCCAAGGCCAAACGGCCGGACCTCTGGATCTATTGCGAAATGCAGTGGGACAACCTGCTCGATCCGGTCGCGACCGAGGCGCAGCATCGGCTGCCGAAAGGCGCCATCTACCAGCACACCGCCAATCGCAGCTTCTGGAAGCGGCTCCGCACCGAGCTCGCGACCGACTATGTGCAGAACCTCCCCACCCAGCCCAACGTGCTGCGCTGCCAGTTCGCCTGCCAGTGGAACGGCGACGAGCGCACCGAGCGCTATGCCTTCAATGCCAGAACCTTCGCCGACATGTCGGTGCGTGGCCGCGAGCTCGGCATGGAGGGGCTGACGGTCTGGGGCGAGCCGTCGGACTACACTGCTACGGTCGAACTCAGTTACCTCGCCTTCTCACGCTTCGGCTGGAACCCGACGCTCAGCTGGGATGCCTTCGTCGCCGACGAGCTGGCGCCGCGGCTCGGCGGCCGGCAGCAGGCCGAGCGCTTCATCGCCATCGCCGAGGAAGTCGATGCCAACCAGACCCTGCCGGTGGCACGGCTGCAGGAATTGCAGGGCGAAGCGCTCAGGATCATGGCATTGCTGGAGGGTGAGCCGGCGCGGCGCTGGCTGACATTGGGCGAGCAGATCAGCCGCCGCCGTTATATGGGACGCTGACGATCACGATGCGCGATGCCAACGGGCTCTACACCGGGCCGATCATCGACCCACACCACCACCTGTTCGACCGCTCGCTCGACAAGCACCCCTGGCTGCGCGGTGCCAGCGGCGTGCTGGCTCAGAGCTGCCTGCCGGCCGACTACCTGCGCGATACCGCCGGCTACGACATCGTCGGCACCGTGCATGTCGAAGCCGGCTGGCAGCCGGGCGAGCCCTTTGCCGAACTGGCCTGGCTCGATGCGCTCGAAAAACCCGACTGGATGGCGCGCCGCTATGTCGGCAACGCCATCCTCGATGCGCCAGAGACCCCAGCGATCCTCGAGCGCTACGCCGCGCACGGCAAGGTTGTCGGCATCCGCGACATTCTCAGCTGGCACCCTGACCCCACCCGCTCCTTCTCCAGGGAGCGTCACCGGATGAGCAACCCGGCCTGGCAGGCGGGGCTCAGGCATCTCGATGCGCTCGGGCTGTCCTTCGATCTGATGATCTCGCCCTGGCAGGCGGCCGAGGCGTTGGAGCTGGCGCGCGCCTTCCCGAACCTCAGTTTCATCATCAACCATTGCGGCTCGCCCTTCGATCGCACCGACGAGGGCATGGCGCATTGGCGGGCCGGGCTCACCGCCCTCGCCGCCGCGCCGAACGTCGCGATCAAGGTCTCCGACCTCGTCGCCTATGACCCGCACTGGACAATCGACAGCCTCCGCCCGGTGGTGCTCGATTGTCTCGCCGCCTTCGGCACCGAGCGCACCATGCTGGCGAGCGACCATCCGGTGCTCGGCCTCGCCGCCACCTTCGAGCAGGCCTACGGTGCCTTCCAGCTCATCCTCAAGGGGCTTTCCGACGCGGAATCCGAGGCGGTTTTCTGGAAGAATGCCAACCGGCTCTATCGCATTGGGATGTAACGATATATGTATGTCGTGAGCATTCCGATGAGGTGATGTCCGCGATGAGCGGTGACGAGCGGCGGCCGCGGGCGACGATCAAGGATGTGGCGAAAGCCGCCGAGGTTTCGCCGATGACGGTCTCCAACGTCATCAATGGCCGCATGCAGTTCGTCAGCGCCGCCACCAAGAAGCGGGTGGAGCGCGAGATCGAGCGGCTGGGCTACCGCCGCTCGTCCAACGCGCGCAACCTGCGCGTTTCCGAGCAGCGCTCGATCGGCATGGTGATCGTCGACGAATCCCCCGCCTTCCTCGCCGATTTCTTCACCTGCCAGGTGGTGGCGGGGTTGGCCAATGTGCTGAACCACGCCGACTACACCCTCACCATCCAGGGCATGCCGGGGGCCGAGCTGGCGCAATCGATGATCATGCGCAATTTCGAGGTCGCCGGCTTCTGCGCCATGATCTCCGGCCCTAGGCCCGAGCGGCTTGCCGCCATCGCGCGGCTGGCCGATCTCAACCAGCCGGTTGTGGTGTTCCAGCAGGAACTGCCTGGTGCCGGAGCCGAGATCTGCACCGTGCGCCAGGACGACCGGGGCGGCGGCCGGCTGATCGGCGATCACCTGCTGGCTCGCCGGGTGGCCGATATCCTGGTGGTGATCCCGCACCAGCCCTGGCCGGCGGTGGAGAACCGCATTGCCGGCATCCGCGACAGCATCGCCGCGGCCGGCAGCACGGCCGAAGTGGCGGTGCTCGAGGCCGACAGCGAGTCCTTCGCCGACGTGCAGGCGGCCTTTGCCGCCTATCTCGACAACCACGCCCTGCCCGGCGCCGTGGTCGGCGCCAATGACCCGGTGGCGACCGCCGCCATGCTGCTGCTCACCGATCGCGGGGTGCGCGTTCCCGAGGATATCAGGGTCGTCGGCTTCAACGGCTTCGAAGCGCATCGCTATGCCCGCCCGCACATGACCACGGTGCTTTCCCCCGCCTACGCCGTCGGCGAACGCGCCGGCCAAGCCATGCTGGCCCGGCTCAAATCCGGCCGCTTCGAGCAGCCCGACCATGTGCTGCCGGTGGTATTCGACCCGGGGTTCACGACCTGAAGGGCGCGCTGAACTCTCCGCAATCCTCCCCCGCGTGGCGCATCTGACTGCAACGCGACCGACGAACCGGTGCGGGAAGAGTACCCCCACCCCTGCCCCTCCCCGCAAGGGGGAGGGAGACGCTGACACTGACGCCAGTGTTCTGGTCTCCTCCCCCTTTCGGGCAGGGCTATCGAATATGGAAAGCCACCGGCCGTTGTGTGAGTGCCTTCTCCCCTTGTGGGAGAAGGTGGCCGAAGGCCGGATGAGGGGTATCTCTCCGCGTACTGGATCGTTCCTCGCTTCGCTCGGATCGCGCTACACTTCGTTGCGCGTACCCCTCATCCGCCCTTCGGGCACCTTCTCCCACAAGGGGAGAAGGCAAGAGGTGCCTATCGCTCTCAAATGCGATAGCCCTCCCTCCTTGCGGGGGAGGGACAAGGTGGGGGTATCCTTCCCGTACCGACCTCTGCCCTCGGCACCAGCGGGCAACGGCGATGTGCCGCCCCCCAAAAACCCGACCTGTAGACGCTGCTCAAAAACCGTCTTGACTCCCCGATTACATTTAACGTTACATGTACTCAACGCTGCATCTGAGGGCCGACGCAGCGATCACCGGGATGACTGAGATGAGCCACGCCTCCGACGACAGCACGGGCCAGCCGGCGACTGCCTTGCGCAGTGCCGAGTGGTTCGCCCGCGCCGGCAAATACGGCTTCATTCCGCGCAGCTGGATGAAGAGCCAGGGCTTCGTGCCGGAAATGCTCGATGGCCGGCCGGTGATCGGCATCTGCAACACCTGGTCGGAACTGACCAACTGCAATCGGCACCTCCGCGATCTCGCCGAGCATGTGAAGCGCGGCGTGCTGATGGCCGGCGGTTTCCCGCTCGAATTCCCGGTGACCAGCCTCGGCGAGCCGCTGATGCGGCCGACCACCATGATGTTCCGCAACCTCGTCGCCATGGATGTCGAGGAGACCATCCGCGCCAACCCGATCGATGGCGTGGTGCTGCTGGCCGGCTGCGACAAGACCACCCCGGCGCTGCTGATGGGCGCGGCGAGCTGCGACGTGCCCACCATCCTCGTTTCGGGCGGCCCGATGCTCAACGGCCGCTTCAAGGGGCGCACCCTCGGCTCGGGCACCGACATGTTCAAGCTCGACGAGGAACACCGCACCGGCAAGATCTCCAAGGCCGAGCTCGATGCGGCGGAGGCGGCGATGAGCCGTTCGGCCGGCTCGTGCATGACCATGGGCACCGCCTCGACCATGGCCTCGCTGGCCGAAGCCATGGGCATCGGCCTGCCGATGAACGGCTCGATCCCCGCCGTCGACAGCCGCCGCGCCGTGCTGTCCGAACAGGCCGGCATCCGCATTGTCGAGCTGGTGAAGCAGGGCATCACCATCTCGCAGATACTGACGCGAGAAGCCTTCGAGAACGGCGTCAAGGTCAACGGCGCCATTGGCGGTTCCACCAATGCCGTGGTGCACCTCCTGGCGCTGGCCGGCCGGCTCGGCGTCCCCTTCGATCTCGAGGATTGGGATCGGCTCGGTCGCGACATCCCTACCCTCGTCGACCTCAAGCCGTCCGGCCGCTTCCTGATGGAAGAGTTCTTCGATGCCGGCGGTCTGCCGGCGGTGATGGAGCGGCTCAGGCATCGGCTGAAGCTTGATGCCCCGGTCGTCGAGGGCGGCACCATCGGCGAGCGCATCGCCGGCGCCGAGAGCTGGGACGACGAAGTGATCCGCCCGCTCGACCGACCATTGACCCCGGAGGGCGGCATGATGGTGCTCAAGGGCAACCTCGCGCCCGATGGCGCCATCATCAAGCCGTCGGCCGCCTCGCCCCGCCTGATGCAGCATCGCGGCCGGGCGGTGGTGTTCGAAACGGCCGAGGATTTCCGGGCCCGCATCGACGATCCCGATCTCGATGTCGATGCCGACAGCGTGCTGGTGCTGAAGAATGCCGGCCCGCGCGGCTATCCCGGCATGCCCGAGGTCGGCAGCATGGCGCTGCCCAAAAAGCTGCTCGAACAGGGCGTCACCGACATGGTGCGGGTGTCCGATGCGCGGATGAGCGGCACTGCCTTCGGCACGGTGGTGCTGCATGTGGCGCCGGAATCGGCGATCGGCGGCCCGCTGGCTTTGGTCCGCACCGGCGACGTCATCGTGCTCGACACCGCCGCGCGAAAACTCGAGCTCGAAGTCGACGAGGCCGAACTGGCCCGCCGCCGCGCCGCATTCGTGCCGCCCCAGCCGGCCTTCGAGCGCGGCTACGGCAAGCTCTTCATCGATCATGTGCAGCAGGCCGACAAGGGCGTCGATTTCGATTTCCTCGTCGGCGCCAGCGGCACTCCTCCCTCCAAGGTTTCCTTCTAGAAAGGGCGTTACCCCCGTGACCTCCGTGTTTATCCCGCGCCAGAATCCGCCGCTGCCGGAGGGCTGGCAACAGCTCTACTCCGCCGTGCTGAGCGACGCGCTCGATGCCATCGGCATCTGGAACCAGGCGATGTCGCCGAAGATCCGCCCGCTCGACGAGAGCCTGAAACTCTGCGGCCGGGCCCGCACCGGCCAGTATATGGAAGTGCCGTTCGTCGCCGAGGGCACCAATCCCTACGAGCTCGAGATCGCCATCGTCGACGATCTGAAGCCGGGCGACGTGGCGGTGTTTTCCTGCGGCGGGTCCTCGCGCATCGCGCCCTGGGGGAGTCTGCTCTCCACCGCGACCCATGCGCGTGGCGCCGCCGGCTGCATCACCGACGGCTTCGTGCGCGACATTCTGGGCATCCGCGAACTCGCGCTCCCGGTGTTCCATGCCGGCATCGCGCCGCTCGATTCCAAGGGTCGCGGCCAGATCCAGGCCGTCGATGTGCCGGTGATCGTCGATGGCGTGCGCGTCGAGCCGGGCGACCTGGTGTTCGGCGATGCCGACGGCGTCGTCGTGGTGCCGCAGGCGGTCGAGGCCGAAGTGCTGCAGCGCGCCTTCGACAAGGTCAATGGCGAGCACCATTCGATGAACGAGCTGCGCGCCGGCGGTTTCCTGCGCGACGTCTACGCCAAGTACGGGGTGCTCTGATGTCGGCCGGGGGGAACGTCACGCAAGCACGCACCAACCCGGTGGCGAGCTTCTTCAAGATCGAAGGCACCGCCACCGCCCTGGTCTTCGTGGTGCTGATCGTGGTGTTCATGATCACCGCACCGCGCGCCTTTCTCGGCTACCGCGTCTATATGAGCTTCATGGCCTCGGTGCCGCCGCCGCTGATCATCGCCCTGGGGCTGACCCTGGTGGCCACGGCCGGCGAGATGGACCTGAGCTTTCCGTCCGTCGTCGCCTTCGCCAGCTATGTCTTCGCCTTCCTGTTCCAGCAATATGACATGACCTGGCTGGCGCTGATCGCGGCGCTCGCGACCGGCACCGCCATGGGCTTCGTCAACGGCCTCGTCGTCACCAAGCTCGGCATCCCCTCGATGATCGCCACCTTGGCCATGATGTTCCTCTGGGGTGGGCTGCTGACCGTGGTGTCGAACGGCCTGACCGTCGCCATCCCCGCCATCGATGGCACGCTGATCCAGTCGATCATGGTCGGACGCGTCGGCGGTATCGTGCCGATGCAGATGATCTGGGCCATCGGCATCTCGATCTTCGTCTGGCAGCTGCTCAACCGGCACCGCTTCGGCGAGAACATCCTGTTCATCGGCGACAGCATGAAGGTGGCCAAGGTCGTCGGCATCCAGATCGATCGCGAAAAGATCAAGCTGTTCACCCTGATGGGGTTCCTGTCGGCGCTGGCCGGCGTCTTCCTCACCGTCGAGACCACCACCTACTTCAACCAGCAGGGCCAGGGCTATCTGCTCACCGTGATCGCCGCCGTGTTCATCGGCGGAACCTCGATCTTCGGCGGCTCCGGCAAGATCGTCGGCACGGTCTTCGCCTCGCTCATCGTCGCCGTCATCGAGGCCGGTCTCGTCGCCAGCGGCGTGCAGGGCTTCTGGACCCGCTTCTTCATCGGTCTCGTCTTCATCATCTCCGTGGTGATGAACACCGCCATCGAGGACCCCGACAAGGTGCCTCTGATCAAGTCCGTACGCTCGCGCCTGCGGCACTGAAAACTGCCCGGCCGGGGCGAGGGTTAAAGCCCCGGGCGGGACCACAAAATAGGGAAAGGAACAATCATGAAGTCACTATTCAGGGGCCTCGCCGGCCTCGCCATGGGCGCCGCGATGGTCGCGGCCCCGCTCGCGGTCACCGCCCAGGAAGCGGTCGACAGCGGCATGACCATCTACTTCCAGCTCGGCGGCAACCCGGGCGACAGCGCCACGCTCGCCCGCGAGCTGGGCGCCCGCGACGCGGCCCGCATCCTCAAGGTCAACCTGATGGAGCAGCATGCCGGCTGGGACCCGCAGAAGATGCTGGTGCAGGCCAACGAGGCGCTGGCCGCCGCGCCCGACGCCATCGTGGTGATGGGTCACCCCGGCACCGACGCCATGACCTCGTTCATCAACAAGGCGAAGGAAGCCGGCATCGTCGTGGTGGTGAACAACAACGCGCTGCCCGGCACCTCGATGAGCTATTTCGGCCTCGACAATTACGGCGCCGGCAAGAACCTCGCCAATCTCACCATCGAGAAGGGCGGGCTCAAGGAAGGCGACAAGGTCGTGGTCTATGGCGCCTTCATCGAAGGTGCTCCCGGCAATGACGTCGCCAAGGGCACCGTCGAGGTGCTGAGCGAAAAGAAGATCGCCTTCGACGAACTGCAGTGGTCGAACGAAGCGGTGGCCGATCCCTCGCTTTCTGTGCCGGTGCTGGTCGCCTATCTCGAAGCCAACCCCGACACCAAGGCGATCATCGTCCCCGGCCATAGCGGCATCACCGCCGTGCTCGGCAAGGTCCTCGCCGACGCCGGCAAGCAGCCCGGCGAAGTCGTCGCCTCGGGCTTTGATATCTCCGCCGGCGCCATCCAGGGTTTGAAGGACGGCTACATCACCGTGGTGCTCGACCAGCAGCCCTACCTGCAGGGCTTCATGCCGGTGGTCGCTGCCGTGCTCGAGAAGAAATACGGCCTCGCCGGCCTGAACCTCAACACCGGCGGCGGCTCGGTGACCAAGGACAATGTCGAGGCGCTGGAAGCACTGGTGAAAACCGGCATCCGGTAACGTCTTCACCTCTCCCTTTGGGGGAGAGGTCGGCGCGTAGCGCCGCGTGAGGGGGCTTTTCGCGGCTGCCGTGTAGGCGGCAAGGCCCCCTCACCCCAGCCCTCTCCCCCCGGGGCGCTACCGCGTCCCAAAGGGAGAGGGGGCGATGTGGCAGCTTCGGCGGCCATTCAGAACTCCTGATGGGAACACGAAATGACATCCACCCCGATCGTCCGGCTCGAGAACGTTCGCAAGCAGTACGGCAAGGTCGTCAGCCTGAAGGACGTGACGCTCGAGATCGGCGCCAACGAGATCGTCGGGCTGATTGGCGACAACGGCGCCGGCAAATCGACCCTGATCAAGGTGCTGACCGGCGTGGAGCAGCCCTCGAGCGGCACCATATATGTGCGCGGCCAGAAGATCGACGCGGCGAGCTACTCGGTGAAAGAGGCGCACAAGCTCAAGATCGAGACCGTCTACCAGGACTCGTCGCTGGGCGAAAAGCAGCCGCTGTGGCGCAACTTCTTCGTCGGCCGGCCGCTGACCAACCGCTTCGGCTTCATCGACGTGAAGGCCGAAAAGCGCATCGCCAACGAGATCATGCGCTCGACCATCGGTTTTCGCGGCGTCGGCATCGATGTCGAGACCCCGGTGAGCCGGCTGTCGGGCGGCGAGCGCCAGGGCGTCGCCATCGGCCGCGCCATGCATTTCGACAGCGACCTGATCGTGCTCGACGAGCCGACGGTGGCGCTGGCTTTGAAGGAAGTGAACAAGGTGCTGGACTTCATCCGCTCGATCAAGGCGGGCGGCCGCAGTTGCATCTACATCGAACACAACATCCACCATGTGCACGAAGTGTGCGACCGGCTGGTGGTGCTCGACCGCGGCGAGATCGCCCTCGACGCACCGACCTCGTCGATGACCTACACCGAGCTCACCGATTTCCTGATGTCGCTGCACAAGCCGCGCGTCGCCGCCACGAACTGATCGGAACCGCCATGACCGCCCGCGCCTATTGCGACTGCCACGTCAACATCTACAACGAAGAGCACATCCTGCCGCTCTACTGGACGCTGCACGGCCGGGTGCGCAAGGGCGAGCTGGCGCACCAGTCCGACGCGGATTCGCTCTACAAGGCGATGGCGGAGGTGGAAAAGGCCATCATCTTCACCCTGCGCTATGCCGACGCCATCGGCGTCGAGGGCGACGACGAAACCACCGCCGCGGCGGTGAGAAAATACCCCGACAAGTTCGTCGGCTTCGCCTATGTCGATCCGCGCCGTGCCGACTACATGGATATGCTGGTGCACGGCATCGAGGACCTCGGCCTCAAGGGCGTGAAGTTCGGCCCGATCTACAACGGCGTGCACCTTTCCGACCCGCGGCTCGAGCCGGTCTACGAGTATCTGCAGAAGCGCAACCTGCCCCTGACCATGCACATGGGCACCACCTATGCGCGCAATGCCCCGGTGGAACTGGGCCGAGCTATCCATGTCGAGCCGGTGGCGATGAAATACCCCGACCTGACCATGATCCTCGCCCATCTGGGCCACCCCTGGTACGACGAGGCGATCGTCGTGGCGCGCAAGCAACCCAATGTCTGGCTGGAACAGTCGGCGCTCTTCTACCGGCCCTGGCAGTACTACAACATGCTGGTGCTGGCCGAAGAGTACCGCACCGCCGACAAGATCTTCTTCGGCACCGACTTCCCCTTCGCCGGCGTGGCGGAATCGGCCGACGGGCTGATCAACATCAACAAGCAGGTCGAAGGCACCAACCTGCCGCGCGTCAGCGACGAAACCATCCAGTCGATCCTCTGGTCGAACCCGTTCAAGACCTGGTGGAAGGGCGACAACCCGCTGGGGTGAGTGGCTCTGGCGCGCCTCTCCCGTCTACACAGGGGGGCACCGCATATGAAGAGCCCTGGTGGTGGGGTGAGGCGCCTTCTCCCCTTGCGGGAGAAGGTGCCCGAAGGGCGGATGAGGGGTATCTCTCCGCGCACTGGATCGCTCCTCGCTACGCTCGGATCGCGCTACACTTCGTTTCGCGTACCCCTCATCCGGCGCTGCGCGCCACCTCGCGGCGAGGGCTTCGCCCTCGTCCGCTGACCGCAAGGGGAGAAGGCAAGAGGTGCCTATCGCCCGCATATGCGATAGCCCTGAGACGCTAACTCAGACGCCAGTGTTCTGGTCTCCTCCCCCTTGCGGGGGAGGGACAGGGCGGGGGGTACTCTTTCCGCGCCGCCCTATCCACGCGCCACTTGCGATGGCTCACGCTTTCCAGCCCCTTACTCCTTGAACAGCAATTCCTTGTCGTTCGAGTATTTCACCAGCAGCGGGATGCTGGCGCCGCCGATGGCCGGGCCGAGATGGCCGAAGCTGCCCTCGAGCACCGAGAACGGCTCCGGCCGTTCGCCCAGCACCCTCGCGAGGCGCCGTCGCGTCGCCTTGGCGATCTCCTTGCGCACCCCCGCCGGCATGGCGCCGTCGATCACCAGGTTGTCGACATCGAGCAAAGCTGCGGCGCCCTGCGCCACATAGGCGAGGCCCTCGGCCACCTGTTCGATCCATTCGAGCACGGGACTTCCGAGCTCTCCCCAGTCCTCGGGCGACGACCACAGCCGCTCGGCGGCATCCGGCTCCAGCTTGCCGGCAAGGCTGACCAGCGAGGCCAGTTGCAGCAGCGGCTGCGCCCTGCCCCCGGCGCCCGGCACCTGAATGCTGCCCAGCGCGCCCGCCAGCTTGTTGCGGCCGGGAAACAGGTGGTGGTCGAGCACCAGCCCGCCGCCGATGAAATGGCCGACATAGGCATAGAGGAAATCCGCGCGGCCCACCCCGGTGCCGAACATCAGTTCGGCCCCCGCCGCCACCAGCGCGTCATGGAACAGGTAGACCGGCCAGTCGAACACCCGATCGAGCTCGGCGCGGATATCGATGCGCTTCCACGCATCGAGCCGCCGCGACGCCTCGCTGTCGTCGTTCCAGTTCCACTGGTGGAAAGGCGAGGCGATGCCGAGCCCGGCAATGCGCTCGGCGGCGATCGCCTTGCGCTTGCCGATGCGCGAGATCGCCGCCTTGGCAAAGCTCATCACCTCGTCGGGGGTCGGGGTGTCGAACGCCAGGCGCTCGAACGCGATCACTTCGCCGACGAAATTGACCAGCGTCACATCGGCGCTGCGGTGATCGATCTTGAGCCCGAACGCGTAGGCCGCTTCGGGGTTGAGCGAGTACGGCACCGAGGGTTGCCCGAGCCGCCCGCGCAACGGCTCGCGCCTGAGCAGCAAGCCGCCATCGGCCGCGCGGTTGACGATGGTGGTGATGGTTTGCGGCGCGAGCCCCGTCAGCCGCGTCAGATCGGCCTTCGACAGCTGGCCATGCCGGCGCACCAGCGACACGATCAGCCGCTCGTTATAGACGCGGGTCTCGGCCTGGGTGGTGCCGCCGCTCCGCCCATCGGGGACCTTCTCGACGCTGTAGAAGCTGCTGCCGGTCAAACTCTTGCCAAGCCCCGTAGGTCGGGCGGCTCCGCCATCCGACGCGCTTGCCTAGCAATGCGGCGATGCCGAAGCAACCACTAATTACCTCCACTGGAAAGATGTGGTTGCCATTTGCACGTCGTGCTAAGGCTCTGGCAGTCACGAGGAGGAGCGTCGTGCCACCGGTTCGCACCATACTGTGTTTTGGAGATTCCAACACCTACGGCGCCGTGCCGACGCTGAGCCGCGGCGGCGGCCACCGCTTCGCTCCCGACCGCCGCTGGCCGGGCGTGATGCGCCGCCAGCTCGGCAGCGGCTGGGAGGTGATCGAGGAAGGCCACCCCAGCCGCACCACGGTCCGCGACGATCCGATCGAAGGCGGCCACAAGAACGGGCTCAAGGCGCTGCCGATCCTGCTCGAGTCGCATATGCCGATCGACCTGGTGATCCTGATGCTGGGCACCAACGACCTGAAGCACCGCTTCGCTTCGACCGCCAGCGATATTGCTGATTCCATTGAGATATTGGCGCGGGCGATCCAGCGCAGCGAAGCCGGCCCGGCCGGCGCCGAGCCGGCGCTGATCATCGTCTCGCCGGCCCCGATGCAGGAAGTCGACCGCTTCGCCGAAATGTTCCTCGGCGGCGCCGTGAAATCGCGGCAGCTGAGCAGCTTCATCCGCGATGTGGCCAAGCGCACCGGCGCCACCTTCGTCGATGCGGGTACCCTGGTTGAATCGAGCAGCATCGACGGCATTCACCTCGACAGCGACGCGCACCGCATCCTCGGGCTGGAACTGGCCCGCGTGGTCCAGGCAGTGATGCCGCACTGAGCCGCTTCACCGCGAATAATTACTTCCACTGGAAAAAGTCTTTGACTCGCAGATTGGCCGGTGACTTATTGACCGGGTGGAATGAGGAGGCCCGCGACGAAGGCTCGGGAGAAGCCGGCGCGGGAACCACGACAGTCAGAACCGACAGAGGGAGGTTTCTATGCACATCAACCGCAACACCACCGGCGCGCCGTGGCGCGGCCAGACGCTGGCGGCGCTCCTGGCGCTCGGCCTCCTGGCCGGCAGCACGGCGCTCTCCAGCGCCCAGGACGGCCCGCCGGGCATCACCACACCCACCGCCTTCGCTCCGTTCGACCCGAACGCTCCGGCCTGCAGCGCCCCGCCGGGCCTGAACAAGGTGCTGGCCTTCGCCCAGGACAACGAGCGCGAGTTCATGCAGGGGGTCGATCACGGCCTCGCCGCGGCCGCCAAGGACCGCGGCCTCGAATATCGCCGCGCCGTCGCCAACAACGATGCCGCCAAGATGGTCGAGCAGGTGCAGCTGTTCCTCGCCGGCAAGGTCGGCGGCGTGGTGGCGGCGCCGGTCGATCCGGCCTCGCTGAGCCACAGCCTGCAGGAAATCATGTGGGCCGGCGGCTACGTCGGCACCATCGTGCCGCCGCCCGCCACCTCGCTGCTCAACGCGCCGCAATATGCCACCGGCAAGGCGCTGACCGATGCGGCCGTCGCCTATATCAACGACAAGCTCGGCGGCAAGGCCAACGTGGTGCTGTTGACCCAGGACCAGATCGAGTTCCTGGCGCCACGCTTTGCCGCCATGCGCGACGGGCTGAAGGCGCTGCCCGGCGTCACCATCGTCGCCGACATCACCCCCAACCCGGTGAACAAGGAAGGTGGCTTCGCCACCATGAGCACGATCCTGCAGGCCCACCCCGATGTCGACGTGGTGCTTGGGGCCGATACCGTGGTGCTCGGGGCCCTCGCGGCGCTCGAGGCGGCCGGCAAGGCGCGCCCCGACCAGTTCCTCGGCGGCATCGATGGCGAACCGGAAGCCGTGGCGGCGATCAAGAAGCCCGACAGCCCCTACAAGGCGTCGATCTCGCTGTCCTCGCCGGTCTTCGGCTACGCCATGGGCCAGCACGTCGCCGACTGGCTGGAGGGCAAGTCTATCCCGCAGGCCATGGACATCCTGCCCAGCGCCCTGACCGGCGCCAACCTCGCCCAGTACGAGGCCGACCTCGCCGATCCGGCCGCCGTCTATGCCGATCCGGCGCGGCGCGATGCCTATCTCAGGATGTACGGCAACATCTGCTACGACACCCGCGACCAGTACGTGAACTTCCCCTGGTCGTCCGAGGCGAAGCTGTAAGCCTCCGCACCAACCTCCCGTGCGCCCCAGCGCACGTTTCTCCGGCCGGTCTGGCGCAAGCCGGGCTGGCCGGCTTTCTGCAACCGGGCGATAACAGCATGACCACGGACGATTTCGGCACGGAGCGGCTGGCGATGGCAGCGCAACCGAACTGGCTTTCCTCCCTCCTGCCCGGCACCCGCGCGCCGGGCGAAGCGTCGGGCCGCATCGGGCTCGCCTTGGTGGCAGTGGCGCTTGTCGTGCTGTTTTCGCTGCTGAACGCCTCGTTCCTCACCCCCGAGAATTTCATCGTCATCGGGGTCAACTCCACCTCGGTGCTGATCGCCGTTCTCGGCACCTCGGCCCTGCTGATCGCCGGCTATGTCGACCTGTCGATCGGCAGTATGGTGGCGCTGATCGGCATCATCGTCGCCAAGGTCGCCGTGGCGACGCAGAACCCTGCCCTCGCCGCCGCTACCGGGCTGGGCCTCGGGTTCCTGCTCGGGCTGATCAACGGCATCCTGGTGCGCCGGCTCTCCATCTCGCCGCTGATCGTCACCCTCGCCATGCTGGCGCTTTATGGCGGCCTCGCCTTCGTGGTCAGCAGCACCGCCGTCTACGGCTTCCCCGAGGCGCTCCTCGAACTCGGCCGCGGCAAGCTGTTCGGCGTGCAGTACACCGTGCTGATCGCTGTCGCCGTGTTCATCGTCGGCGCCTTCATCCTCACCCGCACCGTCACGGGCCTGCGCATCTACGCCATCGGCGGCGATCCGCGTGCCGCCGAGCTCTGCGGCGTGCCGGTGGGCAGGATGATCGTCGGGCTCTATGCCGTGAACGGGCTGTTGATCGGGCTGGTCGCGGTGCTGATCGCCGGACGGCTCGGCAGCATCACCCCCACCATCGGCGCCCGCTTCGAACTCGACGTGCTGACGGCGGCGATCCTCGGCGGCGTCGCCTTTTCGGGCGGCGCCGGCCGGCCGCTCGGCATCGCCATCGGCGTCGCCACCATCGGCATTCTCAATGCCGGGCTGATCTTTGTGGGTCTGCAGTCGTGGTGGCAGTCGATCGCCGTCGGCGGCATGCTGCTGCTGGCGCTGGTCGCCGACCAGACCGCCACGGCGCTGCGGCTGCGCCGCGCCAGAACCGCGCCCGCCACCCTGCGCCCGGCCGATGCCCCGGCTGCGGCCGCCGTGCTCGGCGACGCCCCCGCGGCTCCTGCGGGCGCGCCGCAACAGGCAGAGCCCGCCTTCGCCGTCGCCGGGGCGCGAAAATCCTACGGCGCGCTCACCGCGCTCGAGGAGGCGACGTTCAGCGTCGGCAAGGGCGAGATCGTCTGCCTGCTCGGCGATAACGGCGCCGGCAAGTCGACCCTGGTCAAGATCATCTCCGGCGCCATCCGCCCCGATGCCGGCGCGATGCGCCTCGAGGGCCGGCCGGTGCAGTTCAGAAGCCCGCAGGATGCGCGCCAGGCCGGACTGGAGACCGTCTACCAGGACCTGGCGCTCTGCCCGAACCTCTCGATCTCCCACAACATGATGCTGGGCCGCGAACAGACCCGCCGGTGGCTCGGCTTCATCCCGGTGCGCGACGACCGCCAGGCCGCCGAGCAGTGCCGGGCCCGGCTCGCGGCGCTCGGCGTGACGCTGCGCGACGAAAACGTCCTGGTGCGGGCGCTGTCGGGCGGGCAGCGGCAATCCATCGCCATCGCTCGCGCCCTCGGCCAGCACGTCAAGCTGATCTGCCTGGACGAGCCGACGGCGGCGCTCGGCGTCAAGCAGACGGCGCAGGTGGTCGACCTCGTCCGCTCGATCGCGGCGCGTGGCACCGGCGTGATCCTCGTCACCCACGACCTCGCGACAGTGCGCGCGCTGGCCGATCGTATCGTCGTGCTCAGCCTCGGCCGGGTGGTCTATGATGGTCCGTCGCGCCACCTCAGTGCCGACCAGCTGTGGGGCCTGATGGCCGGCCGGGTGCCCGAGCCGACGGCCGGTTGATCGGCTGACACGGCGATGTCGAATTGAGCATCGCGTAATCGACCAATCGGGTACAGGCGCCGTGGTGGCGCCGTTTTTTCCGGAAGGTTCGATCATGCGCAGGCTCTATTACACCCGTAACCTCAACCCGCGTGTCGCCGTGGCCACCGCGCGCTATCTCGAAGCGCCGGTCGAGTATGTACGGATCGAGCCCAAGGGCGCCGACGAGGAGATGATCCGCCCGTTCAATCCCAACACGCTGGCGCCGGTGCTGGTGGAGGATGACGGCAGCAGCCTGTGGGAGACCGACGCGATCACCTGGCGTCTGGCGAGGCTCACCGGTTCGGATTTCTGGCAGCCCGACCGGCTCGACGAGATGCTGCAATGGGTGAGCTGGAGCGCCCATCACTTCACCCGCGCCGGCGGCACCTACACGTTCGAGAACGTCACCATGATCAACGTGCCGGGCTGGACCCGCAACGCCGCGGCGCTCGCCGAGGCCGAAGCCGATCTCGGCCAGCTCGGACCGATCCTCGACGAGGTGCTGTCAGGCCGCGACTGGCTGGTTGGCGGCAAGCTCAGCTACGCCGATTTCCGCGTCGCCACCGCCCTGCCCTTCGCCGCGGCGGCATCGATTCCGCTCGATGGGTACGGTAACATCAGGCGCTGGCACGATCGGCTGAACCAGATCGACGCATGGCGCGAGCCCTTCGCCGGGCTCGCCTGAGCGCCGTTCCAGATGGTAGAATATATCTAATCCGAACAAGCACTTATCGATCACACGACGTAAGTCTTAGACCGTAGTTGGTTGACTCGACCCAGGCGAAGGCGTTCACTATTGGAACGCTGCATTCCACCCATGGAACAAGAAACCGGGGGATGCGGCTCTGAGGAGAGGGAGGCCGGTCAAGCGGCAAGCCGTGCGGTTGAGCACGCACCTGCGATAGCGGGCGCGTGAACGCCGGAGGCATGTCCGACGTCCGGTAGGTGCGAGCGTGAACACGCTGTTCGAGCAATGGATCGACGATACCGCAGCGGTGGCGTCGCGGCATGCCGCATATCCCCCAGGCAGGCAGCCGAGCCGTCCGCTTCGGCGCCGCAGCGCGGGGCGCTAGATGTCGAGCATCAAGCGCGCCATCCAGGTTCTGGATCTGCTTGCCCGCAAAGGTGGGCTCGGGGTGCGCGCCGTGGCCCAGCAGCTGACCCTGCCCGTCGGCTCGGTGCATCGGCTGCTGATCGACCTCGCCGACGAGGGTGTGGTGGAGCGCAACACCGAAGGCGCCTGGCAGCTGTCCTACCGGCTGCTGGCCATCACCGACCTGCAGCTAGACGGCGTCGCCTTTCCCCGGCTGGCCCGGCCATTCTGTGAATCCATCGCCGAAAAGACCAGCGAGACGGTGAACGTCAATGTGCTGAGCGGCGAAGGGTGCGTGTGCATCGACAAGGTGCGCGGCAACGAGAACATGCTGCTCGATTGGCGCATCGGCGCACGCGGGCCGCTTTATTGCGGCGGCAGCGCCAAGGCGATCCTCGCCTTTCTCGGCGAGGCCGACCAGCAGCGCGTGCTCGAGCAGCCGATGACGACCTTCACCCGCTACACCATCACCGATCCGGGCGAGCTCCGTGCCGAGCTCGCCCGGATCAGGAAGCGCGGCTACTCGATCGACAATCAGGAGGTCGTGGTGGGCGTGTTCTGCGTCGGCGTGCCGATCGTCGATCGTCTCGGCCGCCCGGTCGGCGCCATTTCCATTTCCGGCCCCACCCCCAAGGCGCCCGGCGCGGCGATCCAGCCGCAGGTCGATCTCCTGAACGAAGCAGCGAGCACCGTGAGCAAGCGGCTGGGCTATGGCGGCCAGTGGCCGCCGCAGCAGGCCGGCGAGCGCGCGCTGGCCACATCAACAACCTGACTGAGGATATGACGACGATGCGATCCGCATGGGTGATGAAGCTGAAGCCCGGCCAGGAAGCCGAGTACAAGCGCAAGCACGACGAGATCTGGCCCGAGATGGTGGCGCTGCTGAAGAGCCAGGGCGTCTCCAACTACACCATCTACCGCTACGACCTGCTGCTGTTTGCCTATCTCGAAAAGCCCGACAACGCCCCGTCGCAGACCGAGGGCGTCGATCCGGTGGTGCTCAAGTGGTGGGAATGGATGGAACCCCACATGGAGACGCACGAGGACGCGCGGCCGAAAGCCTGGCCGGTCGAAGAAATGTTCCGGCTGGATTGAGGCTCAGATGCTGAAGGTCGTCGATCCGCACATCCACCTGTGGGACCTCTGGACCCGCATCTATCCGCATTTCGAAAAGCCCGGCAAAGGCGGCGCCAATGCCGCGATCTCGCGCAGCTACCTGCTCGAGGAATATCTCGAGGAAGGCGGCGACGAGATCGAGATCACCGGTGCCGTGCATGTCGAGGCCTTCCCCACCGACCCGGTGAAGGAATCCGAGACGCTGCAGGCGGTGGCCGATCGCAGCTCCGTGCCGATCGTCCTGGTGGCGCATGGCGACCTCGCCGCGCCGGATTTCGGCGCCCTGCTCGACCGGCACGCGCAGTTCCCGATCATGCGCGGCATCCGCCAGGTGGTGAACCGCCACGCCGATCCCAAGCTCAACTACATCACCCGCGATCTGATGTATGAGCCGGGCTGGATCGGCGGGCTCAAGGAGCTCGGTCGCCGTGGCCTGAGCTTCGATCTGCAGCTCTACCCGCACCAGATGGCGCAGGCGGCAAAGCTCGCCGGCGAGGCGTCCAACACCCGGATCATCCTCAACCATGCCGGCATGTGGGCCGACCGCGACCTCGCGGGCTGGAAGGCCTGGAAGGCGGGCATGCGCGAACTCGCGGCGCGGCCCAATATCGCGGTCAAGATCAGCGGCCTCGGCATGCTCGACCGCAACTGGACCACCGAAAGCTTCCGCCCGCTGGTGCTGGAGACGCTCGAAATCTTCGGGCCGGAGCGGGCGATGTTCGCGTCGAACTTCCCGGTCGACAAGCTGACCGGCACCTTCCCAACGCTCTGGAAAGCCTTCGCCAAAATCACCGAAGGCGCCTCGGCAGCCGAACGCACCGCGCTGTTCGAGGGCAATGCCCGCAAATTCTACCGCATCCCGGGCTGAGGCCGCCCGATCGCATAAGACGACCAGGAGATTTTGAGTGAAGATCAAGAGTATCGAAGCCTTTGCCATCACCAACCCGATTGCCGGCGGCATCTATGACGAGGGCAAGGACAAGGTCACGGCGCGCCGGCCGCCCTGGACCAAGGACGCCGAAGTCGCCAACCCGATGTCGCGCTACCCGCGCTACAAGGCGCTGCGCTCGAGCTGGAACAACGCCTTCCCGGCGGTCGGCGTCATCGTCACTGCCGATGACGGCTCCTGGGGCTTTGGCGTCACCGGCTACGGCCAGCCCACCATCAGCCTGATCAACGACCATATCGGCCCGCTGCTCTGCGAGGAAAACGCGCTCGCCACCGAGAAGCTGTGGGACATGATGATGCGCATCACGTCGCCCTACTCTTCCTCGGGCCTCGCCTCTTACGCCATCAGCGGCATCGATCTCGCGCTGTGGGACCTCAAGGGCAAGGTGCTGAAGCTGCCCGTATATGAGCTCGCCGGCGGCGCCGCCCGCGACAAGCAGTTCTGCTACGCCACCGGCAACGACACCGACTGGCACATGGAGCTGGGCTTCAAGGCCACCAAGCTCGCCTGCCCCTACGGCACCGCCGATGGGCTCGAAGCGCTCGACAAGAACGAAGCCTTTGTCGGCAAGGCGCGCGAACTGATCGGTCCGCATGTCGAGCTGATGCTCGATTGCTGGATGGCCTTCGACGTCGAGTTCGCCGTGCGCCTCGCCCACCGGCTGAAGCCGTTCAACCTGAAATGGATGGAAGACTGCCTGATCCCCGAGGACCACACCTCGCACAAGGCGCTGCGCGAACGCCTCCCCTGGCAGACCCTGGCCACCGGTGAGCACTGGTACACGCCCTATACCTTCTTCGAGGCGGCCAAGGATCGCGTCGTCGATATCTTCCAGCCCGATATCAACTGGGTCGGCGGCTTCACCGCGGTGCAGAAGATCACCGCCATCGCCGACGCCTCGGGCCTCGAAGTGATCTGCCATGCCGGCATGAACACGCCTTATGGCCAGCACTTCAACTACTCGGCGCCCAACTCGCGCTGGGGCGAATATTTCGTCGGCGGCGCCCCCGGCATCCCGCTCAAGCACACCAACAACTACCCCGGCATGGCCGTCCCCAAGGACGGTTACGTCGTGGTCAGCGACGAACCCGGCTTCGGCCACGGGCTGTCGAAGGACGCCATCGAGAAGATGGCGCTCTGAACCCGAGCTCGCCGGGCGGGGTCGCCCCGGCCCAGCGAGGAGAAACCACACGAGGCGAGGCCCATGCCCCGCCTCGACGAGATCAACGAGTGGCCGGAACCGGCCGGAGGAGGACCATCATGAACCTTAGATCCCTGAGGCAGCACGTGCTCGGCGGCGCCATCGCGCTGCTGGCGGCGCCGCTGCTGGCATCGACTGCCTTTGCGCAGGTGGCCGACATGCCGCGCAACGAGACCCTGGTGCTGACCCCGTGGGGCGACCAGCCGGCGCAGTTCGCCAATACCGAGAACTGGCATCCGTACCTGAGCTCGGTCACCCACCAGCGCGACGTGATGCAGTTCACCGTCAACGAGGCACTGTTCTACACCAACCTCAACGACGGCAAGCTGATCCCGTGGCAGGCCGAGAGCTTCGAGTACGCGCCCGATTTCCTCAGCGCCAAGATCAAGCTGCGTGATGGCATCGAGTGGTCGGATGGCACCAAGTTCACCGCCGACGACGTGAAGTTCACCCTCGAAGCGGTGCGCGATGCACCGCCGGAAATCAACGGCTCGGCCTCGTTCAAGGAGTGGATCAAGGACGTCACCGTCGTCGATCCGCTGAACGTCACCATCAACTTCAACAAGGCCGCGCCGCGCTTCGTACGCGATTTCCTGGCGCTCGGCCACGAGAACCACTACCCGATCCTGCCCAAGCACATCTGGGAAGGTCAGGACATGGCGACCTTCACCAACTACGATCCGGCCAAGGGCTGGCCGGTCGGCACCGGCGCCTACAAGCTGGTCTCGACCACCAACCAGCAGGAAATCTTCGATCGTCGCGACGACTGGTGGGGTGCCAAGGTCGGCTTCCAGGATCTGCCGGCGCCCAAGCGCATCACCCTCGTGCCGGTCTCGAGCGATGACGCGATGGGCCAGCTGCACATCGCCAACCAGATCGATGGCGGCCGCCAGCTGCTGATCGGTACGTTCGAGGCGGCCCGCGCCCAGAACGACAAGCTCACCTCGTGGAACCCGGAAGGCCCGAACTGGGGTGCTCCCGATGGCTGCGACTACTCGCTGGTGTTCAACCAGATGCGTGAGCCGTGGAACGACGTGAACGTGCGCTACGCGATGAACTATGCCATCGACCGCGCCGCCATCAACGACATCGGCTACGAAGGCGGCCAGAAGCCGGTGACCTTCGCCTTCTCCAACTATATGGCCGGCACCTGGCTGGGCGAGGGCAGCCCGCTCAAGGCCGTGCTCGACAAGTACAACCTCGACAATCCCGACCCGGCCAAGGTCGAGGAGTATATGACCAAGGCGGGCTACGCCAAGGACGCCAATGGCCTGTGGGCCAAGGACGGCAAGCCGCTCACCGTGACGGTGCGCACCCCGGCCTTCATCCAGCCGACGCTGGCCCCGCTGACCCAGCAGTTCAAGAATGCCGGGTTCGACGCGGTGCAGGCTCCGGTGGATGACACCTGGCTGCCCGACATCCAGTCCGGCAACTTCGACACCATGATCTTCGTCCATTGCGGCTCGCTGTCCGAACCGCTGGAGACCTTGCAGCACTACCACTCGAAGTTCGCCCGGCCGCTCGGCGAGAACATCCCGAACGCCGTCGCCGCCTCGCGCTACATGAACCCGGAATACGACAAGCTGATCGATGCCATGGACGCTGTCCCGGCCGATACCGATCCGAACTCCGAGTACATGAAGAACGCCGTCGCGGCCCTCGACATCGCCCTGCGCGACCTGCCGCAGATCGACCTGCTCGAGGAATACCACGTGGTGACCTTCAACAACACCTACTGGACCGGCTGGCCCTCCGCCGCCGACCCGTACGTTGCCCCGTACACCCCGTGGGAAGCGTTCAACGTGGTGATCCACAACCTCAAGCCCACCGGCGCGCAGTAAGCGCCGGCAGTGATCGCGCGGATGGCGGCTTGGGCTGCCATCCGCATCTGACTGGCCGCAACGGCTCTTACGGAGACTCAGTAGTGCAGCACCCACCGGTGTCATCCCTGCGAAAGCAGGGACCCAACTCCCCGCCCGCGCCAGCTGATAGCTGGGTCCCTGCTTTCGCAGGGATGACATCGAAGATTTGGCGAGTCCGTGCGTCTACCAGCGGAACGGTGCCCCAATGAGCCGCGAACTCGTCCGCTACCTCCTCACCCGCTTCGGCCAGCTGCTGCTGATCATCTTCGTCGCGGTGAGCATCAATTTCATCATTCCGCGCCTGCTCCCCGGTGACCCGGTGCAGACGGCTCTGGCCCGGCTGCAGGCGACCGGCGGCGCGCAGAATGTCGATATCCAGGCCATCTCGGCCGCCTATCGCGCCAAGTACGGGCTCGATGCGCCGCTGCTCGAGCAATATGCCAACTACTGGCTCGACCTGTTCCGGCTCGATCTCGGCGTGTCCTTCGCCAATTTTCCCGAGAAGGTCTCGACCATGATCGGCAATGCGCTGCCCTGGTCGGTGAGCCTCTTGGCAGTGGCGACGCTCATCGCCTTCGCCACCGGCTCGCTGCTCGGAGCGCGGCTCGCCTGGCCGACGGCCGGGCGGGGGATCAAGGCTTTCGTGCCGTTGATGATGATCCTCACCTCGATCCCGTTCTACCTGCTGGCGATCATCCTCATCTATTTCTTCGCCGTGGTGCTGAAGTGGTTCCCACCCGCCGGCGGCGTCGACACCACCCGCATCATGCGGCTCGACTGGGCCACCACCGAGGACATCCTGAGGCACGCCTTCCTGCCCTGCCTCGCCATCATCCTCGGCAATGTCGGCTTCTGGGCTCTCGGCATGCGCTCCCAGATGGTCTCGGTGCTGGGCGAGGACTACATCACCTTCGCCGAAGCCAAGGGCCTGCACCCGCGCCGCATCTTCGTCTGGTACGGCATGCGCAATGCACTGCTGGCGCAGGTCACCGCGCTGGCGCTGTCGCTCGGCTCGGTGGTTTCCGGCGCCGTGCTGGTCGAGGTGATCTTCAACTATCCGGGGCTCGGTTCGCTGCTTTACGTCGCGATCCGCGGACAGGACTACTTCGTCATCCAGGGCGTGGTGCTGATGCTCATCGTCTCGCTCGCGGTGCTGCTGTTCCTCGTCGACCTCATCTATCCACTGCTTGACCCGAGGATCCGGCGATGAGCCTCCTGACTTCGCTTCGCCGCAACTACCAGCAGGGCCGGATCAGCGGCACGCTGCTGCTCGGGCTCGGCATCCTACTCGCCATCGTGCTGTTCAGCGCCATCGGGCCGATGTTCGTCGATGCGGTCAACGCCCAGGTGGGCGCCGTGCGGCCGCGCCGGCCTCCCGGCCCCGAATATTTCCTCGGCACCGACTCGCAGGGCCGCGACATGTGGACCCTGTTGATCTACGCCACCCCCAATACGCTGAAGATGGGGCTGATTGCCGGCTTCATCGGCGTCGGCGTCGGCACCGCGCTCGGGCTGATCGCCGGCCATTTCGGCGGCATCGTCGACGCCATCATCCGGGTGATCTCGGATGCGCTCTTGACCGTGCCGGCCATCGCCATCCTCGTCATCATCGCCGGCAATATCGACCGCATGAACACGGTGATCATGGCGCTGGTGGTGGCCTCGCTCGGCTGGATGTTCACCACCCGCACGGTGCGCGCCCAGGTGCTCACCATCCGCGAGAAATCCTATGTCGAGGTGGCGCGGGTGAACGGCGAGAGCCAGTGGGAGATCCTGTTCACCGAGATCATGCCCAACCTGATGCCCTATATCGTCGCCAGCTTCGTCGGCACCGTCTCGGGCTCGATCCTCGCCGTGATCGGCCTCGAGGCCCTCGGCCTCGGCGCGCTCGACGAGATGACGCTGGGCAATACCATCTACTGGAGCCAGCAATCCTCCGCGGTGCTGCGCGGCTACTGGTGGTGGTGGGGCCCGCCCATCGTGGTGATCGCCGCGATCTTCATCGGTCTGTTCCTGACTTCGGTCGGCTTCGACCGCTTTGCCAACCCCAAGCTGGCGAGGCGCTGATGTCTGCGATCCAGGATTCCAAACCCATCCTCGTGGTCGAGGATCTGAACGTCCACTACGACACCGGCAAGGGCCCGGCCAAGGCGGTGAACGATGTGTCGTTCTCGCTCCGGCCCGGCGAGCGGCTGGGACTGATCGGCGAGAGCGGTTCGGGCAAGACCACCATGGCGACGGCGCTGATGCGCCTGACCCGGGCGCCCGGCCGCATTGCCGGCGGCTCGGTGAAACTCGACGGCCGCGACATCCTCAAGATGTCGAACAAGGAGTTGCGCGAGACCCGGCTGCGCGACATCGCGCTGATCCCGCAGGGCGCGATGAGCTCGCTCAACCCGGTGATGCGGCTCGAAGAGCAGATGATCGACGCCATCGTCGCCCACAAGCCGGGCATGCGGCGCGCCGAGCTCGATGCCCGGGTGCAGGAACTGTTGAAGAATGTCGGCCTCGCTCCGGAAGTGGCTCGTCGCTACCCGCATGAGCTGTCCGGCGGCATGAAGCAGCGCGCCGCCATGGCCATCGCCACTTCGCTCGCGCCCAAGGTGATCGTCGCGGACGAGCCCACCAGCGCCCTCGACGTGGTGGTGCAGCGCCAGGTGATGCAGACGCTGGGCCGGCTGCAGGATGGGCTCGGCGCCGCCGTCGTCCTCATCGGCCACGACATGGGGCTGATCGCCCAGTTCGCCGATACGGTGGGCGTGATGTATGCGGGCAAGCTCGTCGAGATCGGGCCGGTCCGCCAGATGATCGAGAGCCCCAAGCACCCCTATACCAGGCTCCTCGTCGACAGCCTCCCCGGCATCGAGGTGAAGCGCGAGCTCACCGGCATCCCCGGCCTGCCGCCGCCGCTGGTCGACCTGCCGCCCGGCTGCAGCTTCAACCCGCGCTGCCCGCTCGCCTTCGAGCGCTGCGTGCGCGAGACGCCGCTGCTGCAGCAGGTGGCGCCTGGCCAGAGCGCCGCCTGCCACCTCTATCCCGAGCACGCGGCCTTGCCGCCGCTGCCGCCGATGACACGTGCCCACCAGGAGCTCCGCCCGTGACCGCACTCATTGAAATGCAGGGCGTCACCAAGACCTATGGCGCCTTCACCGCACTCAACGACGTCACCCTGTCGCTGTCCGACACCAGCCCGTCGATGACCGCCGTCGCCGGCGAGAGCGGCAGCGGCAAGACCACTTTGGCGCGGATGATGCTGGGCTTCATCAACCCCTCGCATGGCCAGGTGCTGTACCAGGGCAAGGACGTGGCGAAGATGACCGGCGCCGAGCAGCGGCAGTTCCGCCGCGAGGTGCAGCCGGTATTCCAGGATCCGTTCGACGTCTTCAACCCGTTCTACCGGATCGACCACGTGCTCGAGACCCCGGTAAAGCGCTACAAGCTCGCCGACAGCGAGACCAAGGCCCGCGCCATGATCGAGGACGCGCTGAAGCGCGTCGGCCTCAGGCCGCAGGACACGCTCGGCCGTTTCCCGCACGAGCTGTCGGGCGGCCAGCGCCAGCGCATCATGGTGGCGCGCGCCGTGCTGCTGAGGCCCCGGTTGATCGTCGCCGACGAGCCGGTGTCGATGGTCGATGCGTCGCTGCGCGCCACCATCCTCGATGAGCTGAAGACGCTCAACCGCGAGCTCGGCATCTCGATCGTCTACATCACCCACGACCTGACCACCGCCTTCCAGATCTGCGACAACATCCTGATCCTCTATCGCGGCAACGTCTCCGAGGCCGGCGCGGTGGAGCGGGTGATCGGGGCGCCCAAGCACCCCTACTCGCAATTGCTGGTCTCCTCGATCCCGCTGCCCGACCTTTCCAAGGCCTGGGGCGGTGAGGAGATCCCGGTGTCGGAGGCCGCGGCGGCGCGCGCCAACCCCGGCTGCAAGTTCGCGCCGCGCTGCCCGCATGTCATGGAGATGTGCTGGGACAACCTGCCGCCCAAATACGTTCCCGACAGCGAACGGCTCGCCACCTGCTTCCTCTATCGCGATGCGCCGGTCTCGGCGAGCGACGACGTGGCCTCGGTGTTCCGGCCGCCCAACCATTCGATCACCGCTACTGCACCCTGATTTTCATCCCCAACCGATTGCCCACGACCATGTCCATCAAGCTCACCGACCGGCATCGCGTCGGCTCCACCAGCCTCGAACTGCCGCCCATGGGGTTCGGCGCCGCCCATCTGGGCGGCATGTACCACCGCGTTTCCGGCGAGACCGCGCACGCCACGCTCAAGGCCGCCTGGGATGGCGGCGTCCGCTATTTCGATACCGCCCCGTTCTACGGCCGCGGCCTCAGCGAGCACCGCACCGGCGATTTCCTTATCGACCAGCCGCGTGACCAGTTCCTGTTGACCACCAAGGTCGGCCGCTACTTCCGGCGTCCCACCGACCCCAAAACCTTCGACCGCACCCCCTGGGGCGGCGGGCTGAACATGGAAATCGTCTGGGACTATTCCTATGATGGGGTGATGCGCGCTTATGAGCAGAGCCTGCTCCGGCTCGGCCTCGACAGCGTCGATGCACTGCTGATCCACGACCCCGAAGCCTCGCTCGCCAGCAATCCCGATGGTCCCCGCATAGAGGACATGGTGCGCAGCGGCATCAAGGCGCTGGAGGAGCTGAAGGCCTCGGGCCAGATCAAGGCCATCGGCATGGGGCTCAACGCGGCCCCCTCGCTCATGACCTTTGCCCCGCAGGTGCCGCTCGACTTCTGTATCGTCGCCATGCCCTACACCCTGCTCGACCAGTCGGCGCTCGGCACCGGGCTGAAGCGCTGCCTCGACAACAACATCTCGGTGATCATCGGCGCCCCCTATGCCTCGGGCATCCTCGCCACCGGCCCCGGCCCCAACGCCCGCTACGGCTACGGCATCGCCTCGGACGAAGTGCAGGACAAGGTCCGCCGCATTCAGGCGGTCTGCGCCAGGCACGGCGTTTCGCTGCAGGCCGCGGCACTGCAGTTCCCGCTGGCCCACCCGACGGTGGTCTCGGTCATCCCGGGCGGCGCGCGCCCCGAAGAGGTGACGAGCAATATCGGATACTTGCAGGAGCCGATCCCGGCGGCGTTCTGGAGCGAGCTGAAGACGGCGGGGCTGATCGATGCCGCAGCGCCGGTGCCCAATTAGACCAGCCACCGTACTTTCAGTCGGCGTCCCTCTCCCGCTTGCGGGGGAGGGGGGACCAGCCGACAGGCTGGTGGGAGGGGGGTGCCCCACGCTGTGGCCCCTGCCCCAGCCGCTCCCGTCGGTGCGAGTGGCACCATAGTTCAGCGCGTGGGGCTCCCCCCTCCACCAGCCTGGCGGCTGGTCCCCCTCCCCAGTAAACGGGAGAGGCACGCCGACGGCCGCTTCAGTGTCAAGCCGACAGCCGCTCCAGCACCACGTCCGCTTCCACCACGAACGGCTTCGGGATCCCCATAAAGTACCCCTGGGCATAATCCACCCCGATGGCTTCGAGCGCGGCCAGCACCTCCGCCGTTTCGACGAACTCCGCCACCGTCCTGATGCCGGTGACATGGCCCAGGTGGTTGATCGTTTCCACCACCGCCCGGTCGGTGCTGTCGCGCAGCATGCCTTTGACGAAACCGCCATCGATCTTCAGGTAATCCACCGGCAGGCGCTTCAGGTAGTGGAACGACGACATGCCGGCGCCGAAATCGTCGAGCGCGAACTTGCAGCCGATGCCCCGCAGCGCGGCGATGAAGGCTGCGGCGCGTTCGAGATTGGCGACGGCGCTGGTCTCGGTGATCTCGAAGCAGATCAGTTGCGGCGGCACGCCGGTGGCGGCGAACTCCGCCTTGAGAAACGGCAGGAAGCTTTCGTCGCCCACGGCCGGGCCGCTGAGGTTGATCGCATAGGTGCGCCGATGCGGCAGCGGCTCGAGCGCGATGCGGTCGGCGATGACGGCCAGCGCATGCCGCACCACCCAGCGGTCGAGCTGCGGCATCAGCCCGAAGCGCTCGGCCGCCGGGATGAACCGGCCCGGACCGATCAGCTCGCCCTGGTCGGCCAGCCGCACCAGGATTTCGCAGTGTTCGCCCTCGGCCTTGGGACCGAGCGGCACGATCTCCTGCGCATAGAGCACGAAGCTGTCGCCATCGAGGGCCCGCTGCAGCCGCTGCACCCAGCCGATATTGCCGGCCATCTCGGCCTGCTCGGCATCGTCGGGCGAGTAGACATGCACGCGGTTGCGGCCCTTCTCCTTGGCCATGTAGCAGGCGATGTCGGCCGCCCTCAGCGCCGTCGCGAGGCTGCCGACGCTGCGGTCGAGGCGGACGAAGCCGATGCTGGCCGAAACGCTGAAATGCTGGTCGTTCCAGACGAATGGCAGCGCGGCCAGCGCGTGGCGCAACTGATGCGCGGTGATCAGCCCCTCGTCGACCGAACCGGTATTGAGCAGCACGCCGAACTCGTCGCCGCCGAGCCGCGCCAGCAGCGCACCGGGCCCCAGGAGGCTCGGCAGGCGCTCGGCCAGCACGCACAGCAACTGGTCGCCCGCGGCGTGCCCGCCGGAATCGTTGACCACCTTGAACTGGTCGAGATCGACGAACAGCAGGGCCGTCGCCGAGCCGTCGGCCAGCGCCTTTTCCACCTCGCGCTCGAAGCTGGCGCGGTTGGGCAGCTTGGTCAGCGCATCATGCGAAGCGCGCCATGACAGCTCGTGTTCGATGGCACGGCGGTGCTTGAGGAAGCTGTTGAGCCGCCACAGCGTCAGCGCCACGAACAGCGCGGCAATGGCGAGGTTGGCGATCAACAGGCTGGTCTGCACAAACCGCGTGCCCTGCCCCAGCGAGTTGGAGAACGCATGGGTCAGCGGCGTCACCCGGTCGTTGATGGCATCGAGCCGCACCGCCCATTCGCGCCGCTGCCATGGCTGTACCAGCGCGGCCCGGGCCATCTCGTCGGCCAGTTCCTCCATCTCGAACAGCGTGCTTTCGGCATTGCGCCAGTCGGCGATGGCGGCGCTCATATAGCTGAACCACGAGAAATTCTCGTACAGCCAGATCAGGCCGGGAATGTCGTCGGGATGGTTGCCGCCGCGACGGAAGCCCTCGGCCGCCGCGACGCGGTCAGGCGGGTTGGCTTCCAGCGCCAGCCGCGCCGCGTGGTCGCCGAGCGGCACGCTCAGCGCCTGCCGGTGCCGCTCGAGATAGCTCGATTGGGTGGTGTCGATATAGCGATTGAGGAAATAGATCGCGTCGTGCTGACCTTTCGACCACATGCTCTCGCCGGTCACGTAGGAGCGCAGCGAGGTCACCATCTGCAGGCTGAAACTCGCGAGGATCGCCTGCGTGACGATGATGGCGATGAACGGCCAGGCAACGGCAACCAGCCGGAGGCTCGACTTCTTGTCGGAGGGCAACGGCCCGCCACGCTTCTGCATGGAACAGCCTGGGGTCAATGACGCGCCAGAAGCCTAGGCAGCCTCGGGTTAACGACTTGCCCCAGTACGAGTGCGTGGAGTCCCGTAGTTTTTATTGATCCGGCGTCAGCACCGCCTTCATGATGTAAGTGTTGTAGGGGCCGAACTGGCTCATCACGAAGTAGAATGCCAGTCCATCCGCCGAAATCCACGATGGGGTCATGTAGGCGCCATAGGCCTGCGCATAGTCCGAACCGCGCGCCAGCACCTGCGGCGCCGACCACGGGCCTTCCGGCCGCTCGGCGAAGCGCAGTTCGATCGCTTCCGACAATTCGTTGAGCGTCGAATACATCCAGCGCCCGATGCCGGGGTTCCAGACCAGCGAGCCTTCGCCGACCCCGGGCCGGATCACTTCGGCCGCCTGGGCCTGGTCGCTGACCCAGCCCGCACCGTCGAAATACTCCCACGCTTTGGTGTCGAGCACCTTGTCGGCCACGACGCGCCCGACCCGCGCCCCGGCAAAGCGTCCGCACGGCGTGCCCACCGCATAGACATACTTGCCGCCCTCGTTGCCGGTGCCCGGCTGCGCCGAGAGCGCCAGCATGTTGAAGCTCGATTTGAAGCTGCCGAACTCGTCCGGCCCAGGGCTCCAGGTCTTGCCGCCGTCGCTCGAGGAAATGAAGCGCGACCAGTTGCAGAGCCACACGCCCCCCATCGAGGAGAAGCCGTTCACCGACATGTAGTGGAGGTAGAGCGTGTCGCCAACCGTCACCATGGCCGTGGGAATCTTGGTCTGCTCCCCCTTGAACGCATCCTGGTGCGCCCCCTTGGCGATCTCCACCGCCTTGCCGTCCTCGCCGGTTACCCAGTCGTCGATGACGATGCCATCCGAGGCATCGAGGTCGGTGGTGAAGGCCAGCACATTGGAGCGCCAGTTCGGCCCGAAGCGGATGCAGGCATTGTCGTTCCAGCCGAAGGTATCGCCGAAGGCGAGCACCACCTTGCCGTCGATCTCCGCCATGGTGCCGAGATCGGTGCCGCAGATGTCCGGCCCCTTCATCGGTGCCGGCGCATTGGGGCCGGTCAGGGCTTTCACCTTTTCCGAGGTGACGCTGTACTCGGCGGCGAAGGCGGGGGTGAGGGCGAGCAGTATGGCGATGACGGCGGCAAAGGCCCCCTCACCCGCCGCTGCGCGGCGACCTCTCCCCCCAGGGAGAGGTGGTGGTGCGGCACCATCGCGCCACAGCGTCACCTCTCCCTGGGGGGAGAGGTCGGCCGAAGGCCGGGTGAGGGGGCCTTTTGTCCAGCGCATCACGAAATCTTCTTCATGTAATCATCGGTCCATGCCCGGCTCGGCTGCAGCGTCAGCCCGTTGGCACCGAACACATGGGTGAAGGCGTCGGCGATCTCGAAGCGCAGCGTGTCGCCGCGATGCGTGGCGAGGATGCCGCGCATGGTGGCCGTGACGGCATCGCCGCCTGCGGTTCTGCCATGCACCACCGTCTCGGCGCCCAGCACTTCGGTCGACACCACCTGGATGCTCAGCGAGCCGTTCGCCGTGGGGATCAGGTGCTCGGGCCGGACGCCGATGGTCACCGCATCGCCGACCGCCACCGCGCCTTCGCGGCGGGCGAGGTTCAGTGCCGGGCCGCCGGCGCCGAGCGCCACGCCGAGGCGCTCCCCGGCTGCAGTGACCTTGCCGGCAAAGAAGTTCATCTGCGGCGCGCCGAGGAAGCCGGCGACGAACTGGTTGCGCGGCCGCGCATAGAGCTCGACCGGCGCACCGGCCTGCTCGATCACGCCCTCGCGCAGCACGACGATCCGGTCGGCCATGGTCATGGCTTCGACCTGGTCGTGCGTCACATAGATCATGGTGGTGCCCAGCCGCTGGTGCAGCGCCGAGATTTCCGAGCGCATCTTCACCCTGAGTTCCGCGTCGAGATTGCTGAGCGGCTCGTCGAACAGGAACACCTTGGGTTCCTTGACGATGGCGCGCCCGATGGCGACGCGCTGGCTCTGCCCGCCTGAGAGCTGGTTCGGCCGGCGCTTCAACAGGTGCTTGATCTGCAGGATCTCCGCCGCCTTGTCGACGCGGGCGGCGATCTCGGGCTTGGCGAGCTTCTGGTTCTCGAGCCCGAAGCGCAGGTTCTCCTCGACGCTCATATGTGGGTAGAGCGCATAGGACTGGAACACCATGGCCATGCCGCGAGCCGACGGCAGCAGGTGGTCGCAGCGCTCCCCATCGAGCCAGATCTCGCCGTCCGAGGTCTCCTCGAGCCCCGAGATCATCCGCAGCAAGGTGGATTTGCCGCAGCCGGAGGGGCCGACGAACACCGTGAAGCTGCCATCCTCGACAGTGAGGTCGATGCCATGGATGACTTCGAGAGTCTGAAAACTCTTCCGAACCTGCTTGAGCTCGAGTTCCGCCATTGTCAGCCTCCCAGTGTCAGGTCTGCGGCATCACCGGCGCCGAGCTTCCGGTCGACACGCAGCGTGGTGCCGGCAAAACGCAGCTCAGCCAGCGCGATGCTGCCATAGCGTACCTCGAAACGGACGCTTGTGCCGGTGCGGCTGACGACGCCCCAGCCCTCGCCCACCGACCAGAACCAGCTGCCGTCGCCCGGCTCCTTGGGGTCGAAGCCGATCTCGCCTTTGGTGAGGTCGTAGCTGAAACCCGACCAGGCGTTGACCAGCGCGAAGCTCGACATCGAGCGGGCATAATAGCTGCCGCATTCGATCTCGTTCCACGGGTTGCGCCGATTGCCGTCATGCCGGGCCCGGGCGGTGCGGACGATCGACAAGCCCTCCTCGGTCAGCCCACGGAAGATCAGGTGCGACGCGAGCATGTATTCGAGCCCGGTCCACACCTCCTCCGAATAGGGCGCCGGCACCGCCGGCTTGGTGGTGCCCTCGGGCCAGGTGGCGATCAGCACGCCGCCTTCATCCTCATAGGCATAGACCCGGCACGGGTTGAAATGCCCCTTGAGGTCGGCGCGATAATTGTGGCGATAGGCCGAGACGAGCGCCGTCTCCACCTTGGCGGGATCGAGGAAGCTGCCGAGCCCGGCGAGGTCGGCGTGCCACTGGCCGAGGATCTGGTCAGTCGCGCAGCCATCGTTGAACTGGTACTTCATTTGGGCGTACTCGTCCGACCAGTAGGTCTCCATGAAGCCGTCGGCGAGCACCCCGACCTTGCCCACCGCATGGTCGAACTTTTCGATCAGCGCCTTGTCGCCGAGGTCGGTCTTCTGGATGAAGTAATCGCCGTTGAACAATTCGGCGTTGAGATAGTCGGCGCCCGCCTGCCCCATCCTGTCGAGCTCGGCGGCAAAGCCTGCATCGCCGGCGGCGCGGCCCATTTCGGCCCCGGCCTTCAGCGCCGCCACATACATGCTGGAGAGCCAGGAGTTGGGCCCGAACAGCTCCATGTCGAGCGTGTGGTGCTGGCGGCCCCACAGGATGCCCGTCCGCTCCGGGTCCCACTGGTCCGGGTTGTCGGCCGACCAGGCATATTCGAGCGCCGCCTTCGCCTTGGGCCAGTAGCGCTTCAGCCACTCGGTATCGCCGGAAATCTTCCAGTCGCGGAAGGTCTTGATGATCGAGCCGAACTGGCCGTCGGCACAGGGGTTCAATGGGAAGAAGGCCGAACCGAGCGGGATGATCTGCCGGAAGGTCAGCCCGCCATTGGGCAGCTGGTTATAGCTGTAGTCGGTCTCGCGCAGCGTGCGCTCGAGCCCGGGGAACAGGTAAGGCAGCGTCTGCTGGTAGTTCCACACATGCGTGCAACTGCCCTCGCAACTGCCCTCATTGGTGAACTGGCCTTCCCAGGCCCAGAGCTCGCCGTTCTCGAGCCGCATCACCGTCGCGGTGCGCAGGATACTCATCGTCCCCTGCACCGCATCGATGATGTCGATCGGCAGCGACGTGCCGAACAGCGTGTCGCGGAACGCGAAGGTCGGCGCCCGCAGCTCGTCCCAGCGCGCGAAGGCTTCGGCAAGGACGGCGCCGGAATTCGCCCACTGGCCGGCATAGTAGTTGCGCCAGGTGCCGGTCTCGCCGTTGAACTGTCCCGGCCGCCAATAGACCTGCCCGACCGGGAAATGCCAGGCGATGGCAAAGCGGAGGGTCCGGCTCTCGCCCGGCGCCACCGTCACCCGGGCCGCGAGCGTGCCGTGCTCGGGCTGGTCGAACATGTTGCGGTTGAGCCGCGGCTTGTCGTAGTGCCGCTCTGGCAGCCGCCCGGCCCGCGCGAACTCGCGCCAGAACAGGTTGAGGTCGTCGAACCACTGGCCGCGGAAATGGTAGTCGAGATGGTCGACATCCTCAGCATCGGTGGCGATCGAGACGTCGCCCGTCTGCCAGTCCGGCAGCTCATCGGCCGCCGTCAGCAGCAGCGATTTCACCCCGGCCGCCTCGGCATAGCCGTGCCGGCCGTTCTGGCAGCCGTGGTTCCCCAGCGTCCCACCGATGGTGTAGTCGATCGGCGTCGTGCCGGTATTGGTCACCTCGATCTCGAACATCGCCGCCGGCAGCGAGGAATCGCGCTCGTTGGTGGGAATGAACGGGCTCCAGGCGGTGAGCTTCACCCGGCCCGGGAACGTCGCGTCATGGAACGCCACCTCGGCTACCGGGAAGGTCCCCGTAAACGTCGTCGCCTCGAAATGCGGCACGCCCGCCAGCGTGTTGCGGTTGGCGCCCCAGCCGAAGCCGTCGAAGAATTTCCGCGTGGTCGGCGAACCGGTGGCCACGCCCTCATAGGGGCCGTTGAGGACGCGGGCATCGAGCAGCTCGCCCCCGGCCTCGGCCTTGATGGCGAAGTGGCTGTAGCCGTTGAAGCTCTGCAGCCCCGGCCGGTTGCGGATCGACCAGTCGACCAGCCGGCCGCTGCCCGAGAGCGCCAGCCCGCCGGCGCCGATGCCGCCGAGCGGGAAGGCGATGTGGCGGGCGCGGTCGGCTTCGTAGATGAAACGCGGATCGGTCTTGGTCATCTGAAAATCCATGGGTCAGGCCCGGATGCCTGAGAACGTGACACCCTCGATCACCATCTTCTGGGCGACGAGGAACAGGAGAACGACGGGGAGGATGGCCATGCTCATGGCGGCCATCACCACCGAGAGGTTGCCCTGGCTCATATAGCCGCGCAGCAGGTCCATCGCGATCGGCAGGGTCATCGCGTCCTGCGAGGTGATCAGCGCCCGTGGCTGGAAATAGGCATTCCACGCCCCGGTGAAGGTGATGATGGCGAGCGCCCCGAGCGCCGGCATCAGCTGCGGCAGCGAGATGCGCCAGAAGATCTTGAAGTAGCCGGCACCATCCATCAGCGCCGCTTCCTCCAGCTCCTTGGGCTGCGAGCGCAGGAACTGGCGCAGCATGAACACCCCGAAGCTGGAGGTCAGCCCCATCAGCACCAGGCCCAGCGGGTTGTTGAGCAGCCCGAGCTTCGCATAGCCCAGGTAGATCGGCAGGATCGTCACCTGTGCCGGGAACATCAGCCCGATCAGCATGACGAAGAACAGGCTATCGCGCCCGGGAAACCTGAGCCGCGCATAGGCGAAGGCGGCGAGCGTGCAGGTGACGAGCTGGCCGATGGTCACCAGCACCGCCACATAGAGGCTGTTCCAGTAGATCTTGAGGAATGGCACCGACGAGGCCAGCACGGTCTGGTAGTTGCTGAGGTCGAAGCTGGGCGGAAAGAAGCTCGGCGGCATCTTGTAGGCTTCGGCCGCCGGCCGGAACGACATCGAGAACAGCCAGAAGAACGGCATCAGCATCAGGATGCCCATCAGGAGCAGCACCGCGATGATGGCGCGGTCGACCCATTTCTTGGCTTCGCGGGTCTGCATCGATCTGGTCTGCATGGCCCTACTCCCGCACCCAACGGCGCGAGCCGATGATCTGGATGATGGTGATGATGAGCACGAGGATCATCATGATGACGCTGACGGCGGCGGCATAGCCGAGCTCGAAGCTGCCGAACGCCTCGTCGACCAGGTAGATCGACAGCGAGCGGGTGGAGTCGCCCGGGCCGCCGCCGGTCAGGATCATGATCGACTCGAACACCTGCAGCGCCCCGATCGAGGCGAACACGATGCAGAAGAACAGCACCGGCGAAATGAACGGCAGCGTGATGCGGCTGAACCGCCGCCAGGCCGAGGCGCCATCCATCGAGGCGGCATCCATGATCGGCCTGGGTACGCCCTGCAGCGCGGCGATCAGGATGATCATGAAGAAGCCGGTGTTCTTCCACACATCCATGATGACGATCGAGGTCATGGCGAATTTCGACGACGACAGCCACGGCACCTGCCCGATGCCGAGCTGGGCCAGGTAGTAATTGATGACGCCGAAATCGACGCTGTAGAAATAGCTCCACACCACCGCCACGAACGCCGCCGAGATGATCACCGGCAGGAAGAAGGCGAGGCGGAAGAAATAGAGCAGGAACTTGGGCATCGCCCGGTTCAGCGCCAGCGCCAGGATCAGCCCGACCGCCACGTTGAAGCTGACCGCGAGGAAGGCGAAGCGCAGCGTGTTCCAGAATATCTCGAGCGAGCGCGGCTCGGTGAGGAAGCGCACATAGTTCTCGAACCCCACCCAGTCGGCGCCGAAGCTGATGTCGTAATAGGTGAAGCTGAGGATGAGGGTGATGGCAACCGGCGCCAGGACGAACGCGGCATAGAGCACCACCGATGGCAGGACGAAGACATAGCCCGCCTGCATCTGCGCCTTGCGGAGGTCGGAGAGTCGTCGCTTCGCCATAACCATCTCGGGCCGGTATAGGAAAACAAGTGCCCGCGCCGCACCCGAGGGTGCGGCGCGGGCAGTCCGGGGGAGGACTACTGGGTGACGCGCTTGATGCGCTCGAACGAGCGGGTCAGCTCCTGGTCCGCCTTGGCGACGGCATCAGGAATGGTCATTTCGTCGGTCATGATGGCGTTGAAGTAACGCATGAAGATCTGGTCGACTTCCTGGAAGTTGGCAGGCGACGGCACCGCATGCGTGGTCGGCAGCGTCTCGTAGTAGAGCGGCGCCGACGGCGGGAACTTGAGGAAGTTCTCGGTTTCGGCCGCCGACTTGCGGCCCGGCACTGCGCCGCCCAGATCACCTTCGGCGACCTGCGTCTCGTAGCTCAGGAGCTCCGTGACCAGGGCTTCGGCGAGCTTGGGGTTCTGCGCCTTGGACGAGATGCCATAGGCGCCGAAGCCGATGACGGTATCGTTGCTGACCTTGCCCGGCTGCACCGCGATATCCATGTCGAGCTTGCTCGCAATGGCGTTCTGCACGATCCAGTGCCCCCTGGAGATCATGGCGATCTGGCCGGCGAAGAACTGGTTCTCGACGCCCTCCTGCCCCGGCACCGGCGAGACCTTCCGGGTGTGGATCAGGTCGTAGAGGAACTGCAGCGTCTCGGCGACCTTGGGGTCCTTCATGTTGGAGCCCGACCAGTCGGCGGTCACCGGCGAGGTGCCGTTGGACAGGAACCACGGCATCAGCCCGAAGAAGAAGGCCGGCACCTCGTAGCCGAACTGGGTGACATTGCCGTTGGCATCGCGCTTGGTCAGCTTTTCGGCAATGGCGGCGAACTCGTCCCACGTCCAGGTCTTGCTGGGCGCTTCGATACCGGCCTCTGCGAACAGGGCGCGGTTGTAGTTCGTCATGATGTTGTTCCAGGTCGAGGGGATGAAATAGGTCTTCCCCTTGTACTTGGTCAGGTCGAACAGCTTGGCGTCGAAATCCGAGAAGTCGCCGGTGGCGATGAAATCGTCGAGCGGGATGAACAGGTCGCGCGCCGCAAAGCTCTGCAGCGTCTCCACCGCCGTGTGGTAGACGTCATACTGCTCGCCGGCATTGTATTGCTGCAGCACGCGCGACACGAAATCGCCCCAGCCGCCACCCACTGCGTCGACGCCGATCTCTACCTCGACATTGGGGTATTTCTGGTTGAAGCGGGCGACTGCATCCTGCGTCGACTTGAGCTGCGCCTCGCCGCCGAAGGTCATCAGCCGCAGCTTGCCGGCTTCATCGGACTGGGCCAGCGCAGGCGCCACCAGCCCCGCCGTGAGCAGCAGAGCCGCCAGTAATTTCTTCATCTCGTCCCTCCTCTGTCCGGCGCTTTGACAAAGCTCCGCCGGTGCCGGGTCGCGGCGTTTTCACCGCGCCCGCGTTGAAAATGTCGTCCGCCCTCCGAAAGCCGCCGCAAAACCGGCGTCCGGCCTCAGGTCGCGATGGTTAAACCATTGCAGATATTCAGTTATCTCTCCCGTAGCGGGGTTGTCCCCGTCTTCTGGTGAGCCAGACCGTAACACCTGTGAATGGATTTGCAAATGCATTCACAAATCCATTTGCATGCGTCTTTCGTTTGGTGCTAGCCGTTGCCGCCATGAGCACGATCTCAAAGGTTGCCGAACGGGCGGGCGTCTCGCGGACCACGGTCTCGCACGTCATCAACCACGCCAATCGGGTGTCGAAACCACTGCGCGAAAAGGTGCAGGCGGCGATCGATGAGCTCGGCTATTCGCCCAATCCGCAGGCCAAGAGCCTCAGGACCGGACGCACCAACCTGATCGCCATGCTGATCCCCGATATCGGCAACCCGTTCTACACCGAGATGGTGAAGGCGGCGCAGGCGGCGCTCGAGGAAGCCGGGCTCGACGCGCTGATCTACAATACCGACGTGCCGGGCGGGAACTGGCAGACGCACGGCCGCGACTACCTGCGCCAGCTCAGCCGCAAGCGCGTCGATGGCCTGCTCGTCGGCGATTTCGCGCTGCACGGCATCACCGAGGAACTGCTCAAGCTCGACACCCCGACGGTGTTCATCGGCCACCTCGCCAACCAGGCCGTCGACAGCGTCAAGATCGACGATTTCGGCGGCGGTTACATGGTGGGCGAGCACCTGGCCCGGCAGGGCCACAAGCACGTGGTGCAGGTGACCGGCCCCGAGCTGTTCGAATCCGCCATGGCCCGCGCCGACGGTTTCGAGCAGGCGCTCAAGGACAACAAGATCCGCTTCAGCAGGAAGCAGCGCTACCTCGGCAGCTACCTGCCGCCCTCCGGCCGCGAGGCGGCGCAGTGGATCGCCACGCTCTCTGGCGACGACCGGCCGAGCGCCGTGTTCGTCGGCAACTACCTGATGGCGATGGGCCTGCTGGCCGAGTTCCACGACCAGGGCGTCCGCGTCCCCAAGGATATCGCCGTCGCCATTTTCGGCGACCTGCCGCAGCTCGAATATGTGAGGCCCAACCTCACCCGAGCCGGCGAGAACCCCGGCGCGCTGGCGAGGCGCGCCGTTGAAATGCTGCTCGACCGCCTCAACGGCAAGTTCGACGGCCCGCCGCGCACCGAGGTCATCCCCTGTGCGCTGCGCATCTTCGAGTCGGCCTAGCCGATCCGAACCAAACCAAGCGCGGCCGTTTCGGGGGAGGTGGCCGCGTCCCGGACGACAACACCAAAGCTCCAGGGAGGAGTGAGATGACCACTACGTCCAACATGCCGTCGGGATGGTCCCGCCGGTCCATCCTCAAGGGCGGCGCCGCGCTCGGCGCTGCCGGCCTCACCATGCCCTTCATGGGCAAGGCGTTCGCCCAGGACAACACGCTCAGCTTCTGGCAGTTCTACGCGCCCGGCGGCGACGTGAAGCCGCAGGTCGACTGGTTCGTCAAGATGGTGGCCGACTGGAACGCCACCCAGTCCGAACAGGTGGCGCTCGAATACGTGGTGGGCTCCGAGTATATCGGCGGCACCAAGCTCGCGACCTCCTTCGCCTCCGGCCAGGGCCCCGACATCTTCATCATCTCGCCCGGCGATTTCCTGCGCTACTATAATGGCGGCGTGCTGCAGGACCTGACCCCGGCGATCGAGGAAGCGGCCCGCGCCGATTTCCCCGAGAGCGTCATTGCCAACCGCATGGTCGACGGCAAGATCTTCGGCGTGCCGATGGAAGTCGAGCCGATGGCCTTCTACTACTCGGTCAAGGCCTTCGAGGAGGCCGGGCTGAACGAGAACGACGTCCCCACCACCTGGGACCAGTTGCTCGAAGTGGGCAAGAAGCTGACCACGGCGGAACGCTACGGCGTGCTGTTCGAGACCAACCCGGGCTACTACCAGAACTTCACCTGGTACCCGTTCATGTGGCAGGGCGGCGGCGAGTTCCAGTCGGCCGAAGGCAAGTCCGCGTTCGACTCCCCGGCAACCGTCCAGGCGCTGAAACTCTGGCAGGATGCGGTCAATTCCGGCGCCGCGCCGCGCCAGATGCTTGGTGGCGGCGGCGGCGACATCGTCGCCAACCTCGGCTCCGGCTACTGCGCCATGCAGAATGTCGGCATCTGGGGCATCTCGGCGATGGACAACAACGCCCCCGATGTTCCCTACGGCATCTTCAAGCTGCCGGTGCCGACGGGCGGCAAATACGTCACCGTCGGTGGCGGCTGGGCCTTCGTCGCCAATTCGAAGGGCAAGAACCCGGAAGCCGCGGCGAAGTTCATCGCCTGGGCGCTGGCCTCGATGGCGCCGGATTCGATCCAGCGCGTGGTCGACTGGTGCACGGTGGCCAAGTCCGACATGCCGCCGCGCAACTCGGCGCTGACGGCCGGCGGCGATGCCTTCAACAAGGGCAATATGGGGATCTTCGGCACCCAGATTCACCCCGGCACCCGGGCCGAACCGCGCGTGCCGCCGGAGGTCTACAAGATCATCTCCGACGCCATCCAGCAGACCCAGCTCGGCGGCGCCGACCCGCAGGCAACGGCCACCGCCGCCAGCCAGCAACTCGACGCCTTCCTCGCGTCCTATAGCGGCGCGCCGATCCTGTAGCACGCCGTACCGCCGCAGATCCTGCAGTGGTCGCATCCCTCCCCCTTGAGGGGAGGGAACGAGGGAGGGGGTGGTGCAGTCAGCACCGAGACCGCCTCACCACCCCCACCCCCAGCCCCTCCCCTCAAGGGGGAGGGGAGCCCCAAACCCGGTGAAGGACCAAGGACAGACCAGTGACCGAGATCACCACCACGGCTGCGAGCGACAGGCCCGCTGCCATCCGGCTCACCACCCGGCAGCGCGAGGCGATTGCCGGCGTGCTGTTCGTCGCGCCCGACGCCATCGGCCTGATGCTGTTCATCGGCCTGCCGATGCTGCTGGCGCTCGGCATCTCGGTGTTCGAGGTCGACGGCTTCGGCGGCTTCAAGTTCGTCGGGCTCGCCAACTATTCGAAGATGTGGATCGACCCGCTGTTCTGGTCGTCGCTGCGCGTCACCGCGCAGTTCACCGTCATGCTGGTGCCGCTGCTCTACGTGACCGGCCTCGGCCTGGCGCTGCTGGTGCAGCGCACCAGCAAGTTCAACACCGTCATGCGCTCGATGTTCTTTGCCCCGCAGATGGTGAGCCTCGTCGTCGTGGCCCTGGTCTGGCAGCTGATGGTGGTCGACAAGCTCGGCGTCCTCACCCGCTTCGCCGCCTCGATCGGCCTGGGCGGCATTTCGTTCCTCGGTGATCCGAACCTTGCGCTGTTCACCGTGACGCTCGCCGCGGTGTGGTTCCTGATGGGCTTTTACATGCTGATCTTCCTGGGCGGCCTGCAGGACATCCCCAAGGAATATTACGAGGCCGCCCGCATCGATGGCGCCGGCGCCACCCAGAGCTTCTGGTTCATCACCCTGCCGCTGCTGCGCCCCACCAGCTTCTTCGTGCTGCTGGTCTCGGCCGTCGCCGCCATCACCGGCGCCCAGGCCTTCGACCTGATCTATGTCATGACGCGCGGCGGCCCCGCCAACTCGACGGCGCTGCTGATCAGCTACATCTACCAGCAGGCCTTCCAGTACTCCGCCTTCGGCTACGCCGCGGCGCTGGCAACGCTGCTGGTCGTACTGCTGATGGCGGTGACGGTGTTCTTCTTCCTCCTCACCCGCGGCGGACGGTTTGATTATGAGTGATTTCGCGACGGCGCTGCGGCCTATCGCATACGGCCGCAACGCCGCTGACAAGCCGGTGCGGGAAACGTACCCCTCCCCTGTCCCCTCCCCGCAAGGGGGAGGGAGACGCAAACTCCGAAGCCAGTGTTCTGGTCTCCTCCCCCCTTGCGGGGGAGGGACAGGGTGGGGGGTGCTCTGTGCGCGCCAAGCTATCCCCACGCCCCGCACTCCGGAGCAACGTCATGAGCACTAACCTCTCCCGTTCGCAGGCGAACGTCGTCAGGCTGGTCTGGATGCTGGTGGCGGCGGTGCTCGCCGTGATGGCGATCTTCCCGCTGCTGTACATGCTGTCGATCGCCTTCAAGGGCCCGACCGAGGTGTTCAAGTCGAACCTGATCCCCGCTAAACCGGTGTTCGACAACTTCGTCTATGTGCTGACCGAGGTGCCGTTCTGGCGCTACCTCATCAACACCTTCGTCATCTCGGCGGTGGTGACGGTGGTGGCCCTGTTCTTCCACACCATGGCCGGCTACGCCCTGGCGCGGCTGCGTTTTCCCGGGCGCGAGGTGGTGTTCCTCGCCATGTTCTCGACCTTCCTCGTGTCGCTGCCGGTGATCATCGTGCCGCTGTTCATCCTGGTGCGTTCGATGGGCATGCTGAACTCCTATGCCGGACTGATCGTCCCGGCGGTCTTCAACGCCTTCGGCATCTTCCTGCTCCGCCAGTACTACCTGTCGCTGCCCAAGGAACTGGAGGAAGCCGCGGTGATCGACGGCGCCGGCTATTGGCGCATCTACACCAGCGTCATCCTGCCGCTCAGCCGGCCGATCATCGCCGCGCTGGCGATCCTGTTCTTCCTTGCCAACTGGAACTCGTTCCTGTGGCCGCTCACCGTCGCCTCGGACCAGAACCTGTGGGTCGTGCAGGTGGCCATCGCCAACTTCAAGAGCCAGTACGCCGCCAGCTGGAACTACACCATGGCCGCCTCGACCATCGTCGCGGTGCCGATGCTGGTGCTGTTCGTGATCTTCCAGCGCCAGATCATGGACTCGATCAAGACCTCCGGCCTCAAGGGCTGAGACCAACCCCTCCTCTACCAACGGATTTCAACATGACTGCTTTCAACGGCTTAGGCGTCAATCTCTCGAACCTCTACCGGCTGTCCCCGGCCAAGACCCGCTCGATCTCGCCCGAGAATTTTACCGGCGAGAAGGGCAAGGGCGGCATGGCCACCGAAGGCACCGGCGCGGTGCATGCCAAGGGGCTCGGCCCCGATGGCAACGGCCAGGGCTGGAAGGTCTCGCCCTCGATCCGCATCGAGCCGGGCGAGACGCGCGTCCTCGCCGACATCAAGGGCATGGGCGCCATCCAGCAGATCTGGCTGACCACGGCGAACCTGCGCTGGCGCAGCCTGATCATCCGCATGTGGTGGGATGACCAGGAGAACCCCTCGGTCGAAGCGCCGCTCGGCGATTTCTTCTGCATGGGCTGGGGCCAGTTCGCCCAGATCAACTCGCTCGCCGTCTGCGTCAACCCCGGCCGCGCCTTCAACTGCTACTGGGAAATGCCGTTCAGGAAGGCCGCCCGCATCGAGATCGAGAACACCGACCCCGACGATTTCGGCATCATCTACTACCAGGTCAACTACACCCTGACCGAGGTGCCCGAGGACGCCGCCTATTTCCACGCCAAGTTCCGCCGCACCAATCCCCTGCCCTACGGCACCGACTACACCATTCTCGACGGCATCAAAGGGCGCGGCCACTATGTCGGCACCTACATGGCCTGGGGCGTGAACAATTCCGGCTGGTGGGGCGAAGGCGAGATCAAGTTCTTCATGGATGGGGACAAGGAGTTCCCCACCATCTGCGGCACCGGCACCGAGGACTATTTCTGCGGCGCCTACAACTTCGACGGCGGTGTGGTCGATGCCACCATGGACAGCCGCTATCGTGAGTTCTCCACCCCCTATGCCGGCCTGCCGCAGGTGCTGCGTCCCGACGGCACCTATCGCAGCCAGACCCGCTTCGGCATGTATCGCTGGCACCTGAGCGACCCGATCCGCTTCGAAAGCGACCTGAAGGTCACCATCCAGGCGCTGGGCTGGCGCACCGAGAACCGCAACACCCGCCGCTACCTGCCGCTCCAGGACGACATCGCGTCGGTGGCATTCTGGTACCAGACCCTGCCGACTGCCCCGTTCGAGGCACTGCCGGGCCGGGATTATCTCGAGGTGATCTGAGGTCTGCTCCCCTCCCCCTTGAGGGGAGGGGTGGGGGGTGGGGGTCCATCCGTGATCACCGCACCACCCCCACCCTCGTTCCCTCCCCTCAAGGGGGAGGGAGGCGATAGTTGCACTACCTCGGCCACCCCTCTCCCCTGCGGGGAGGGACAGGGGTGGGGGTCAGCCGGCCCCGGCCATCAAGTCGAAAACCGCCTCACCCCAGCGCGTTCAGCAAATTCCCCGACACGTGCCCATCGGGCAGCAGCCCGGCGCGGGTCTGCCAGTCGATCACCGCGGCGCGGGTCTTGGGGCCGATCTCGCCGTCGGGCGTACCGATCGCATAGCCTTTCTTGAGCAGCCGCGCCTGCACTTGCTTGCGCCCATCGGCGTTGAGCGCGGTATCGTTCGGCCACGGCGTCATGAAACCCTTGCCGCCGATGATCCGGTCAGCCAGGTGGCCGACCGCCAGCGCATAGCTGTCGGAATTGTTGTAGCGCTTGATGACGCCGAAATTCGGCAGCACCGCAAACACCGGGCCGTTGCCGCCCATCGGCATGTAGAGCCGCGCCGTATCGCTGTCGCGCGGGAACGGCTTGCCGTTGGCGCGGGCAACGCCCACGCCGCGCCAGTCGCCCAGGCTCGCCGTGACGCCCTGCCAGACATTCTGGTAGTTGAAGTCGCGTGCGAGCTTTACCTCGTAACCCCAGGTTTCCCCTGGCCGCCAACCGAACGACTTCAAGTAGTTTGCGATCGAGGCCTGCGCATCGGGCACCGAGCCCCAGATATCCTTGTGGCCGTCCCCGGTGAAATCGACGGCGTACTTCATGAAGCTCGACGGCATGAACTGCGGCAGGCCCATGGCGCCGGCCCACGAGCCGACCATATTCTTGGCGCGGACGTGCCCGGCCTCGAGAATTTCGAGCGAGGTGATCAGTTCGCTGCCGAAGAAATCGGCGCGATAGCCGCCATAGGCCAGCGTCGCCAGCGCGTGCACGGTGTTGGTGCCGCCGAGGAAGCCGCCGAAATTGGTCTCGATGCCCCAGATGGCAAGGATGATCTCGCCCTGCACGCCATAGCGCTCGCCGACGGCCTTCAGCGTCTTGGCCCATTCGCCGCGCATCTGGTGGCCGGTGCCGATCCGCGTGTCGCTGACCCGCTTGACCACATAATCGGCGGCGGTAGAGACGAATTCGGGCTGCTTCTTGCTGAGGTCGAGCACCGAGCCGATGGGCTTGAAATCGCCCATCGCGATGTCGAACACCCGCTTCGACACGCCCCGCGCCTTGGCCCGCTGCCAGGTCTGATCGACGAAGCCACCGACGCTGGCAAAGGCCGGCGTGAATGCCGACGAAGCGATCAGCGCCGCAGCGCCAATACCGAAACTACGACGGGAAACAGAGAATTCGATCGGCTTGTTGACGCGGTACATGAATACGCCTCTGCACAAGAGGTGAGGCCCGGGTAAAACGCTGGGCCAATCTGCCGGCACAACCAGCCGACGGTTTCTCGTCCATTCTCCGCAACGAAATTAAGATCGCGTTACCTACGTGTTCGCGATCACGTGATTGCGCCGTGGATGGATGACGATCATCGCGCCGTCGGGTTGCAGGAGGGTTGCGCCCGCGCTTCAGCGTTGACACCCGGCGCCAATCTCTGGGATGCCTCACCCCCTTTCATCGCGTCGGAGGAGTGCGATGTCTCGAAGCCTCATCGTGGCCACGCTGCTGCTCGGCCTCGCCGCGCCGGCGCTGGCCGCCGAGCTGCAGCCTACCCTGACCGGCGACGTGAAGATCCATGACCCCACGATCATCGAGGTAGACGGCAAGTTCGTCGCCTTCCAGACCGGGCAGGAAGGCGGGCTCTATCGCGGTGCCATCCGCGCCAAGACCTCGCCTGACGGTATCGCCTGGACCGATGCCGGATCGATCGGCAAGGGCGTGCCGAAATGGGAGCGGAAGGAAATCGGCTACCAGTCGCTCAACATCTGGGCGCCCTCGGTCAGCAGGCATGGCGACACCTGGAACCTCTACTATTCGGTGTCCTCGTTCGGCATCAACACCAGCGCCATCGGGCTGATGACCAACGCCGCGCTCGATCCCGACAAACCCGGCGAAGGCTGGCAGGATCAGGGCCTGGTGCTCAAATCCAACGGCAAGGACAACTGGAACGCCATCGATCCCTGGCGCATCGACCTTAGCGATGGCCGCGCCTTCCTCGCCTATGGCTCGTTCTGGGACGGCATCAAGCTGCGCGAGCTCGACCCGGAAGGCGGCAAGCTCCTCGCCCAGGATACCCCGACCTACGATCTCGCCTCGCGCCAGGGTGCCGGCATCGAGGCCTCGAGCATTCTCGAGCACGACGGCCGCTTCTACCTGTTCGTGTCGTTCGACCAGTGCTGCAAGCAGCTCGACAGCACCTACAACATGCGCGTCGGCCGCGCCGACGCAGTGACCGGTCCCTATCTCGATCGCGACGGCAAGCCGATGCTCCAGGGCGGCGGCACGCTGCTCCAGGGCAAGACCGGCCGTTTCATCGGCCCCGGCGGACAGGAAGCCATCGTCACCTCGAAGGGCGAGATGCTCGCCTACCACTATTACGACGGCGATGACCTGGGGGTATCGAAGCTGCAGTTCTCGCCCATCCGCTGGACCGCCGATGGCTGGCCCGAGCTTGATGCGCTGCCGGAGTAGGTGGATCGGGACACCGGCTCTGCTCCCCTCCCCCTTGAGGGGAGGGGTGGGGGGTGGGGGTCCATCGGTGATCACCGCACCACCCCCACCCCCAGCCCCTCCCCTCAAGGGGGAGGGGAGCTCACGGCCGGTGAGCGGCCAGAGGAACCGAACAACGTGACGAACCCAACCTCCCCCCGCCTCGCCGACCTCGACCTGCTCAAGACCCTGCTGGTCATCGGCATGGTCGGCGCGCACGTCGTCCAGCTCATCACCTTCCGGCCCAGACCGGAGGCGGCGATGTTTGCCGAGTATGCCAACCTCGTGAGCTTTTCGGGCTTCCTGTTCGCCTTCGGCATCGGGCTCGGCCTGCCCAAGCCGGAAGGCCGACGGCGGAGCTTGTGGCGGCAGCTGCGGCCCTCGCTGCTGCTGTTGCTCGCGGTCTATGCCTCATCCTTCGCCTTCGCGCTCCTCGTCGATCGCAAGAAGCTCGACACGCAGCTGATCATCGACGTCGTCACCATGCAGCGGCTGTTCGGCTGGAGCGAGTTCCTCGCCACCTTCTTCATGCTCTCGCTGCTGACGCTGGTGGCGCGCCCTGCCCTGCTCGCCATCGGTCGCAATCCATGGCTGCTGGCCGCCGCGACGCTCGCCTGCCTCGCCACCACCTTCTACAGCACCGGCGCCATCGTCCCGCTGTTGCCGACCCTGGTCAGCCACACCGGCTTTGCCAATTTCCCGCTGCTGGCCTACCTGCCCTGGTTCCTCGTCGGCATCTGGTACGCCAGCCATCCGGTGCGGGCCTGGCACTTCGTGCCGGCGCTGGCGATCACTGGCTACCTCTACTGGGTGACCATCCAGACCGGGCAATTCCCCAACCGCTTCCCGCCCACCATCCTGTGGATCGTCGGCCCGGCCGCGCTGCTGCTGGGCTATCTGGCGCTCTGCCGCTTCATCGCGGCGCGCATCGATGTTCCGAGCCTGCTGCTGACGCCCGGTCGCCACGTGCTGAGCTTCCTGGTGCTCTCCAATATCGGCTTCTTCGCCACCCGCTACCTGATCGGCAAGCCGGTGCGCGCCACACTGATTGCGGCATTGGTGACGCTTGCGGTGCTCGTCGTGCTCTCGGCGGGCTGGTACGCCTGGGAGATGCTGCGGCGGGCTACTCGGCCGCGGCCCGGATCGGCACCGGCCCGATCGACGCCCGGCTGATCAGCGGACACTCGATCTTCACCCGCCGCGGCGATGCGGCGGGAAGCTGTTCGTCGAGCAGCGTGCCGACCGCCCAGCGCGCCATCTCCTCGTGCGGCAGCACCACGGTCGAGAGCGGCGGGTCCATGTACATGCTGGTGTCTTCGTCGTCGAAGCCGACCACCGACATGTCGTCCGGCACCCGCAAGCCGCGCGCCCGCAGCGCATCATAGGCGCCCACCGCCATGCGGTCGTTGAAGGTGAAGATCGCCGTCGGCGGGTTGGGCATGTCGAGCAGCCGGGCGGTCAGGTCGCGCCCGCCATGGATGGTCCAGCCGCCGCGCATGATCAGGTCCTCGTCGACCGGCACGTCCCACGAGGTCAGCGCCTGCCGATAGCCGCGTTCCCGGTCGTCGGCCGCTTCGATCCAGCTTTCGCCGGCGAGGTGCGCGATGCGGCGATGCCCGGCCTTCAGCAGCGCCTCGGTAGCGGCGTAGCCGCCGGTGACGTCGGCCGGCACCACCGAGGGGTAATAGCGCTTCCGGTCATAGCAGTTGAGCAGCACCGTCGGCACGTCGCGCAGCCGCTCGGGCACGTCGACCGGCCGGGTGACGAGGCTGGCATAGAGCACCCCGATGATCTGGTTGCCGAGCAGCATGTCGAGCGCCAGGCTCTCGAGCTTGGGATCGGAGCGGGTCGAGAAGGTGGCGACCACCACATCCTGCAGCGCCGCTTCCTCGCGCGCCCCCTCGATGAACGGGGTGGCGAACGGCGTGGTGGTGACCTCGTCGAGCAACAGCCCGATCACCCGCGTCTTGTTCTCCGGCACATGGTGCTGCGGCCCCTTGCGGTAACCCAGCGCGTCGGCCGCCTCCAGCACCCGGGCCCGTGTCGCCTCGGCCACCCGGGCATTCGGCACCCGGTTCAGGACAAGCGAAACCGTCGCCTGCGAGACCCCCGCACGCTCACCGATCTCCACCATGGTCGGCCGCTTCGCCACCAATTCCCCCAACACCTTCAACGCGCAGCATTATCAGGCCCGGCGCCCGAAGCGCAACTCGCTTGCTAAACTCATTAGCAAGCGCGCCGCTTGCCAGACTGCCGGAAAGCCGCTAGCCATAGCGAAACTGCTAATAAATATTAGCTCGATGGGAGGACTATATGATCGGCGAGACTACGGCCACCAAGGCTGGCGCAAACGCACGCGAGGAGATCTCGCTCGACGGCGCGTGGCGCTTCCGGCTCGATGGCCATGGCGACTGGCGCAATGCCACTGTCCCCGGCCCCTGGCAGGCCGAATTCGCCGACCTGCGCCATTCCACCGGCAAGGCCATCTACGCCCGCCAGCTGTCGATCCCGGCCGCCTGGCAGGGCCGCGAGATCGCCATCCGCTTCGGCGCGGTGAACTATTTCTCCGAAGTTCGCCTCAATGGCCGCGTGCTCGGCACGCATGAAGGCGGCTATCTCCCCTTCGAGTTCATCATCCCCCAGGGCACGCCGGCCGAGAGCGCGCTGGAAGTGCACGTGACGCTGCCCAGCGGCGACGCCGAGGCCTATCCCGATTACCCGTTCGGCGAGATTCCGCATGGCAAGCAGAGCTGGTACGGCCCGCTCGGCGGCATCTGGCAATCGGTCAGGCTGATCGCGCGCAATGCGCGGCACGTCGCCCACGTGGCGATCGACGCCAACCCCGATACCGGCGAAGTCGCGCTGACCCTGACCCGCTCGGCCGCCGCGGCCGGCGCCACGGTGCGCGCCACGGTGGGCGGCGTTTCCGCCGAGACCACCGGCGCCGCGCTGACCCTCAGGCTCGACGCGCCCGCCCTGTGGTCGACCGAGACGCCCAACCTGCATACGCTGAAGCTCGAACTGCTGGCCGGCGGCGAAGTCGTCGACACCACGACGCACAGCTTCGGCTTCCGCAAGATCGAGACCCGCGACGGCAAGTTCTTCCTCAACGGCCAGCCGCTCTACCTGCGCGGCGCCCTCGACCAGGATTACTATCCGGATGGCATCTGCACCCCGCCATCGCTCGCCTTCCTCGAGGACCAGCTGAAAAAGGCCAAGCACCTGGGCCTCAACCTGCTGCGCGTCCACATCAAGGTGCCCGATCCGCGCTATTACGAAGTCGCCGACCGGCTGGGCGTGCTGATCTGGACCGAGATCCCCAACGTCCAGTATTTCACCGCCGCGGCCGCGCAGCGCATGCGCGACACCATGGCCGGCATCATCGCGCGGGACGGCAACCATCCTTCGATCATCGCCTGGACCATCATCAACGAGGACTGGGGCACGCGGCTGGTCGAGAACGCCGACCACCGCCAGTGGCTCAAGGACACCTATGACTGGCTGAAGCAGAAGGATCCGCGCCGCCTCGTCGTCGACAACTCGGCCTGTATCCCGAACTTCCACGTCAAGACCGACATCAACGACTACCACTATTACCGCTCGGTGCCGGAGCGCCGCGCCGAGTGGGAAAAGCTGACCGAGGAATTCGCCGGCGCCGCCGACTGGACCTGGTCGCCGCATGGCGACGGCGAACGCCGCGGCGACGAGCCGCTGGTGGTATCCGAGTTCGGTGTCTGGGGCCTGCCCCATCCCGACCAGGTCAAGACCCCCGCCGGCGAAGAGCCCTGGTGGGCCGAGACCGGCGGCAACTGGGGCGATGGCGCCGCCTATCCGCACGGCATCCAGAACCGCTTCCAGACCTATCACCTCGACGGCGTGTTCAAGAGCTTCGGCGACTTCATCACCGATGTGCAGTGGTACCAGTTCGCCAATCTCAAATACGAGATCGAGTCGATGCGCGCCCATGCGCCGATCCAGGGCTATGTCATCACCGAGATGACGGACGTCCACTGGGAGGCCAATGGCCTGCTCGACATCAACCGCAACCCGCGCGCCTTCCACGACCGCTTCGCCGAGGTCAACACCGACACGGTGATCGTCCCGCAGCTCGCCCACCACGCCGTCACCTCGGGCGAGAGCCTTGCGCTCAACCTCAAGGTGGCGACCGGCGGCAAGCCGGTGCCGGCTGGCGCCACGCTCAGCTGGTCGGTCGAGGGCGCGAGCGGCAAGCTCGATGTTCCGGCCACCGAAGGCCTCGCGGTTGCCGACCTCGGCGCCACCAGCATCACGCTTGCCGGTGAGGCCCGCGTCGCCAGCATCAAGCTGAAGCTCGAAGCCGGCGGCAAGCTGCTGGCAAAGAACGAGATCCAGGTCTCGGTCTATGCCAGGCGTGCCGCTGGCCCGGCGAAGATCGCCGCGGCCGATGCCAGGCTCGCGGCTTACGCCAGGGGGCTCGGCTATGCGGTGACCTCGGATGCCGCCACCGCCGACCTGGTGCTCACCCATGCGCTTGACGCCGACGATATCGAGGCGATGCGCCACGGCGCCCGCTACCTGGTGCTCGCCGATGGCTCGGTGGAGACGCACCGGAACCTCCGCACCGATCCGCCGCGCGCCGAACCGCCGACCATGCCGGCCTCAAAAGAGCGGGCCCGTCACCTCGGCGCCGAAACCCAGCTCCCCAATATCGGACTGGTGCTGCGCGACGGCACGCTGTGGCGCGGCGACTGGATCGCCAACTTCTCCTGGATCAAGCGCAGCGGTGCCTTTGCCGCCCTGCCCGGCGGCCCGCTGCTCGATGTCTCGTTCGATCGGGTCGTGCCGCACCACGTGCTGACCGGTTTCCGCTCCTGGGAATATGAAGGGCTGATCGATGCCGGCGTGGTCATCGGCTGGATCAACAAGCCGGCCGCCACCATCGCCCGCCGCCGTGTCGGCAAGGGCGGCCTGGTGGTCACCACCTTCCGGCTGACCAACGACGCGCCGGGCGCCGATCCGGTGGCGGCCGCGCTGTTCGACGGCCTCGTCACCACAACGGCAAATCTGGAGGTGGCGAATTAGCGGGTCCACCGGCGGAAACTGAATCAGCTTTTCGGGTTGAGAACACTGAAATCCGCCGACCTGCGGATGCAGTTTCACGCTAACCACCTGAAACTTAAGCTGAATTTTCCGCTTTCTTTTGATACAGGATTGACAATATTGTCAGCCGCAATAGCATCAGCACCGGCTCGCGAGATCCTCAAGGGACGCGCGGGCCGGGGACGCCCCGGGAGGAACACCACTTGGCCGATATCAGGCTCGTAAACGTCAGCAAGCACTTCGGTACTGTGCGCGTCATCGAGGATGTCTCGATGACCATCGGCTCGGGCGAGTTCATGGTGTTCCTCGGCCCGTCGGGCTGCGGCAAGTCCACACTGCTGCGGATGATCGCCGGCCTCGAGGACATCGACGGCGGCGAAATCCATATCGGTGACAGGCGCGTCGACGAGTTGCCGCCCTCCGAACGCGGCGTCGCCATGGTGTTCCAGAACTACGCCCTCTACCCGCACATGACGGTGCGCGAGAACATGTCGTTCGGGCTGCAGAACATCCGCACCCCCAAGGACGAGATCGCCCGGCGCGTCGCCGCCGCCGCCAAGACCCTCGAGCTCGAGCACCTGATCGATCGCAAGCCCGGCCAGCTCTCGGGCGGCCAGCGCCAGCGCGTCGCCATTGGCCGCGCCATCGTTCGCGACCCCAAGGCGTTCCTGTTCGACGAGCCGCTGAGCAACCTCGACGCCGGGCTGCGCGCCCGCACCCGCATCGAATTTGCGCAGCTGCATCAACGCATGAAGACCACCATGATCTTCGTGACGCACGACCAGATCGAAGCCATGACGCTGGCCGATCGCATCGTGGTGATGAACAACAGGAAGATCGAGCAGATCGGCACGCCGATGGAGATCTACAGCCGGCCGGCCTCGCGTTTCGTCGCCGCCTTCGTCGGCTCGCCGTCGATGAACTTCCTGCCCGTGCAGCAGATTTCGGATCGCGACGGCAAGGCGCTGGTCAGGCTCCCCGACAATTCCGAGATCCTCACCGGCATCGCCGCATCGCGCCTGCCCAATGACGGCCAGGTCACCTTCGGCATCCGGCCGGAATCGGTGAGGGTGTCGGCCAACGGCGCGGTGACCGGCAAGGCCGACGTGGTCGAGCGGCTGGGCGAGCGGACCCTCGCCTATGTGCGCCTGTCGGACAATTCGGTGGTCATCGCCGAGGACGAAGGCCAGTCGCGGCTCAATGTCGGCGACCAGGTGAAGCTCGATTTCGATGGCGCGTCGGGACACCTGTTCGACGCGCGCGACGTCGCCTACAGCGCCGGCTGAACCACATCCGTCAAAGGGGAAGACACGCCCTTATGCATCCGAATTCCTGATCCATATCATGAGATAGGTCAGTAATGATGTCCCGAACGGCCACCCACTGCTCAATGCGTAGGGCCACGGGACAGGGACGGTCCGCACCGACCCGCAACACGCCTGCGCATGGAGCTAACCCGATGGGAGGAAATGCAATTATGAAGTCGTTTTTGAAGATGGCGCTGCTGTCGACGGCCCTCTTGGTGCCGTCCGTGGCGCAGGCGCAGGAAGTCGTGACCTGGTGGGACTTCCTGGGCGGCGGTGACGGCGTCCGCATGAAGGCGCTGATCGAAAAGTTCAACGCCGAGAACGCCGGCAAGATCGAGATCCAGGCCACCACGCTGGAATGGGGCACCCCGTTCTACACCAAGGTGCAGACTTCGGCCGCCATCGGCGAAGGCCCCGACGTGATGACCTATCACCTGTCGCGCCTGCCGCTCGGCGTGTCCTCGGGTGCGCTCAGCGAGATCACCCCCGACGAGATCGCCGCTGCCGGCCTGTCGGGCTCCGACTATGCCGAGTCCAACTGGAAGGCCGCCCAGGTCGATGGCAAGCAATACGCCATCCCGTTCGATATCCACTCGATCATCCTCTACTACAACAAGGACATGCTGAAGGCCGCTGGCCTGCTCGGCGATGACGGCCTGCCCAAGGGCCTCGACGGCGTCGACAACTTCAAGGCGGCGCTGCAGAAGCTCAAGGATGGCGGCGCCGAATACGGCGTGTCGATCCACTCGGCCGCCGGCGACAGCCAGTGGCGCATTTTCTACTCGCTGCTCGGCCAGCAGGACGGTCAGTTCCTCGACGCCGACGGCAACTTCCTGTCGGGCGACAACCTCGACAAGGCCGTCAAGGCGACCACCGTGGTTGCCGACTGGGTGAAGGACGGTCTCGCACCGGCCGCCACCGAATATCCCGCCTCGATCGCCCTGTTCACCGGCGGCAAGGCGGCCATGCACATCAACGGTGTGTGGGAAGTCCCGACCATGACCGACCTCAAGGCCAAGGGCGAGCTGTTCGACTGGGGCGCGATCGCCCTGCCGACCTTCTTCGACCACCCGGCCACCTGGGCTGACTCGCACGCCTTCGCCATTCCCAATCGCGTCGGCAATGAAGTCTCGGCCGAGAAGCGCGCCGCCGTCATGCAGGTCATCGCCTGGATGAACAAGAACTCGCTCGCCTGGGCCGATGCCGGCCACATCCCGGCCTATGCTCCGGTCCGCAACAGCGAAGAGTTCAAGACCAAGCAGCCGAACGCCACCTACTCGATCCTGGCCGACACGGCCGTGTTCGACCCCTCGTCGGTGCTCGCCGGCGTCGCTTCCCCGGTCTACGACGCGGCCGGCAACTACCTGATGCCCGCCGTCAACGGCGAGATCGATCCGCAGTCTGCCATGGAGCAGATGCGCGACGACCTGCAGGGCCAGGTGGAATAATCTCCAAACCGGCCGGCACCCCCACCCGGGTGCCGGCCGGACGTCCATTCAGGGGAAGGGAGGCCAGAACCGATGTCAGCCGCAGATACCGCCAACGACGTGCCGCTGCCGGCGCGCAAGAAACGCTTCAACCGCAACGAGGTGCTGGCGGCGCTGATCTTCGTTCTGCCCTTTGTCGTCGTCTACGCCGTACTGTTCATCTACCCGACGCTGCAGATGATCTGGCTGAGCTTCCACAAGGCGCCGCTGATCGGCCCGGGCGAGTTCATCGGCCTCGACAACTACTTCAAGCTGTTCAAGGACCGCCTGTTCGGCGTGGCCTTCTGGAACACCGTCTATTTCGTCGTGCTCACCGTGGTGCCGGCCACCCTGACGGCACTGCTGATCGCCATCGGCGTCAACCGGCTCAAGGGCTGGATGCAGTCGCTGATCCTCGCCTGCTTCTTCATTCCCTACATCCTGCCCGTCTCGGTGGTGTTCCGCGTCTGGGGCTGGATGTTCGACAGCCAGTTCGGCATCCTGCAGCCGCTGATCGCGCTGGTCGCCGGCGACAACGTGCCGGTGTTCCGCACCCTGCCGCTGTTCATGCCCACCGTGGCCTTCATCACCGTGTGGTGGACCATCGGCTTCAACATCCTGTTGTTCATCGCCGGTCTCAGGAACATCTCGCCCGAGATCTACGAGGCGGCGGCGCTCGACGGCACCTCCAAGTGGCGCCAGTTCACCCGCATCACCTGGCCGCTGATCTGGCCGGTGACCGTCCTGGTGCTGACCATCCAGTTGATCGCCCAGTTCAAGATTTTCGACCAGGTCTACCTGTTCGGCAATGGCGGCCGGTCGGACGCCACCATGGGCCTCGTGCAGCTGATCTATCGCAGCGCCTTCCAGAAGAACAATGGCGGCTACGGCGCCACCGTCGCGGTCGTGCTGTTCCTCATCATCGTGGTGTTCTCCGTCCTGCAGTTCCAGATGCTCCGCGCCCGAGGTGAGAAATGAGTTCCGTCGCCACCACCCCGGCCGCCGGCGAAGTCGTGGGCATGAGCCCGCGCAAGCGGCGGATCATCAGGACGCTCGATATCGTCGGGCTGATCGCCACCATCGTCACCGTGCTCGGCGCGATCTTCTGGGCTTTCCCGCTCTACTGGGCGGTGGTGACGACGCTGAAGGTCGAGAACGACATCGTGCAGCCGGGCATCGACCTCTGGCCCCGCCGCTTCACCCTCGACGCCTATACCCACGTGCTGTTCAACACCAAGATCGGCACCTGGTACATCAACTCGCTGGTGACGGCGATTTCGGTGACCGTGCTGGTGGTGATGATGTCGGCGCTCGCCGGCTACGCCATCAGCCAGCTGAAATTCCCCGGCCGGCGCATCCTGTGGTGGATCATCCTCGCCAGCTTCATGATCCCCATCCCGGCGCTGATCGTGAACCACTTCGTGCTGATCAGCCAGTTCAAGCTGTTCAACACCTGGCTCGGCGTGATCCTGCCGCAGCTGGTCTACGGACCGGTCACCGTCATCATCTACAAGCAGTTCTTCGACTCGGTGCCCAAGGAGCTGCGCGAGGCGGCCAAGATCGACAACGCCAACGAATTCCAGATGTTCTTCAAGCTCTATCTGCCGATGAACTGGGGGATCACCACGGCGCTGGCGATCATCACCTTCATCGGCGCCTGGAACCAGTTCCTCTGGCCTTTCCTCGCCGTGACCGACGAGAAGATGATGAACGTCACCGTCGGCATCACCCAGGTCACCGATGCCTTCGGCGTCAAGTATGCCCGTGACCTGGGCAGCGCCATCCTCGCCGGCCTGCCGGTGGCGATCGTCTACCTGATCTTCCAGCGCAAGGTGACCGAGGCGATCATGCTGTCGGCCGGCATCAAGGGCTGATCGCCCATCGGCAACGTCCGCATAACGGGGGCGCCGGCATAGCCGGCGCCTTCTTCGTTTGAGAATGTGATCGCGCCATACCCCCCGGGTTAGGAAGCGCTTAACCCCTCGCTTCGATAACAATGTCATCGGCGGACGGGTTTGCGATGGGTCAGGCAGTTCTCACCGAAGACGCGTTCGAGCCCGCCGCGGACCACCTGCGGCTCGCGGCGCTCGATCGCTACGACGTGCTCGACAGCGGCCGCGAGGAGGCTTTCGATCGCATCGCCCGGCTGATCAGGCTCACCCTGGGCGTCGAGGTCGGCATCGTCTCGCTGATGGATGCGCACCGGCAATGGTACAAGGCGGTCGATGGCTTCTCGACCGATGAAGTGCCGCTGCAGAGCGCCTTCTGCCGGCACCTGCTGGCCGACCCGTCCCCGATCGTGGTGCCCGATGCGACGCTCGACGAGCGCTTCCGCGACAACCCCTATGTCACCGGCAACCCGCATGTGCGCTTCTATGCCGGTGCCCCGCTGACCACCAGCGACGGTTTCCATATCGGCTCGGTCTGCGCCATCGATTCCGCCGTCCGCAATTTCGGACCGCGCGAAAAGGCCATCCTCACCGAACTGGCGCATGTCGCCATGAACGAGCTGGAGCTGCGGCGTCTCGCCTCGACCGACGCGCTGACCGGGGTCTCGAGCCGCCGCGCCTTCAAGGACGAAGCGGGCAAGTTCGTCGCCCTCGCCCGCCGGCACCGCAGCGCCCTCAGTTGCATCGCCTTCGACCTCGACCACTTCAAGTCGGTCAACGACACCTATGGCCATGCCGCCGGCGACCAGGTGCTGTCGGCGGTGTCGCAACTGGTCGGCAACCAGCTGCGCCGCACCGACCTGTTCGGCCGTCTCGGCGGCGAAGAGTTCGCCGTGCTGCTGCCGCACACCGACCAGCACCGCGCTTACGAGGCGGCCGAGAAGCTGCGACTGGCGATCCGCACGCTGAAGATTCCCGGCAGCCACCCGCCCATCGCGGTCAGCGCCAGCCTCGGCATTGCCAGCCTCGATCCGGTGGGCGACGATATCGACAGCCTGCTGCAGAAAGCCGACGAAGCGCTCTATGCCGCCAAGCGCGCCGGCCGCAATCGCAGCGCCGTCTGGCAGCCGGCCGGCGTCGCGCCGCAATCCGAGCGCCGCCGCGTGCTCAAGGCCGGCCGCATCATCTTCATGAACCGCCACGCCGTCACCGACTGCACCGTCCGCTCGCTCTGGGAAAACGGTGCCGAACTGGCGCTGAGCTCGACGCTAGACGTCCCCGACGCCTTCGCGCTGCAGATCCGCTCCGACGGGGTCGAGTGGCCGTGCCAGGTCACCAGTCGCACCGAGCAACGGCTGATCGTCGCCTTCAGCTGAGCCGTCCGACCACCCGAGGATGCGATTTCCAGCCCTGTCGACGGCGATCGCCAGAGACGATGGACGACCTCGCGCCGCCAATGCACGCCGTTGGTACCGATCGCACATTATTCCTGCGGATTGATACACAGCTTGCCGCGGCCGAAAAAACCTCGCACATTCAAAGCGCTTCGAGATGTCGAGCGTTTTTTCGTGCCGGGGGCCCCGTTCGAACTACCATTCCAGCTGTTGACTCACCCCAAATACGCGTCTAACGCTTGAGAATATTGGGAGAAATAGCCGGGCGCTCTGGAGGGAGTTGCCGGCTCTGGTGGGGGAGACGCCAAGCCAATGCCGCAGAGCAAGATCTGACTGTCCGATGGGCGGGACAAGCAAAACGCGAAGCGTAGTGTAGCGGTCGCCTGACCTCAGGCAACCGGTGGACTGCGACGTGCCGCAACTGCCCGATCGGGCGCGACGTGGCAGCGCAAGCTCGTAAGGCCCGGTCGATCTTCCCCGAGGAGGTCGGCGACAATCAGACCTCAACTCAGGCATCGAAGGGATCGCCGGCGCAGGTGGCGCCGGGTCGCTCCGGCAGGGCCAACCTCACCGCTCCCGGGACGTGTTCGCAGGATAACAAGATTATCTTGAGGAGGTGTGGGGCGTAGCCGGGTCGACAGGACCCACAATTCGAATATCGGTCGCCGACAAGGCGACGTTTTGCTTTCGTCGACAGTCAAGGGAGACTCTGTCACATGGTCAAACGTAGAACAATCACAGCGGCACTGCTGGCGCTCGGCGTCATGGCATCGCCGCTGGCAGCGCTGGCGCAAAGCCCGCTCGCTGCCACAGCACCCAAGGAAATCGCTCCGGCGACTCCGCTTCCGGAGGTGCCGCGCAACCAGACCGTCGTGCTCGGCTGGGGCGTCGCACTGTCGTCGCCGATCGGCGTCACCAATCCGTGGGCGCTCCCCGGCTATACCCACCAGGAAGGCAATGCCTTCATGTGGGAGCCGCTGATGTACTTCGCCATCTTCAAGGGCGAGTATGTTCCGTGGCTGGCCGACAGCATGGAATATACCGACGACACCTTTACCGCGCTCGAGATCAAGCTGAACAAGGACGCCAAGTGGTCTGACGGCACTCCCGTCACCTCCAAGGACGTCAAGTTCACCTTCGATGGCCAGCTGAACAATTCCAAGCTGCCCTACAACGCGCACTTCACCCAGTTCGTCTCCTCGACCGATATCGTCGACGACCTGACCGTGAAGGTGAACTTCAAGGCCCCGGCGCCGCGCTTCAAGTTCGAAGTGCTGACCGAAAAGTTCGATACCGGTATCCCGATCGTGCCGGCCGACTGGCTGTCTGCGCAGCCCGACGTCAACATGGCGCCCGGCAGTGTCGACATCCCGCATTCGGGTCCGTACGACCTGAAGGCGTGGAACGCCAACCAGAAGATCTTCGACTACCGTCCGGACTGGTGGGCCGTTAAGGCCGGCCGTATCGCCGAGCCGGCAGTCAAGCGCGTCATCATCGCCAACATCACCGGCGTCTCGATGGACACCGTCGCCCAGCGCGTCGTGAACAACGAGTTCGACTCCGCCCTCGACATGCGTTCCTCGGTTATCGGCAACATCCTTGCCCAGAACCCGGAAATCACCACGCATACCGGTTCGGAATCGCCGTTTGGTTACCTCGACTGGTGGCCGAACTCGCTGTGGATGAACACCCAGCTGGAGCCGTACAACGACCCCAACATCCGTCGTGCGATGAGCCTCGTCATCAACCGCGATGTCATCAACGACATCCTGTATGAAGGCGCTCCGATCGCGACCATCTATCCGTTCCCGCTCTACCCGAACCTGCAGGCCTTTGCCGACTCGCCCGCCGTCAAGGCGCTCGAGGAGCAGTACCAGCCGCGCAAGTTCGACACCGACGAGAGCGCCAAGCTGATGACCGCAGCAGGCTACGCCCTCAACGGCGACGGCCTGTGGGAGAAGGATGGCAAGACCATCGACGCCACCATCCAGGGCTTCGAAGGCATCCACTCCGACATCGTGCCGATCCTGGTCGAAATGCTCCGCCAGGGTGGCTTCGACGCCGCGATCAACTTCGGTCCGGACGCTTACCAGAACATGGCGGACGGCAAGGCCGGCCTCTACATGTTCGGCCACGGCGCATCGCTCTATGACCCGTTCGAGGCCCTGAACCTCTTCCACGGCAAGTACAGCGAAGCCATCGGCACCTCGGCCGGCAACAACCGGTTCTCGCGCTACAAGAACCCCGAGTACGACGAAATCCTCGACTCGATCGCCCCGCTCTCGTCGGACGATCCGAAGTTCCAGGAAGGCGCCGCCAAGGCTCTGGGCATCTACTGGCGCGACACGATCGATATCCCGATCATCCAGTGGCTGCACCGCATCGCCTACAACCAGCACTACTGGAAGAACTGGCCGACCGCCGCGAACCCCGCAATGGGCACCAACGGCGCGTTCTGGGCTCACACTGGCCTGCTGGTCATCACCTCGCTGCAGCCCTCGGGCGCGCAGTAAGCCGACCTCGACATCGGAGTGCGCGTCAGCGCGCACTCCTCCCCTGCGCAGGATCGGGAAAAGCCTGAGACTTTTCCAACGCGATCCCGCGACACGCAACGACCCGGAGCCGGTGTGCGATTCAACGAACGCAATCCTGCTCTAACCCACCGCGCCGGAGATGACCCGAGTGAACTTCAAGCTGATTGCCAAGCGCCTCTCCTTCCTGGTTCTGGTCATCTGGGCCGCATCCACGATCGTTTTCTTCGTTCCCCGCCTCAGCCCCCGCAACGCCATCCGTGAGCGCTTCGCCGAACTGGCGCGCTCCGGCGGCTTTGCACCCGGCGATATCGAAAAGCTCATCGCCAACATGAACCAGCAGTTCGGCCTCGATAAGCCGCTGCTCGAGCAGTACTGGACCTATCTGGGCAACATCGTCCGGATGGATTTCGGCTACTCGCTGAACCGCTATCCCGCGACCGTCACCGACATCATCAGCCAGGCCCTGCCCTGGACCTTCTTCCTGCTGCTGGTGACCACCATTCTCAGCTTCATCATCGGCAACCTGCTGGGCGCCGTCTCGGCCTGGCCCAAGGCGCCGCGCTGGCTGCGTTCGATCGCCACGCCCTTCGTGCTGCTGACCGGCGTCCCGCCGGTGATCATGGGCGTGCTGCTGCTGTTCTTCATCGGCTTCCGTATGAAACTGCTGCCGCTGGGCGGCGCCTATTCGATCGGCGTGGTGCCCAACTGGTCGCTCGACTTCGCGCTCGATCTGCTGAGGCATCAGCTGTTGCCCGGCCTGGCGCTGATCCTCGGTTCGGTCGGCGGCTGGGTGCTGTCGATGCGCGGCATGGGCGTCACCATCCAGGGCGAGGATTATGTGAACTTCGCCGAGCACAAGGGCCTGACCGGCGGCCGCATCTTCCGCGATTACTATCTGAGGAACACGCTGCTGCCGCAGGTCACCGGCCTCGCGCTGGCACTCGGCACGGTCATCACCTCGGCCATCATCGTCGAAGGGCTGTTCGGCCTGCCCGGCCTCGGCACCGTGCTCAACAACGCCATCCGCGCCAACGACTTCCCCGTCATCTACGGCATCGTGCTGTTCATCACGATCGCCATTGCCGTGCTGATGGCGGTGCTGGAGTTCATCTACCCGCTGCTCGACCCGCGCGTGCGTAACCAGTAGGAACCGGACAATTGACCACAATCGTTGCAACTTCGGCGCCCGAAGCGGCGGTCCAGCAGCCCGGAAGATTGACCCTCCTGCTGCGCTACTTCAACCGCAACAAGGGCCTGGCCATCGGCTTGATCATCCTGATCGCCCTGGTGCTGTTCACCGTCATCGGCCTGATGACCATCAACCCCAAGCAGGCCTACCCGCTATCGGTGGCGACCAAGCAGCCGCCGAGCTTGAAATATCCGTTCGGTACCGACTTCTTCGGCCGAAACCTCCTCGCCGCGATGGTTGTCGGCATGTGGCAGACCGCGGTCATCGGCGTCATCGCCGGCGGGCTGGGCACCCTGATCGGCATCGTCCTCGGCTTCACCTCGGCCTATTTCGGCGGCTGGATCGATTCCACCATCCGCACCATCTGCCAGATCCTCACCCCGATCCCGGTGCTGCTGATCCAGGTGGTCGTCGCCGGTTCGCTCGACAAGCGCGACGTCACCATCATCACCATGGCGCTGATCGTGGTGATGCTGGCCTGGATGGGACCGACCCTGGTGATCCGGGCGCAGGTGCTGACCATGAAGGAACGACAATTCGTCTCGGTCGCCAAGCTCTCCGGCGTCAGCGATATCGCCATCATCTTCAAGGAGATCCTGCCCAACCTCCTGCCGTTCATTGCGGCGGCCTTCGTCGGCCAGGTGTTTGCCGCGGTGTTCGCCTCGTTCTACCTCGCGGTGCTCGGCCTCGGCCCGCTGCGTGAGCCGCTGCTCGGCAACATCATCTGGGCGGCACAGCTGCAGGGCGCCTTCTTCAACGGTTGGTGGTGGTGGCCGATCGGACCGTCCATCGCGATGATCCTGATCCTGGGCTCGCTCGCCCTCATCAACATGGGCCTCGACGAACTGGCCAACCCGCGCGTGCGGCGGACGGAGTAATGACTATGAACCTCGCAAGCACCGACACCGCGTCCGGGCGCAATGCCGGCCGGGCGACCGCGGAACCCGTCCTCAGCGTCAACGACCTGGTCGTGACCTACTACACCGACCTGGGGCGCGCCCGCGCCCTCGACAAGGTCAGCTTCACCCTCAAGGCCGGCACCAAGATGGGCATGGTCGGCGAGTCCGGTTCGGGTAAATCCACCCTCGCCCTCGCCATGATGCGCATGATCAAGCCGCCGGGGCGGATCGAAGGCGGCAACGTCTGGGTCGGCGGCACGGACCTGCAGGCGCTGAGCGAAGAGGACATGCGCAAGGCGCGCCTGTCCAAGATCGCCTATATCCCGCAGGGTGCCATGAACTCGCTGAACCCGGTCATGCGGGTCGGCGCGCAGATGGTCGACGCGATCAAGTCGCACCTGCGCGGCGAGAGCGCCAGCGCCATCAACGACCGCTGCGTCTGGGCGCTGAAATCGGTCGATCTCGATCCGAGCGTCTTCCACATGTACCCGCACGAATTGTCGGGCGGCATGAAGCAGCGCGTCTGCATCGCCATCGGTATCCTGCTCCGCCCCGAGGTGATCATCGCCGACGAGCCGACCAGCGCGCTCGACGTGGTGACCCAGCGCCAGGTGATGGAAACCATCGACAAGGTGCAGGACGAGATCAACTCGGCCGTCATCCTGATCGGCCATGACATGGGCCTGATGGCCCAGACCATGGACCATGTGGCGGTGATGTATGCCGGCCGGCTGGTCGAGCTCGCCACCGTCCGCGAGATGTTCACCAGCCCCAAGCACCCCTATTCGCAGGCGCTGATCTCGAGCCTCCCCACCCTCGACAACAAGGGCCAGTTCAAGGGCATCCCGGGCCTTGCGCCCTCGCTGCTCCGGCTGCCCACCGGCTGCGCCTTCCATCCGCGCTGCCCGCTCGCCTCCGACCGCTCGCGCACCGAAAAGCCCAAGGTGAACGTGTTGCCGGGCGGCCAGCTCGTCGCCTGCCATCTCTACGACCAGGGGAATTGAACCCATGTCCAATCTTCTGGAAATCCGCAACGTCACCAAGGTCTACCAGCGCGGCCTGCTGTCCTCGCACGCCAAGATTGCGCTCAAAGAGTACAACCTGACGCTGAAGGAAGACGAGCCGACCATCCTCACCGTCGCCGGCGAGTCCGGCTCGGGCAAGACCACGCTCGCCATGCTGGTGCTGGGCTTCATCACCCCGACCACCGGCGAGATTCTGTATCGCGGCAAGAACATCACGACGCTGCGCGGCGCCGATCGCATGGCCTATCGGCGTGAAGTGCAGGCGGTGTTCCAGGATCCGTTCGCGGTGTTCAACCCGTTCTACACCGTCGACCACCTGCTGACCGTGCCGATCAAGCAGTTCAAGCTGGCCAAATCCGGTCGCGACGCCCGCAACAAGATGGACGAGGCGCTGACCTCGGTGGGCCTGCGCCCCGAGGATGTGCTCGGCCGCTTCCCGCACCAGCTCTCGGGCGGCCAGCGCCAGCGCATCAACGTCGCCCGCGCCCTGCTGCTGAAGCCCAAGCTGCTGATCGCCGACGAGCCGGTGTCGATGGTGGATGCGTCGCTGCGCGCCAACATCCTCGAGTCGCTGAAGAACCTGCATCGCGACCATGGCGTGACCATCATCTACATCACCCATGACCTGACCACCGCCTACCATGTCGCCGACACCATCACGGTGCTCTATCGCGGCGACGTGGTCGAAAAGGGCGACGTCGAGACGGTGATCCGCAATCCGCAGCACGCCTATACCCGGTTGCTGGTCGACTCGATCCCCTGGCCCAACCTCGATCAGAAATGGGGCCAGCACTCGATCCGCTCCAAGGAATCGCAGGCCGAGTTCCACACCGAGGCGCCAACGCCCTAGAACGGTGAAAAAGGCGCGGCGCCGCCCAGGGTCGCGCCCCGCCGACACAGCCATTGCGCCGGCCGTTCGCCGCGGCCGGCACAGTTACGTCCACCGCGGCCCGGTATTCTGCCGCACCAACTTTTGAGATTGCATCGACATGCTAGAGATCGCCGAGGTCATCCCTCCCAAATACTCACCCGTCTGGAAGCTCGCCAAGCAGTGCGGGGTCGATCTGGCAGTTGCCGGCCTGCCCTTCGACAGCCTCGAGGCCAATGAGCGCGTGTCGTCGCTCTCGGCGCTCACGCGCATGAAGGACGAGTACAACAAGGGCGGCTACGAGATCCGCGTCATCGAGGCGCGTCCGCCGCTCAACAAGGCCAAGCGCGGCCTCGAAGGCCGCGACGAGGAGATCGACGTCGTCTGCGAACTCATCACCAACATGGGCAAGCTCGGCATTCCGGTCTGGTGCTACGAGTGGATGACCGATTTCAACTGGGTGCGCACCAACATGGCGTATCCCAGCCGCGGCGGCTCGGTGGTGACGGCGTTCGACGCCAACGATGTGCCCGACAGCATCACCTCCAACCCGCCGGTCTCGGAGGAAAAGCTCTGGGAGACGCTGGAATATTTCCTGCGCCGCGTCCTGCCGGTGGCCGAGAAGGCCGGCGTCAAGCTTTCCATGCACCCCGATGATCCGCCGATCACCCCGATCAAGGGTGTGTCGCGCATCATGCGCACGGTGCCGAATTTCCAGCGCCTCGTCGACATGCTGCCGTCCGACTACAACACCATCACCTTGTGCCAGGGCAACTTCACCCTGATGACCGACGACCTGCCCAAGGTGATCCGCGGCTTCGGCAAGAAGAAGATCAGCTTCGTCCACTTCCGCGATGTCGAGGGCGTGCCGACCAGCTTCCACGAGACCTGGCACGACGCCGGCAAGACCGACATGCTCGCCACCATGCGCGCCTACAAGGACATCGATTTCGACGGCGTGCTGCGCCCCGACCATGTCCCCACCGTCGAGGGCGACAGCAACGAGAATGCCGGCTACTCCGCTTTCGGCCGGCTCTACGCCATCGGCTATATCCGCGGGCTCCACGAAGCCGTCTATTCGAGCTGAGGCACGTCAAAAATGAAGATCGCACTGACCGGTTCATCCGGCGGCGTCGGCCGCGCCATCATCACCGAGGCGCGCAAGCAAGGCCACGACCTGGTCTGCATCGACCGCGTCGCGGCCCCCGAGACCGAGGAAACCAGGGACCTGCATTTCATCCAGGCCGACATGGATGAATATGAAAAGCTCGTCGCCGCCTTTGCCGGCTGCGACGCGTTGATCCACATGGCCGCCATCCCCTCGCCGGGCCGGCACCCCGATCACGTGGTCCACAACAACAATGTGGTGGGCAGCTACAACGCCCTGCAGGCGGCCGTCGAGAACGGCATCATGCGCATCTGCCAGGCCTCGAGCGTCAACGCCATCGGCCACTCCTACAGCCGCGATCCGCATTACGACTACCTGCCGATCGACGAGGAGCACGCCAACTATTCCGAGGAGCCCTACAGCCTTTCGAAATGGATCTGCGAGGCGCAGGCCGATGCCTTCGCGCGCCGCTGGGAGAACATCTCCATTGCCTCGATGCGCTTCCACTGGGTGGTGCCGGAGCGGGAACTCGCGGCCCGCAACTTCACCCCGGACTCGCCCTCGCCCAAAAAGCACCTCTTCGCCTATACCCGCTTCGATGCAGCGGCCCGGGCGTGCCTGTTGAGCCTCGAAGGCAAGTTCAAGGGGCACGAGGCATTCTACATCGTGGCGCCCGACACCACGCTCGACACGCCCAGCCTCGAAGCCGCCGCCAAATACTTCCCCGGTATCCCGATCAAGGGCGACCTCAGCGGTCGCAAGGCGTTCTTCAACTCGTCCAAGGCCGAGCGCATCCTCGGCTGGAAGCACGACCAACAGTAAGGGGTACAGGGCAGCTCACAGGTGGGATCAATACGCGGGTCGTGATCTCCCCAGGCCGCCCACCCACGGGCTGTCATCCCTGCGAAAGCAGGGACCCAACGCGCCGCCCGCGCTAGCTGATGCATGGGTCCCTGCTTTCGCAGGGATGACATCGGTGGGGCGGCGGCCTGGTAGGACTGCAGCCTGGCCAAGCGGACCGAAGCTGGGGTGATCGCGGCGGGTTAGTTTTCGATAACCGCCCACCACGACCCGTCTTCGCGGGCTAACGCCCACAGCACGATGCTGTCGCTACGATCTGCCAACACCACGTCCATTCCTCGGAGGAACGCCATGAGACTTGTCGCAACGTTCGCCCTCGCCGCGCTCATCGCCGGCGCTGCCGCCCCTGCCCTGGCGCAGGGCGCGCCGGACACTGCCGTGACCGGCAGCAAGCAGTTCGAGATGAAAGAGCTGACCAACGGGCTCGAGGGGCCGTGGGAGATCACCTGGGGACCCGATGACTGGCTGTGGGTCACCGAACGCGTCGGCGGCAAGATCACCCGCGTCAACCCGGCCGATGGCACCAAGCAGGTGGCGATCGATATCGAGGAGGTCTCGGCCCCCGGCGGCCAGGATGGCCTGCTCGGCATGGCGCTCGACCCCGGCCTGCTCAAGGATACCGGCAACGATTACGTCTATGCCGCCTATACCTACGTGGACAAGTCGCTGCCCAAGCATGACTGGGTCAAGGACCCGTTCAGCCCCTATGCCAACCTGTTCGCCAAGATCGTCCGCCTGAGCTACGACAAGGCGTCCGGCACGCTGAGCGATCCGCAGGTGATCATCGCCGGCATGCCCGGCCAGAACGACCACAATTCGGGCCGGCTGAAGTTCGGCCCCGACGGCAAGCTCTATTACACCATCGGCGATGGCGGTAAGGGCCAGCTCGGCAACTGGTGCATCCCGATCGAGGCGCAGCGCCTGCCGACCGCCGATGAGCTCTCGGCCAAGAACTGGGTCGCCTACCAGGGCAAGTCGCTGCGGCTGAACCTCGACGGTTCGATCCCCGACGACAACCCCGAGATCGGCGGCGTGAAGAGCCACGTCTTCACCTATGGCCACCGCAACATGCAGGGCATCGACTTCGGGCCCGACGGCACGCTCTATGCGTCCGAACAGGGTCCCAAGACCGATGACGAAGTGAACGTACTGGTCGGCGGCGATAATTACGGCTGGCCGCATGTCGTCGGCTTCAAGGACGACAAGGCCTACCAGATGGCCCGCTGGGACCTCGCCACCACGCCCTGCGCCCAGCTGACCTTCTCCGACATCACCATCGACCCGTCGGTGCCGGTCGAGGACGAGACCAGCTGGCCGGACCAGCAGCACGACCCGCTGGCGACCCTGTTCACCGTCCCCAGCGACTGGGATTTCACCGACCCGGCCTGTGGCGGCATCGACTTCATCTGCTGGCCGACCGTCGCCACCTCGTCGATGCAGGCTTACTTCCCCAAGGCGGGCGAGGGCATTCCCGGGTGGGAGAACTCGCTCCTCGTCACCACGCTGAAGCGCGGCTCGATCTACCGCGTGCCGCTCAGCGCCGACCGCAAATCCGCCGCCGGACCGATCGAGCGCTACTTCCAGTCCGAGAACCGGCTGCGTGACATGGCGCTGAGCCCCGACATGAAGACCATGTACGTGGCGACCGATGTCAGCGGCCTCGTCGGCACCATGAGCGGCGGCGCCGGCACCACCCTCCAGAACCCTGGCGCCATCCTCGTCTATACCTACACCGGCGAAGGCGATGGCGCTGCTGCGGCAACGACCAGCGAGGCCGCCCCGGCTGCCGAGGAAACCGCGGCAGCCGCTACCCCGGCCGGCGCACCGGCGAGCTTCACCGCCGAGCAGGCGGCGCGCGGCAAAACCGCCTACGATGCCAACTGCGTCTCCTGTCACGGCCCGGACCTGATCAGCGCCAATTACGGCCCGCCGCTGGCCGGCCCGTATTTCGAAGGCAAATGGGTCGGCCAGACCGTCGCCGCGCTCTACACCCACGTGCATGACCGCATGCCGCCGTCGCGGCCGGGCGAGTTGGGCGACGAAACCTATGCCGATCTCGTCGCCTACATCCTCTCGGTCAACGGCTTGCCGGCCGGCGACGCCGAGCTGCCGGCAGAGGTGGGCAAACTCGAAGCGATGACCATCGCCAAGTAGGGCCCAGAACGAATGGAGCCGCCCGGCGGATCATCCACCGGACGGCTCTAGTGAGGCCCGGGCACCATCGCAGCGGCGCCTTCCCGTTTGATGAAGCGGTTGCCGCCGAGTCTCATCTAATTTGACGACGATCGCAGGTTGTTGGGTCCCGTTGCGCCAGGGCGGCGGTCCCCTCTTACCTTCTCCCCTTGTGGGAGAAGGTGGCGCGCAGCGCCGGATGAGGGGTCCGCGCAACGAAGTGTAGCGCGCTCGGAGCGTAAGCAACGAGCGACTGGAGTACGCGGAGAGAACCCCTCATCCGGCCTTCGGCCACCTTCTCCCACAAGGGGAGAAGGCACTCCAACTACTGTCGGTGCTCCATATGCGATAGCCCTCCCCCGCAAGCGGGAGAGGGCGCGCCAACTGCACGTCCCGTGCACACCGACAGCGCAGTCAGCACCTGGCCCTAATCCAGAAACACCTTCACCGAGTCCGAGCGTCCCTCGGCGTCCACCACCGACAGCGTCACGAACCCCGGCCCATCCGGCCGCCAGCTGTTCTGGCGGGCAAACGCCGAACGCCCGAACGGGGCGCCATTGGCAAAGAAGGTGAACGGCGGCACGCCGTTGCGCACCTTGACGATCAGCGGCGCCTCGTTGCCCGAGGCGAGCCCCAGGTCGACGTCGACGCCATCGGCCGGATAGGCGATCTGCGGCGCCGCATCGCGCTTCACCTTCTGCTCGTCGGGGTGGCGGAAGCGCCGCAGCGGCAGCGGCAGTTCGGAGTTGGAGGCAAAGATCGTCCCCGGCGGCGCATCGCGCAGCGGCACGGTCTTTTCGGCCAGCCGGTCGAAGGCCTCGAACAGGATCGGCGCCGCCGAGCGGATGCCGGTAATGCCGGGGATCTGCGAGTTGTCGGGCCGGCCGACCCACACCCCGATCACGGTCTTGCCGTCAAAGCCGATGGCCCAGGCATCACGATAGCCATAGGAGGTGCCGGTCTTGTAGGCGATGCGCCCGGCCGAACCGTTGAGCGGCGGCGGCACGTCGGCGAGGATATTGGCGACATACCAGGCGGCGATCGGGTCGAGCACCGGCGCCGGCGTCTCGGTTTCCTCGACCACCGGCTTCACCCCGTCACGCAGCACCACGGGCGTGCCGCCCCGGCCGATCGCGGCATAGATCGACACCAGGTCGCGCAGCGTCACGCCGACCCCGCCGAGCCCTACCGCGAGGCTCGGGGCCGTATCGGCCGGCAGCCGCGCCGCCGCATGCGCCCGCTTGATCCGCGCCACCAGCCGCGCCGGGCCGACCGCGTCGAGCACCACCACGGCGGGGATATTCAGCGACTCGGTCAGCGCCTGCCGGATCGACACCGTGCCACGGTTGAAGCCGTCGAAATTGACCGGCACATAGCCGTTGAACGCCGTCGGCCGGTCCTCGATCAGGCTTTCGGGATGGGCGAGCCCGAGCTCGAACGCCAGCCCGTAAATCAGCGGTTTGAGCGTCGAGCCGGGCGAACGCACCGCCTCGGTCATATCGACATAGCCGGCGCTCTCGGTGTTGAACAAACCGGCCGAGCCGACCGAAGCGAGGATATTGCCGGTCTGCTGGTCGGCGACGACGATCGCCACAGAGAGTTTTGAGCCCAGTTGCGCCGCCCGGTCAGCGCCCAGCCGCTCGAGCTTGCCTTGCAGCGTCCTGTCGATGGTGAGTTCGACCCGCCGCGCATTGGGGTGCGCCTTGACCGCCGCCTCGGCGAGATGCGCCGCGAACATCGGGAACTCGCGCCGCGCCTTGGGCATCGGTTCGAGCTTGGCCGCTTCCGCCTCTTCGGCGCTGATCACCCGGGCGCCGACCATGCGGTCGAGCACCAGGTTGCGCGCCGCCCGCGCTACCTCGACGTCGCGGTCCGGCCGACGGGCTTCCGGCGATTGCGGCAGCGCCACCAGCAGCGCGCATTCCGCCGTGGTGAGCCGCCCCGGCTCCTTGCCGAAATAGGCGAGGCTCGCCGCACGAATGCCCTCGATATTGCCGCCGTAAGGCGCCAGCGTCAGGTAGAGCGTGAGGATGTCGTCCTTGCTGAGCGAGCGCTCCAGCATGTCGGCATGCACCATCTGGCGGAGCTTGCCGGCAATGTTGCGGGTCGGCTCGCCGCCGATCAGCCGCGCCACCTGCATGGTGAGGGTGGAGCCGCCCGAAACGATCCGCCCTGCCCCGGCATATTGCACTGCGGCGCGCAGCATCGAGGGCCAGTCGATGCCCTGGTGTTCGTTGAAATGCTGGTCCTCATAGGCCAGCAGCATGTCGATGAAGCGTCGGTCGACCTCGGCAATGGTCACCGGCAGGCGCCAGCGTCCATTGGCCGTGGTGAAGGGCCTGAGCAGCAGGCCGGCCTTGTCGACCACCGCGGTCGAGACCGGCACCGCCGAGACCACCGGGGTGGGCGGCAGCGTGGCGCGGATGTCGCGCAGCACGGCCAACCCATACTGGCTGCCGACCAGCGCCACGCCGGCCAGCACGATCAGCGTCGCAGTAAAGAGCCCCGGCGCGCGTCGGCGCCGGGGCTCGGGTTTATGTGCCGCCGTGCTCATGGCCCGGTCGTGCCGACCTCGATCTGGCCCGCGTCGGTATTGGCGCGCAGCTCCGGCCGATACATGTCCTCGACCGTGGCGCCCGGCATCACGAAGCGGCCCGGCGAGACGGCACGCACCATATAGGCGGTGGTGACGCTGCTGGCGGCCGAGGTGAAGCGGAACGCGGCGACGAACTGGTCGGTGCGCGATTCCACATGCGCCGGCGTATCGACGGTGAGCCAGCTGAGATCGGCGACGCCCGAGCCCTGCAGCAGGTCGGGGTTCTCGATCTCGAACCCGGCCGGCAGCGGATCGGCCACCACATACTGGCCCGAGCCCAGCTGCGTCGGCTGCGTCGTCAGCACCACCACGAAGCGATCGTTCTGGTGGATGTTGCTGAGGTCGGCCACTTCGCCATTGGGCAGGTGGTAATCCCGCTGGATGGTGAAGCCGTTCGAGCTCGCCGCCGGCGGGGTCGCCGGAATGGCGGTGACCGTCACCTTCATCTCGGTCGGACGGTTGCCGTTATTGACGATCTCCACCGGCTGGCTGTCGAACGCCTCCTGGTCGTAGCGGCGATAGACGGTGCCCTTGAGCGGGTCGCCATCGATCGTCACCGAACCATCGCCGGCCTCGCGGGCCAGCGCCGAGGCAGCCACGAGGGTCCACGCATCCTCCTGGGTGGAGGTCCAGCGGGCCTGGTCGCGCAGCGTTGCGAGCTTGGTCGTCAGCGCCCCGATATCGACACCCGACGGCGTGAACTCGGCGGCGAGTGCGAGCACTCCGGCCGTATCGCGCAGCTGGCTGCCATAGTCGTTACGGTACTTGGCCCGATCCTCGCGTGCCTGAAGGTCCTCGACCGCCGCCTGGAAGGCGGTGGCCGCACGGGTCCGGTCGCCATAAAGGGCGAGCGCGGCGCCGAGCTGGGCCTTGGCGAGGGGCGAGCCGAAGGCGCTGAGGCGCGCCTCGAGATAGTAGCGCAGGTCGCCGATGGCGGCCCGGCCGGCGCGCGCCAGGTCGTAGAGCGCGAAGGCCACGTCCTCGCCGCCGACAGTGAAGTCGGTGGCGTAAGACACCTGGTTGCCGAGGTTGTCGAGCGCCCGGGTCATCGCCAGCTCCGGCACGTCGTAGCCTTCCGCCTTGGCGCGGAGCAGGAACTCGGTGACGTAGGAGTCGAGCCACAGGTCGGTGCCGTCATACGGTCCCCAGAGGCCGAAACCGCCGCTGGAGGTCTGCTTGGCGAGCAGGTTCTTGATCGCGTCCTTGACCCGCTGGGTGATCGCCGCGTCGTCGCCCAGGCCGATCATCGAGGCGACTTCGTTGAGATAGAGCAGCGGCAGGGCCCGGCTCGAGGTCTGCTCGGCGCAGCCATAGGGGTAGCGATCGAGCTGCATCAACAGGCCCGGCACGTCGAGGCGGGCAATCGGGCCCACTGCGAGCGTCAGCTCCCCGGTATGCGGCACCATGTCGGCGAAGAAGCTCTTGTCGAGCGTCTGCTTGGCGCCCACTTCCAGCGGGATCAGCTGGCTGGTGGTCACCGGTGCGCTGGCGGCGCGGACCCCGAGCGTCAGCTCCTTGGTCTGCGTCGTGCCATCGGGCGCAGTGACGATCACCTTGAGCGTCTGATCGCCGATCGCCGTGCCGGTGAGGCTGAGGTTGAGCGCCGTGCGCTCGCCCGTCGGCAGGTCGACCGACGTCTCGGCCGCATCGGTCGAGAGCCCGGTGCCGGTTTCGAGCGCCACCTTGTAGGTGCCCGGCTGGCCGGCGACGTTGTTGACCTCGACCAGGAGCCGCGACGTATCGTCGAGACGCAGGAAGCGCGGCGGGCTCAGGTTCACCACCCCCGGATCGCGCACGATCACGTCGGCGGAGCCATGGCCCACGGCGCCGGCGCTCCACGCCATCGCCATCAGCCGCACCGTGCCGTTGAAATCCGGCATGTCGAAGCTGATCGTCGCGGTGCCGTCGGCACCCACTTCGACGATGCCCGAGTGCAGCGCCACCAGCACGGTGGTCGCCGGCGGCGTGCCGAAGCGCGAGGCGCCCTCGTCGCCACCGGTGCGGAACGCGCCGGGCGTGCCCTGCATCGGGTCGATCAGCTGGCCATAGAGGTCGCGCACCTCGACGCCGAGCTGGCGCTGCCCGAAGAACCAGCCATCCGGATCCGGCACCTGGAACTTGGTGAGGTTGAGGATGCCGAGGTCCACTGCCGCAACCGCGACGTAGGCCTTGTCACCCGGCTTGACGTTGGCAAGCTTCACCGTGGTGGTGAAAGCCTGGCGCGGCAGCGCTTCCTTGGGCGCATCGAGGCTCAGGTCGAGCTTCAGGTCGCCCGGCTCGACATCGGCGAAAGCGAGGCCGAGCGCGCGCGCCGGCATCCGCTTGGCTGCGGCGCTGGCCGGGCGATAGAGCATCGCCGTCACATAGGCGCCGGGGCCCCAGTCATCGGTGACTTCGAGCGGCACGGTGGTGCCGCCTTCCGGCACTTCGACCGCCTTCATGTCGATGATGCGGTCGTCGACCACCATCACCAAAGCGGTGCCGGCGAACTGCGGATCGAGCTTCAGGTTGGCCGTTTCGCCCTTGCGATAGGCCGGCTTGTCGAGCGCCACGGACAGGGTGTCCGGCGTGTCGGAACCGGCTTCCGGATAATAGTAGCCGGCATAGAACTCGTAGCTGGTCGAGGTCGCGCCTTCGCCGCTGCTCGAGATTTCGAGCCGGTACTGGCCCCAGCTGACCGCGGCGCCGATAGCGACCGGGCCGGACGCCTGGGCGTCGACCGTGCCATTGGCCACCTCGCGCGTCGTGGTGACGGCTTCCCATTTCCAGGTGCCGCTGTTGCGGTACCACTGGTAGGTGGTCTCCACCCGCGACAGCGACCATTCGAGGCCGGCTTCGTCGACGGTCGCGCCATCGGGCGCCACCGCGATCACGTCGAACGACGCTTCGCTGCCTTCGGCCAGCCCGCTGGCATCGCCAAAGCGCGGCTTCACGCCGATGCGGGTGACGTCGGCCAGCACCGGACGGGTGAGGCTGCGCTCGATGGCGCGGCCATTGCTGTCGACGAGACGCAGGATCAGTTGCGCCTCGAGCGGCCGCGTCGTCGCCTGCGGCGCACTGACCGTGACTTCGGCGGTGACGTTGCCGGATTCGTCGGTGGTGCCGACGACCCCCAGCGGCTCACGCGAGGTTTCGAACGTGTCGTCGAGCCGGCCGAACGTGTAGCCCGGATAGGCCGGCAGCGACGCCACCGGCCGCAGCACCGCATCGGCCTCGACCGCGAGGTCGGGCGCGGTGGCGCCATAGAGGTACTTGGCGGTCACCTCGACCGGCGTCACTGCGTCGGTGGCGATCGGCCCATCGACCGCGCTGATCTCGAAGGCCAGCCGCTCGGGCTCGAAATCCTCGACCAGGAACCCGACAGTGCTCAGCGCCTCGGCCTTGGGATCGGCATAGAGCCGCATGGTCCAGGAGCCGCGCATGGCTTCGGGGTCGAGCGTCACGGCGCTGAAATAGCCGCCGGCGCCGGCGTCGTTGACGAGTTCCGTGCTCGAGATCACCCCGTCCGGACGCTGCACTTCCAGCGTCAGCGGCAGGTCGGTCACCGCCTTGGCGTGCACGTCGCGGAGGATGGCGGTGAGGAACACCGTCTCGCCCGGGCGATAGACGCCACGCTCGGTGGTGGCGAACAGGTCGAGCGGACCCGGCGACGGCCGGCCCTCGACGCCGCGATCGGTGAGATCGAACGCCGCCTTGGAGACGTCGAGGAATGCATAATCCCCGCCATCGGTCTCGGTGGTGATGAGCTGCGGCGCCCGGCCGCCTTCGCCGCGCGACAGGCCCGGCGCGAAATCGGCCCGGCCCTGGGCGTCGGTGGTCGCTTCGCCGAGGATTTCGTTATTGACCGCGACCAGCCTCACCTTGGCGTTGGCCACCGGCTGCGCGCTGGTGAGCGAGCGAACGAAGGCATGCACGCCGTCATCGCCCGAGACCGTGGTCAGCCCCAGATCGGTGACGATGAACCACTGCGTCGCCACTTCCTTCCAGTATTCCTGCTGCACGCCATTGACCTTGGCGGTCACCACATAGGCGCCCGGCTGCAGGTCCTTGATCACTTCGGCGACCGGGATGGCGGTCACCGTCATGGCGTTGGGCGCGCCCTGCGCCAGGTCGACCTGGCCCTCCCAGGTCTTCTCGCCGGTCGAGCTGGCGATGTCCTCGGCCGAATAGCCGTCGAGCGTGCGCTGGAAGATGCCCTGGCGCACCGCGGTGGCGATCGAGCGATCGCCGATCCGGTAGATCACCACGTCGGCGGTCTTGGCGTTCACCGAGGTGATCGGCAGGCCGCCGCCGAGCCCGGCGGGCATCACATAGGCATTGTTGGCAAAGCCGACGAACGGCGCGCGATCGGGCACATAGAGGTCGAGCTCGACATCGGAGCGCAGCTCTTCGCCATTGGCCGAGGGGAGCCCGGCACGCAGCTTGATGTGATAGCGCCGGCCATGCTCGACGCCGGTGATGCAGATCTGGCTCTGTTCGGCTTCGACCGCCACGGTCGGCGCATTGTCGACCACCACATAGCTCGAAAGATCGGTGTTGCCCGAGGGCAGCGAGTCCGAGAACACCGCGCAGATGCGCGGGTTGGCGGCTTCGGCGTCGACCTGGTTGGAGGTGACGCGGAAACCGTGCTCGGCCACCGCCTTTTCGAGCGCCGCCTCACGCGTCGCATCGTCGACCAGCGCGAGGCTGGCGCGGTAGGTGGCGATGGTCTCGCGCCACATTTCACGGCGCGACAGCGACAGGGCGAGCGCGCCCAGCGCATCGGCGCGCTCGGCGACCGTCTCGGACAGCATCAGCGCGTTCATCGCCGCATAGGACGAGTTGACGGCGAGGTCATAGACGCCGTTGCCGGCCGCCGCCTCGATCACCATCCGGGCTTCGCCCTCGCGCGCCAGCTTCAGCCATACCGAGGGGTCGTTCTTGTTGATCGCCAGCGCCTGCCGATACGACACCATCGCCGCCGAGGGGTTCGACTGCGCCGCGGCGGCATCGCCGGCGGCCACCAGGTCGGCATAGCTCACTTCCGGCGGCGGCGGATCGGTCTGCGGCAGGCTGGTCGCCATGTAGCGGGCGGAATCCACCAGGTCCTGCGCCGGGAACGGCAGCTCGCTCAGCCGCGCCTCGACCGTCTCGGCCAGCGGCGGAGTGAAATCGACGCGGCCGGACGTGGCGCCCTTGAACGCCGTCTCGGGGCCGACATCGCCCTTGAGGAAGCACCACTTGGCCTTCTCGTTATAGGTGAAGGCGCGGCAGATCTTGTCGTCGGTACAGGCCGCCGAACAGGCGTCGACACCGACATCCTTCAGCACCGAATAGTCGAACCCGGGCAGGTCCGTGCCGGGCAGCAGCGTGATGTTGCGATCGGCCGCGTGCGCCGGACTGAGGGCAAGGGTTCCGGCCACGACAAGCCACCAGATCGACCGAAAAAGCCGCTGCATTCCCAAACCCCTATCGTCGCTAATACCTGCTCCACCCTATGATGAACGGGGCTGAACGACAAATGAATGACGGGGGTAAGATGCTGGGGATTTGCGGGTTTCCGCTGCGGGCGAATGGCGCGTAGCGAGGGATAGCTCGGTGCGGGAAGCGAACCCCCACCCCTGTCCCCTCCCCGCAAGGGGGAGGGAGACGCCATCACTAACGCCAGTGTTCTGGTCTCCTCCCCCCTTGCGGGGGAGGGACAGGGTGGGGGGTACTCTTCCCGCACCGGCCTGACGGCCGGGTACAGTGCCAAGCTCCCATCTACTCCGCTGCCTCCAGCCGGTTCGCCTCGATGATCCCGCGAATCTCCGCCCGGCACGAACCGCAATTGGTCCCTGCCTTCAGCGCGGCGCCGATCGCCTCGACGCTGTGGCAGCCGCCGCGTGCCGCCTCGGCGATCTGGTTGGCGCCGACCCCGAAGCAGGCGCAGACGATGGGGCCCGGATCCGGTCGGTCTGCCCCGGGGCGGCCGACGAGAATATCCGCCCGTCGCTCCGGCTTGATCGTCTCGCCCAGCAGCGACACCGCCCATTGCCGCGACACCAGCACCGGATCGGGCGACAGATAGAGCGCGAAACTCAGCGCCCCACCCTCGAACAGCGCCAGGCTCTGCCGGCCGCCTGCCCTGTCGGCAATGCTGAGCAGCTCGACAGCTTCTCCCACCCCGAAAGCGCCCCGAGCCCAGTCGCCCCAATCCTCGGGCTCGGCGAGGAAGGCCAGCTCCGCCCGCCAGCCGCCTGAGGTCTCGGCGATCGCCCAGTAGTCCGCGCCGGCCAATTGCGGTCGCATCCGGCTCACCGCAAAACCATAGCGCCGGGCCAGTGCCGGCTCGGCCGCCACCATTGCCGATTTCAGCGCCGGCTGCCCCGATTGCGGGTCGACCTGCCCGCTCACCAGCGTATCGATCCGGCCCTGCGCCGAGAACCGATCGGTCCAGTGCATCGGCACGAACACCGAGCCCCGCTGCTGCCGCTCGGTCACCAGCGCCCGCACCAGCACGCTGCCCTGCCGGTTCTCCAGCCGCACCAGGCTGGCGTGCCGGATGCCCTTTTCCGCGGCATCGTCCGGGTGCAGCTCGGCGAACGGTTCGGCCAGATGCGCCGAGAGCCGCCCCGCCTTGCCGGTGCGCGTCATGGTGTGCCAGTGATCGCGCACCCGGCCGGTATTGAGCACCAGCATCCCCGGCGGCGGCACCAGGGGTGGCGGCGGCACCACCGCAACGAAGCGAGCCCGCGCGTCAGGGGTGAAGAACCTGCCATCGGTGAACATCCGCGCCGTGCTGCGCACCGCCCGCACCGGCCACTGCACCGGCTGCAGCCCGTCATAATCGGCGTGCATCAGGCCCGAGAGGTCGAAATCGCGACTGCCCTCGTTCTCGAACCCGGACAGCGCCGCGTGCTCGGCAAAGATTTCGGCCGGTCGATCATAGGCGAACGCCTCGGCATGCCCCATGCGGCGCGCTACCTGGGTGACGATCCACCAGTCGGGCCTAGCTTCCCCCGGCGCCCTGAGAAATGGCCGCTGCCGTGAGATCCGGCGCTCGGAATTGGTCACCGAGCCGTCCTTTTCGCCCCAGCCCGCCGCCGGCAGCCGCACATGGGCTTCCACCGCCGTGTCGGTTGCGGCATTCATGTCCGACACCACGACGAACGGGCAGGCCCGGATCGCCGCCCGCACCGTGTCGGCCTCCGGCATCGAATCCACCGGGTTGGTCGCCATGATCCACAGCGCCTTGACCTTGCCCGCGGCGATCGCCTCGAACAGCTCCACCGCCTTCAGCCCCGGCTTCTCCGCCACCCGCTCCGTACGCCAGAACCGCTTCATCCGGTCGATGCTGGCAGGCTCGAAATCCATGTGCGCCGCCAGCATATTCGCGAGCCCGCCGACCTCGCGTCCGCCCATTGCATTGGGCTGACCGGTGACGGAGAACGGCCCCATCCCCGGCATGCCGATCCGCCCGGTGGCGAGGTGCACGTTGATGATGGCGTTGACCTTGTCGGTGCCGGTCGCCGACTGGTTCACCCCTTGCGAGTAGACCGTCACCGCCCGCGTCGTCTCGGCGAACCAGTCGTAGAACACCGCGATGTCGCGCAGGCTGAGCCCGGTGGCCTCCGCCACCCGCTCGAGGCTCCAGCTGCGCGCCGCGCCGAGCGCCGCGCCGAACCCGTTGCTGCTCTCGGCGATGAACTCGGCATCGACGGCGTTCCGCTCGGCCAGCGATTTGAGCAGTCCGACAAACAGCGCGGTATCGCCATCCGGCCTGATCGCGAGGTGCAGGTCGGCCTGGTCGGCGGTCGTCGTGCGCCTGGGGTCGATCAGCACGATCCGCATGCCCGGACGCTCGGCCTTGGCCTTGATGATCCGCTGGTACAGCACGGGGTGGCACCAGCTGAGGTTGGAGCCGACGAGGATGATCAGGTCGGCGAGCTCGAGATCCTCGTAGTTGCCCGGCACCGTGTCCGAGCCGAAGGCCCGCTTGTGCCCGGCCACCGACGAGGCCATGCAGAGCCGCGAGTTGGTGTCGATATTGCCCGAGCCGATAAAGCCCTTCATCAGCTTGTTGGCGACGTAATAGTCCTCGGTGAGCAGCTGGCCGGAGCCGTAGATGGCCACCGAGTCCGGCCCATCCTGAGCGATGGTCGTGGCGAAGGTCTTCGCCACGAGGTCGAGCGCCTGGTCCCAGCTCGCCCGCTCGGTGCCGATCTCGGGGTAGAGCAGCCGCCCATCCAGCGACAGCGTCTCACCCAGCGCCGAGCCCTTCGAGCAGAGCCGCCCGAAATTGGCCGGATGCTCGGGATCGCCTGATATCGTCACCGAGCCATCCGGCTGCGGCGTCGCCAGCACCCCGCAGCCGACACCGCAATAGGGGCAGGTGGTGCGGATGGGATCAGGCATCGTGGCTAGAACCCCTCACCCGTCTCGCGCTGCGCGCGATCCACCCTCTCCCCGACGGGGAGAGGAATGCCCGACTGCGGCAGTCGGCGCTCTGTTCTTCTCCCCGTCGGGGAGAAGGTGGCGCGTAGCGCCGGATGAGGGGTGGGAGCCACGAGCCCTACTCCGCCGCCGCCAGCATCGCCACTGCCGCCATGTAGATGCGCCCGTCGATCACGTTGAGCGGCACCGTGCGCACCCGGCCCTCGTCGGCGCCCTGCGCTTCGCCGGTCTCCAGCGAGAACACCCAGTTGTGCAGCGGACAGGTCACCTGCGCGCCATGGACGATCCCCTGGCTCAGTGGCCCGCCCTTGTGCGGACAGCGATCCTCGATGGCATAGAGCTTATCCTCGGCGGTGCGGAACACTGCGATCCTGCCCACCGGCGTAGTCACGCAGCGCGCCCCGCGACGCGGGATCTGCTCGATGCGACCAATCTCGACCCAGTCTTCCATCAGGCTCACTCCGCCGCCTGCGGCACGCCGAATTCCGCCAGCGCGGCGAACTCATGCGCGTCCTTGCCGTTGACCCGCTCCTGCCACGGATCGACCTGGGCGAATTTCTGGCTGAAGACGAACCGGTCGTAGTAGAAGCGGCGCTTCGTGAGGTCGCGGACGATGGCGGCCTGGATCGACTCCATCCCCACCCGCTTCAGCCACTTGTACATGCGCTCGAGATAGCGCCCCTGCTCGCGATAGAGCTGGGTCAGCGCCGCGATGATCTCGATCGCCTCGTCCTCGCTGTCCGCGTGGCAGAGCGGCTCGGTGCCCTTGATGTCGAGGCCGGCGGCGCCGGCAAAGACGATGTCGTAGCCCGAGTCGACGCAGATCACCCCGACGTCCTTGCAGGTCGCCTCGGCGCAGTTTCGCGGGCAGCCCGAGACCGCCATCTTCACCTTGGCCGGGGTCCAGCTGCCCCACATGAACTTTTCGAGCCTGATGCCGAGCCCGGTCGAATCCTGGGTGCCGAACCGGCACCAGTCCGAGCCGACGCAGGTCTTCACCGTCCTCAGCCCCTTGGCATAGGCAGCACCCGAAACCATGCCGGCGGCGTTGAGGTCGGCCCACACGCCGGGCAGGTCCTCCTTCTTCACCCCGAGCAGGTCGATGCGCTGCCCGCCGGTGACCTTGACCGCCGGAATCCGGAACTTGTCCGCAACATCGGCAATGGCGCGCAGCTCGTTCGGGCTGGTCATCCCACCCCACATGCGCGGCACCACCGAGTAGGTGCCATCCTTCTGGATATTGGCGTGCACCCGTTCGTTGATGAAGCGCGACTGCCCGTCATCCTCGTATTCGCCCGGCCAGGTGGCGATCATGTAGTAGTTCAGCGCCGGCCGGCACTTGGCGCAGCCGCACGAGGTCTTCCACTCCAGCTCCTGCATCAGCTGCGGGATCGAGCGCAGCTCCCTCGCGATGATCAGCCGGCGCACATCGTCATGGCCGAGATCGGTGCATTTGCACATCGGCTGCACGGCGGCGGGGTTGTAGCTGTCGCCCAGCGTCAGCAGCAGCAGCTTTTCGACGAGGCCGGTGCACGAACCGCAGCTCGCCGAGGCCTTGGTATGGGCGCGGACATCGTCGAGCGAGGTCAGGCCCTTGGCGGTGATGGCGCCGGTGATCTTCGACTTGCATATGCCGTTGCAGCCGCAGACCTCTGCCTCATCCGGCAAGGCTGCAACGGCCGCCGTAGGGTCCAGCGGAGCACCACCCTGGTAGTTCTGGCCGAAGATCAGCGTGTCGCGCATTTCGCGCGTGTCGACGCTGCGCTTCAGCATGTCGTAGAACCACGGCCCATCCCCGGTATCGCCGTAGAGCACCGTGCCTATGATCCGGTCGTCCTTGAGGATCAGCCGCTTGTAGACGCCGGCCGAGGCGTCGCGCAGCACGATCTCCTCGCGGTCGTCCCCTTCGGCGAAATCCCCCGCCGAGTAGAGATTGACGCCGGTGACCTTGAGCCGGGTCGCCGTGGCCACCGGGGTGAAGGTCGCCTTGTCGTCACCGCAGAGCTGCGCCGCCAGCACATTGGCCATGTCGTAGAGCGGCGCGACGAGGCCGAAAGTCGCTCCGTTCACCTCGACGCATTCCCCCAGGGCATAGATCGAAGCGTCCGAGGTGCGCATCTGCGCGTCGACCACGATGCCGCGATTGACGGCGAGCTCGGCGGTCTTGGCCAGCGCCACGTTCGGCCGGATGCCCACCGCCATCACCACCAGATCTGCCGGGATCGTCGAACCATCGGCGAATTCGACGCCGGTGACGCGCTTGTCGCCGAGGATCTGCCGGGTGTTGGCCGAAGTCATCACCTTGATGCCCCGCGCCTTCATCGATTCCCCCAGGAGGTACCCGGCCGCCGGATCGAGCTGGCGCTCCATCAGCGTCGGCTGCACGTGCACCACGGTGACGTCCATGCCCTGCTCGTTGAGCCCCGCCGCCGCCTCGAGGCCGAGGAGGCCGCCACCGATCACCACCGCCCTGCCCTTCGACTTGGCGGCGATCATCATGGTGTTGACGTCATCGAGGTCGCGGTAGGTGACGACACCGGCCAGGTTCGCCCCCGGCACCGGAATGATGAACGGCACCGAGCCGGTGGCGATCACCAGTCTGTCATAGCTCTCGGTGATGCCATTGACCGAGGAGACGGTCTTGTTGACCCGGTCGATCGTCTCGACCTTGCAGCCCTTGTAGAGCGTGATGCCGTGCTGGATGTACCAGGCGTCGCCATGGATGACGATGTCGTCAAAGCTCTTCTCGCCCGAGAGCACCGGGCTGAGCATGATGCGGTCGTAATTGACCCGCGGCTCGGCGTTGAAGATCACCACCTCGTAGCGATCCGGATCGGTCTCGAACAGCTTCTCCAGCGCCCGCCCGGGCGCCATGCCATTGCCGATGATGACGAGCTTTTCTTTCACTGAACCGTCTCCAGTTGAAACACCGGCCTCTCGTTGCTCCTCCACCGTGAAACGGGGGAGGGGGACCGCCGGAGGCGGTGGAGGGGGCGGCGGGAAGCGCCGGCGTTTGGGGTCGCCCCCTCCACCAGCTTCACTGGTCCCCCCGCGGTGAGGTCGTTTGCCCTCATCCGCCCCCCGCTGCGCGGTGGAGGACCAACGAGAGGCTGGCGGCTTTTCACATGGGTCTCCGTCATCGCCGCCCCCATCATGCCGCCTCCACGAAGCGGTGCCGCTCGTAGAGGAATTTGAGCACCGCCTCGCGGCACTTGAGGTAGGTCCGGTCACCCGCCAGCTCGAGGCGCCGGCGCGGCCGGCCGAGCGGCACCTCCAGCACTTCGCCGATCCGTGCTGCCGGCCCGTTGGTCATCATCACGATGCGGTCGGAAAGCAGCACCGCCTCGTCCACGTCGTGGGTGATCATGATCATGGTGTTGTTGAGCCGCTGATGGATCTCCATCACCGCATCCTGCAGATGCGCCCGGGTCAGCGCGTCGAGCGCCCCGAACGGTTCGTCGAGCAGCAGGATCTTGGGCTCCATGGCCAGCGCCCGGGCAATGCCGACGCGCTGCTTCATGCCGCCTGAGATTTCCGCCGGCCGCTTGTCCCGGGCATGGCCCATCTGCACCAGGTCGAGATTGTGCATGATCCAGGCGTGCCGCTCGGGTTTCGACTTCTTCGCCCCGAACACCTTGCTGACCGCCAGATTGACGTTCTCGTAGACCGTCAGCCAGGGCAGCAGCGAATGGTTCTGGAACACCACCGCCCGTTCCGGTCCGGGCTCCGACACGGTCTTGTCCTCGAGGAAGATGGCGCCCGAAGTGACCTCGGTCAGTCCGGCGATCAGGTTGAGCAAGGTCGACTTGCCGCACCCCGAGTGACCGATGATCGAGATCACCTCACCCTGTTCGATCTCCAGCGAGATGTCCTTGAGCACCTCCGAGGTCACCCCGTTGCGCTCGAAGCTTTTGTCGACGTGATCGATCTTGAGATAGCCAGCCATGGAGCCCCTCCTCAGTTCGCGGCCGTGCCGCGGGTGATGAAGGCGCCGAAGCCGGCAACCAGGCGGTCGAGCATGAAGCCGACCACGCCGATATAGACCAGCGCCACGATGATATCGGGCAGGCGCGACGAGTTCCACGCGTCCCAGATGAAGAAGCCGATGCCGACCCCGCCGGTGAGCATTTCCGCCGCGACGATGGCTAGCCAGCTGAGCCCGATGCCGATCCGCAAACCGGTGAAGATGTACGGCGCCGCTGCCGGCACCATGACCTTGAAGAAAAACTCGATCGGGTTGAGCCTGAGGATCGCCGCGACATTGCGGTAGTCGTTCGGAATGTTGCGGACGCCCACGGCGGTGTTGATGATCACCGGCCATACGGCGGTGATGAAGATCACGAAGATCGCCGAAGGGTGGCTGTCGCGGAACGCCGCCAGCGACAGCGGCAGCCAGGCCAGCGGCGGCACGGTGCGGAGAATCTGGAAGATCGGGTCGAGCCCGCGCATCGCCCATACCGACTGCCCGATGAACGCCCCGACCGCCACACCCACGAGGGCTGCAAGGCCGAAGCCGACCGCGACCCGCTGCAGCGAGGCGAATACCCGCCAGGCGAGCCCGATATCGCCATTGCCATAGTCGAAGAACGGGTTCCAGATAAGTTCACCCGCCTGCTCCCACACCACCGAGGGCGGCGGCAGCGACGACCCCGGGGTCGAACAGGCGATCTGCCAGATCAGCAGCAGCAACAGGACGACCACCAGCGGCGGTATCACCGAGCGCGCGGCGCCCGCAGCCAGCTTGCTGAAGTCGACCCTGCGGTTGCTGGATGGCGCCGGAAAGGCGAACACCTTCGCCTTCTTGCTCGGCACGGCGGTTTCGAACTGGGCCTCGGCACTCATGATCACGGGTCCGTACTGAAAGAGAAAAAAGGTGGCGCCGAGCCGGGGTGAGCCCGGCGCCAATCAGGGGACATCAACCGAGAGCCGTGATGGCGAGGCTCTCGAGATAGGCCGACGGGTTTTCGGGATCGAACACCTTGCCGTCGAAGAAGGTCTCCGGCCCGCGTGAGCTCGACGCCGGGATGTCGGCCGCGGCGACACCGAGCGTCTTGGCGGCGTCGCGCCACAGGTCCTCGCGGTTCACCTGGTCGACCAGCGCCGTCACGTCGGTTTCGGCCGGCAGGTACCCCCAGCGAATATCCTCGGTGAGGAACCATGCATCGTGGCTCTTGAACGGATAGGACGCGTGGTCCTTCCAGAACTTCATCTCGAGCCCGGTGGCGGTGGCGACGCGCCCGTTGCCGTAATTGATGTCGCCCTTCAGCCGCCCCAGCACATCGGCCGGCGGCACGTTGAACCAGCCGCGCTTGCCGAGGATCTGGCTCAGTTCCTCCTTGTTGGCCATGTCGTCGGCCCACTGCGCCGCCTCCATCACCGCCATCAGGATGGCGCGGGTGGCGATGGGGTTCTTCTCGATGAAATCACTGCGGAGCCCCAGCGCCTTTTCCGGGTGGCCCTTCCACAGCTCGCCGGTCGTCGCCGCGGTAAAGCCGATCCCCTGGTTGACCAGTTGCTCGTTCCACGGCTCGCCGACACAGAAGGCGTCCATGTTGCCGACCTTCATGTTCGCCACCATCTGCGGCGGCGGCACGGTGATGGTCGACACCTCGGTATTGGGGTTGATGCCGCCGGCGGCCAGCCAGTAGCGGATCCACAGGTCATGCGTGCCGCCCGGGAAGGTCATCGCCACGGTGACCTCCTTGCCCTCGGCCTTGCGCTTGGCGAACACGTCCTTGAGCGGCGAAGAGTCGAGCCCCACGCCGACATCCTTGTAGGCCTGCGCCACCGAGATCGCCTGGCTGTCGAGGTTGAGCCGCGCCACGATCGACATCGGCAGCGGCACGTTGTTCTGCGTGACCTTGCCGGTCGAGATCAGGTAGGGCATCGGCGTCAGGATATGCGCCCCGTCAATGCCGTTGGCGGCGCCGCCCAGCACCAGGTTGTCGCGCGTCGCGCCCCAGCTGGCCTGCTTCAGCACCTCGACATCGGGCACCCCGTGCTTGGCGAACAGCCCCTTCTCCTTGGCGATGATCAGCGCCGAAGCATCGGTCAGCGCGATGAAGCCCAGCTTGGCGCCGGTGACTTCGGGACCGGCGCCCTGGGCGAAGGCGCCGGACGGCAACAAGGTCCTCGCCGCGACGAGCGTTGCCGCGGCGGCCGTGGTGCCGGCGAGGAACGCCCGGCGGTTGAGGAGGGAGGTGGTGGTCGCTTTGGTCATCAAGTCTCTCCGAATGATGCGATCCGCCGGCGCCCCGAAGTGCCCCTCGGTCCCAGAACGAAAAAGCTGCCAGCAGGAGATGCGCGCTGGTCCGAAGACCAGTGGCGTTCCTGTTGGCAGCCTTGCCTGTCTGGGAGCGCCCACCGTTGGACGCCGGTTGATCGCGATTTCGCGTGTCGGAAAGAGCAATGCACGCGCCGTGCCAGATTGAACGGCGGTGATAAGTGAAGCTATTTCAGATGGTTATGGCTTTGATCGAAAATTGTGCAGGCTAAGACTCTGCCTAATCTGCATTCATTTTCCACATGGATGCATGAATCATGGGCAGATTTTCACTTGCTTGATCAGCAAGCAAAGCCATCAGTCGGCGTACCTCTCCCGCTTGCGGGGGAGGAGGGACCAGCCGAAAGGCTGGTGGGAGGGGGGTGCCGCAGACGCTGGCCCCTGCGCCAGCCGAACACGATAGTTGAGTGGGGCACGACCGAAATGCCGTGCGCGGCCAGCCCACATTCAGCGCGTGGGGCGCCCCCCCCCCCACCACGCTTTCGCGTGGTTCCCCCTCCCCCGCAAGCGGGAGAGGGCCGCCGACTGTTGGCTCAGTGGCTAGTCCTGCTGGCGCCGCCCGATTACCCGCGCTGCGCCGCGATATACGCCTCGATCTGCTCCGGATCGAACCGCACCCCATCGAAGAACCCGTCCGGCCCCATGACCAGCGTCCTCGATGTCGACGCCACCTCGGTCGGCGCCGCCAGCAGTCCCTCGACCTTGCTGTCGGCGAGCGGCATCGGCACCCCGAGCGGGGTCAGCGCCGAGCGATAGACATCCGGCCGAAACGTCATCGCCGCAGCGCGCGCCCGCTCCGGGATGTGCTCGACTTCGCCCCAGCGCACCATCTGGCTGTAGAACCACGCCGCGTGGCTGGTCCACGGGAAGTTCGCCGCCCCGGCATAGGGCACGAAGTGATCCGGCACGCGCGCCGCGACCCCGCCGCCAATGTCGAACTGCCCGCTCAGCGCCGGCAGGATCCGTTCCGCCGGCAGCCCCAGATAATGCGGCGCCGCCATGATATCGGCGATCTCTTGATGGTTGTCCCTCTCGCCGCACCACACTGCGGCGTGGTGCACGGCCCGGATCAGCCCGGCGACGATCTCGCTATTGGCCTCGGCCCAGTGCGCCCGCATGCCGATCACCTTGTCCGGGCTCGAGCGCCAGATCGAGGCCTTCACCGTAGCGATGTGCGCCCCGGCCGTCTTCACCCCGACGGTGTTCCACGGCTCGCCGACGCAATAGCCGTCGATGCCGCCCGACCCCAGCGCCTCGGGCAGCAGCGGCGGCGGCAGCACCACGATCTCGATGTCGCGATCCGGCACGATGCCGCTGGCCATGAGCCAGTAACGCAGCTCGTAATTATGCGACGAGGTCTGGTGCACCACGCCGAAGCGGAGCTTGCGCTCGGCGGCCCGCACCACCTTGGCCAGCGCTGCCCCGACCGGTCCCGCCTCCAATGTCGTCGGCGCTCCTGCATCGGCCATTCGCGCCCTGAGCTCCGCGCTCACCGTCACCCCGTTATTGCCCAGCCCCAGCATCATCGGGGTGATCATCGGCACCGAGAGCGGGTTCAGCCCCAGCGTCGCCGCGATCGGCATCGGCGCCAGCATCTGCGCGAAATCGAAATGCCCCAAAGCCGCGCGATCGCGGATATTGGCCCACGAGCTCTCTTTCACCAGGTGCAGGTCCAGCCCTTCGGCCGCCGCGAAGCCTTTCTCGCGCGCCAGCACCAGCAGCACGCTGTCGAGCAGCGGCAGGAAACCGGCGGAGAGGGCAATGAGCGACATGATTATTCCTCCGGGCCGAGCAGGCTGTCGGCCGTCACCAGGCTCTGGGCGATATCGACGATGCGGCGGTTCTGGTTCATCGCGGTCTTGCGCAGCAGCGCATAGGCAGCCGCCTCGCCCAGCCCGCGCGTGCGGTTGAGGATCGCCTTGGCCTGATCGATGACCTTCCTGTCCTCGAGTTCGCTGCGCGCCTGCTCCAGCTCCCGCGTCAGCCGGGCAAAGGCATTGAAGCGGCTCACCGCCATGTCGAGGATCGGCTTCACGCGCTCCTTCTTCAGCCCGTCGACCACATAGGCCGACACCCCCGCCTCCACCGCCGCCTCGATGGCCGCAGCGTCGGAGCGATCGACGAACATGGCGATCGGCTTCCGCAGCGCCCGGCTCAGGCTGAAGAAGTGTTCCAGCCGGTCCCGATTGGGGTTTTCGAGATCGATCACCACCACGTCGGGCATGTCGCGCTCGATCACCCGCGCTACCTCGTTGATCTCGTTGACCACGGTGACCCTCAAATGCCCGGCCTCGCGCAACCCGTCCTCGATGATCGAGGCACGGATGCGGTTCTCGTCGATCACCAGAATGGCAAGGTCCTGCAGCGGCATGGCGAAGTTATCGACGCGTTCGATCTGCACAATCAAGCGCCGCTTTCGCAACCCTGCCCATCATTTCAGCGCCATTTCTGAATTCCATTTGACTTAATAAATCCGCCGTCACAGTCTCTTCTTAGGATCGGAGTTTGGGGTAGCCACCTCGCCCACCTCCCACTCGATGTCATCCCTGCGAAAGCAGGGACCCAACTCTCCGCTGGCGCGGGCTGTGAAATGGATCCCTGCTTTCGCAGGGATGACATCGGTGGAGGGGCGGACGTAGCGGTCCCAGTTTCGATCCGTTGCCTAGGAGGGACGCCTTGGGCCTCAGGGGGACGAACCAGGAATTCGGACGGCCGTACAACCGGCGCATCGTCCTTGAAGCCATCCGCGCGACCGGCCCGACCACCCGTGGCCGCATTGCGGCGGAGGTCGGCCTCACCGTGCAGACCGTCTCCACCATCATCCGCGAGCTCGAGGAGCAGGGCTATATCCTCTCCAACCGCGAGGAACCGCGCGGCCGCGGCCTGCCGCCGACCACGCTGCGGCTCAACCCCGAGGGCGGTTATGCCATCGGCATCCACCTCACCCCGCTCGGCCTCGATGCCGCACTGATCAACCTGGCCGGCGATGTCATCGGGGCGACCCATCGCGATGTCTCGCATGCCACCCCCGACCGGGCTTTTGCGCTGATCGGCGCCATGCTCGCCGAACTCCGCGCCCTGCGGCCCGATGTGCGCATGCTCGGCGTCGGCCTGGCGCTGCCCGGCCCGTTCGATGTGGACTCGATGAGCTTCGTCGGCCCCACCACCATGGCCGGCTGGGGCAATGTCCGCCTGCGCGAGCGGCTGGCCGAAGTGAGCGGCATGCCCGCCTTCATCGAGGCCGACATGGCTGCCGCCGCCCATGGTGAACGGCTCTATGGCCACGGCGCCGAGTTCGCCGATTTCTACTACCTGTTCTTCGGCGTCGGCCTTGGCGGCATCATGGTGCATGACGGCGCGGCCCTGCGCGGCGCCTGGGGCAATGCCGGCGAGATCGGCCACATGCCCGTGGTGCCCGACGGCGAGCCCTGCCCGTGCGGCAATGCCGGCTGCCTCGAGCGCTACGTGTCGCTCGAAGCCTTCGGCCGCCGCGGCCTCGACGAGGCCGCCTATGCCGACGCCATCCGCCCGCAGCTGCGCGCCGCGCTGATCACCATCGAGAACCTGTTCGACCCCGAGACCGTCATTCTCGGCGGCCTCGCCCCGCCCCCGCTGGCCGCCGAACTGGCGCGCGCCGCCGCCGACCTGCCCAACTCGGTCGCCGCCCGCCGCGACCGCAAGGCGCCGCGGCTGATCATCTCCAATGGCGGCCCGCACACCGTGCTGCGCGGCGCCGCGGCGCTCGCCGTGGCCGGAGTGCTCTCGCCCCGCTTCGGCCAGCTCTTCGCCCCCGGGCACACCCAGCTCAAGGGACTTGCCGCATGACCCGCTTCGAACCCCTGCTCGTCCTCGACGACATCAAGAAGAACTACGGCGCCATCGAAGCGCTGAAGGGCATCAGCTTCACCATCGGCAAGGGCGAGGTGGTGGCGCTGCTCGGCGACAACGGCGCCGGCAAGTCGACCCTCGTCAAGATCATCGCCGGCGGGCTCGAGCCGAGCGGCGGGCGGATGCTGTTCGAGGGCCGCGAGTTCCTCGCCCGCTCGCCCTCCGAGGCCAAGGCCGCCGGCATCGAGACGGTCTACCAGGACCTGTCGCTCGCCACCAATGTCGATGTCGTCGCCAACTTCTTCATGGGCCGCGAACTCACCAGGCGCGTGCTCGGCATGCCGGTGCTCGACGAAAAGGCGATGGAAGCCGTGGTCGCCAAGGCGCTGGCCAGCGCCGGCACCAGAATCCCGTCGCTCCGCACCAAGGTCGAGCACCTGTCGGGCGGCCAGCGCCAGGCCATCGAGCTCAACCGGTTCGTGCACTGGGGCGGCAAACTCGTTCTGCTCGACGAACCCTTCGCGGCGCTCGGGGTCGAGCAGACCCGCCGCGGCCTCGAGATGATCCGCGCCGTCGCCAACCAGGGCATCGGCGTCGTCATCATCACCCACATCATGCAGCAGGCCTTCCAGGTCGCCGACCGGATCGTGGTGATCCGCCAGGGCGTCGTAGCCGGCGATGTTGCAACCAAGGACACGAGCCCCGATGCGGTGGTCAACATGATCACCGGGGAAACCCTGGCCGCTGCCGGAGCGGCTGGCTGAGGGGCAGAACACGCACAATCCGGCACCAAGGAGCGAACGAAAATGAAGCGAATACTTCTATCCCTCCTCGGCGTTCTGGCAGTGGCGCTCGCCCTGCTGACGCCGGCCTTCGCCCAAACCAAAGGCAAGGTCTACTACCTCGTGCCGACCCTGCTCGACGAGTTCCAGACCGGCTCGGTTTCGGCGCTTGAAATGTTCTTGAAGCAGGTCGGCTACGAGATGCAGACGCTGAACGCCGACAACAAGACCGACGTGCAGCAATCGCAGATGAACGACGTCATCGCGCTGAAGCCGGCAGCGATCATCCTCGCCGCCGTCGATTTCAACGCCCTGAAACCCTCGATCGAAGCTGCCATGGCTGCCGGCATCCCGGTGGTCGAATTCGACCGCCAGATCACCTCGACGCCCTCATCTTTCACCTCGGTCGCCGGCACCATAGAGATCGGCCATGTCGCCGCCGATGTGGTCGAGGGGCTGCTGACCAAGAAATACGGCTCGGTGAAGGGCAAGATCCTGCAGGTGCTCGGCGACCCCGGCGACCCCTACACCCTCGATATCCAGAAGGGTTTTGAAGAGAAGATGGCGGCTTACCCCGACGTCAAGATCATCTCGCTGCCCGCCATGCAGTGGGAAGCCAGCAATGCCGGCACCATCGTCTCCGACCAGTTGCTCGCCAACCCCGATATCGACCTGATCTTCAACCACGCCGCCCACCTGTCGGTGGCCGCGGCCGCCTCGCTCGAAGCGGCCGGCAAGAAGCCGGGCGACATCCTGATGCTGTCCTCGAACGGCGCCCCGGTCGGCCTCGACCTGATCCGCAAGGGCTGGATGCAGGCCGAAGTCGAGCAGCCGCTCTACGCCCAGGCCGCCGCCGTCGCCATGTTCATGGACAAGATCGTCAACCACCAGGAGATCAAGGCCGGCGAGTATGACGTGCTCGGCCTGAAGTCGACCCTGACGATCGAAGCCTGGGGCCCCAACATCAAGATTCCGGGCGCCGCGATTACCCTCGAGAACGTCGACAACCCCGCCTTCTGGGGCAACATGAAGCCCCCGACCGAAACCATCAAGTCGGTGGAATAGGCCTGCAAAAGGCAGCAGTCGGGCACCCTCCCCCTCGCGGGGAGGGTAGTGAAGCTGGGAGCGAAGCGACCTAGCGGAACTCGGGTGGGGGGAGCCCCACGCCGGGACCGTGCCGGCCTCGCACCCCACCCAAGCTGCGCTAGCCCGCAAAGCGGCCAAGCTCCGCTACCCTCCCCGTCCAGGGGAGGGTAGCCCGACTGCAACATCAGTTCGAAACCGGACGATCCCAGCATGAACCCCAACACCCGCCGCACTCTCGAGTTCGTCCTCGATAACCTCGTCTGGTTCATGCTGCTGTTCGTGCTGCTGGTGTTCTCACTCTTCGTGCCGAACTATTTCCAGCCCGGCATCTTCGCCAACATCATCGAGGCCTCCTCGGTGCTGGGCGTCATGTCGATCGGCCTCGCGCTGGTGATCATCGCCGGTCACATGGACCTTTCGGTCGAGTCCGTCGCCGCGCTCTCCGCCATGGCGGTCGGCATCGTCTTCTGCTCGGCCGGTATCGGCATGGGTGTGCAGCTGTCGCCCGACTGGCTGGGCGTGCCGGTCTCGCTCATCATCGCGCTCGCCGTCGGCAGCGCCATCGGCGCATTCAATGGCCTGCTCATCGTCAAGCTGAAGATGAACGCCTTCATCGTTACCCTCGCCTCCTACATCTGGGTGCGCGGCGTGGTGCTGGCGCTGTCCGGCGGCCGCTCGGCGCAGGACCTGGCGCCGGCCATCCGCTGGTTCGGGGTGCAGCGCCTGCTCGGGCTGCCGCTGACCGCCTGGATCGCCATCCTCTGCTTCGTGGTGTTCTCGCTGATCATGGCCAAGTCGCGCTTCGGCCGGCACCTGATCATCATCGGCGGCAACCAGAACGCCGCCTTCCGCGCCGGCATCAAGGTCGACCGCATTCTCATCACCTCGTTCGTGCTCGCCGGCGCCATCGCCGCGCTCGCCGGCTGGCTGCTCGCCATCCGCACCTCGGGCGCCACCGCCAATCTGGGCATGGGCCTGCTGTTCAACGCCTTTGCCGCGGTGGTGATCGGTGGCGTCAGTTTGAAGGGCGGGGTCGGCGCCCTGCCCGGCGTCTATGCCGGCGTGCTGCTGCTCTCGGCCATCAACACCGCCATCAACCTGATGGGCCTGCCCGCCACCTCCACCCAGGTGATCCATGGCCTGCTGGTGCTCGCCGCCGTGCTCCTCGACACACTGAAACTTTCGATCAGGCAGAAACTCGCATGAGCAAACGACTTCAGGGCAAGACCGCGCTCATCATCGGCGCGGCGCGCGGCATCGGCAAGGCCATTGCCGTCCGCTTCGCCGAAGAAGGCGCCAACCTCGTCATCGCCGACACCGAACGCGAGGCCGGCACGGCCACCGCCGCCGAGCTCGGCGCGCCCTTCATTTTTACCGATATCTCGAAACTCGCCGATGCCGAGGCCGCCGTCGCCCTGGCGCTCTCGACCTATGGCCGGCTCGATATCCTGGTGCAGAATGCCGGCATCTATCCCTGGCAGTTGCTTGAGCAGACCAGCGTCGACGATTGGGACCGCGTCATGGGGGTGAACCTGCGCGGCAGCTTCATCGCCGCCCGTGCCGCGCTCGCCCCGATGAAGGCGCAGGGCTATGGCCGCATCCTCTTCACCTCCTCGATCACCGGCCCGCATGTCACCAGCCCCGGCCATGGCCATTACTCGGCCACCAAAGCCGGCATCAACGGGCTGATCCGCGCCGCCGCGCTCGAGTTCTCCGGCTACGGCATCACCGTCAACGGGGTCGAACCGGGCAACATCCTCACCGAGGCGGTGCAGCAGCACCGCTCGCCCGAATTCCTCAAGTCGATGGAAGACGCCATCCCGCTCGGCCGCCTCGGCAGCACCCGCGACGTCGCCAACGCCTTCCTGTTCCTCGCCTCGGACGAAGCCAGCTACATCACCGGCACGACGATCGTGGTGGATGGCGGCCAGTTGCTGCCGGAGGGGAACGACTTCAGGATCATGCCGGATCGGGCGTGAGCAGACTGAAGCAGACGGCCCCCTCCCGGCCTCCCCCATGAAGGGGGAGGTGAAGAGTCGAGGCCCTGTCTTCGATCGTGCCGAGTGAACCAGCGGGGCACCTCCCCCTTCATGGGGGAGGATGGGAGGGGGCCGTCTCTATCGGCTCAGCCCCCCTAAAGCCCCGTCACCATAAACGTCGTATGCCGCGGCAGCACCGGGTCCTTCAGCACCTCGAACCCGAGCTTGCGGTAAAAGCTCTGCGCCCCGCGATTCACCGGGCTCACCTGCAGGTGCATCCCCGTCGCGCCGGCGCGCCTGAGTTTCTCCATCACATGCTCCATGCCGCGCCGGCCGATCCCCCGGCCGCGCGCCTCCTCCAGCAGGTCGATATGGCCATGCGCCGGATAGCGGTGCAGCACCTCGGGGTAGACGAATTCCGGGTGATGGATCGCGTGGCGCGCCCAGTCGCTGCCCCGCCATTGGCTCTCATCCGGCCCTGGATCGCTGAGCCGCGCTGCCAGTGGCGGAAACCACTCGGCTCCCATCCTGGCGTAGATGTCTGGCGTGTCCGGCGCCCCGAAGATGTAACCGCAGACCCCGTTCGGCCCGTCGACCACGAAGGCGAAATCCGGTTCGTACACCTGGTACGGCACCGCATAGATCAGCCCCAGCAGATCCGGATCGTCCTCCCGCACCGTCGCGTCCTTGCCGCTGTCACCGGTGCGAAGGCACACCAGGTTGAGCGCCGCGTGGTCGGCGGCCAGCGCGGCCCTCAGCCGATAGCCGCCGCCGAAATCAAGCGCCATGCCGGTAGCGCCCGCTGCCGTCGCGCGGCAGCAGCTCCTGCACCGCCACGGTAAAGCCCTGGCGATAGAAGTTGTAGATCCGGTCCTTGTCGGGGAATTCGGCGCCGCGCGGCGGATCGCCCGCCAGCCAGTCGAGATAGGTGACGAGATGCGTCATCTCCTCGCGCGCTTCCCACAGGTAGGGGTGGAAGGCATAGAACAGGTCGCGGTTCTCGAGCTCGGTCATCCGGTTGAACAACCCGGTGATGCGGTCGCGGAACTGCACCAGTGCCTCGTGCCCGTCCTGCCAGCCGGTATCGCGGACATCGGGCCGCTTCTGGCTCATCAGCCGTCGCGCCGCCTGCAGTAGCCCCTCGACCTGCGGACCACAGCGGAACGGCTGGTAGAACAGCTCGCCCAGGAGCCGGATTTCCTCCACCGTCAGCGTTTCGGTCTGCCCGGTAAAGGCCAGCCGGAACCGCGGCTGCCAGGCCTTCAACGCCACCGCGAAGGCCGATGCCTCGTCGTCCGACCCCGCAGCGAACGCCCCGGTGGTGTGCACCGGCACGAAATTGGCTTCGAACTCGTTGTTGGGGTTGGTGATGATGCCGTCGATCAGCGGCAGGATGTCGGCGTGCCGCCCGCCCAGCGGCCCGGCATAGATGCGGCGGATATCGTAGTCGTTGGCGTGGAAGTTCTCCCAGATCACCGGCTTGCGCCTGAGCACCCGGCCCACTTCGCTGAGGCTCTGGGCGGTGATGGTCTTGGAGACGATGTCCGGCCCGGTCCAGAATACCCCGATCTCGGGGTCGAGCTCCGCCCCGATGGTGTTGAGATAGGCCGAGCCCGGCACGTCGTGGCCGGCGAACGCCCCGCAATATTCGGTCGGGCAGAACAGCACCGCCGCCCCCGGCGCCCGCGCCCGCACATGACGGAAGGCCTCGTTGGCGAAATAGCTCTGCGCCGCGGCAAACGAGGGGAAGGCGCGCTCGTCGGCCGGCATCATGGTGCGCGGAATATCGTCGAACAGCAGCGCGAAATGCGTCACCCCGAGGTCCAGGAGCTGGTCAAGCCGGCGCTTCAGCGCCTCGAGGTCGCTTGCGTCCGAATAGACGACATCGAGACACGGGGCGATGGCCACCATGAAAATGAGCTTCCGCGCGCGTGCCGCGTCGACCAGCTCCTGGAGGGCTGCGGCTTCCGCCGCGTTGTAGAGTTCACGCCAGCGCGCCCGGATCTTGATGTCGTCCTTGGGCCCGTAGACGAAGCTGTTCATGCCGGCATTGGCGATCCAGTCGAGCATCTCGACCCGCTGCGGCTGGCTCCAGGCTCGGCCGTAAAAGCCTTCGATCACCCCGGTGAGGAATGTCGACTGCCCCCGCGTGGCGCCCGTCCCGCGTCGATCCGGCTGATCGAGCAGCACATCCAGCGACCAGCCGGAGAGCCCCGGCGGGGAGGCGATGACGTTGGGAAATTCGTGAACAGTGCCCATCGGTTCAGTCCATAGCTGTTGCAGTCAGGCCGGCGATCACATGGCGTTGCAGGATGAAGTAGAGGATCAGGATCGGTACGGTGGTGATGGTCAGGGCGGCGAACACCAGCGAATAGTCGGTGCTGTGGTAGCCCGAGAACCGCACCAGACCGACCGGCAGGGTGCGCTGCGCATCGTCGGTGATGAACAGCAGGGCGAACAGCAACTCGTTCCACACGCTGATGGTGTTGAGCACCACCATGGTCAGCATGGCCGGCCACACCATCGGCACCGACACGTGCCAGAAGATTTCCCAGGTATTGGCGCCGTCGAGCCGCGCCGCTTCTTCCATGTCGGGCCGGATCGAGATGAAATAGGCCCGCATCAGAAACACCGTGAACGCCAGCTGCCAGGCCGCCCCCGGCAGGATCAGCGCCCAGGGGGTATTGAGCAGGTGCATGTCGCGCAGCTGCGTGAACAGCGCGATGGCGACCGAAGGCGGCGGCAGCAGCAGCCCGATCAAGAGGATCCGGTACATCAGCTTCCGGCCCGGAAACTCCAGCCGGGTGAAGGCGAAGGCGGCGGCGGTGGCGAACAGCACGCACATGCTGACCGCGACCAGCGTCACGAATACCGAGTTGAAGTAGAGCGTGCCGAGCCCGCCCACCTGCCAGGCTTCGATCAGGTTCTCCCAGCGCCACTGCGCCGGCAGCGCGAAGGGCGAACGGAAGATCTCGCGGTTCGATTTGAACGACGAGTAGACCATCCAGATCGCCGGATAGAACATCACCAGGACGATGGCGCCGGCCACCCCGAACTGCAGCCATTCGGCTGTGCTGCGCCGCCGTTCAGTAGCGCGTGACATTGCCGCGCTCCGAGATCTTGAGGTAACCGATCGAGATCAGCGACACCACCAGCGTCAGCACCACCGTGAGCGCCACGCCATAGCCGATCTGGTTCTGGTCGAAAGCCTGCTTGATGATCCAGGTCGCCGGCACTTCCGTCGCCCCGAACGGCTGCCCGTTGGTCATGGTGAAGAACAGGTCGAACCCGGCAAAGCCGCCGGTGACCGCCAGCAGGATGCAGACGATGACGTTCTGCTTCAGCATCGGCAGGGTGATGGCGGTGAACTGCTGCACCCCATTGGCGCCATCGAGCCGCGCCGCTTCGTAAAGGTTGCGCGGAATGCGCCGGAGCGCGGCAAAGAAGATCACCATGTAGAAGCCGGCATATTTCCAGCCCGAGACGATGCAGATGAACAGCAGCGCCGTCTCCGGCTGCGCCAGCCAGGGCTGCGCCCAGTCGCCCAGGCCCACCGACCGCAGCGTCGAGTTGAGCAGCCCCGTGCGGTAATCGAGCACGAACTTCCACAACACGCCCGCCGCCGACATCGACAGCACCACCGGCGCAAAGAACATGCCGCGCATCAGCGAGAAGCCGCGCCGATCGGAGTTGAGCAGCACCGCCATCACCAGCCCGAACGTTACTTCGAAGACGAGCGTCGCGGCGATGTAGAGCACCACATGCACGAACGACATCAGGAACGTCGTGTCGGTCAGCGCCCTGATGAAGTTGGCCAGCCCGGCCCAGCGCGGCGCGCTGAACCCATCCCAGAAGGTGAAGGCGTAATAGACCGACGCGCCCAGCGGCAGCAGTACGAAGGTCGCGAAAAGCAGCATCGCCGGCGCCGCGAACAACAGGTTCGCGGCGCCGGTGCTGATGGGGGCGGAACGGTCTTGCAACGGAGGGCGCCGGCTTACTGCTTGCCCATGGCGGCGAGCGTCTCGTCGAGCCAGACCAGCGCATCCTTGGCGTTCTTTTCACCCGATGCCGCAAACGCGGCAGCCTGGTAGAAAGCCTCGGCGACCGGCACCGGGTACTTGTTGTCCGGCGGCGGCACGATGGCCGAGGCGCTGCTCATCAGCGCCAGCATGGCCTCGGTCTGCTCGTCGAGCTTGGCCTTGTCGCTCACCCCCTGCACCGGGCTCATCTGCCCGCTCTCGGCCCATTTGACCTGGCTCGGTTCCGAGGTGAGGAACTTGAGGAACTTGATCGCCTCGGCCGCGTGCGGCGCGTTCTTGTGCACCACGAGGCCGGTGATCGTGCCGATCACGCTGTTGGCGAGCGGGTGCGCGGGGTCGATGGTCGGCGTGTTGAACTGGCCGTACTCGAAGCCTTCATCGGCGAGGTTGCCGGTTTCCGACACCAGCCACGAGCCGATCGGGTGCATCACCGCACCCTCCTGGAAGAACGTCGCCATTGCCGGATCGGCGCCCAGCGCCTGCATGTCCTTGTTGAACGCACCGACATTGTGCAGGTCGACCAAGAGGTTCAGCGCCTTCTCGAAGGCCGGCGTGTCGAACTTGGCTTCCTGCTTGAACGCCGCGACATACTCGTCCGGCGGCACCACCATTGCGGCGATATGGCCGGCCCAGTTGCCCAGGGGCCAGAACTCGTTATTGCCCTCGACGATCGGCGTTTCGCCCGCATCGGCCAGCGTCTTGGTCAGCGCGACGAACTCGTCCCAGGTCTTGGGCGGCGTCAGGTTGTGCTCGGCGAAGATCTTCTTGTTGTACCAGATGGTGTTGGTCAGATCGAGCGACAGCGGCACCAGATACGGCTTGCCATCGACCATCGTACCGGCGCCATCGGTCCACACCGCCGGCGAGAAACTGTCCTTCCAGCCGTCAGCCGCCATCGCCTCGCTCAGGTCGTAGGCATAGCCGGCCGCGACGTCGCGCTGCACCGGATAGCCGGCCCACTCGAAGAAGATGTCGGGAACTTCATTGCTCTTGAGCTGGGTGATCAGGCCCTGGTTGGAATACTGATCGTCGTCGAAGACGATCTCCTTGATCTTGATGTCGGGGTTGGCCGCTTCGAAATCGGCGATGATCGCATCCAGCGCCGCCCGGCTCGACCCGCCGGTGATCGAATGCGTGAACCGCACCTCGGTCTGAGCCATCGCCGCCGTCGTCAGCAGCAGCACTGCTGTCGCCGCCGTCAGCGCCAATCCCCTGGTCGTCGGCGCCAACCTTTTGGTCGCCAGCGTAAATTTCTTGGCCATGCTCGGTAACACCCCTGTTTGCCCCAAATCCCTCGGCAGCAATCTCCCCTGCCAACTGGTATGTTATTGGTTTAAACCAGTTTGTCCAGCACTCAAAACTCCTGCGACATTCGATGCAATACCCTTGGCAATATGCTTGCAATTTCCAGTCCAAAATCATACCAGTTGCGCAAGAGCAGATACGAACCAGTGGCCGGAGGAGCCTTGGACTTCTACGCAGCGGTACGGGAACGGATGGAGGCGCAGCACGGCCCCTTGGGCGAGCGGCTGCGCAATGCGTTGACCGCTGTGCTCGATTCCGGCGGCATTGCTGCCGGCGGCTCGCTGCCCTCCGAGCGCGAGATGGCCGAGGCGCTCAACGTGTCGCGCTCGACGCTGCGCCAGGGGCTGAAGGAACTGGCCCAGCTCGGCATCGTCACCACCCGGCCGGGCGCCGGCACGGTGGTGGTCGGCCGCATTCCCAAGGCGCTGTCGCGCCTCTCGGGCTTTTCCGAAGACATGCGCCTGCGTGGGCTCGAGCCCGGCTCGCAGGTGCTCGAATGCTCGATCGGCCGGGTCGGCGCCGATGCGGCGTTCCGCACCGGCCTGCCGCTCGGCTCGCCCATCCTGACCCTGGTGCGGCTGCGCCTCGCCGGCGGCGAGCCGATTGCCTATGAGCGCGCCGTGATGCCGGTCGAAGCGGTGGGCGCCGATTACGACGGCACCGGTTCGCTCTATGACCGGATGGACGCCCGCAACGCCCGGCCCCAGCGCGTGCTGCAGAGCCTGCAGGCGACCGAGGCCGACGCCGCACTCGCCGCGCATCTGGGCATCCGCCCCGGCGCCGCGGTGCTGGAAATCACGCAGTTGGGCTACGGCGCCAACGGCAATGTCGTCGAGGACGCCATCAGTTGGTACCGCGGCGACCGCTACAAGTATGTCGGCGAGATCAGGGGTTAGAATGACCATCCCGCGTCAGCGCTACCGCGACCAGGTGGCCTCCATCCTCGACCGTGTGCTCACCGAGCAGCCGGCAGCCTTCGATGCGGCGCGCGACGCGGTGGCGACGGCGCTGGGCGCCGATCACCTGGTCTATGTCGCCGGGTCCGGCCACTCGCACCTCGTCGCCGAGGAAGCCTTCTACCGCGCCGGCGGCATTGCCGCGGCGCAGGCGATCCTCGATCCCGACCTGATGCTGCACCTGGGCGCCGAGCGCTCCACCCTGCTGGAGCGCGAGGAAGGCCGTGCCGCCCGTGCCCTCGCCGACTATCCGGTCGAGCCGGGCGACGTGGTTTTCATCGCCTCCAACTCGGGCCGCAACGCCTACCCGATCGAGATGGCGCTGGCCTGCAAGGCGCGTGGCGCCACCACCATCGCCATCACCTCGCTGCGGCATGCCCGCGCCATCACCTCGCGCCACCAGTCGGGCAAGCTCCTCTACCAGGTGACGGACCTGGTGCTCGACAATGGCGGCGAGTACGGCGACGCCGCGCTCAGCGTCGGCGAGGACATCCGCATGGGGCCCACCTCGACCATTTCGGGGGTGTTCATCCTCAACGCCATTCTCGCCGAGGCCGTCGACCAGCTGTCGCGCCGCGGTGTCACAGTCGATGTCTATCAAAGTGCAAACATGCAGGGCGCCGAAGCCGCTGCAGAGGAAATGATCCGCCGGTGGCAATCGCGGATCAGGGGGCTGTAGGGTCGTCCGGGCAGGCGACTCTACAGCCTCGACTTATCTGGGTCGGTAATAGAATACCGCGAACGCTGCTGACGGGCGGTGTCAGCAGACGGCCTGCAGGGTGGACTGGACGCAACCAGGGAGCCGTCCATGTCCATTGAGCACCTCAACCCCAAGACCCTCCATTCCAACCCGGCCTTCACCCAGGCTATCATCGTGCCGCCAGGCGGCCGCACCCTGCTGGTCGGGGGGCAGAACGCCGTCGATCGGCATGGCCAGCTGGTCGGCAAGGGCGATGTCGTCGCCCAGTCGGCGCAGGCGCTCGCCAACCTCGGGGCGGTGCTCGACGCCGCCGGGGCCAGACTGGAGGACCTCGTGAAAGTGACTGTCGTCATCGACCACACGGCGGATCTGCGCGCCGCGTTCGGCGCCTGGATGAGCTTCTGGGGCGCGCGCGGCAACCCGCCCACGGTCACCGTGCTGCGTGTCGCCGGCCTCGCCAACCCCGATTACCTGATCGAAATCGAGGCCCAGGCGGTGCTGACATGAGCCCGGCGCTCAGGCCATTGCGCAAGCGCGAGGAGATGCCCGACTTCGTTCGCGAAGCGCTCGAGCGCACGGGCCTGCGCGCCGCCTACGACGCCCGCCCGCCCTACCAGCGCAACGACTACCTGCTCTGGATCAACAAGGTGAAACGCGAGTCCACCAAGTACAAGCACCTCGCCCAGATGCTCGAGGAACTGGAGGTCGGCGGCGTGTACATGGGGATGAAGTGGAACGGGTGAGCGGGGGCTCCCGGTGATCCTCCCCCGCGTGGCGGGGGAGGATAGCCGAAAGGTCAGCGCCCACGCCCACGCTTGCAGCCCGCCCCGCATCCCCCTACACCTCCCCGATCAATTCGAGGGGGTAGCCGTGGACTACGCGTTTGCATTCAAGCCGGGTGAGCTCGACCGCGTCGCGCATCTGCGCACCAGCGACGACACCCGCAACGATCCGCGTGCCAGGACGTTGGTGTTCTGGCGCGGCAAGCTGCTCGCCGATGCCGAGGCGCGGCCGGCGGCCGTGCCGCTCGATCACCCTGCCCTCGCCGACAGCCGCGAGGCGCCGCTGTTTGTCGGCCTGACGCCGGACGGCCCGCGCTTCGCCGCCGACCTGCCGCTGTGGTCGCCGCCCGAAGACGCCACCACCATCGGCCAGTTCATCGACCAGACGCAGCAGATTCACCCCGGTTTTCCCGATCTCAAGTTTATGGAAATCCGCGGCCTGATGCCGACGCTTACCCGGCTCGACGGCGAGACCGTCGCCACCGGGCGGGCCTTGATCAGCTGGCATTCGAGCCACCGCTTCTGCGCCAATTGCGGCGCGCCGAGCGCCGTCGAAAGCAGTGGCTGGGTGCGCAAGTGCCCGCAATGCGGTGTGCAGCATTTCCCTCGCACCGACCCGGTGGTGATCATGGCCATCACCCGCGGTGACCTGCTGCTGCTCGGCCGCAGCCCCAGCTGGCCCGAGCGCATGTATTCGCTGCTCGCCGGCTTCGTCGAGCCGGGCGAAACCATCGAGGCGGCGGTGCGCCGCGAGACCCTCGAAGAGAGCGCCATCAAGGTCGGCCCGGTGCGCTACGTCTCCTCGCAGCCCTGGCCGTTCCCGATGTCGCTGATGTTCGGCTGCCAGGGCGATGCGCTGAGCGAGGCGATCACCGTCGATCCGGTCGAGCTGTCCGATGCCCGCTGGGTGACGCGCGCCGAAGTGCTGGAAATCCTCGCCGGCACCCACTCTGAGATCAACCGCCCCCGTCCCGGCGCCATCGCCGGCGCGCTGATCGAAGCCTGGGCCCACGGCAAGCTGCTCGATGCGGAGTATTGGGGGAATTGAGCGGTGTTCCGTGCTGCTGATGGGGCGGTGCGGGAAGAGTACCCCCACCCCTGTCCCCTCCCCGCAAGGGGGAGGGAGACCCTCTCAGCAGCTCCGATGTCCGTGGGACGATGACCTGCAAGCGCAGGTCTCCTCCCCCCTTGCGGGGGAGGGACAGGGTGGGGGGTACTCTTCACACACCGAACTATCCCCGCCACATGCGATTTCCATGAGGGAAGCCCTACCCCGCGCTCCCCACCACCTTCGTCGAAAAATGCACATGCGGGAACAGCTCGGGCACGTGCGAATCCCACACCCCGTGCGCACTGAGCGCCCAGCCGCCGGAATCCTCGGCCGGCTTGGCCGCGCGGTAGGTGTTGAAGCGCGAGAAATCCATCCGCCAGGTGTCGCCGTCGCGCGGCGGCAAGGCGCGGCCATCGGTGGCGAGCCAGCCCATGCTGGCCCAGGGGATGGCGATCTCCGCCGTCCAGCCGCGATCCCTGTCGGCATTGTCATTGAGCGTGCCGTCGATCGCGGCGGCGGCCCTGAGCCCCGGCATGTCCCAGTGGAACAGCCCCAGCCGCGTCCCTCTGGGATGCTTGTCGAACCCCACCCCGTTCCACGGCTTCGCTCCCGGTGCAATGCGCGAGAACTCCGCCGCTTTGCTGAACCCACGCCGCTCATAGGCATCGTCCCAGACGAAGAACGCCTCGTAGATCGTCCCCAGCGCATTGAGCTCCAGCTCGTAATAGGCATCGGCGCCGGCGACGAACAGCTCGATATCGTTCTCGCTCCAGATCAGCGCGTCACGCTCGGTGAGCTTGGCTTCGACGAACGGCTCCTCCACCCAGAAGCCGACATAGAGGTGCGTATCGTCCCACAACACCGCGGCGCGGGTGTCGTGCACGGTCGGCTGCCCGCTGATCAGGTCGACGAAGCGCGGCGAGCGCGGGGCCAGCCGCCAGCTCGCTGCATCGAGCCGACCGTCGATGGCGAGGGGTTCGGCGACGCGGTAGGCGGTATAGTGCACGATCTGCTCTTCGGGCCATGGGAACGGCCAGGTCGGTGCGGTGGTCATCGGGCTGCCTGTCGAAACTATCGGGCGGACACTATGGTCCGCCGTGCCGCGGCGCCAGCTATTCCGGCCGCACCGCGCAGATGGCATAGCGATGCTGCGTCGCCCGGTCGAGAAACTGCGCGATCGGCATATTGCGGCCCTGCGCCCGATGGATCTCTCCCAGCGAGGTGTCGACGATCACCGGCCGGAACCCGGCGCTCTCGAGCAGCCGCACCACTTCGGGCGCCTTGGCGCCGTCGCGGAAATAGATCTGCGACATGATCGATTGGTACTGAGTGCGGAAATCGCCGCGCGGATCGGGCTTGGCCGGACGGAACCGGCTCACCGCCGCGTCGATCCAGCGGCGCAGCTTGCGGAACCAGGTCTGGGTGACGAAGTCGCCATCGACGATCAGCACCCGTCCGCCCGGCTTCAGCAGCTTGAACCAGTGCGCGAAGGCGGCGGCGGGATCGACCAGCGTCCACACCAGGTGCCGGGTGACGATCACATCGTAGCTGGCTTCGTCCTCGCCCGTCGCCTCGGCATCGCGCATCAGGAAGCGGATGGAGGACCCGCGCGTCTTCGATTTCGCCCGCGCCTTGTCGAGCATGGCTTCGGACCAGTCGAGCCCGGTGACCTCGTAGCCGAGGTCATGCATCAGGTGCGACACCACGCCGGTGCCGCAGGCGAGGTCGAGCGCCCGACGGCCTTCGCCCGCGCCGAGGTGCTTCCTGATCAGCCGGTGCCAGGCGCTGCGTTCAGTCTCGGAAAAAATCTCGTGGCCGGGGCTGAGGTCGAAGCTCTCCGCCCGCATCGACCAGTAGTCGCGGATCTCGTCGCGTACCGAGTAATTGGTTCCCGCCGTCATGCACGTCCTCATACCGCTCCCCATGGGGGAGGCTGCCAGTTTGGAATGACTCCAGAAGATAAAACTTGATTTGCGTGATCATGTTTTATACCGGCTGGTCTCGCACCCCAACGAGCGAGATGCAATATGCTTCGCAGAACTTTCTTCGCTGTCGCCATCGCGACGCTCTCGGCGCTTGTCGGCACGGCCGCCGCCGAGGCCCAGGCCTTCACCGTCACCGACGTCGCCGGACGTGAGGTCAGCTTCGACAAGCCGGTCGAGCGCGTCATCCTGGGCGAAGGCCGCCAGATCTATTTCGTTTCGGTGCTCGACACCGAGGACCCGTTCAAGCGGGTGGTGGGCTGGCGCGACGACGTGCGCACCGCCGATCTCGACACCTGGAACGAGTATCTCGCCAAGTTCCCGAAAATGGCCGACATCCCGGTCTTCGGCAACCTGACCGACGGCACCTTCCAGACCGAGCTCGCGGTCAGCCTCAAGCCCGACGTGCTGCTGCTGCCGCTCGAATCCAAGACCCCGGCCGAGGAGTCCAAGCTCTTCGACACGCTCGACTCGATCGGCGTGAAGGTGGTGTTCATCGACTTCCGTCTCGAGGCCTTCAAGAACACCGAAGCCAGCATGAACATCCTGGGCCAGTTGTTCGGCAAGGAGCAGCGCGCCGCCGAGTTCAACGCCTTCCGCAGCGCAGAGATCAAGCGCGTCACAGACGTGATCGAGGCGAAAGAGCCGACCGAACCGCTGGTCTTCCTCGAGCGCGCCCCGGGCTTCTTCGATGAATGCTGCGCCACCTTCGGCGACGAGAATTTCGGCCGCATGGTGAAGCTCGCCGGCGGCCATAACCTCGGCACCGACATCCTGCCGGGCGCCCAGGGCATGGTCAGCGGCGAGCAGATCATTGCCGCCAACCCGGACGTCTACATCTCCACCGGCTCGAACTGGAGCCAGAGCGCCAAGCCCGACGGCATCTGGGTCGGCGTCGGCGCCGGCGCCGACCTCGCCGCCGCCAAGGTGAAGCTCGCCGCCCTGATGGACCGCCCGGCCTTCACCGGCGTCAAGGCCAAGGAGACCGGCAACGTCCACGCCATCTGGCACCAGTTCTACACCAACCCGTTCCAGTTCGTGGCCATCCAGCAGATCGCCAAGTGGCTGCACCCCGAGCTGTTCGCCGACCTCGATCCCGATGCGACCTTCAAGGAGCTGCATGAGCGCTTCCTGCCGATCGCCTACAAGCCCGGCTACTGGGTTTCGTTGAACGACTGATGAGCACCGTGGTCGCACAAGGCGCGGAACTGGCAGGGCACGGTCAATACCGTGCCCTTGCCTATAAGCGCATCCTGATCCTCGCCGGGCTGACCGTTGCACTCGTCGTCAGCTTCGCCGTCGATATCGCCTGGGGGCCGGCCAAGTACGACATCCTCGAGGTCGTCGCCGCCATCCTCAACCCCGCCTCGGCGCCCGACCAGATCCGCGTCGTGGTCTGGGATATCCGCATGCCCGTCGCCGTCATGGCGATCGTTGTCGGCGCCGCGCTTTCGGCCGCCGGCGCGCAGATGCAGACCATCCTCGCCAACCCGCTGGCGAGCCCCTTCACCCTCGGCATTTCCGCCGCCGCCAGCTTCGGCGCCGCTCTCGCCATCGTCATCGGCGTCCCGTTCCTGCCGGTGCCCGCCGGCTATGCCGTGCCGGTCAATGCCTTCCTGATGGCGCTGGTCGCGACGATGTTCATCCACTTCATCTCGCAGGCCCGCGGCGTCACCGTGCAGACAGTGGTGCTGCTCGGCATCGCGCTGGTCTTCACCTTCAACGCGCTGCTGGCGTTCCTGCAATATCTCGCCTCCGAGCAGGCACTCGCCACCGTGGTGTTCTGGACCATGGGCAGCCTCACCAAGGCGACCTGGGAGAAAGTCGGCATCACCGCGCTGGTGGTCGTGGTGGCCCTGCCGCTGTTCGCTCGCCATGCCTGGGCCCTGACCGCGCTGCGGCTGGGCGAGGACAAGGCCGCGAGCTTCGGCGTCAATGTCCGCTACATCCGGCTCGAGACCATGCTGATCGTCGCGCTGCTCGCCTCCATTCCGGTCAGCTTCGTCGGCACCATTGGCTTTATCGGGCTCGTCGGCCCACACATCGCCCGCATGATCCTAGGCGAAGACCAGCGCTTCTTCCTCCCCGGCTCGGTGCTGTGCGGCGCGCTGCTGCTGTCGGTCACCTCGATCGTCTCGAAGTCGATCGTCCCCGGCGTGGTGTTCCCGATCGGCATCATCACCGCGCTGGTCGGCGTGCCCTTCTTCTTCTCGCTCATCATCAGCAACATGAGGAAGTCATGGTAAGCCTCCGGCTCGATGACGTGGCGGCGGGCTATGGCCGCAAGACCGTAGTCAGCGGCGTCACCACCCCCGCCTTCACCGCCGGCGAGATCGTCGCCGTCATCGGCCCCAACGCCGCCGGCAAGTCGACGTTGTTCAAGCGCATCGCCGGCCTGATCCAGGGTGCCGGCACGGTCGAGGTCGCGGATGCGAGACGCGCCGGCCGGGCGCTGAGCTACATGCCGCAGGATACGTCGGCCAATGCCGTGCTCACGGTGTACGAATCCATCCTTCTCGCCCGCAAGCAGGGTTCCGGCTGGGGCGTCGAGGATGGCGACCTCAAGGCCATCGACGCCGTGATCGCAGCGCTCGGCATCAGGCCGATCGCCTTCCGCGACCTGGGCGAGTTGAGCGGCGGCCAGCGCCAGCTGGTGAGCATCGCCCAGTCGCTGGTGCGCGAGCCGGAAATTCTCCTGATGGACGAACCGACGTCGGCCCTCGACCTGCATCGCCAGGTGGAAGTGCTCGGCTTCATGCAGCAGACCGCCCGGGCCCGCGGCATGATCGTGCTGATCGCGCTGCACGACCTCAACCAGGCGCTGCGCTTCGCCGACCAGACAATGGTGATCGTCAATGGCCGGATGATCGCCTGCGGCAAATCCACCGACGTGATCACCGTCGAGCTGCTGCGCGATGTCTATCGCGTCGAGGCCCGCATCGAGACCTGCTCGCGCGGCCTGCCGCACGTCATCGTCGACGGCACGGTCGAGGCGGCGCGCGTCGCGGCTTGATCACCTGCGCCGCGGCCCTGCTGCCCACCCACCGACCTGCGCCTAGCGGCAGCGGTCGAGCAGCTTCTTGATCGCCGCCGACGATCCCTTGGCGCCGAACATGTTGCTGTCGAAGACCTCGAGCCCGCCCCCGGCTTTCGACCGCACATAGGCAACCCGGATCGCAGTGCGGGCCTGCTGCGCTATGCGGGCCCATTGCCGGGCCACCGGGCCGCGCACGATCATCGAACTGCCATCGCTGTGGATCAGCGGAATATCCTGGGCGAAGCTGCTGCCGCCGGCCGCCGAGATGGCCGAGCCTTCCGCGGCATCGGGCGTGATCGCCAGGTTCATCGCGCCCGCCCCGGCCACCTGCCGGTGCGGCGCCCGCACCCAGAAGCCCATGGCCAGGTCGCCGCCGCGGCAGGCGAACTGGAACTGCGCCTCGCCATTGTCGAAATAGGCGATCGGCACGCTCGCGTCCTCATACAGCCATTCCTGGGCGTTCGCCGCTGTCGCCAGCAGCACCATGACGAACGCCGAAAAGAGCTTGAGCATGCACATCCCCTGAAACGCGACGAAGCCCGACGCGGGAACGCTCCGGGCAGCTGGCAGCGTCGCCGGTTCGAACGACGCTGCCCGCATCCTGTGGGGACGAGGTTACCTCACCCTTAAGCGCCGCTCAGGCCGACGCATGAGCGTCGGTGAAAACCGCCAGCTGGGCAGAGAAAGCCCGTCGGAATGCCGGCCGGGCCTCGGCGCGCGCCACATAGGCCAGAAGATTCGGATGGGCGGCCAGCAGCTCCGAGCCCTTCAGCCTGCGAAGCACCCCGACCAGCACCAGGTCGCCGGCGCTGAACGCCCCATCCAGCCACTCGCTGTCGCCAAGTCGGCTGGCGAGCGCCTCCAGCCGGCTCCGGATCCGCTCCTCCACCACCGCCAGGCGTTCCGCGTACCAGGGCTTGTCGCCTTCCAGATACTCGGCCGCCTCGCGATCGAGAATCGGCGGCTCGATGGTGCTGAGCGCCGCAAACATCCAGGTGATGGCGCGGGCCCGCGCGGCTTTGTCCTCGGGCAGCAGGCCGGGATGCTGCTGGGCGATGTGGAGCACGATCGACCCGGACTCGAACAGCCCGACATCGCCCGCCTCATAGGTCGGGATCTGCCCGAAAGGGTGCAGGGCCAGATGCTCCGGCTGCTTCATCTCGGCAAACGACACCAGCCGCACATCATAGGGCTGGCCGACTTCTTCGAGCGCCCAGCGCACCCGCATGTCGCGGGCCTGGCCGGCGCCCTGGTCGGGCGAATCTGCGAAGGCGGTGATGGTCGGGATCATGACAAGCTCCACGCGTTGTGTGGGCAAGCGCTCCGTCCTGCCCTTCGCTGGTTAATCGAACCGCGAGAGCGGGATTCGACAGGCGGGCAGAAGTTTTTTGGCAGCGACCGTCGGTGCGTGGGGCCCCCCCTCCACCGCGCCTTCGCGTGGTCCCCCTCCCCCGCAAGCGGGAGAGGACTCCCGACTGCACCTTTCGGGCACACGGAGCATGCAGTCGGCGAACCTCTCCCGCTTGCGGGGGAGGGGGACCAGCGAAGCTGGTGGAGGGGGGAGCCCCACGCGCCGGCTGAACGAGGGCGTGCGCCGCGCGCTAGTAGCTCCCCGCCGGAGGATACTGGTGTACCCCGCCCTGCCAGTCCGACACGGCATATTCACCCTCGCCCGTCGCCTCGACATTGCTCGCCGCGATCGGCGCCTTGCCGTAGCCGCCGGGAATATCGAGCACATAGGTCGGCTGGCAGAGGCCCGACACCCGGCCGCGCAGGCCGCGAACCAGCGCCTGCCCCTCGGCGATCGACAGCCGGAAATGCGCCGTGCCCGGCGCCAGGTCCGGATGGTGCAGGTAGTAGGGCTTGACCCGCATCTCGACGAAGCTCCGCATCAGCTCGGCCAGCACGTCCGGATCGTCGTTGATGCCGCGCAGCAGCACCGACTGGCTGAGCATCACCACGCCGGCATCGACCAGCCGCCCCGCCCCCGCCCGCGCCGCCGGCGTCAGCTCGCGCGGGTGGTTGGCATGCAGCGCCACATAGGTGGTCTTGCCGCTGGCCTTGAGCGCCGCAATCAGCTTGTCATCGACCCGCTCGGGCTCCACCACCGGCACCCGGCTGTGGAAGCGCACGATCTTCACGTGCGCGATGTCGCGCAACCGCAGCATCATCTCCTCGAGCCGCCGCGCCGACAGCACCAGCGGATCGCCGCCGGTGAGGATCACCTCCCAGATTTCGGGATGAGTGGCGATATAGCCGATCGCGACATCCATCGCCTCGGCCGACAAGGTCCCCAGCCCTTCCGGCCCCACCATCTCGCGGCGGAAACAGAACCGGCAATAGACCGGGCAGACATGCACCGCCTTCAGCAGCACCCGGTCGGGATAGCGATGCACGATCCCCTCGACGGGCGAGTGGGAGAGGTCGCCGATCGGGTCGGCCCGCTCCTCCGGCGTCGTGCTGAGTTCGGCAAGGTCAGGCACGAACTGCCGCGCAATCGGATCGTTCGGGTCATCCCGGTCGATCAGCCCGGCCACGGTGGGGGTTACGGCAATGGCGTATTGCTTCGCCACCGCTTCCGCCTCGCCCAGTCGCCCGGCATCGAGCAGCCCGGCTGCAACCAGGTCCTTCGCCGTCCGCAGCGCACGATCCTGCTTCATCTGTCGCCTCCGACCACCGGCACCCACAGCACATCCTCGATCCGCCGGGCGCCGACCGCCAGCATCACCAGCCGGTCGAACCCCAGCGCCACGCCGCTGGTTTCGTCCATCAGCGGCAGCGCCGCCAGCAGTTCTTCATCGAGCGGATAGGCTTCGCCGTAAAGCCGCTGCTTCTCATCCATCTCGGCGGCAAAACGGCGGCGCTGCTCTGCCGCATCGGTGAGCTCGCCGAAGCCGTTCGCCAGTTCGACCCCGCAGCCATAAAGCTCGAACCGCTCCGTCAGCCGCCGATCGTCGCGGGTCCGCCGCGCCAGCGCCGCTTCGGCCGCCGGGTAGCGATCGAGCACCGTCACCCGCCCTAGCCCCAGGTTAGGTTCGACCTTTTCCACCAGCACCCGGCTGAACAGGTAGGACCAGGTATAGTCCCTGGGAACCTCGAGCCCCACCGCTCGCATCGCAACGGCCAGGGCCTCGGCATCGGTCTCGCCCTCGGCGTCCATCGTCGCCAACAGGTCGATCCCGGCAAAGCGCCGAAACGCCTCGACCACACCCAGCCGCTCGGGCGCGGCGAACGGATCGCATTCCCGATCGCGAAACCTGAGCATCGCGACCCCTGTCGTCTCGGCCGCGAGCCGCAGCAGCGCCACGCAGTCGGCGATCACCGCGTCGTACGGCTCGCCCGCCCGGTACCACTCGAGCATGGTGAACTCTGGGTGATGCAGTGCGCTCCGCTCGCGATTGCGCCAGACATGGCCGAAACTGGCGATCCGCCGCTCGCCCGCCGCGAGGAGCTTCTTCATCGAGAATTCCGGCGAGGTGTGGAGATAAAGCGTCTCGCCCACCCCGTCATTGCCGATCGCCGTGGTGGCAAAGGCATGCAGGTGCGTTTCGTTGCCCGGGCTGCGCTGCAGCCCCGGCGGGTCGACCAACAGAAAATCGCGGCTTGCGAGGTAGTTGCGCACCGCCAGCTCGATCCGGTTGCGCGCCAGCAGCGCCGGGCGCCGGTCGGCATGCACCGAGGGCGTCCACCATGGCGAAACCGGCGGGACTGGTGGGGAGGCGGGCAAGGCTTACGTCTTTCGGCTCGGGACTGGCGGTTTTCGCGGAATTAGGGTATCGGCGGCACCGATACATCAGATTAGCGCGTTCGGCCCGGCCTTTTGCTGCCGCTCTCTAGGCCCTCGCCAACCGTTGAACAAGGAAGAACTAATGGTCAAGGTCATCGCCTCGTCGCTGCGCAAGGGCAACGTCGTGGAACACGACGACGGCAAGCTCTATATCGTGCTGGTCGCCGAGAATATCCATCCCGGCAAGGGCAACTCGGTGACCAAGGTCGACATGCGCCGCATCTCGGACGGCGTGAAGGTTGCCGCCAGCTGGCGCACCGTCGAGATGGTCGAAAAGGCCGACGTCGACGAGCGTGCCTACCAGTTCCTCTACCACGACGGCGAGGGCTACCACTTCATGGAGCCCACCACCTACGAGCAGATCGCCGTCTCCGAAGACGTGGTCAGCGACCAGGCCGCCTACCTCACCGACGGCATGGAAGTCTATATCCGCACCTTCGAGGGCGTGGCGCTCTCGATCGAACTGCCGCAGCGCGTCACCCTCGAGATCGTCGAGACCGAGCCGGTGGTGAAGGGCCAGACCGCCTCTTCCTCGTTCAAGCCGGCGACGCTCAACAACGGCGTCAAGACCATGGTTCCGCCCCATATCGGCGTCGGCACCAAGGTCGTGGTGATGACCGCCGACGGCAGCTACGTCGAACGCGCCAAGGACTGACCTCCGGCCCCGAAGCGGCAAATCGCTCCAGCGGAACGATTTAGGACGCCAGGCCCGGAGAGCGACGCTCGCAGGGCTGGGATGTCGATGCATCTCAGGCTCACACCTAAGGGCGTGGGCCTCACGCGGCCTCCCGGGGATGGCTGTTCGTAGGCTCATGCCCCCTTCGGAGGTTTGGTGAACCAGATCCGTTACGAACCACCGCGGGCGGTGGCGCTGGCCGTGCTGGCTCTGGTCGTTGTGGCCGCAGCCCTGTTGCGCTTTCCGAGCCTCGGCGAACAGGGCCTGTGGCGCGACGAGGCGGCAACCTGGCTGCAGGTCAACGGTTCGCTCGGCGAGGTGATCTCCCGCACCGCGACCGACAATTACCCACCGCTCTACAACCTGCTGGCCTGGGCCTCGGTGCAGCTGTTCGGCGGCGCCGAATGGGTGCTGCGCCTCCCCTCGGCGGCGCTGGGCGTATTGAACGTCGCGCTGCTCTATGGCCTGGGCGCCCGCATCGGCGGGCGTGGCGTCGGCCTGGTTGCGGCAGCGCTGCTGGCACTGTCGGGCTACCACGTCTGGTACTCCCAGGAGGCGCGCATGTACGCGCTGCTGGCGTGTACTGCCACCGCGCATGCCTGGGCCATGGTGCATTTCCTCGATCGGCCGCGCGCCGCACGCGCCCTGCTGCTCGGCCTCAGCGGCATCCCGCTGATCTACGCCCACCCCTATGGCGCGCTGACCTGGATCGGCATCGGTTTTGGCGCGCTCTGCACCATTGTGCTGCGCCGTGACTGGCCCGCCCTGCTGTCGCTGGTGCTGGCCGAGCTGCTGGTCGCCCTGAGCTTCGTGCCCTGGGGCCTGATTCTCATCGGCCGCGCCCAGAGCATCGCAGACCAGGGGTTCTGGATCGGCGAGCCGACCCCCGCCTACATCCTGCTGCAATGGCGCAAGGTCACCAGTGCGATGTTCATCGTGCTGGTGCTGGCGCTGCCGTTCCTGATCTTCCTCCGCCGGCGCAATGGTCCGGGCCCGGCCGCCTGGTCGTTGCCGCTGCTGCTCAGCTGGACCCTGCTGCCGAGCCTGCTCGGCATCATCGCCTCGGTGCTGATCGAGCCGGTGTTTTTCGATCGCTACCTGATCGGCTCGCTGCCGGGCTTTCTGATCCTGTTCGCCTTGGCGCTGCTGATGCCGGCACGGACCAAACGGGGCGTGGCGATCGCCGGGGCCGTCGGACTGCTTGTCGGCCTCGCCACACTGGTATTTGCCAGCCAGGCTGCCCGCGAGGACTGGCGCCCCATCACGACAGAGCTGCGTGCGCTCATGGAGCCGGACGATTGCCTCGCCCTGTCGACACCCTGGGACGAGGTGGTGCTCGATTACTACGCGCCGCAACGCGGCCCTTGCTTCGTCCGCGACCTGAGCCCCGGCTCGACGGCCGGCGTTCCCGCCACCAGTCGGATCATCTACCTCGCAAAGCAGTCCGCCGACGAGGCCGCAGCGGCCATAGCGCCGCTCGCCGGCCTGCGGCCGCTGCAGACCACCCGGGTCGTGAGCAACGGGGTCATCTACATCTTCGGCCCGCGCGCACCCGGCTGAGCGCGCGTCACCCCAGCAGCCGTCCGACCTGTCGCAGGTCTTCGACGAACCGCGCCCGCTCCCGTTCGGCCTCCGCCCGGTCCGGCATGCGCAGCAGGTATGACGGATGCACCGTGGCGAACATGCGGGTGCCGTCGGCCAGCTCGGTGAGCTTGCCGCGTACCGCGCTGAGCGCCGTGCCGCTGCCCGTGAGGCTCGCGACCGCCGTGGCGCCCAGCGCCACGATCAGGCTCGGCTTGACGAATTCCCGCTCGAGATCGAGCCAGAACCGGCACGCCTTCACCTCACCCATGTTGGGGCGCTGGTGCAGCCGCTTCTTGCCGCGCGGCACGAACTTGAAGTGCTTTACCGCGTTGGTGACATAGGCCCGCTCCCGGTCGATCCCCGCCTCGGCCATTGCCGCATCGAACACCTTGCCGGCCGGTCCGACGAACGGCTTGCCCGCCAGATCCTCCTGGTCGCCCGGTTGCTCGCCGACGAACATCACCTCGGCATGAGCGGGGCCCTCACCGAACACCGCCTGCGTCGCCATCTCGTAAAGCGGGCAGCGCCGACACCCCTCGATCGCGTCGCGCGCCGCGCTCAGCGAGCCGATCTCGACCTCGGGCGCCACGTCGTCGGCTTGTCGCTCGGCCTGCCGAACGTGCCGTGATGGCGGGATACTGGCCTGCCGCTCGATCATTTCCGCCTCCGCGGCCCTGGCGCCGCGTATCAGCGAAGGAATGAGTTCGGCCTCGGGCAGGTTGCGCCAGTATTTGACCGGCATCTCCGATTTCATCATCGCCACCTTGAGCCGCGCCGGATTGAAGATCGACGCGAAATAGCTCTTCCATGCTGCCTCCATCGCGTCCTCGGCCGGCACATCGGCCTTGTGCCCGCCCGGTCCGAACTCCAGGCTGTCGCCATCCCAGAACACTGATCGATACGGCGTGACGATCGCCCACATCATGCCGGTGAAGCGCCGGACGAAGAACGGCGCCACCCGCTCCAGCACGTAGTGCTCCGGCTCGAACCAGGCGACGAACCGCTCGAGCCCGGAATCGTCGGCGATCGACTTGAACCGCACGAACGCCTTGAGCTTGTGCGCGTCGCGCCGCACGGCCGCGACCCGCCGGTCGAGCCGGCCGACATCCGGATCCGACCGCGCCTCCATCAGCCCCCTGTCCTTCTGCAGCCGCCACAGCAGCCGATAGAGCAGCGCGAAACGCTCCGGATCGCTGTGGCAGATCCCCGCTTCGGCCCAGTCGATGAACCGTTGCGGCACCACCCCGACCTTGCGCTCGGTGACCTCGGCGAGGGCGCTCTCGGTGACGAACAGATCATGCGGCGCCGAGGGGTCGAGCCACACCACTTCGTCCGGCGGCACCGCATCGAGCAGCAGCCGCCGCGCCGCCGCCCGCCACTGCTCGAAATCGTTGCGAGCGGTGAGCCGCACCGAGCGCATCAGAACAGTTCCAGTTGCCGGGGCGCCGGGGTGAGCTTGCGCCGCAATCCCGCATCGTCGGTCAGCCCGCCCGGCGTCCAGTCGGCGGCCTCGACGAACGGCCTGACCTTGTCGATCGAGCCGGCCATCCGGGCCAGGTCCGCCAGCGTCAGCCGGTGATGCCGGCGCGACGTGACAATGCGGTCGACCACCCGCACTCCCAGCCCCGGCACCCGCAGCAGCGTCTCGCGCGCCGCCCGGTTCACATCCACCGGAAACGCCCCCCGGTGCCGCAGCGCCCAGGCGAGTTTGGGATCGAGCTTCAAATCGAGCAGCCCGTCTGCACCGCCCGAAACGATCTCCTCGACATTGAAGCCGTAGAACCGGATCAGCCAATCCGCCTGGTACAGCCGGTGCTCGCGCAGCAGCGGCGGCGGCGCCAGCGGCAGTTTCGAGCTGGCATCGGGGATCGGCGAGAACGCCGAGTAGTAGACGCGCTTCAGCCCATAGCCCGAATAAAGCGCCGCGCTGCGGCCGAGGATGGTGGCGTCCGTCGCCCGGTCGGCGCCGACGATCATCTGGGTCGATTGCCCGGCCGGCGCCAGCCGGGTCGGCTTGCGCTTGCCTTCGATCTTGCCCTCCGGCCGGCTCTCTTCGCGCTTTGCCTCGATATGCGCCATCGCCGTGCGGATGGCGCTCGGCTTTTTCTCCGGCGCCAGCGCTTCGAGGCTCACGTCGGTGGGCAGCTCGATATTGGTCGACAGCCGGTCGGCATGGAGCCCCGCCTCGGCCAGCAGTTCCGGGGACGCGTTGGGGATGACCTTCAGGTGGATATAGCCGCCGAAACGGTGCGTCTCGCGCAGCGTTCGCGCCACCCGCACCATCTCCTCCATGGTGTAGTCGGGCGAGCGGATGATCCCCGACGACAGGAACAGCCCCTCGATATAGTTGCGCTTGTAGAAATCGAGCGTCAGCCCGACCACTTCCTCCACCGAAAAGCGGGCTCGCGGCACGTTCGAGGACGAACGGTTGACGCAGTAGATGCAGTCATAGACGCAGAAATTGGTCAGCAGCAGCTTCAGCAGCGAGATGCAGCGGCCATCCGGCGCATAGGAATGGCAGATGCCGCTGCCCTCGGTCGAGCCGATGCCGCCGGTTGCGAGGCTCGAGCGTTTCACCGAACCGCTGGAGGCGCAGGAGGCATCGTATTTGGCCGCATCCGAAAGGATCGACAGCTTTCGCTGGAGCGTCAGGCGAGTCATGTGTTCACTTTATGTTCATGCCGAACTCTGGCGCCGAGGCCTTCCGCCGATCAACTCAAAAAGACATGCCTTAGGCCGAAAGTGGAAACGCCTCGAACGACATCGTTCACTATTGCTGGACAATGCGTCGGCGCCGGGCGGCTATCTCGCGGCGGCGCGACCGCCTATCTGGTTGGCAGGCTTTTCATCAGCGCTTCATCAGGAGGTCCACATGACCCTCGAACTCAAAGGCATCCACCACCTCACCGCCATCACCGCCGCGGCACAGCGCAACGTCGAGTTCTACACCCGCACGCTCGGCCTCAGGCTGATCAAGAAGACCGTCAACCAGGACGATGTCAGCGCCTACCACCTGTTCTATGGCGACGCGATCGCCTCACCCGGTGCCGACCTCACCTTCTTCGATTGGCCGGCTGCGCCCAATAAGCGCGGCAACCACGAGGTCTCCCGCACCGGCTTGCGCGTCCATTCCGAAGCCGACCTCGGCTGGTGGAAGGAACACCTTGCCGAAAAGGACATCGCCTCGGGCAATATCAAGGAGCGTGCCGGGCACCTGTCGCTCGACTTCGAGGATTTCGAGGGCCAGCGCTTCCGGCTCATCGCCGACCCGAAATCGGCGCCGGCCCACCCCTGGGCCGAGAGCCCGATCCCGGCCGAGCACCAGATCATCGGCCTGGGGCCGATTACCCTCGCCGTTCCCGATCTCCGCCGCTCCGAGCCGGTGCTCACCAAGGTGATGAACCTGCGCGAGGTCCGTTCCTACCCGGCCCGCGAGAAGCACGGCGAGATCCACGTCTTCGAGATGGGTGAAGGCGGCGCTGCGGCCGAGCTGCACGTCGAGGTGAACCCCGACCTGCCGCAGGCCCGCCAGGGTGCCGGCGGCGTGCACCACGTGGCGTTCCGCACTCCCAACAAGGAGGAGTTCGACGAGTGGGTGAAACGCACCGCTCAGTTCGGCGTCCGCTCCTCGGGCGAGGTCGAGCGCTTCTACTTCAAGTCGCTGTACTTCCGTGAGCCCAACGGCATCCTGTTCGAGATCGCCACCGACGGCCCCGGCTTCACCGCCGACGAACCGCTCGAAACTCTCGGCCAGCGCCTGGCGCTGCCGCCCTTCCTCGAAGGCCGTCGCGCCGAGATCGAAGCGGGACTGAAGCCGCTGTAACAATATAGTTGCCAGATCGAACGCGAAGGATTGCCGACGCACCGGCGCCTCGCTACCTGTGACGCTACCGGGAAGCAGTGTACGGCCTCGTACACTGCTTCATCACGGTACAGCGTCACGGAGTTTCCATGCTGGAACCCAGAAAATGTTTGAATCCGAAGTCTAGCCGGCGTCTCGCACTCGCCGCTATTCCCGTTGCTGGGCTGTTGTTCTTTGGCAGCACCGCCAGCAGCCAGGCCTTCACGCCCGACGTGGCCAAGCAGATCGATCATTTCGTCGAGTGCTTCGGCTGGATGATCACCGCCCCCGCAATGCACAGTGCTAACTGCTCGCCGCCAAACCACGTCTGGCCGCGCGACCCGGACACCGGGTCGGGCGATGGTGGCAAGTCGAGAGTGGACGCCCCGTCCGGTCCCGACGAGGGCGGAGGCGACGACGATGGGAACGAGGATGGAGGCGACGAAGGAGGCGTTATCGTCTAGCTTCGCGTGAACACGGCGGGACATCGTTTGACGTTCAACAGCACCCAACAGTCGAGCGCGGCTCCGACAGCAGCGGGGCCGGGCTCTCTAGCGCCGAAATCGAAGCGGGGTTGAAGCCGCTCGCCTGAACCGAACCGTAAGAAAGCGCGGGTTAGGTTGCGCCTATCCGGCGCGCCGCTCGCGCTTCCAACGGTCTGACGGAATTGCAGGATCAGTCGCTTTCGCTCGGCCAGCCATCCCCCTACCCCAGCCGCGCCGCCATCGAGCTTGGCGGCGCGCTGCTGGCCCTGGCGGTCGCCGGAACGCTGGCGCGTTACCTGATCTTCCTGCTTGTCACCGGTGAAAGCAGCCCTGCCGCTTTCATCGAGGCGGCCTGCGCCTGGGATTGCGGCTGGTACAAGGGCATCATCGCCGATGGTTACGGCGAGCCCGGCAGCTCGGTATACGTCAACCGGGCCTTCTTCCCGCTGTTCCCGGCGCTGGCCGGCGGCCTGCACCAGCTCACCGGCCTCAGCATCGCGGCATCGGGCTTTGCCGCCTCCACCGTCTTCACCCTCGCTGCCGCGCTGGCCGCGCGCCACTGGTTCGGCGCCAATCGCCACGCCTGGTGGCTGTTCGCTTTCTCGCTGTTTCTGGGGCCGTTCTCGGTGTTGCTGGCGACCCTCTACACCGAGGCGCTGTTCATTCTGCTGAGCATTCTGGCGCTGAACGCCATCAACCGGCAACGCTGGCTGGCGGCCGGCTGCTGGGTGGCGCTGCTGTCGGCGACGCGGGTCACCGGCGTGCTGATGGGCCTCGCCATCGTTGCCGGCTTCGTCGTCACGCATCTGGCCGCCCAAGGCAACTTCCGCACGCTCATTCCGGCGGCGCTGCGCACGCCGCGCCTGCTTTTGGGGCTCCTCGTGGCGCCGCTCGGGCTCCTTGGCTACATGGCCTTCCTGGCGCTCGATGTCGGCGATCCGCTGGCCTTCCTGCATGTCCAGTCCTCGTGGAACCGGCATCTGCAATCGCCGCTCGGCACCCTCGTCGCCGCCGTCAGCCGGCTGTGGACCACCGATCTGGCCGAGTTCACCGACGTGGCCGCCCACTGGGCGCTGCTGCTCGGCATCGGACTCACCGCGTTGCTGGCGCGCCGCGGGCGGATACCCGAGGCCGCGTTCTGCGGTGCGCTGATCCTGATCTCGATGATCGCCGGCAGCGGTTCCATGCTGCGCTTCGTCGCCGGCGCGGCGCCGCTCGGAATGCAGCTTTGCGAGCTGCTCGCCGGCCGGCCCGGCCTCCGCTTCGCCGCCTACCCGGTCATCGCCGCCTTGGGCGTTCTTGGCACGATGTCGTGGTTCGCCGGCTCGACGCTGCTCGTCTGAACAGGGTCGAGCGCGGCTCCGACAGCAGCGGGGCCGCGCTCTCTAGCGCCGTGGGGGGCAGCGGCGCTATCGCTTGCGCCTTACCGGCAGTTGCGGTTGCCTTCCGGCGCCGTGCACAACGGCTCCGGCACCAGCGAGCGCGCCATGTCGATCAGCTGCATGAACTCGGCGCGGTAGCCGTTCTCGTCCGCGCCGCGGGCTCCCTGGGCCAGCGCCCGGATGTCGGCCCAGCTCATCTCGCCATAGTTCGAGCCCTTGAGCTTCTGCCCGAAAGCGGCGACCGCCGCGGCGAAGCGCGAGTCCTCTGAGGCTTCCGACAGGCTGGAGACCGCCTGGTCCTTGCCGATGGCCTGCTCGATCAGCTTGCTGGTCTCCTCGTCGGGCAGCTTGTAGCGCATCTTGAGGAAGCCGATCTCGCCATTCCCGCCTGTGGTGGTCGTGTCAGAGCTGTAACGTAGCCGGTCGTTGAGTTCGGCGCCCGAACCGACCGGGGTGATCTCGTAGAGCGCGGTGACCGTGGTGCCCGCCCCGATCTCGCCGGCATCGACCTTGTCGTTGTTGAAATCCTCGCGGTTCAACGCCCGGGTCTCATAGCCGATCAGCCGGTACTCGCTGACCACCGCCGGGTTGAACTCCACCTGGATCTTCACATCCTTGGCGATGGTTTCGAGCGTGCCGCCGGCGTCTTCCACCAGCACCTTCTGGGCTTCCTTGAAGCTGTCGATGTAGCTGGCATTGCCATTGCCGTTCTGCGCCAGCGCCTGCATCGTGTCGTCGCCGAGGTTACCCTGGCCGAAACCGAGCACCGACAGGAACACCCCGCCGTCGCGCTTCGACTTGATGTAGGTCTTGAGGTCTTCCGGATCGTCGATCCCGACATTGAAATCGCCATCGGTGGCAAGGATCACCCGGTTGACTCCATTGGCGACCTTGTTCTGCTCGGCCAGCCGATAGGCGAGTTCGATCCCTTCGGCACCCGCGGTCGAGCCGCCGGCCGAGAGGTTCTCCAGCGCCCCGATGATCTTGGCCTTCTCGGTCGCCTTGGTTGGCTCCAGCACCACCCCGGCGGACCCCGCATAGGCAACGATCGAGATGGTGTCGTTGGCCCCGAGTTGGTCGACCAGCAGGGCAAATGCCCGCTTCAACAGCGGCAGCTTGTCGGGCTCATCCATCGACCCCGACGTGTCGATCAGGAACACCAGGTTCGAAGCCTTGTCCTCGGTGGCTGCGGGGACATAGCCCTTGATGCCGATCTGGACGATCTGCGTCTTGCCGTTCCACGGCGTCGGATAGACCGAGACCGTCGGCTTGAACGGCACCGAAGCGTCTGCCGGCGCCGGGTAGTCATAGTTGAAATAGTTGATCAGCTCCTCGAGCCTCACCGCATCGGGCTCCGGCACCCAGCCTTCGGTCAGCGAGCGGCGCACATAGGCATAGGACGCCGTATCGACATCGATCGAGAAGGTCGAGACCGGGTCGGTCTTCACCACCTTGACCGGCGATTCGGTGAACTTCGAAAACGCGTCGCCGCTGGGCTCGGTCGGCCGCGCCACCATCGCATCGGCGGGCGACGGCGCGGCCATGAACGCTTCGTTCTGGACCACGCCTCCCGGCGCCGCCATCTGCTTGGGCGCCGCCATCCGCAGCTCGGCCATCGGCGCGGCCGGCATAACCGGAGGTGCCGCGTCCATCGCCATGCTGTTCTGCGGGGCGAGCTCGTCGCGCAGCATCGCGTCGGCCTCGCTCTCCGCCGTGGCGGCCGCGAGGTTCGAGGTGCTGGCATCGGCTCCCGCCGCCACTGGAGCCCGCTGCGTGGTGGTGGCGGCCGCGGCCTTGCCGTTGACCTCCTGCTTCAGCTCGTCGACGCGGCCGACTTCCATCGGCGCCGGCTCGGGCTGCGCCACCGGCTTTTCCGCCTCGGCGGTGCTGACCGTGCTCGGCGGCACGCCGACCGGAGTGATCGCGGTGGTGTAGAGCTGATAGCCGAGCGGCAGCAGCAGCAATGCGACAGCTGCGGTGCCGAGGCCGTAAGTGAGGCGGTTATCCATGGTCCAGGTCCCTTTCGCTTTGGCGAAGATGGACCTGAGACGCTGGGTGATCGGATTTCCTTGGGCGGGCTGTTTTGCGTTCGCCTGCTCGGCATCGAAGGCCAGGAGCGCCGCATCGAGCGCGCGGCGGCGCGCCGCCTCCGAGGGAGCCGGGGTCTGCGCCTGCTGCAGCGCCTGGAGCTTGTCGTCGTCGTTCATGTGGTTGCTCATAGGAGCCCCCTCAGGGTCTTTTTGGCTTCGTGGACATGCCAGGAGACGGTCGCCTCCTTGCACCCCATGATCACGCCGGCTTCGGCGTGGCTCATCCCCTCCGCGTAAATCAGCAGCACCGCATCCCGTTGCTGTTCGGGAAGTTTGCGCACTGCATTCCACAGCTCCCGCGAGGTCGCTGCGTCTTCCTGCTCGGGCAGGTATTCGTCCGGCGCCACTTCGGCATAGCGATCGGCGTTGCGCCCCCGCCGGCTGCGCGCCCGCTGCATGTCGCGCACCGCATTGAGGGTAACGCGATAGAGCCAGCTGGTGAACGCCGAGCGCCCGTCGAAGCTCTTCAGCACCGAAGCGAGCTTGATGCACACGTCCTGCGCCACGTCCTCGGCGTCCGACACCTTGCCGCACCATTTGCACGCCGTGCGGAAGATGAAATCGTAGTGCCGTTCGACCAGTTCGCCGAACGCACGCCGATCGCCGCCGACCGCGCGAGCGATCAGCGTTTCATCGGCCACCGGGGCGTCGAGCACCCCGCTATTGATGAATTCAGGCGTCAAGGACCGTAGCACCTGTGTGAGCTTTCAGCCGGTGTTCTAGAACTGAGACGATGAACGCCGGCTGATCCTTGGGGTCGGAGTGAAGATTTTCTCGCGAGGGCGCCTACGACCACCTGCCCACCCCGGTGAGAACGGGCAACCAGTGTCTTCCGCCAACGCTACCCGCGACATCCGTCCGCCTTGCCTTCAGCACGGTACAGGCGTAGGGCACGGCCATGTCCGATGACCCGAAAAAGCCCGACAGCCCGTTCCGCCTCAACCGCCAGCGCATCGTGCTGCTGCTGCTCGGGGCGCTGCTGCTGACCTACATCATCTCGGCGATGCTGGGCGGGCTCGGCAACTACCAGCAGCTCAAGGAATCGGCGACGCAACCTGCGACTGGCGCGGCGGCGAACACTCCATAAGTTACTGACCTTCCCCCACGCCCGCGAATCGCTACACGGTAAGCACCGAGCAGAAGGGGGAACGCATGCCTAGCAAGATAGACTTACAGCAGTGGGTGCTGGCAGCCGTCAAATCCAATGGAGGCAAGGCCACCATTGTTGAGGTCAGCAAATACATATGGGACACCCATGAAGGAGAGTTACGCTCGTCGGGTGATTTATTCTACACTTGGCAGTATGATATGCGCTGGGCGGCTCAAGAGCTCAGGCGCGCTGGCACGTTTGCATCGATCCCGGCTTCGGACAAGCGACATTGGCAGCTTAAGTAGCTAAGCCACCAGCGCCGTCGGCACTGCCTCGGCGATGAAGCCGCCGCCCAGCACTTCGCTGGTCTCGCTCTCATCGGCGTAGAACACGCAGGCCTGTCCCGGCGAAATGCCGTACTCGCCGGCGAACAGCGTGACGAACACTTCGCCATCGGCCATGTGCACGGCGCCCGACTGCGGCGGCCGCGTCGAGCGCACCTTCACCTCGATCGGCATGCCGTTGCCGGCCGCCAGCGAGGCGAGCTCCCGCTCACCCAGCCAGTTCACGTCCCTGAGCTTCACCGTCTTGGTCATCAGCGCTTCGCGCGGGCCGACGATCACCCGTCCGGTGCGATGCTCGAGCTTGACCACATAGAGCGGCTCGCCCGCCGCAACCCCGAGGCCCTTGCGTTGCCCGATGGTGTAATTGACGATCCCCTCGTGCTTGCCCAGCACCCGCCCATCGAGATGGACGATCTCCCCCTCGGCCAGCGCTTCGGGGTGCATCTTGCGGATCACGTCGGCATATTTGCCCTGCGGCACGAAACAGATGTCCTGGCTGTCGTGCTTTTCGGCGATCTCCAGCCCGAACTCGCGCGCCAGTTCGCGCACTGCGGGCTTGGTCATGCCGCCGAGCGGGAAGCGCAGGAAATCCAGCTGCTCTTCGGTGGTGGCGAACAGGAAGTAGCTCTGGTCGCGCGAGTCATCGACCGGCCGATAGAGCCGGCGCTTGCCGTCGACGAGCCTCGACTGCACGTAGTGCCCGGTCGCCAGCACGTCGGCGCCGAGGTCCCTCGCCACTTCCATCAGGTCGACGAACTTGACGCTCTGGTTGCAGGCGATGCACGGCACCGGTGTCTCGCCCTGCCGATAGGCATTGGCGAACGGCTCCATCACCGCATTCTTGAAGCGCTCTTCATAGTCGAGCACGTAATGCGGGATATTGAGCGCCTGCGCCACGCGCCGCGCATCATGGATATCCTGTCCCGCGCAGCAGGCGCCCTTGCGATGCGTCGCTTCGCCATGGTCGTAAAGCTGGAGGGTTACCCCCACCACATCATAGCCCTGGCGGGCCAGCAGCCCGGCAACGACCGAACTATCGACGCCCCCCGACATCGCGACCACGACGCGCGTGTCTTGGGGACGCTTGGGCAGATCAAGCGAATTCAGGTCCATATCTCTCATCCAGAAGGGGTCAAGGTCCGACGGATGCGGCGCGGTATAATCGTTCTGTCCGCCGGTGTCACCTGCCCGAGGAACGCCTGTGCGCCATGCCGGAGGCCCGGGCGCACCCGGCAAATTCTGCCGCAGGCGGCGCGAATCTGCCGCCGCCTTCGCCCCCTCCGCATGGGCAACCCCTTGAAAATGCTCGCCCGCCGATCCGGCACGGCCCTTGCATTGCTCTCACCGGAGCAGTGTGTCTCGCGAGGCGTTCGTGACGGTTACGGTTGGATTTGCACCATCGGCAACGCCCGGCTTGATCAGCGGGACGCCCGGTGCTGCGCAGCAGGAACAGGCGCCGGAAGGCCTGTTCGCCGCCCTGCTGGCCCGCCTCGACGTCAATGCGGCCGCCGCACCGGGCGATGAAATCTCTGCCGGTGAGTTCGGCGCGCTGATCCAGACCCTGCTCGAACAGGCGACCTCGCCGGCCCCCGAACCGCAGACCGAGCTCGAGGACGAGACGGTTGCCAAAGCCGACGAAACTTCCGAGACCGCCTCGATCGACGGCAAGCTCGACCCGCAGGAGACCCAAGGCAAGTCGCTGCTCAAGACGCTCGGCGACGCGCTCATTGCGCTCAGCGATGCACAGCAGGCCGGCAAGCCCGTCGATCCGGCGCTGGAAAAGAAGCTGAGCGAAGCGCTCGACGCGGTCGCGGTCTATCTTGGCGTGTTCACTCCGCCGGCGGCTGTCGATCCCCGCCTCACCGCACTGGCCAACGGCGAGCACGTGCTGCCGACCGCGGCGCCGACGACGCCGCTGCCTGCCGCGCCGGCGCCCGTCGCTGCCCCGATCGCAACGCCACCGGCAACCGGCGCTCAGCCGGCGCCCGAGGGCGAGCCCGCCATCACCGCACCTGCGGCACCCGAAGCGGCGATCCCCGCACCGCAGGTGGCCGCCAACGCCGAGATCGCGCCCGCGGCGACCTTGCCTGCAGCGACATCCGACGCGGCCCCGCCACAGCCGGCGCCCGATGCCCTGCGCCAGCTGGGTCTCGCAATCGGCAAGCTGGTCGACAAGCTCGCCGCCGAGAACCCTGAACTCGCCGGCAAGCTCGCAACACTCGCCGAGAGCTTGAAATCGGGCGCCGGCGAAACCGCCAGAGCCGCTCTGGGGCTCGACGATGCAGCGGCCGAACCCGAGCTCGAACGCATCCTCGCGGCCCTCGGCGCGGCAAGGCCGATCTCGCGGGCCGCCGAAGCCAAACCCTTCACGGCCCCGGCGCTGGCGCTGCCGGAGAGCGTGACCGCGCCCGCGGCCAAAGCCGATCCCGCCGGTGCCGGCCCGGCGCCTGCGCCGCCGCCGGCCTCGGCGCCAGCGCCGAAGCTCGAAGCCGCGGCGCCCGAGATCGCCAAACCGACCGCCGGCTCCGCTGCGGTGCGCCTCGAAAAGCCCGAACCGGCGGAGACGCGGCCCGCCCCGGCCCAGGCCACCCCGCCAGTTGCCGGCGCGACCGACGCCGCCGCTGCCGCCAATACACCGCCCCCGCCGGCCGCGCCGCTGGTCGCCGCCGCCCGCACCATCCATGCCGCCTACCAGGCGCCGCTGCAGCAGGTGAACGTCCCGCAGGTGGCCTTCGAGGTGGTGCGCCAGTTCGAGGCCGGCAACAGCCGGTTCCAGATCCGCCTCGATCCGCCCGAGCTCGGCCGCATCGATGTGAAGCTCGATGTCGACAAATCCGGCACGGTCAATGCGCGCCTGACCGTCGAGCGCCCCGAAACGCTCGACCTGATGCAGCGCGACCAGCGCGCCCTGCAGCAGGCGCTGCAGCAGGCCGGGCTCGATGGCACCAAGACCAACCTCGAATTCTCGCTGCGTCAGAACCCGTTCGCCCAGCAGGGTGGCGCCGGTGACGGCCGCGGCGATCAATCGGCTTTCGGCGGCCGCGGCGATGGCTTTGCCGGCGGCGAAGATGCGGCGGCCGAAACCGCCGCCACCACCTATCGCGGCTCGGCTTCGGCCAGTGGCCTCAACCTGTTCGTCTAGGGCGTCGCCGCCCTGGTCAGTCGTGTCGCGGGACCGAACGAGGAAAGCTCAGAGGGCTTTTCCGGTCCCACCCAAAGGAGGCCCAGATGGCCGTTTCCGGTGTGAATTCCAGCGCGAGCAATGCGCTCAACAACAGCCGGCAGTCGATCGCGCAGAACTTCGACACGTTCCTGCAGTTGCTGACCACCCAGTTGCGGAACCAGAACCCGCTCGATCCGCTCGACACCAACCAGTTCACCCAGCAGCTGGTGCAGTTCACCGGGGTCGAGCAGCAGCTCAAGACCAATGAATTCCTCCAGGCCATGATGACCTCGACGCAGACCGCCAACAACTCGCAGGCGGTGAGCTATGTCGGCAAGGTGGTCACTGCCTCCGGCTCCAAGGCCGAGCTGGTCGATGGCTCCGCTCGCTGGAACTTCGCCGTCGCGGCCAAGGCCAACATCACCGCCACGGTGAAGGATGCCAACGGCAATGTCGTCTACACCAAGTCCGGCACCGTCGATAAAGGCGAAAGCGTCTTCACCTGGGACGGCATCGGCAATGACGGCACCAAGAAGGCCAACGGCACCTACTCGGTCAGCATCGAGGCCCGCGACGTCGCCACCGGCAAGCTGGTCGGCGTCGCCACCGAAATGACCGGTGAGGTGACCGGCGTCGACTTCTCCGGCTCCGAACCGGTGCTGATCGTCGGCACCGCCCGCGTCAACCTCTCGGCCATCCTCTCGGTCAGGGCCAAGACGGCAGCGGATACGCCGCCGGCCGAGGAAAGCGCGACGTAAGCCAGACGGCAGTTCCCGCGAACGCGGAGCATCGGTGAGGTGGAGCGTGGAGGCCCACCCCCACCCAGCTTCACTACGGCTGCGCCTAGCTACGCTACCCTCCCCACAAGGGGGAGGGAGACGAAAGAACCGAAGCATGCAGTCAAGTCTCCCTCCCCTCGATGGGGAGGGTAGCGAAGCTTGCTCGCGTAGCGGGCTTAGCGCAGCTGGGTGGGGTGGAGCTGCACGCTCCATTTCGCGGTGCCCGCCCAACAAACAGACATATTTCTGCAACTTGCGCCGAAGCCTTGCGGGCGGAATCGATCGCGCCCACCTGTGGAAATGTTAATGGCGAGACATCCTGAAAGCCCCGGCTTTTAACGCATTTTAAGTAATGCCTTAGCCGAATTTTAAGTGCGATGAGGCTAGGGTTCGGGATGTGGTCAGGTTGAGTAAGTGAGTACAATGACCGTACAAATGCGTCCGCGTGTAAAGTACGTGATCGGCCCGGATGGAAGTCCGCTGACGATCGCCGATCTACCTCCCAAAGACACTCGTCGTTGGGTTATCCGCCGCAAGGCCGAGGTGGTTGCCGCCGTGCGCGGTGGACTGTTGAGCCTCGAGGAAGCCTGCCAGCGTTACACGCTTTCCGTCGATGAATTCCTCAACTGGCAGGCCGCCATCGACAAGCATGGCCTTGCCGGTCTGCGCACGACCTGGATCCAGCACTACCGCGAAGGCTGAGGCCATCCGGTGCTGACGACCGACCCGCCCGGGACACCCGCGGCGGGTTTTGTCGTTTGTGGCGCCACTCGATTTGCCTCCAACTCCGGCGCAGCGCGCCCTCAGGGCGTCCCCTCGCCCAGATATTTCTGCCCCTCAGGCGTCGCCTTCAGCCGCTCGTAGTGTTCGCTCACCGCGGGCAGTTCCGGCCTGTCGAACGGCGTCGAGAACCAGCGGTGCGAAGAGACGGCGAGGCCGATATCGGCGATCGACAGCCGGCCATTGGCGGCAAAGCCGCCGCCGGCCTGCAATTGCGCCTCGAGGATCCGCATACGCGCCGTCCAGTTGCGGATCGAGTCGGCGATGCGCGTCTCGTCGGTAAAGGCCGGGTGCTTGCGCATCAGCGCATAGACTGCGTAGCCCCATTGGGCGTTGAGCTCTGCCACCTGCCAGGTCAGCCACTGGTCGACCAGCGCCCGCTCCCTGACCGCCACCGGCCACAATCCGCTGCGCCGCGACTCCGACAGGTAGCGCATGATGGCGTTGCTCTCCCACAGGACGAAGCCGTCATCGATGATGACCGGCACCTGCGCATTGGGGTTGAGCTTGAGGAATTCCGGCACTTTGGGGTCCCGATTGGGCATGCCCCACACCTCGAGCGCGTAGCCGATGCCGATCAGGTCGCAGGTCCACATGACCTTGCGCACATTGATCGAGGTCACTCGACCGAGGATTTCCAGCGTCGCCATACCAACCACTCCTTAACCTCACCCGGCAAACGTTGCCGCCTTTTTGCATTCTGCAACGGCCGGTTAATCACTTGTTTACCATCCACTGGGTAATTTTTGCCTATGGGCTCGGTGCGTTTGCGCGCACCCAAGAATAACAAGGGTACGGTCCGCGTGGACGGGTTGCTGCAGTTCTTCAACCGCCTCGGTCTGGCGCGCGTCGCCGCCATGGCCGTTATCGCTGTGCTGATGCTGGGGTTCTTCGGCTTCCTCATCATGCGCGCTTCGACGCCGCCATTGGCGCCGCTCTATTCGGGCCTGTCGCTCGAGGATTCGGCGGCCATCGTCTCCGAACTCCAGACTCAGAACGTCAATTACGAGCTGCGCGGCGAAGGCGATACCATACTGGTGCCGCGCGATCAGATCACGCAAATCCGCATGTCGCTGGCGCAGAACGGCCTGCCCAACAAGGGCCAGGTCGGCTACGAGATTTTCGACCAGCAATCGACCCTGGGCGCCACCAGCTTCGTCCAGAACATCAACAATGTCCGGGCGCTCGAAGGCGAACTGGCCCGCACCATCTCGTCGCTGGCCCGCATCAAGAGCGCCCGTGTCCATCTCGTGCTGCCCGAACGCGCCCTGTTCAGCCGCGAGCAGAAGGACCCCACCGCTTCGATCGTTCTGTCGGTACGCGGTGAACTGTCGGCTGGAGAGATCCGCGCCATCCAGCACCTCGCCGCCTCGGCCATCGAGGGCCTGACCCCGGCCCGCGTTTCGGTGGTCGATGATACCGGGCGCCTGCTCGCCTCCGGCGCCGGCAACGGCCCCGAGGATGTCATTGCCGGCGAGACCGAGGAGCGCACCCTCAACGTCGAGAATCGCCTGCGCGCCCGCGTCGAGGACCTGCTCGCCAATATCGTCGGCTCCGGTCGCGCCCGGGTGCAGGTCTCGGCCGAGCTCGACATGAACCGGCTGAGCAAGACCTCCGAGACCTTCGATCCGAACGGCCAGGTGATCCGCTCGACCCAGACCCGCGACCTCTCCAACTCCGCCCAGAACGGCAATAGCGGTCAGGTCAGCGTCTCCAACGAACTGCCCGGCGCTTCGGCCAGTTCCGGCAGTGGGGCCGCCACCGTCGAGCAGGGCTCGACCACGGAAGAGACCACCAATTTCGAGATTTCCAAGGTCACCGAAACGGCGCTGACCGAGGCCGGCGGCATCAAGCGGCTGTCGATCGCCGTGGTGGTCGACGGCACCTATGTCACCGATGCCAACGGCAACTCGGTCTATACCCCGCGCGCCCAGCCCGAGATCGACCAGATCACCGCACTGGTGAAGTCCGCCATCGGCTTTTCCGACGCGCGCGGCGACCAGGTGCAGGTCGCCAACCTGCAATTCGCCGACCGGCCGGAACTGGCCGCGCAGGGCACCAGCGAGCCTGGTCTGTTCGACTTCACACGCGACGACCTGATGAACGCCGCCGAGATGGCGGTGACGCTGCTGATCGCCCTGGCGCTGGTGTTCTTCGTGCTGCGCCCGCTACTCAAGCGCGTGCTCGCCCCCGAAGCCAAGCCGCTGGCCCTGCCCGCCAGCGCCGAACTGGGCGCCGCCCCCGCCCATCACGGCCCGGGCGAGTTCGGCTCCAACGCCATGGTTTCCTCGCTCCCCAACCTCAATGGCGGTTACGTCGATGAGGACGAGCAGCCGCGCAAGGCGCGGGTTCCCGCCTGGATGAACAGCGCCAAGGCGATGGGCGAGACCCAGGCCAATACCTTGAAGACTGTCGGCGAACTGGTCGACGAGAACCCCAAGCAGGCCGCGCTGATCGTGCGCGACTGGCTGGCGAGCGCCACGTGAGGATGAACTAGATGGCCGCCGCAGCCGCCGCACTCGAGCAGACCACCGACCAGGTGCTGAGTAAGCAACTGGTCGTCGGCGCCAATGCCAGCCAGCGAGCCCTTTCGGGCGACGAAAAGGCCGCCGTGCTGCTCCTGGCGCTCGGGCCGGATTTCGGCAAGCCGATCCTCGAAGAGCTGGACGAGATGGAAATCCGCCAGCTGTCGCGCGCCATGGTGAAGCTCGGGCCGATCACCCCCGACATGCTGGATTCGCTGCTGATCGAGTTCGTCACCCGCGTCTCCTCCAACGGCACCATCGCCGGCAACTCCGACACCACCGAACGCCTGCTGCTGAGCTTCCTGCCGCAGGAGCGCGTCGATTCGATCATGGAAGAGATCCGCGGCCCCGCCGGCCGCAACATGTGGGAGAAGCTCTCGAACGTTCAGGAAGACATTCTCGCCAGCTACCTGAAGAACGAGTACCCGCAAACCATCGCCGTGGTGCTCAGTAAGATCGCCACCGACCATTCGGGCAAGGTGCTGGCCGCCCTGCCCGAGGAGCTGGCGATGGAAGTGGTGCAGCGCATGCTGGCGCTCGATCCGGTGCAGAAGGAAATCCTCGAAAAGATCGAGACCACGCTGCGCACCGAGTTCATGTCGACCCTCAGCCACACCAAGCGCCGCGACAGCCACGAGCAGATGGCCGAGATCTTCAACTCGTTCGACCGCCAGACCGAAGCGCGCTTCATCACCACGCTCGAGGAACGCGATCGCGACGGCGCCGACCGCATCAAGGCGCTGATGTTCACCTTCGAGGACCTGGCGCGGCTGGAAGCCTCGGCGATCCAGACGCTGGTGCAGAAGATGGACAAGAAGGAACTGGCGCTGGCGCTGAAGGGCGCCAACGACACGGTGAAGGAGGTGTTCTTCGCCAACATGTCCGCCCGCGCCGGCAAGATGCTGAAGGACGACATGGAAGCCATGGGTCCGGTGCGCCTCAAGGACGTGGACGAGGCGCAGGGCCGCATGGTCGCCACCGCCAAGGACCTCGCCGCCAAGGGCGAGATCGTCATCACCAAGGGCAAGGCCGATGAGGAGATGATCGGCTGATGAGCGCCGCGCCCGCCAAATTCACCTTCGACCTCGACCTCGGCCGCCGCCAGGAGCGCAACTCGCTGGTCACCGAGACCGCTATGGCCGCGCTGATCGAAGAAGCCCGCCGCGAAGGCCGCGAGGCCGGCCTCGCCGAAGGCGAGCGCACGGCCGTCGCGAGGGCCGCCAAGGCCGAGGCCGCCGCCGCCGAGGCGCTGGCAGTGCGGGTGGCCGCCATGGCCGCCGGCATGGATGATGCGAGAAAGCAGACCATGGCCGAGGCGATCGAACTGTCACTGTCGATCGCGAGGAAACTCGCCGGCGGCCTGATCGCTCGCCAGCCGACGGTGGAGATCGAGCAATTGGTGGCCGAGTGCATGGCGACGCTCGACGGCGTGCCGCACCTCGTCATCCGCTGCGATCCTGCCCTCGCCGACGCCGTCCGCGACATCGCGACATCAAGGATGACCACCTCGGGCTTTACCGGCCGGCTGGTCGTTCTCGGCGACCCCGACATCGCCGTCGGCGACGCTCGGATCGAGTGGGCCGATGGCGGCGTGGTCCGCGACATCCGGAAGCTCAGCGCCGAGATCGACGCCCGCATCGCCGACTATTTCGCCGCACGCGGCATCCGACTTAACGAGGAGACCGAGCAATGAGCACCGGCGATACCGGGGTCACCTTCGAGGAAATGGCGGCCCCCGGCCGCGACGGCTACACCCCGCCCGGCGAGAAGACCGCTGCCGACCTCGAGGCCGTATTCGACGTTCCCGTCCGCATCTCGGTAGTGCTGGGCCGCGCCAAGGTGCCGGTGGCGAACCTGCTCAAGATGGATGTCGGCACTGTGGTCGAGCTCGACCGCCAGGTCGGCGAAGCCGTCGAAATCTACGTCAATGACCGCCTCGTGGCGCGTGGCGAAATCGTCCTCGTCGAGAACCGTCTCGGCGTCACCATGACCGAAATCATCAAGGCAGCCTGACCATGCGGCTTCTTATCGTCGGTGCCCTCGAAGGCCAGCTCACCACCGCCACCAAGCTCGCCATGGATGGCGGCGCCAAGGTGGCCCATGCCCCCTCGATCGAGATCGCGCTCGCCTCGCTGCGCGCCGGCCGCGGCGCCGACCTGCTGCTGGTCGACGTGATGATGGATATTGCCGGGCTGATCGCCGGGCTGGATGGCGAGCGCATCGTCATCCCGGTGGTCGCCTGCGGCACCGAGAGCAACGCCGCCGCCGCGGTGAACGCCATCCGCGCCGGCGCCAAGGAATATATCCCGTTGCCGCCCGACGCCGAGCTGATCGCCGCAGTCATCGCCGCGGTCGCCCGCGAATCCTCCGATTTCCTCTATCGCGACCCGGTGATGGCCCGCGTGGTCAAGCTCGCCGAGCAGGTCGCCCCGTCCGAGGCCTCGGTGCTGATCACCGGCGAGAGCGGCACCGGCAAGGAGGTGATGGCCAAGTACCTCCACTCCCGTTCGAAGCGTGCCTCCCGTGCCTTCATCTCGATCAACTGCGCCGCCATCCCCGAGGCGCTGCTCGAGAGCGAACTGTTCGGCCATGAGAAGGGCGCCTTCACCGGTGCCGTCGCCCGCCGCATCGGCAAGTTCGAGGAAGCCTCGGGCGGCACGCTGCTGCTCGACGAAATTTCCGAGATGGACGTCCGCCTGCAGGCCAAACTCTTGCGCGCCATCCAGGAGCGGCTGATCGACCGCGTCGGCGGCACCAAGCCGGTGCCGGTCGATATCCGCATCATCGCCACCTCCAACCGCAACCTCAATGAAGCGGTGAAGGAGGGCAGCTTCCGCGAAGACCTGCTGTTCCGCCTCAATGTGGTGAACCTCAAGCTTCCGGCGCTGCGCGAACGCCCCGGCGATACCGCCGCGCTGGCCGAGCACTTCGTCGAGAAGTACGCCAAGGCCAACGGCCTCGGTCGTCGGGTGCTCTCCAGCGAAGCCCGCGACGCGCTGCTCCGCGCCCCCTGGCCGGGCAACGTGCGCGAGCTCGAAAACACCCTGCACCGCGCCGTGCTGCTGTCGGGCGGCGAGATCATCGGCCCCGACGCCATCTCGATGCCCGACGGCACCGGCCTCAGCGAAGTCGTCGCCATGGCCTCGGTCGCGACCCAGGCCGCCCAGACCGCCGAGACCATCTCGCGCGCCATGGTCGGCCGCACCGTCGCCGACGTCGAGCGCGACCTGATCCTCGATACCCTCGATCACGTGTTGGGGAACCGCACCCACGCCGCCAACATCCTCGGCATCTCGATCCGCACGCTGCGCAACAAGCTCAATCAGTACGCCGATGAGGGTTTGGCCGTGCCCGGTCCGGGCGAACAGCGGAACTCGGCAGCGTGAGGGCGCAACTGCTGGCAGACGGCCCCCTCCCATCCTCCCCCTTTAAGGGGGAGGTGCCGCATCGAGTGCCTGGCACAATCGCGCCACGACGCCCTTTCTTCACCTCCCCCCTTGTGGGGGAGGCCGGGAGGGGGCCGTCTCTATCAGTAGTCCTCATGTCGGAGCCTACCTGTGGCTGATCTCTCCGCCCCCGGCCCATCCGGCCTGAAGCTGCCGACCTTCTCGATCCAGGGGCTGTGGAAGTCGTTCGGCACGTCCGATATCGGGCTTGCCATCGGCATCATGGGGATCATCGTCGTCCTCATCGTGCCGCTGCCACCGCTGCTGCTCGACCTGTTGCTGGCGATTTCGATCGTCTTCTCGGTGCTGATCCTGATGACGGCGCTGTTCATCCAGACGCCGCTGGAATTCTCGGCCTTTCCAACCGTGCTGCTGATCGCCGCCATGTTGCGATTGGCGCTGAACCTCGCCACCACCCGCCTGATCCTCGCCGAGGGCCATAACGGCACCGATGCCGCCGGTCACGTCATCGAGGCGTTCGGCAATTTCGTGATGCGCGGCAACTTCGTCATCGGCGTCGTCGTCTTCGCCATCCTGATCATCGTCAACTTCATCGTCATCACCAAGGGCTCGGGCCGCATCGCCGAAGTCGCGGCGCGCTTCAACCTCGACGCCATGCCGGGCAAGCAGATGGCGATCGACGCCGACCTCTCGGCCGGCCTGATCGACGAAACCACGGCCAGGAAGCGCCGCGAAAACCTCGAAGCCGAGAGCGCCTTCTTCGGCAACATGGATGGTGCATCGAAGTTCGTGCGCGGCGACGCCATTGCCGGCCTCCTGATCACCTTCATCAACATCATCGCCGGCCTCATCATCGGCATGCTGCAGGAAGGCCTGAGCTTCGCCGAAGCCGGCCACAACTACACCCTGCTCACCGTCGGCGACGGCCTCGTCAGCCAGATCCCGGCGCTGATCGTCTCGACCGCCGCGGGCCTCCTGGTCTCCAAGGCCGGCGTCACCGGTTCGGCCGACAAGGCGCTGGTCGCCCAGTTCACCGGCTATCCCAAGGCGCTCGGCATGTCGGCTGCCGTGATCGGCGCATTGGCGCTGCTGCCGGGCATGCCGATCATCCCGTTCCTGGCGCTCGCCGGCGGTGTCGGCTGGCTCGCCTTCAAGTCGGGCAAGCGCAATGCGGCAACCGCGGATCGGGCCATCGTCGAGGCGGCCATGGCGCAGGCCCAGGCCGGCGGCAGCCCGCTGTCGCAGGAAGCCCCGATTTCCGACAGCCTCAAGATCGACGAGCTCAAGCTCGAACTCGGCTATGGCCTTCTGTCGCTGGTCAAGGAAGACGATACCGGCACCGATCGGCTCACCGAGCAGATCAAGGCCCTGCGCCGGCAGCTCGCCACCGAGCTCGGCTTCATCATGCCGCCGGTCCGCATCCTCGACAACATGCAGCTCGAGCCCAACGACTACAAGGTCAAGATCAAGGAGGTCGATGCCGGCCGCGGCCAGATCTTCGCGCACCAGTTGATGGTGATGGATCCGATGGGCAAGGAGATCAACCTGCCCGGCGTCCACACCACCGAGCCGACCTTCGGGCTGCCCGCCACCTGGATCGAGCCGGCCTTGCGCGATGAAGCCGAGCTCCGCGGCTACTCGATCATCGATCCCTCGACGGTGATCTCGACCCACCTCACCGAAGTGCTGAAGGCCAATGTCTCGGACCTCCTCAGCTACGCCAACGTGCAGTCGCTGCTCGCCGGGCTCACCAAGGACCAGCAGAAACTGGTCGAGGACATCATCCCCAGCCAGATCTCGGTCTCGGGCGTGCAGCGCGTGCTGCAGACCCTGCTGATCGAGCGCATCTCGATCCGCGACCTGCCCACCATTCTCGAAGGCATCGCCGAGATCGCCGGGCCGGGCCGCACCGCCCAGACCATTGCCGAGCATGTGCGTTCGCGCCTCGCCCGCCAGCTCTGCGCCGCCAATCTCGGGCCCGACGGCAACCTGCCGCTGCTTACCCTGTCGCCACAGTGGGAGCGTGATTTCGCCGAGGCGCTGGTCGGCGACGGCAATGACCGCCATCTCGCCATGGCCCCGTCGCGGCTGCAGCAGTTCATCGTCGGCATCCAGCAGGGGTTCGAGAACGCCGCCCAGATGGGCGAAATCCCCGTCCTCATCACCAGCCCCGGCATCCGCCCGCATGTCCGCGCCATCATCGAACGCTTCCGGCCGCAAACCGTGGTCATGAGCCAGAACGAAGTGCACCCGCGGGTACGGCTGAAGACGATCGGGAGTGTTTGAGGACGGAGCGTGGGGGCGCCCCACCCAGCGACGCTAGCTCGCCTCGCTCGCAAGCTTTGCTGCCCTCCCCACAAGGGAGAGGGAGGCGACAGCCGCACGGTCTCGGTTCTCGCGTCTCCCTCCCCCTTGTGGGGAGGGATTAAGGGTGGGGTGGCCCCACGCTCGGTGCTAGCGTTGCCGCAGCGTTTCCCAGACCGCCGCCACCGCCCACCCCAGCCCGAGCATCAGCAGCGGCGTATAGAGCGCGCCCCAGTAGAAGTTGAACGGTTTGCCCACCGCGGCGAACAGCACGACGAACACCACCACCGTCGCCAGCGCCAGCGTGCCCTTCGGCCAGGCCCACAGCCCCAACACGCCGAGCGGCAGCAGCAGCGCCGGCAGCCAGACCGGCCCCAGGCTCCACAGCCCGTTGAAACCGGCGGTCGCGAGGATGAAACCGACACCGCCGAACTGCAGCCAGCCATCGCCATAGGCGCGGTCCATCGGCCCCAGTTGCTGGCTCACCATCCACCAGTGCCAGCCGAAATAGGTGGCATAGGCAGCAAGCCCGAGCCCCCAGAGCCGCACCTCGCTCCAGCGCCGCTGCCGCAGCGCCAGGACGATCGCGACGACCACATAGGGCGCCGCCAGTTCGCGCAGGAAGAGCGCCAGCAGCCCCACCAGGAGGCCGGCGAGCCGCCAGCCATTGCCGTAGGCAGCGACCGAGATCAGGATCAGCGTTCCCGCCGCCACTTCCGAGAACACCACGCTCGCCGGCGCGACGATGCCGCCCAGGCTGATGCCCGCCGCCAGCATCGACAGCACCGCGACCAGCACCCCGCCCTCCTCGCGCAGCATCCGATAGACCAGCAGCAGGCCAACCAGCGCCAGCGCCGCCAGCACCCCCTGCCCGCCGCCGGGCGGCAGCGCCGCCAGCAGCAGCGGCCAGGCCGGGGTGCGCCAGTTGAACACCGAGCGCGTGCCGTAGCCGTCGGCCACCAGCACCTCGTGCGCCGCGGTGTAGTAATCGGCACCGCCGCGCAGCCGCTCGATGATCCGCTGATAACTGACGAGATCGCCCTCCGGCGCCGCCGCCGTCGCGGCCTCGGCCGGCACCACCGGTGCGCGCCCGAGCGCCAGCATCAGCAGCCCTATGAATGCAGCCAGCGTCAGCCCCAGGACGATATAGGCCCGCCATCGCGGCAATTCGTTGAGGCGCGTACGCATCGTCTTCAGCAGGTCCCACGAAACTGGGTGAACAATGCCCGCCCCGCCGTTAATTTTCCGGGATGGCGCGCGGAACCGCGCGGCATCGGGCGGCATTGTTGAGCCGCGTCACTCCCCACGAGCCCCCATGAAGCTCTTCCGCTGCGACCATTGCGGTCACCTGCTCTATTTCGAGAACACCCGCTGCGAGCGCTGCGGGCGCGCGCTCGGCTATGGGCCGCTCACCAACAACCTGTTTTCGCTCGATGGCGGGCCGAGTATCTGGACGGCCCCGGCCGCCGCCAACCGCTCCTTCGTCTATTGCGCCAATGCCGCGCACGGCGCCTGCAACTGGCTGCTGCTGCACGCCCCGGGCGGCGATCCCTATTGCCTCGCGTGCCGGCATAACGGCATGATCCCCGACATCCGGAACCCGGTCGATCTCGGCCGCTGGCAGGTGATCGAACGGGCCAAGAAACGCCTGATCTACTCGCTGCTGCGCCTGCACCTGCCGCTCGCCACCCGCAACGAGGACCCGGTGCATGGCCTGAGCTTCCAGTTCCTGAACGAGGAGATCGCGCCGGCTCCGGTGCTCACCGGGCACGATAGCGGCGTCATCACGCTGGCGTTGAAGGAAGCCGACGACGCGGCGCGCGAATATCGCCGCACCCAGTTCAACGAGCCCTACCGCACGCTGCTCGGCCATTTCCGCCACGAGATCGGCCACTATTACTGGGACCTGCTGGTCGGCGGCCGCCCGGCGCATGAGGAGTTCCGCGCCCTGTTCGGCGACGAGAGCGCCGACTACGCCGGTGCGCTGCAGGCCCACTATGTCGATGGCGCCCCCGCCGGCTGGCAGCAGGCCTACATCTCGGCCTATGCCACCTCGCATCCCTGGGAGGATTTCGCCGAAACCTTCGCGCATTACCTGCACCTCGTCGACACCACCGAGATGGCCGCCTCGTTCGGAGTGAACCTCCGCCCGGCGGTCGACCGGACCGGCGAACTCACCGCCCGGCTCGACTACGATCCCTATGGCAGCGCCGATATCGACGAGCTGATCGAGAACTGGATCCCGCTTGCCTCGCTGATGAACAATCTCAACCGCGCCGTGGGCCAGCATGACGCCTACCCCTTCGTCCTCACCCCCGAGGTGATCGCCAAGCTGGGCTTCATCGCCCGCCTGGTGCGCGAGGCCGGCGCCGTGCAATGGACCGTTCCGGGCCCTGCCGGCCCGATCCCGATCAACGCCCCCGCGGCCTGAACGTCCCCCACGGGGTGGTGGAGGGCGCGGCAATGTGCTCAGTTCCCGCCATGCCCGACATCACGCTTCTCACCGTCCCGGTGTTCTCCACCCTCGCCAACGCCGCCTTCGCGCTGCGCCGCGAGGCCTTCGTCATCGAGCAGCAGATCCCCGAGGCCGAGGAGTTCGATGCCGACGACCTCGCCGCCACCCATGTGGTGGCGATCGGCGCCGGCAATGTCGTGGGCACGCTGCGCCTCATCTGGGGTGCCGAGCACGTCAAGATCGGCCGCGTCGTGGTCTCGCAGTTCTGGCGCGGCCAGGGCATCTCGACCAAACTGCTGCACCACGCCATGGAGCTGGCGCGCGCCAGGGGCGAGACCCGCTTCTATCTCACCGCCCAGCACGACAAGCTCGCCGTCTACGAGAAGCTCGGTTTCGTCGCCTTCGGCGAGCCCTTCGACGATGGCTCCGGCATCCTCCACCTCAAGATGAAGACTTACTGAGGCCTTACCCGATTAACTCAAACTTTACCGGTTAACCCGGCAAACCGGGCGCCGCCGTCAATTCTCCGCTAACTTGCCGGACGTGGGGCGCCTCGCCCCGACAAGACGCTGGGAGGCGTGGAAGGCCGGACCTCGGGAAACGGGGCCGGCCTTTTGTTTTTGCGCAAGTCACCGCGAAAAGCCTGGCCGGGTTCGATCTTGGGCCTCCCAACGGCGTCATCCCCGCGAAGGCGGGGACCCAGTGGATCTCTCAGGCGTAGCTGGTGGGGCGGCATCCCACCAGGTTCCCGCCTTCGCGGGAATGACACCGGTGGTGAACCAGGAGCGCTGCGCCTCGCCTGATGGCATTACGCTGATCCGCCCAGTCTAACCCAGCTTCTTCGCCCAGGCCGAGACCTCGTCGCCGCTGCTCATATCGGCCTGGACGATGCCGTCGATCATGAAGCTCGGCGACACGTGGATGCCGTTCTGGCGCGCATAGCGTGCGTCCCAGCGGGTCGATCTGTCGAGCTGCGGCTCGTCGAACGCCTGCATCAACTTGAGCCCGGTATAGGCTTCGATGCGCCGGATCAGGTCGTTCGGCGTGGCGTCGCGGTTCGGTCCGGTGGCATGCCGTTCGAACTCGAACTCGTCGCGATGCGCGTAGACCGCCTGCAGCACCCGCTTCGCCGCCGCCTTGCCCTCGGGCAGGCTCGCCGCCGCATGGATGGCCCTGACGATCACCGGCGAGAACATGTGCCAGGGCTGCGAATGAAGTCGTATCTTCACCGTCAGCTTGTCCTCGCCCACCTCCTCGAGCAACTGCTCGATCTTGCCGAACGCCTTGCCCGAATAGGGACAGGTGGGCTCGAGAAACAACTCCAGCACCCTGGGGCCATGTCCCCACACCAATGGATCGACCCGGAATTCAGCCACGGCAACACCCTCCTCGCACGCATCGTCAGGCAAGACTGCGGCGCCACGCTACCCTACCCAGCGACGAGGCCTATCGGACATTGGTTGCAGGCCCGGGGGGCGGCGGCGGTGGGTACCGGCCACGCGTCGACCATAGATTTCAATCGGCTCGGAACGGTCGTGCCGTGGTCACGTTGTCCATGCATCGGGCCGTGCGGCACGCCACCGCCAAGCGATGTGCCGCACGGCCTTGTTCATGAACCCACGAACGAGAGAACCATAAATGTTCCGTACCCTTATGACCACCACTGCCATCGTCGCCCTGCTGACTGCAGGCGCCATGGCGCAGGACGCAGCCCCCGCGGCCAGCGACACCCCGGCCACCACGACCGAAGCGCCTGCCGCTCCGCTTGACTCCTCGATCCTCGCTTCAGGCTACTCGGTGACCGACAAGGACAATCTCGCCACCGAGATTATCGGCAAGCAGGTCTACTCCTCCACTGCGACCGATGCCGAGCATATCGGTGACGTCAACAATCTGGTGGTCGGCGAGCGCGGCGAAGTCGCCGCAGTCGTTATCGGCGTCGGCGGCTTTCTTGGCATCGGCGAGAAGAACGTCGCGGTGAACTATTCCGAACTGCAGTGGGTCACCGCCGAAGACGGCACGAAGCGCTTCGTGCTGAACACCACCAAGGAGGCGCTGGAGACTGCGCCGAACTTCGAGACCACCGAGACAGCGGCCGCCCCGGCTGCCGATGCGGGCGCCATGGCCCCCGCCGACCAGCCGGCGGACACGATGGCGCCGGCTGATCAGAGCGCCGCGCCGGCAGCCACCACTGCAGCCGGCCCGATCGATCGAGCCACGCTGACCGACGCGCCCCTCACCGCCGAGGAACTGATCGGCACCAATGCCTACGGACCGGGTGACGAGCACCTGGGCGCCATTGGCGACGTGATCCTCGGCGCCGATGGCAAAGCCGTCGATGCGGTGATCATCGATTTCGGCGGTTTCCTCGGCATCGGCACCAAGCCGGTGGCCGTGGCGGTTGAGAACCTGCGCTTCGCCACCAACACCAATGGCGACAAGTTCCTGTTCCTCAACGTGACGCGCGACCAGCTCGACAAGGCCGTGGCCTACAACAAGGACACCTGGGAGGCCGAGCGCGACACCCAGCTGCTGAAGACCGAAGCCATGCAGTAAATCTGCCGTCGCAAGCACGAAAGGCCCGCTCCGGCGGGCCTTTTTCAAACCTGATGCGAAGCACCTAGCGGCGGATGTGCCGCAGCCGTCCGATCTCGTCGTACTCGGCCTGCTCGGACTTGGCGTCCGCCGCGGCCTCGCGGCCATGCTCGCGCTGATCCAGCAGTTCAACCTTCTTCAGATCTTCCACGGCCTCGGCGAGGGCGTCCTGCGCCGCCTCGAGATTGCCCTTCATGTCGTTGGCGGAAGCCAGCAGGTTGTCCCTGCGGGCGATCGCCGCCTTGGCGAAGGTGGAATAGGCGAAATGCGCGATATCCGAGATGCCGGTCTTCTGCTGCTCGATTTCGATCTGCTGGTCGAGTTCGGCGGCCATCCGCTCGAAATCGGCGATCATCATCTCGATCTGCGTCACCTGCCGGCGCTTCTCGTCGACCTGAAACTTCTTAAGCCGGATCAGGCTCTCGCTGCGCGACTTCATGACTTGTACTCCTTACACCTCAAGTCATTCACTTCACTGACGCAGATTGCTCGCCCACCTTGTCCAGGATTGCTTCCAGCATGACATAGCCGTCGGCAATCGAGGTGCGCTCTTCCCGCTGCTGGCTCAGAAATGCCTCCAGCGCCGGGTTGATCGCGATGGCACGGTCCACGCCTGGATCCGATCCCTTCCGGTAAGCCCCCAGCCGGATCAGTTCCTCCATGTCGGCAAATGTCGACATGAGCTCTCGCGCCTTCTGCAGGGTCGGCCGCACATTGGCCGGCACACACCCAGGCATGGTTCGCGAGATAGACCGGAGCACATTGACCGCCGGATAGCGTCCCCGCTCGGCGATCGAGCGCTCCATCACGATGTGCCCATCGAGAATACCGCGAACGGCGTCCGCAATGGGCTCATTGTGATCGTCACCTTCCACCAAAACGGTAAATAGACCGGTAATGGAGCCCGATTCAGCGAGGCCCGGGCCCGCCCGTTCCAGCAATCTGGGGAGTTCGGTGAAAACCGTCGGCGGATAGCCCTTGGCGGTCGGCGGCTCGCCGATGGCTAGGCCGATCTCGCGCTGCGCCTGGGCAAAGCGAGTGAGGCTGTCCATCATGCACAGCACGCGCTTGCCCTGGTCGCGGAAATACTCGCTCAGGGTCAGCGTCAGGTAGGCCGCCTGGCGCCGCATCAGCGCCGCCTCGTCGGAGGTCGCGACAACCACCACCGCCTGCTGGATGCCGACTTCGCCCAGGTACTCGGTGACGAATTCCTGCACTTCGCGGCCGCGCTCGCCGATCAGCCCGATCACCGCCACATCGACCTGCGCGTTGCGCGCCAGCATGCTCATCAGCACCGACTTGCCGACGCCCGAGCCGGCGAAGATGCCCATGCGCTGACCTTCGCACATGGTGGTGAAGGTGTTGAGGGTGCGCACCCCCATATCCAGCGGATCGCCCACCCGCATGCGCTCATGCGCCGGCAGCGGCACCTGCCGCAACGGATAGGGCGAGGCGCCCGGCAGCAGCGGCCCCTTGCCGTCGATCGGCTGGCCGTCGGCGTTGATCACCCGGCCGAGCCAGCTTTCCGACGGTTGCACCGCCCCGTCGTGCCGCTTGAACAGCGCCCGACAGCCCAGCCGCACCCCGTTCAGCGCCCCGAACGGCAGGCACAGCGCATGGCCGTCACGGAAACCGATGATCTCCGCGCCCAGCACGCCGCCATTGGTGGTTTCGATCTCGACGCGGCCGCCGACGCGCAATTCGCGCACCGGCCCGACCACTTCGATGAGCAGGCCCTGCACGGTTTTGACGCGCCCGAAGACTTCCACGTCCTCGATGGCGTCAATTGCGGCTCTCAGGGACTGCATCGGCCTCTTTCACGCTGCCCGAATCGCTGCCGACCACGGTAACCGAACGTTAAGCAAAAAGCGTTAACCATGGGCCCCTACCCCCACATCCGCCTGGCGTGCCTCGCGCTGCTTTCCAAGCCCTCAAGGGCCCCAAATCCTTGAGTCCGCAGAGTCGATTGTAGAGCTTTCTTAACCTAATTTATTAAGTCCGACAGATGCGATTTCATTAGCATTTTCAACGATTTAACATATCACTAACGGGAGACCCATTGCATCTTGCGGATCAGAATTAAACTTTGTTAACTAATTGCGCTTAGGTTTGGGTCATATCCAGTAGGGTTCGGTTAAGGGTGAACGCGCACGGCGCTTCACCATGGTTCCAGCAGGGAACGGTTTAAGGGGATTGACGGCATGCGTGTACTCTTGATCGAGGACGACAGCGCGACAGCGCAGAGCATCGAGCTGATGCTCAAATCAGAGAGTTTCAACGTATACACGACCGACCTCGGTGAAGAGGGCGTCGACCTAGGCAAGCTCTACGACTACGATATCATCCTGCTCGATCTGAACCTTCCCGACATGTCGGGCTATGAAGTGCTGCGCACCCTGCGCGTGGCCAAGGTGCAGACCCCGATCCTGATCCTTTCGGGTCTTGCCGGCATCGAAGACAAGGTGCGCGGTCTCGGCTTCGGCGCCGACGACTACATGACCAAGCCGTTCCACAAGGATGAGCTGGTCGCCCGCATCCACGCCATCGTTCGCCGGTCCAAGGGCCATGCCCAGTCGGTGATCAACACCGGCGACCTGAGCGTCAACCTCGACACCAAGACCGTTGAAGTCCAGTCGGCCCGCGTGCACCTGACCGGCAAGGAATACCAGATGCTGGAGCTGCTCTCGCTCCGCAAGGGAACCACCCTCACCAAGGAAATGTTCCTCAACCACCTCTATGGCGGCATGGACGAGCCCGAGCTGAAGATCATCGACGTCTTCATCTGCAAGCTCAGGAAGAAGCTTTCGGTCGCCACCGGTGGCAAGAACTACATCGAGACCGTCTGGGGCCGCGGCTACGTGCTGCGCGAGCCCGACGAGAGCGAGAGCTTCGCGGAATCGAGCGTCGCCTGATCTAAGTCCTGCGTTGCGGCAGACCTGGGGAACCCCGTACCAGAAGGTGCGGGGTTTTCGCTATTCAAGGCCGAAATCTTCGCGCAGGCGGCTTAGCTGGTACGGACGCTCCGATAATCGACAGGCCCTTGAGCACCCAGCCGCCCAATGGCAGCCTCAGGCCATGAACGATATCGAGTGGATTGCCCCTGATCCGGCGGCGGTTGTCGCGGCCCTCGCCGGCATCGGCTTCGCCGTCGATCCGACCGAGATCACGCTTCTCGTTCGCGACAATCGCTTCGCGGCGCGTCTGCCCGGCCACTGCATTGCCTGGTTCCCGACCGATCCGCATGGCCGGGAGCGCCTCGCGCGCGAAGCCCGCACCCTCGCCCTCATCGAACGCCATTGCAGCTTCCGCGCGCCACGCCTCATCCACCGGTCGGCGACCGGCTGGCAGCTCCGCGCGGAAGTTCCGGGCACTGCCGACCCGTTCAGTGTCTATCAGCGAGTTCGCGACGACCGGCATTTCGCTGCCGTGCTGGGCGCCGATCTCGGCCGCGTGCTTGCCGACCAACACCTGAGCATTCCTCCGCGCGAACTGGGCGACTGGCTGCTGCCAAGCCCCGCCTGGCCGCTGCCGCCGGCTCAGGTCGCAGCAGACCTGGCGCGCGTCACGGGCGATCGAGCGCTGATCGATGAGGCTATGGCGCTGCTTCACCGATATGAAGCCGCGAAACTGGATCTCGCCGAACCTGTTCTCGCCCATACCGATTTCGGCTTTCACAACATGGTGCTGACAGCGGACGGCGCCGTGCTTGGCGTGTTCGACTACGACGAAGCCTCGCGCGCCGATCGGCACTACGATTTCCGCTACCTGCTGCTGGATGTTCAGGAGGAGGCACTGTTCACCGCTGCCGTGGAAGCCTACGAAGCCGCCGGTGGCCAGCCGATCGATCTCGACCGGGTCCGGCTCTTCAATGCCGCTTCCGCCATCGCCTTCCTCGCCTGGCGCGGCGATGCCGGACCGGACGAGAAGCCGGCCGGCCGCACCCTCGCCGAAGACCTGCGCTGGGTTCACATGGCGCTCGACCGCGCCGGCTAGCCCGCGCGCCGATGTCGCATCGCGCGCCACGACAGGCATGCGCACATTACCCCCATGCGCGCTCGACCATTTCAGCTGCCGCTCACCAGCCTGCTGCGAAAACGCATCGGCCCTGGTGATTTCGTCGACTCCTATGCCGTACCACTCGCCGATCCGGACCTCACTCCGTTGCAACTGGCGGAGCGGCTGACGGTCATGCCGGGCTGGGTCAACGGGCTGCTCTGGCTGCGCAACAGCCTCGTCTCGCCGCTGGGGCTCAAGACCGGCGCCGACCTGCCGCCCGCCACGCCGCATCCGGGCAGCGGTGACTATGTCAGCTTCTTCCGGATCGAGGAGTTGTCGTCCAACGAGGCGATCCTCGGCGAGGACGATCGCCATCTCGATTTCCGCGTCTCGGTGCTCAAGACGGCAGGCCCGCAGCCGCTCGCCGCGATCTCCACCTGGGTGCATCCACACAATCTCGGCGGCCGGCTCTATCTGCTTGGCGTACTGCCCTTCCACAAGCTGATCGTCCGTCGCATGCTCGCCAACGTCGCCGCCTGACCATGTATCCGGCGATGAGCTGGGTGCATCAGCCGCAGTAATTCCGTCGACCGCTTCTGGTTTTGCTTGTTGGTCGCGCCGCGGGTCTACGAAACACCGGCGCTTCGATGTACAACCTCTGCCATGGATGAGGCACAACACAGGTTCGGCCCATTTGTTCTGAAGCCAGGCCGCCAGTTGCAGCGCGACGGCCAGCCGGTGGCGCTTGGTCCGCGGGCGTTGACCATGCTCGAAACCATGCTCGCGGCTGAGGGCGAGGTGGTCACCAAAGCCGAGCTGCTCGAGCGCGTCTGGCCCGGCGTCATCGTCGAGGAAGGCAATATCACGGTCCAGATCGCCGCGTTGCGGCGGGAGCTCGGCAGCCGCCCGGATGGCGGCGAGTGGATCGTCACCGTCCCGCGCGTCGGCTATCGCCTGGTCGCAGCGCCTGCCGCCCAGCCCGAGGCCTCGTCGGCCGAGGCCGAGGGAAAGCCCAGCGTCGCAGTGCTGCCCTTTGTCGACCTCAGCGCCGACGCCACGCGCGACTATTTCGCCGATGGCCTGGTCGAAGACCTGATCACCGCCCTCAGCCGCTTCAAATCCTTTGCCGTGGTCTCGCGTTACTCCTCCTTCGCCTACCGGGATCGCGCCTCCGACGTGCGCCAGGTGGCCCGCGAACTCGGCGTCCGCTACCTGCTCGAGGGCAGCGTGCGGCTTTCCGGCGAGCGGGTCCGGGTCACCGTGCAACTGGTCGACGCGGCCACCGGCACCCACTTGTGGGCCTCGAGCTTCGATGGCGAGATGGGCCAGATCTTCGAGTTCCAAGACACCATCACCGCCTCCGTGGTGGGCCTCGTCGAACCGCAGATCCGCCGCGCCGAGATCGAGCGCACCCGTCGCCGCTGGCCCGAGAACCCGCAGGCCTATGATCATTTCCTGCGTGCCCTGCCCTATTTCGGCTCGCGTGACCCGGCCGACTACCTGACGGCGCTCGATCACCTCGAACGCGCCATCGCGCTGCAGCCGGACTACGCGGCCGCTCTCGCCTATGCCTCGTGGAGCCTGGCCCGCCACGGCACCGTGGCGCTCACCGCACTCGACGCTGCCGGCGCCGCCCGTTGCCTGCAACTGGCCCGCCTGGCGCTGCAGTATGGCGACGACGATCCGCTGGTGCTGGCCATCTGCAGCCACTCCCTGCTGGCCATCGGCCTTATGCCTGCCGAGGGCCTCGCCATGGCCGACCGGGCACTGGCGGCCAATCCGCACAATGTCGTCGTCCAGGTGCTGGGCGGCATCTGCAACATGCTGGCCGGCGATCCGCTCCAGGCCGAGGCCTGCTACCGGCGTGCCTACACCCTGAGCCCCGGCGCTCCCGAAGCCTCCGAGAGCCTCGCCGGCATCGGCTTTTCGCGCTTCTTCATGCGTGACTTCGAGGGCGCCATCGGCTGGCTCGAGCGCTCCCGCGCCACTCTGGCGGATTGGCCGCCCACTTACTGGATGCTCACCGCGGCTTACGCGCATCTGGGCCGGCTCGATGAGGCTCGGATGGTGCTGCAGCGCCTCCTGCAGCTGGCGCCGCATAGCAGCATCGCCGGTTTGCGCACCGTCGGCCGCCGTTCGGACGGCCGGTTCGAGGTGCTGATCGAGGGGCTGCGCAAGGCGGGCCTCAGCTGACCCCCGCGATTTAGCAGGAGTTTTGCAACTACCTAAGGACCAAAAGCGCCCAACGCGTTCAGATTTGCCTCCACAGCGCCCCACCGGCGCCGATGAGGAGGTCGAAATGGACATCTATCTTGCCGCCGCCGCTGACGGCCTGTCGCCCGCGGCCACGGCCCGGAACGACGGGGCGATGCCCCGCGGCGAGGACGCCTATTACGCCCGCTACGCTTCGGGCCCCACCCTGCCGTCATGGGTCGGCCGCCTCTGCGCAGCCATCCGTCACGCCTACCCGGTTGCCGCCGAACGCGCCCGCGTCACGCGCCACGCCTGAACATTGGAGGGAACGAAATGTCGCTTGAGATCATCGGCCCGGGCTTTGGGCGCACCGGCACCAATTCGCTGAAGGTCGCCCTGGAACACCTGGGCTTCGGCCCGGCGCACCATATGTTCGAGGTGCGCGACCATCCTGAGCAACTGCCCGGCTGGCAGGCATTGGCCGATGGCGGTCACCCCCACTGGGAGACGATCTTTAGTGGCTACCGCGCCCAGGTCGACTGGCCCGGCGCCCGCTACTGGCGCGAGCTGGCTGCCCATTACCCCGACGCCAAGGTGATCCTCACGGTGCGCGATGCCGACACCTGGTTCGACAGCGTCCAGGCCACCATCGCCAAGTTCATGGCCGGTCGCGGCAGCTATGACGATCCGCACATCAACGGGGTCGCCGAAATGGCCAACAAGCTGATCGTCGACGGCGTGTTCGACGGCCGGATGTTCGAACGGTCCTACGCCACCCGGCTGTTCAACGCCCATATCGCCGAGGTCGAGGCCAGCATTCCAGCGTCCCGCCTGCTGGTTTTCGACGTCCGCGAGGGTTGGGCGCCGCTCTGCGCCTTCCTCGGCGTCGGCGTGCCGGCCATCTCGTTCCCGCGGCTCAACCCGTCGAAACAGTTCATCAGCGAGGAATGGACGGAAGGGGCCTGACGCTCAGGCGACGCTGGCGCGTTCGGCGGCGCTGACGGTGAACTTGCCCTCGAGATGGTCGCGGTCGAACGGCTTCATCATGTAGTCGTCGACCCCGGCCTTCAGCGCCAGCGCGATCTGCCCGATATCGTTCTCGGTGACCATGTAGACCACGCGCGGCGTGTGGCCGCCGACATAGCCCCGCAGCAGCTTGAGGAATTCGAGCCCGCTCATCACCGGCATCTGCCAGTCGAGCAGAATGGCGTCGGGCATTTCCTGGCGGCACTTGTCGAAGGCTTCCTGCCCGTCCTCGGCCTCGTCGACGATGTAGTCGAGGTCCTCCAGGATGCGGCGCGCGACTTTGCGCACCACGCTGGAATCGTCGACGACGAGGCAGGATTTCATGACGCTATTCTCCGACCCTCAATCAGTGGCAACGACAGGCCGCCTCGGCCCTTGCCACCACTGCGCAACTGCCCTGCCACGCCGACCCGCCGGCCCGATGGCTCGGGCACGGATCGACCGACACTCGTCGCTCGCCCACACTATCCTCCCAAATCTCCCTACGAATGGTTAGCGAAAATTGAACCCTTCTCCGCATCGGGAAAGTTTTTCGCAGCAACGCCGCCTTTGCCTGCTTGCGCGCCAACAGAACTGTCGGCCGCATGGCTGCACAAAACTTGCGCACATCAAACGCCGCTCAGTTGCCGTCCCCCGGGCCACAAGTGCAAATCGCGCAGCGCCGCCATGCTGTTGCGGCACCTCCGGCCGCAACGACATCGGCTTACCGTCTGCCGAACTGCACGCGATTGGAGGCGCCGATGCCGAGTTCTCCGCCCGATTTTCCCGATGAAGTCGAAGATACCGGCTTCGACCAGGTGATCACCGGCACCGATGGCCGGGATACCCTGATCGGCGCCGCCGGCCGCGATCATCTCATCGCCGGCAATTCCGACGACACGCTGGTCGGCATGCAGGGCGAAGATTTCCTCGAGGGCGGCAACGGCAATGACCGCCTGATCGGCGGCACCGGGATCGACCGGCTCGAAGGCGGGGCGGGCGACGACACCTATTTCGTCGGCCACGATACCGGCGACACCATTGTCGACACTGCCGGCTTCGACACCGTCCGCGCCACCACCAGCCAGGATCTGCGCAGCTATACCGGTGTCGAGGCGCTGGATATCGATGCCGGCAGCCGCCGCGGCACCACGGCGGTCGGCACCGATGGCGACAACCTGCTCGATGTCTCGAGCTGGAGCAGTGTCATCGATGCCGGGGCCGGCAACGACACGCTGCTCGGTTCCGACTACGGCCACGACATCTTCATCGGCGGGCTCGGTCGCGACGTCATGGACAGCGGCAACAAGAACCTGGGCCCGCCCTGGTGGGGCCAGGACATGGGCATCGACCGCTTCGATTTCCGCGCCCCCGAGGAAAGCGCCGTCGGGGCCGAGCGCGACGTGATCTACAACTTCCTGCAGTCGACCAGCTTCGGCGGCGACCAGGTGAACCTGGGCGCCATGGATGCCAATACCCAGATCAACGGCAATCAGGCCTTCAGCTTCATCTCCGACGCGGAATTCTCCGGCACGGCCGGAGAGCTGCGCGTCGAATATGTCGACTTCGCCGACGACCGGCTCGACTACAACCTGATCTCTGGCGACGTGAACGGCGACGGCGTTGCCGACTTCGAGATCGAAGTCCACACCCAACTGCTCAACCGCCTGCTGACGGCCGACAACGACATCATCCTGTAGCGGCGCCTGAAATGCCGCGGCCGATCAGGCCGCGACCGCCACCGCCTTGGGCGTCGCCGAGAACTCGAACACGTCGTTCTCGATGCCGATCTTGAGCTCCATCTCGGTCATCCGCGCCAGGATCCCGGTATAGAACGGCTGGATGCCCCGCGCGTCGACCCCACCCTCGGGCGAACCCGACAGCAGGCCCTCGGCGCCCGACGGCATCAGCGTTTTCTGCCGCTTCTCGGGATCCGATTTCGACGTCAGCTTGAACACCTCGGCGCCGGCGGCGCCTTCGATCTTGGCCGTCACCACGCCGCCGCGCGGCACCGCCATGGCGGCGATCAGCAGCATGTTCATGAACAGCTTGGCTTTGTGCTTGGGCAGCAGGATCAGCGGCACCTGCCAGTCGAGATCGGCCTTCTCGATGTCGAAATAGATCCGCGCCACGCGCTCGCACTCGCGCGTGTCGAAATCGGTGCCCGCCGTCGACGACGCGCCAAAGGCCAACCGCGCGAACTCGAGCTTGGCCCGCGCCTGCTTTGCGGCGTTGGCGATCAGCTCCTGCGCCCCGTCGGCCATCGCCGACTGCGTCGGGTCGGCCAGCACTTCGAGCCCGTTCCCGATCGCCCCGACGGGGTTGATCAGGTCATGGCAGACCCGAGAACACAGCATCGCCGCGAGGTCGGTCGCCTTGAGCTCGATGAAATCCGCCATTCTGTGGATCCTTGCCGTCGAATCAATTTGCCGTAGCCTAACCGCAACCCGCCCGCAGCCCTAGGGCCCCCGGGGGACGGCCCAGCCGTCATCCCCACGGCGTGCGGTCCCGCATCAGTGCGCCGCCTCGCCCTCAGGCTCCGCCTCGGCCGCTGCAGCCTTCCCCACCGCATCTGCCATGCTGCCCTCTTCGCCCGTCAGCGTGCCTTTCAGCCTCGCCCAGCCGCCATTGGCCTGCTGCAGCGACGTCTCCTCGCTCTTGAAGAACGCGTCGCGATTGGCCATCGAGTAGAACAGATAGAGCTTCATGCCGGAAATGGCGTAGAGCCGCGGCTTGCCGTCCGACAGGTAGCCGCGGCTGAGGCTGGTGGCGCAGTGCCCGCCGAACTGCGGCGCGTAGATCTCGGGGTTGCGCATGAACACGTCGCGATTGGCCGCCGACGCGAAATACCACGGCACGCCGCCCCACTGGTATTCGTAGTCGGCCAGGCCCTGCACCGGCTCGGGCTCGGTGAAGTAGCTCACCGCATCATAGCCCTCGAGCGCGACGCCGGTCAGCGGGTCGGTGACGATGGCATCGACCAGCGCCGCAGCGCTTACCGGAAGGCTAAGAGCCAGCCACGCACTCACCCATAGCGCGACAAGAAGCCCGGTTATGGTTAAGTTTTGTTTACGCTTTTGCCGCATCATTGCCGCCATGAACGCCTAGCTTGAGATGACCTCAGGCAAGCCGGATGCGCCGAACCTAGCGTCGTCATGGTAAGTACCGCGTAAATGGCCTGCCGCTCGAACTAAGCCCCTCCGGAGTGCCCTCATGCTCGACCGCATGGTCTACCTCATTCTTGCCGCCTTCGTCGCCCTGACCGCGGCCACGCTGGTGCTGACCCCCACCTTCAGCCAGGCGCAGGAAGCCCAGCAGGGTTCGCTCACCGACACCTTCTCCGGCGACGAGCTGGTCGATACCGGCCACCAGTTCTTCGGCTCGGTGGCCCAGGGGCTCGCCTCGCTGGTCGAGCGCGCCGTCAGCCAGTTCGGCCTGCCCAACGCCTATATCCTGGGCGAGGAAGCGGGCGGCGCCATCTTCGCCGGCGCCCGTTACGGCGAGGGCACCATGTATACCCGCAACCAGGGCGAGCATCCGGTGTTCTGGCAGGGCCCGACCGTCGGCCTCGATTTCGGCGGCGACGGCAGCAAGGTCATGATGCTGGTCTACAACCTGAGCTCGGTCTCCGACGTCTATGGCCGCTATCCCGGCGTCGACGGCTCCGCCTACGTCATCGGCGGGCTCGGCATGACGGTGATCAAGTACGGCGACGTGGTGATGGTGCCGATCCGCTCCGGCGTCGGCGCGCGCCTCGGCGTCAATGTCGGCTACCTGAAGTTCACCCAGGAGCCGACCTGGAATCCCTTCTGAGCCGATCGGGCAAGGGCCGCGCTCGCGAGCTGCGGCGTTTCGACTGCAAACGATCTACGCTCATCGTGACCGCGTCCCCGTCTTCCGGTAAGGTTACGGCCCGACAGCGATAGCCGGGGGCGGCCATTGCTGCCAACGTAGCGGGCGCGAACACCCGGGACCGGGCAGTTGCCGGTGGCGGAGTTGAGTTATGGTCATTGAGAATATCATGTATTTCGTGCTCGGCCTGCTGGTGGCCGGGCTTGTGGCGCTGATCGTCATGCCCGCCGTCTGGCGTCGCGCCGTTCGCCTCACCAAGAAGCGCATCGAAGCGGCGACGCCCATGACCATGGCCGAGTTCCGCGCCGACAAGGACCAGCTCCGCGCCGAGTTCGCCCTCTCCACCCGCCGCCTCGAGATGAACGTCGAGGCGCTGCGCCGCCGCCTCTCCGACCAGCTCCGCGATATCAATCGCAAGAAGAACGAACTGGGCGGCATCAAGGGCGAGCGCGACAGCCACCTGCAGGTGGTGCGCGAACTCGAGGAGCGCGAAGCCGAAGCCCGCCGCCGCATTCTCGAACTGGAAAAGGAAGGCGCCGACCTCGCCCAGAAACTGCGCATGCGCGACCGGGAACTGGGCGAGAAATCCAGCCAGCTCGACGCCGCGCGCGAGACCCTGCGCGGCAGCGCGCCGCGCGCCTTCGCCATCGACGGCAAGGCGCTGAGCGGCAACTACAACGCCGATATCGACGAGCTGCTGCAATATCTCGAGGTCGAAAAGAAGCGCTCGGAATTCCTCGAGACGCAGAACCGCACCCTGATCGAGAGCCTCGAGAACTCCGACAAGAGCGCCGCCGAAGCGCGGGCCTCTGCCACCGAGTTCCGCGAGAAGCTGGCCAAGCGCGACGATGCGGTGAGCGACGCCCAGTCCGATCTCGCCGACGCCGAAGCCCGCATTGCCGATGCCGAAAGCCGCGTCTCGACGCTGCTCGCCGAGACCACCAGGCTGGTCGGCGACGGCGAGCAGAAGCGCGACATGCTGCTGGCGGAAAAACTCGGGCTGGAAGAAGAAATGGAAAAGCTCCGCGCCAAGGTGGCGGGCGTCGAAGGCACCGTGATGGCCGATTGGGACAGCGACCGCATCGAGCAGTCGCACCTGCGCGAGCGCCTCAACGACATCGCTTCCGATGTCAGCCGGCTGGTCTATGCGCTCGAAGGCAACGGCCCGATCGACGAGGAAGAAAGCCTCGCCGCCCGCATGCAGAAATTCGTCGACGCCGAAGAAGCCCAGGTCGCCCCGGTCCGCGGACCGAGGGCGAGGAAAGGCGGCGCCCCCGAGGGCCAAGCCGTCTCCGACCGGCTGAAGGCGCTGCGCGAACTGCAGGACGGGAACTGACGCCTAGTATACCGGCTCCGGCAGCTATTCGCTGACCACCGGCACTTCGCGGATCATCTCGCCCGACTTGCCGTCGAAGATGCGCACGCTGGTGATCGGACCGAGCCGGTAGGTGACGGTGATCCGGCCATCGGCCGCCACCGCCGAAACCACTTCGCCGCCGGCCGGGATCTTCAGCGCCGCGATCACGTAGTCGCCGCCTTTGCCGTCGCTCTGCGATGCGCGGTAGACAAGTGCGCCGCCGATGGCGATAAGGCCCACCACCAGTAGCCCCATCGACACCATGAAAGACCTGCGCGCCCGCTTGAGGACGGCCTTGGCTTCCGGCGTCAGCTCCGGGGTGGTTTCGGGTTTGTCTTGAGGATCGCTCATGCAGGATATTTCCGGCGAGGAACAGGAGTGGCAATTGCTGGTCGATGCCGCCGACGCCGGCAGCCGGCTGGATGCCGCACTCGCCCGTGCCGTACCGGTCTTCTCGCGCAACCGGATCAAGGACCTGATACTGGCCGGAAGCGTCACGATCAATGGGCGAGCTGTCACAGAGCCCAAATACAAGCTGCGCGACGGCGAGGAAGTCACGCTTGTGGCCCCCGAGCCGATCGAGGCGGAACCGACGCCGGAGAACATCCCGCTCAACATCCTCTATGAGGACGACCAGCTGATCGTCATCAACAAGCCGGTCGGCATGGTGGTCCATCCGGCGCCAGGCAACTATACCGGGACGCTGGTCAACGCCCTGCTCTACCATTGCGGCGACAGCCTCAAGGGCATTGGCGGGGTCAAGCGCCCAGGGATCGTCCACCGCCTCGACAAGGACACCTCGGGCGTCATGGTCGCCGCCAAGACCGAGCAGGCGCATAATCACCTTGCCGCGCAGTTCGCCGACCACGGCCGTACGGGGCCCCTCCACCGCGCCTACTTCGCCTGGTGCTGGGGCCGCACCCAGCAGGCCTCGGGCACGGTCGAGGCGCCGCTCGGCCGCGATCCGGCCAACCGGCTGAAGCAGGCGGTGCGCCAGGATGGTCGCGAGGCCATCACCCATTACTGGGTCGAGGCCCGTTTCGGCGATGACGGCTGGGACATCACCCGCATCCGCTGCGAGCTCGAAACCGGCAGGACCCACCAGATCCGCGTCCACATGGCCCATATCGGCCACCCGCTGGTTGCCGACATGGTCTACGGCTCCGGCTTCGCCACCAAGGTCAACCGGCTGCCCGATGCCGCGAGGACCGCCGTTGCGGCGCTCGGCCGCCAGGCGCTGCACGCCGCCGAGCTCGGCTTCGAGCACCCGGTGACCGGCGAGGAAATGCAGTTCGAAGCGCCACTGCCGCCCGACCTCGAAGCGCTCGAAGCGGCGATCGAACCGTTCGACCGGGCGTTCGCGCGGTAAGGCGTCTCGTTCGGGAACCAGGGTGCTGGTTGGGCGCCCCTATCTGGGATGGCATTGTGCCTGCCACCCCTCACCCGTCTCGGCCGTTGGCCGATCCACCCTCTCCCCGACGGGGAGAGGAATGGTGCCTCGCACTGGCGCCGGCGGATTCTTCTCCCCGTCGGGTCGCGGGACGAGGGCGTAGCCCTCGCCCGGAGGTGGCCCGAAGGGCCGGATGAGGGGTAAGCCACGATCGCCAAGAGACGATCGGCGACAACTCCGGATCATCGGTAAGCTCCGCCACGCGTCGCCATAGCCAAATGCCCGCCTGTAAGGTTCATGCAACCTTGGCGGCCTACCAACGTTCTCATGCAGGGTCGGTGGGTCTTATCAAGACCGAAATTCGACCTATATAGTTCTGACAGTCAGCCGTGTGCCGGACTGGACACGGCTGCGTATCTGCCCGTGACTGCGGGGGAAAGACGAGGGTGCATTATGGCCCAGACCAATCTGCCAATTCTTTCGGCTGAGGGTGGACTCAGCCGCTATCTCCAGGAAATCCGCAAGTTTCCGATGCTGGAGCCTGACGAGGAATATATGCTCGCCAAGCGCTACAAGGAGCATCAGGATCCGGGCGCTGCCCAGAAGCTCATCACCTCGCATCTGCGTCTCGTGGCCAAGATCGCCATGGGCTATCGCGGCTACGGCTTGCCCATCTCCGAGGTCATCTCGGAAGGCAATGTCGGCCTGATGCATGCGGTCAAGCGCTTCGAGCCGGAAAAGGGCTTCCGCCTCGCGACCTACGCGATGTGGTGGATCCGCGCCGCCATTCAGGAATACGTGCTGCGCTCGTGGTCGCTGGTGAAGATCGGCACCACCGCGGCGCAGAAGCGGCTGTTCTTCAACCTGCGCAAGATCAAGGGGCAGATCGCCGCCCTCGATGACGGCAACCTCCACCCCGACCAGATCAAGCAGATCGCGACGACGCTGCACGTCACCGAAAGCGACGTGGTGTCGATGAACCAGCGCCTCTCGGGCGATGCGTCGCTCAACGCCCCGATGCGCGCCGACGAAGGCGCCTCGGAATGGCAGGATTGGCTGGTCGACGATACCCCGGACCAGGAGACCACCCTCGGCGAGACCGAGGAATTCTCCGAGCGCATGGGCCTGCTCACCAACGCGATGGGCGATCTCAACGAGCGCGAGAAGGCGATCTTCCAGGCCCGCCGCCTGCGCGACGAGCCGGCGACGCTCGAAGAGCTGGCGCAGGAATACAATGTCAGCCGCGAGCGTATCCGGCAGATCGAGGTCCGCGCTTTCGAAAAAGTGCAGGAAGCCGTGCAGAAGGCAGCTCACGCCAAGTCGCGCGAAGCCAGCCTCTGATCGCTTCGATCGAATGAGAAAGGGCCGCCCGGTGGGCGGCCCTTTTCGTTGCCAGAATGGCATCCCACACTCGGTGTCATCTCGGCGTCGGTCGGGATTCATCCTGAGGTGCATCGGCTCAAGCGCCCCCTCTCCCTTTGGGGGAGAGGGTCGGGGTGAGGGGGCCTTGCCGCAAACACCGAGCGCCAGAAAGGCCCCCTCACCCGGCCCTTCGGGCCGACCTCTCCCCCAAAGGGAGAGGTGTCGAGGGGACGACCTTTGAAACTCATCACCCGTTCTGCGGCGGGCCGATCACCGGCACCACTCCGGGGCCCGGTTGCTGCGCCCAGGCGAACTCGCCCTTGCCCCATTTGGCGAAGCGGGCCAGCAGCGCGTCCCGGGCGCGCGTCCCGGCACCGGTCGAGCTCTTCTTGTTCTCGCGGATCAGGTAGGCGAAGGCGAGCCGTTCGCCATCGCGCTCGGCCCAGCCGACAAACCAGCCGGTCTGCCGCCGCGAGTTGAACGTGCCGTCGGCATTGCGCTCGTAATAGGTGCCGGTCTTGCCCGAGACGGTCCATTTGCCGGCCTTGAAGGTCGGCATGATCGCCACCACCGCGGCCTGCGCCGCCGCCGAGGCCGGCAGTTCGCCCGCCAGCATGTGCTGCACGAAGCGCACCTGCTCCGCCGGAGTGATCAGCAGCGACGAGTTGATCCACGACCGGGTGAGGCTGTTATCCTTGCCCGGATCGCCGGAAATGTCGGCATTGCCGTACTCGAAATCGGCGACGTATTTGCCGAACCGCTCGGCGCCCATCGTCGCCACCAGCACCCGCGAGTACCACAGCACGGAATCGCGCAGCCAGGTGGTGGGCGTGGTGGTGACCCGCCAGTCGGGCCGATCGGCCTTGTACTCGGTCTTGTACGGCCAGGCGGGCTCGTCCGCGCCGGTCAGGATCCCGGCATCGAACCCCATCACCGCCAGCGGCACCTTGAAGGTCGAGGCGGGCGAGGTCGGGGTGTCGCAGCCGCCGCCCTCCTGCAACCGCACCGCGCCGCTTGTCGCGTCAACGATCAGCGTACACACCACTTCCGCCCGGCTCGCGGACACCGCCGCAAGGCTCAGCAATACTGCTGCAATCAGAACTTTCACGAATGGCCCCAAGCTCTTAAAGACCGGGGGAATGGACGCTGATCTTGGCGGAATTTCGCCAGAGCGCCGACAAAGTGCCGGATGTGATCAGCGCTTTTCGAGCAGCAGTTTGGCGATCAGCTGCGCCAGGTATTTGCGCGGCAGGATCAGCAGGTATGGGGCGTGCACGCCCTCCTCCGGCACGATGCGGAACGGCCCGGTCAGCGCCTCGTTCGAGGTGCCGGTCCGCACCCCAGGCGCCAGCTTCACCGCATCGAGCGGGTATTTCAGCCCTTCGGAGGTCCAGAACGTCACCGGTGCCAGCGGGTGGATCGAAACCCGCTCCCCCGGATCGACCGAGAACGAGAACGCCCGGGTCAGCGGCAGCGCCACGTCCTCTTCGTCGACCAGCACGATCTTGCGCTTCTGTGCGTACTTGGTCACCGCATCGAGCGCCGCCAGCGTGTGGTCGAAGCGGCGCCCGGTCATGCCGAGCGCCACCGTCACCGGCGCGCGGGTGGAGTAGAGCGCCTTCTCGAAATCGGTGGTTTCCTGCTCGCTGATCTGCATCAGCCGGGTCTTGCCCAGCCACGAGTGCGGGTTCTTCAGCGAATCGAAATCGCCGATGATCAGCTCGGGTTTCAGCCCCGCTTCGACGATCTGGTCGGCGCCGCCATCCGCCCCGACCAGGTGCCCGCCCGAGGCATACAGCTCGCGCAGGAGGTCGAAATCGACCGTCCCGCCGCCAACGATGACCATGAGGTCGTCAAAGACCGCAACGGAAGTCTGGGGGGCACGCGCTTGCACGGAGGGAAAACTCTGTCTATCTGTCAGCTGTCTCGCTGGGGTGTTCCGGATCTTCCGGAGCTGAGAGTTACCCATTGAACCTGAACCAGGTCATGCTGGCGGAGGAAGTTCGAGATGGCAAGGGCGCTGAAGCGCCCGATCCATTGACGTCCCCTTCAATCACATGGCCGCAACCGAAGGGAACGACTATGCGCACGTTCGCACGCTTCGCGTTGGCGGCAGTCATCTGCGCCACCGCCTTGCCTGTCCTCGCCGAGGACAAGCCCACGCTCAACATCTACACCTATGACAGCTTCGCCGCGGAATGGGGCCCCGGCCCGGCCCTGAAGGCCGGGTTCGAGAAGACCTGCGGCTGCACGGTGCAGTTCACCACCTCCGAGGATGCCATCTCGACGCTGCGCAAGGTGCAGCTCGAAGGCGCCTCGACCAAGGCCGACCTGGTCGTCGGCCTCGACACCGCCACCTCCGGCGAAGCCCGCGCCACCGGGCTGTTCGCGCCGCATGGCCTGACCCTCGAGGGTCTGTCCCTGCCGTGGAGCGACGCCGAGTTCGTGCCGTTCGACTATGGCTACTTCGCCTTCGTCTACAACAAGGAGAAGACGCCGAACCCGCCGACCTCGTTCGAGGAGCTCATAGCGCTGCCCGCGAGCTTCAAGATCGTCATCGAGGATCCGCGGTCGTCGACGCCCGGGCTCGGCAATGTCCTGTGGGTCGAGGCCGCCTATGGCGACCGCGCCCCCGAAATCTGGAAGGGCCTGAAGCCGCATATCCTCACCATGACGCGCGGCTGGTCGGAAGCCTATGGCCTGTTCCTCGATGGCCAGGCCGACATGGTGCTGAGCTACACTACCTCGCCCGCCTATCACGCCGTCGCCGAGAACGACGACAAATACGCCTATGCGCCGTTCACCGAAGGCTTCGTGCCGCAGGTCGAAGTCGCAGGGCTGCTGAAGACCGCCAAACAGGTGGAGCTCGGCAAGGCCTTCCTCGCCTATCTCGTCACCCCCGAGGCGCAGAAAGTGATCCCGACCACCAACTGGATGTATCCGGTGATCGACATCGGCGATGCCCTGCCCGCCGCCTTCGGCAAACCGCCCGAGAAGGTGCTGCCGATCGACGAAGCCGAGCTTGCCGCCAACGGCCGGGCCTGGGTGGATGCTGCTCTCGCCGCGCTCCAGTAACCTGGTGCTGCCGCACCGGCCGCTCCGGCTGCTGGCCGGGGCGGCCATTGCTGCCGCCATCGCCGCCCTGGTGGCGCTGGTGCTGCTGGCGATCCTCGCCACCGCGGCGGGCGAACCATCGCGCCAGTCGAGGGTGGATGTCTGGCACCTGGTCGTCATGACCAGCATCCAGGCGGGCCTCACCACCATCCTGTCGCTGCTCGTCGGCACGGCTTTGGCCTGGGCGCTGAACCGGCTGCGCTTTCCCGGCCGCGATCTCGTAGTCGGCCTGTTCGCTTCGGCCATCGTCACTCCCGGGCTGATCGTCGCCTTCGGGCTGCTGGCTGTGTGGGGCCGCGCCGGCTGGATCAACCAGGCGGCGCTCGCCCTGACCGGCCATCCCTTCGAAGTGCCGCTGTTCGGGCTCGCCGGCATCCTCGCCGCGCACGTGATCCTTGATGCCTCGTTTGCCGCCCGCATCCTCCTGGCACGGCTCGACTCCATCCCCGAAAAGCGCCTGAAGACCGGCCAGAGCCTGGGGCTCGGCGCCTGGCAGCGCTTCACGGTGATCGACTGGCCGATGCTGCGCACCACCTTGCCCGGTCTCGCCGCCATCATTTTCCTGCTTGCCTTCACCAGCTTTCCGATCGTGCTGCTGCTCGGCGGCGGTCCGGCCAACCAGACGCTGGAAGTGGCGATCTACGCCGCGGTGCGGCTGGATTTCGACCTCAACGGCGCCGTCACCCTGGCGCTGGTGCAGATCGGCATCTGCTCGGCCGTCATCCTCGCCGCCTCCGCTTTCGCCCCGATCTCCGCCAGCACCGGCGGCTCGACCCCGCCGCGCTGGCGCGACGGCGCCGTGGCGCGGATCGCCCAGTGGGTCGTGCTGGCATTCGGCATTGTCGGCTTCGCGCTGCCGCTGCTCGCCATCCTCATCGACGGCATCGGCCCAGGCATCCTCGATGTGGCGAGTCGCGAGAGTTTCTGGAAAGCCCTCGGCACCAGCCTGGCGCTCGGCTCGGGTTCCGCCATCCTGACGCTTCTGTTGGCGCTCGGCATCGGCATGGGCCGCGCCGCCTCGGGCCGCCCGCTGCTGCGCATCGGCATCGGCGCCCCGGCCTATGCCTATCTCGCGGTGCCCGCCGTGGTGCTGTCGCTGGGTGCCTTCCTGCTGGTGCGCAATGCCGGCTTGCTGCCCGAGACTGCGGGGCCGGTGGTGGTGCTGCTCGCCAATGGCTTGCTGTCGCTGCCCTTCGCGCTGGCGACACTGGCGCCGCCGCTCGATGCCATCGCCGAGCGCCGCGGCCGGCTGATCCGCTCGCTCGGGCTCGGCGGCTGGCGGCAGTTCATGGCCGTCGAGTGGCCGCTGATCGGTCGCGAGGCCGGCGTCGTCCTGGCGCTGAGCTTCTGCTTCTCGCTGGGCGATCTGGGCGTCATCGCCCTGTTCGGCACCGAGGACTTCACCACCCTGCCATTGCTGATGTACCGGGCGCTCGGGGCCTATCGCAGCAACGACGCTGCGGCGATCGCGGCGCTGATGCTGGTCATCACCATCGCCGCCTTCGTGCTGCTGCCAAAACTGGTTGGAAAGCTCACCGATGCTCGAAGCTGAACATTTGCGCTTCACCCACCCCGGCGCCACCAGGCATTTCGACCTGAGCTTTGCGGCGCGGCCGGGCGAAATCACCGCCGTCAGCGGTCAATCCGGCGCCGGCAAGTCGACCCTGCTCGACCTGATCGCCGGCTTCCTCCAGCCGCAGAGCGGCCGGCTGGCGCTGGATGGCCGCGACCTGCTGCCGCTGCCTCCCGAGCAGCGGCCGATCTCCATCCTGTTCCAGTCCGAAACCCTGTTCGAGCATCTGAGCGCCCAGCAGAACCTCGCGCTCGGGCTGCCGCGCGGCGCCACCGAGCAGCAATCGAAGATCGCGGCGGCGCTCAACGAGGTCGGGCTGCCGGGCGTGCTGCGACAGCGCGCCGACACGCTGTCGGGCGGCGAGAAGCAGCGCGTGGCCCTGGCCCGCACCCTGCTGCGCGACCGGCCGGTGCTGCTGCTGGACGAGCCGTTCTCGGCGCTCGACGACGAGACCCGCGGCACCATCCGGACCCTGGTGAAATCGCTCACCGAGCGGCACGGCTGGATCACCATGCTGGTGAGCCACCATGCCGACGACGTCGAAGCACTGGCCGCGCGACGCTACCAGCTGCGCGACGGCATGCTGTTCGAGAGCTAACCGGCTCCCCTATCCTCTCAGGCAAGAAATTGAGGGGTCTCCCGCGCCCGCATCAGCGAGATGCTCAAGCAGGCCGGACCGGAGCTACACTGGCGCTCCGATTCTCCCGGAAGCCACGTCATGTCCGAAGCCAACCCCGCCCGCTCCGCCGAGGGGCGGCAGATGTTCGAGAACCTCCGGCGCGCCGTGCGGCTGAGCGCCCGGTTGAGCGAGATCGGCTTCGACGACCTCGCGGCACTGCGAGCCGCCTTCAGCGAGCTGATCGGCAGCCCGCTGGACGACCGCTTCATGATCATCCCGCCCTTCTCGACCGATTGCGGCCTCAACACCACCATCGGCAGCAACGTCTTCATCAACCAGGGCTGCCACTTCATGGACCTGGGTGGCATCCGGATCGGCGACGACGTGATGATCGGGCCGAAGGTGAACCTCGTTTCAGCCGGTCACCCCACCGACCCGCGAGAGCGCCGCAACGGCATCGTCAAGCGGCCCATCGTCATCGGCAACAATGTCTGGATCGGCGCCGCCGCCACCATCCTGCCCGGCGTCACCATCGGCGACAACGCCGTGGTCGCAGCCGGCGCGGTGGTCAGCCGCGACGTGCCGGCCAGCACCATCGCGGCGGGCGTTCCGGCGCGGGTGCTGAAGCGGCTTTAGAACAGATGGCGAGAGGGGTCAGTGGATCACCGGCTGCGCCACAACATCCCCTCGCCCCTTTGGGGAGAGGGTCAGGGTGAGGGGTAGCCAAGCACACTGGGTGCGCAGCTCACCGCCAGTGCGTCCCCGTAAAGCAAAACGCCCGAGCCAAAGCCCAGGCGTTTCCTAATCTTTTGCCGCGATCAGTTGGCCTGCGCCGCGACCGACTTGGTCCACTCGCCCACCACTTCAGTGAACATCGTCTCTGCCGCGGCATCCTTTTCGAGGGTGATGATGGCGCGCTTGCCGGTGGCATAGATCAGCGCCAGGTCCATCCACTTGCGCGAGATCAGCAGGCTGCTGTTGGCGGCGATGTCCGACGGCGACGCGCTGAGCGCGAACAGGAAGGAGTTGCCGACCACGCGAGCCGAGGCGCCGACCAGCGGGGTGCCCTGCACCAGCTCTTCGTTCTTCAGCAACACACCCGGCAGCCCGGCGATCGAGCCGCCGATAAAGCTGTCGGTCACCCGGAAATTGACTTCCATCAGGTGGCTTGCCGGCAGGCTCGCATCGGAGTTCTTGCGGATCAGCACATCGACGGCCAGGTTGCGCGCCGGGATATTGGCCTTGCCGATCAGCGTCGGCAGGCCCATCTCGTCGGTCCCCTTGCTCCACTCGACCGTGCCGGAGAACGGCACGGCGCCGGTGGTGCCGCTGTCCGAAGCCTCGAGCAGCAGCGACTGGCTGCCGGGGAGGCTGGCCGGATCGACCGAAGCCGCCGCCTGCGTCGCGTCGGTCGCGGTCGCCGGCTGGTCGGTGGTGAGGCGTTCTTCCGGTGCGGCAGGAACCAGCCGGCTCAACGCCGCCGGAGCTTCCGCAGTGGTCTCGGCGCCGAGGCGATCCTCGGTGGCCAGCACGGCGGCCGGTGTGTCGCTCTCGGCCGGGGTGGCGGTGTTGCCAGGGCCGGTTGCCGGCGTCTCGGTGGTGGCGGTTGCCGGCGCCGCGGCGGGTGTCGCCGTCGCCTGCTGGGTGGTGGCCGGGCCACGCCCGAACATCTGGTCGAGATCGATGAAGCCCTCGCGCCAAGCCCAGAAGCCGGCGCCGCCGGCGCCGACCAGCAGCACCGCGAACACGATCAGGAAGATCGTCACGGCGCCGAGGCCGCGACGCTCATCTTCGGCGCGGGCGCGCGGGAAACTAGGTTCCGCATCGCGCTGCTTCTTGCCGCGCGGCTCGCGCGCGTCACGGGCAAAGGCGCTGGCCTTGGCGGCCTTGCCTTCGCGCTGCGGGCGCGCATCGGCCTTCAGCATCGACGGCGCAAAACCATTCTGGCGGGGCGGCTGTTCGTCGGCCTCGTCTTCCTCGAAGGCGCTGTAGGGCACCCCGTTGCCGATCGGCTCTTCGAACTCGGCATCGCCGCGCGCCTCGCGGTCGAGCGTCGCGATGGCGCGATCGATCGCCCCTTGCGGGTCGGCCGGGGCTTCCACTTCGACCTCGCGCACCGCCGACATGGCGGCAGCGATCGGCGGCTCGTTGAACAGCGCCACCGGCTCGGAAATCTGGCGGGCGGCAGCCTGGCCGTTGCGGCCGGTCGACTCGAGGCGCGGCGCGCTCAGTTCGCGGCGCGGCTCGAGCACCGGACCGCGGGCGGCGCCGGCGATCGGCGCGCCGAACGCGGCATTGCCGGTACGGCTCTTGGCGGCCTCGGCGCGCGCCACGATCGAGGGCAGCGGCGAACGGGCGGCAGGCGACTTGGCCGGCAACGGCGAACGGACCGGCGCCTGCTGCACCTCGCCCTCGTCCTCAGCCTCGTCGGACGGCACGGGCGCCGCGAGCTGCGCCGGCTGGCGCTGCGTCGAGGGCACCAGCTTGGGCACCGGCTTGCCCATCGGCTTGGCATCGGGGCGGACGATCGAGCGCGAGCGGTCCGATCCCTCGGTCTGCTCGGCATTGGCGGCGGCGATGATCTCTTCGATCGAACCACCCGGCGGCAGCGGCCGCGGCGGCTCCTTGCCGTTCTGCGGCACGGGCTTGGCCACCGGCTTGGCGACGGCAGCCGGGGCCTTCTTGGCCGGCGGCTCGAAATAGACCGGCGGCGGCGGCGGATTGTCTTCCTTGCCCGAGCCCAGCCCGGCGATCACCGCCTCGCTGGCTTCCTGCTCGACCTGGCGGATGCAATCCTCGAGCTGCAGGCGGTGGGCGGTGATGTCGCGAGCGGCCAGCGGCGGATTGATGGCGCGCAACTGGCCCACGAGAGCGGCGCGCGCCTTCTCGTAGACCGCGCGTCGCGCAGCGCCGTTATTCTCCGGCAGAGCTTCTACCGCCCTACGTAACAGCTCTTTGTAGTCCGCCATCGGCTAAACGACATCCGTAATTTTAGGGGCCTGTTCTATCGAAAAAAACTCAATCTTGGAACGGGTCCTGAACCAGTATGGTGTCCAGCCTTTCCGGGCTGGTGGAGAGCATGGCAACCGGAGCCCCGATCAGCTCTTCGATGTATCTGACGTACTTTACCGCCTGTGCCGGGAGTTCAGACCAGCTTCTCGCCCCTGCCGTCGTCTCCGACCACCCCTCGAGGGTCTCGTAGATCGGCTTAACAGCAGCTTGTGCTCCCATTGAGGCAGGCAAGTAGTCAATTTTTTGACCATTGAGCTCGTAGCCCACACACACTTTGAGCTCTTTGAGGCCGTCAAGAACATCCAGTTTCGTCAGGGCAATGCCGTTTATCCCCGAAGTTCTTACCGTCTGGCGCACCAGCACCGCGTCAAACCAGCCGCAGCGGCGCGGCCGGCCGGTATTGACGCCCACTTCGCGGCCCACGCTCGACAGGTGCCTGCCGATCTCGTCATCGAGCTCGCACGGGAACGGCCCCTCGCCGACGCGGGTGGTATAGGCCTTGGTGATCCCCAGCACATAGCCGATCGCCGTCGGCCCGAGGCCCGAGCCGGCCGAGGCCTGGCCGGCCACGGTGTTGGACGAGGTGACGAACGGATAGGTGCCGTGATCGTTGTCGAGCAGCGCCCCCTGCGCCCCCTCGAACAGGATGCGCGCGCCGGCGCGGCGCTTCTCGTCGAGCAGCCGCCAGACCTGGTCGACATAGGGCAGGATCTTGCCGGCCACCTCGGTCAGCTCGTTGTAGAGCGACTCGGCGGAAAGCTCGGTCAGCCCCATGCCGCGGCGCAGCGCATTGTGGTGCGCCAGCAGCCGCTCGATCTTGGGCATCAGCGTCTCGGGCTCGGCGAGGTCGCATACCCGGATGGCGCGCCGGCCGACCTTGTCCTCATAGGCCGGGCCGATGCCGCGGCGGGTGGTGCCGATCTTCAGGCCGGAATTGCCGCTCTCGCGAATGGCATCGAGCTCACGGTGGAGGCTGAGGATCAGCGGCGCATTATCAGCGATCTTCAGCACTTCGGGGGTGACCTCGATGCCCTGGGCACCGATCTTTTCCACCTCGGCGACGAAGTGGTGCGGATCGACCACCACGCCGTTGCCGATCACGCTCAGCTTGCCGCGCACCACGCCCGAAGGCAGCAGCGCCAGCTTGTAGCTGGTGCCATCGATGACCAGCGTATGACCGGCATTGTGACCGCCCTGGTAGCGCACCACCACATCGGCGCGCTCCGACAGCCAGTCGACGATCTTGCCCTTGCCCTCGTCACCCCACTGGCTGCCGACGACGATCACGTTTGCCATGCGCTTATTGCCCCTCAGGAAGCGGCAGCCCGGCCGGGCGTGCTGCCGGCGGACCGCAAAGATCAGTTTCGTTTCGCTGCAAGCTGACCCGCGCGGCTTCCGGCAAGGAAGTCCGAGGTAGTTGCGGATGTCCTTTAGAGCAGTCCTTCTCAGATGACAAATCCCGTCGCGTCGCACCCTTGGGCGCCGCGCATCGGGAACCGATCGACCAGGCACGGTCTGGCCCTAGCAAACGCGCCTGGTCACACCCATGTTACCGCAACCCAGCGCGCCAACACGAGAACTTGAGGACTGCAATATGCCCCTCTCGACTGCCGCGAACACTTTCCGCCTGCCCGCCGGTTCTGCCGGCCGGGTGATCACTGCAACTGATTCCGACTACGACAAGGCCCGTACCGTCATGTATGGCGGCCACGACAAACGGCCCGCACAGATCGTCCGCGTCGCCGATGCCGCCGATACTGTTACCGCCATCGCCTATGCGCGCGACAACCGGCTCGAACTGGCGGTGCGCAGCGGCGGCCATAGCGCCGCCGGTCATTCCACCACCCATGGCGGCCTCGTCATCGATGTCCGCGATCTCAAGGGCATCGACATCGACGCCGCCAACCGCACCGTGTGGGTCGGCGCCGGCGTCACGGCCGGGGCGCTGACCGAGGCCCTCGCCCCGCACCAGCTGATCGTCGGCTTCGGCGATGCCGGCACCGTCGGCGTCAGCGGCATCACCCTGGGTGGCGGCGTCGGCTACCTGGCGAGAAAGCACGGCCTGTCGATCGACTCCCTGCTCGCCGTCGAACTGGTCACCGCCGATGGCCGGCAATTGCTGGCCGACGAGGCCAACCATCCCGAACTGTTCTGGGCCCTGCGTGGCGGCGGCGGCAATTTCGGCGTCGTCACCAGGCTGAAGTTCCGGCTCCACCCGCTTCCCGCCTTCACCGGCGGCATGCTGGTGCTGCCGGCGACGCCCAAGACCATTGCCGGCTTCGTCGCCGCCGCCAAGGCGGCGCCCGAGGAGCTGTCGGGCATCGCCAACGTCATGCCGGCGCCGCCCATGCCGTTCCTGCCGGCCGAACAGCACGGCAAGCTGGTGATTCTCGCCATGCTGGCCTTCGCCGGTGCGCCGGAGGCGGCCGAGGCGGCGCTGGCGCCGTTCCGGGCGCTCGGCACCCCGCTGGCCGATTTCGTCAAGCCCGGTCCCTATGCCGGCATGTATCCGCCCGAGGACCCCGACTATCACCCCACTGCCGCGGCGCTGAACCTTTTGGTCGAGCGGATCGGCACGCCGGAAGCCGAAACCATCCTCGGCTATCTCGATGAGTCCGATGCCGGCATGCGCGTCTGCCAGATCCGCGTGCTTGGCGGTGCGGTGAGCCGCGTCTCCCCGTCGGCCACCGCCTACGCCCACCGCAAGAGCCCGATCATGATCAATGTCGCGGCGTTCTACGAGGGCGAGGCGGACAAGCCCGACAAGGAGGCCTGGGTCGCCGACTTCGCCCAGGCCCTCAACCAGGGCGACGAGGGCGCCTATGTCAACTTCGTCGCCGACGAGGGCCCCGCCCGCATCCGCGCCGCCTATCCCGGCGACACCTGGGACCGGCTGCGACAGGTGAAACGGGCCTACGACCCCGAAAACCTGTTCCGGCTCAACCAGAACATCCCGCCGGCCTGAGGCGGTTGCGCCGGCCTCCCCTAGATCCTCCCCCGCGTGGCGGGGGAGGGGGACCGCCCGAAGGGTGGGGGAGGGGGCGGCCAGACTCTCCGGCCTGGGCTCCCCCCCCCCCCCCCCCCCCCGCCCCCCCCCCCCCCCCCCCCCCGCGCGGGGGCCCCCCGGCGCCCCCCCCCCCCCCCCTCCCTCTCCCCCCCCCCGCCTGGGCGTCACTCTGCCGTTCAAATCGCCACGCCTAGACGCCGCGCTCTCAACGCAACCTCAGCGAGTTCAAGGGAATGGACAAACGCTTTCCGCTCGAAGACCAGATCGACATGCTGGCCTCGAGCCTGCGCGGCCGGGTGATTTCGGCGCGTGATACGACTTACGACGAGGCGCGCACCGTCGCCCTCGGCAATTTCGACCGGCGCCCGGCGGCGGTGATCCGTGTCGCCAACGTTGCGGACGTGGCGGCAGTGATCAACTTCGCCCGCGCCACCGATCTCGAACTGGCCGTCCGCAGCGGCGGCCACAGCGTCGGCGGCCACAGCGGCACCGAGGGCGGGCTGGTGATCGACCTGCGCGACCTGAACGGCATCGAGATCGACCATGCGGCCAGCACCGTGTGGGCCGGCACCGGGCTCACCTCGGGCGAGGTGACCCGCGCCGTCGAGCAGCACGGGCTGATCGTCGGCTTCGGCGATTCCGGCACGGTGGGCATCGGTGGCCTGACGCTGGGCGGCGGGGTCGGCTACATGGTGCGCAAGCACGGCCTCACCATCGACTCCCTGCTTGCCGCCGAAGTGGTGACCGCCGCCGGTGACATCCTCGTCGTCGATGCGGCCAACCACCCCGACCTGTTCTGGGCGCTGCGCGGCGGCGGCGGCAATTTCGGCGTGGTCACCCGCCTGAAGTTCAAGCTCAACCCGCTGCCCGCCTTCGTCGGTGGCCCGCTGGTGCTGCCCGCCACGGCGGAGAACATCGCGCAGTTCGCCGCCCTGGCCGACGCTGCGCCCGAAGCGCTGTCGACCATCGCCATGGTGATGCCGATCCCGCCGGTGCCGTTCGTGCCGGCCGAGTTCCACGGCTCGCTGGCGCTGATCGGCATGATGGCCTTTTCCGGTCCGCCCGACGCCGCGACCGCGGCCCTGGCGCCGTTCCGCGCCATCGCCACCCCGATCGCCGACCTGGTCGGCCCGGCGCCCTACTCCGCCATGTACGCCATGGACCCGCCGCCCGAAGTGCGCCCGGCCGTCTCGTGCCGCTCGCGCTTCGTCGACAAGGTCAGCGTCGAGACCGCGGCAAAGCTGCTGGCAGCGCTCGAAGCCTGCCCCTCGCCGATGAAGATGGGCCAGATCCGGGTGCTCGGCGGCGCCTTCTCGCGCGTCGCCACCGACGCCACCGCCTTCGCGCACCGCCACGGCAAGGTCATGCTCGGCTTTCTCGCCATGTATGAAGGCGGCGCCGACGTTACCGCGCAGTTCGACCGCTGGGCCACCGGCGCCATCGACAGCGTCAGCGAGAAAAACGCCGTGGCCTATGTCAACTTCCTCGGCCTCGAGGGCGGCGAGGGCCTGCGCGCCGCGTATCCCGGCTCGACCTGGGATCGGCTGCGCCAGATCAAGGCCAAGTACGATCCGGAGAACCTGTTCCGGCTCAACCAGAACATCCCTCCGGCCGCCTGACGGGCTGGCGCGACGCATCGGCTGCGAATAAGTTCGCGCCTCCTTCGGCCGCCATCCCCTGTGGATGGCGGCCGATGTCCGAACCACACGGCCCCGATGACCAACTCCCCTGCCGCGACCGGCAACCGCGCGTTCCACGCCCTGCTGGATCGCCCCTACCTGATCCTCATCCTCACCACGCTGTTCTGGGGCGGCAACGTCGTCGCCGGCAAGCTCGCCGTCGGCCATATCGATGCCCATTCGCTGATGATCCTGCGCTGGACCGGCGCGCTGCTGCTCGTCCTGCCCTTCGCCATCGGGCCGCTGAAGCGCGATTGGCCGGTGATCCGGGCCAGATGGTGGCTCTATCTGTTCTACGGCGCCGTCGGCTTCGCCACGTTCAACGTGCTGGTCTATGTCGCCGCCTATTACACTTCGGGGGTCAACACCTCGCTCGAGCAGGTAGCGGTCAACATCTTCGTCATCATCCTCAATTTCGCGCTGTTCCGCACCCGGGTGCGCGGCCTGCAACTGCTGGGCGTCGTGATCACCATCCTCGGCGTCGCCATCATCGCCACGCATGGCGACCTCAGCCGCATCCTGACGCTGGAAGTGAACCTCGGCGACCTGCTCGTCATCCTCGCCTGCTTCGCTTACGCCATCTATTCGATCGCGCTGCGCTGGCGCCCATCGACGCACTGGACCAGCTTTCTCGTCGCCACCTGCACGGGCGCCATCGTCGCCTCGTTCGCCTACCAGGCAACGCTCGGCAACGGCACCGCGAACCTTCCCGCCAACCTTGCCGCCATCGACATGCAGGGCTGGCTGATCGCCGCCTACACGGTGATCTTCCCCTCGGTGATCTCGCAGCTGCTCTATGTCCGCGGCGTCGAGCTGATCGGCTCCAACCGCGCCAGCCTGTTCGTCAACCTGATCCCGCTATTCGGCACCGTCGGCTCGGTGATCGTCCTGGGCGAAGCGCTGCAGCTCTTCCATGTCATCGCCGCGATCCTCGTGGCAGCCGGCCTGGTGCTGGCGGAATACTCGGCGCGGCGCGCATGAGCGGCATCCTGCTCCGCCCGGCGACGCCGGCCGACTACGACGCCATCGCCGCCATCTGGCACCGGAGCGCCGGCCTGCCCGGCGTCGGCCCGGTGCGTCTGCCGAGCCTCGAACAGCTGCGGGCACGGATAGACGTCGAGATCGAAGCCGGCTGGCTGGTGACGGTGGCCGTAGCCGGCGAGGAGATCATCGGCTTTCTCGCCCTCAAGCCGGAAGCCGCCATCCTCGACCAGCTGTTCATGCATCCTGACGCACGTGGGCTTGGGCTGGGCCTTCTCCTGCTCGATGAAGCCAAGGCGCAGCTGCCTGATGGCTTCACCCTGTTCACCCGCACCGGCAACACGCCGGCCCGCCGCTTCTATGAAAAGCACGGGCTCAGTCACCTGCGCGACGAGCTGCACCCGGTCTTCGGCGATCCGATCGTCTGGTATGGGTGGAAGCAGGGGTAGCCGTCACGGCGCGTGGGGCTCCCCCACCCAGGGTAGGGGTGGGCCGCAAACTGGGTGTGGCGGCGGCGTTCTTCCGTCCTGATCCCTCCCACCCCACCGGCGTCATCCCCGCGCAGGCGGGGACCCGGTGCGATCTCTCCGCGGCCACTGGCGATGCAGCATCCCATTAGGTTCCCGCCTTCGCGGGAATGACGCCGGAGCGAGTTGCAGGCTCGTGGTGCATTTCCCCTACCCCATCGCCGCCAGCAGCGCCGCCGTCTCGGCATCCGCCGGCAGGAACGCCTCGATCACCAGCTCGCTGAGCGTGATCTCGGTCGGGGTGCCGAAGACCGTGGTGGTGGAGATGAAGCTGGCCACGCCGCCGCGCAGTTGCAGCTTCAGCGGCACGAAAACGCCGCCATGCTCGTCGCGCCCCTCGTGGCCGGGGGCGATGCCGGTCAGCTCACGAAGCTCGGTCATCAGATCGGCAATCTCCGGATCGCCGCTTGCTTCCAGCTGGGCGCTGAGACGCCGCAGGATGTCGCGCGACCATTCCTCGAAGTTGAGGATCAGCGGCGCGATGCCCTTTGGATGGAGGCTGGCGCGCAGCACGTTGACCGGCGGCTTCAGCAACTCCGCGTCCGCGACTGCCGCAAACAGCGGCATCGTCGCGTCGTTGCTGGCGACGAGGTTCCAGCGCCGGTCGACGGCCACCGCCGGGTAGGGCTCGTACGCCTTCAGCACGCGCCCGACCGCGGCGCGCGCCGCTTCCATGTCCGGATGGTCCAGCCGGCGCTCCTGGTAGACCGGGGCATAACCCGCCGCCAGCAGCATCAGGTTGCGGATCCGCAGCGGCACCCCCAGCCCCGCGGCGATGCGCAGCACCACCTCGCGGCTCGGGATCGAGCGCCCGCTTTCGATGAAGCTCAGGTGCTTCTGGCTGAGCTCGATCTCCAGCGCCAGGGAGAGCTGGCTGAAGCGCCGGTGCTGGCGCCAGTCGCGGATATAGTCGCCGATGGAACGGTCGGAAGCCGTGGCTTGTGCGTGTGTCATGGCGAGGACCCTACCCGCTCCCGTCGCCGGTTCAATTACCTCTGCGTTAGTTGAGACGAGGAAGCGGGAGGTAGAAATGTGTCGCCGTCACAAACGAAACCCCGACGGAGAAACCGAAATGACCCTCATCCGCTTTGCCCTCGTTGCCGATGCCGCCGCGACTGCCGCCACCGGCGTACTGCTTGCCGTGGGCGGCAGCCTGCTGGCCGATCTCACCGGCCTGCCGGCCAGCGCCACCCTGCCGCTCGGCCTGTTCCTCATCGTCTACGCCGCCTTTGTCGGCTGGGTCGGCATGCAGCGGGAGACGTCGCGCGGCGCCACCATGCTGATCGTCCTCATCAATGCCGCCTGGGTCGTCGGCAGCGTCATCGTGCTGCTGGCCGGCACCTGGGCGCTGACCCTGCTCGGCGTTGCCTTCGTCATCGCCCAGGCCCTCGCCGTGGCAGCGCTCGCCGCCTTGCAATGGGTCGGCCTCGGCCGGGCGCGCGCCCTCGCCTGAAGCTCGACGGACGGCGGACCGCCGGCGCTGCTGACAAGCTCTGTCAGCAGCGCCGGCGCATGGTTCTGGGGCCGGCGAGACCGGCGCCCAGACAACGAGGACGACCCGAAAATGCCCCTGACCCGTCGATCCCTCATCCAGTCCGCCGTCGCCGCTGCCCTCGTGCCGGCGTTCACGGCTGTCGCCCATTCCGCCGCTCGAGGAGAAGCCCCGATGACCACCGCCAAGCCGTTCAAACTCGCTATTGCCGATGCCGACATCGCCGACCTGCGGCATCGCCTGCGCAGCGCCCGCTGGCCGGTCGAAGTCGCCCCCGACACCTGGGAGCGCGGCATCCCGGGCGGCTATCTCCGACAGTTGGCCGAGCGCTGGGTCGCCTTCGACTGGCGCGCCAAGGAGGCTGAGCTCAACCGCTACGACCAGGTGATGCTCGACTTCGAGGGCGCGCAGATCCACGCCTTCCACATCCGCTCCAGGCATGCCGACGCCATGCCGCTGGTGCTCTGCCACGGCTGGCCGAGTTCCGGCATCGAGTACCTGAAACTGGTCGAGCCGCTGACCAATCCGGCCGACCCCAGGGACGCCTTCCACCTCATCATCCCGACCGCGCCCGGCTTCGGCCTCTCCCCTGCCCCGGGCCAGCCCGGCTGGACCGCCGGCAAGACCGCGGCCGCCATCGTCGAGCTGCTGAACCAGTTCGGCTACGATCGCTTCGCCATCCATGGCACCGATATGGGGTCGGACGTTGCGGCCCAGCTCGACGTGCTGACCAATGGCCGGGCCATTGGCCTCCATCTCGGCACCGATCTCGACAGCGTCATCGCCGTCGCCTCGTTCATGGGTGGCGACCTCTCCCAGAACCCTGTTCTCACCGCCGAACAGCGCGAGCGCGCCGACGCCCTCCTCGCCCGGGTCGCCGATCGCAGCGGCTACATCGCCATCCAGTCGACCCGCCCCAAGACGCTCGGCTATGCGCTCAACGATTCCCCGATCGGCCAGCTCGCCTGGATCGCCGAAAAGTTCGCGGCCTGGACCAACCCCGGCAAGGCGACGATCGAGGAGGCCGTCGATATCGACCAGTTCCTCACCAATGTGAGCCTCTACTGGTATGGCGGCGGCGGCTCGGCTTCGGCCAATGCCCTGTGGGAAGCCTTCAAGGCGATGGGTTGGGCGCCGCCCAGCGCCACCCCGCGCGGCGTCGCCGTGTTCAACGCCAGCGACCTGGTCCGTCCGCTGTTCGACCCGCAGCAGCAGATCGCCCACTGGAGCGAGTTCACACAAGGTGGACACTTCCCGGCGATGGAAGAGCCGGAACTGCTGGCCGAAGATCTCAGGACGTTCTTCGTCTCGTTACGCGCCTAGGCCGTTCGCGGCTGAACGAGAGGCCGGGAACGCCCGGCCTCCACCGCTGCCGCAGGCGCTTTCAGTCCTCCGCCGGCTCGCGCCCATCGAAGATCGCTTCGATCGGCGTCTCGAACAGCCAGGCAATGCGAAACGCCAATGGCAGCGAAGGATCGTAGCGTCCGGTCTCGATCGCATTGATCGATTGCCGCGATACCCCGAGTTTGTCGGCCAGCGCCGCCTGGGACCAACCGCGTTCACCGCGCAACTCTCTGATCCGGTTCTTCAGCTTGCGTCACCATAGCGCCGGGTGATGGTCACAGCGGCCACCGCGTAGGTAAGCCAGTAGATCGGGTTGAGCCAGTAGATCGAAAGCGCTGGCGCCTCGACATAGAGCTCCACATAGCCCCAGGCGGTCGCAATCGTCATCACCACGGTCAAACCGACAAACGCCGCCTTGATCTGGATCGACCGCAGGAACTCGTCGATCTCGTTGATGTAGCGCCAATGCGCCCAGAACATTCCGACCAGCAGCGCTGCCGGGACCAGTGCCGCGCCCCCCAGCACGGCTTCCGGCAGGAGTGCGGCATTGCCGGCCAGCTTGAGGCCATAGCTCAATCCCAGGAACAGGACGCCACCTGGAATCAGTACGCTGAAATAGCGGCGCGTCGCCTGCTCGTTCGTCATTCCGGCCTCCATCCTGTAAAGCGTCCTTTACATACCGGGCGCAGCCCGACACTGTCAAGGTCGCTTTACACATCGAGACAAAGCAAAGGGGCCGGCGCAGGACGCCGGCCCCTTTGAACGCGGATGCAGCGATCCTGCGACTTAGCTGAACGCCACGGCCTTGGCCTGGCGCACGCCGGGCAGCGAGGCGATTTCCTTGAGCTGCTCCGCCGTTACCTCGCCGTCGATCGACAGGAGCGCAATCGCGTCGCCGCCCACCTCGGCGCGGCCGAGGTTGAAGTTGGCGATGTTGATGCCGAGGTTGCCCAGGAGCGTGCCGAGCCGGCCGATATGGCCCGGCCGATCCTCGTTGGTGACATAGAGCATCGACGGGGTCAGTTCGGCATCCATGTTGATGCCCTTGACCTGGATGATGCGCGACTTGCCATTGGCGAAGATGGTGCCGGCAATGCCGCGTTCCTGCCGCTCGGTGATCACGGTGAGGCGGATATAGCCTTCATACGCCCCCTGCTGGTCGCGGGTGATGATCTCGACATTGATGCCGCGATCCTTGGCGATCTGCGGCGCCGAGACCATGTTCACTTCCGCCACCTGCGGCTTCAGCACGCCATTCACCGCCGCGGCGGTCATCGGCTTGGTGTTGAGCGCCGCGACATTGCCCTCGTACTCGATGCGGATGCCCTTGATCGAGGTTTCGGTCAGTTGGCCGGCGAACGAGCCGAGCGCTTCGGCAAGCTTCACCCACGGGGTCAGCCGCGGCGCTTCCTCGGCGGTGATCGAGGGGAAGTTCAGCGCGTTGGTGATCTCGCCGGTATTGAGATAGGCCGAAATCTGCTCGGCCACCTGCAGCGCCACGTTCTCCTGCGCTTCGGTGGTCGAAGCGCCCAGATGCGGCGTGGCGATGAAGTTGGCGAGTTCGAACAGCGGGTTGTTCTGCGCCGGCTCCTCGACGAACACGTCGAACGCCGCGCCCGCCACCTTGCCCGATTTCAGCGCCTCGTAGAGCGCCGCTTCATCGACGAGGCCGCCACGGGCGCAGTTGATGATGCGCACGCCGTCCTTCATCTTGGCGATGGCTTCGGCATTGATGATGTTGCGGGTCGCATCGATCAGCGGCGTGTGCAGCGTGATGAAATCGGCGCGCTTCAGCAGCTCGTCGAGCTCTACCTTCTCCACACCGATGGCCTGGGCGCGCTCCGGCGTCAGGAACGGGTCGAACGCCACCACCTTCATCTTGAGGCCCTGCGCCCGGTCGGCGACGATCGAGCCGATATTGCCGGCGCCGATCAGGCCGAGCGTCTTGTTGGTCACCTCGACGCCCATGAAGCGGTTCTTCTCCCACTTCGACGCCTTGGTCGAGGCATCCGCCTCGGGCAGCTGGCGGGCCAGCGCGAACATCATGGCGATGGCATGCTCGGCAGTGGTGATCGAGTTGCCGAACGGGGTGTTCATCACGATGATGCCGGCCTTGGTGGCGGCCGGGATATCGACATTGTCGACGCCGATGCCGGCGCGGCCGATCACCTTCAGGTTCTTGGCGGCGCTGAGGATCTTCTCGGTGACCTTGGTGGCCGAACGGATGGCGAGGCCGTCATACTGGCCGATCACCTCGAACAGCTTGTCCTTGTCCTTGCCCAGATCAGGCAGGTAGTCGACGTCGATATTGTTGTCCTTGAAGATCTGGACTGCGGTCTTCGACAGCTTGTCCGAAACGAGAACCTTGGGCATGTCGCCCTCCATGCTGTTGCGGCTCCGGGCATAACCTCGGACCGCGTGAAACTGTGGGGGAAGTGAGCCGCCCCATCGGGGCGGCTGAAGCATCGCAGCTTTAGGCGGCAGCCTGCTTGAGCGCGGCCTTCTCGGCGGCGAAGGCATAGTCCAGCCACGGGGTCAGCGCCGCGAGGTTGGCGGTGTCGACCGTCGAGCCGGCCCAGATGCGCAGCCCCGTCGGCGCATCGCGGTAGCCGCCGATATCATAGGCGACGCCGGCCTTGTCGAGCCGCGAGACGATCGCCTTGGCAAAGGCCGCCTGCGCGTCGTCGGAAAGCGCGGTGATCGCGGGGTCCTTGATCACCAGGCAGATCGAGGTGTTCGAGCGCTCGGCCTCGTTCCTTGCGAGAAACGCCGCCCAGTCGGACTTCGCCACCCAGTCGGCCAGCACCTTGGCGTTGGCATCGGCACGGGCCTGCATGCCCTTCAAGCCGCCGACGGTCTTGCCCCACTCCATCGCGTCCACCGCATCTTCGATGCACAGCATCGACACGGTGTTGATGGTGGCGCCCTCGAAGATGTCGGCCATGAGCTTGCCGCCCTTGGTCATGCGGAAGATCTTGGGCAGCGGCCAGGCCGGCTTGTAGGTTTCGAGCCGTTCGACCGCGCGGGGCGAAAGGATCAGCACGCCATGCGCCGCTTCACCGCCGAGCGCCTTCTGCCACGAGAAGGTCACCACATCGAGCTTCGAGAAATCGAGGTTCTGCGCGAACGCCGCAGAGGTCGCGTCGCAGATCGTCAGGCCCTTCCGATCATCAGGGATCCAGTCGGCGTTCGGCACCCGCACGCCCGAGGTGGTGCCGTTCCAGGTGAACACCACGTCGTTGTCGAAGTTGACCGTCTTCAGGTCCGGCAGTTCGCCATACGGCGCCTTGAGGACGCGGACATTGTCGAGCTTCAGCTGCTTCTGGACATCGGTGACCCAGCCCTCACCGAACGATTCCCAGGCCAGCATGTCGACGCCGCGCGCCCCGAGCATCGACCACAGCGCCATCTCGACGGCGCCGGTATCGGAAGCGGGCACGATGCCGATCAGGTAGTCGGCCGGCACCTCGAGCAGCTCACGCGTCAGCGCGATGGCCTTCTCGATGCGCTGCTTGGCGGGCTTGGCGCGATGCGAGCGGCCAACCAGCGCGTTGGCAAGCACATCCACCGTCCAGCCAGGACGTTTGGCGCAGGGGCCCGACGAAAAATTGGGGTTAGCCGGTTTCACTGCCGGCGCAGTCAGGGGCATATCAGCCATGGCGACCCTCCCAGGTCGAAAGCCTCACGTTAGGGTGAGGTGTCCTGAGACGGGCAGATACTCCTCATCGACGGAGCGCGTCAAGCGTCCAAAAGTCGGAGGGTGCATCTTCGTCTCCGCCGCATCTTGATAGATGCATGCGCAAGCATATATATTCTGCAACAACAGCCCGCAGGAGGCATGTCATGCAGTTCGGAATCTTCTCGGTCAGCGACGTCACCCGCAACCCGCTCACCGGCGTCACTCCCAGCGAAGCCCAGCGGATCGACGCCATCGGGCAGATCGCGAAGCGAGCTGACGAGGTCGGGCTCGATGTCTTTGCCATCGGCGAACACCACAACCCGCCCTTCTTCTCGTCCTCGCCGACGACGCTGCTCGCCCATATCGCGGCGCGCACGAAGCGCATCATCCTCTCGACCTCGGTGACGCTGATCACCACCAACGATCCGGTGAAGATCGCCGAGGATTACGCCATGCTGCAGCACCTGGCCAAAGGCCGGGTCGACCTGATGCTGGGCCGCGGCAACACCGTGCCGGTCTATCCCTGGTTCGGCCAGGACATCCGCAACGGCGTGGCGCTGGCGCTCGAGAATTACAACCTGCTGCACCAGCTGTGGCGCGACGACGTGGTCGATTGGCAGGGCAAATTCAGAAAGCCCCTGCAAGGCTTTACCGCCATCCCGCGGCCGCTCGACGACGTGCCACCCTTCGTCTGGCACGGCTCGATCCGCACCCCCGAGATCGCCGAGCAGGCGGCCTATTACGGTAACGGCTATTTCGCCAACAACGTGCTGGCGCCCAACTTCCACTTCCTGCCGCTGGTCAATTTCTACCGCGAGCGCTTCGAGCATTATGGCCACGGCACCAAGGAGCAGGCCATTGTCGGCTTGGGTGGGCACGCCTTCATCGCGAAGAACTCGCAGGATGCCTATGCGCACTTCCGGCCGTTCTTCGAGGGCAACCCGATCTACGGCTCGAGCTACGGCCTCGAAGAATATGCCAAGAACACGCCGCTCAGCGTCGGCAGCCCGCAGGAGATCATCGACAAGACGCTGAGCTTCCGCGAGGCCTTCGGCGATTACCAGCGCCAGCTCTGGGTGGTCGACGCCATGGGCCTGCCGCTCGAGGTGGCTCTGGAGCAGGTCGAGCTGCTGGGCACTGAAGTGGTGCCGGTGCTGCGCAAGGAGATGGCGGCGCGCCGCTCGCCCGGCGCTGCCGATGCGCCGACCCATGCGGGCCTCGTCAAGGCCCGGTACGGCGACGCCCCGGTACGGCAGCCGACGCCCAACCCCAACCGCGGCGACAACCTCACCGGTGCTCGTCCTTACCAGGACACCGATCCGGCCGTCGCCGCCAAACTGCCGCTGGTGGGCTGAGCCATGGCCAGCGACACCGGATTGGCCAATGCCGCATGGGAAGCGCTGTTCCGCGCCCAGATGACCATCGCCGCCGAGCTCCACGCCGGCGACGCCTGGGGCGACCTGGTGCCCACCGACTATGGCGTGCTCTACGCTCTGTCGACCGCCAGGACCGGTTTGCGGATGTCCGAGCTCGGCAAGGATATCCTGCTCAGCCAGGCCGGGCTCTCCCGCTCGGTGGCGCGGCTCGAGGCGCGTGGCCTCGTCGATCGCGTCGCTGATCCTGAGGATGCCCGGGCCAGCATTCTCAGCCTGTCAAAGGCCGGCGCGCACCTGCAAAAGCGCGTCGGCGCGCGACACGGCCGCCATGTCGCCGAGGCGATGAGCTGCCGCCTCAGCGACGCCGAACTCACCCAATTGCGCGATCTGTGCGCACGGCTGCTCGCCGCCGCGCCCACGACATCGGAGGTCTAGATGACCAAGCTATCCCACTCCCCAGACCAGCCCATGCGGCTCGTCGTCATCAATGCCGGGGTCAGCGACCCGTCCTCGACCCGCATGCTCGCCGATCGCATCGCCCAGCAGAGCCTCGGTCGCCTTGCGGCGACGGGACACGCCGCCTCGCTTGCCATCATCGATCTGGCGCCGCTGGCGATCGACATCGCCAAGGCCATCGTCGCCGGCTTCCCGGGCGAAAAGCTTCAGGCCGCTATCGATACACTTGCCGGCGCCGATGCCGTCATCGCCGCCACCCCGGTCTACAAGGCCGGGATGAGTGGGCTGTTCAAATCCTTCATCGATCTCGTCGACAACGACCTGATGATCGCCAAACCAGTGATCCTCGCAGCGACGGCCGGCACCGCCCGCCATGCCATGGTGACCGACGAACAGCTGCGTCCGCTTTTTGCGTTTCTCCGCGCCGTCCCCGTCCCCACCTCGATCTTCGCAGCGCCCGAGGATTGGGGCGCGCCCGAGCTCGGCAAGCGCATCGACCGCGCCGCGGCCGAGCTCGCCCAGTTCGTCGCCTCAGGGGTCGGCCGCGCCATCACCAACGCCGCCTGGGACGGCTACCAGCACCAGTTCGCCGGCAACGCCGCCCAGGCCGAACGCTCGGCCGCCGACGTGAACTTCGACACCGACCTGATGCGGCTGGCGGCCGGCGGATCGTCGGCCGGGTGATCCGGCCGGGCCGGCAAGAAGCACCGATGCCGGCTCGCAGGCTAACCGTCCCGCCCGCTCAAGGTCACATAGCCGACAATCAGCGCCAGCAGCGTTTCCCTGAGGCGAGCCTCGACGTCTATGATGGCATGGCTGAGCCGGGGCTCGGCCCGATAGAGCCGCCGCACCGGCTCGTCGGGCGTCGCCATCTGCCACAGCGCCCCGGCCATGCTGGTGGCCGTCGAGACGATACCGATCGCCTGCTCCCGCTCGAGCCCAAGCAGGGGGCCGAGCACGGCGCAGATCGCCCCCACTTCATCGAGGGCAACGAGCTTGAACACCCGCAATTGTTCCACCGACACGTTGCGTTCGAGATGCAGCGGCACATGGGCCAGCAGGTCGCAGAACACCGGGCGGGCAACCAGCGTCTCGGCCAGCAAACCAGCCACCGCCGCAGCATCGTGCTGCGCAACGGCCTGCAACCGCAGGCGCAACGCAGCGGACCACTCGCGCCACGCCTGCCCGGCCAGCACGAGGAAAATCTGCTCCCGCGTCTCGTAATAGCGCAGCAGCGCTGACTTGTGCATGCCGATCTCGGCGGCGATGTCGGTGAGGGTGACGCTGCGCACGCCGCCTTCGGCAGCCAACCGGCGCGCCGCCGCGAGGATATCGCCCTCGCGCTGCGATTTGGCAGCCGCGCTGCGCGCCCGTCGAAATCCTTCCGCCGTCGAACTCATCGCGACTTCTTTCTGCCTCCACACCGCCCGCGTGGGTCCGACGGCTACAGCCTGACTCGCCCAACGAGCCGAGCATAGCCAACATTACGAAACGATGTTGCGTAATTAACAAAACCGTGTTGTGTTACACTCGACGCGACGACCTCTCAGGAAACGTCGTCGGCGCAACCCAACTCGGAGAGCCTCATGTCTTCACCCACGATCGTCATTACCGGCACGGCCAGCGGCTTCGGCCATCTGGCCGTCGGTCGTTTCGGCGATGCTGGCTGGAACGTCGTTGCGACGGTTCGCAAGCCAACCGACCTCGGCATTCATGGCGAGCAGCCCAACGTCCGCACGCTGCTTCTCGATGTCGATGATGAGGCGGCAGGCCTCGGCTTCGGCGAACTGGCGCTGGCCCAGTTCGGCAGGCTCGACGCCCTGATCAACAATGCCGGCTACTACCAGGCGGGGCCGCTCGAGGCGACCACCATGGATCAGGTGCACCGCCAGTTCCAGACCAATGTGTTCGGGCTGATCGCCCTCAACAAGGCGTTCATTCCGATCTTCCGCAAGCAGCGCTCCGGGGTGATCGTGAACGTCAGTTCGATCAGCGCCGACGGCGGCTTTCCGTATACTTCGAACTATCAAGCCTCCAAGGCGGCCGTCGCGGCTCTCACCGAAGGGCTGCACCAGGAACTGGCCGAGTTCAATGTCCAGGCCAAGGCGCTGCATCCGGGCAACCACATGACGAGGATCTTCAGCAAGGTCGATGTCGCCCGAGACATCCCCGACGACTACCTGCCCTCGATGCACCATTTCCAGACGCTCAACGCCGTGCGCTCCGACCCGGCAGGGACCGCCGAGGTGATGTTCGGGATGGTCACCGATGGCGATACCAGGAGAGTGCATTACTATAGCGGGCCCGACGGCCGGGCGATCCCGCGGGTGAAGCAACTATTCGGGCAGGACTGGTATCTCGAGGAACTCAGCGCCCGCAACCGCGGCGCGGCCAGCGCCCTGTGGAACGCCGTGATGCCGGCGCCGGTATCGAGCGGCGCCGGTCCCCGATAGGCTGCAGATGACTGCCGGCGGTTGGGTCGTCCACCGACGCGCCCGCCGGCTACGGAGCGTCGTAACCCGGGGCGAGGTTCTTCTCGAGGAAAAGAAAACGCAGGTCATGGCGCAGCAGCCTGCCAAAGCGCTCGTCCCCGTCTGGAAACGGCTCGGACTCACCGGTCAGGTGGTAGCCGCGCCGCACATACCATGCGATGAGCGTCTCCCGGGCGTCGACCACCGTCAGCCGCACACGCGTGCCGCCCTGGGAAACGATCCATCGTTCGGCGGCAGCCAAGAGGGTCCTGCCGAGGCCGGTATTCTGCCGGTCGGGATCGGTCGCCAGCGATCCCAGGTACCAACTGCGGTTCTTCTCGGGCTCCAGCCACACACAACCAGCGACCTGGCCGTCGGGCTCGACCACCCATTTCATGAACGAGCCCCGCGGCTTCGCCAGCAGGTCGGCCCGGAGCAGGTTCTCGGTGATCCGGTCGCCCGCGATATAGTCCTCACGCGTCCACCCCGCCGAAGCGCCTGCCCCTCGATAGGCGCGGTTCATCAGGGACACGATAGCCGGTACGTCATCATCGACTATGCGCTGCAACATCGTAGCAGTTTCGTCCTACGCCGGTTGGTCGGTGGCGACTGTTCCTAGCAGATCGCACAGGCGACGGCATCGGATGTTCTCCACCCCTGGCGACGCGCTGCACCAGGTCATGCCCAGGCGCGCCTCGCCAGGATCACGCCTGGGCCGCATCACCCTGCGCGGCCCGGGCCGCCTCCTGCCAGGCCTGCCAGGTCTCCAGCCGGGCCGCATACTCGCGGCGCGCCAGTTCGAGATTGGCGGCGCCGAGAAACAGTCGGAGCGGTGGCGTCTCGGCATCTACCAGTTGGAGGATGGTGCCGGCGGTTGCCGCGGGATCGGCAAGCGCCCGACCCGCGCTCATCGCCCGCAGACGCTCGCGCAGGCCGTCATAGGCGGCCAGCGGTTGAGACTGCGACGAGGAGGCGCCCCGCCAATCCGTCGCATAGCCGCCCGGCTCGACCAGCGTGACCTTGATGCCGAACTCCGCCACCTCGGCGGCCAGCGTCTGCAACAAGCCTTCCACCGCCCACTTCGTCGCGTTGTAGACGCCGGCCGGGGGGAAGGTGATCCCCCCGGCGAGGCTCGAGGTGGCAAGGATGTGCCCCCCCCGCCGCGACCGTAGATGCGGCAACGCTGCCTGCACCACCCAGAGCGTGCCGAACAGGTTGGTGTCGAACTGCGCCCGACTTTCCGCCTCGGAAGCCTCCTCGACCGCGCCGAACAGGCCATAGCCGGCATTCGCCACGACCACGTCGATCGCCCCGAAACGCCGGATGGCGGCATCGAACGCCGCGAACACGGCAGCCCGGTCGGTCACGTCGAAAACGATCGGCTCGACCGCCTCGCCATATCTGCTCGCCAATTCGGCGATGTCATCGGCCCGCCTTGCCGTGACGGCGACCCGATCGCCGCGCTGCAGCGCCGCCTCCGCCCACACGCGCCCGAGGCCCCGGGAGGCACCCGCGATAAACCAGGTCTTGTTTGTCATTGCTCGCACTCCGTTGACTGAGCGCGTGCTTACCGCGTCCGCTCATGTCCGGTTCACGAGATCAGGGCAAAGACTATCGAGAATGCGCCAATCGGTCGTCGCGCGGCTTCACCCGCTCGACGGCGCGGTTGCCTCAGGGGCATCGAAATACCGAGCCGGCGTCGTGCCGAGCAACCGGCGGAACATCGCAATGAAAGCGCTGGTGCTCTCGTAGCCGAGGGCCAACCCGACCTGGGTCACCGACTCGCCGGCGGCCAGGTGCTGCAACGCCAGGCCGACCTGCAGTTGCTGCCGCCAGCGGCCAAACGACATGCCGGTATCGCGTTGGAACAGTCGGGCCAGCGTTCGCTGGCTGGCCCCCACCCTGTCGCCCCACTGCTCAGCGGTCAGGCGTTCCGACGGGGCTTCAAGCATCGCCTCTGCCAGCCGACGCAGGCGGCGGTCCATCGGCATCGGCAGATGCAGCGGCTGTTCCGGCGCGCTCAGCAACTCGTCCACCAGCACCATGGCCAGCCGCTGCTCGCGACCGGCGTCGCCACGATGTTCGGGGCCGGCAAACCGAATGACCAGTTCGCGCAGCAATGGCTGCACGAACAAGACACGGCAATGCCCGCCGAGCGAAGCAACCAACTCGGGCTGGACGTAGAGGCTGGCAACATGGATCGGCCCCGCCGCCCGGGCGAAATGATCGATACCGGACGGGATCCAGATGGCGCAGCGCGGCGGCACCACCCACAAGCCATCCCCGGTCTCGAGCGTGATGAGACCATCGAGCACGTACATCAGCTGCGACTTGCGATGCCGATGGACGTCTGTCTCCCCCCGCCGCAGCGCCAGGCTGACCCCGACGACGGGTCGCGCCACGGTATCGAGCTCGCCTTCGCCCGGCCGCTTTGTCACTTGCCGGCCCCTTCCGCGATCGGGCAGGGTCGAATGGCCAGGGCCGCCGCAGCCCACGTTCCGCTGTCTTCCGCGTCGTCGCGGAAGAACAGGTGCCGCGAGCGGGCCTCGACCTGATGGTCGCAGCCGCGGCACTGGCTCGTCATTCGATCGTGATACTGCTGCATGAGCTTGCTTGCCCGGTCGGCGAGAGCGCCTTCTGCATGAAAGTGAGGGTGTGTCCCTTGGGCAGATCCTGCAGTTCGCCGAAGCTGGCATAGCCGCGCCGCTCATAGAGGCGGCGCGCCTGCGGATTGAGTGTATCCAGCCACGCACCGTGGCAGCCGCGGTGCTGCGCTTCCTTCTCCGGCAGGGCGAGCAGCTCGCTGGCGACGCCCTGGCCGCGCATCGCCTCCGGCACGAACAGCGTGTCGATCATCAACCAGCCGCGCGCGGTAGATCCCGAGAGCCCGCCCACCACTTCGCCCGCCTCGTCCCGGATCAGCAGGGCAAGCGAACGGCGATCGGATGGTCCGAGCTGCGCCCGGTTGAACCCTGCAAGGCCCGCCTCAAGGGCGGCGATGTCGCCATCGGTGGGCGCCTCGGTCAGCTCGATCTGCATGTCGTCTCCAGTTCCGTCGGCCCCGGTCACCCCGTCGACGGCCTTACTAGCAGATGCGGCGAGGGCACCGGGTGATTTCCACAGGGGGAGGCACAGGCGAGTGTAACGGCATTGGCCGAGCGCCCTCCCGGACGCTCGGCCAATCGATCTGAAGCATTGAGGTCAGTTCTTCGCCACGGCCTCGGCTGCCTGCTCGATCAGGTCGCTGACGGCGCCCGGGTTCGAGACGTAGATGGCATGGCTGCCGGGGACTTCCACCACCGTCGAGCCGGCGCGCTGCGACATGAACCGCTGTGCATCGGGCGGGATCATCTTGTCGTCGGTCGCAACCAGATACCAGGTGGCCTTGGCCTTCCAGGCAGGCTCGGTCACTTTACCTTCGAGCGCCGCGACGCCCCACGGCACCTGCGAGTCCGCCATGAAGCTGGCCAGCTCGGGCTTCACATCGGCGGCGAACGAGGCCGCGAACTTGGCCTTGTCGAGCATCAGGAAGCCATCGACCGGCGGCAGGATCGGCGGCACCGGAGCGCCAGGCGCCGGGTTGGCGATGAGGCTCGACACCGACTCGCCGGCATCGGGAGCGAAGGCGGCAATATAGACGACACCGGCAACCTTGGGGTCGGTGCCGGCCTCCGACACCACCACGCCGCCATAAGAGTGGCCGACGAGGATGACCTGGCCGGAGGCGGCAGCGATGGCGCGCTTGGTGACAGCGACATCGTCGGCCAGCGACGTGGTGGGGTTCTGGACGATCGTCACCTCGTAACCGTCGGCCTTGAGCTGGTCGTAGACGCCCTGCCAGCCGGAACCGTCGACAAAGCCGCCATGGACGAGGACGACCGACTTGACCGGATCGGCGGCGGCGGCGAGGCCGGAAGCGCTGACACCGAGGGCGAGGGCTGCGGAAGCGAGGAAGGTCTTGGTGTTGGACATTTTCATTCTCCTGATTGCTGTGTTGGTCAGCTGTGTTGCTGATAGGGGTGAGTGTGCAGCGACCTTCCACAGCCCGCTTTCAGGCGACCTTCAGGGCGGCTTGATTTTGTCTTGAGAACCCATTGAATTTGCGCCTCAACCAGCTGGAGCAGGCGATTTGCCGTATCTCTTCGAGGATTTCGCTCTGGACGGCCAACGGCGCGAGCTCCGGCGCGGCGGCGATCTGGTCGGCGTCGAGCCCCAGGTGTTCGACCTGCTGCAATACATCATCCGCAACCGCGACCGCGTGGTGAGCAAGGACGACCTGATCGAGGCGGTCTGGCAAGGCCGCATTGTCTCCGACGCCACGCTCTCGAGCCGCATCAACGCTGCCCGCACTGCGCTCGGCGACAATGGCGAGGACCAGCGGCTGATCCGCACCGTGCTGCGCAAGGGCATCCGTTTTGTCGGCGATGTCCGGGAACACGCCGAGCCCGACACTCAGCCCATGCCGCTCGATGTGGCGGATCGCCCCTCGATCGCCGTGCTGCCGTTCGACAACATGAGCGGCGATCCCGAGCAGGATTACTTTGCCGACGGCATGGTCGAGGACATCATCACCGGCCTGTCGCGGATCAGTTGGCTGTTCGTCATCGCCCGCAATTCCAGCTTCACCTACAAGGGCCGCGCCGTCGACATCAAGCAGGTCGGCCGCGACCTTGGGGTGCGCTATGTGCTGGAAGGCAGCGTGCGCAAAGCCGGCTCTCGCGTCCGCATCACCGGGCAGTTGATCGATGTGGCCGATGGCAGCCACCTGTGGGCCGAGCGCTACGACCGCGACCTGACCGACGTTTTCGCGCTGCAGGACGAGATCACCATCAGCGTTGTCGCTGCGATCGAGCCGAACCTGCGGCGCGCCGAGATCGAGCGGGTCCGGCGCAAGCGCCCCGACAGCCTGGATGCCTACGACCTGCTGCTGCGCGCCCTGCCCGACGTCTACACCTTCATGCCACAGGGCGCCGCCAAGGGCCTGCCGCTGCTCGACCAGGCGCTGGCGCTCGAACCCGACTATGCGCTGGCCAGAGGCTATGCCAGCTGGGCGCACCAGACGCTGTTCGTGCGGGGCGGCCTGAATCCGGAAAATCGGCTGCAGGCGCTCCAACACGCCCATGCCGCGATCGAGCATGGGTCGGGCGACGCCATGGCGCTGGCGCTCGCCGGCTTCACTATTGGCCTATTGGAACAGAACCGCCGGCTTGCCGACAAGCTGTTCTCGCAGGCGCTGGCTTTGAGCGCCTCATGCTCGTTCGTCTATGCCTTTGGTTGCGTGCCTGTCGCCTATGGCGGCGATGCCGCGCGGGCGATCGCTTGGGGCCAGCTGGCGCTGCGCCTGAGCCCCCTCGATGCGATGAGCTGCGTACCCCAGGGTATTATCGGCTTTTCCAACTTCCTGCTTGGCCATGACGAAGACGCGGTTCAGGCCTGCCAGAGCGCCATCGAGATGAACCCCCGCTTCAGCATTCTGCACCTCTGGCTGGCGGCGCCCCTCGCCCGACTCGGACGGATCGACGAGGCGCGGGCCGCGGCAGCGCGGCTGCTGGCATTGGACCCGGCATTCTCGATCGGACGGTGGTCGGCCGCGGTCGGCATTGCCCCCACCATCATCGACGAGGTCACCGACGCGCTGCGATTGGCCGGCTTGCCGGACTGAATCACCCCCTCAGGGCGACTTGCCGCGCGAGCGCTGTACCCAGGCGATGGCGAGGGCGCGGGCCTGTTCGATTTCGGCCGGGCTCATCCTTGCCGTCAGGGTATCGAGGTCCTTCATGGCGATCGGCAGGCCGTGCTGGGCGGCAAGGCTGGTCCACATATAGGCCATGACATTGTCCTGGGCGACGCCATAGCCGTTCCGGTACATCGCCCCCAACCCATACTGCCCGTAGACATCGCCCTGATTGGCGGCCAGCGAGTACCAGAGCAGCGCCTGCTGGTCGTCCTGCGGCACCCCCTGACCATGGTCGTAGAGCATGGCGAGGTTTGCCTGGGCCGGAGCATAACCCTGGTCGGCCGCCAGCTTGAACCAGCGCGCCGCCGCGACATCGTCGGGCGCGACACCCCTCCCGGTGTGGTAGGAGATGCCGACATTGAACTGGGCCGGGGCGTAGCCCTGCCCGGCGGCCAGTTCGAAAAGCCGCACTGCCTCGGCCTCGTCGCGGGTGACCCCGTGCCCCTCGAAATACATGCTGGCCAGGTTGTACTGCGCCACCGCGTAGCCCTGTTCGGCGGCGAGCCGCACCCATTTCTGCGCCTCGGCAAAATCCTGCGCCACGCCGCTGCCGCGCACGTAGAGCAGCCCCAGGGCCAGTTGCGCATAGGCGTCGCCCTGTTCGGCCGCGAGGCGGAACCACTTCGCCGCCTCGGCATAATCCTGGGGTACGCCCTCGCCCCCCTCCTTGAGCAGGACGCCGAGATTGTAGCGGGCATCGGCCCGCCCCTGCTCCGCCGCGAGCCGATACCACCGCGCCGCTTCGGCGACGTTGCGGGCGCCGCCGAGGCCGGCATCATGCACATGTCCGAGATTGTACTGCGCTTCCGCATCGCCGCTCGCGGCGGCACGCTCGAGCCATTTGAGGCCCTCCGCGACATCCTGCGGCACGCCCTGCCCGGTGGCGTACATGAACCCCACCGCCGCCGCTGCCCGCACGCTGCCGGCGGCCGCGGCCGGCTGCAGTTCGCGCATCGCGGCGGCATAGTCGCTCAGTTGATAGGAGAGCATGCCTTCCGCCTCGCCCGCGGTTGCGCCGCCAACCAAGAGGCCGAGGAGCAGCAGCGATGCGGCGAGCCGTCTGCCCGGAGACATGGCCGCCTCCCGGTCAGTCGCGCGGGTTGAATGGGGCGGCGGGCTCGTCGCGCTCGAGCCGGTAGAAGCCGCCGGCCTCGAGATCGGGCCACTCGCTGCGCGTCCCATCCGGCCAGACCACCGCAACGCTGGTCGCCGTGTCGTCGCCGAGCCCGAAATGCACCCAGCCGAGCTGGCCGCCGGCATGGCCACCACCCACCGTCAGCTCGCGCCGCATCGTGGTGTCGCCGTGCTTCACCTCGATCCAGCTGCCGATCGCATCGACATTGGGGGCGGCCTGCCGGAGCTCGAGCTCGATCCAGTTGCCGCCCTGCTCCATCCCGGTGTTGCGCCAGACCTGGGCGCTGGCCCGGCGGTTCACCACCACCAGGTCGAGCAGCCCGTCCATGTTGAAATCGGCGAGTGCAGCGCCCCGGGCATTGCCGTTATTGGCGATGCCGGCCTTGTCGCCGGCTTCGACGAACTTGCCGTCGGCCCCCTGCAGCAACAGGTTGTCCGGGTCGTGCATGGCGAAATCCGGCATCTGGTCGACATTGCCCTTTGCGACGAACAGGTCGACGAGGCCGTCATTGTTGACGTCGTCGAATTGCGCATGCCAGGCGGTGCTGGGTCTGAGGTCGTCGCCGGTATAGGGCCGGTGCGCGGTCACCCCCTTGGCATAGGCGACATCCTTGTAGTCCGCCTTCGGCCCCGGCGCGGTCAGCGTCTGCAGCTTGTTGTCGGCCATGCTGGTGAGGAAATATTCGGGGTAGCCGTCACCGTCGAGGTCGTAGCTGGCAATCCCCATGCCCCAGATGCGCAGCACCTTCCAGCCATCGGCCGGGGTCAGCAGCTTCGGCGCCTCTCCGGGCAGGATGCGCCACATCTGTTCCTGGCCGCCTTCATAATATTCTCGGTCGTTGGAGACGCGCAGGCTCGGCGTCCCCGACTTGTCCCAGTCGGTGAACAGCATCGAAAGCGCGCAGAAGCTCGGCTTCAACGGCAATGGCGCCGCGAACCTGCCGGCGGCTCCCGGCCGATGCAGCCAGTTATCGGTGCACGACCCCCAGGGCGACAGATCCTCGTTGCGATCGATGTAGTTGCCCACCGCGATCGTCGGCCAGTTGGCCCCCTTCTCGAAGGTCAGCGCCGCCGCCGCGGTCCAGGCGTCGCCGCCGTCAAAGCCCCAGGCCTCGTTGGCCCGCTCGAACCGGCAGGCGCCCAGCCCGCGCATCACCACGTTCTCACCCACCCGCAGCACCAAGAGGTCGGTGATGCCGTCGCTGTCGATATCGGCCGGGTAGAGCCCGCTGACGCTGTCGAGCTCGAGCCCGCTCGGTTGCGGCGCAAAGCTCAGGCTGCCGCCCTTCTTGCTCGTATTGACGTAGAGCTGGGCGTTCGACTCGCCGCCCGGCAGCACGATATCGGCGTAGCCGTCGTCGTTGCAGTCGAACGCCGCAACGCCGCCGCCGACCATGTAAAACCAGTCTCCGTCATAGCTGGTGGTCATGCCCGAGCTCGCGGTCTCGTCAACGAACACCGGCACCACCGGCGTCTGGGCCAGGCCGGGTTGCGCAAGTCCGGACCCGACGACAAGCAGGGCGGCGGCAAAACTGTGCGGAAGGCGCATGGTCCTACTTTCTCGTCTTGAGGGCGATGGTGTAGGCGGCGATGCAGTGGCCCTGCGCCAGCCCATCCTCGATGGCCGAGCGGAAATGAATGCCGCCATAGAGCCGCGAGATCCCCGCCTCCTCGGCCGCCGCGTGGAAGCTGGCGTAGTGGCGCGGGTTCCGGCCGTCCGGCGAGCCGGTCTTGTCCTCGAAGCCATAATCGTCGCCGAAGAACGCCGTCATCACCGCGTCCATGGCGCCCGAAACGGTGCTGTGCCCGCTGGGATATTCGGGGAATGGCGGGGTGTTGAGGATCGGCTCCCATTTGGGATCGATCAGCTTCTTGATGTAGGTGATCGGCCGCACCAGGTCGTAGACATATTTGGCGTGCCAGCAGCCGACGAAGGCGTCGGACATGGCGATCCCCATGCGGGCGAGCAGGTCGACATTCTCGTCGAGCGGCAGGTCGGCGCGCTCCGCCACCTGCAGCGCGATCGACACCCAGTGGCCCGGCGGCGTCATCGACAGCATCGGGTCGTCCGACCAGAAGCGGGCGATCGCCGCCTGTTCGGGAGTGGCGTTCTTGACCGTCTCGTAGACCTCCTCGGCCTCCTTGTAGAAGTCCGAAGCCGGCTCCGTGCTGTAGGTCGGGTTGCCCGGCGTCGGGCAGGTGGCGCCGTCGGGCGTCGCGAAGGTCCGGTTGTTCCCCCATTCGGGCAGCAGCGGCAGCTGCTGCTGGCGGATCAGGTTGGTGGGCACCCATTTGTCGTCGCCCTTGGGCAGGTCGTACTCGTAGGGAAAGCCCATGTTGAGCACCGTGGCGCCGCCATCGCTCTGCGACCAGGCGAAGATCGCCGCCGCCATGGCCTTGCCGAAGGCCTCGCTGCGCTGCACCACGTCCTCGGGCACGCCCTCGACCGCCAGCGCCCGCCACTTGCTCTGCGCCCGGTTGATCGCGCGCTGGCCGGTGGGGCCGGTATTGCCGAAATAGAAGACGATCGCGTCCGACATGGCGGCGCTGATCACCACCGTCTCGTCATAGCTGGCGCCCGCCTCGCGCTGCGGCACCTGGTCGAGCCCGTGCAACTGGCCGACCAGCGATACCAGCTTGTCCGAACCGCCTGCGGCGGCTTCGAATGCCGTGATGCCCAGATAGGCGAAGGAGCGGCTGGCCACCGGCGGCGAATAGGTTGCGGTATGCCGCACCAGTTCGTTCATCAGGGTGTACCAGTCCCTGAGGATGACGCCCGGCTCGGGCCGGCCCTGGGCCAGCGCCCCCAGGCTCGCCGCACACCACAACAATACCGCCGCGCCGAGCGCGGCAATCCGGCGACCACCCATCATTCCCCCCAAAGTTCCGGTCCGCGCGTCTACGCGCTCGACCGTCCTCCTGTGGCTTCTATTTCAACCCGGCAAGTGGCCGCTGGTCAATGCCTCACCCAAAAGTCGGGATTGACGGAAAACTGCGTAATTATCTGCGGGTAGCGGGATGCAGATTGACTTGTAACTACGGCTGATGCAGCGTTGCGCGGCGTACCTCACAGGCAAATCGTCACAAGAAGCTGCGGAACGACGGCGTGGTTTGTCTGGTCAGTGGACGCGTGTGCGCCGGTTCCGCACGGAGTCTGGGAGGGCTCTGCGATGAAGTTCAAGATTCTAACGCTGCTTGCTGGTGCCGTGCTGATCAGCGCCAGTTCGACTGCGGTCATGGCCGCGGGCAAGACTATTGCCGTATCGTGGAAGACTTTCCAGGAAGAGCGCTGGAAGACTGACGAAGCGGCGATCAAGAAAGTGGTCGAGGCCGCCGGCGACACCTACCTGTCGACCGACGCGCAGGGCTCGGCCCAGAAGCAGGCCGCCGATATCGAGAGCCTGATCTCGCAGAAGCCGGACGTGATCCTCGTGGTCGCCTACGACTCCGACGCGATCCTGCCCTCGATCCAGAAGATCAGCGACGCCGGCATCAAGTCGATCGCCTACGACGTGCAGTTCGAGGATCCCAACGCGCTCTACATCACCTTCGACAATGTCGGCGTCGGCCGCATCATGGCGCAGGAAACGCTGAAGGTGAAACCGGAAGGCCGCTACGCCTTCATCAAGGGCGACAAGGGTGACCCGAACGCCACCTTCCTGTTCCAGGGTATGCAGGAAGTTCTCAAGGACGCGCTTGCCAGCGGCAAGGTGAAAAACGTCTGCGAGACCTTCACCGACGGCTGGAAGCCGGACAATGCCCAGAAGAACATGGAGCAGTGCCTGACCTCCACCAATAACGGCGTCGATGCCGTGCTCTCGGAAAACGACGGTATGGCCTCGGGCGTCGTCGCCGCCCTCGAAGCACAGGGCATGGCGGGTTCGGTTCCGGTCACCGGCCAGGACGGCGATCTCGCCGCCATCAACCGGGTGGCACTCGGCACCCAGCTGGTCTCGATCTGGAAGAACTCGATCGACCTCGGCACCACGGCGGCCAACGCGGCGATCGCGCTTGCCGACGGCACCGATGCGACGGCTATTCCAGGCGTCGCCAAGTTCAACGGTGGCAAGAACAAGGTCGAGATGAACGCCATCCTCCTGGCCCCGACGCCGATCACCAAGGACAACATCCAGGTGGCGATCGACGCCGGCCATATCACCAAGGAACAGGCCTGCGCCGGCGTGGCCGCCGGTACGGTCCCGGCCTGTAACTGATCGGTCCGGCTCTATGCTTAGCGGCCGCGTCGCCTTACGGGGTGGCGCGGCCTTCTCGTCGGGTGCGCCTTGCGGGGCGCCCATGGTGAACTGGTTCCGGCGTTGCGAGATCGTCGCCGGATGCGGCCGCAACGATCGGCTGGAGGTGGGGCATGGCTGAACAATCAAGTACCGGTGGCCCCGCGGCCAGCAACGAGGGGCCGATCTCGCGTCTGATCCGCGCGGCCGAGATCGATACGCGCATGCTCGGCATGCTCGCGGCCATGCTGGTGATCTGGGTCGGCTTCGACGTCATCAGCTCGATCCTCAGGCCCGGTGGCGGCGGCCTGTTCGGCGGCTCCTTCCTCACTTCGCGCAATCTGTGGATCCTCCTGGTGCAGACCTCGGTGATCGCGGTGATGACCACCGGCATGGTGCTGGTGATCGTCTTGCGCCAGATCGACCTCAGCGTCGGCTCGATGCTGTCCATCGTGGCGGTGGCCACCGGCGTGCTGCAGGTCTTCGATCTCGGCCCGCTGCTCGGGGTCGGGCACCCGGCGATCTGGATCATCGCGGTGGTGTTCGCCATCCTGCTCGGCGCCGCCATCGGCGCTTTCAACGGCATCCTGATTGCCTATGGACAGATCCCGAGCTTCATCGTCACCCTGGGCGGCCTGATCGCCTTCAGCGGCGCGGCCTTCCTCATCGCCAGCGGCGTCACCGTGGCGCCGATGGACAAGACCTTCAAGCTGATCGGCGGCAACGGTCCGGCGGCCTCCATCGGCCCGCTCTGGAGCTGGGCGCTGGCCGCCATCGCCTGCATCGGCATTGGCGTGGCGATCGTCGCCGGCCGGCGCCGGCGTCTCAAGTTCAGCTTCAAGGCCAAGCCGGTCTGGGCCGAGGTGCTGAGCGTGGTGGTCGGCTGCGCCGCCGTGCTCGGCACCACGGCGGTGGTCAACTCCTATCTCTATCCGCCACGCGTCGCCGAGCGCTTTGCGCTCGACAACAACATTCCCATTCCGCCCGGCGTCGAGGACAAGTCCGGCCTCGCCATCTGCCAGGCCGCCGACAAGGTCGTCTCCTGCGTTGACGGGCTGACCTTCCAGACCGGCTATCCGATCCCGGTGCTGATCATGCTGGCAGTGGGGCTGGTGATGACCTTCGTCGCCCGCCGCACCCGCTTCGGCCGCTACATCTTCGCCACTGGCGGCAACCCGGAAGCTGCCGAACTCGCCGGCATCAACACCAAGCGGCTGACGGTCACGGTGTTCACCCTGATGGGCGCGCTGGTCGGCATCTCGGCCATCATCGCCTCGGCCCGCCTCGATGCCGCGACCACGGCGCTCGGCACGCTCAACGAACTCTACGTCATCGCCGCGGCGGTGATCGGCGGCACCTCGCTGGCCGGCGGCATCGGCACCATCTATGGCGCCATCCTCGGCGCCCTGCTGATGCAATCGCTGCAATCGGGCATGGCGCTGCTCAACGTGGATTCCGCCTACACCAACATCGTGGTCGGCATCGTGCTGGTGCTCGCGGTGTTCGTTGACCAGATCTATCGTCGGCGCGTGAAGTGAGGAGGCAGGCATGAGCACCGAGACCGTCGTCGCCGACAAGGGCGCGCCGCTGGTCGAGATGCATGACATCTCGATCGCCTTCGGCGGCATCAAGGCCGTCGATCACGCCTCCATCGATCTTCATCCAGGCGAGGTGGTGGGCCTGCTCGGCCACAACGGCGCCGGCAAGTCGACGCTGATCAAGGTGCTGTCAGGCGCCTACAAGCGCGACTCGGGCACCATCCGCATCGACGGCAAGGATGCCGACATCTCCAACCCGCGCGACGCCAAGGCCTTCGGCATCGAGACCATCTACCAGACCCTGGCGCTCGCCGATAATGTCGACGCCACGGCCAATCTCTACCTCGGCCGCGAGCTGCGCACCCGCTGGGGCACCCTGGACGACATCGCCATGGAGGCCGAGTGCCGCAAGGTGATGGGCCGGCTCAACCCCAATTTCCGCCGCTTCAAGGAGCCGGTAAAATCGCTGTCGGGCGGCCAGCGCCAATCTGTCGCCATCGCCCGCGCCATCCATTTCAACGCCCGCATCCTGATCATGGACGAGCCGACGGCGGCGCTCGGCCCCCAGGAAACCGCGCAGGTCGGCGAACTGATCAAGCAGCTCAAGGCCCAGGGCATCGGCATCTTCCTGATCAGCCACGACATCCATGACGTGTTCGACCTGGCCGACCGCCTGACGGTGATGAAGAACGGGCGCGTCGTCGGCACCGCCCACGTCAAGGACGTCACCAAGGACGAAGTCCTCGGCATGATCATTCTCGGCAAGGTCCCGCCCGGCGCCACCCCCGGACCGGGCGCCATCGCCTGACCGCGTAACATCCCGCGGCGTCTTAACGGACGGGCCGGCTTGAGCTGGCGCGGACGATCAGCCGGGGTTCGAACAGTTCCACGTCGCCCGATGGCGCCGCTTTGCTGCGGATTTCGGCCAGCAGCTTGTCGATGGCGCGCTGCGCCATCTGTTCCACCGGCGCCGCCACCACGGTGGGCGGCGGGCTCATGATGTTGGCGAAGTCGAAATCGTCGATGCCGACGACGGAAATGTCGGCGGGGACCTTGAGCCCCACCTCCTGCACCGCATTGAGTACCCCCAGCGCCATCATGTTGGAGAGCGCGAAGATGGCGGTCGGCGGATCGGGCTGGCTGAGCAGCCGCAAGGTCGACTCATGCGCAATGGCCTGGTCGAAGCGTCCCTCGATCAGCAGCCGCTGCTCCACCGGGATATCGTGCGCCGCATGGGCGGCAAAATAGCCGCGCATGCGATCCTCGCCGGTGACGATATTGGGCCGGCCGGTGGTGACCGCGATGCGCCGGTGCCCCAACCCGATCAGGTGCTCGGTGGCGAGGCGGCCGGCGGTGACGTTGTCGAGCTTCACCACGTCGTAAGGCAACCCGGTAACGAAGCTGTCGAGCAGCACGGTGGGCACATGGATCTGCTCGCCGAGCCGCGCGCCGTGCTCGGCATCGGAGCGGGTGGGAATGATGATCAGGCCGGCGACGCGCTGCATGCGCATCATCTCGAGGATCTGCCGCTCGCGGTCATAGTCCTCGCTGGTTGAGTAGACCGCATCCATATAGCCCGCCTCGAGGCAGGCCGATTCCACCACCTTGGCCACCTTGGCGAAATGCGGGTTGGTGATATCGGGCAGGATCAGCCCGATCAGCCGCGATTGCCCCATCCTCAGGCTGCGCGCCCCGCCATGCGGCACATAGCCGATTTCGCGCACTGCCGCCTCGACCTTGGCGATCACATCCTCGCTGACCGGGGCCGAGCGGTTGATCGCCGCCGACGCCGTCGAAATCGCCACCCCCGCCAGGCGCGCCACATCCTTGATGGTGGCCAATTCGACCCCCTCCCCCAATCGGCCCTCTTGCCAAGAGCGCGTCAAAATGCACTATACGAAACGTTTCGAGTATGCAAATTGCTGCCGCGAGACTGGGAAGCACCCGTTTCGGCCGTTTGACGAAACCGAGAAACGAAACGTTTCGACCGGAAGACCGGCGAAACGGCAATGCGCTGGGGACGGCGCCAAGGGAGGATATCCAATGCTTAAGCTTTCACGGCGCAGCCTGCTGCTGTCGTCTGCCGCTCTCGCCGCCGGCGCCGGCCTAGGGGTCGGGCGCGCCTTCGCCCAGTCGGATGCCACCGCCACCCTGAAGCTGCAGGGCTTTGGCGGCGAGGCGCAGCTCGCCTCGATCAACAACGCCATCAAGCGTTTCAACGCCAAATACCCCAACGTCACCGTCGAAGTTGAGATGGATGCCATTTCCACCGGCTGGGGCGATTACGTGACCAAGGTGCTGGGACAGTTCAACGCCGGCGCCGCCGCCGATGTCTACGGCACCGCCATCGAGACCTTCCAGGCCTTCTCGTCGCGTGGGCTGTGGCTCGGCCTCAATGATTTCGTCGCCGCCAATACCGGCTTCTCGGATTTCGCGCCGAGCCTGTTCGAGCAAGGTTCCTACAAGGGGGAGATCAACTATGTCCCCATTGGCTGGAACAACATCATGATCAACTACAACCGCGACCTGTTCGACAAGGCCGGCATCGCCTACCCGGCCAACGGCGCCTGGACCTGGGAAGAGTTCCGCGAAGTGGCGAAGAAACTCACCGTCAAGGACGGCTCGGGCAACGTCACCCAGTTCGGCTACGAGGTGCCCAACCAGAACTTCTTCATCCAGCCGTGGTTCTTCTCCAACGGCACCGGCGTGCTCAACGACGACTGGACCGCCTCCAACATGCTCGACCCCAAGGTCGCCGAGTCGCTGCAGTTCCTCTATGACCTGATCCATGTCGACGGCGTCTCGCCCATCCCGGGCAAGGACACCATGGACAACCAGTTCTTCGCCGGCCAGGTCGCCATGATCAGCCGCGGCCACTGGATCGTCGAGAACGCCAAGGCCAACAAGCTCAACATGGATATCGCCAAGGTGCCGTCCAAGGAGAGCGACACCACGGTGATCGGCTTCGGCGGCTACGCCGTCAACAAGACCACTGCCAATGCCGATCTCGCCAAGGCGCTGATCCTCGAGCTGACCAGCGAAGAGACGCAGAAGGAAGAAGGCGAAGGCGGCGGCGGTGTGCCGGGCCGCAAGTCGGCGGCCTCGACCGAAGCCTTCCTCAGCTTCCCGCCCTCGGCGGCGCTCTATTACGAGACCCTGCCGCACACCAAGGCAGTGCCCTCGCCGGCCAACTTCCAGGAAGTCGAGAAGATCTTCATCCGCTACTACACCGCGATGATGTCGGGCGAGACCTCGATCGCCGATGGCGTCAAGCAGGCCGATGCGGAGCTCAACGACTCGTTCGCCCGCCTGAAGCAGCAGATGGGCGGCTGACCGCTCCTCCCCTCCGTTCGGGCCGCGCCACCAGGCGGGCCCGGACGGGATTGCCTTTGCCGACTGAGAGAGACGCCCCCTCCCGGCCGCCCCCATGAAGGGGGAGGGTGAAGAGTCGAGGCTTTGGCACGGTGCTGCCAGACCCTCGCTGCGGCACCTCCCCCTTCATGGGGGAGGATGGGAGGGGTCGTCTGTCGAAGCGAAACTGGTCGAGAAATGCCGACAACCACGCCAATGCATCGTCCGTCCGAACTGGCCCGCGCCCAGGCGCGCACCGGTTACCTGTTCGTGCTGCCCACGGCGGTGCTCTATCTCACCTTCGTGCTGGCGCCGGTGGTGCTGACCTGCATTCTGGCCTTTGCCTATTACGACCCGATGATCGGCTCGCGCTGGGTCGGGTTCGACAATTTCGCCCGCTTCTTATCCAACGGCCGCTCACTGCAGATCCTGTGGAACACGCTGCGCTTCACCTTTTTCGCGGTGACCTTCAACGTCTCGATCGGGCTGATCCTGGCGCTGGCGCTCAACCGGATGATGCCGAGCTGGCTGCTGTATTTCTTCCGGTTGAGCTTCTTTCTCCCGGTGATCATCGCCGCGGCGTTCGTCTCGATCGTCTGGACCTATTTCTACGGCGACGACCTGGGGGTGATTAACTACTTCCTGCGCGTCATCGGGCTGCCCGGCGTGCGCTGGCTGACCGACGCCAACCAGGCCATGACCTCGATCATCATCATGGACGTCTGGAAGAACACCGGCTTCTTCATGATCATCTTCATCGCCGCGCTGCAGGGGGTACCCAAGAACATTCTCGAAGCCGCGGTGATGGACGGCACGCCCGCCTGGCGGCAGTTCTTCCGCATCACCCTGCCCTATATTTCGCCGGTGGTGTTCTTCTGCATCGTCTATGCCTCGATCGGCGCGCTGCAGGTGTTCGAATCCATCGTCATCCTGACCCAGGGCGGCCCCGGCGACTCCACCCGTTCGCTCTCCATCCTTATCGTCGAGGAAGGCTTTGGCAGCTTCCAGATCGGCTATGCCGCCGCCATCTCGGTGGTGATGACGGTGCTGATCCTGATGATCACCGCCGTCCAGCAACTGGTGTCGCGCAAGTGGGTGCAGCAATGAACGCGATGATGCAGACCCGCGCCGCCAAGCGCTGGATCGACTGGGCCATTATCCTCTGCATGGTGATCCTCGCCATCTCGATGCTGCTGCCGTTTCTGTGGCTGTTCTCGATGTCGTTCCGCCCGGTGGCCGACGCCTACAAGATGCCGCCCAGCTTCCTGCCGCCGAGCCTCGATTTCTCCAACTACCTCGCCGTGCTCAACTCCAAGGTGCCGTTCGTCCGCATCTACATGAACTCGGTGCTGATCGCGCTCCTCGTGACGGTGGGCCAGATGGTGACCTGCACGCTCGCCGCCTTCGCCTTCTCGCGGCTCAACTTCCGCGGCCGCGACGCGCTGTTCTTCATCCTCCTGGTCGGACTGATGTTCCCCGCGCAGGTGACCATCCTGCCGATCTATCTGGGCTATGCGCGCGTCGGGCTGCTCAACCAGCCGGTCGGGCTGGCGCTGATGTACCTGACCTCGAGCTTCGGGGTGTTCCTGATGCGCCAGTTCATGCTCAGCCAGCCCAAGGCGCTGGAAGAGGCGGCGCTGATGGATGGCGCCGGCTACCTCAAGATCTTCTGGCGCATCTCGCTGCCGCAGCTGAGGCCCGCGCTCTCGGCGCTCGGCATCATCACCTTCACCCAGACCTGGAACTACTATTTCCAGGCCAAGGTGCTGCTCGGCAAGCAGGACCAGATGACCCTGCCGCTCGCCATGGATGTGCTGCGCGGCTACATGGGCGCCGGCAACCTGTCGGTGGTCATGGCCGCCATGAGCATGTCGATCCTGCCGGTGGTGCTGCTCTTCCTCATTGCCCAGAAATTCGTGATCGAAGGCATCACGATGAGCGGCATCAAGAACTGACGGGCCGATGCGTACCGCGCAAAAGGCCCCCTCACCCGCCGCTTCGCGTCGACCTCTCCCCCTCGGGGCGCTACCGCGTCCCCCAGGGAGAGGTGGGCCTGCGGCACCGAACCAGCCCCACCACCACCTCTCCCTCCGGGGGAGAGGTCGGCCCGCAGGGCCGGGTGAGGGGGCCTTTTTTCAAGACCAAGGACCTCAGGACTATGTGGGACGATCTCGCCACCATTGAGCCGCGCTTTCACTATGCCGGCGAACGCTCCCGCTACATTGCCTTTCCGCTCGGCGGCATCGGCTCGGGCGGGTTGTCGATCTCGGGCAGCGGCCGGCTGGTCGACTGGTCGATCCGCAACAAGCCGGCGCTGCAGGGCTATAACGGCTATTCGCATTTCGCCATCAAGGCCGAAAAGGACGGGGCGCTGCTCGATGCGCGGGTGCTCAACGGGCCCTACGATCTCAACCCCTCCGGCGCGCCGGGCCTGCGCAAGATGTTCGATGGCTTCGGCCATGGCGCCAACCGGCAGACGCTGGCCGGCGTGCCGCATTTCAAGTCGGTCGAATTCTACGGCCGCTTCCCCACCGCCGACCTGGTGTTCGCCGATCCGCATTTCCCCGGCCAGGTCCGGCTGACGGCGCTGTCGCCGTTCATCCCGCACAATGACCGCGACAGCTCGATGCCGGTGGCGATGTTCGAGTTCGAGATCGTCAACCCGACGGCCGATGCGCTCACCTATACGCTGGCCGGCACGCTGGGCAATTACGGTTCGAACAGTGGCCGGCACAGCTTCACCCAGTCGGACGGCATCTCGTCGCTGCACCTTACCTCGACCGATACCAGCCTGCCCGAGACCGACCGCGGCGACCTCACCATCGCCACCGACGCCGAGGATGTCGACCATACCGACCACCACTATCGTGGCCAGTGGTTCGACGACCTGGCGGTGTACTGGAAAGAGTTCGCCCGCCCCGGCCGGCTGCCGACGCGCCACTACGACCAGCCGCGCACCTCGAGGCACATGAGCCTGCAACCCGAGCACGCGACGCTCGGCGCCCGCATCACGGTGCCGGCCGGCGGCCGCAAGCGGGTCCGTTTCGTCATTTCCTGGAGCTTCCCCAAGGGCGATATCTACTGGGCCTTCCGGCCCAAGCCCGATGGCGTGATCCCGGATCGGCCGACCCCGAGCTGGACCAACTACTACGCCACCCAATGGGCGGACTCGACCGCCAGCGCCACCGAGGCGCTCAAACGCTGGGACAACCTCGCCGCTGCTACCGTGGCCTTCCGCGACGGCCTGTTCGGCACCACGCTGCCGGCCGAAGTGAAGGATGCCGCCTCGGCGACCCTGGCGCTGCTCCGCACCGCCACGGTGATCCGGCTCGAGCATGGCGAGCTCTGGGCCTGGGAGGGCCAGCACACCAATGACGGCTCCTGCGAAGGTTCGTGCACCCATGTGTGGAACTACCAGCAGGCGCTGGCGCACCTGTTCCCGGCGATCGAGCGCACCCTGCGCGAGACCGAACTCAGCTACAACATGCTGCCATCGGGCGGCCTGACCTTCCGCCAGAAGCTGCCGCTCGGCTCGAGCTTCGACATTATCGGCCCCTGCGCCGACGGGCATTTCGGCGCCATCATCAAGACCTTCCGCGACTGGAAGCTGTCGGGCGACAGCGATTGGTTGCGTCGCTACTGGCCGCAGGTGAAGCGGGCCATCGAGTATGCCTGGTCAGCGGAAAACCCCGACCGCTGGGATCCCGAACAGACCGGCATCCTTTCGGGCCGCCAGCATCAGACCCTCGACATGGAGCTGTTCGAGCCCAATTCCTGGCTCGCCTCGATGTATGTCGCAGCGCTCCTCGCCACTGCCGAGATGGCGAGGGCGATGGGGGACGGCGCACTGGCCGAAAAAACGGCCCGGCTCGGCAAGGCCGGCGCCGACTACATCAACACCGAGCTCTTCAACGGCCGCTGGTTCATCCAGAAGATCGACCTCGGCGACCAGTCGGTGCTCACCCCGTTCGATGTCGGCCGCGCCGCCGGCGTTCTGGCCGACGGCTTCATGGAGACCTACTGGTCCGACGAGTTCAGCGAGCTGAAGTACCAGATGGGCGAAGGCTGCATCTCCGACCAGATCCTGGGACTGTGGCACGCCGAAGTCGCGGGGCTCGGCGCCTTCCTCGACAAGGCCAAGGTCGGCACGGCGCTCAAATCGGTGCACCGCAACAACTTCAAGCCGAGCCTCGAGCAGCACTTCAATCCCGGCCGCAACTACGCCTATGAGGACGAGGCCGGGCTGTTGATCGCCACCTATCCCGAGGGCATCCGCCAGCCGATGGTCGCGGCGCCCTATGCCGAGGAAGTGTGGACCGGCATCGAATACATGTCGGCCTCGCACATGATCATGCATGGGCTGGTCGACGAGGGCCTGGACGTGGTGCGCGCCGCCCGCGACCGCCATGACGGCAGCCGCCGCAACCCCTGGAACGACATCGAATGCGGCTCCTACTACGCCCGCTCGATGTCGGCCTGGCAGCTGGTCAACGCCTTCTCCGGCCTCTCCGCCGATTTCGTCAGCGGTCGTGTCAGCTTCGCGCCCAAGCTCGCGGGTGACTGCGAGCTGTTCTGGTCGGCCGGCAACGGCTTCGGCCGGCTGAGCCGGAGCAATGGCCGGCTGCGGCTGAGCGTGCTTGGCGGCAGCCTCGCTGCCGAAGAGCTTGCCGTCGATGGCGTGGCCTATGGCGCCATCAGCCTCGGCGCCGGCGAGAGCCTCGAACTCGTGATGGCAGCGTAATGGCCGGTATCCAGCTCAAGTCCGTCCGGAAGAGTTTTCAGGGTTTCGAGGTCATCCACGGTATCGATCTCGAGATCGCCGACGGCTCTTTCACCGTGTTCGTCGGTCCCTCCGGCTGCGGCAAGTCGACATTGCTGCGGATGATGGCAGGCCTCGAGGAAATCACCGCCGGCGAGGTGCATATCGACGGGGTGCGCTGCGACCACCTGCTGCCCGCGGCGCGTGGCTTCGCCATGGTGTTCCAGTCCTATGCGCTCTACCCGCATATGAGCGTCGAGCAGAACCTCAAGTTCGGGCTCGAAAACCAGAAGCTCGCAAAGAGCGAGATCGCGGCACGGGTGAACAAGGCCGCCGGCATCCTGCAGATCGAGCATCTGCTGGCGCGCCGGCCCAGCCAGCTCTCGGGCGGGCAGAGCCAGCGCGTCGCCATCGGCCGCGCCATCGTCAAGGAACCCAAGGCCTTCCTGTTCGACGAACCGCTCAGCAATCTCGATGCCGAACTCAGGGTGAAGATGCGCGGCGAGCTGATCAGCCTGCATCAGCGGTTGGGCTCGACCATGATCTACGTCACCCACGACCAGGTCGAGGCGATGACCATGGCCGACCGCATCGTGGTGCTCAACGAGGGGCAGATCGAGCAGGTGGGCACTCCGGTCGAGCTCTATGCCCGACCCCGCAACCGCTTCGTCGCCGGCTTCCTCGGCGCGCCGCCGATGAACATGCTGGCCGGCACGGTCAGCGGCGGCGGCGTGTTGCTGGAAGGGGGCACCCTGGTGCCGCTGCCCGGCCGAACCGTGCCCCTCGCCGAAGGCGCCCCGGTGACCCTGGGGATCCGACCCGAGCATGTCGAAGTGCGGCCGGGCCCCCTCAAGCTCGCCGTGGCGACCACCGAGGTGCTGGGCTCCGAAACCATCGTCCACGCCACGACTGCCGGCGCCGGCGCCCCCCTCACCGTCGCCCTGCGCGGCATCAGCGGCGTCAAGGCCGGCGACAGCCTCGAGGTCGACCTGCCCGCCGCCTTCATCCACCTGTTCGACGAGGCCGGCACCACGATCGGCGCCACCGAGGACTGGCGTGCTGCCTATCTGAGGTGAGGGGGCGCGAATGGCATGCGGTGCGCCCGGCCGAGGTCCGCTCGCGCCCACCCACCGGCTGTCATCCCTGCGAAAGCAGGGACCCAACTATCAGCTGGCGCGAACTGTGAAATGGGTCCCTGCTTTCGCAGGGATGACACTGAGTTCTGGGGGCTGCCGGGTGACAAAGTGGGCAATGGCGCCGCATCCGAGCAGCGCCTCACCCCTTGGTCGACCCGCCGGCCATGCCGTCGATGAAATGCCGCTGCAGCAGCACGAACAGCATCAGGATCGGCAGCACGATGATCACCGCGGCGGCCATGATCTCACCCCAGTCGCTGGAATACTGCCCGCTGAGCAGGGTGAACGCCACCACCGCGGTCATCTCGCCCTTGGCCTGCAGGAACGTCGAGGCGATGAGGAACTCGTTCCAGCAATAGAGCCCGATGATCAGCGCCACCGTCAGGAGGCCCGGCGAGACGATCGGCAGCATCACGCGCCAGAACAGCCGCCACTGGTTGGTGCCGTCGAGCGCGGCGGCTTCTTCCAGCTCCTTGGGGATGGCGATGAAATAGGTGCGCAGCAGCATGATGGCGAACGGGCTGAACATGGCGCAGTAGATGAACGACACCGCGATCGGGTTGTTGATCCACCCCGCCCGGGCAAAGCCGAAATAGAGCGGGAACAGGAACAGCTGGATCGGCGCCGTGGTGGTGGCGAGGAAATACGCGCTGACCGACTTCCAGCGCTTGATCTTCTGCCGCGCCAGCACGTAGGCGGCGCCCGACGCGGTGGTCAGCACCAGGATGATGGTCATCACCGTGACTTTGGCCGAGTTCAGCATCGTCTCGCCCAGCCGCGCATCGGACCATGCCCGGGTGAAGTTCGACCAGTCGAGTTCGGTGGGCAGGCTGAGCGGACTGGTGATGATCTGCGGCGTCGGCTTGAAGGCGTTGAGCAGCATCAGCAGCAGCGGGCCCAGCGCCAGCACCAGGCCGAGCGTCAGGATCAGGTAGGTCGTGGCGCGCGAGAGGCGGCTGGAAATCATCAATTGGCTCCCTCGCGGGCCTGCAGCCGCACATAGGCGAAGGTGGCAGTGAGGCCGAACAGCGCGATGACCAGCGCCACCGCCGCCGCGCGGCCGAGATCGAACTCGAAAAAGGCGTTGCGGTAGGCCAGCGTCGACAGCACTTCGCTCGAATAGGCCGGCCCGCCCTGGGTGAGGATGTAGACGAAGTCGAACACCAGGAACGACCAGATCACCGTCATCACCATCATCAGCTTGATGGTCGGCGCGATCGCCGGGATCAGGATGTGGCGCATCAGCCCGAAAAAGCCGGCGCCGTCGAGCCGCGCCGCTTCCACCATTTCCTGCGGCACCTGGCGGAGCGCCGCGAGGAAGATCACTGCGAGAAACCCCCACCAGTGCCAGAGGTCGACCGCCGCGATGCCGTAAAGCGCCGTCTCGGTATGAGCCAGGGGGTCCGCCAGTTCGATGCCGAAGCGCTGCAGCAGGCCGAACACCCCGGTATTGGGATTGTAGATCATCCCCTGCCAGACCCGCGCGGTGATCGCCGTCGCCACCACTACGGGCATGAAATAGACGATCTGGAACAGCGTGCGGCCGCGTTTGATGATCAGCAGCAGCGTTGCCGCGAACAAGCCGATGGCGATCGGCACCGTCAGGAAGATCAGCGTCCACTTGATGTTGTTGCCGAGCGCGATCCAGAACACCCGGTCGGCGAACACGGCATTGAAATTGGCCAGCCCCACGAACACCGGCATCGAGAAACCATCCCACTGGCAGAACGCCAGGGCGATGGTGAGCAGCGCCGGGATCAGGATGATCACGACGTTGATCGAGAGCGCGGGGAGAGCAAACAGCCACATGAGGAGTTTCCGGGTAGGGAGTCTCAGTTATCCTCCCCCGCGTGGCGGGGGAGGGTGGCCGCCGGGGGCGGTGCAGCCCCCGGCACCCCCATCGACCTGCGGCCCCCCCCCCCCCGCCCCCCCGCCCGGCCACCCTCCCCCGACCCCCGCGAGGAGCTGCTCGGGGCAGGCCATCGCTCGGCTCCCCCCCTCGCCCCCC
>Ga0066256_1000239_pt1 | contig 219750 bp, 196 predicted proteins | sample ThiBio_1000_biof_FD_87107 | JGI IMG/M metagenome (GOLD analysis project Ga0066256, IMG submission 87107) | Wastewater bioreactor microbial communities from Cape Town, South Africa - Thiocy_expt_1000_biof (version 2) | ecosystem: Engineered > Bioreactor > Thiocyanate-remediating >...
CCACCAGCTCAGACGGATCGACCTCGGAGGCGAGCACGTGCAGCCACTTGCCGGCGCTCGCCTTCACCCAGGTCAAGATGCGGCCGATCGTGATCGCCGCAGTGTTCGAAATCGTCGCGATGCGCTCACCGGCTGCTGCCAGCACGCGTTCAAGCGCCGGGTACGCACCGACGAAGAACCGCGACGGATCGGTGAGCATCTCGAACGGCAACACGCGATCGCGGTTGCCAAACTGCACTTCGAAGCGGTTCCACTCGCTGGCCTGATCGCCGAGCTGGCGGCCCTTCTCGTACACGCGCAGGCCCTTGCCGTTGCGCGCCTTGCCCACGTAGAGCGTGCGGCCCTCGCGGCTCTTGCCGCCATCGAGTACCGGCAACCAATCGCCGTCGATGCGCGTGCTCGGGTTGCGGCCCGAGCAGTTGAAGTCGCCGGCGCGCACCCACTGCATCGCGTCGTCGACGGTCCACTGACCATCGTGAAGATCGACCGCGACGTCGACGCGCGTCAGGCGCGACTCCGGGAGCGACTCGAGGAAATCACGCATGGCCGGCCAATCGACCATGCCGCAGGCCGCGCCAGGTACATCGAGCATCGCCCTGCCCCGCTGCGACTCGCCGCCCCAGCAGAGCGTGGCCAGGTGCACGAACTCACCATCCACGAACGCATGGATGCGCCGGCCATCGAGGAACCCACGAAGGGCCGCAGACTCGACCGCCTGCAGCGGCAGACCCACCGTGAAGGACAGAGCGTTCACCAACCCGCCGAACGACTCCGGATCGAACTCGAACGTGCAGGTGCACCAATCCACGATGGCCCCGCCCTGCCCGCTCATCGGGACTTTCCCCCCGTGTTACCGGACGGGGGGAGCCCGCCGCGTCGCCCGGTGGCCCCCCGCTGGCGCGGGGGGCACCCGTGCGCCGCGTCGCCTCCCGCCATCGAATCCAGATGCACCATGCCCTCGGCTCCAGTAGACTGCGATAACCAACTCCCGGTTATATAACCAATCTCTGGTTACAAGTAAACCGAAAGAGGTTACATATGACTTTGGTACAAACCCTAATTGACAAGTGGTCGCAGACGCGTACTCAGCGCGAACTTGCAGAACAGATGGGCGTAACGCCGCAGCGAATCACGAATTGGAAATCGGGCTCGACACCGATGCCCGAACACCAGTTCGCCAAACTGGCCGAGTTGGTGGAAGGCGAAGAGAAAGCGCGATCCCTGCTATGGGACTTCGTGCAGCAGAAGCACCGGCAGATGAAGGCCGCCAGCGTGGCGGCCGTCATGGCCTTGATCACGGCGCTGACCGGACTGGTGGCCCCCGACCAGGTCGTGGCAGCCGAGCACTGCCTTCACACGGCAGGGGTCACAGGTTCGAACCCTGTGCCGCCCACCAAGCGTATCCACCGGTTCATCCGGCTCGCAGCAGCTGGCGCGCGACCCTGCAGGAGCAGCACGTCGCCCATCGCCTTCGCGTCTACGCCTTCGATCTTCATGAGGTCGCCGTTGCCCGGAGTCTTGCCGGTTGATACGTATCAAGTTACTCGTCGTGGAGATCGGCGATAACCCGTCAGTTTCGGAAGAGGTTTCCCAATGGCGAGAATCGAGGGCGTTTGCCGCGAAGTATTCGATGCGACCGAGTGGGTCGCGATCATCACCCAGGGCGACGACGGTCCGCATCTCGCCGGCCACTGGAGAAGCTTCATGTTCCTCGACGTCGAGGACGGAGTGATCGTGTTCCCGGTCGGTCGCTTCCAGCAAACCGAGGAAAACCTGCGCAAGAGCGGCCGTGTCCAGTTGCTCGCCGCGTCGAAGAAGGTGCAGGGCAGCAGAAGTCCCGGGCAGGGTTGTGAGGTCAGCGGAAGCGGCGAAGTCGTCACCGCCGGAAAGTATGTCGACGCGGTGCGCACGAAGTTCCCGGGGGCGCGCGGCGCGCTCGTGGTACGCGTGGAGAATACGAAGACTCAGCTCTAGGAGTCTGTCGGAGTTGAAGCCGGCCCGTGCAGGGGCCTGCCGAGCCGTCAAACGAGGTGCCGGGAATAGCCGAAGACCCGGCATTGGCCGCCTCGCCGGCCACGTCCATGCGCGTGCGTCACCTGAGGTAAAACTCATCCCACTCGAGATCGGTCCACCATTCGGCCTCGAGTCCGTCGCAGGTCTCACCGTAAGCTCGGCACATGAAACAACCGTCGCCGCGCGTGAGCGTATCGTCCTCGAGCGGCGGGTAACGGACCAGCAGGGCCGCGGCGTGCTCGCGCGCGGCCGCCTCTGCCTCGCTCATCGGCCGATCCGGCAGCTCGCGAATCCCGCACCGGCGAAGCCGCTCCACGCCCTCCGGGTACAGGACGGAGTTTTCCGCGTCGATATGACGCCAGAGCGCGTGCGAGTAGCGGGTTGCCAGGGCCCGGAGCCGGACACGATCGTCCTCGGACTGCGGCCCCTGCTCGAGAAACGGCGTCATCTCGCACAGCCACTCCTCCATCTCGGCGTGCTCGCGCGTGATGGCGTGCACGGGTCCGCGGTCGCGCGGCAGCTCCGTATCCGTCACGAGCGCATCGAAGAGCACTCGCTCCTCGCGATCGTGATGGAAATGGCCGGCGAACTCGGTGAGGAACGCCGCGAACCGTCTGCCGTCGTCCGGGCCCGCAGTCCCGTCGACGAGCCTGCCGACGTACGTGCGAAAGGATCCCAGCACCTGATCAATCAGCGCGTGTTCGTCCTGGAGTGTGTCGATCAGCTTCATCGTCGATTCATCCCGGTGCACTGTCCGGTTCTCGATAAAGCTTAATGCATTGGGGCGCGGGCGTCTCCATTCCCATGGAATGACAAGTACTTCATGACTTCGAGCCGCGCTTCGTGCCTTTACGGGGTATTGGTGAAGTCCGGCCTGCGCCGCTCCTGAAACGCGGCAACCCCTTCCTTCGCAGCAGCCGTGCAGGCGCTACGCGCAAACGCGCGATAGCCGACCTCCAGTGCATCGGCGAATGTCGACGCCGCTGCAGCGTCGCGAACTGCCTTCTCCATGATTCCGATGACTTCCGAACTGAGACGATCACCGTTTGCCGCCTTCGGCTCGACGGGTGTCAAAGCCGGAATCGATACCGGACCTTCAGCGATTTTCTTTACATGCCCAGATATGGTGTCCACGCGTTCCAGCGCCAGCGCAAGAAGGCCGGCATAGTCGTCGGCAATCGCGTCGATGACGCCCAACTCATGAGCATGCTTCGCGGTCAACCGTTCGGCCCGGCGCAGCAGGTCGTCGAAAATGGCCGCAGCCTTCGGCCAACGCCGGTACGGCACGACGAGTGCCCCAATACCGGGCACGATTCCCAGAGTGATCTCGGGTAACTGCATCCACGCGCTGTCCACGGCGACGATCGCATGGCAGCGCATCGCCAGCTCGAATCCACCACCGAGGCACATCCCGTTCAGCGCCGCGACAACCGGCTTCGCCATTCCATCCAGATGCCGAAGCAGCCGTGAACAATCGTGTGCATATCGAATGCACGCCTCCGGATCACCGAGCACATTCGGGAAGCGGCCGATATCGGCGCCCGCGCAGAAGGCGCGCCCGTAGCCGACGATGACGAATCCCTTCACATCGGCATCGCTTTCGTATCGGCGAATCACCGACAGGATTTCGTCGGTCATGTCATCGTGCAATGCGTTCAACGCCTCCGGTCGCCGCAGCGTAATGACCTTGATTCGATCGACTTCGTCGACGAGCACATGGCGCAGGAAATCCTGGTACGCAGCGAACGGTCGTTTCTGCGTCGGCATGCCGGGACGCTCTTCGCTCAGCCTGTCGAGCAACCGCCTTGTCATCTCCTCGCCCAGGCCGTTCATCACTTCGAACGGCCCCTTCTTGAATCCCAGTGCCAGGCGGCATCCGAGTTCCAGATCGGCAGGCTCTCCGATGCGTCGGTCTACGATGTCCATGCTCTGGGAGAACAGTATCCCCAGGAGCCGCTCGCGCACTGCCTCGGCCGCATCTGCCGACAAGGGACCGGAGCCGCCGGGCACCGCGTCGACCCAACGGTCCACCGAACCGAAGATGCTTGCCGGCAGATAATGCTCCCCTTCGAGTCGAGCCTGCAGCGTGTTGGCCGCGATCATGATCGGATTGCCGCGCGTCAGGTTCAGCACCGAAAACGGACCGGCATGCACGAACTCATGTGACACGCGATCGATCTCGGGCGCTGTTGCCCGGTCGAGCATCAGCGCCGATTCGTTGCACCAGTTCGTGAATACGCGATCAAGCATGAAACCCGCTACGTCTGCCGTTTCCAGCGGCACCTTGCCGGTGAAGCAGAACAGCCAGCGCAGGTATTCGACCACGCTGGAGTCGACGCCTCTCCAGCGAACCACCTCGACCACCGGATTCTTCCACGCCGGGGTGAAAAAATGTGTAATAGTTGCCCGCTCCCCGTGGCGAAGGGCATCGAACATCTGCTCTGCCGGCAGGGAGCTCGTGTTGGACGTGATCAAGGCACGCGGGCTCACGATCGCCTCTACTCGCTCGAAGATCGTCTGCTTGATGTGCAGGTTCTCCGTTGCGGCCTCCAGCACCCACTCGGCATCTGCAATGGCTCCGTAGTCGAGTGTACCCACGACGTTTTCGGATATGCGGCTTGCTTGCGCCTGGCTCATCCGGCCCGTGGCGACGGCCTTCCGGGCATGGTCGTGCAAACGCCGTACGGCTCGATCGACTGCTTCCTGCACGACATCGACGATGCAAAGCTTGAGTCCCGGTACAGCCGCCTTCAGGTAATAGGCGATGTCCGGCCCGATGGTGCCGGCGCCGATCACCGCGACGGATCGAGGAAGTGGCCGATCCGGCAGCACGAGAAGCGGATTCGCGTACGACTGCATCACTCTTTTCTCTCCCTGTCGAATGCGCAATGAACACCGCGAAGTGCCGAACTCCGGTCCGAATTTCCAGCGCAGATCATTGCAGCCGGGCAAGCAGGCTTTGAGCCAGCGCATAAGGATCGCTGGCACGATTCCGCACGGCATCGATCAGACCATCCCATGAAGTGCCGTTGATCCCGCGGAAGCGCTCATCGATCAGCTGCCGCAGGATCTCTCCCACTCTGAGCTGCAAACGCCGCCTCAGTCTTCGGTCGGCAGCATCAGGGGCGCCGGCGAAATGCAGGAAACACCGCTCGATGCCATCGACCAGCGCATCTATCCCGTCCCCGCTTTGTGCCTGGGTCTTCAGGACAGGCGGCTGCCAGTCGTGAAAGAGACCTAAACGGCGACTGAGTTCGACCATGTCGCGCAGTTGCCGTACCGCGCGATCCGCGTCCGGGTGATCGCTCTTGTTGACCACGAAGATATCGCTGATTTCGTTGATCCCCGCCTTCGCCGCCTGTATGTCGTCGCCGCCCATCGGCGTCTGCAGGAGCACGATGACCTGGGCGTGCAACATGACATCGGTCTCGTTCTGGCCGACACCGACTGTCTCCACCAGAATCCGGTCCCAAGGCATCGCATCCAGTACGGTCAGGGCATCACCGGCAGCCTTGGCCAGCCCTCCGAGGTGGCCGCGCGAGGCCATGCTGCGGATGAAGACCTTATCGTCGAGACCTTCCCCTGCCATGCGCAGTCGGTCGCCGAGGAGGGCGCCGCCCGAAATCGGGCTTGAAGGATCGACAGCCAGCACGGCGACACTCAGGTCGCGCCTGCGCCAGGCGCCGATCAGCTGCCCGATCAACGTACTCTTCCCGGCGCCGGGAGGACCGGTGACTCCGATCACCCGGCCACGGCCACCAGCCCGATAAAGCGCCTGCAGCAAGGGTACGAGGTCGGGCTCTCCGCGCTCTATACGACTGATGAGACGAGCGCAGGCACGCTGGTCACCGTTCGCAAGCGCGGCAACCAGGGCTTCGAGACCATCGACGCCCGCATGCGGAGACTGCATCCTAGGCCGCCGTGCGTGCCCGCACCTGGCCGACAATGTAGCCGACGATCGCCTCGCGCGAGCTGCCTGGCGGAAAGACTTCGGCAACGCCCTTGGCCTTCAGGTCCAGCGTGCGGTCATGAGGGATATTGCCGCCGCAGATCACCTGGATGCCGGCGGCATTGCTCTCTCCAAGCAGGCGCACGAGCAACTCGATCTGGTCGTAGTTCGAAGCGTGCGAGCTGATGCCTATGAAGTCCACGTCTTCCTGGATCGCCGCCTGGACGATCGCCTCCGGCGTCTGGTTGCAGCCCAGGTAGACGACTTCCATGCCCGCGTCACGCAGGATCATGGAGACCACCTCGCCACCCGTAGTGTGGCCGTCGAGGCCGATCATGCTGACGATGATCTTGATGCCTTGCCCTTCGTTCATGCTCTTCCCCTGGCGCCTCAGGCCGCCCGACGAACGCCGAGCGGGAACGGACATTCGATCATCTTGAACGGGTCGTAGCTGAGCCCTCGCGCCAGGCGAATGACACCCGATATCTCCCCCGAGGTGGCATAAACCTTGACCGCCTCTATGATCGCCGGCATCAGATTGTGGCGGTCGCCCTTCTGGGCCTCGGCGTAGAGGAAGGCCAGGCGATCGGAGATCGCCTGTTGATCGCGAGCCTTCTTCCAGGTCTCGGTGCGGTGGGCAATGCTCTCGGCATCGCTGTCCGGGTGCACTTCCTGAATGGGTACACGAAATTCCTCCTCTTCAGGAATCACCAAATGATTCACGCCGACGATCAGACGCTCCTTGCCGTCGATCTCGCGGAATTTCTTGTTCGCCTCGTCACGCAGCATATCGGTAATGAAGCCCTTCTTCACCGCCGCGATCATGCCGCCCAAGGCGTCGATCTTGGCCAGCACCTTGTAGCCTTCCTCCTCGACCTTGTTCGTCAAGTGCTCGATGAAGTACGAACCAGCCAGCGGATCGACGACGTCGGCGACGCCGGTTTCGGACGCGACGATGTGCTGGGTGTTGAGCGACATGCGCGCCGCCAGCGGCGAGGGCTCGGCGTGGGCATTGTCGAGCGTAGCGTTGTCCAGCGCCGTGCAGCCGGCGATGGCGCCGGCCAGTGTCTGGATGGCGGAGCGGGCGATATTGTTGAGCGGTTGCTGGTAAGTCATGGTTCGCCCCGAGGTATGCACCGCGATCAACAGCTGGCAGGACTTCTCCTTCCTGGCCTTGAAGTGCTCCCTGGCCATACGCGCCCACATGCGGCGCAAAGCGCGCACCTTGGCAATCTCCTCGAAGAAACGCGTGCCGACGGTAACCAACTCGTAGGGCACCGCAGCAACGTCGTCGAAGTCCAGACCTCGCTCGTCGACCAGGCGCGTGCAAACCTCCTTGAGCATGGACAGGACGACGCCGAGCGCTTGGGCATTGTTGCCGCCTGACTCCTGGAAATGCTGGCTGATGATCGCGGCGCGCATGCGGATCTTGTGGCGGATGACGTACTCGCACGCATCGAGGAACAGCTTGAGGTTGAGCTCCAGCGGCTGGATATCGGTCTGGCCCATGTAGTTCTCGAAGGGCGACTCCATGACGCTGCCGTGGATCTTGGAAAGGTCATCGCCGCGTTTCTCGGCCAGGGCGATGACCCACGCCAGGCGCATGGGCGACGGCGCGCAGGAGCCGAGCAGCGTGATCGACTGTCCGGTCAGCGGAATGCCCTCCATCAACTCCTCGAATTCGAGCAGGGAGGAGCCCGGCCAGCCGAGAATGCCCGCCTCGCGCCGGCCGAGTGGATGATCGGAGTCGAGGTTGGAGCACGAGACCCGGTCGTGGATCACCTGCATGCCGCCGCGCTGGCCCATCTCGCGGTACTTCTTGAGCACCTTGTTGGCATCGCTCGAGCTGCCCAGACCCGCGGTCATGCGCTGCGTCCACATCCGGCTGCGATAACCCTCGGGATGGTAGCCGCGGGTATAGGGAAAGGCCCCGGGATCGCCGAGGTCTGACTGGTAATCGAAGCCCTCGATGTCCTTCGCGGTGTAGACGGGCTTGATGACGTAGCCGTAATCGGTCTCTCTCTTCATGCTCTCGCTCCAGCGCCTTTCGGCTTCACTTCACCGATTCGAACGACAGTGTTCTGAAATCTGCGCGCATGACATGCAACTGCTGCGACGAGAAGCGCACGCCCGGGCCGAAGCTGATCGGGCCCATGACGCCGGTCTCGAAGTTCTTGGTCTTCTCCAGTTCGGAAATGGTGCATGTCCAGGTCAGGTTCCCGGCACAGCGGCGCATTGCCTCGATCAGCACCCGCGTGCTGGCGTAACCGACCAGGGTGTAGCGATTGATGGCCTTGAAATCCGCTTCCGATAACAGGCTTTTCGCGCGCTCGGTGAAGGCGACGACGGCTTCGCTCTTGTCGGCGGCCACGTAGTCGATGCCGTAGACGCCTTCGCTGGCCGGCCCCATGAGCTTGAGTGTCGCGGGAATACGCCCCGGCCAGAAGATGCCGGTTACGGGCTTGTAGTTGAGCTTCTCGAGCTCCTTCACCATGGCCGCATTCTCGGCAATGATGCCGCCGGCGAGAAAGACCTCGGCACCCGAGGAACGCAAGCGCAACATCTCCGATGAAAAGTCTTGCTGGGCCTTCTTGTATTCCCCTTCGAAGACCACATTGAGCTTTCCCTCCTTGCGTGCCTTGTCGAAGCCGGCGCGCAAAGCGACTCCGTAATCGTCGTCCTGGGTCAATGCCGCCCATTTCCTGCCCGGATTCTGCTTGGCCAGGAAGCGCACCAACTGGTAGGAGCCTTCCTCGTAGGACTGGCCGACAACAAAGACATTCTTGTTCACCGGCTGATACAGCGGCTCGATAGGTGCGATCGATGCCATCACCGGAATCCCGGCCTTGACCACCACGGGCAGGGCAGCCACCCCTTGCGATCCGGACAGGGAAGTCAGCGCGAAGACCTTGTCGACTTCGATGAGCTTCTTTACCGCCGGAATCGTGCGTGCTGCGACATAGCCGTCGTCCTCGACGATCAAACGCAGCTTCTTGCCGTCTACGCCCCCGGCGTTGTTGGCCTCGGCGATGGCCATCTTGGTACCTGCCGCATAGGCGATACCAAGCAGGCCTGGAGGCCCGGACAGCGGCTCGACCTCGCCAATCAGGATTTCCGTGGCGCTGACGCCCTGTTCCGCCTTTGCGGCCGTTGTCACACCCAAACCCATGACGATCGCTGCAATCAGTTTCAAGTACATGTCTCGCTCCCCTCTCGCTTATCAGTAACGCAATGGCCAGTTCACCCACAAACGCTTGACATCTCGCCACAGTCCGACCAGACCGCGCGGCTCGAAACGCAGGAACAGAATGATCACGAGGCCGTAAAGGACCGTACGCATTTCGTGAGCACCGGTAGTGAACAGCTTCTCGGCCAGCGGGCCGAGAGCGCCGAGAAAGAGCCGCCCGACTTCGGGCAACAGGACGATGAAGACAGTGCCGACGACGGCACCCAGCGTCGAACCCAGCCCGCCGACAATCAGGATGGCCAACGCCTCTATGCTCATCAGGAAGGGAAAGCCGTCGATCGACACGAAAGACAGGTAGATGCCGAACAAGGCACCGGCAATGCCCGAGACGAATGCGCTGATCATGAAGGCATGCAGCTTGTAAGCGCTGAGGTTTATGCCCATGGTTCGTGCAGCGATATCGTTGTCACGCACGGCGATGAAGGCGCGGCCGACGCGGCTGCGCAGCAGATTGAGCACGGCGAACAGCGTCAGGGTAGCCACCACCAGGCAGAGGTTGGCGAAGCGGGCGTCGCTGTCGAAGTCGATGCCGAGAAGCTCGGGGCGCAGCACCCTGATGCCGCGGGCGCCGTTGGTCAGCCAGGTCAGGCTGAGCACCAGATGAGCGATGATGAAGGAGAAGGCCAGCGTGGTAATCGCCAGATAGAGGCCGCGCAGGCGCAGCGAGGGAACACCGACGACGATGGCAAACAGCGCGGGCACGAAGCCGGCAGCGGCCAGCCCCAGCCAGGGAGACAGGCCGAACTTGGCCACCGGCACGGCATAGGCATAGGCGCCTAGGAGCAGGAAACCGACATGGCCGAGGGAGATCAGGCCCGTGCAGCCAGTCAGCAGGTGTAGCCCAAGGGCACCGGTGCCGGTGATCAGGAAGAGGATCACGAAGGAGAGCAAGTAGGAATTGAGGACGTATGGCACCATGGCCAAGGCGGCAAAGAGCAGTGCGCTCCATCCCCAGACCAGCTTGGAATCGCTTAGAGCAATCAACTCGGCGACGCTTTCCTTGTAGTTGCCGCTACGCATCAGACCCTCTCGATCTCGCGCTCGCCGAACAGGCCGAAGGGCCTGACCATCAGGACGACGATGATCATCACGAAGCCCGCGATCTCCTTGATCGATGGCGCGAGGTAGCCGCCGGCGAGGTTCTCGACGACGCCCATCACGATGCCGCCGGAGCCGGAGCCGAGGACGGAGTCGAGACCGCCGAGTATGGTTGCGGGGAAAGCCTTGAGGCCGACATGAAACATGTTCGGACCGACGTCGTAAAGTAAAGCGAAGAAGATGCCTGCAATGCCGGCGAGCAGGGCCGAGCCGGCCCAAGCGGCAGCGTGAATGCGAGCAGCGCTGATGCCCATCAGTTGTGCCGCCCGTTCATCGGCGGCGACGGCACGCATGGCCTTTCCCAAGCGGCTGTAGCGAAAGAAGGCCGAGAAGGCACCGAAGGCTGCGGCCAGGGTCGCCATCACCGCCAGTTGACCGCTGCGTATGCCGCTGCCCATGACCTCGAGCACGTCGCGACCCACGCCTATGTCGAAAGTATGCGGGTAGGGATCCCAGATCAGGAGCACCAACGAGCGCAGGATCATGGCCAGACCTATGGTCACCATGACCTGGGCGAACACCGGCTCGCCGAGCATGGGTCGCATGACCACACGCTCGATGGCCAGGCCAAGGACGATGGCAGCGGCCAACGCACCGCCCACGACCAACCAGGGGTCGCCGTGAGCCGCACCCGCGATGCTCCAGGCCACATAGGCGATGAGCATGGAGAGCTCGCCTTGGGCAAAATTCACCAGGCCGGTAGCCTTGTAGATCAGGGCGAAGCCCATGGCCACCAGGCCGTAGATGGCGCCGACGGAGATGCCAGAGATAATCTGATCCAGGAAATACTGCACGGCCTCACTCTCCGTAAATCTCGACCAGTTCCTTGACGAACTTTGTATTGATGATCGAGCGGCGTATCTTCTGGGTGGCCGTCAGCTCTCCATCGTCGTGATCGAGCTCTTTCTCGAGCAGGACGAAACGACGGATATTCTCGACACGGGCAAAGCGACCGTTGACCTCTGCAATCACGTCTTCGATCAGCTCATGCACCTGCGGCAGCTGGGTCAGCGACTTGTACGTGGTGTACGGCAGGCCGCGCTCGCGCGCCCAGCGGCCGACACTGTCGAAATGAATCTGGATCAGGGCGCCGACAAACTTTCGCGCTTCGCCGACGATGATCGCTTCGGCAATGTAAGGGCTGTCCTTGAGCGCGTTCTCCAACTCCGAGGGTGCGATGTTCTTGCCGCCGCTGGTGATGATGATCGCCTTCTTGCGATCGACGACGCTGATTTCTCCGTTATCGAGAACCTCGACGATGTCTCCCGTGTGCAGCCAGCCATCGGCCGAGACAGCCGCTGCAGTCGCCTCCGGGTCTCGGAAATAGCCGAGGAAGACGCCGGGGCCGCGCATGAGGATCTCGCCGTCCTCGGCGAGACTCCATTCGACCCCGCCCAGGGCGAGGCCGGCGCCGCCGGCACGATTCAGACCAGGCCGCTGTAGAAAGGAAACGCCACCCGACTCGGTCATGCCGTAGCCCTGTCTCACCGGCAGGCCGATGATGTCGAAGAAGCGCATCAGCTCCGGTGATACGGCGGCGCCGGCGCAAAGGCGGTGCACCGTCCGGTCCAGACCCATGTAGCGGTGGATGTTTCGGAACATCAGCCAGTGCAACAGCCAGGCGGCGAAACGGTCGGCCGGACCGACCCGCCCGTTGGCCGCCTGGCGGCGGTCGGAGAGTTGGCGGCCGAGTTTCATCGCCCAGGCGAACGCACGGCGCTGCGCTGGGCCGCTCTCGTCGAGCCTGAACAGGAAGCTCTGCTGCAGCTTCTCGTAGATGCGCGGTACGCCGATGAAGAAAGTCGGGGCGATCTCGCGCACGTTGACCGCGACGGTATCTATGGACTCGGCGAAGTTGATGCGTCCGGCCAGAACCAGCTGCATTGCCATGGAGTAGCAGCGCTCGGCCATGTGGCAGAGCGGCAGATACGCGACGGCCTCGAAGGGCCGGCCGGCGAGTTCGCAGGCCTGGCCGTAGGCGTAGGCCGAGTAGACGATATTGCGATGAGAGATCATCGCGCCCTTGGGCGGCCCCGTGGTACCCGAGGTGTAGACGATGATGCAGCAGTCGTCGGGCCGGGCAGCCTCGATCGCGGCATCGAGATCGGCTTCCGCCACCGGGTTCTCCGCGCTGTACCGGTCACCCAGCTCGAGCAAGGCCTCGAAAGACAGGAGTTCCGGCTGGCGGTAGCCGCGCATGCCCTTCATGTCCACGCAGATCACACGCTCCACCTGCGGCAGGCCACCGTCGCGGGCCATGGCTTCGAACACCTTGTCGCTCTGTTCCTGATCTCCGGCGAATACGACGCGCGCTCCGCAGTGGCGGATGATGTATTGCAGTTCGGGCCAGGGATTGGTCGGATAGATGCCGACGACGACGGCGCCCAGGGATTCGGCGGCCAAGTCGGCATGGAACCACTCGGGAGTATTCTCGCTGGCGATCGCGATGCGGTCGCCTGCTCCGAGCCCCAGGGCGCGCAGGCCGAGGGCGACCCGGCGTACCGTGCAGTGATAGTGAGCCCACGTGTAGCGGCGCCAGACGCCCTGATGCTTGGCGCGCAAAGCCAACTCGTCGGCCAGCGTCTCGGCGCGCAGCCGCAACAGCTGCGGCAGTGTCATGTCGCCGCGCGCGAGGTGCTCATTCAGCACGGCTGGCGTCATCGCGCTGCTCCCGCGGCTGTCCCGAAGTAGGCAGCGGCAACGGCGTCGTGGGCACTGATCTCGGCCGGCGAGCCCTCGGCGATCTTCTGGCCGAAGTTCAGCACGTGGACGCGGTCGGAGATGTCCATGACGATGCGCATGTTGTGCTCGATCATGAGAATGCTGATACCCAGCTCGTCGCGGACATCGAGGATGAAACGGGCGATGTCCTCGGTCTCCTCCTGATTCATGCCGGAGACCATTTCGTCGAGCAGCAGCAGCCTGGGTTCGCTGGCCAGCGCCCGGCCAAGCTCGACGCGTTTCTGCTGGCCGTAGGAGAGCGTGGCAACGACGCGGTCGCGGATTTCCTCGATTTCCAGGAAGTCGATGATCTCTTCGACCCGCTCACGCGCAGCGAGCTCCTCTCGCCTCGTCGGGCCGAAGAAGAAGGCACCGGCGAGCATGCCCGACTTCAGGTGACGGTGTCGGCCGACCAGCAGGTTTTCCGCCACCGTGCCGTGCTTGAACAGCGCCAGGTTCTGGAACGTACGGCCTATGCCGTGTGCGGCGAACCCCCAGGCCGGCACCCGGATCATGTCCTGACCATCGAAGACGAGCCGTCCCGAGCTGGGTTTCAAGACGCCGCTGATCAGGTTGAACAGCGTGGTCTTCCCGGCACCATTGGGACCGATGACGCTGCAGATCTCACCGGCACCGACGGTGAGGCTGACGTCGGACACCGCCACCAGGCCGCGGAATTTCTTGCTCAAGCCTTCAGCGACGAGCAGCTCACTCACGACAGCCACCGTTTGCGCCGCTTGTAATGCTTGACCTCGCGCAGACTCCTCTGGCCCGCCGTCGACACGCCGAGGTAGAACTCGCGAACGTCGGCATTCGCCTCCAGGCTGCCCGCCTCGCCGTCGAGGACGATGCGGCCTCGCTCCATGATGTAGCCGTAGTCGGCAATGGACAACGCGCGATGGGCGTTCTGCTCGACGAGCAGAACGGTCAATCCGAACTCGCGGTTGAGGCGCCCGATCACATCGTAGATCTGGTCGATGACGATGGGCGCAAGGCCGAGCGAAGGTTCGTCGAGCGCCAGCAGGTTGGGCGCACCCATTAGCGCGCGGCCGATCGCGACCATCTGCTGCTCCCCGCCCGAGAGGTAGCCGGAGATCTGCTTGCGCCGCTCGGCCAAACGGGGAAAGAGCCCGAAGACGACAGCCCGTCGCTCCTCGAGCGTGCGGCTGTCTGCAGTGAAGCCGCCCATGTCGAGGTTCTCGTCAACGGTCAAGGGCGCGAACAGGCGGCGTCCTTCGGGCACCTGAACAACACCGGCGCGGACGATACGATCGGCACTGTAGTGCGTGAGATCCATTCCGGCGTAGTGGATGACGCCGTTCTCTATCTGGCCTTCCTCCTCCTTCAGCACCCCGGAGAGCGCCTTGAGCAGCGTCGACTTGCCGGCGCCGTTGGAGCCGAGCAGGGCGACGATCTGGCCGGGTTCCGCCTTGAGCGAAACGTCGCGCACCGCCTCTATGGCGCCACCGTAGATGACCTGCAGGTTGCGGATCTCCAGCGCTCCGGGCGTCGTCGCCAAGCTCATCGCTACGCTCCCCCATGCGCGGCGAGTATCTGGTCGCAGACCAGCTTGGCGGTCTCGGCACAGGCTTGGGTGCCGCCGTTGCCATATTCCTTGACGGCATCACCGACGCACCAAAGGCCGGCGATCCCCGTCTCGCGGGGCAAGTCGTAGCCGGCGCAGCTGCGCTGGGTCGGCCAGTCCCCACGCATGACACGGATGGACAGGATCCTGGCGTCCTTGAAGGCGGGAAACTGCTCGCGCAAATCCTCGAGGGCTGCGGCGACCTCGGCATCGGCGTCGAACTCGCCGAGTGCCGGGACAGGCACGGCATAGGCAACATAGAGATGCCAGCCGGGCGGCGCCAGCTCGGGGCAGGTCGCCGTCATGTTTGCCATGTTGCACAGCCGGCGCGTCTTGCCGAAGTTGATCAAGCCTGGCGCCGTCATCAGCGGCTCGCGGCTGGCGAAGTTGATGACGATGTTGGCAGCGGGCTTCAGCCGGTCGCGCACCAAGCTCAGGTAGTCGGCCGGGAAGTTGGCGGCGCCCCCCAGGGCCACCGTCAGCTTGGGGCCCGCGTTGCTGATCACGGTGTCGGCGCAGAGGGTCCTGAGACGGCCGGCACAGGCAACGGTGACGCCGTGGGCACGACCGTCTTCGATCAGGATGCGCTCGACCCGCGCGTTCAGATGGATCTTTCCGCCATGCTCGCGTATGCCGTCGCCCAGATCGTTCCAGACGCCCACGGTGCCGCGCGGGCAGAAGCCGAAGTGCTTGAACGCGCCCTTGGCCGTGAAATAGGTGAGAAAAGCGCGCGCCGGCAGCTCGTCGGCGTTGCAGGCGAAGATCGCGGCGCACAGGTTACGAAAGATGGCGTGCACCGTCTCGTTCCTGGTGAAGCCGGCCAGCCATTCGGCGGTCGACTGGCGACCGTCGGGTAGCTTTCCGCCGCGTGCCTCGGCGAACTGCTCCAGGATGCGCGCCGCATGTTTGGTGATGCCGTTCAGCACCAGGCTCCAGCCGCCGCGACTGGCGTCGATCAACTTGCCGTCGATGAAGTAGGCGACCCCGGGTCTGGGTACGCGCACGTCGAGTTTCTTGCCGACGAGATCGAGCGTCTCCTCGAAGACGCCGCCCTGCTCCAGGGCGATGGCGCCGATATTGACCTTGAAGCCCTCGATCTCCTCGGTGGAGGCTCGGCCGCCCAAGCGGTCGCGCTCTTCGAGCAACAAGATCGACAAACCGGCCTTGGCCAGACGCGCCGCCGCGCACAGGCCGCCGGCCCCCGCGCCTATCACCACGGCGTCGAATTTATCGGCGTATTCCATCGTCTCCTTCTGCGCCAGTGGCACGGGCGTCTATTTGCATTTCATAATAAACCGATCGTCCGGTTTAAAATTGATGCGCATCAAACGAAATGAATTCGCCGGTATGCGCAGGTGCAAGCACGCTGCCTCGAGCGCCCGCTCGTATGGAGCGTTCGGTCCTGAGTTGCTTCAGGCCGTCTTCGCGTCGGGTCTCGACGATTCCGTGGCCATCAGCGCAGCGAACTCACACGGTTCACCTGTGTTCATGCGCGACCGCCCGTTGGCGCAAAGTTGCCTAGTGAAGGCGGCACGCAGACAGCTCTCGATCAGGCACAACTTCGGCTCTGCAGGAAACCGGCGGGCTATCACCTATAATCCGGACGGCCGGTTTACCTAGAGATACCAGCGTGGCACGCATCAGATCGGAACAGTACCCAAAAATTCAGCACTTCATCCTCGAGCGCGCAGCCGCCTTGTTTGCCCGCGTCGGCTATGCCAGTGCATCGATCAATGACCTTGCCGCCGCCGCCGAGCTGTCGCGCGGCGCCCTCTATCATTACTTCCCATCCAAGGAAGCGATCCTGCTGGCCATCGTCGAAGGCCATGTCACCGAATTCCTCAGCATCGTCGACGCTGCGCTCACCGAGAACCGCACCGCAATCGACCAGTTCCGCGCCGTGACGCGGGCCATGATCGAATGCAACGCCCGCTCGCCCAATGAGCAGATCGTCCTGCTCAACGACTCGAATCAACTGGCGAAAGCCGACCGCGAGCGCGTCAAAAGCGTCGGTCGTGAGATTCGCGATCGGCTCGGCGACCTCCTCCTCCGCATAGACACAGCCGGCAAGATCACGCCGGCGAACAAGCGCGTCTACACCATGATGTACCTGGGTACCATCAACTACGCCTTCGCTTGGTACGATCCCTCCGGGCCGATCAAGCCCAGCGAGTACGGTGATCTCGCTACCGACCTTTTCCTGCAAAGCCTGCATACCGGCGCCGCCTACCTCAAGGCGCCTCGCGCAAGGCGTTAGCGGCATAGCCCAAGTCGGCACTGCTGACGCAGATTTCCGCATAGGCGCCGGCCTCGACGAGCATGAACTCGCGTACGAAGCGAGCCGTAGCCCGGAGGCGTTCCGGATTCGGTGCCTGCCCGGCCGCCGCTTCCAGCCTGGCCCAGGCAGCAGCAAAGGCAACCATGGCGGTGAGGCGCATGTAGGCGTCGGCGACGCCACCGACACGCGGGTTGGCACGTACGGCTGCAGTCGCCTCGTTCCAGCGTGCCGTGAGGTCGGCAAGAATGCGCGCCGTATCGACCAGCCCTGCTCCCGCAGCGACGGCGCCCGCCGCCATGGCGTCGGCAGTGAAGCCTTCGGCGACGCCGTCGACATGAATGACGCGGCTTGCCAAGGTCATCGCGTGGATGCCGTTCGTGCCCTCGTAGATCGCCGTGATGCGCGAGTCGCGCAGAACCTGCTCGACGCGGTACTCGGCGAGATAGCCATAGCCGCCGTGGCACTGAATCGCCAGCTGGGCAGCGCTGATCGCCGCCTCGGTGCAGAAGAACTTGCACACCGAGGTCATCATGTCGATGAGCGGCGATTCGCTGCCGGCCTCGATGTCGGCAAGCAGCCGGTAGCAGAGGGTGCGTCCGCCGCCTACCAAGGCCATCTGGGTCAGCAGCATGCGCCGAACGTCGTCGTGCTCGACGAGCAGGGCTGTGCCGCCGATACCCCGGCCCTGGCGGCGGCCGTTGACATAAGCAAGGGTGCGCTGCATGGCTGCCGTAGCCAGGCCCACGCCTTGCAGGCCGACATCGACACGTTGCGCATTCATCAGGGCGAACATGCGCTTCAAGCCTTCGCCAGGCGCGCCTACCATCTCGGCCTCGGCGCCGTTGAAAGCGAGCTGGCAGGTCGGCGAACCATGCAGGCCCATCTTCTCCTCGATGCGCAGGACCTCGATGCCGTTGCGTCGGCCGTCGTCGTGCTCGGACGGCGCGAGGAAGAGCGACAAGCCTTTGAGCCCCGGCTGGGCCTCGGGCGTCCGCGCCAATACGAAGTGCAGCGTCTTGCCGGTCAAGTCCTGGTCGCCACCCGAGACGAAGATCTTGCTGCCCTCGATGCGCCATCCCTTGCCATCGGGCCTCGCCAAGGTACGTACCAGTGACAGATCGGAGCCGGCCTGCGGCTCGGTCAAGCACATGGTCGCCAGCCATTCGCCGCCGGCCAGCCGCGGCATCCAGCGCGCCTGCTGCGCCGGGCTGGCATTGGCGCGCAAGGTGCGCATCGCCCCTTGGGGCAGCGACAGCGACATGTGCAAGCCGTGGCAGGCACCGGCCAGCATTTCCGAGAAAGCGCCGGCGATCATGCCCGACAGACCCTGGCCACCGTAATCTTCCCCGGCGGCCAGACCCGGCCAACCGCCGGCGCAGTACGCTTGGTAAGCGGCGCCAAAAGCTGCCGGCAGGCGTACACGGCCCGCTTCGAGACGCGCGCCTTCGCGGTCGGACACCAGGTCGAGCGGTGCGATGACGCCGTCCACGAAGCGCGCGGCATGCTCGAGCACGCTGCGCGCCACCTCGGCGTCCCAGCCAGGCAGCGCACGGTCGCCGACAGCCTGCTCGAGAGCGAAGACGATGTCGGCGAGCGGCGTCCGGTAATCGATCATGCCCGCCTCAGGCGTCTCCGACCTTGATCACCAGGGCCATGGCGGAATCGCCGGCGGCACAGCCCGAGAACAAGCCGTAGCCGCCGCCTCTGATCACCAGTTCCTCGATCAGCTCCATGACGCCCCGCAGACCCATGGGTGCCTGCGGATGGCCATAGATCAACGAGCAACCGTAGTTGTTGATCTTCTCCAGGGGCATGCCTGTGATTCCGGCGAAATAGAGGTCGTTGACGGCGAAGGGGTTGTGGGTCTTCACCGCCGCCACCTGAGCGAGGCTGATCCCTGCCTGCTGCAACGCCTGCTGCGCCGCCGGCACCGGCGCTTCAGGCATATGGGCGCGCTCGACGCGAGCCTGGCCGAAGCCGCACAGCCGCACGGCGATCGCCGGGTCACGCGATAGCTCGCGCGCCTTGTCCCTGCCGGTGACCAGCATCGCGGCATTGGCATCGGCCGGATGTGTCTGGCCGCCGAAGGTGACCGTACCTCCCTCGAGCACGGGCTTGAGCCTGGCCAGGCCTTCAGCGGTCGAAGGCACCAGGCCCTCGTCGCCGGCGAGCTGGCCGACGTTCCTGGCGAAGCGCGAATCGGGCACGTCGAAGGGCAACGTCATGTAGCGTTTCTGGAATGCGTTGCCGTCGGCACAGGCCTGGTCGTACTGGGCCTGGCGCATCAGCACCACCTCATGCTGCTGGGCGGTGGTGAAACCATGGCGTTTGGCGACATTCTCCGCCGTGGCCACCATGGCCTTACCGGTCAGTGGATCGGCGGCAAAATTATCCATTACCCAGTTCTCGGCCTCGCCGGTGCCGCCGGGGCCACGCGGGTTCGGGTAATAGAGGTGCGGGCCGTTCGACAGCCGGTCGCAGCACTGAACCAGGGCCACTTTCGAGCGGCCAGCAGTGATCTCGTCAGCTGCAGTGAGCAATGTGCGCACCGAGGTGGCGCAGGCCTGGTTGATGCTGGGGCCGCCAGCGGCGTCGGCACCGACCAGGCCAGTGAGCCAAGGCAGGCCGTAGAAACAGGCGACCGACGGCACACTCCAGCCGAGCACCCCGTAGTCGATCTCTCCGGCGTCGATCCTGCGGCGCGCCAGTTCGGCACGCGAGACATGGCCGGCAAACTTCAGGGCGTGCAGCGTCGCGAAGCTGCCCTGCCACCTGGCGAACGGCGTACTCCAGTAGCACCCATAGGGTACCCAGGCATCCATGGCTCTCCCTCCTTGACCAGAAGCGACTCGCAGCGCCGGCTCTCAGGCAACAGCGCGCCGGGCTTCGCGCCCCGCCAATTGGCTATCCAGGCGCAAGTGGCCAAGAATGGCACAGCCGAGCGCTGCCATGAACTGCGGCAGATCACCTTCGGCAACGTTGACCTCGAGCTTCAAGTTCTCTGAAATCGCCTGAGCGATGCGCCCCCAGCGCAGGATGCCGCCGACCAAGGTCAGCTCTTCCTCGATCTTGACGCGTTTCAACAGTTGCACCGAGCGCCCCATCAGCGACATGCCGGCGCCGAGCATGATGTTGTCGGGCGAGACGCTGTTCGACAGGTGGTTGATCACCTCGGACTCGGCAAAGACGGTGCACACTCCGGAGATCGAGACCGCTTCGGTGGCATTCTCGAGCAGGCCGTCGATGTCCTCGGTGTCGAAACCCATGTAGCGAACGGTCTTCTCCAGGAACATGCCGGTGCCCGAGGCGCACTTGTCGTTGAGACGGAAGGTGCGCACTTTCTTGCTGGCATCGATGCGGCTGGCCTTCATGGTCTGGCCACCGATGTCGAGAACCGTGCGCGTACCCGGGAAGAGGAAGGCGGCGCCGCGCGCCGCCGCCGTCAGGTCGGTCACCTGCAGGTCGCGATCGTCGAACTGGTGGCGCCCGTAGCCGGTGGTGATGCAGTAGGCGATGTCGCGCTCGTCTATGCCGGCGCACCGGGCGGTCTCACGCTTGACTTCGGCGGCCACCTCCTGCAGGCGGGCGCCGCTGGCCTTCATGGTCCGGGCGACGATGTTGTCCTTGTCGTCCAGTATCAGGCCCTTCGTGTAAGTGGAACCTATGTCCAGACCCAGCGTGTAGGTCATGTTCAAACCCTCTCCACGACGCGCGCTTCACCCGCCTTGATGGCACCCATGGCAAACAAGGCAGCGCCCAGCGCGCCCATGAAGTGGCTGTCCTGGCTGACGTTGAGTTTCTTGTCGAGCGCCTCCTCGAGCGCTTTGATCATGCCCGGGTTCTTGGCAACGCCACCGGTGAAGGTGATTTCATCCACGATTCCGACACGCCGCAACAGACCGAAGGAGCGCACGGCGATCGACCTGTGCACCCCCCAGAGAATGTCCTCGACGGTCTTGCCTTTGCCCAGCCAGGAAAGCACCTCGGCCTCGGCGAACACCGTGCACGTGGTACTGATCTTGACCGGTTTGGCCGACTTCAGGGCCGTGGGACCGAGATCGTCGAGTGTCATGCCCAGCGCCTTGGCGGCGGCGCCGAGGAAGCGCCCGGTGCCGGCGGCACACTTGTCGTTCATGCAGAAATCCACGATCTCGCCGTCCTCCCTGACGCGTATGGCCTTGCTGTCCTGGCCTCCCATGTCGATCACCGTGCGCGTGCCCGGGAACATGTGGACGGCGCCGCGGCCGTGACAGCTGATCTCCGTGACCTGACGGTCACCGAAGGTCACCTTGTAGCGGCCATAGCCGGTACCGATGACGAAACGCACGTCCTCGTCCCTGATGTTGCCGGCCTCGAGGCAGGCGGCGAACGCGCTTCTGGCGGCCTCGGTGACGTTCGCACCCGTATCGGTCAGGCACCGGGCGACGATGTGCCCGGCCTCGTCGATGATCACTGCCTTGGTTTGAGTCGAGCCGACATCGACTCCGCCTGCGTAATTCATGACCTCACCCGTCCGCCGCTCAGTTGAACATGACGTTCTCGAGGAACGTTTCCATCTGGATCGAGATGTCGTCGAAGGTCGTCTGATTTTCCTCGAACTCCGAGACAAAATAGGGAACGCCCTCGCGGTCGAGCTCCTTGGAATAGGCGACCTGCTCGTCCAGCCCCGGCTCGCACATCTTGGCGGCGGCCAGAATCACTGCTTCACCACGTGCAGCACGCAATCGCTTCAACAGCATTTTTTCGCGCGGCTTGTCGTTGTCGTGCTGAACCGGGCTGTACGACGACTTCTCGATATAGGCGGCGGCCAGGTTGGCGAGCGGGTCGCCTTCGATGTCCACGTCCTCGGTCAGCCAGCGCAGGCCGATATAGACATCGTCGTCCACGACGAAACAGGAGCGGGAGACCGCCTGCAACAAATCGAAGGGTGGCAGCTCGCAGAAACCGCCCTCGAAGACCACGCGCATCTTGTCCTGCTCTCGCGCCGGCCTGCCGGCGATCATCGGCAGCACCGCTTCGAGCAGGCGATTGAACTCCTCGCGCGGCAGGAAGCCAGCCATGCCGACCAGAGCCAAAGATTCGTCGGCGGCGAGCTTCCAGGGTTCGTCGCGGCGTATCCGGTAAAGCTCCCTCATAAGTGTCCGCGAGCGATTGTAGAGAGCGAGCGAGCGCTTGAGTGCCTCGTCGGTCAACGGTCGCCCGCCCGCGGCCTCGATGTCACCGGCCAGGCGCCGGTACTCGGCGCGCAGGAAGCTCACAGTGCCGGCCGAATTCGGATTCTGAGGCAGGTGCAGCACCTGCGACTTGTAGGGGAAGTTGCGACCCCAGATGCCGGCAAGGTTACGGGCACCGTCGCAGATCGGGTGGGTAACGAAGAGATCGAGCTCGATATGCTTGCACAGCGCCAGGTCGAGGGAGGTCTTGAGTATCGAGCAGAGATAGGAGCCGAAATGCTGGCTGGCTTCCACGCCGTCGGCCTGACCGCCGCGGATGCGCACCGGCAGCATGCCGCAGGCGTATGCGATTTCCTCGGGAAAATAGACCTGGAAGTGGCCGAGCACCTTGCCGCCGGCGGCTCGCCAAGCCTTGACCGTCGGATAAGTCGGGTCTTCCTGCAGCTCGCGGCAGAGGGCGAAGATCTCGTTGAGCGACTTGCCCTGCCAGGAAGTGAATGGGATTGCAGTCATCATCTCTCCCCGTTCTAACGCGCCGACGCCCGCTGCTGGCGGGCAATCAGGCCCTCGAAGAAGGCATCGGCGCGGTTCTTCATCTGCGCCTTGGAGACGGCGCGCGGATCGACGATGTCGGATTCGAGCAGCAGCGTCGGCAGGCCGCCGTTCTCGGCGAGATGGAAGCGCCGGTCGGCGAGGCCGGCGGAGGCCGTGCGGCAGCTCTTGACGCCGTGATAGACGATCCCGTCGAGCTTGAAGATCGACTCGGGCGACTCGATATCCGGGATATCGAAGAGTATGCCGGTCTGCGTAGCCCGCACCGTGAGCAGCGTTCCCTCGGCAAAGCTCTCGATCGGGTCGGCGAGGTCGAATTCGAAGCCCAGCGCCGTGCCACCCGAGGCGAACTTCAGGTAACTCGAAGAGACGAAGATGCCCCCCCAGTCGGAGAAGAATTCGTTGAAGCCGCGGAAGATCGGATAGCAGGGTACGCCGATGAAACCCAGGCGAAAGCGTTGCTCGAGCGGCACATCCTTGCCGTCCTTGCGCGTGAATGCGCCGATGCCGTGGTTGGAGCGGTACTCCATTTCCTCGTAAAGCTCCTTGAAGTACTTGGCGCCCTCTTCGGTGGCACGGTAGCAGTTGGCCATGCCCAGGTAGGCGAGACCGTCGGTCAAAGCCGAAAAGACCGCCGGCTTGCGCGCATTGAGCAACAGGAGTTTTTTCCAGTAATGGCTCATCTCGTTGGCCCATGCCAGGTTCTGGCGGAAGCGATCGATATCGAACTTCCTGCCGGTCACCCGCTCGCACGCGGCGATCAGCTCTTTGACCTGGGCGACGACGTACGCATGCTCGTACTTGAAATCCAGGTTGCCCGGCTGGCTCTCGCAGCCGGCGGCCCGGGCGTTGGGCACGTCAACGGTCACGATGGGCGCACCTTGCAGCCGTTCCCAGATCTCGGCCCACTTGAAGTAGGTGTTGCACGCGTTGGTGGTCACCACCAGACCAGCCTTCGGGATCAGCCCCATCGGATGCTCGCCGCCGCGTAACTGCATGGCGATGTCGGCCTTCAGGTAGCCGCAGATATCGGGCGAATAGCCGTAGTCTTCTGATTCTCGCAGGTACTCCTCCGAGGTTCCGCGCACTGCCGTCTGCAGCGCCGTGATCTCCGGAAAGACGATGGGCATGTCGAAGCAACGCAGCACTTCGTTCATGTTGCCCATCACGAACACATAGGCTGCCTTGTGGCCGTGGCGCGCTGCTTCGGTCAACTGGGAGAACCACTTGCGCGTCAGGCGCGCCGACTCGCGGGCACCGCGGCCGACAATGTCTTCGGTCAGGTCGATACCAGCCGGCGTGGAAACCGTCGCCATCTCTAACATCCTCGTATCATTATCTTAAAAAGTTGACTGACTGGTCAGTCCGCTATAATCCTACGCTGCTGGTAAGGGGATGTCAACGGCGACCCTCCGCACTACAATCGCCGCCTTGACCGGACGTTCAACCCGCCGTTTGCGCGAAGGAAAGCCATGCCCGACCTGAAGTTCGCCGCCACCTTGGTCAGCAGCGCCAAGTCCGAGTTGCTTCTCGGCGACATCTACGTACGCAGGGGGGCGGCCGCGGGCCGCGTGTGATATGGGTCGCAACAAGACCAAGGCCGACGACAACGGTAGAGAACAGACGCCGATCGCCGAAAAGCGGCGTGCCCAGATCATCAGCACCGCCGTCCAGCTGTTCGCCGAGCGCGGCTACTTCCAGACCACGATCGAGGACATCTCGAACGCCATCGGCATAGGCAAGGGTCTGATCTATCGCTACTTCAAGGACAAGAACGACGTCCTTTACTGCGCTCTATGTGCCGTGCTCGACATCTACCGGCGCGAGAACGTCGTCCAGATGATCGACAGCCTGGGCCCGCTGGCCGCCTTGCGCCGCATTCTCGAGCTCAACTGCACCATGGCCGAGCAGCATACCCAGGAGGTGATCCTTGCCTACCGCTCGAGCAAGGACCTGACGCCCGAGGAGCGCCTGGGCATCAAGCGCATCGAGAGCGAAATCGTCGCCGAGATCGAGCAATGCCTGTGGGCCTGCATGGACGCCGGCCTGATGCAGCCCCTGGACGCGCGCATCATGGCTTACCAGTACATCATGCTCGGCCACACCTGGGCCCTCAAGCGCTGGGCGCTTCATGATAGCTACAGCATGGCGGCCTTCCTTGCCGAGGGCGAACAACTACTGATCCGGCCTTTCCTCACGGCAGCCGGCAAGCGCAAGTTCGCCGCACTGGAGGCGTCGCGTCCTGCACGCAAGACCGCCGTGCGTACCGGCGCCCGCTGAAGACAAATCCCTGTTCCCGTCATTGACTTTCTCTTCGGGGCCGACTAACATCAAAGTTGACTGACCGGTCAGTTCTAATCAGAGCAAGAACGAGAGGAAGGGAGACGATGGCCCGATACGAGAGCATCGACTATCAGGTTACCGACGGCTTGGTGCGCATCGAGCTCAGGCGTCCGCCGCACCACGTTCTCGATATCGCGACGATGGCCGAGCTGGACCGTGCCGTCACCGCTGCCGCCGCCGAGCCGACAGCCAAGCTGTTGTTGATCACTGCTGCCGGCGACAAAGTTTTCTCCGCCGGCGTGGACGTCCTCGACCACACGCCGGACAAGGTTGTCGAAATGATCGACACCTTCCACGGTCTGCTCAAGCGGGTCCTGGTTTTCCCATTGCCGACCATCGCGGTGCTCAATGGCTCGGCCATTGGCGGCGGCTGTGAGTTGGCCCTGGCCTGCGACATGATCGTGGCCAAGGAAGGCGCCAAGATCGGTCAGCCCGAAATCAAGCTCGGCGTCTTTCCCCCGATCGCTGCCATTCTTCTGCCCAAGCTGGTTTCGGCGAGCCGCGCTGCCGAGCTGCTGTTCGGTGGCGGCTTGCTCGATGCAGCCGAGGCCAAGGCATACGGCATGGTCAACAATGTTTACCCTGCGGCGAGCTTCGCCGAGGACTGTCGCAAGTTCGTCGACCAGTTCCTCTCGCTCTCGCGCGTCGCGCTCACTTACACCAAGCGTGCCATCCGCGAGGCGAGCGGCAAGCCTTTCTTCGAGGCCTTGTTCAATGTCGAGCAGATCTACCTGAAGGAATTGATGGCCACGGCTGACGCCGTCGAGGGCCTCAATTCCTTCATCGAGAAGCGCAAGCCGGTTTGGAGCAACCAATGAGCCCCAGCCCGGCCTTGCCGCCGACGCTCAAGGCCTGGCAGATGGTCGAGCCGGGCCGATTGGTGCTCAATGCCCTGCCCATGCCGCCGCTGGCACCCGGTGAGGCGCTGGTCGAGGTTCGTGGCTGCGGCGTTTGCCATACCGACCTTTCCTACTTCTATCTGGGTGTACCGACGGTGGACAAGCCGCCGCTGACCTTGGGCCATGAGATCGCCGGCGTCGTCGTCGCCGCCGAAGATACTGCCCTGGTCGGACGCGAAGTCATCGTGCCTGCCCTCCTGCCATGCCGCAGATGCGAGATCTGCGCCTCCGGCCGCGGTAACCGTTGTCTGAAGCAGCGGATGCCGGGCAATTCCATGGGTGTTTACGGCGGCTTCGCCAGCCATATCCCGGTACCGGCCACCGAGTTGTGCCTGGTACCCGATCGCCGCGGCATTCCGCTCGAGCACTTGGCCGTCGTTGCCGACGCCATCGCCACGCCTTATCACGCAGCCCAGCGCGCGGAGCTCATGCCCGGCGACCTGGTCGTCGTGGTCGGCGCTGCCGGCGGTGTCGGCAGCTTCATGACCCAACTGGCCAAGGGCATGGGGGCACGCGCCGTGATCGCCATCGACGTAAACGCGGAAAAGCTCAAGCTCATGCTCGAGCACGGCGCGGACTTTGCCATCGACCCGCGCGGCAAGAGCGTCAAGGAGATCAAGGAAGCGATCAAGGTCTGGTGCAAGGAGCAGGGGCTGCCGGCCAACAGCGGCTGGAAGATCTTCGAGGTCTCGGGCAGCAAACCCGGCCAGGAACTGGCTTTGGCCCTGCTTTCCTTCGTCGGCAAGCTGATCATCGTTGGCTATGGTACCGACGAAACCTCGTACATGTTGTCCAAGCTCATGGCCTTCGAGGCCGACGTGCTCGGCGTCTGGGGCTGTCTGCCCGAGGACTACCCGAAGGTGCTGCAACTCTGCCTCGACGGCAAGATCGCCCTGGCGCCCTTCGTGGAGACGCTGCCGATGAGCCGAATCGCCGAAGTATTCGACGACGCCCACCATGGCAGGCTCAGGAAGCGAGCCGTCCTGACGCCCGACTTCTGACATCGAAAAGGAATCCAAATGGCTTTGAAATGGCTGGACAGGGATGACGAGCTGAAGAACCACCAGGTCTTCGGTGACGAGCACTTCGGCAAGGAAGCGCCGACCGTTGTCTACGAAGAGCGGCAGGTCATCGACGACAAGGGCCAGGCCGTGCCTGGCATCTATTCCGCCTGGATCTGGTTGAACAACCCGGCGCAGTACAACTCCTATACCACCGAGATGGTCAAGGGCGTAATCGCCGGTTTCCAGAAAGCCTCGAGCGACCGCAAGATCGTCGCGGCCGTATTCACTGCCGTCGGCGACAAGGCTTTCTGCACCGGCGGCAATACCGCCGAATACGCCTCCTACTATTCGAAGCGGCCGAACGAGTACGGGGAATATGTCGACCTCTTCATGGCCATGGTCGACAGCATCCTGAACTGCAAGAAGCCCGTCATCTGCCGCGTCAACGGCATGCGCGTCGCCGGCGGCCAGGAGATCGGCATGGCCACCGACGTCACCGTTACCTCGGACCTGGCGGTATTCGGCCAGGCGGGCCCGCGCCATGGCTCGGCCCCGATAGGCGGCGCCACCGATTTCCTGCCCTGGTTCATGTCGATGGAAGACGCAATGTACAACTGCATCTCCTGCGAAACATGGTCAGCCTACAAGATGAAGCTCAAGGGCATGGTCACGACCGTGGTGCCGGTCCTCAAGAGGAACGGCCAGTGGGTGAGAAATCCCATGGTGCGCACCGACACTTATGTCGACGACGGCGAGATCGTCTACGGTGAGCCGGTAGCCGCCGGCGAGCTGCCCGCGGCGAAAGCGCTGATGGCCGAGTGCAAGACGGATTTCGAGAGGCTCGATGCCGAGGTCGACCGCCTGGTCTGGAAGTTCGCCAACCTCTTCCCCAATTGCCTGATCAATTCGATCGACGGCATCCGCGGCAAGAAGAAGTTCTTCTGGGATCAGATGAAGCTGCCCAACCGCCACTGGGCGGCAGCCAACATGAACCACGAGGCCTTCGTCGGATTCAATGCCTTCAATAGCAGGAAAGTCACGGGCCGCGACGTAGTGGATTTCATCAGGTTTCGCCAACTGGTCGCCGAAGGCGCGCCGTTCGACGACGCTTTCGCCGAGCAGGTGCTGGGCAAGTCCAGGAGCTGACCCGACAGGATTCACCCAGACAGCACTGCCATCGAACAAGATCAGGAACGGCAGCGCCACCGGGAGAGGAGAGGTCCGCTTGAACCATCGCCCAGCCACCGGTCGCGCGGTGACGCTCGCCGCGAAGAATGCACCGCTGCTCCTCGCCGAGCATGCGCGCGACATACCTCACGAGACCGCTTTCAGGGCGAAGCGGCGGGGGATCTACCTCGAGCGCAGCTGGAGCTGGTATGCGGCGCAGGCTGGCCGCTTCGCCTCGGCCCTGCACCGCCTCGGCCTCGGCCGCGGCGATCGCCTGGCCCTGATGGGCGACGCCTTCGAGGAATGGGGCGTCTGCGATCTCGGCGCCCAGGCGCTGGGCGCCATCACTTACGGCATCTACCCGACGGCATCGGTGGCCGAGGTCGAATACCAGCTGAAGGACGGCGGCGCCGGCATTTTCGTTGCCGAGAACCAGGAATACGTGGACAAGGTACTGCCCATCCTCGAAAACCTGCCCGATCTGCGCTGGATCGTCGTGATCGACGACTCGGCGATGTTCGCCTACGACCGTACCCGGCTCAAGGCCTACGATGACATGCTCGCCGCCGAGACCGGCAGCGACGAGGAGGCGCAGGCGACGCTGCGCGAGCTGGCGACACGACTGGCACCGCAGGATCCGGCCTTCATCGTCTATACCTCCGGCACTACCGGCAACCCCAAGGGCGCACTGATCAGCCACGGCCGTCACCTGGCTGCCGCCTGCAACATCGTCGAGCACTACCCCATGCTGCTCGAGGAAGCGCAGAGCACCGTCGTCTACCTGCCGCTCTGCCACATCCTCGGTCGCGATGTCGCCATCACCTTCCCGCTGATCTCGCGCCTGGTTCCCCACTACGGCGAGAGCGTCAACGACTTGCCGCAGACGATGTTCGAGGTGGCGCCGACCTTTCTGCTCACCGTGCCGCGCTATCTGCAGAAGTTCGCCTCGCAGCTCCTGATCGGCATCGCCGACTCGTCCTGGCTCAAGCGCAAGGTCTATGCTTCGGCACTCGCCTGCGGCCGGCGATATGCCAGGCAACGCTGGGACGGCAGCGCGACAGCCTGGTCCACCTTGGCCTACCGCCTTTGGCACTGGGCGGCCTTCCGCCCCATGCTCAACAAGCTGGGCTTCGACCGCCTGCGCCTGGTGACCTGTGGCGGGGCGCCGCTGGCCGCCGAGACCATGGCGTTGTGGCAGATCTACGGCGTCAACGTGGCCGAGCTCTACGGCCAGACCGAGACTGCCGGCGGCCTGATCACGGGCCAGCACGGCGATTTTCCGTGCCCCGGCAACCTTGGCGTGGCGCCGCCCGGCTGGCAGGTGCGCCTGTCCGACCAGGGCGAGGTGCTGGTCAAGAGCGATGCCTTGTTCGACGCCTACTGGAACAATCCCGAGGCCACGGCTGAAGTCAAGGATGCCGAGGGATGGCTGCATACCGGGGACGTCGGTGAATGGCAGGATGGCCGCCTGCGCCTGGTGGACCGCTCGCGCGACTTCATCGTCACCGACGGCGGCAAGACCATCAGCCCCAGCTTCATCGAGAACATCGTTCGCGGCAGCCCTTACGTCGCCGAGGTGACGGTCTTCGGCCATGGCCGCAAGTACCTGACGGCCCTGGTCGAGATCGAGTTCGATGCGGTCGCCCAATGGGCACGCAGCCGCAACGTCAGCTATACCGGCTACACCAATCTGACCCAGCACCCCGAGGTGTACAAGCTGCTGCAGGCCGAGATCGCCAAGGCCAACCAGCAGCTGGCGCGCGCCGAACAGATCAAGCTGTTCCGCGTGTTGCCCAAGATGCTCGACCCCGAGGAAGAAGGCGAGCCGGTAACGCCGACCCGCAAGGTCAAGCGCAAGCAGATGTACCAGCGCTTCCAGGCGCTGGTCGACGGCATGTACGACGACTCCGAGGCGAAGCTGGTGGCCGGCGGCGCCGGCGACATCGTCTGCCAGGCCGGATGACAACGACCACGACAACGACCACAAGGAGACAACCATGAAACGCCTGCTCGCAGCGCTTACCCTGGCCGCCGCCGTCCCGGTGCTCGCCCAGGATGCCTATGTCGTCGGCCTCTCCGGCGCCGTGACCGGTCCCAATGCGGATACTTACGCCCCCGGCGTCGAAGCGGTCAAGCTCTACATCGACCAGTTGAACAAGCATGGCGGCGTCAACGGCAAGCCGGTCAAGCTGATCATCGGCGACAACCAGGGCGAACCCTCCAAGGCCGCCGCCGACGCCAAGCGCTTCGTCACGCAGGATAACGCCGTGCTGCTGGTGAACGTGGGTCTGTCCTCGTCGTACGGCCCCATGGTCGCGGAGGCCAAGCGCGCCCGCGTGCCCCTGCTCTTCGCCGGTGCTGCCTGTCCCGGCGAGGTACTCCCGCCCAACCCCGACGAGCTGCTGTTCTGCTCCATCGCCGCGGCCATGAAGTACGACGCCGACATGGCGCTGCGCTTCATCAAGGAGCAGTCGAAAGAGCCGGTCAAGCTGGGGCTGGCGGCCATGGCCATTCCCGTCTCGCGCGCCGGCATAGACTATGCCGAGTCGCAGGCGCCCGGTCTGGGCATGACGCCCGCGGCCAAGGTGCAGATCCCACCGGCGACGCCTGACTACACGCCTTACGCCTCCAAGATCAAGGACGCCGAGCCAAACTGGGTCTTTTCCTGGGCACCCTGGGTGACCGAGGTCAAGACCTTCGAGGCGCTGCGCAAGGTCGGCTGGAACGGCCGCTACATCGCCGCCGCGCTCAACCCCGCCGAGGACGAGCTGGCCCGCGTCAGGGACGAAGGCTTGCACGGCCTCTCGGTCAACGCCATGTTCCTGGAGAACATGCCCGTGCACCAGCAGATCCGTGACGCGGCGAAGGGCGCCAGCCTCACCTATCCGGTGACGCAGATGGCCGAGGGCTGGGTGGCCGGCATGATCATCGAGCAAGCTCTCAAGGCCGTCGCCTGGCCGCCGACGCCGGAGAAGGTACTGACGGCGATGAGCACCCTCAAGGTCGACACCAAGGGTCTGCGCGGCGGCCCGATCGAGTGGAACAAGAGCAACCACTTCCGCACCAAGCAGTACTACCGCATCTATCGCTGGGACGCCGGGAAGAAAGCCGTCACGCGTGTTCAGGACTGGACGGTAGTGGACGTCGAGTGAACGGAGAGCGCGCAGGTGCAGCTGCTGGTCAACATCGTCGTCCTCGCCGCCATCTACGCGTTGATCTCCTGCGGATACGTGCTGATCTACCGCGTCAGCCGCGTGCTCAATCTCGCGCATGGCGAGCTGATGATGCTTGGCGCCTACCTGCTCTACTCGACGGCATCCTTGCTCGGTGACAGTCCGATCACGGCACTGCTCATGTCCGCCCTGCTCGGGCTCGTCGCCGGGATCCTGGTCTACCTGTTCCTGATGCGGCGCATGACCGGCGAGATGGTGCTGGCCGCCGTCCTGTGCACCATCGCGCTGGGCGTCATGCTGCGTGGAATCACGGTGCTGATCTGGTCGGCCCAGGTACGCCACCCGCTGGCCGCACTGGGCTGGAGCAATCCCTCGCTGCAGATCCTTGGCGACGCCCGCATCTCGCTGGTCAACGCCATCCTGATCGGCCTCACCGCCCTGGTCTATGCGGGGCTGTTCGGCTTCCTCGGCTTCACGCGCTCGGGCATACGCATGCGCGCGGCCGGCCAGAACCCGCTGCTCGCCTCGCAGCGAGGCATACGGCTGCACGGCATTTACGCCCTGGCCTGGGGACTGTCCACCTTCACCGCCGGCCTGGCCGGCATGCTCATCAGCATGGATTCCAGCCTGGACGGCACCATGGTCATGCTCGGCCTGAAGGCCTTTCCGGCGGCCTTGGTCGGCGGCCTCGACAGCCTGGCCGGCGCCCTGCTCGGCTCGGCCATCATCGCCATCGCCGAGGTCACGCTGATCCACTACGTGAACCCGCTGCTCTCCGACGTCGTTCCCTTCATCGTCCTCCTGGCGGTGCTGGTGGTGCGGCCGTGGGGCCTGTTCGGCAGCAAAGAAGAGCTCGACCGGGTCTGAGCATGCCTCACGCCAGCGGCTATTTCCGCACCTCCTACAACGACGACCTGGCACTGCTCGATACGCGCACGCAGAAGGTGAGCTGCGCGCTCTTTCTGCTCTGCCTGGTTGCCCTGCCCTTCTTCGCCAAGCCATTGCTCATCGACATCGCCAACCAGGTCTTCCTCGCCGCGGTCGGCGCCCTGGCCTTGATGCTGCTCACCGGCTTCGCCGGCCTGGTTTCGCTCGGCCATGCCGGGCTGCTCGCCGCGGGCGCCTTCACCACGGGAATCCTGTTCCGCGAATTGGCGGCACCGATCTGGGTAACGCTGCCGGCCTCGGCCTGCACCGGCGCCATCCTCGGCTTCGTCTTCGGCCTGCCCTCGCTGCGCCTGCGTGGCCTTTACCTGGCGGTGAGCACGCTCGGCCTGCACTTCATCGTGGTCTATGTCGGCGGCGAGTACGAAACACGACGCGGCTTCTCGACCGGCATCACGCTCGACCCTCCCCAGCTCTTCGGCTTCGCTCTGGCCGACGGCCGCGCCTGGTATTTCCTGCTGCTCGCCATCGCTGTCGCCGCGACGCTGTTCTCGCTCAACCTGCTGCGCTCCAAGACCGGTCGCGCCTGGCGGGCATTGCGCGCCAACGAGACGGTCGCCGAAGCACTGGGCGTGCACGTCTCCAGCTACAAGCTGATCGCTTTCGTCATCAGCTCGACCATGACTTCGGTGGCTGGCTGCCTGTTCGCCTACTACCACAGTTTCGTCTCGATAGAAGCCTTCTCGCTTTTCCTTTCGATCCAGTATGTCGCCATGGTCCTGATCGGCGGCATGGGCTCTGTCCTGGGCGCCCTGCTCGGCGCCTTCTTCGTCACCCTCCTGCCCTACGTGGTTGAATGGACGACGGCCGTGCTGCCGCTGCCGGCCTCGATCACCGGCCTCGTCTTCGCCATCAACCAGGCGGTGTTCGGCATCGTCATGGTCCTCTTCCTGCTTTTCGAGCCACAGGGCCTGGTCGGCCTCTGGCGGCGTGTGCAGAACTACTTCCTGCTCTGGCCCTTCCGCCAGACACCGCTCTCGGGAAGCAAGTAGATGGGCACCGGCGAAATCCTGCTCAAGGTCGACAAGATCGAGGTTACCTACCACCGCGTGATCACCGCCGTGCAAGGCGTCAGCCTCGAGGTCGCACGCGGCCAGATCGTCGCTCTGCTCGGCAACAACGGCGCCGGCAAAACGACCACTCTGCGCGCCATCTCCGGCTTCATCGGCATGGACGACGCCCGCGTCTCGGAAGGCAGCATCACCTACCGCGACCGGCGTACTGACCGCCTGCAGCCGCACGAAATCACGCGCATGGGTGTCGTTCTGGTGCCCGAGAGGGCCAAGGTCTTCGAGAACCTGACCGTGGCCGAGAATATCCTTGCTTCGGTTTCAGGCAGGAAGGACAAGGAGCAGGCGGCGCTCGCCTACGAGTATTTCCCGCAGCTGGTGCATTTGCGCCGGCGCGAGGCCGGCTACCTGTCCGGCGGCGAACGGCAGATGCTGGCCATCGCTGCGGCCCTGGTCTGTGCTCCTCAACTGCTCCTGGTCGACGAGCTGTCGCTGGGCTTGGCACCGCGCATCGTCTCCGAGCTGGTCGAGCGCCTCCAGCGCATCCGCGAGGAGCTCGGCCTGACCATCGTCCTGGTCGAGCAGAACGCCACGGTGGCACTCGAAGTCGCCGACCACGGCTACGTCATGGAGAATGGCCGCATCGTCCTCGACGGTACGGCGGAGCGGCTGCGTGCCCACGACGACATCCGCGAGTTCTACCTGGGCCACGCCCAGGGCGAGCGGCGCAACTACCGCGACGTCAAGCAGTACAGGCGCAGCCGGAGGTGGTATGGCTGAAACCCTGCAGATCGAGCGCATCACGCTGCGCTTCGGCGGGCTCACCATACTCGACGAGGTCAGCCTGGCGGTGCGCGCCGGCGAGCTGCTGGCCCTGATCGGCCCCAACGGCGCCGGCAAGACCAGCATTCTCAACTGCATCAGCGGCATTTACCGCATCAGCGAGGGCCGCATCCGCTTCAATGGTCAGGACATCGCCGGGTTGGCGCCGCACCGCGTAGCGCAGTTGGGCATCGCCCGCACCTTCCAGCACGCCGAGCTTTTTCCCGAGATGAGCGTGCTCGACAACATCCTCGTCGGTCGCCATGCCGCGCTGCGCAGCCATCCCTTGGCCGAAGCGCTGTTCCTGCCCGGAGTGCGACGCGAGGAGATACGCAACCGCGAGGTCGTCGAGGAAATCCTCGACTTCGTCGAACTCGAGCGCTACCGGCACAAAGCCGTGGGCAGCCTTCCTTTCGGCATCCAGAAGCTCGTCGGTTTCGCCCGGGCGCTCGCCTATCAACCGCAGGTGCTGCTGCTCGACGAACCCTGTGCCGGCCTCAACCGGGAAGACCGAGAAGACCTCGCCCGCCACATCATGCGCATCCAGCATGAGAAGCGCCTGCCCATGATCTGGGTCGAGCACGACATGCAGATGGTCGCCGACCTCGCCGACCGTCTCTATGTCCTCGACCATGGCCAGGTGCTCGCCCAGGGCGAGCCGGCAAAGGTGCTCAACGATCCGAAGGTGATCGAAGCGTACATCGGCCACTCGAAGCCAGCCCAGGCTTCGACGGCGATAGACCGCGAGCACCAGATCCAGACCGGCCTGCTGCATGCCGCCGGCGAAGCGGTGCGCTCCGGCCGGCCGCCCGCCGAGGTCGCCGCCATCGTCGACCAGCTGGCCAGCTACAACCGGGCGCACTTCGCCTCCGAGGAGCTGCTGATGCGCCTCTACCGCTATCCCGAGCTCGAGCTGCATGCCGTCGACCACCAGCGGATGATGGACGAGCTCGACGACATCGTCGCCACCTGCCGCGCCGGCGACGAGCCGCGGACGCTGCAATTGACCAACGAGCTCGAAGACTTCCTGCTCCAGCACATCGCCACACGCGACGGCAGGTTCGCGCAATACCTCGCCCACCATGACGCGTGAGCTCGGTGCCGCCGACCTGGACCTGAAAGGCATCATCCGCCCCGGTGACCGTGTCTTCTGGGGCCAGGCCGCAGCCGAGCCGTTGACGCTCAGCGCAGCGATCGTCGCCCAGCGCGCCGAGCTCGGCCCGCTCGAGATATTTCTCGGCCTCGGCTATGCCGGCACCTTGCGCCCCGAGCATGCCGACCACCTGCGCTTCATCGGCTACGGTGCTCTGGGGGACCATCAGGCGTTGGCCAAGGCCGGCCTGCTGCAGATCCTGCCCTGCCATTACTCGCAGCTGTCCCGACTCCTGCGCCGGCGCGAGCTGCGCTGCGACGTCGCCTGCCTGCACCTGAGCCCGCCAAACGCCGACGGCGAGTGCAGCCTCGGCGCGGGCAACGACTACATGCTCGAGGCGGCGCGACAGGCGCGCGTGGTCATCGCCGAGATCAACGACCAGGCACCGTGGACTTACGGCAGCCAGGCCCTGGCCGATCTACGGATCGACTACCTCGTCAGAACCTCGCGACTGCTGCCCGAGGTCACCGTGCCGCCGCCCGGCGAGATCGAGCAGCGCATCGGCCGCCATGCGGCGTCCTTCGTCGAGGACGGCGCCGTGCTGCAGACAGGCATAGGCAGCATCCCCGACGCCGTCCTGGCCGCGCTGGCCGGTCATCACGAGCTCGGCGCCCACACCGGACTGATGGGCGACGGCATGCTCGCCCTGATCGAAGCCGGCGTCATCACCAACGCGCGCAAGCCGATAGATGCAGGCATCACCATCAGCGGCCTGCTCGCCGGCAGCAGCCGCCTCTACCGTTGTGCCCACGAGAATGCTGCCCTGCACCTCTGCCCATCGTGGTACACGCACGATGCCGGGGTGCTCGCCCGCTTCGACAACCTGGTGGCGATCAATTCGGCGCTCGAGGTCGACCTCACCGGTCAGGTCAATGCCGAAGTCGGCAACGGCATCTACCTCGGCGCCGTCGGCGGCCAGCTCGACTTCGTTCGAGCCGCCAATGCCGGCGAGCGCGGCTGCTCCATCATCGCCCTGCCCTCGACCGCCAAGGACGGCGCCATCAGCCGCATCGTCGCACGCAACGCCGGCATCACCACGACGCCGCGCTCCGACGCAGACCTTGTCGTCACCGAGTGGGGCGCCGCCCGACTCAGGGGCCGGACCATCCCGCAGCGGGTGCGAGCAATGATAGCCATTGCCGACCCCGCTTTCCGCGAACAACTGGAACGAGATGCGCATCGGCTGGTGCGCATGAGCGCCTAGGAGCTGAACGTGGACTTCTCCTTCAGCAGCGAGCAGGAATCGATACGCGATGCCATCGCCGACATCTGCCGGCAGTTCGACGATGCCTACTGGCTGGCGCGCGACCGCCACGGCGGCTTCCCGCACGAGCTGCACCAGGCACTGGCAGCCAATGGCTGGCTGGGCATCTGCATCCCCGAGCCATACGGCGGCAGCGGCCTGGGCATCACCGAAGCGGCGATCATGATGCAGACCATCAGCGCTTCGGGCGCCGGCCTCTCGGGCGCCTCGGCCGTGCACATGAACATCTTCGGCCTCAATCCCGTCGTCGTCTTCGGCACCGAGGAACAGAAGCAGCGCATGCTGCCGCCGCTGGTCGAGGGGCGTGAGAAAGCCTGTTTCGCGGTCACAGAGCCCAGCACCGGCCTCGACACGACGCAGCTGAAGACCCGCGCCGAGCGACGCGGCGACCGTTATATCGTCAACGGTGCCAAGGTCTGGATCTCCACGGCCCAGGTCGCCGACCGCATGCTGCTGCTGGCACGGACGACTCCGCTCGAGGAGGTCAGGCGGCATACCGATGGCCTGTCGCTGTTCTACACCAGGCTCGATCGCGACTACGTCGACGTGCGCGAGATCGATAAGATGGGCCGCAAGGCCGTGGACTCCAACGAGTTGTTCATCGATGGCCTGCCGATCCCGGTCGAGGACCGGATCGGCGAGGAAGGGCGCGGCTTCGAATACATCCTCCACGGCATGAACCCCGAGCGGGTGCTGATCGCCGCCGAAGCCGTGGGCCTGGGCCGCGCCGCCCTCGAGCGGGCCATTGCGTACGCCAAAGAGCGCGTCGTCTTCAACCGGCCGATCGGCCAGAACCAGGCGATCCAGCACCCGCTGGCCGAGTCCTGGATGGAGCTGGAAGCCGCCAACCTCATGGTCTTCAAGGCCGCGAGCCGCTATGACGCGGGACTTTCTTGCGGGGCCGAGGCCAACGCCGCCAAGTGGCTGGCCGGCGAAGCCGGCTTCAAGGCCTGTCAGACGGCGGTCATGTCCCATGGCGGCTTCGGCTACGCCAAGGAATACCATGTCGAGCGCTACCTCCGCGAAGTCATGATCGCCCGCATCGCGCCGATCAGCCCGCAACTGGTGCTCTGCTTCATCGCCGAAAAGGTGCTCGGTCTGCCCAGGTCCTACTGATTTCAAGCCGGTGTCGCCGCCGTCGCCCCACGGCGCACGGCTCCGACCTCCGGCTTCAGGCGCCCTCAACCGTCGCTGCCGGTTTGCACCTTGCCCCGGCTGATGACCGCCTCACGTGTTCGCTTGAATCCGGCGGCATCGAACCGTTCGACCGAGGCTTTGGCGAGATCGGCCTCGAGCAGGAGGCCTTCGTGCACGGTTTGGCGCAGACCGCGCCGCATTGCAGCGCGAATGTCGATCAACGTACGGCGATCACTGCCGAGGATGTCATGGGCGAGCTTGTGACAGTAAGGCAGCAGTTCATCCGGCGGCAGCACCTCGAGCGCCAAGCCCCATTCCCTGGCGGTGTGCGCATCGAGGTAGTTCCCGGTGAAGCTCAGGTAGCGTGCCCTCGCAGGCCCGATGAGCATCGCCAGGTACTGCGTCAGGCCCCATGCCGGAACGATGCCGACCCGGGCATGGGTGTCGGCGAACCGGGCATTCGTGGAGGCGACGATGATGTCGCAGTTGACTGCCAGCTCGAAACCGCCGGCTACCGTGTATCCGTTGATCGCGGCAATCGACGGCTTGGTCAGCGACTCGAATGCCTGCATCACGGGGCAATCGATGCCCACTTCGCCCGGTGTGAGGGGCACCACCTCGAATTCCTTCAGATCTGCACCTACCGAGAAGGCCTTTTCACCCGCCCCGGTGACGATGATCACTCCGACTTCATCGTCGCTCTCCAATTCCTGGAGTGCGATTCGGATGTTGTTGCGCAGCTGTCGCGACAACGCGTTGTGCTGCCGTGGACGATTCAGGGTGATCGTGGCCACGCCCTCTGACACCTCGACGAGGAGGCTGTCGCCGTCCAGCGGATATCGCGCCATACGCTACGTGCTCCTTCAGTGACTCGGGTGATGACGACTTCACATCCGCTTCGCGACTTCCTCGAGCATGACCTCGGTCGCACCGCCACCGATGGTCAGGATGCGGGCATCACGCGCCATGCGCTCGATCGGAGTGCCGATGATGTAGCCCGTACCTCCATGCAACTGCAGGCAACCGTGGACGACTTCCTGCAGGGTTTCACAAGCGTAGGCCTTGAGCATCGAAACCTCGCGTACGTTGTCCTTGCCTTCGTCGATCATCTGGGCGCATTGATAGACGAACGAACGCGCGGCCGCCGACTTTGCCGCGAGCCACGCGATCTTGTTGCGCACGACCGGTTGCTCCCACAGGGACTTGCCGAAGGCCTGCCGCGACTTGACGTAGTCGACGGTCAACTCGATCGCCTTCGCGCATTGCCCGACGCTCATCGCACCGGCCACGAGCCGCTCGTTCTGGAACGTGCTCATGATGTAGTAGAAGCCCTTGCCCTCCTCTCCGAGCAGACTGTCGGCTGGAACGCGAACATCGTCGAAGAACAATTCGGCGGTGTCGGACGCTCGCCACCCGTGCTTCTCGAGCTTGCGCGCGACCGAGAATCCCGGCGTACCCTTCTCGACGATGAAGAGCGACAACCCCCGGCTGCCTCTCGCTTCCGGATCGGTACGCGCCGCAACGATGTAGATGTCGCCGTAAACGCCGTTCGTGATGAACGTCTTGCTTCCGTTGATGACCCACCAATCGCCATCGTGCACGGCGCGCGTCTTCAGCCCTGCGACGTCGGAACCGGCGTGCGGCTCGGTGACGCAGATCGCTCCGATCTTCTCTCCCGCGCAGGCGGCCGGGAGGTAGCGGATCTTCTGCTCGTGCGTACCCCGATCCGCGATATGCCGGACCGACATGTCGCTGTGCACCAGGATCGACGACGCGATCCCGCCGTACGAGCATCGCGACAGTTCCTCGCCGAGCACGACCGACGCCATCGCGCCGAGATCGCTACCGCCGTACGCGACCGGGTGCCGCATGCCCAGCAGGCCGAGACGCCCAAGCTCGCGAAACAGGTCACGCGAGATCTCGCCTGCCTGCTCCCAGGCGTCGGCCTGCGGGATGATGACCTCGTTGACGAAGCGCCGCACCTGCGCCCGGATCATTCGCAGATCCTGGTCGAGCAGATCCGGTTCGTTGAAGTCGAATTCGTTCATCGTCGCTGGCCCCGGTTAGACGACTTCGCGTACGAACTGGCACGACCGTTGGTGCACTCCCTTATCGTACAGATGGGTCTGTATCAATTATAGACCGACGCGTCGGTTTTTTTGCAAGCAACTTTACAGATGCTCCCGTGAGGCGTGCCCGACGAAATGCATTACAGGTAATATCTGCCGCTTCGAACGGGACGAGAAAGGGGAGCGACGAATGCCACGCGTTCGCGCCGGCGACTACGATGACAAGACTCGCGCCATCATGGACGCGGCAGCGGCGCTGTTCGCCCGCACCGGCTACCCGAACGCCAAGATGCAGGACATCGCGAAGGCTTGCGGTGCCTCGAAGTCGATGCTGTACCACTACTTCCAGTCGAAGGACGATCTTCTGTTCGCGATGCTGAAGGAGCATCTCGAACTGCTCATCGCGTCGCTCGAGCAGACGCGCGACGAAATCGCCGATCCCCAGGACCGTTTCGCCGCCTTCGTGCGCACTTATGTCCAGAAGTCGGCGCAGGCGCGACGCCGCAATATCGTCGCGACGTTCGACCTCAAGTACCTGCCGCCCGCACAGCAGACACCGCTGCTTCAACTCGAGAGCCGGGTGATCCACCTCACCAGCGAGATCCTCGCCGCCGTCAACCCGAGGCTCGACAAATCCCTCTACAAACCCTACTCGCTGATGCTGGTCGGCACGCTGAACTGGACCGACACCTGGTACCGGTCAGGGGGTCCGATGAAGCAGGCCGAGCTGTGCGACCGGCTGGCGCGCCTGTTTCTTCGCGGCTTCCTTGCGGAGTGATATCGGCGGAAGGCCACGTGAGGTCGACACCGGCGGCCCCGACCAGGTCACCACGAACCATGGTGCTCCGGTACACGGGTGATCAGCGGCAGGGCGGCAAGGAGCAGCAGGGCCACCGCCACGTAGACCCAGCCCTGGACGCCGCCGGGATCGGCGGAACGGGCGAGGATCGCGGTCACGATCGAGACCGTGGTGATCGACCCGACCTGCAGGGAAGCGGTGCGCAGGGCGGCGAGGGTCGAGGAATGCTCGGGCGCCAGCTGCAGCCCCGCGTTGCGGCTGGCCGGGTTGATCATTCCGCGACCGGCGCCGACCAGGAATGCCGAGCCCGCCAGCCAGGCATACGGAGTCATGCCGGGAGCCGGCTCTAGGGCGAGCAGCAGCATCCCGACCGCGATCACGATGCCGCCGGCGTACAGAGGCAGCCGGTGACCGGTGCGCCGCAACGCCAGCGCGGCCGTAACGGACGCCATGATCGCGGCGATTCCCTGGGCGATCAGTAGCGTGCCGGAATCGAGCGCATCCATTCCGTAACGGCTGGCCGCATACAGCGGGATGAGCGTCACCACCCCATTGGTGATGCCGCCGTAGGACGTATTGATGAGGTTGACGGGACCGAAGCCCGGCCCGCGGATCAGGCGCGGGGCGATGAACGGATCTGCGCTGCGGTCGATGTGGCGGAAGAACGCCCACATGGCGGCGACCGCGACGACCGCCGGCACCACGAACGCGGGCGACCACGCGCGTGTCTTCCCTTCGCCCAGGTAGCTGGCGGCAAGCATGCCCGCGAGCAGGCCGGCGCCGAGCAGCACCATCCCGGCGGCATCCATCCCGCCGCGGGTTTCCCGCGCCCGCGGCCGGTCGCGCGGTATGTAGCGCAAAGCCAGCACGATGATCGCCACCCCGATCGGCACGTTGACGAAGAACACGCCCCGCCAGCTCCAGTAGGTCACGAACAGGCCGCCGAAGATGGGCCCGATCATCGCGCCGATCGGAAAGATGCTGCCGAACAGGCTGACCGCGCGATCACGCGCGTCGCCGAAATGATCGACGATGATCCCGGTCGCCGACGGAGTGAAGCCCGCCCCGCCGGCCGCCTGCACGGCGCGCAGCGCGATGAGCACGAAGATGTCCTCGGCAAGCCCGCAGCACAGTGATGCCGCCGTGAACGCGATGACCGAACCGAGGAACACCCTGCGGCGGCCGTAGCGCTCGCTGAGCTTGCCGCTGATCGGCAGCATCAGCACGAAGCCCAGCGAGTAGGCCGTGATGGTCCACCCTGCCCAGTTGATCGACGTTCCCAGCCCCTCCTGCAGGGAGCCCAGCGCCGTCGCGACGATCGTCGAGTCGACCGACATCATCAGCAAGGCCATGGCGACGATGGTGAACACCGGCACACGGCGGACGGGCTGGGCGGCGTGATCGCAGGGAGTGCCCGACACAGTGCTCATCGATGCCGGCTATCGGTAGCGCCGGCGCCGGACGTCATTGCGTGAAACCCGACTTCCTGACCACCGGCTCCCATTGCGCGCGATAGGCGGCAAGCATCTTCTCCGTCTGGTCCGGCGTAGCCGAGACCGGTTCCATGCTCGCGGCCTCGAACTTCGCGCGCGTCTCCTTCTCCCGCATCACGTCGCGAATCGCCACGCCGATGCGCTGGACGATTTCCTTCGGCATCGAGGCCGGCGCGAACATCGCGTTCCAGCCGATGGCCACCAGGTCCAGACCCGACTCGCGCAGCGTCGGAATCTCGGGCGCCGTCGACGATCGCTTCGCGCCAGCCATCGCGAGGATCCGCAACTTGCCGCCCGACTGGTGCGGCAGCAGCGCGTCCAGCGTGTCCACCGCCACCGGAATGGTCCCGGCCATCAGGTCGGTGATCGCCGGCGCCGAGCCGCGATAGCCGATGATCTGCGCCTTCACGCCGATCGAGTCACCGATCATCAGCGCGAAGAAGTGCGGCAGGCTGCCCGTGGCGGGCACGCCGACATTGGCCTGCTCGGGGTTTGCACGAAGCCAGGCCGCCAGGTGGTTGAATTCGCGCACCGGCACTGCCGATCCGACCGCGACTGCGAAGTCGTAGTTGGTGACGTGCGAGACCGGCACGAAGTCGCGCTGCGCGTCGTAGCCGATGTCGCGGAAGACGACCGGCGCCACCACCATGAGTGCGGGATTGACCACCACCAGCACGTGCTGGCCGGCAGGTGTCGCCTTCAATTGCTGCATCGCCAGGCGACCGCCGGCGCCGGTGCGGTTCTCCACCACGACCGTCGTGCCCAGCCTGTCCTTGAGCCGGTCGGCCACCAGCCTTGCGGCGCGATCCGAGGCGCCTCCCGGCGCATACGGAACCACGATGCGCAGGCCGCCCTCGAGGGGCTGCGCAGGGGTCGGCGCCGGCGCAGCCAGCAACAGGCTCGCGACGAGCGACAGCATCGATGCGGTCTTCATGAAGGCTCCCGTTGCGGCACGCCGGACGTGCCCGATGGCGATTGTCGCCGATGCCGGGCGACGCTGCCAGCCGGCGCGTCGGTCGCCGAGTTGCATCTGCTAGCAAAAATGATAGCGTGCGGTCGTGAACTCGAAGCACAGGAAGACGCTGGCCGCGATCTTTGCGCGGCCGACTTCACCGTCGATCGTCTTCTCCGACATCGAGTCGCTCATCAAGACGCTTGGCGGCAGCGTTCACGAACGGGAAGAGTCAAGGGTCAAACTGGTCCTGGCTGACCAGCGTTTCGCCGGAGAAGCCGGCATCGGGCAAGCTGCTCATCCGTGTGCCGCCCGAAATCCATGGCAGGGCTCTCATCGAGGCCCAGTCGATGGGCAAGAGCCTGAACCAATGGGCCACCGAGGCGCTGGAGCGGGCGGTGATGGCCGAGGGCTGAGAGGATTGTTCGACAACCGATGCGCGACTCCACTGTGCCCAGCGTGATCCGGCGCCCGCTCGAGGCCGTTCGGGAACGGTTTTCCCGTTTCCTCCTGCGCGCATCGCTCCTGGCGGCAGCCGGCTTGTTCAGCGTACACGCCGCGGCACTCGACCTGCCCCGGCATCGAAGCGTACCCGGCGGCGTGGCGATCATCGACCTCGGCGCCTCGAGCGCGCCGCCGCAGGTCAGCCTGGACAGCGTGCCCGTCCTGGTGGTCGGCGATCCAGCCAGGTGGACTGCGGTCGTCGGTGTCGCGCTCGACGCCAGGCCCGGCACGCGCCATCTCGAGATTCGGCATGAGGGCGAGGCCGAAGCGTTGCTGCCCTTCGTGATCGAACCGGTGCGCTATGCCGAACAGCGGCTCCGGGTGGCGCCCGGCAAGGTCGATCTCTCCGCCGAGGACCTCGCCCGCTACGAGCGCGAACGCGCACATCTCGCCGAGGTGGCGGCCACCCGCAGCGATGCGATACCGCAGCTGTTGCGACTGCGCCAGCCTGCCGCCGGGCGGCGCTCCAGCTCCTTCGGCCTTCGTCGCATCTTCAATGACCAGCCGCGCAACCCGCACAGCGGCATGGACATCGCCGCCCCGAGAGGTGCCCCGGTGGCGGCCGCGGCCGCAGGTCGCGTGATCGACACCGGCGATTACTTCTTCAACGGCAAGACGGTCTGGCTCGACCATGGCAGCGGCCTGCTGACCATGTATTGCCACCTCGACGCCATCGCCGTGAAACCGGGTGACGTCGTCGCCGCCGGCGAGCGCATCGGCGCGGTCGGGGCCACCGGCCGCGTGACCGGTCCGCATCTGCACTGGTCGGTCAGCCTCAATCGCGCCATGGTCGATCCGGCACTCTTTCTCGACAGCGGGGGCAACGGCCGCCAGCCGTAGTGCCGTTTTCTGTCCGGCGTTCGGCCTGGCGCCATGGACAGTGCCTACCCGAGGCCGGGCGGCCGATTCTTCCGGTACGAGTTCTTCAACGCGATCTTCCCGTCGCGAAAGGTGAACACGTCGCATCCGTTGACCTCGACGCGGGCACCATCCGATCGCGTCCCGGTGAATGTCCATTCGGACACCCCGCGGTCGCCGCAGACGAAATGACGAGGGGAATGCCACTGCGCGTCAGGAAAGGTGCTCCAGACATCGCAGAACCCGGCACAGACGGCTTCCCTGCCGACGTACCGGGTTCCGCACACGTCGGGCCCGGCCGACGCCTCGAACACGCAGTCGTCGGCCATGAAGCTCATCAGCGCCTCGGCATCGTGTCTGTTCCAGGCTTCGGCGAACGCCTGCAGGTCTGCGCAGGTGACATTCATGATCCGCCTCCAGGACGCAGCGAAGACCGATTATCGCGCTGCGGGCATCGCGCGCCCTCCCCCGATATCCGCGTGATCACGTTCGCGACACCTGCCGTCAGACCATGTCGACCACCCGGCCGGGGCTCAGGATGCCCTTCGGATCGAGGCTGCGCTTGAGCAGGCGCATCAGGGCGATCTCCTCGTCGCTGCGCGTATAGCGGAGCCAGCCGCGCTTCTGAAAGCCGATGCCGTGCTCGGCCGAAACCGAGCCGCGCACCGCGCGCGTCGCGTCGTAGACCAGCTCGTCCATCACCGCACGCGGCGTGGCATGGCCGCCTGCGTCGGTGACCAGGTGCAGGTTGCCGTCGCCGACATGGCCGAAGACACCGATGCGCGCCTCGGGCCAGCGCGCGCCGATCCGCTCGATCACGTCGCGTGCGAACGGCTCCATGCAATCCACCGGCATGCTGACGTCGAAGGACAGGAAGGGGTCGAGCTTCAGCACAGCCTCGGACACGGCATCTCGCACTTCCCACAGCGCGCGCACCTCGCGTTCGGAGCGGCCGACCACCACGTCCTGCACCAGGCCCTGTGCCAGCGCCTGGTGCAGCACCTGCTCGAACTGCTCGCCGTCGTGCAGCGGATCGGCGCCGAGGCTTTCGACCAGGACATAGAAGGGGTTCTTCGACGGAAGTGGTGGCCGCACGCGCGGTACGCCGTCGAGCACCAGCTGGTATGCGTTGTGCCAGATGGCCTCGAAGGCGCTCAAACGCCCTCCGAGCGCGCCCTCCAGGTAGCGCAGCAGCCGGATGCCGGTGCCGAAGTCCGGCAGGCTGCAGAAGGCCACGGCCTGGCTCATCGGTTTCGGGTGCAGCCGCAGGACGGCACGCGTGATCACCCCCAGCGTGCCTTCGGCGCCGATGAACAGATGCTTCAGATCGTAGCCGGCATTGTTCTTCACCATCTTGTGCGTGCCGTCGATGACGGTACCGTCGGCCAGCACCACCTCGAGGCCGAGCACGAGGTCGCGCATCATCCCGTAGCGCAGCACCCGGTTGCCGCCCGCGTTGGTCGACAGGTTGCCGCCGACGGTGCATGAGCCGCGTGAGCCGATGTCCAGCGGAAAGAAGTAGCCTGCGGCGTCCGCCGCCTCCTGCACCTGCTGCAAGGTCACTCCGGCCTGCGCGGTGATCGTCGCATTGCTCGCATCCACTTCTTCGATGCGCGCCAGGCGCTGCGTGGACAGCGCGACTTCGCCGTCGATCGGCACGCCGGCCGATACCAGTCCGGTCATGCCGCCCTGCGGAACCACCGCCTGGCCGTACCGGTGGCATAGCCGCAGACACTGTGCGACCTCCGCCGTGCTGGATGGACGCAGCACCAGCCAGGGCCGGCCGCTACGCTCGTGGCTGATGTCCTCGAAATATGCCGGGCCGATATCGTCACCCTCGAGCACGCCGGCCGCGCCCAACGCCCCGACGAGCGCCTGATGCAGTGCATCCTGGTCCACCATCGTTCGCTCCTGATGCGGCCGTGACGAGGGGCCGGGGTCGCAGTGCCTGCGACGAACTATCCCGTTGCACCGTCGCCGACGTAGGCCTGGACCTCTATCTCCAGGGCCGCGCCGTAGGCCAGTACCGCCTGCACCGTGCTGCGTGCCGGCAGCGCATCGGCGAAGTACTGCACATACACCTCGTTGAAGGCCGGGAAGTCCTGCAGGTCGGCGAGCCAAACCGTCGCTCGCACCACATCCTGCATGCCTGCCCCATGCTCGGCCAGCGTGACCGCGATGCTGCGCAGCACGGCATGGGTCTGCGCAGCGATGTCGCCCTGCAGCGGCTTGCGCTGGTCGTCCATCGCGATCTGGCCGGACAGGAACAGGAAGCCGCCCGCGCGCACGGCTTTGGAAAAAGGCAGCGGCAGGTCGGAGGCGTAGCGTTGGATGGGGGCGTTCATGTGGATACCGATGGCGGGATGGACGGGGATGGGCGACGCAGGCGCGCCGGGCTGAAAGCGGTGGCCTCGACGCCGTACAGCTTCAGGTGCCCGGGCAAGGGCCCGCCGAGCACCAGCGCGGCTGCGAGCTCGGAGGCAGCGGCTGCGGTCTGGATGCCGTAGCCGCCCTGGGCGGCCAGCCAGAAGAACCCCTCGACGGCGACGTCCCAGCCGATCACGAGGTCGCCGTCGGCGACGAACGAGCGCAGGCCCGCCCAGGTATGGCGCGGGCGCCGGATGGTCATGCGACTGACCTCCTGGATTTGATGGATGCCGGTGGCGATATCCAGTTCCTCGGGCACGACGTCGTGCGGCACGGTGGGGTCGGCGTTGGCCGGAGAGCCGAGCAGCTGGCCGGCATCGGGCTTGAAGTAGTAGTCCTCGCGAATGCCGCACACCACGGGCCAGGCATGGAAGTCGAGGTCGGGCGGGCCGTCGAAGGTGAAGGCCGAGCGCCGCCGCGGCTCCAGCCCGATCGGCGCCACTGCGCAGGCGCGCGCCACCTCGTCGGCCCAGGCACCCGCGGCATCGATCACGGTGCCGGCCAGCAGCACGCCGCCGTCGGCCAGCGTCAGCCGCCAATGGTCGCCGGCTCGCCGGCCCTGGATCAGGCGGGCCCGGGTGCGCAGTTCGCCGCCCTGGCGGCGCATGCCATGCAGGAAGCCCTGGTGCAGCGCGTGCACGTCGATGTCCTGCGCGTCGGCCTCGAGGATGCCGCCCAGGATCCTCTCGGGGCGCAGCACCGGTACGCGACGCAGGATCTCGTGCGCCTCGATGCGGCTGACCTCCGGTGCCGCGGCCGACAGCTCGTCATAGGTCTGCGCAAGGCGCTGCGCATCGTCCGGCCCGGCGAGATAGATCACGCCGCGAGGCGTCATCAGCGGATGGTCGGCGAATCCGGCCGGCGGACGCTCGTAGAAGGCCCGGCTGGCACGCGTCAGCGCGCGGATCGCCTGCGTGCCGTAGCTGGCCATGAACATGGCCGCGGACCGTCCGGTGGCGTGATAGCCGGGCTGCGCCTCCTGCTCCAGCACCAGCACGCGGGCATGGCCGGCCAAGCGGTACGCGAGCGAGGAGCCGGCAATGCCGGCACCGACGATCACGTGGTCGTAGCGTTGCTCCTGCGTCATCCCTGCGCTTCCGGCGGTGGTGACGCCGCAGCCGGCTTGCCGTTCAACCGCTGATGATCCGCCATCGCATCCAGCCCCGCCACCAGGGCCTGGATCGTGGCCCGCAGCGCATCGATCTGTGCCGGCGGGATGTCGCACGCGGCCTCGCGCAGGATCTCGCGGCGCACGGGCAGCATCGTGAGAAAGGCCTGGTGCCCGCGCGGCGTGATGTAGACGTGGACGTTGCGCTTGTCGGCGGACGCCTGGCGGCGCACGACCAGGTCCTCCTTCTCCATCTGCTGCAGCAGGTGGCTGAGGGCGCTGCGTTCGATGCGCGTGATGTGCGCCAGTTCGTTGACCGTCACCCCGCTCTTCTCCGACAGCACCGACAGCGTGCGCCAACGCGGGATGATGGTCTTGCCGGCGCGCATGCGCTCGACGAAGGCGGCGTTGAACTTCTCCTCGAAGACGCCGGTCCAGTAGACGACCGAGGTCTGGAAGGACTCTCCCTCGAGGCGGCGACTCTTGCGTCGGGTGGCAGGCGGGGCGGGCTTCATGGGATCGGATGTGGAGTCATACCGCCACACCATAGCGTCGCAGCAGCGTATTGGCCAGGATGCGCACGATGCGGTCGAACAGGAAGCCCAGCAGGCCGAGCGCGATGATGCCGACGAACACCCATTCGGTGCGGCCGTAGTTGCGCGCCGACCAGATCAGGGCCCCGAGGCCTTCCTGCGCCGCGATCATCTCGGCCGAGACGATGGTGAGGAAGGAATTGCCCATCGCCAGCCGCGCCCCGGTCACCATGTAGGGCACGGTCGACGGCAGGATCACCGTCAGCATCGTCCAGACGCGCCCGGCGCCGAGCGTGGCCGCCGCGCGCAGCCGCAGCTCGCTCACCGACAGCACGCCGGCGATCATGTTCAGGATGACGATGAACACCGTCGTGTAGAAGATCAGCGAGACCTTCGACGCCTCGCCCGGGCCGAGCCAGATGATGGCCAGCGTCACGAACGCGATCGGCGGGATGAAACGGAAGAACTCGATGTACGGGTCGAGCAGGCGCCGCACCCAGCGAAAGTGACCCATCAGGATGCCCAGCGGAATGCCCACCACCAGGCCCAGCCCCCAGCCGATGGCGATGCGCTGGCTGGAGGCAAGCACGGCACGCAGCAGCGTGCCGTCGGCCCACAGCTCCGCCACCGATGTCCAGGTGGTACGCGGAGACGGCAGGAACATCGGGTTGACGCTGCGGCTGAGCAGGTCCCACAGCACGAGGCCGGCGAGGATGGAAGCGGCGGCGGCCAGCCACCGGTGTTGCAGCAGTCGGCTCAGCATGCGGTGTCCCTGCCGGCGCCGGTCATCCCGAGCGCCTTGGCGACCTCTTCCCCGATCTCGTCGCGCAGGCGCCGGTACAGCGCGACAGCGGCCGGATCGGTGAGGTCGCGCGGCCGCGGGATGTCGACTGCGGTCGCCGTCTTCACGCCGGCCCGCGGGCCGGCGGTCATCATCACCACGCGATCGCCGAGCAGCACCGCCTCGCCGATGTCGTGGGTGATGAACAGCACCGTCGGCCTGCTCTGCCGCCAGATGCGGTCCAGCTCGCCTTGCATCACGAGCCGGGTCTGCGCATCCAGCGCGCCGAACGGCTCGTCCATCAGGATGACCGACGGCTCGTTGACCAGCACGCGTGCGATCTGCGCGCGCTGGCGCATGCCTCCGGACAGCTCGCCGGGCAGCTTGTGTACGGCGTGCGACAGCCCGACGAGGTTGATGTAGTGCAGCGCGGCCTCGGCGCGCTGTCTCTTCGGCACGCCTCGCGTGCGCGGACCGTACTCGACGTTCTCACCTACCGTCAGCCAGGGAAACAGCGACTCGGAGCTCTGGAAGACGACGCCGCGGTCCACGCCCGGCCCATCGACCGGCCGCCCGCCGACGAGCACGCGTCCCCGGGTGGGCACGATGAATCCGGCAACCGCGTTCATCAGGGTGGACTTGCCGCAGCCGCTCGGTCCGAGCAGGCAGACGAACTCGCCCGGCTCGATGGACAGGTCCACGCCGGTGGTCACCGGCGTGGACCCCAGCGTGATGTCGACCTGCTCCAGGCGGATCGAGGATCCGCCCGCGGCGTCACGCGCGCCGCCGGTGGCGATGGAGGCGCCGGCGACGGGCTTCAGCATGTCACTTCGCGCCACCGGCGAAGCCGGGCTGGATCATCTTGCCGATGTCCACGCGCTGCGCGGTCGCCTTCTGCGCCTGCAGGAAGTCGGCGATCTCGTTGTAGGTGGCCAGGTCCTGCGGCGTGAAGTCGCGCACCACGCATTCGACGTCCTTCAGCAGATCGCGCGCCTGCGCGATGGGGATCTTGGTCGCCTGCTGCGTGGCCACCGCCGCCTTCTCCGGATCGGCGCGGATCTCGCTGCAGGCCTGCTGCAGCGCCTGCACCACCCGGCGCGCCTGCTCACGGTTCTTCTCCAGCCACGGCCCCGAGGCGGCCAGCAGCATGTTGTAACTGTAGCCGACGTCCGCGCTGGTCATCAGCACCTTGCCGCCGGCCTGCACGCCGCGCGTAGGCCACGGCTCCCACAGGAAGTACCCGTCCACGTCGCCGCGCGCCAGGAGCGCCGGGAACTCCGGCGGCGCGCCGCGCACCCAGGTGATCGCCTTCTCGTCCATGCCGTACTTGGCCAGCAGCTTGCCCGAGACGAACTGGCTTGCCGAACCGGGCACCACGCCGATCCTGCGCAGCTGCCGGGGTTCGGTGATGCCTTCGCGCACCACCAGCTTGATGAACGTGCCCGACTGGCCGTACACCGCGATCGCGCGCACGTCGCCGCGCCCGGCGCGCGTGATCATGGTCGTCTCGGAGCCGCCTGCCATCGGATTCTGGCCGGCGATGACGCCGTCGGCCGCGTCGGCGGCCTGCGCGAGCTGCAGCATTTCCACCTTGACGCCGGCCTTGTCGAACAGCTTCTGCTGCACGGCGTAGTAGATGGGGGAGAAGGCCGGGTCGACGCCGACGCCGAGCCGGATCGGCGCATCGGCATCGACGGCCAGGCTCGCGGTACAGGTCAGGAGCGATGCGGCTCCGGCAAGGACGAGGCGAATGACGGTCTTCATGGTCACGCTCCGGGCTGGGGGTTGAATGACGACGACGGATGGCTTTGCTCGGTACCCGGCATGCCCTGCGGTCGCGGCAGCTGCCGGGAATCCGGCAGGTGCAGCTCTCGCTCGCCTTGCAGCGCATGGTCCGGCAGGCCCAGCGGCTCGAGGAAATGCCGCAGGTAGGCGGGTCGACGCGCGGAGGGCGACCGCGGCTGCGACCGTTCGCGCCGCAAGCGATCGCGCTCGCCCTCGGTGGCCTGCATGTCGACCTCGCGGCCGTCGGGGCTCAGCACCACGCCGTAGACCTCGCGCACGTACGCGGCGCTGTATCGCTCCTCGGCGACATCGGCCAGGCACAGCGCCGGATCGCGCTCGAGCGGATCGCCATGCCCGCCGCCGCCCGCGCCGATGTGGCAGAAGCGCTGGCCGCGCCGCAGCACGATGGGGCCCATCGGCATCACCGGCACCATCTGCTGATGCGGACCCGGGTCGACGATGTTGAACGACGGGGTGCCCGGCACGCCGCCGGCCAGGCCGAACGGCAGCCAATGGCGCCGGTCGGAACGCATCACCACGATGGTCTCCGCGCCGAGCATGCGGTACTCGCGCACGTACGCGGGCGCGCCGCGGAAGCGCCCCGGGCCGCCCGAGTCCGGCACCATGCCGTAGCGTTCGACCGCGATCGGGAACTGCGCCTCGATCATCTCGACCGGCTGGTTGGTGATGTTGCCGCCGGCGTTCGGGATGCCGAACACGCCGTCGCGGTCCGGCATCGCGCCCCACGACCCTGCCAGCGTCTCGGAACAGACGTAGCGCCGGCCTTCGTGGTAGCCGCTGATGCTGGCGAACGACACGCCGCCTTCTCCGGCAGCCGACACGCGCTCAGGCACGATCTGCGCGAACACGCCGAGCAGCACGTCGATTGCCCGCCAGCCGACGATGGCACGGGCCGCGCAGGCGGCGGGCTCCAGCGGATTGACGACGGTGCCCGGCGGCAGCACCTGCTTCAGCGGCCGGGTGTAGCCCTCGAAGTTCGGAATGTCGCGCTGCGCGATGCACTTGAGCACCAGGTGCGCCGCGGCCTTGACGAAAGAAGGCGGGCAGTTGATCGCGCTCCTGACCTGCGGTGCGGAGCCGGTCCAGTCCACCGTCAGCTCGTCGCCGGCGATCGTGACGGTGGCCGTCATCGGGATCGGCTCGGGCGCATCGCCCGTGCCGTCCAGGTAGTCGGTGAACGACCATTGGCCGTCGGGCAGGTCGGCGATCTCGGCCCGCGCGACGTGCTCGGCGTAGTCGTGCAGGTCCTCCAGCATGCGCCGGAACGCGGGAGAGCCGTAGCGCTGCACCAGCTTGATGTAGGCGCGCTCCGCGGTACGGCAGGCCGCGACCTGTGCGCGCATGTCGCCGGCCTGCTTGTCCGGTATGCGGGTATTCAGCGCCATGAGGCGGAAGAAGGTCTCGTTCGGCCGACCTTCCTCGTACATGCGGATCACCGGGATGCGCAGGCCCTCCTGGTAGATCTCGGTGGCGTAGACCGCGGTGCTGCCCGGGGCGATGCCGCCCATGTCGATCTGGTGCACCAGGGTGGCGACCCAGCCTTCGAGCTCGCCGTCGACGAACACCGGCTTCACGACATAGACGTCGGGCAGGTGCATCCCGCCGGCGACGTAGGGGTCGTTGAACACGAAGACGTCGCCCTCGCGCACCGCGTCTCCGTACTCGTGCATCAGCGCCTGCATCGCGTCCGGGAACGAGCCCAGGTGCAGCGCCATGGTCAGGCCATGTGCGACGACGCGGCCGTGGCGGTCGCACACGCCGGTCGAGTAGTCCATCGAATCGCGCACGATCGCCGAGTACGCGGTGCGCATGATCACCAGCGCCATTTCGTCGGCGATCGAGCCGAGCGCATTGCGTACGACCTCGAGGGTGATGGCATCGATCCTGGTTTCCACGGGCGTCCTCACAGGCAGTCCAGGTGGATGGCGTGGCGAGCGTCCACGCGGGCGCGCCATCTGGGCGGCACGACGACGGTCGAGTCGTATTCCTCGATGATCAAAGGCCCGTCGCGCAGCCCTTCGGCGAGCTCGCCGCGGCCGATCACCGGCGTGTCGAGCAGGCCGTACCGCTCGCCGAAGTAGGCGGGGCGGGTGGCACGACGGCCCGCAGCCCCGTCGCCCGACGGGGCCATGCGATCGAGCCAGCCCTGCTGCCGCGCCGCGATGCGTGCGATGACGCGGATGGTCACGCACTCCACCGCCTCGGATTCGGCGCGGTGGCCGTAGGTCCGCTCGTGCTCCATCGCAAAGGCCTCGGCCAGCGCGGCCAGATCGACATCGCCGCCGACGGCGCCGCGATCGGGCAGCGCCACGGTCAACTCATGGGCCTGGCCGGCATAGCGGCAGTCGGCCAGGCGGGTGTAGCGGATCTCCGACGAGTCGGCGCCGTCGGCCGCCAGCGTCTGCCGCAGTTCCTGCTCGATGGCGCGATAGCGCGCGGCCAGCGCGGCGGCATCGACGTCGGCCAGCGCCTGCAGCCAGCCTTGGGCGACCTCCTGCTCGATGTCGGACAGCAGCAGCCCGAAAGCGCTGAACACGCCGGGATGCGGCGGAATGACGACACGGCGCATCTCGAGCATGTCGGCAATGTGCGCCGCGACCACCGGCCCGTTGCCGCCGAATCCGAACAATGCGAAGTCGCGCGGGTCGCGACCGCGGTAGGTGGTCACCGCCTTCACCGCACGCGTCATGGTCCCGCAGGCGATCTCGAACACGCCGAACGCAGCTTTCAGCAGATCGGTCCGCAGCGGCCTGGCGATGCGCTGCTCCAGCACCCGGCGCGCCTCGAGCGCGTTCAGCCGCAGGTCGCCGCCGACCAGCGAATCGGAGTTGAGGTAGCCCAGCGTGAGCACCGCATCGGTGAAAGTCGGGTCCTGGCCGCCGAAGTCGTAGCACACGGGGCCGGGGTTGCTGCCCGCACTGCGCGGACCGACGCGCAGCAGGCCGCCCGCATCGATCTCCACCAGACTGCCGCCGCCGGCGCCGATCTCGGAGATGTCGATGACCGGCAGCTTCAGCGCGTAGCCGCCGCCCATCACCAGGCGGCTGCTGAGGTTGATGCCGGCACCGACCTCATAGTCGCCGGTGCGCGGCACTTCGCCTCCCTCGACCATCGACGCCTTCGCCGTCGTGCCGCCCATGTCCACGGCGATGCAATCGTGCAGTTGCATCAGCCGGCCGAAGCGCGCAGCGCCGATCACGCCCGCAGCGGGACCGGACTCGACCAGATAGGCCGGCTTTTCGGTGGCGGTCTGCACGCTCATGATGCCGCCGTCCGACTTCATGACCTGCAAGGGCGCATCGATGCCGATGCCGCGCAGGTGCGCGCGCAGCGACGCGAAGTAGCGCTGCAGGGTAGGACCGAGGAAGGCGTTGATGACGGTCGTGCTGGTGCGCTCGTATTCCCGGATGACGGGCAGGATCTCGGACGAGCAGGTGATGAAGACGACGTCGCCCAATGCCTGGCGCAACCGCTCGGCCACGCGCCGCTCGTGCGTGGGGTTCGCATACGCATGCAGCAGGCTGATCGCCACTGCCTCGACCCCGGCCTCGCGCAAGCGCCCGGCCGCCGCCCGCACGTCGTCCTCGTTCAGCGGCGCCCATTCCTCGCCCTTGGGGCCCATGCGCCCGCGCACCTCCAGACGCAGGCGACGCGGGACCAGCGGCTCGGGACGCGGGTAGTTCAGCGCGTACATCTCCGGGATGCGCAGGCGACGCATTTCGAGCACATCGCGGAAGCCGGCGGTCGTGACCAGGCCTACGCGCGCGCCTCGATGCTCGAGGATGGCGTTGGTGGCCACTGTCGTCGCATGGACCACGCGCTGCACTGCATCGGCACCTGCCCGCAGCGACTGCAGCGCATCGGCGATGCCCGACACGATGCCGCGCCCGTAGTCGTCCGGCGTCGACAGCACCTTGCGGGTGTGCAGGCGGCCGTCGCTGGCCAGGAGCACGAGGTCGGTGAAGGTGCCACCGATATCGACGCCGATCTGATAGCGGGTCACGACGGGTACGGCTGTGGGCATGGCGTCCTGGGTCGGGCAGAGAGGAGCTGGAAGACTTCGCGCACCGCCGTGGGTGCACGGCTGGAACCGGGATCCGGTTCCAGGAGAATAGACGATCCGTGAAAATTCACAAGACTCGATGCATGAGGATCACATCGGTGTTTTCCCTAGCGCGATGGCCGCCACCGGCCTTGCTGCACCGCCGCAGCCGGGCGCGCCGGTTCGCGGCCGTATTGCTACACTTACACGCGCCATTCCGATCCACCCCATCGACCGACGGAGCCCCCATGACGGCAATCAAGCAAGCGGCCCTTTTCGCGTGCCTGACCTTTGTCTCCGCTGCGGCGCACGCCCAGGCGCTGACCGGCACGCTGCAGAAGGCGAAGGAAACCGGCACCGTCACGGTGGGCTATCGCGAGTCCTCGATCCCCTTCTCGTATCTGGACAACAGCGGCAAGCCCATCGGCTACGCGATGGAGCTGTGCGGCAAGATCGTCGACGCGGTGAAGGCCGAGTTGAAGATGCCCAACCTGAAGGTGAACTACTCGCCGGTCACGTCGAGCAACCGCATCCCGCTGCTGGAGAACGGCACCATCGACCTCGAGTGCGGCTCGACCACCAACTCGGTCGCACGGCAGAAGCAGGTGGCGTTCGGGCCCACCTACTTCGTCATCAACGTCTCCGCCGCGGTGAAGAAGGATTCGGGCATCGACCGCTTCGAGCAGCTCAAGGGCAAGACGATCGCCACCACCTCGGGGACGACGTCCGTACCGCTGCTGAAGAAGTACGCCAAGGCCGAAGACGCGGACTTCAAGGAGATCTACGGCAAGGACCACGCCGAGAGCTTCCTGCTCATGGCCGACGGGCGGGCGGCGGCGTTCGTCATGGACGACATCCTGCTGGCGGGCCAGATCGCGAACTCCAAGGATCCGTCCGCGTACAAGATCCTGCCCGGTTCGCTGCGCAGCGAGCCCTACAGCATGATGCTGCGCAAGAACGATCCGCAGTTCAAGGCTCTGGTTGACAAGACCATCGAGGCGGTGATGAAGTCCGGCGAAATCAACCAGATCTACGCCAAGTGGTTCACCAGCCCCATCCCGCCCAAGGGCATCAACCTGAACTTCCCCGAGAACGCCGCCAACAAGGAGGCCTTCGCCCATCCCAACGACAAGGGCGTCGAGTAGGCGGGATCAGGCCCGCCGGCGACATGCGGGCCTGAGGCACGGCCATGCTCGATCTCGGCATCTTCGGCGAGGAGACCCCGGACGGCGACACGACGTGGGCGATGTCGCTGCTCTCGGGGCTGGAGTACACGCTGGCGCTCGTGGCGCTGTCGTGGATCGTCGCCATGGTGCTCGGCTCGCTGCTCGGCGTGCTGCGCACGACCAACCGGCGCTGGGTGGTCGCGCTGGGCGATGCCTGGGTCGAGCTGTTCCGCAACATCCCGCTGCTGGTGCAGTTCTTTCTCTGGTACTTCGTCGTTCCCGCATTCGTTCCGCCGCTCAAGCGCATGGCGCTCGAGATGGATCCGACCCGCTTCCAGCTCCTGCTGTCGGTGGTCTGCCTGGGGCTGTTCACCTCTGCGCGCATCGCCGAGCAGGTCAAGTCCGGCATCCTGTCGCTGCCGCGCGGCCAGCGCATGGCCGGCTACGCCCTGGGGCTGACCGAGGCGCAGACCTACCGCCACGTGCTGCTGCCGATGGCGTTTCGCATCATCATTCCGCCCCTGACCTCCGAGTCGATGAACCTGGTGAAGAACTCGGCGGTCGCCTACTCCATCGGTCTTGCCGAGCTCTTCTTCCGCACGCGCGAGATGGGCGAGATGACCTTCCGCTACTTCGCCGCCTTCGGGGCAGCCACCGTGCTGTACGTGGTGGTGGCGTTCGCCATCAACCGCGTGTTCGCCTGGGTCGAGCGCGCCACGGCCGTCCCGGGCTACCTCGGGGGCAAGCGTTAGATGGGGGAATTCGACTGGGGGTCCATCGCAGGCTCGCTGCCCTTCCTCATGGCGGGCCTGTCCTATACCGTCCAGCTCACCGTGATCGCCGCCATCGGCGGCACGCTGTGGGGCATCCTGCTGGCGCTGGCGCGCCTGTCCAGCATCGCGCCGCTGGCGTGGGTGGCCGCCGCCTATGTGAACCTGATGCGCTCGGTCCCGCTGCTGCTGGTCATCTTCTGGTTCTACTTCCTCGTGCCGGTGATGCTGCAGTGGGCCAGCGGCGCCGCCTACCCGCCCCGGATCGGCGCCGATCGTTCGGCCTACGTCACCTTCATCCTGTTCGAGGGTGCGTACTTCTGCGAGATCGTGCGCGCGGGCATCCAGAGCATCCCCAAGGGCCAGCTCGGCGCGGCCTACGCCATCGGCCTGAACTACGCGCAGGCGATGCGCCTGATCATCCTGCCGCAGGCCCTGCGCAACATGCTTCCGGTGCTGCTCACGCAGACCATCGTGCTGTTCCAGGACGTCTCGCTGGTGGCGCTGCTCAACGTCACCGACCTTGTCGGCGCCGCGGGCAAGATCGCCCAGCGCGACAGCCGCCTCGTCGAGATGTACACGCTGGTGGCCGTCATCTACTTCGTGCTGAGCTACGCGCTGTCGCTGGGCGTGAAGGTGCTGAACCGGCGCATCGCCATCATCCGTTGAGCCTGCGAGGCGAATCGACATGCCCATGATCGACATCCGCGCCGTCAGCAAGTGGTATGGCCAGTTCCAGGTGCTCGCCGACTGCACGACCCACGTCGACAAGGGCGAGGTGGTCGTGGTCTGCGGGCCTTCGGGATCGGGCAAGTCCACGCTGATCAAGTGCGTCAACGCCCTCGAGCCCTTCCAGAAAGGCGATGTCGTCGTCGACGGGATCTCGGTGTCGGCGCGCGGCACCGACCTCCCCAAGCTGCGCTCCCGGGTGGGCATGGTGTTCCAGCATTTCGAGCTGTTTCCGCATCTCTCGGTGCTGGAGAACCTTCGCCTGGCGCAGGTGAAGGTGCTCGGACGCGGCAAGTCCGAGGCGACGGCCAAGGGCATGCACTACCTGGAACGGGTCGGGCTCGCCTCGCAGCGCGACAAATTCCCCGGCCAGCTCTCCGGAGGCCAGCAACAGCGCGTGGCGATCGCCCGCGCGCTGTGCATGGACCCGATCGCCATGCTGTTCGACGAACCCACCTCCGCGCTCGACCCCGAGATGGTCGGCGAGGTGCTCGAGGTCATGGTCGGCCTGGCCAAGGAAGGCATGACCATGATGGTCGTCACCCATGAAATGGGCTTCGCGCGCAGCGTGTCCAACCGGGTGGTGTTCATGGACGCCGGACGCATCGTCGAGGACTGCCCCACGAGCGAGTTCTTCGGCAGCATCGGCGCCCGCAGCGAGCGCGCGCGCCACTTCCTCGGCAAGATCCTGGCGCACTGAGGAGCCGGGCGAGCCGGCTTCGAAGGCACCCTGGCGTCACCGCCGGGCATCCCGAACAGAGCGAGGGGGTGCCCGCCTCATCATCTCCCGAGCGAAGCGACAGGCCAAGCCGAACAGGTGCGCGGCACGCCATCTTGCGGCCCTGTGCGACGGCATTAGTCCGATCGGACGTTGCAGGAAGCCGGGCGAGACGCAGAATCTCGGCACATCGACCGGAATGCGAGGTATGACGAGATGAAGGTGCTGGCAGCCGTCAAGAGGGTCCTCGATTACAGCGTCAGACCCCGGATCAGGTCGGACGGCAGCGGCGTCGATCTCGCGAACGCCAAGATGAGCATGAATCCGTTCGACGAAATCGCCGTCGAGGAAGCGCTGCGACTCAGGGAAGCCGGCGTGGCGAGCGAGGTGGTGGTGGTGTCCTGCGGAACGACGGCATGCCAGGACACCTTGCGCACGGCGCTCGCCATGGGAGCCGACAGGGCGATACTGGTGCAGACCGACGTCGAATTGCAGCCCTTGTCGGTGGCGAAGCTCCTGAAAGCCATCAGCGAAAGGGAGCAGCCGCAACTGGTGCTGGTGGGCAAGCAGGCCATCGACGACGACGCCGGGCAAACCGGCCAGATGCTGGCATCGCTGCTCGGCTGGCCACAGGCAACCAACGCATCGAAAGTCGCGCCGGGCGACGGCGAAGCAACCGTCACCACGGAAATCGATAGCGGCCTGCGGATCGTGGGAATCCGCCTTCCTGCCGTGATCACATGCGACCTGCGGCTGAACACGCCGCGCTACACGACCCTTCCCAACATCATGAAGGCCAAGAAGAAGCCGCTGGAAACCGTCACCCCGGAGGCACTGGGCGTAGACCCGGCGCCGCGGCTGATTTCGTTGAAGGCAGCCGAACCTGCGGCACGCCGGGGCGGAACCATGGTGCCCGACGTGAAGACGCTGGTCGACAAGCTCAGGAACGAAGCGAAGGTACTTTGACGATGACAGTCCTGATCGTTGCGGAACACGACAACGTCGCGCTCGCAGGACCGACGCTCAATGCCGTGTCGGCTGCGGCACGGTGCGGCGACGAACTGCACATTCTCGTTGCCGGTCACCGATGTGCCGGCGCCGCCGCTTCGGCCGCCGGCATCCCGGGAGTTGCAAAGATCCTGGTGGCCGATGCCCCACACCTGGAGTACGCACTGGCGGAAGAGGTCGCCGCACAAGTCCTCGCCCTTGCCTCGAACTTCACGCACATCCTGGCTCCGGCCACGGCGCTCGGGAAGAGTTACATTCCGCGGGTGGCTGCTCGACTCGACGTCGCGCAGATCTCCGACGTCAGCAAGATAGTTGGCCCCGATACTTTCGAGCGAGCCATCTATGCGGGCAATGCGGTCGTCACCGTGCAGAGCGGCGACCCCATCAAGGTGGTGACCGTTCGCAGCACGGGCTTCGACGCGGCCCCCACCAACGGCGGCTGCGCGACCGTCGAATCCATCCAGCCCGCCGCCGAGGCAGGAATCAGCCGTCTGCTTTCGGAGGAGCTGACGAAATCGGCCCGTCCCGAGCTGAACACCGCCAAGAGCATCGTGTCGGGCGGTCGTGGCCTGGGCAGCGGCGAGAACTACCGCAAGGTGCTGGAACCGCTGGCGGACAAGCTCGGGGCAGCTCTCGGCGCCTCGCGTGCTGCCGTGGACCTGGGTTTCGTCTCGAACGATCTGCAGATCGGCCAGACCGGAAAGATCGTCGCGCCGCAACTGTACCTGGCGGTCGGAATCTCGGGAGCGATGCAGCACCTGGCAGGCATGAAGGACTCGAAAGTCATCGTCGCCATCAACAAGGACCCCGAGGCGCCCATCTTCGAGGTGGCCGACTACGGGATCGTAGGCGATCTCTTCGAGGTCGTTCCGGAGCTCGTCGCAGAGTTGTCGAGCCGAGAAGCCCACCCTGTCTGAAATTGCCCCGGCAGGTCACGACAGCACTGGGCTCATTGAAAAAACGCTGCAGGTCAGATGCTCCTTCCTACCTCTCCAGGAACGATTTCTCTGAACCGAGCCATGTCGGACTCCGATGGCGACTCACACTCCGGCATCGGATAAGCCATATCGTACTGAGCGTATTTGGAGACCCCCATTCTGTGATAAGCGATGAGCTCGATCTGCGTGAATCCAAGAGTCGTCAAGAACTCCGACATGTCCCCGATGCTCTCCATTGAATCATTGCATCCCGGGATGACAGGGATTCTCACAATGACCTCTTGAGGAGACTTGACCGAGAGGATTCTCCTCAAGTTGTCGAGGATCGGTTCGTTCGACTGCCCTGTCAATTCCTTGTGCCTGACCGGATCCATGTGTTTGAGGTCGATATGCAACAGGTCTACATGTTCCAGCACAGGCTCGAAGTGTTTCCAGGGCGCATAACCGCAGGTCTCCAATGCGGTATGTAAATACGCTTCATGGGCCGCTTCAAGAAGGGATGAGGTAAAACGGTGTTGCAACAGAGGTTCTCCACCCCCAATGGTGATACCTCCACCCGACCTCCGGTAGAAAGGTCTGGGCGAGCTGGCCTACCAGCGGCTGGACAAGGTGACCAGGAATGGCAGTCTCTTCTATTCCGAGGATTACGCCTGCAGATTCGGCTACGCACCCAGCGGCCTTGCGGCAGGCTCCCGCAACAGGTCCGACGGCTGCGCCACCAGGGATGCCCTTGCGCTGAGCCTCACCTTCATGCCGCAATGGGTACAGCCGTTTCCGGGCCTCGCCCTGTCCATGCCCATCTCCATATCCTACGGCCTGCGCGGCAATTCCCCTTCCCAGGCCAACAACATGACCATGCGCTGGAACTACCTGCGCATGGACCTGAAGGGCGCACCGGTCTGGAGCTACAGCCCCGGCCAGCGCCGCGTGCGGCTCGCGCCGGAATTCTCCTACGACGGCGTGTCGGTGAGCAGCGGCGGCATCCTGCTCTATGACGAGTCGAGCGGCTACGACGGCGTGATGGATCGATTCGATTTCCAGCTGAAAGGCCGCAAGGAGATGTTCATTCCCTATAACGTATACGCGCTGGGCGAAGCCGGCGAGAAGGCGAATACGCCCAACCATCTCGATCAAGCCGCGGTTCGCTGGGAGCTGCATCGGGTCTGGGTGGTGGAAGCCACCCTCAAGCCGGGCGAGCGCCACGTGCAGAAGAAAAAGGTGTTCTACATCGACGAGGACTCCTGGATCGTCCACGTCTACAACGGCTTCGACCAGGCCGGCAAGCCTCATCACCTGTTCTACAACTACACCTTGCAGGGATACGACTGGCCGGCAATCCAGGTCGTGGAATACGGCGTCTACGATCTCACGAGAAGATCCTATATCCGCGGTGCCAAGCAACTTGGTATCGGAAGCGGCGGCGAGAAGCTGTACGGCGCCATCAAGACCAAGTCCAAGCCGTCGACCTTCTTCACTCCTGACGACATGGCGGGAAGGGGGGTGCGTTGAGGCAGCCGGTTTCCGGGATAGCCGGCTTCCGATCGATCGAGGAGGCGAGGATCTTGCTGAGGCTGGCGCTCGGGGCGTCGGCCCTGGCGCTCGCGGCGACGGCTTTCGCCGCCACCGATCCCTTCGAGGATCCGCTGGATGTTCCGGCACGGGCGGTGAGGCGCCAGCTCCTGTCGACGCAGATGCATGCGGTCACGCGCGCCGGCGCTCGCCTGGTCGCGGTCGGCGTCCGCGGGCTGCTGCTGGTCTCGGACGACGAGGGCAGGCAGTGGAAGCAGGTGAGCGTGCCGGTCGCCTCCGATCTGCTGGCCGTACATTTCCCCACGGCCAGGGACGGTTGGGCGGTCGGCCATGACGGGGTGGTGCTGCGCACGCAGGATGGCGGCAACACGTGGGGCAAGCAACTCGACGGACGCATCGCCAAGCAGATGCTGACCGTGCACTTCCAGGCTCTGGCGGCGAGCGGCGACGCACAGGCCAGGCGGCATCTGGAGGACACGGAGATCAACTATGCGGGCGGTCCGGAGCAGTCCCTCCTGGGTGTCTGGTTCAAGGACGCCTTGAGCGGCTTCGTGTGCGGCTCGTTCGGCACCCTGCTTGCCACGGACGACGGCGGCATGACCTGGAAGTCCTGGATCGAAAAGGTCGATGCCGACAGGCCGCTCCACCTGAACGCCATCCGCGGCACGCGGGAAGGCGTCCTCATCGCTTCGGAGAAAGGCATCGTCTTCCGCCTCGATCCGGACAAGCAGCGTTTCGTCGCCATGCCCACCGGCTATGCCGGCACCTTCTTCAGGCTGCTGGAGGCGGGCGACTCGGTGCTCGCCGCCGGCCTGCGCGGCACCGTCTATCGTCTGAAGAGCGGCGGTGCGAGCTGGGAGAAGGTCGAAACCGGCGTGACCAGCACCATCACGGCCGCCATGTCGCTTCCCGACGGCAGCGCCCTGCTGGGTACCGTGGCAGGGCAGCTGCTGGCAACTCGCGACGGCGAGCGCTTCCGGCAGATTCCGGTGGCGCTCCCCATGCCGTTCACCGGCATCGCCCCGGCGAGCCCGGATGAAGTCGTCGTGGTCGGCATGCGCGGCGTGCGCAAGATCCCCTTCAAGGTCCAGGGCCAGCAGCCCTGAGGAGTCTCATGGCCGTATCGCACACTCAGCCGGGAATGCCCGTCGTCGCCGATGCCGTCGACTTCGACAGGCGCAGCGGCATCTGGCTGGAACGCGCCGTCTTCAACCACCGCCTGGTGATCCTGGCGATCTGCCTTTTCATGACGCTGGCTCTCGGCTGGCAGGCCATGAAGCTTCCGGTCAATGCCAGCTTCGACCAGATGATTCCGCAGTCGCATCCCTACATCAAGAACTATTTCGAGAACCGGGATGCCATGCGCGGCATGGGGAACACCATCCGCATCGTGGTCGAGAACCGCAAGGGCGACATCTTCGACAAGGAGTACCTGCGTCATCTGGAGAAGATCACGGACGCCGTGTATCTGCTGCCGGGGGTCGACCAGGGCTACATGCGCGGGCTGTGGACGGCCAGCCTGCGCTGGACCGAGATCACCGAGGAAGGCTTCCGCGGCGGACCGGTGATGCCCAGGTGGAAGGACAACCCGAACGTGCTCGAGGAGCTGAGGATCAACATCGCCCGGTCGGGCATCGTCGGCAGCCTGGTGGCCAACGACATGAAGTCCTCGATGATCGTCGTCCCGCTTCTGGAAGTGAACGCGGAAACCGGAGAGCCGCTGGATTACGCCAGGTTCGGCCAACTGCTGGCCGAGGTGATCGAGAGCTCGGAAGCGCCGGATATCGCGCTTCACGTGGTCGGCTTCGCCAAGCTGGTGCACGACCTGATCGAGGGCCTGCATCAGGTGATGCAGTACTTCGCCATCTCCGTGCTGATCGCCACGGCATTCATGTATCTGTACACGCGCTGCGTGCGCAGCACCCTGCTGCTGGTGTTCTCGGCGCTGCTCGGCGTCGTGTGGCTGCTCGGACTGCTCCAGCTGTTCGGCTACAACCTGAACCCGTATTCGATCCTGGTGCCGTTCCTGATCTTCGCCGTCGGCCTCTCGCACGGCGCGCAGAAGATGAACGGCATCATGCAGGACATCGGGCGGGGTACCCATCCCTATGTGGCTGCGCGCTACACCTTCCGCAGGCTGTTCGTCGCCGGGTTGACGGCGCTGTTGACCAACATCGTCGGCTTTGCCGTGCTGGCCATCATCGACATTCCGGTGATTCGCGAAATGGCGGTGACGACCAGCATCGGCGTGTCGGTGCTGATCTTCACGAAGCTGATGCTGATCCCGGTCATGCTGTCCTACGTCGGCGTGAGCAGGAAGGCGGCGGCGCGCAGCCTGAACGAGCAGGCGGGCCGGCTGACCGGCACGGCCCACTCCCTGCTGACCGGCTTCACCCATGCGCGCCGCGCCCGCATCGCCGTCGCGCTGGCTGCCGTGCTGGCCGTCGGCGCGGCCGTAGTCGGACGGCAGGTGCAGTTCGGCGACCTGAGCCCCGGGGCGCCCGAGCTGCGCCAGGACTCGGCCTACAACCGCGACAACGCCTTCATCACGGCCAACTACGGCCTTTCGTCCGATCAGTTCGTGGTCATGATCAAGTCCCCCAGGTGTAGCTCCTTCGAGCTCATCACCGAGGCGGACCGCCTGGGAGCCCTGCTCCTCGAGACGGAAGGCGTGCAGACCACGTACTCCGTGGCGAATGGTGTCCGCGCCGGAATGTCGGCCAACTTCGAAGGCAGCCCCAGCTGGGTGATGATTCCGCGCGGTTTCGACAATCGCGAGTCGGCGTTCAACAGCATCGCGACCTATCGACCGGACCTGGTGGACAGGACCTGCCGGCTGTCGTCCTTCATCGTCTATCTGACCGACCACAAGGCCGATACGCTGGCGCGGGTAGTCGATACGGTGGAACGGTTTGCCGCCGAGCACCAGACCCCGGACCGCCAGTTCCTGCTCGCCGGTGGCAGCGCCGGAATCGAGGCGACGACCAATATCGTGGTGAGGCAGAGCTTCTGGGTCATGCACTTCATACTCTACGGTGCGGTGACCCTGCTGTGCTTCATCACCTTCCGCAGCTGGCGCGCGGTCCTGGTGGCCTTGATTCCGCTGGTCATCACGTCGATCCTGTGCGAAGCGCTGATGGTGTGGCTCGGGATCGGCATCAAGGTGGCGACGCTGCCGGTCATTGCGGTCGGCGTGGGTGTCGGCGTCGATTACGCGCTCTACCTGCTCAGCATCCAGCTTGCCGTCCAGCGGCACGGCGCGACGCTGAAGGAGGCCTACACCAGGTCGCTCGACTTCACCGGCCGCATCGTCGCCCTGGTGGGCGTCACCATGGCGGCCGGGGTGATCACGTGGGTATGGTCGCCGATCAAGTTCCAGGCGGACATGGGTATCCTCCTGAGCTTCATGTTCCTGTGGAACCTGCTCGGGGCGCTGGTGCTGATCCCCGCCCTGTCCCACTTCCTGCTCAGGGGCAGTCCGAACAGCAGCTCGGTGCGTGCAGCGGATCCGGTCGCCGCGTGAAATGCGGCATCCGACGACGGCCCGTGCGTTCAGGCCCGGCGCGAGGCCGCGACGGGCCCTAACGCGTCAGGACGATGCGGGGCAAGCGCGAATAGAACATGTGGAATTCCATCTTCACATGATCCAGGTCCCCGGCGCAGCAGTTGTCGCTGATGTTCCCGCTGCAATCCGCATACCTGGCCGCGATGGCATCCCGGACGCCGAGTCCGTCGACCCGGACGATCCGGCCGTCACCCCGCTCTGCGATGAAGTCGTAGAAGGCGGATTCGTCGGAGTAACCGAGATAATGCAGTGCTGCGTCGTGGCTCTCCCTGGGCAGTTTCTGGAATAGCTGCCTCGGGATCTTCCCGGTTTCGATGCACTCGCGAATGTTGATTTCGCCGCTTTCCACTTCCAACCTCATCGGCAGTTCGACCCCTCCTGCCCAGGGCACGGACGGGAAATCCCCGCCCGGCGCACGGGCGTGGTCAACGTCGTCATGCAGCGCTCCCCTGCCTAGCGATAGACCAGCACCGGGATCTTCGAATGCGTGAGCACCTTCTGCGTCTGCGATCCGAGCAGCATGCCGCTGATGCCGCGACGTCCGTGGGAAGCCATCAGGATCAGGTCGCAACCCTTGCTTTCCGACGCCGCCACGATCGCTTCGTACGGATCATCGGCGACGACGGAGGACAATTCGCAAGGCATTCCCTCCGCCTCCGCGATCGCCCGCGCCCTGCCCAGGACCTCCTCGACATGCCGCGCGATCGCGCCGGCCAGCAATTGCGGATCGATGCTGCGCAGCAGATCGCCCTCGCCGAGTATCGAAGAGAATTCGTCCGGCGCGGCGTAGAAGAAGGTGAGCCGCGCGCCGCTGCCCTTGGCGAAGGAGACCGCTTGCCTGACCGCTTTCTCCGATAGCGGAGACCCGTCGGTCGGAACCAGTATGTGGCGAAACATGCAGCTGCGGGGAAACGGGATCAGCCGCCGGCGCGCATGCGTTCCGCTGCCAGGCGAACCGAGGCGATGATGCTACGGTAGCCGGTGCAGCGGCACAGGTTGCCGCCCAGGGCCTCCTTGATCTCGGCCTCGGTGGGATCGGGGTTGGCTGCGAGCAGCTCCACGCTGGACATGATCATGCCCGGCGTGCAGAAGCCGCACTGCATCCCGTGCTCGTCCACGAAGGCCTGCTGCACGGGATGCAGCCGGCCCGTGTCGCGCTCGCGCAAGCCCTCGACCGTGGTCACCTCGGCCCCGTCGGCCTGCACCGCCAGGGTCAGGCACGCGCGCGCCGAGCGCCCGTCGATCATCACCGTGCACGCCCCGCAGATGCCGTGCTCGCAGCCGACGTGGGTGCCCACCAGCTGCAGCTCGTGGCGCAGGAAGTCCACCAGCGTCAGGCGCGGCTCGACCTCCCGCTCGTAGGTCGCGCCGTTGACCGTGACGCGGACGCGCTGTCTGTCGCTCATGGTGCTCGATCCCTCTCAGTGCACGCGCGCCGCCGCCTGCACCAGGCAACGCTCGGTCAGCGCCTCGACCATGTCGCGGCGGTGCTCGCTGCTGGCGTGGATGCACGACATCGGCTCTTCGAGCGCGGCGGCTGCAGCCGCCGCCGCGCGCGCAAACGTCTCCGCCGTCGCCTGCCGGCCCTGCAGCTCGGCCTCCCCGGCGCTCAGGCGCACCGCCGTGGCGTTGACACCGAAGGCCGCCATGCGCGCCCGCCGGCACACCCCACCCTCCAGCTCCAGGGTCAGGGCCACGCCGGCCAGCGCCAGATCTCCCGGGCGGCGCGACACCTCCTGGACCGCCCAGCCGCTGCCAGGGGCCAGCACCGGCATGCGCACCTCGGTCAGGATCTCGGTGGCCTCCATGCTGGTGGTCATGTAGGTGACGAAGAACTCCTGCGCGTCGATGAGCCGCTCGCCCCCGGGGCCGGCCACCTTCATCTGCATCTGCAGCACCAGGGCGACCGCCGGGTACTCCGAGGCCGGATCGGCATGCGCGAACGACCCTCCCACCGATCCCCGGTTGCGGATGCCATGGTGCGCCACCAGCCGGGTGGCAGCATGAAACAGAGGCTGGCGGCTACGAATCAGCTCGGACTCCTCCGCGCTGGTCTTGCTCGCCATCGCACCGATGGCGATCACGCCGGCCTCCTCGCGGATGTGATCCAGGCCGGCGATGCGGCGCAGATCGATCAGCACCTTGGGCCGCGCCACGCGCATGGCCAGCATCGGCATCAGGCTCTGGCCGCCGGCCAGAATCTTGGCGTCCTCGCCTTCGCTCTCGAAGCGCTCGAGCAGCGCCACGGCCTCGCCTACCGTCTGCGGGGCCAGGTAATCGAACTGCGCCGGCTTCATCGTCTTTCTCTACCCGTCTCCTCCACTTTGTCCGAGTCTACGGGTTGCCCCTCCCACCGGCAATCGAACACGCTGCGAAACAGCGTCACACCAGTGCAACAATCACGTGCCGCGACGTGCGGAATCGGGATCGACCGAGGGTCTGCCCACCCTAGCCGGGATCGCGCTGGTACTCGTGCTCGGCTGTATTGACGTACGAGCGCCGGAATTCCACGGGGCTGTCGTCCAGCGTATACGCCGTCCTGCGGATCGACAGCAGGGGGCTGCCCTCGGGCACGTCGAGCAGGCGGGCCACGTCGGCGGGCGCGCCCACCGCACGCACGGTTTCGGCGGTGCGCACCACCGACAGCCCGAAGCCATGCTGGTACAGGTGGTAGATGGTGTTGGTACGCGTGCGCAGCCGCTCGGCGGTGAGGCCCGCGAACAGCTCGGCAGGCACGGTGATGTCGTCGACGATCACCGGCCTGCCGCCCAGCTGCAGCGCATTGCGGTAGGCGAAGACCGGCGCGCGCGGCGCGAGCTGCAGCCGCCCGGCCGCCTCGTCGTCGGCGCGCGTCTTGCGGAAGCTCACCAGCCCGACCTGCGGATACTCCTTGACGCCGTCGTGCCGGATGACGTTGAAGAACAGGAACAGCATCCGGTCGCGGGTGTGCTGGGCGACGAAGGTGCCGCGTCCCTGCTGGCGCAGCAGCACGTTCTCGGCGACCAGCTCGTCGATCGCCTTGCGCAGCGTGCCGATCGCGATGCCGAAGCGCTCGGCGAGCCTGGGCTCGGCCGGAATCGCCTCGCCGGGCTTCCACTCGCCGGCGGCGAGCGCCGCCTGCATCCTGCGCTTGACTTCCTTGTAGATCGGCCCGCGCGACGCCGAGCTGATGAAGTCCTGTCTGTCCATGGACGGGATCGCCCCTGCCTGCCCGGGTGGGCCGACGTACACCATGCCATTGTGACAGCAATCCGGTCTCGGACATATCTGATATAAGTCATTTAGTTGACTTGGATGACATAGCGGCCTACGATCGACGGAAATCGGCCGGGCGGCTGCCCGGCGATCCCAGCGACCCTTCCGAAGGAGCAAGGAATGATTCACGTCGTATTGCACGACGCCAGGGACACCGTCGCGGTGGCGGTGGTCGAAGGCATCAAGAGCGGCATGCAGCTCCAGGCCTGGATCATGGACGAGGACAAGACCCTCACCGTGAAGGCCACGCAGGACATCCCGATCGGCCACAAGGTCGCGCTCACGGACATGGCCGTCGGCGACACGGTCTACAAGTACGGCGTCGACATCGGCAAGGTGGTCGCACCGATCAAGGCCGGCGAGCACGCCCATGTGCACAACATCAGGACCAAGCGCTGGTGATCCGCCGCCGCGTCGCCATCCAACCGAGAGAGATCGTGAAATGCCAGTGATCGACAAGAACACCACCTTCTGGGGCTATCGCCGCGAGAACGGCCGCGCCGGCGTGCGCAACCACGTCATCATCCTGCCGCTGGACGACCTGTCCAACGCCGCAGCCGAGGCAGTCGCCGCGGCGATCAAGGGGACGATGGCCATCCCGCACCCCTATGGCCGCCTGCAGTTCGGTCCCGACCTCGATCTGCACTTCCGCACGCTGATCGGTACCGGCTCCAACCCCAACGTGGCTGCGGTGGTGGTCATCGGCATCGAAGACGGCTGGACGAAGAAGGTGGTCGATGGCATCGCGAAGACCGGCAAGCCGGTGGTGGGCTTCGGCATCGAGGGCCACGGCGACCACGAGACCATCAAGCGCGCCTCGATGGCCGCCAAGCAGTTCGTCCAGCACGCCACCGCGCTGCACCGCGTCGAATGCCCGATCGCCGACCTGTGGGTGTCGACCAAGTGCGGCGAGTCCGACACCACGTCGGGATGCGGCTCGAACCCCACCGTCGGCAATGCATTCGACAAGCTGTACCCGCTCGGCACCACGCTGTGCTTCGGCGAGACCTCCGAGATCACCGGCGGCGAGCAGATCGTCGCGGCGCGCTGCGCCAACGACCAGGTGCGCGAGCGCTTCATGTTCATGTTCGACCGCTACCAGGACATGATCAACCGCTGGAAGACCAGCGACCTCTCCGAATCTCAGCCGACCAAGGGCAACATCGCCGGCGGCCTGACCACCATCGAGGAGAAGGCGCTCGGCAACATCCAGAAGATCGGCAAGAAGTGCACCGTCGACGGCGTGCTGGACAAGGCCGAGGCGCCCACCCGCCCGGGCCTGTGGTTCATGGACTCCTCGTCTGCGGCTGCCGAGATGGTGACGCTGTGCGCGGCCTCGGGCTACGTCGTGCACTTCTTCCCCACCGGCCAGGGCAACGTGATCGGCAACCCGATCCTGCCGGTGATCAAGCTGTGCGCGAACCCGCGTACCGTGCGGCTGATGAGCGAGCACGTCGACGTCGACTGCTCCGGGCTGCTGCAGCGGGAGATGACGCTGGACCAGACCGGCGACAAGCTGCTCGAAGCGATGCTCGCCACGGCCAACGGCCGCTGGACCGCCGCGGAAGCGCTGGGTCACCGCGAGTTCGTGCTGACCCGCATCCACGAATCGGCGTGAGGCCGCGGCACGCATGCCCCGGGTCTCCCTCCAGCGGCTGAACGAGCTCGCCGCCGACGCGCTGCAGCGGGCCGGCGCCACGCCCGAGATGGCGTCCTCCACGGCTGCGGCGCTGGTGGCGGCCGAGGCGCAGGGCCTGGCCTCGCACGGCCTGGCCCGCGTCGCGCAGTACGCCGCACACCTGCGCCGCGGCCGTGCCAACGGCCGCGCGCGGCCGACCGTGGTGCGCGCCCGCGCCGCGGCCTGCCTGGTCGACGCCGACGAGGGGCTGGCCTTTCCCGCATGCGCACTGGCGGTGAGCGAAGCGATCGCGCGTGCGCGGGCGGCCGGCGCAGCCTTCGCCGGCGTCACGCGCAGCCATCATTTCGGCGCCGCGGCCTGGCATCTGGAGCCGGTGGCGGCCGCCGGCATGGTCGGCGTCGCGTTCAGCAATTCGCCGGCGGCGATGCCCGCCTGGGGCGGCCGGCAAGCGCTCTTCGGCACCAACCCGATCGCGGCGATCTTTCCGCGCCGCGGCGCCCCGCCGCTGGCGATCGACCTGTCGCTGTCGGAGGTCGCGCGCGGCAAGCTGATGGTGGCCGCACGCGAAGGCAGGCCGATCCCGCCTGGCTGGGCGCTCGACAAGGACGGCAGGCCGACCACCGATCCGAAGGCGGGCCTCGAGGGCACGATGCTGCCGGCCGGCGGCGTCAAAGGCGCGATGCTGGCGCTGATGGTCGAGCTGCTCTGCTGCGCGCTCACCGGCGCGGCGTTCGGCTTCGAAGCCGATACGTTCTTCACCGACGAAGGCAACCGGCCGAGGATCGGCCACGCCTTCCTCGTCATCGACCCGGCAGCGCTGGCCGGCGGCGAGGTCTTCCACGAACGCATCGAGACGCTGATCGCGGCGATGCTGCGCGACCCGCAGGTGCGCTTGCCGGGCCAGCGCCGCGTGGAGCTCGCGACGCGCGCAGCATCCGCCGGCATCGAGGTGCCGACGCAGCTGCTGGCTCAGCTCGAATCGCTGGCGGGCTGAATCCGCAAGGCGGGACTTGCGCGATGGTGCTCATCGTCGCCGGCACGGCTGCTACGGATTCCGCCTGGCCCAGGTATCGGGGAGCAGCATGTCGAGCGGTTCGGAGAGCTCGTAGACGCTGGTCACCGCGAGATCGTAGCCCATCGGCACCTTCTCCATCTTCGCGCGACGCGACAGGCGAACGCGATGCTCTTCCCTCACGTCGGCCTCCATGGGGAGCGCACCCGGGTCGATGATGCGCAGGTAGCCGTCTGCATCGCGTGCCGGCAACACCCTCGATGCCACCTGCCGGTTGGGCGACCAGGGCACGTCGAGAACCCCCGCTTCGAAGGACCGCACCGTGCCGACGGCGGCATCGCCGTCGCCCAGATCGAGCACGCGGTCGACGATGCAGCGCACCTCTCGCCGGATCAGCTCCTTCTCGCGCTCATAGTCAGGCAAACCGTCCAGGCGCATGTTGCGCGCGAGATAGATCGCCATGCGGGTCATCCGCAGCCCCTCCGCATTGGCTTGCGGGGTGGGAATCCCGAGCGCCTCGTGCGTCGACTTGGTGGTCACCGAGACCGCTCCGCTGACCGCCGCCAGCGTGCCTCCGAATGCGACCATCGCCGCGGCCTGCGCCTCATCCTGCGGCCATGCGCCCATCCAGTGCAGCGAGGTGATCGGCGTTTCGACGTCGGTGAGGCCGCGCCGGCGCAGGTACTCCTGAGCCATTTCCTCGCACACCGCGATGGCCGCCGCGTCCTGCACCAGGTGCAGCGTCTGCCCCAGCTCGAGCCCGTACTGGCGGACGCCCTGCGCCGCGGCCAGCAGGCAATCGAGCACTGCGATGGAGATTGCGATGCACGGCGGGACGTTGGTGCCGGTCAGGAACCCTGGTTGGCGACGATGCAGCAACACGCCGTGTTGCGCATAGAGCGCCGCCAGCCGGTCGAGATACTGGTAGTTCCGGATGCCGTCCTCGATCGTGTGCTCTTTCGTGTACGAAACCGTATAGGCGATCCCGGACCCGAGAAAGCCGGTGTAGCCGGCGGCATAGCCGATTTCGCCCACCAGCTTCGGCATCGCGGTGCCCGTGAGCATGATCGCCGGCTTTTCGATCGCCTCCACCAGCTCGCGACAGGCAGCTACGCCGTAGTTCACGATCGGGAAGCCGTTGAGAAGCGAGCGGCCCGCCGCTTCTGACTCCTGCGATCCTTTCGCGGCCTTCGTGAACTGCTCGTTCCTCGTATAGCTGTCGGTGGTCGTCGGCACGATGTCGGCGAGGCCGTCACGATCGAGCGCCTGCATCAATTCCCGCTGCAGCCGCAGCGTCCCGAAGCCGCCACGCGGCTGGGTGAGGCAGCGGCGCTCTTCCTTGGCCCGCCGCAGCACCGCCGCCAACCGCTTGTGCTCGGGAAGCCCGGCATGGTAGGCGACCGCTTCATCCAGGTGCACTTCGGACCCGGTCGGCCAACGTGCAAGGTTCTCGGCGCGAAGCACTTCGAACTCGTCCCACGCAATCGGTGCCTCGCTCAGGGGTTGCCGGGTGCGAAGCCCGTCGGAAGCCGCGTCAGCCATGAGTCGTCTCCTCGTCGAGGTTGGTCAGGCTCGAGCGCACGAGCCCGAACGCAGCCGCCGGCTCGAGCTCGACCAGCAGCCCTGCGGCATAGAGCAGGTAGTCATGATCCAGCCACAATCCGGCGGCACGCGGCACCAGCGAGAAGCCGTCGCTTCCTTCGGCCAGCGCCGCGGCCAGCACGCGGCGCGGCTCGGCTGCGGAGACGACGACGCCGCCGGTCCCGATCACCGCCTTCAATTGCGTCAGATCCTTGCCATGCTGGACCCGCATCGGTCCCTGGGCCGTGTAGACCGTCTCGATACGCCCCGCGTGCCGGGCGACCGCAACGCGCACCGCGGCGCTGGCCAGCGCCCGATCGATGGCCCGATCGTCGTCGTCCCGCGGCAGCCGACCCACTTCACGGACGAGACGCGAGACCATTTCACGCGTGCGCTCGACGCCGAGCCCAGCATCGCGGGCGATCACCTCGAGGCTCGCCACCTCGGCGATCGCCTGGGCGTTGTAGCGCATGCCGAGGTCGCCCTCCACCGTTCGCTTGGCGTAGGGCTCGGGCAGCCCGTAGAGCAGGACACCCGGCTGCGCCGGCGCACCCTTCCCGATCGAATGTACGTCCGTGGTGGCGCCACCGGGGTCGACCACCATCAGGTCGCCCATGCCCGGCTCGCTGCCGACGCCCTCGGCGAGCAACCGAGCACCTTCCAGCACCGCCGCCGGCGTCGGCATGAGGACCCGATCGAACTTCGCCTGTGCCCGATCGATGCCCTTCGCTGTGACGATGCGCGCCATGAACAGCTCCCGGATCGCCTTGCGCGCCGGCTCGATCGACAGCACATTGAGCTCGGGCATGACGTTGTCGGCAGCCACGGCGGTCTTGCCGGCCCCGGCCAGCATCGCGGCGATCTCATCGGACGCGTCGCGGTTTCCGGCGACCACGAACGGGCAGGCCAGTCCGCTGCCGGCGAGCACGCGAGCGTTATGAACGATCACGTCGCTGTTGCCGCCATCGGTGCCCCCGCACAGGAGCAACAGGTCCGGCTGGCACTCCTCGAGGCGGTGTACGTCGGTCGAGGTGAGGCGGTAGGCAAAGCTTCCGACCAGCCTTGCTCCCGCGCCCAACGCAGCCTGTCGCGCCGCCTCTGCGGTCAGCTCACGCACCAGCCCGACGGTGACCATCCTCAGCCCCCCCGCCGCACTGCTGGAGGCCAGCCGATACCTGAACCTGGGGAGTCCGCCGAGCTCCTCGCCCAGGCGCGAGAGTGCCTCGTCGAGGCCGAGATTGACGTCGCTCGTCACGGTCGAGGGCGCCTGCGCCGCAGCCGCGATGCGGCAGCTGCCCAGGTCCACCGCACGCAGCTTGGTGAAGGTGCTGCCGAAGTCGATGAGCAACGCGTGGCTCATGCCGGTGTCCGGCCGCGCCTTTCGCGGTCGGCGAAGTCCTGCGCCAGAGCGCCGAGCACCGCATCTACGCGGGTACCGGGCGGAAACACCCGATCGAAGCCCATGTCGAGGAACTTGCGCTCGACCTCTGGCCACATGGCCTTGCCGACGACGAGATTGCCTCCAAGGTAGATGAGAATATCGTCGAGCCCGGCCTCGATGCACAGGTCGCGGAAACCCCGGCAGTCGATCTCGCCCAACCCATACAGCGAGGAGACCATGATGCCATCGGCATCGGTCTCGATTGCCGCCTTGATGAAATCCTGCGCCGGCGTCAGCGCGCCGAGGGCGATGACCTTGTAGCCGGCCTTCTCGAGCGCGAGGCTCAGGATGCGGTTGCCTACGATGTGGGTATCGGCCCCGATAACCCCGGTCACCAGGGTGCGCCCGTTCATGCTCGTCTCCTTCGATAGCGCGCAGTCTCGAAGCGCGAAAACGCCGCCTCGTCAGGAAGCCCCACGAAGCCGGGCTTCAGGACGATCGCCCCGGACTCGAATTCAAGCGGACCGGCAAGCACGCCTGCACTGGGCTTGAGAAAACCGTTCATCTCTCCGGCATTGTCGATGTGGCGCGCGGCAACACAGGCCTCCATCCAGCAACCCAGGTCGCAAGCCACGCCATTGCCGAGCACCGGAACCATTCCGAGCAACCGGATCCGCTCTATCGCTTCGACGAGTCCGTCGAGACTGACCAACTTCATCAGCTTCACCTTGATGTAGCGCGCGGCCTTCATTTGCGCCGCCCGCTCGATGTCGTCGAGTCCGTAGATCGATTCGTCGAGCATCAGCGGCACGGTGGAATACGGAACCACCGACATGTGGGCGTCCCAATCGCCGGCGGCGCATGGCTGCTCGAAGAGCTCGATGCCGGCCGGATCGAGAGCGCCCGCGAAACGCTGCGCCTGCCTCGCCGTGTAACCCTGGTTCGCATCCAGGCGCAGCCGGGCACGGCCGGCGACAAGCGACTGGATACGCGCGACGCGCTGCAGATCGCCCACGACCTCGAATCCGACCTTTACCTTGAGCGTTCGATACCCCGTCGCCAGCAAGCGTTCGATCTCTTCCTCGAGCGCGCCCGCTTCGATCTCGTTCAGGATACCGAGAATCGGCACCCGCGTCGGAGTCGCCACCTGCAAGAGCGGGTGCGCGTCGAGCGCCTCCAGGGCTGTCATGAACGAGGTGGACAGAAAGGGCAGCGACGCGGCGATCTCCCGGATCCGTCGCACGAACTCCACGCGGGAGGCGCCTGCCAATGCATCGGCCAGCGCACAGGAGTGGCGCCATGACTCACCAATCGTCTCGTCGGTGTAGCCGGTAAGCAGTGTGGCCTCGCCGGCGCCGCAACGCCCCTCGCTCGACCGCAGAAGCACGATGAGCGTATCGAACGCTTCGACCTTTCCAAACGCGAGCTTGTACGGCTTGACCAGCGGTATCCTCAGCCGGATGACCTCGACGGACTCGAGAGGATCGGTTGCTGAACTCATGCCGTTCGGAGCGCCGCTCGGCGAATCATGCTTGAAGCTCGCTCTCGTGGATCAGATCGCGCAACTCGTTTCTCAATGCGATGACCTGAGGATCTTCCTCCCTGCGTGGTCGCGCCAGCCCGATCTCGAGGTCCGCCTTGACCCTGCCGGGATGACGCGTCATTACGAGGATCCTGTCCGACAGTACGACGGCTTCCTCGATGCTGTGGGTAACGAGCACGACGGTCTTGCGCTCCCGCTCCCAGATTCGCACCATCTCGCGCTGCATCGAGCCGCGATTCTGTGCATCCAGGGCTGCGAACGGCTCGTCCATGAGAAGCACCTTCGGGTCCACGGCCAGCGCTCTCGCTATCGATACCCGCTGCTTCATGCCGCCAGACAACTCATGCGGAAATCGCCCCTCGGTTCCGCCCAGCCCGACCAGCTCGATATGCCGTCGAACCCGATCCCGCCGCTCATCCCGCGGAATCTTCTTCATCTCCAGCCCGAAAGAGATGTTCTCGGCAACCGTCATCCATGGAAACAGCGCGTAATCCTGGAAAATGACCGTTCGACTCCAGTGAGGATTGGTGATCTGTTCCCCATCGATCATGATGGTGCCGCGCGTCGGCCTCTCGAATCCACCAATCATGTTCAGCAGGGTCGTCTTGCCGCAGCCGCTGTGGCCGAGGATGGAGCAGAACTCGTTATGCCTGATCTCGAAAGAAACGTCGTTCAGGGCCGGCACCGGCTGCGACCTCCCACCACGCCCCGGATAGCTCTTGGTAACCTGGGAGACGACCACGTGACTCATGCCTTACCTCTCGCAGCGACTGCTTCAGCAGCCTACTTCGCACCTTGATACCAGGGCATCATCCTTGCCATGGCGACGCGGATCAGGGCATCCAGTAGAAGGCCTATCACGCCGATCGCCGCCATTCCGACGATGATGTAGTCCGTACGCAGCACGGTGCGCGCATCGTTGATCAGGAAGCCCAGACCGGACGTCGCGCCCACCAGCTCGGCCGCAACCAGCGCCATCCAGCCCACCCCGAGTCCGATGCGAATGCCGGTCACGATCTGGGGCAATGCGGCGTTAACGACGATCCTCAGCAGCACCTTCAGCTCCGAAGCGCCGAGACTGCGGGCCGCTCGAATCAGAACCGGGTCGATCTGCTTCACGCTGCTGACGGTATTCACGAGAATCGGAAACACCATTCCAAGGAAAATGATGAACTGATTCTGGGTGTCCCCGATCCCGAGCCATAACATGCTCAATGGAATCCATGCCAGGGGAGGTATCGGCCGCAGCAACTCGAGGACCGTGCCAAGCTGCTCCTCCACGGGTCTCCACCAGGCCATCGCAATGCCCACCGGTATGGCAACCGTAGCCCAACAGAACGCCACCATCTCGCGTCTGAGGCTATCCCAGGTGTGTCGAAACAGGTCCCCCGAGATCATCAACTCCCAGCCCGCCTCCACGACGGCCGTCGGCGTAGGCAGCAACAGGCGCTCGGAATCGTCCAGGACAAAGGTGCTCGCCCACTGCCACAAGCCAAGCAGAGCCAGGAGAAAGACGTAGGGCCGACATCGACAGGCGAAGCCACGTAACGGTTGACCAAAGCGAAGTGAGCTCACTTCATCCCCGATAGCCGACACGAATGCCCCCTTGTCCGGTTATCGACATCCCGTGAAACATCGTCCATGACACCCTTCGATCCCGATGCTATGGCCGGAAGGTCTTGCCAGCGAAGTGCCACTCCCGCGTGAGGTCACCCGGTTGCGGGAACACCTGGGGCTCCTCGCTGCTGAACGGAGTCACGTACTTGGGATACGGGGGGCGCGAAAGATCGCCGTCCCACGCATCCGGGATGAACGGCGGGCGCTTGGGGATCGCCCATCCGAGCTTGTCGAAGGTCTTTGCCATGAACGTTGCATCCACGGTTGCAGCGAAATCGGCGGCGCCGAGCGGCCTGACGAGGCGGCCCTTCTCATGAAGCCACCTGTATACCGGCTCGTTCGCGGCACCCCAGAAGTCGGCGTGCGGATATATGTACGTCGGGCTGTAGATAGTGTTATACGCCTTCAACTGATGGAGAATGATGTCTCTCGGGAATCTCTTCAGGTTCGGGTCCTGAAGCATCAGATCGACAGCCTTGTCTGGATTCCGGCGAATCCAGAGCACGGCCTCGGCGTGAGCATCGCTGATCGCCTGGACGACGTCCGGCACGTTATCGATCAGATCCTGCCTGACATAGAAGCTTCCCTGGAAGATGCTATATGCAAACCCATCGTCGATGATCCGCCCGTTCTTCTTGTCGCCGACGATCAAGGCCGGAATCGGATCCCATGCCGCCACTGCCGCCAGTCCGCCGGGAAACAAGAGCTGCTCGCTGGTCGGAAGGTTCTTCAGAATCACATCCTTGCCGATCTCTATGCCGTTTACCGACGCAGCCATCTGCAGGTAGAACTCCGCGGACGAGCCGGTGACCAGGCCGATCACTGCAGGCGTTTTCCGGCCTCGCAGATCGGTGAGCCGATGAAGCGGGGAGTTGTTCGGTACCAGCAGCGCGTTGAAGAGGTTCGGGCTGAGGATGGCGATCGTCTTGATCGGAACCTTCTTGTCGACCAGAGACGTATAGGGAAAATTTCCGGCATTGCCGACCTGGAAGCGACCGGATACGACCACCTCGTTGATCGCCGGCCCCGATGTGAACGCCTGCCACTCCGCCTCGAGTCCTCGCTTCTGGAGCAGCTTCTCGCGATCCATGACGATGTTGACCGCATTCTGCCCTGACCATGGCGCCGAGAAGGCGACCCGTATGGGCCACCACCCCTTTTCCTTCAGCCAATCGACGGAACGCTGGCTTGCCTTCTCGTATGGCAGCGGCCAACCCCAATCACTGAACTTCCGATCGGTCGCTGCCTCCGCGCTGCCGGTCACGGCAGCGAGCGCTATCGAGGCGGCCGCAAGAAGCCATATTCCAACAGCGTGAACAGGGCTCTTGCGCCCGAGAATGACATGCATCGTCTCGTCTCCTGAAGTTATATTTGAATGTCATCAAATTGCAATTCAATGCTCAACCGAAGCTCGCATCCAAGCATGATCGTTATCCATGGAGGGATTATGGCGAGTTGCCTAGCGAAGCAAAAGCTAGTTATCATTCTCGCGAGCCATAGCAATTCTTTCTGATGCCCTCAATACGAAATCTGAGGACCTTTCTCGCCGTTGCACGACACGGCAGTTTCGCTGCCGCAGGCGATGAGGTCGGACTCACCGCAGCGGCGGTAGGGCTTCAGATGCGTGCGCTCGAGGACGCCTTGAAGCAGCCCCTGTTCCATCGGGGCGGCCGCTCGATCGTGCTCAACACGGCCGGTCGCCGCGCGATCCCGCTGATCGAGGAGCTGGTGCTGCGCTACGAGGAACTGGTCGGCGGCCGCGACGGCGACTCGTTGTCGGGTACGGTAGTGATGGGCGCGCTGGTATCGGCGCTGATGGGTGCGTTCGCCGATGCCCTGTGGTCATTGAAGCAGGATAACGCGAGGCTGGAGGTCAAGCTCTTTGCCGGACAGTCGAGCGACTTTGCGAAGCGGGTCGAGCAGGGCCTGCTGGATGCGGCGATCGTCACCCGGCCACCGCGGGCACTTTCGAGCAGCCTGGTGTGGACGCAGCTCTACGTCGAACCGATGGTGCTGATCGTACCGCGACGCCCGCACTTCGAGCTGGCGAAGGATCCGCTGCAGATGCTGCGGCAGGCACCCTTCATCCGCTTCGATCGCGAGACCTGGACCGGGCTGCTGGTGAAGGACGTGCTGAACCGCTGCGCCGTACAGGTGCGCGACGAGATGGAGCTGAACTCGGTCGAGGCGATCCTGGCGATCGTGCGCCAAGGCTTCGGGATTTCCATCGTCCCCAAGTTGGCCAACGTGGGATGGAGCGAAGGAGGCGACCTCAGGATCGTCGACTTGCCCGACATCGGCGTCACACGCCGGGTCGGGCTGCTCGAGCGATCGCGCCACGCCCGGATGCGTTTCACGGGCGCAATCAAGCAGTACTTCGCCGATGCCGGTGGCCGCGCTCCCCGGGCCGCGGCGAGCCGGAAGACCTGATCGCGGCACCGCGCGGCGGTCGCCGAAGCCCTCAGGGCCGTTTGCCGGCCGGTACGAAGCCTGAGATCAGCTCTTGCAGATCTTCCGCCAGCGTCGTATCCGCCGTGGTCGCGAGCCTGCTGCGAATGGTCTCCAGCAGTTCAGCATGCTGGCCGCCACTCGTTCTGTGCAGAGGAAGGCGCCCGGCGTCGTTGATTGTCAGAGACAGCACATCGAATCGATTATAGTTGCCGTTGTAGTCATGGAAGATCTTCCAATTGATGCCCTCTTCCAGATTTATGTCTGCATAGACGATTCCCTCCTCATTGTCCGGAATCGGCCCGGCAATCATGGCGCCACTCGGCCCGTAGATTGCCGTCAATCCGACCCCGCCGTTCTTCAGCACCTCGACATATTCCGGCCTGTCGGCAATGGCATCGCGAACTCCATCGTCGATGATGGACGATGAAACGATCGTGAAGACCTTTCCTTCGAAGGAATGCGCAGCGGCGCGAATTTCCGTCGCCTTCCTTACGCTGTAGTCTCCGATCTGGCCGACCTGGGGAAAGGCGGGAAAATTCGCTATATGCACCTGCTCGGCTTGCGATGTCAGGGCGAAGCGGGCGAGCGGATTGCCGTTCTCGCCGCAGATGAGCATTCCCAGTCGACCGATCTCCGTATCGTAGGTGCGGAGGGATTTCCCATCTCCAAAGCTCCAGACCAGCTTCTCGAAGAATGTCGGCATCAACTTCCGATGCTTTCCGATGATCCTGCCCGTCGGATCGATCAGCAACATGGTATTGAATATCTCTGCGAAGCTCGACTCGCTGGTCTCATTCAATCCCATCGCGACGAAGATATCGCACTCCCTGGCGACAGCACAGAGCAGATCCGTCGTCGGGCTCGGTACCGTGACGCTGCTCTTCACAAGGCTGTTGAAGTACTTCTGGCCGTCCTTGACCGTGTGGAGCCAGGTCCAGTGCGGATATCCGGCGATGTATGTCTCGGGGAACACGACAAGGCGAGCTCCATTCCGAGCCGCCTCGCGGATCAATGCGCACGCCTTGTCGGTCGTTCGCTCGCGATCGAGAAATACCGACGCCGCCTGGACGGCGGCCGCCTTGTAGGCCGGAAAAATGTATCCCATCATCTCCTCCAAACGCTGGTTGGTGTATTCCAGGGCCAGGAACGAAATGCCGAATCCTGGGGAGATTCCGAGGCACGGGGCGAGAGGATCATCCGCCCCGACAGCTAGCCGCGTGCCTCTCGCCTCTCGACACCGCTCCTCAGTATCTCGACCGTCGCTTCCGCTCCGAGGTGGAACGCCTTCGTGGCCTCTTCCAGGAGGCTTTCCATGATCTTCCCGTGGATATCCCCGAATCGGGAGGTGCTGAGCATCTCAAGCTTGCGCGGGCGCGGAAGATCCACGGTGATGGTCTCCTTGACGACCGTCGGGCGGCTCGACAGGACCACGATCCGGTCGGCCAGATAGATCGCTTCCTCGATTTCCGTCGTGACGAACAGCGTGGTGACCGGATTTCTCTCGAATACCTTGAGGAGATACTCCTGCATCAATTCGCGCGTCATCGCATCGAGCCCTCGGAACGGCTCGTCGAGCAGCATGATCTCCGGCTTGTTCACCATGGCGCGCGCAAGTTCGACGCGCCGTTGCATGCCTCCGGAAAGCTGGCTCGGATACTTGGATTCGAACCCGCTCAAGCCGAACTGTGCCAGCAGCTCGCGCGCCTCCGCTTCCGCGTCAACCCTCGATTTTCCGCGGTTGAGGGGTCCGAACATCACGTTCTGGATGGTGTTCTTCCAAGGGAAAAGCGCCGTCTCCTGGAATACGACGAGACGATCCCAGCCCGTGCCCGAGACCGTCTTGCCGCCGATCCCGATGCTGCCTGCGTCGACCGACTCGTAGCCGGCGACCAGGTTTATGATGGTCGTCTTGCCGCAGCCGGATGGCCCTATCAGGGCGGTGAACTCCCCGGGGGCGATCTCGAAGGTACAGCCCTGGAGCACATCGCTGCGGCCGTAGGCCTTGCTCACGTCGGTCAGGCAGACTCCACTGTGGACAGCTGGAGCAGTCATCGTGCAGCCTCCCGTTCACCCGCTTCGAAGGCCTTTATCGCCTCATCGTGAACCGCATCGGTGACGTCTCGCTTCAAACGAAGAAATTCCTCCGATGCCAGCACCCGCGTCGATCGTGGCCTCGGAATGTCGACGTCGAAGACCGTCTTGACGCGCCCGGGCCGGGTCGTCATCACACCCACGCGATCTCCGAGAAACAGGGCCTCGATCAGGTCATGAGTGATGAAGAAGACGGTATGCGGATGAGTATCGAAAAGGCGAAGGAGGAAGTCCTGGACGACCGCCTTCGTAATCGCGTCCAGCGCGCGGAACGGCTCATCCATCAGCAGGATCTGGGGGCGGCCGATGAGGGCCCGCATGATCTCCACCCGCCGACGCATTCCGGACGAGACCTCTCCCGGGTAGCGCCTCTCTATCCCCGCAAGGCCGACCATCGCCAACATGCTGCGCGCCTTCTCACGGGCTTCGGCCTGTCCCATCTGGCCCTGTACGACTGGCCCGTAGCAAACGTTCTCCAGGACGGTCATCCACGGGAAAAGGCCTCCGTGCTGGAAGACCACCATGCGATCGGGACCCGGCCCGAGCCTGACGTCCGGCGCCGAGATCAACCTGTCCCCGAGCGCCACCGTCCCCGCCGTCAGGGTGTCGAAGCCCGCTATGACGTTGAGCAGGGTCGTTTTCCCGCATCCGGAAGGCCCGACCAGAACGAAGAACTCGTTTGGCCTGATGTCGATGGAACAGTCGCTCAAGGCCAGTACTTCGCCATGCTGTGCCGATGCGTACTTCTTCTGCACCTGCCGGATGGAGACTCCCATGGCGGCCATCAGGAAACCTCCCAGCGGATGACTCTTCTGGCAACGGAGCGCACCAGCTGACTCGATGCGTATCCGAGGACGCCGATGGCAGCCATCCCGACGAAGATCAGGGGATAGTGGGACGTCTGGTAGGCCTGCCAGGTCAGTGCCCCGATGCCCCCGGTAACTGCCATCATCTCACCGGCCACCACCATGAGCCATGCGATTCCGATCGCTATGTACAGGCCCGTGAAGATGGACGGCAGCATCGCCGGCACCATCACTTCCCAGAACAGCGTCCACGGGCCCGCGCCCAGCGACCGTGCAGCGCGGATGTAGGCCTTGGGGATCTCCGAGATTCCCGCAATCGTGTTGTAGACGATCGGAAAGAAGGCGCCATAGAAAGTCAGAAAGACGATCATCCATTCGATCTTCGGAAAGAAGAGGATGGCCAGAGGTATCCAGGCGATCGGCGGAATCGGGCGAAGGATCTCGACCGCCGGAAACAGCAATGCCTTTGCAGGCATCCAGAAGCCGATGATGATGCCGAGCGGGATCCCCATCAGCGCAGCGATGACGAAGCCGAGGCCCACTCGATAAAAGCTGAGCAGGCAGTCGCGGAAGAACTTCGCCGGATCGAGCGACAGGGCGGCCTGAAGGGTGTCGCCGGGGGTGGGAATCGGAACCGCGCGCGGAATCGTTGCAAAAAGATTCCATGCCAGCAGGAACGCCACGATGGAGAAGCCCTGCAGGAGGAAAGTTCCCGCAGGCGAACTCCACCAGGAAGAAGAGCGACGCAAGCGCTTTTCCTGAGGGCGGCCGAGCGATTCCGGTGCACGCCTCTGCGCCGCCGCCGCAGGCACCTGCTGCTGCATCTGCCTTGCACTTCCGCCTAGTCCTTTTGCCATGGCACCAGATTCCTACCGAGCAGGCGGATGCAGGCGCTCATTGCCGCTCCGATGATCCCGATGACGATCATGCCCACGATGATCAACGGGTACTGCGCCAGGCTGTAGGCCTGCCACATCATGTAGCCCAGGCCGTGCTGGCCCGCTATCATTTCCGCCGCCACGAGCGCCATCCACGCGATTCCCATGCCGATCGCCAATCCGATCACGACGGAGGGCATCGCCCCGCGCACGACGACGTCCCGGAACACCTCGACCGGCCGCGCGCCCAGGCAGCTCGCGGCTCTGAAATAGGTCTGGTCGATACGCCGTACTCCATTCATGGTGTTGAGCAGGATCGGAAAGAATGCACCGACGAAGCAGATGAAGACGACGCTTCCTTCGATATTCGGGATGAAGAGGATGCCCGCCGGAATCCAGGCGATCGGTGGAATGGGCCGCAGCAGTTCCAGAGTGGGAAACACCAGGTTGCCGAAGACCTTCTTCCATCCGATCATCAGGCCCAGCGGAATGGCGATGATCGCAGCGAGCCCCCACGCCGCGACTACGCGGGCAGTGCTTGCCACCGTGTCGTCGAAAAACTCGACGCTGAGAAGATAGCTGCGGGCGGCCAGCACCACATCGGGCACCGACGGGATGTAGCCGAAGCGATAGATGCGGAACTGAACCAGAGCCTGCCAGGTTGCAACCAGCAGGATCACTGCCAGGAGCTGGAACAGGACGCTCGAGTAGCGGCTACGTGATTGCGTCTGCATCGCCCCGCTGCCTGTATGGTCTTCCCATGTCGCCTCCTTCGGGTGCAGTGCCCCGAGTCATCCTTCCCCGATCTTATCTGGACAGCGCCGGCAGATCGAGCTGCGATGGGATGGCAGCCGCCTTTTCCAGGTAGCTGTCGTCGATGAACCGATTCACATCGACCGACTCCTTGATGAAGCCATGATTCTTCAGGAACTTCGCACTTTCGATCAGCACGTTCCTCCACTCCGGAGTAATCCCCTCGGGGAATTTCTCGTAGGCGAATCCTTCCCGGATGACGTCGAGCGGAATTCCATATGACTCCCATTCCTTGTGAATCAGCTTGGCGGCATAGTCGGGCCTCTCGCGCATGATCTTCTGGGCGTCGAGTTGCGCGCGCAGCCACCCGATGACCACTGCGGGGTGCTTGTCGGCAAACGACTGCGACACGACGACGCCGCGAAAGACGTCGAAGTTGTACTTCGTCCCGTCGAGCAGCTCTCTCGCGAAGCCATTCTTGACGGCAAGCGGGCCGAACGGCGGCCAGGGGATGTATGCGTCAACCTTTCCAGAGCGAAGATTCGTCAGCCCGACCTCCGGGCTCTGTCCGACGAGCTTGAATTCGATCCCCTCGCGCGCCGCCAGCACTTCCGCGAAGCGATGCGAGTAGCCGCCGAACGGTACCGATACCCTCTTCCCGTCCAGGTCCCTCACGGACTTTATCGGCGAGTCCTTGGCGACGTACACGATGGCGGACCCGCCGTGATCCGCGACGTCGGCGGCGATCAGGCGAGTGGGCATCAGATCGGCCTTCGAGGCCAGAATGATCGCCGGCGTGTCCGCGAAGTACGCGATATCCGTCTTGCCGGCGATGAGGTTGTTGACCAGCGCCATTCCGGTCAGGCTCGCGAAGACTTCGACCTCGACGTTGGGCAGGTATTTCTTCCAGAGCTTCTCCTGATGGATGACCGCAAATCCCCATAGTGGCGAGACTGGCGGGTATCCCACCCTGAGGGTCAACTTCTCCGTGGACACGGGTTCGCCGGCGATTGCCGGCGCCCCCGAGAGACAGACGAGGGCCGTAACAAGTGCAAAGACCCTGCCTCGGATGCTTCGGGTGTTCATTGCCTGCCTCCTCCACTTGGATCGAGTGCTGGTTGCGCCTTGCCTTTGTCGATCAGGCTCTCGCCCGGGCGCACCAGGGTAAACCGAACCCGCTCACGGCCGATCGTGATTGCATCACCCTCGAGCCTCGCGACCGTGTATGTCGACTGCTCCAGGTCGCCGACTCCCGGATGGTCTTCGCGGAAGTGGGCGCCTCGCGAGTCTTCCCGCGAGAGGGCGGCCGCTGCGATGACACGACTGACCTGGATCAGGCTCTTGAGATTCATCCAGTCGTGCCAGCTCAGGTTGAACTTTCTCTCGCCGTCGGCAACGCCGACGCCTGCCAGCTCCACGTCGAGGTCGTGGAGTCGCGCAGCCCCCCGCCTGAGCCCTTCTGCACTGCGCAGAATGCCGACGTCGTCCCACATGCAGTCGAAGAGGGCTTCCCGGATCGGCTCGAGGTTTCCCGGCGGCCTGGCGAACGGCGCCTCGTGCGCGGCAATGCTGCGTTCGATCGCGGCAGTGTCGGGATCGCGCAGCTCGCCGTTCTCGCGCACCCACGCTGCCATGCTGTCGCCGGCGATGCCGCCGAAGACGGTCGAATTCGCGACGCCGTTGCCGCCGAGACGGTTCGCCCCATGCACGCCGCCCGTGTCCTCGCCCGCCGCGAACAGGCCGACGAGGGGTGTCGTACAGTCCGCGCCGAACACCACCCCGCCCATCATGTAGTGGGCAGTCGGCACCACTTCGACCAATCCGCCGGCGAGATCGAAGCCGCAGTCGGCACAGCGCTCGACCATGCCCTTGAACAGCTTGCGTACCTTATCGGCTCCAAGATGGTGCATCTGGATATAGACGCCCCCGTTCGGCGACGTGCGGCCTGCGCGCATCTCCGAGTAGATCGACCGCGACACGATATCGCGGGTGGCGCGCTCGGCCCTCGGATCGTATTCGCCCATGAAGCGCTCCTTGGCACCGTTCAACAGGTAGCCGCCTGCGCCGCGCAGCCCCTCCTCCAGCACCGTTCCGGTCATCCGCGTGCCGGGTCCGGCAAGCAAGCCGGTCGGGTGGAACTGGACCATCTCCATGTCACGCAAAGGGAGGCCGGCGCGAAGGGCCATGGCCAGGCCGTCGCAACTCTTGTCACCCGAGGGCGTGTGGTACCTGTACATCGTCGGACCGCCACCGGTGGCCAGGAGCACGGCCTTGGCCTGGACAAAGACGAATTCGCCGCTTCGCATGTCGATCATCAACACGCCGGACAACGCCGAGCCGTCGATTGTGCGGACCAGCTCTATGGCCCGGTGCTCTTCCAGCCGCGTGATGCCGCGCGACCAGACCTGCTCGGCGAGCCGGTTGATGATCTCGATACCCGTCAGGTCGCCCTTGTGCACCGTGCGATCGAAGGTCTGCCCCGCGAACGCCTTCTGGTGGACCGTGCCGTCGGGGTTGCGATCGAAAAAGCAGCCGAGCTCGTTCTCGAGCTCGTGGATGCGTTCGACGGCCTTGGTGACGAGCGTCCAGGCGAGAGTCTGGTCGGACAGCCATTTGCTGCCCTCGACCGTGTCCATGAAATGGCGCTCCACCGAGTCGCCTTCGGCGAGCGCCACGTTGTAGCCGCCCTGCACCATGCGCGTACATCCGCTCTTGCCGAGCAGCCCCTTGACCGCGACGGCGATCGACAGCCCCGGGTTCACCTGATGGGCGTGCAGCGCAGCGAACAGGCCGGCACCGCCCGAACCGAGGATCAGGATGTCGAAGTGCAGTCGGCGCAGCTTCACCGCGGCTTCAACCCGAGGTCGGCGAGCACCTTCTCGCGCCGCGCCTCGACGTCGTGCCTCACGACGTCGTAGAGGCTTGCGCCGTGGCTGTCCATTGCCACCAGCAGCGGCCCGAAATCGCGGATGCGGAACTCCCATAGCGATTCCGGGTTCAGGTCGTCCATGTCGACGTCTTCGATCCGCTCGATCCAGGTAGTCTCGAGTGCTGCGGTTCCGCCGACAATGGCGAGATAGACACCACCGAACTCGCGGAACGCCGCCATCGAGTCGGCACGCAGGCCGCCCTTGCCGACAACGATGCGCACGCCGTTCCTCTGCAGCAGCGGCCGCGTAAAACGCTCCATCCTGTCGGAGGTGGTGGTGCCGATGCACACCGGCGCGTAGCCGGCCGGATGTTGCGGGCTCGGGTCGACTTTCTTCACGTTCGGCGCAGTATGGATAACCGCGTGCCCGCGCAGGTCGAAGCGCGTGGTTCGCCCGCGGTCGAACAGCGCGATCAGCGTTGCGTCCCGGATGCCGAACAGCGTTCGCTGCAGCGTGACGGTGTCGTTGACCCGCAGGCGTCTGACCTGTCCTTCGTCCACCGGCATCTTCATGACGTAGTGGGCCATGGTTCAGAATCCGAACGAGACGCCTTCGGGCGTGAACGTGGCGGTGGCCCGACGCGCGGAGTGGCATTGCATGTTCACGGCGATCGGGTTCATCGTGATGTGTGTGGCCGCAAGCTCGACGTGCACCGCGAATGCCGTCGCGTCTCCGCCGAGCCCCTGGGGCCCGACCCCGAGCCGATTGACCGCCCCGCTGAGCTGCTCCTCGATCTGCGCGCCTCGCGCATCGCTGCAGCGGCTGCCGAGCTCGCGCGTCGCGGCGCGCTTGGCGAGCGCGATGCACAGGTCGGAGGTGCCGCCGAGACCCACGCCGACGATGGTCGGCGGACAGGTCTTGCCGCCGGCGGCGATTACGCAATCGATGACGAAGGCCTTGATCGCATCGACACCATCGGCCGGAACCGCCATCTTCAGGAACGAATTGTTTTCGGAACCGCTGCCTTTCGGGATCATCTCGATGCGCAATGTCCGGGGAAGGTCGGAGAAATCGATATGGATCACCGGAACCTCGATCCCGCAGGAGGTGTGCTCGTTGACTCGGGTCAGCGGGTGGACGACGGACGAGCGCAGCGGATGCTCACGCGTCGCGCGCTCGCAGCCGCTGCGGATCGCCTGCTTCAGCGCGTAACCGTCGAAGTCCACGTTGCGGCCGACGGTCACGTTGTAAATGGGTATGCCGGTATCCTGGCATAACAGGTTGTCGGTGTCCTCGGCGACCGCGATGTTGGTTACCATCGTGGCGAGCACTCCCTTGGCCGTGCGGTCGGTCTCCCTTGCGGAAAGTCGCGCGAAGCCATCCTTGACGTCAGCCGGCAGGATCTTCAACGCCCGGATGTAGAGCTCCCTGGCGGCCTCTTCGATTGCCTTGGTATCGACTTTCACGCTCGTTCGGTCCTCTGCGTTCGTCCTCACCCCGGCCTATCCGATCAACGCCAGCGCGAAGGCAAGGCCGCCGGCGATCCCCAAGGCTACGGTTGCCGCGATCCAGCTCTTCCGCAATCCGGACCACGGCAGGAATTCGATCGCAAGCAGTCGCAGACCACCTGTCAAGTGAATCGCCAACAAGACGACCAGGCCCCACTCGCCGAACTTGAACAGCGGCCGGTCGGCAAAGTGGAGAAAGCCGTCGAGCCCGCCCTCACCGCGCAGCGCCTCTCCGAGAGCCCAGAAGTGCACCGGCAGAAACGCCGCCAATGCGATCCCCGACATCCGATGCACCAGAAACGCCCACCAGGAGGCATGCCTGCGGGCGCGAAAGTCGTTGCGGCGCCTCGAGGCCGTGGTGCTCAACGATCCGCTCATGCCACCACCGCGTAGACCGCGCGCAATCCAAGCAGGGCGATCACCAGCGCGCATGCCGCTGCCGCCGCATTGCTGCATCGACCACTCCAGCCCAGCCATTCCTCGGCGATTCGCGCGAGCCCGAGCGGCACGTGTACTGCACAGGCGATCACGAATGCACCGTAGAACGCGGCAATCGCCCAGCTGCCCTGCGTACGCGCAAGGATCTCCCCGCCGGACAGCCCGCCGCGCACCGCATAGATGATCGTCGCGAGGTGAACCAGCACGAACTGCGCCAGCACCATCGCGCTGATCCTCTGCCAGTACCAGCGTCTTGCCTGGACCGCCCCGGCGCTCACCATGTGCCTCTCACCATGTGCCTCTCACCGGAAGCCCCTCAAAGCTCGCCGCGCATTGCGCGTCGCGCAGCCAGGCGCTTGAGCCCCGAGATGCCGGCAGTCGGCTCGATGGCCTTCGGGCAGCGTTCGCTGCACGATCCCTGCGTGTGGCAGGCATGGCAGCCGGCGTCCCCGGCAACGGCGCGCAAGCGCTCGATCTGCCCGGTGTCGCGGATGTCGTTGACGAGCGTCCATGCACGGTTGAGCGCAGCCGGGCCGAGATAGTCCGGACGCCATGAAACGAGATCGCAGGACGCGTAGCAGACGCCGCAACCGATACACTCGATTCCGGCGTTTGCGGCCATGCGCTCCAGGGAGCCGGGCTCGACGCGCGCGAACTCGTCATGCCGCGTCTTCGAACCGCGGAAGCTGCCTTTTGCGCGCGCCCACTTGTCGAAGAACTCGGCCATGTCGGTGGCCAAATCCTTGATGACCGGCAGGTTCGACAACGGAGCGACCTCGAGCGTATCGCCCTCGACCACCTTCGCGACATGGGTGCGGCAGGTCCAGCGTGCAATGCCGTTGACCGTCATGGCACACGAGCCGCAAACGCCCACACGGCACGAAAAGCGATAGCTCAGCGAGGGTTCGAGGCGGCGCTGGATGTAGGTGATGACGTCGAGAACGGTCTGGCTCGCTTGTCGCGGCACCTCGTATTTCGAGAAGTCGCCGTCCGCGCCGCCCCGCCAGACCTTCACCTTCAGGTTTCGATTCATGGCGACATTATCGGAACCCCTTCAGTTTAAAAAAAGCGAATTATCATTGAGTTTCAATAAAGCAAAACTTTTGTCCGGGCAGAGCCGAAGCGGGCTGCGCTGGCCGCGTTCATCCCGGCCCCGGCAGGTCTTGCGCTCGAACCGATACGACGACGGGTATCATCTCGCTCGCGCCGGCTGCATCCATGATGAACCTGTCGATTGAAACGATCGCGAGCGTCGCGCTGGTCGTCACGTTCGCCTACACGGTGGTTGGCCTGACCGGCTTTGGCGCATCCATCGTTTCGATGCCGATCCTGGTGCAGCTGCTGCCGCTTCGGCTCGCGCTGCCGATGATGCTGATCTACGACCTGGCCGGCGGGATACTGATCGGCGTGCGCAACCGGAGAGCAATCGAGCGCGCAGAACTGCTGCGACTGGTGCCTTTCATGTTGATCGGCATCGCATTGGGAGTGACCGTCCTGGTCAAAGCGCCCGAGCGTGCCTTGCTGCTGCTGCTCGGAATGTTCGTGCTGACCTTCGCGGCCTGGAGCCTGCTCTTCCGCCCCGGCAACACGCCGCTCGCGCGCGCCTGGGCAATTCCGCTCGGCACATTCGGCGGCATCTTCAGCGCCCTGTTCGGAACGGGTGGGCCGATCTACACCGTCTACCTGGCGCGGCGCCTCCAGGACAAAAGCACGCTGCGCGCAACCGTTTCGCTGCTGCTCTTCCTCAGCGCGCTGGCCCGGCTGGCTTCCTTCCTGGCAGCCGGATTGTTCGCGCCTCCCGACCTGCTGGTATTGATCCCGACCCTGTTGCCTTGCGCACTGCTCGGCATGTACATCGGCACCCGCCTTCACTACCGCTTGCCTTCACATCGGGTCGTGCAGGTGGTGTGGGTGATCCTCATCATCGGTGGTGCCACCCTGGTGCTTCGCAACCTGTAGCTGTCGCGGCACGGGCAAGCCCGCTTCCGGGCGCATCGGGAATTCGCATAGCGCCAGGATAGGTGCTGCTCTTTCCGGATAGCCCCATCGCCTCGAGGCTCCTACCTTCTCTCCTGGACGCGTCTGCGGGATGGACCGAAGGAAGGGGACGGAATGGCGCACGAACAACCCGTGCAGAACTCGCTCAAGCCCGGACGGTGGGTGAACTCGAGCTGCAAGATGTGCCTGCACTCGTGCAATACGCGCGTGCACATCACCGAAGACGGCATCGTCAACAAGATCGAGGGCAACCCGACCAGCCCGAGCAACAACGGCCGGCTGTGCCCCAAGGGCAATGCCGCGATCATGCGGCACTACGATCCGACCCGCTTCAGGACGCCCCTGCGGCGGACGAATCCCGACAAGGGGCCGGGCGTCGACCCGCGCTGGGAGCCCATCAGCTGGAACGAAGCGTTCGACATCGTCGCCCGCGAGCTCGGGCGGATCAGGAAAGAGGATCCGCGCAGGCTCCTGACCTCCATCAGCAACTTCCAGAAGGGGTTTCTCATGGCGTGGCCGGCGGCCTTCGGCACCGCCAACTACTTCTCCTCGGTGGGCAACTTCTGCGGCGGCGGCTACCACCCGATGAACGGGTTCATCCATTCCGCCTTCGCTGCGGCCAACGACGTCAACTACTGCGACTACTGGATCAACAACGGCGGCGGCGACGGCTTCTCGTCGCACCTGCACACCGCCGCCCAGGCCAACCACGTCGCCAATGCGCGCGTCGAGCGCAACATGCGGGTGGTGGTCGTGGAACCGCGCCTGTCGATCGGTGCCGCCAAGGCCAACGAGTGGGTGCCGATCCGGCCTGCAACCGACCGGCAGTTCGCGCTCGGCCTGTGCCACGTGCTGGTGTACGAGAAACTGTACGACGCGAAGTTCCTGAAGAAGGACACCAACGCGTCCTATCTGGTCGGGCCCGACGGCTACTTCGTGCGCAACGCGGAGGGCAAGATCCATGTCTGGGACGCGCGCGACAACCGGGCAAGGCTATGGGACGACCCGGATCTCAAGGAGCTTGCGCTCGAAGGCACGTATCGCGTGGACGGCATCGAGTGCCGGCCGGCCTTCCAGAGGTTCAAGGACATCCTCGCCGACTGCACGCCGCAGCAGACCGAGCGCGTGACCACGGTTCCGGCCGCGACCGTGCAGCGCATCGCGAGGGAGTTCGCCAAGGCCGCCCGTATCGGCTCCTTCATCGAGATCGAGGGCTGCCTGCTGCCCCTGCGGCCGGCCGCCTACAACTACTATCGCGGCGCCCAGGGGCACAAGTTCAGCGCCATGGCGAACCACTCGTTCAAGCTGGTGAACTTCCTGGTCGGCGCGATCGATGCGCCCGGCGGCCACGTCGGCGTCACGCTGGACGACTGGAAGGAGGACATCCGCGGCGGAACGGGCGAGATCCGGCCGGGCGAGAACGGCATGATGCAGGCGGCGCCGCACCAGCTGCACCCCGAGGTTCCGTTCTCCTATCCCCCCAACGAGACCCATCTGGCCGGTTACTTTCCGCTCGGCGTCGATCCGGGGCATCTGTCGCAGTACACGCTCGCCAGGCCTGAAGCTTTCGGGCTCGACTATCGTCCCGAGGCGCTGCTGATGTGCCACGCCAACCCGCTGTGGAACCTCCCCGGCAGCCGCCAGCGCCTGTACGACATCATGCGCAGCCTGCGCTTCGTCGTCGCCGTCGATATCCTCCCGAACGAGTCCAACGAGTGGGCCGACATCATCCTGCCCTGCCATGACCTGCTGGAGTCATGGAACATGATCATGATCGAGCCGCCCCACCACGAGGGCCCGTGCCTGCGCCAGCCGGCGACGCCGCCGCTGTACGACACGCGCAGCGAGGAAGAGATCTTCTACGAGATCTCGGAGCGCCTCGGCATCCTGGAAGCATGGAACGGCATCCTGAACGGATGGAACGGGTTCCACCTCGAGCCCGAGCTGATGCTCGAGCCGGGCCGAAGGTATACGGACAGGGAAATCGCGGAGCGCAAGGGCTTGCTGTGGAACGGCAAGGATCTCGAGTGGTACATCGAGCACGGCCACGCGGTGACGCCGCGGCGCCCCGAGAAATGGTATCGGCCATGGGAAGGCATGCGGCTGCACTTCTACCTCGAGGACATCGTACGGGTGCGTGACGAGCTGATGCGGAACATGGAAGCCGCCGACGTGGCGATTCGCCACGAGTGGGAGTGGTACGACTATCAGCCCTTGCCCACGCCGGCTCTCGATCCGGTGCACGAGGAGCCGCCCGAGTTCGATCTGTACGCCGTCACGTTCAAGGACATCCAGATCAATTTCGGCGAGACCCTGAGCAACCCGTGGATCGACGACATCGTGTTCAAGGATCCGGTCCACACGGCAGTCCTCCTCAACAGCGCCACCGGGCGCGGGAAAGGCCTGGCCGACGGCGACGTGATCCGGATCGAGTCACCCTACGGCAGCGTCGTCGGCCGGGTGGCCCTGTCGCAAGGCGTGCATCCGGAAGCCGTGTGCATCTCCAACGCGCTGACGCGAATCGCCACGCAGCACACCGGCATGCGCCACGGCGGCGGCAGCTTCAACGACCTCCTTCCGGCGAACCTGAGGCATACCGATGCCTGCAGCGGCCAGCCGGAAACGGTCGCCAAGGTCCGGCTGACGAAGCTCGCCTCGCTGCCCGCGGAGGTCGTCGCGGGCAATTCCGCCTATCGCCCGAGGAGGGTGCACTGATGGCCAAGTGGGGAATGGTCTTCGACCTGCGCCGCTGCATCGGCTGCAACGCGTGCACGGTGGCCTGCAAGCAGGAGAACAGCCTGCCGTACGGCGTGTTCTTCACCAAGACGCTGAGCGAGGAGGTCGGCGCATATCCGAACACCACTCGCACCTACATCCCGACCATCTGCAATCACTGCGAGGACGCGCCGTGCCAACGCGTGTGCCCCACCGGCGCCACCTACACGCGGGCCGACGGCATCGTGCTGGTGGACGGCGACAAATGCATAGGCTGCGGTTCGTGCGTCGTCGCGTGCCCCTATGACCAGCGCACCCTCCTCGAGCCGGAAATGCTCACCCGGGGCCTGTTCCGCAACGGGGAGCTGACGCCGTTCGAGCAGCAGGGCTACAAGCGCTTCACCGCGGGCACCGCGACCAAGTGCACCTTCTGCCACGAGCGCGTGGATGCCGGGCTGCAGCCGGCCTGCGTCGCCACCTGCCCGACCGAGGCGCGCATCTTCGGCGACCTGGACGACCCCGACAGCAAGGTGCGCCGCCTGATCCAGGAACATCGTGGACGCCAGCCCATGCCCGAGAAGAACACCAATCCCAAGGTCTTCTACATCGATTGACGTCCGGGCGCGATCCGCTCGCCGCACGGGGGAGAAGCACGAATGCTTTCCACGCACTTCAAGATCGTCGACGACGATTTCAGGGTCGGCTTTCGCTTCCAGAAGGCATGGGGAACGTCCATGGCGACCGCCTTCTTCTTCGGGGAGGCCGGAGCGGGCCTGTATTTCGTCGCCCAGTTCTTCGATTTCGCGCTCGGCATGATCGCCGGATTGCTCATGGTCATGCTGGGCAAGGGGGGCGGGCACCTCCTGCACCTGGGGCGGCCTTCGCGCGGCTGGCGTGCATTCACGAAAATAGGCAGCTCCTGGATAAGCCGCGGGTTGCTGGCGATCAGCGTCTTCACCGTGTTCGGCACGCTGCACGTGTTCGATCTGCATACCGGGCTGCTGCCGCAGGCGGCCTCCTGGCTGGTCGCCGCCGTTGCCATTGCCGCCTGCCTGACGATCATGGTGTATCAGGGCTTCGCCATGTCCCATTCGTCCTCGATCGCCTTGTGGAGCACCGGGCTCATGCCGCTGGCCAGCCTGACCTACGCCCTGCTCAACGGGGTGGTCCTGACGCTGGTGCTGGGTTTTCATGCGGCGCTCTTCGCCGACCGGCCGGAAACGGTGCAGTTGCTGAGGATCGCGGCCGTCGCGTTGGTACTCTACGGAGTGGTGACGATCCTCAGCCTGCTGCACGGCGCCAAGTACGGATCCGAGGGCGGACAGGAATCGGTGCGGCTGCTGCTGCGCGGCGCCTTCCGCAACTGGTTCCTCGCCCTGGTGATCGGCCTGGGATTCGGCGTGTCGGCGCTGATGATGGCTTTCGCCCCGGAAGGCTACGCGGTCATGATCGCAGCCGCCGGCGCGGAGCTGACCGGCTATTACGCCTTTCGCGTGCTGATGTTCAGAGCCGCCACCTATGATCCGGTGATGAGCTTCGCCCCGCATTTCCGGCGTTGAGCGGCGGCAGCTCGAGCGTGGTGTCGCGCACCACCCCGATGCGCGTGCCGCCGGTGACGAGCGGCGTCAGGCACCCGCGGTGAAGTTCTCGAACTTGGTGTACTGCCCGACGAAGGTCAGGCGCACGGTGCCGATCGGCCCGTTGCGCTGCTTGCCGATGATGATCTCGGCCATGCCCTTGTCGGCGGAATCGGGGTTGTAGACTTCGTCGCGGTAGATGAAGACGATCACGTCCGCATCCTGCTCGATCGCGCCCGATTCGCGCAGGTCGGACATCACCGGCCGCTTGTTCGGGCGCTGCTCGAGCGAGCGGTTGAGCTGCGAGAGCGCGATCACCGGACAGTCGAGCTCCTTGGCGAGCGCCTTGAGCGAGCGCGAGATCTCGGAGATCTCGGTGGCGCGGTTCTCCCCGCTCGTGCTGGCCGACATGAGCTGCAGGTAGTCGACGACGATCAGGCCGAGGCGGCCGCACTGGCGCGACAGCCGCCGCGCGCGGGCGCGCAGCTCGAGCGCGTTGAGCGCCGGCGTTTCGTCGATGAACAGCTGCGCGTCCTGCATCTTCTGGATCGCGCTGGTCAGGCGCGGCCAGTCGTCGTCGCGCAGCCGGCCCGTGCGCAGGCGCTGCTGGTCGAGCCGCCCGACCGAGCACACCAGGCGCATCGCCAGCTGCGTGGCGCCCATCTCCATCGAGAACACCGCCACCGGCAGGCCCTGGTCGATGGCGACGTGCTCGGCCATGTTCAGCGCGAGGGCGGTCTTGCCCATGGAGGGGCGACCGGCCACGATCACCATGTCGCCCGGCTGCAGCCCGGAGGTCATGCGATCGAAGTCGACGTAGCCGGTGGGCACGCCGGTGACGTCGTTGGGATTGTTCTGGTTGTAGAGCTGGTCGACGCGCTCGACCACCTTGCCGAGCAGGTCGGCCAGGGGCTGGAAGCCGGCCTGGCCGCGCGAGCCGTCTTCCGAGATCTGGAACACCCTGGACTCGGCCTCGTCGAGCAGCTGCCGGGTGTCCTTGCCCTGAGGGTTGAGCGCCGAGGTAGCGATCTCGTCGGCGGTGGAGATCAGCCGGCGCAGGATGGCGCGATCGCGCACGATCTCGCCGTAGCGGCGGATGTTGGCCGCCGAAGGCGTCTCCTGGGCGAGCGCGTTCAGGTAGGTCAGGCCGCCGGCCTCCTCGGCCTTGCCGAGCGACTGCAGGGCTTCGTACACGGTGACCACGTCGGCCGGCTGGCTGCGCTCGATCAGGCGGGCGACCTGGTGCCAGATCAGGCGATGGTCGTGACGATAGAAGTCGTCCTCGCGCAGCATGTCGGCCACGCGGTCGAAGGCCAGGTTGTCGATCAGCAGCCCGCCGAGCACCGCCTGCTCGGCTTCGATCGAATGCGGCGGCACCCGCAGCGCGGCGAGCTGCGGATCGTCGGCGTGCACGCTGGTCGGAACGGCGGACATCGAGTCGGTAGGGACGTCTGGGGAAGGGACTGCAAACCCCATGGTAGCGAAAAAAAACGGGGCGCCCCGCGCCCCGTTCGCCGGCCCCGTGGGCGTCGTGCGTTCAGGCGGCCTCGGCAGCGACCGAGACGGTGATCTCGACCACGACCTCGCCGTGCAGCGCCACCTCGACGGTGGCGTCGCCGACCGTCTTGAGCGGGCCGGCGGGCAGCCGGACCATGCCCTTCTCCACCGGGAAGCCCTGCTTCTTCAGGCCCTCGGCGATGTCGAAGTTGGTGACCGAGCCGAACAGACGCCCGTCCACACCCGCCTTCTCGGTGACCTGGACGGTGGTGCCGGCCAGCTTCTCGCCCAGGGTGCGCGCGGCAGCCAGCCGATCGGCCTGCGCCTTCTCCAGCTCGGCGCGCCGCGCCTCGAACTCCTTGATGGCCGCCTCGGTGGCGCGCCGGGCCTTGCCCTGCGGGATCAGGAAGTTGCGGGCATAGCCGTCGCGCACGCGCACGACGTCGCCGAGCTGGCCGAGGTTGGCCAGTCGCTCGAGCAGGATGATCTGCATGTTCCGTTCTCCCGCTCAGTGGTTGTCGGTGTAGGGCAGCAGCGCCAGGAAGCGCGCGCGCTTGATGGCGTCCTGCAGCTGGCGCTGGTAGCGCGCCTTGGTGCCGGTGAGGCGCGCCGGGATGATCTTGCCGGTATCGGTGATGAAATCCTTGAGCAGGTCGACGTCCTTGTAGTCGATCCACTCGATCTTCTCGGCGGTGAAACGGCAGAACTTCTTGCGCTTGAACAGCGCGCTCTGCGAAGGACGGCGGGTTTTCTTGTCCTTGGAACCGCGGCGGAACATGGCCATGTCGATCTCTCTTTCGTCTGTTTCAGTTCATCGTTCGGGTCGGGTCGGCAGCTGCTTCGAGCAGGCTGAATTCCGTGACGTGCAGCACCAGCGACCGGGACTGCCGGCGCCGCGGCGCGAGGAACCCCGTCGCCAGCACCGGCTGCCCGAGCACGAGGCGGTCGGCGCGCGTCGCGAGCGATCCGGCGAACCGCACTGCCACCTCGAACTCCAGTTCGCGGGGCATGCCGGCTTCGATCGCGCCGGAGCGGTGGCCGAGCCTGGCATTCAGCATCGCGATCCCTGCCGGCGTGTACCTGAGCGCCTCGCGCTCGATGATCACGCCCGACAGTTCGACGCGGTTGGCCGTTGCAGGAGGCGCCGCGCCCGCCGTTGCCGTCGTCACGCGCCCGTGCTACGAAGGCGTCGCCTCGGAAGCCGCCTTGCGGGCCTCTTCCTTCTGGATCTGCTTCCACATCGGCGAGGCGCCCGTTTCGGCCTTCTTCATGCCGACGACCAGGTGGCGCAGCACGGCATCGTTGAACCGGAACGCATGGCCGAGCTCGTCGAGCGTCGGCTTGCTGCACTCGATGTTCATCAGCACGTAGTGGGCCTTGGCCATCTTCTGGATCGGATAGGCCAGCTGCCGGCGGCCCCAATCCTCGATGCGGTGGACCTTGCCTTCCTGGGTCTCGATCATCGTCTTGTACCGCTCGATCATTGCGGGCACCTGCTCGCTCTGGTCGGGGTGGACGATCAGCACGATCTCGTAATGACGCATCGGTTCTCCCTGTTCGGATCACCCGGCGACGGTGCGGCCGTACGCCCCCCGCCGGCGGCAGCCGGACGGCGGTGGCGCGGACCTGGCGCAGATGCGCCCTTACCCTCGCGCGGGCTTTCCCTGTGGACGAAGGCCGCCGGCGGAAAGCGTCGATCCACCGTGCGGCAAGGAACCTGTAATTATAGCGAGCAGTCGGCGGACGATCAATTCCGGTTCGATACGGTGCGGTTCGGCGCGGACGCCTCGCGGGCCGGCCCGTCCGGACGGGCCGGCCCGCCCGCACGCGGCGGCGCTGCCTCCGGCAGCGGGCCGTCCCAGCCCTCCGACGCCCCGGCGTACAGCGCCTCGAGGATGACCCGCTCGCGATGCTCGATGCGCTCCAGGAAGGTCGAGGCGCCGCCCATGGCACGAAAGGCCTGGAAGCCCCGCACCAGGAAGTCGTGCATCTGCGACAGGCCCGCCACGCGCGCCGGCCCGGCCATCAGGCGCAGCAGCCGCCCGAGCATCGGATGGCGTACCAGGCCGTCGAGCGAGCGGCCGATGGTGGCGATGAGCGCAAGCTGGCGTTCGCGCTCGGCGCGCGAGCCGACCCGGCGGTAGGCGGCGGCGTAGGCCGGCGCGTCGATCGGCGCTCCGCTGCGCTCGCCCAGGTGCCGTGCCATGACGCGATCGAGCCGCTCGGAGAGCGCGTCCATCTCGACCGCGTCGGCCACGGTGGCGAGTGCCGCATCGGGCAGCAGGCGCACCATCATCGGCACGATGCGCGCGAGCTCGGCGTCGCGCCGCGAGAAATCCTTCGCGCCGTAGAGGTCGTCGAGGAAGAAGCGCGCGGCCGCGGCGTGGCGCGGATCGCCCAGCAGGTCGCGATGCGTGCGCGCCAGGCGCTGCGCCTGCCATGCCTTGAGCGCACCCACGGCGGCAGCCTCGCGGGGATCGGCGGCGAGCGCGGCGCGCAACCGCGCGACTTCCTCCGATGCTCTCGCCAGGCGCTCGCCGTGATCCATGCCCCGCAGTCTGCCGCAGGCGGCCGCGGGCACCAAACGCGAAGGACGCGGAAGCACGCCTTTAGAGCCGGATCTCTAGGAGCCCTCGCCTACAATCGACGCATGATCCGGCGCCGAACGTTCCTCAAGGCAAGCCTCGCGGGCGCCGTGCTGCTGGCGGCCGGCGCGGGCGCGTCCTGGCTGATCGGACGCGACGCGGCCGGCGATCGTCGGGCGGTGCTCGAGGCCCTCATCCCGGCCATCCTCGACGGCGCGCTGCCGCCCGCGGGTGCGGAGCGCGAAGCGGCGCTGACCAAGGCTCGCCAGGGCGTCGATGCGGCCATCGGCGCGCTCGCCCCGGCCGCGCAGGACGAGCTGGCGCAGCTCTTCGCATTGCTGGCGATCCCGCCCACCCGGCTGGCCCTGGCAGGCATCGGACGTCCGTGGCGCGAAGCGGACGTGGCCGAAGTGTCCGCGATCCTGCAGGGCTGGCGCACGCATCGGCTGGCGCTGATGCGCAGCGCCTACCAGGCACTGCACGATCTCGTCACCGGCAGCTGGTACGCCGACGTGGCGCACTGGCCGGCGATCGGCTACCCCGGTCCGCCGCGCCTCTAGGTGTCGTCACCAATGGCCCTCCTCTTCCCCCTTCCGAAATGAGCAGCTTCCCGGATTCGATCGCGGCGGGCCTGGCGCGCGGCTGGAAGGTCCTCGACGCGGGTGCCGCGAGCCACCCGGCGCGCATCGAATGCGACGTCGCGATCGTCGGCAGCGGCGCCGGGGGTGGGATCACCGCCGAGGTCCTGGCGCGCGCCGGCCTGCGCGTGGTGGTGATCGAGGAAGGGCCGCTCAAGAGCTCGCGCGACTTCGAGATGCGCGAAGCCGACGCCTACCCGCAGCTCTACCAGGAATCGGCCGCACGCAAGACCAAGGACAAGGCCATCAACATCATGCAGGGCCGCTGCGTCGGCGGCTCGACGACGGTGAACTGGACCTCGAGCTTCCGCACGCCTGAGCCCACCCTGGCGTGGTGGCGCGCGCACTACGGCCTGGCGGACTTCACCGCCGAGGCGCTCCTGCCGTGGTTCGAGCAGGCGGAGCGGCGCCTGTCGATCGGCCCGTGGGGCGTGGCGCCCAACGAGAACAACAGCCTGCTGCGCCGCGGCGCCGCCCGGCTGGGCATCCCCGTGGCGGGGATCCGGCGCAACGTGCGCGGCTGCTTCGACCTCGGCTACTGCGGCATGGGCTGCCCGACCAACGCCAAGCAGTCGATGCTGGTGACCACCCTCCCGGCCGCGCTCGAGGCCGGTGCGATGCTGCTCACGCGCGCGCGCGCCACGCGCTTCGCGATCGTCGGCGACCGCATCGAGGCCCTCGAGGTCGACTGGCTCGATGCCTCCGGGCTGCGTCCGGGCGGCGCGCGCACGCGCGTGCAGGCGCAGCACTACGTGCTCGCGGCCGGGGCGATCAACGGCCCGGCGCTGCTGCTGCGTTCGCAGGCACCCGACCCGCACGGGCTGCTCGGCGCGCGCACCTTCCTGCATCCGGTGGTGGTGTCGGCGGCCAGCTTCGCGCAGCGGGTGGACGGCTATGCGGGCGCACCGCAGACCCTGTACACCGACCACTTCCTCGAGACCCAGCCGATCGACGGACCGGTCGGCTACAAGCTCGAGGCACCGCCCATCCATCCGGTGCTGTTCGCCACCACGCTGCAAGGCTTCGGGGCGGTCCATGCCGAGCGCATGAAGGACTTCGCGCACACGCATGCGTTGATCGCGTTGATGCGCGACGGCTTCCACCCGCAGGCGCCGGGCGGGCGCGTCGAGCTGCGCGGCGACGGCTCGCCGGTGCTCGACTATCCGCTCACCGACTACCTGCTCGACGGCGCGCGGCGCGCGCTGTTGTCGATGGCCGAGATCCAGTTCGAGGCCGGCGCGCGCATCGTGTACCCGGTGCACGAGCTCGCCGAGGGTTATCGCGACCTGGCTGCCGCGCGCGCGGCGATCGCCGCCCTGCCGATGCAGCCGCTGCTCGTGCGCGTGGTGTCGGCGCACGTGATGGGCGGCTGCCCGATGGCCGCCGATGCGCAGCGCGGCGTGGTACGGCCCGACGGCGTGCACTGGCAGCTCGCCAACCTGTCGGTGCACGACGGCTCGATCTTCCCGACCTCGATCGGCGCGAACCCGCAGCTGTCGATCTACGGCATCACCGCGCGCATGGCCTCGGGCCTGGCGCGCACCCTCACCGGCCGCCCCGCGCCCGAGCTGGCGCAGGGCGGCGCGCCGGCGCAATGATGCGCCGGCTGCTGGCGGGCGTGGTCGCGGCGATCGCCTGCGCGGTGGCGCTGCTGGCCGGCTGGCTGCACTGGGGACGCGAGTGGCCGTGGGCATCCGCCGTGCTGGCGGCCGCGGCCGTGCCGGTGGTGGTCGATGCCGCGATCCTCGGCCAGCAGTTCGTCATCGGCGCATGGTTCCGGCGGCGCACGCGTCCCGACCTGCGCTTCGGCGCGGGGGCCAGCCTGCGCGCGTGGCTGGGCGAGATCGCCGCCTCGCTGCGCACCTTTTTCTACGCCCAGCTGCGCTACGGCGCGCGCGCCCTGCCGAGCGGCGATGCGCCCGGGCGCGTGCCCGTGCTGCTGGTGCACGGCTATTTCTGCAACCGCGGCATCTGGCAGCCGCTGGCCCGCTGGCTGGCCGCGCGCGGCCACGCCGTGGGCTCGGTGAACCTGGAACCGGTGTTCGCCTCGATCGACGACTACGTGCCGCTCGTCGCCGAAGGCATCGAGCGCCTGCGCGCGCGCACCGGCGCCGCCCGCGTGGCGGTGGTCGCGCACAGCATGGGCGGGCTGGCGGTGCGCGCATTCGTCGCCCGGCACGGCGCCGGCGCCCTGTGCGCCGTGGTCACGCTCGGCACGCCGCACCGCGGCACCTGGCTGGCGGGCTTCGGGCATGGCCGCAACGTGTCCGAGATGGCGCTCGACAGCGACTGGCTGCGTACGCTGGCCGCCCGCGAGCCGGCATCGGCGCGCGCGCTGTTCACCGTCGTGCTCTCGCATCACGACAACATCGTCGTGCCGCAGGCGATCCAGACGCTGGAGGGCGCGCGCACGGTCGAGCTGGCGGCACGCGGCCACGTGGCGCTGGCCTACGACCGGGCGGTATGGGGGCTCGCGGCGCGCGCGATCGACGCCGGCGCCTCGGTTGGCGGCTCGGCAGGCCCCGGCGCGGGAACGATCGTAGTGTGAACAGGCTCTGCTAGAAGTGGATGCCGCGCATGAGCTGCTGCAGCGCGGCCTGGTCCGCGTTGAGCGGGGGCGCCTTGCCCGGCGCATCCTTGTCGCCCCGGGCGGCCTGCGAATCGGGGAACATGCGGAACGAGGTGTTCATGGTGATCTGCATCACCTTCGGCAGCAGGGCGTGCAGCACCTCGCCGGCCACGCCCAGGCGCGTGGCGATGCGCACCGGCTTGTAGACGATGGCCTGGCTGACCAGGTCGGCGGCCTCCTCGGGTGACAGCGTCGGCACGTTCTGGTAGAGCCGGGTGGGCGCGATCATCGGCGTGCGCACCAGCGGCATGTTGATGGTGGTGAAGGTGACGCCGACGTCGGCGAACTCGCTGGCGGCGCAGCGCGTCCAGGCGTCGAGCGCGGCCTTCGAGGCGACGTAGGCGGAAAAGCGCGGCGCGTTGGTGAGCACGCCGATGGAGCTGATGTTGACCACGTGGCCGCGCCGGCGCTCGATCATCTTGGGCAGCAGCCCCATGGTGACGCGCACCGCGCCGAAATAGTTCAGCTGCATCGTGCGCTCGAAATCGTGGAAGCGCTCGAAGCTGGATTCGATGCCGCGCCGGATCGAGCGCCCGGCATTGTTGACCAGCACGTCGACGCCGCCGTATTCGTCGATCAGCCAGCGCGTCATGCGATCGCAGTCGTCGGTGCTGGCGAGGTCGACCGCGAAGGTGACCAGCTCGTGGCCGTCCTCCTTCACCACGCGGCGCGCCTCGGCGAGCTTCTCCTCGTCGCGCCCGCAGACGACGGTGATGGCGCCGGCAGCGGCGAGCTTGCGCGCGGCGGCCAGGCCGATGCCCGAGGAGCCGCCGGTGATCAGCACCACCTTGCCGCGCACGTGCCCGGCGAGCGTGCGGTCGATGAACAGGTCGGGATCGAGGTGGCGCTCCCAGTAGTCCCACAGCACCCACGCGTAGTCGTCTAGGCGGGGGCATTCGATGCCGCTGCCCCGCAGAGCGGTGAGCGCCTCGCGACAGTCGAAGCGGGTCGGGTAGTTGATGAACTGCAGGATGTCCTCGGGCAGGCCGAGGTCCTTCATCACGGCGTTGCGGACGCGGCGCACCGGCGTGAGGGCCATCAGGCCCTTGCGCACGCCTTTCGGGATGAAGCCGAACAGCGCCGCGTTGATGCGCATCGACATCACCGGGGCGTGAGCCGCCCTGGCGAAGGTGTTGAGCACGTCGCCCACGCGCATCGGCTCGGGGTCGACCAGGTGGAAGCAGCGCCCGTCCAGGCCCTTGGCATGCGCGATGTGGTCCAGCGCGGCCACGACGTAGTCGACCGGGACGATGTTGATGCGCCCGCCCTCGATGCCGACGGTCGGCATCCAGGCCGGCACGATCTGGCGCATGCGCTGGATCAGCTTGAAGAAATAGTAGGGGCCGTCGATCTTGTCCATCTCGCCGGTGCGCGAGTCGCCCACCACCAGCGCAGGGCGGTAGATGCGGAACGGCACCTTCGCTTCGCGGCGCACGATCTTCTCGGACTCGTGCTTGGTGGCGAAATACGGATGGTCGAGGTTCTCGGCCTCCTCGAACATGTCTTCGCGGAACACCCCCTCGTACAGGCCGGCCGCTGCGATCGACGAGATGTGGTGCAGGCAGCCGGCGCCGATCGTGCCGGCGAAGGCCACGACGTGCCGCGTGCCTTCGATGTTCACCTCCACCTGGGCCTGCGCATCGGCGTTCAGGTCGTAGATCGCGGCGAGGTGGAACAGGTGGCGCACCTTGCCCTCCAGCCGCTTGCGATCGGCCGCGCGCAGGCCGAGCCCGGGCTGCGAGATGTCGCCGACCAGGGGAATCGCCCGGCTTTGGTCGACGCCCCAGGCCTCGTAGAGGGGCGCCAGCTTCTGCGGCGATGCGTCGCGCACCAGGAAATACACCACCGCGCCGCGACGCTCGAGGATCCTGCGCACGAGCCGGCGCCCGATGAAGCCGGTGGCGCCGGTGATGAAGTAGTTCATGTGCCCCTCCCCGAAGGTTCCCGATCCGCCGCGGTGTCGCGCCGCGGCCATTGTATCGGCAGCATGGCGCGTTTAGTGCGCCGGCTCTAGCGCGGCCCTTTAGACTCGTCGATGCAGTCCACCCCCGCATGGAGAAGCGACATGGTGAAGAAACTCAAGGCGATGGCCGAAGGCAAATCCGAGCGCAACCAGCTCGCCTCGGCGATCCGCGAATCGGCCCAGCAGATCTGGCTGGCCGGGCTCGGCGCGTTCTCGAAGGCCCAGGAGGAAGGCGGCAAGGCCTTCTCTTCCCTGGTCCGCGAAGGCACCTCGATCCAGCGCCGCACGCGCGCGCTGACCGAGGAGAAGATCGGCGAGGTGACCGGCAAGGTCAGCAAGGCCGCCGGCGACCTCGGCAAGCAGGCCACGCAGTCCTGGGACAAGCTCGAGCAGGTGTTCGAAGACCGCGTCTCGCGCGCCCTGACCCGCCTCGGCGTGCCGACCAGCAAGGAGATCCAGGAGCTCATCACGCGCGTGGACGCCCTCAACGACAGCGTGCAGGCCCTCAACGGCGCGGCGCCGCCCGCCCGTCGCCGCGCCGCGCCGGCCAAGACCAGGACCGCGCCGGCCGCGAAGAAGGCGACGCGTCGCACGCGCGCTGTCAAGGCTGCGTCCTGAGCACGCGCCAGGGGGTGCCGGGGGGACGCGCCGCCATGCCGGTTCGCACAGCCTCGCACAGCCGCCCCGGCCGCATCGGACTGGCGCTGGCCGGCGGCGGATTCCTCGGCGCGGCCTACGAGCTCGGCGCGCTGTGCGCGCTGGCCGAGGCGATCGACGGGCTGGACCTCACCAGGCTCGACACCTACGTCGGCGTGAGCGCCGGAGCGTTCATCGCCGCGGGCCTGATCAATGGCGTCACGCCGCACCGGATGGTGCGCATGTTCGTCGAGGACGACGACGCCGAAACCGCTTTCGATCCGGCCCTGCTGCTGCGCCCGGCCTATCGCGAATGGCAGCGCGCGCTGCGTTCGGCGCCGGCCGGCGTGAGCGCCACCGTGGCAGCCGGCCTCGACGAAGCGCTCGCCGGACCGCAGGCGGCGCTCTGGCGCGCCCTCGAGCGCGGCCTGCGCCTGCTGCCCAACGGGCTGATCGACGGCAGCCCGGCCGAGCGCAAGCTCGCACACCTGCTGTCGCAGCCGGGCCGCACCAACGACTTCCGGCGCACCCGGGTGCCGCTGCGCATCGTGGCCACCGACATCGACTCCGGCGATCCGGTGGAGTTCGGCTCGCCGGGCCACGACCACATCCCGATCTCGCGCGCGGCGATCGCCTCGAGCGCCGTGCCGGGCCTGTTCGCTCCGGTGCGCATCGGCGCGCGCCACTACCTCGACGGCGCGCTGAACAAGACCGTGCATGCCTCGGTGGCGCTGGAGCACGGCGTGGGGCTGGTGCTGTGCCTGAATCCCCTGGTGCCCTACGACGGCGCCGGTGCGCGCGCACGCCGCGTCTCGCGCTCGGGCATCAGCACGGTGATGGCGCAGACCATCCGCACCGCGATCCGTTCGCGCATGACCGTCGGCCTCGAGAAGTACCGCGTCACGCATCCGGGTTCGGACGTGGTGCTGTTCGAGCCGCGCCGCGACGACTCCGACATCTTCTTCACCAACATCTTCAGCCTGTCGAGCCGGCGGCGGCTGTGCGAGCACGCCTACCACCGCACCCGCGAGGACCTGCTGGCGCGCCACGCAGCGCTCGAGCCGGTGCTGGCGCGCCACGGGCTGTCGATCGACCTGCGGGTGCTGCGCCATCCGGTACCGCGGCTGGTGCGCGAGGCCATGCCGTCGGTCGCCGCGCGCGCGACGCGCATCGGCGCGACCCTGGCAAGGCTGGGGCGCGCGCTCGACGACCTCGATCGCTCGCTCGACATCATCGGCCCGCGGCTGGCCGCCGGGCGCCCGAGCGCACAAGGGGCCGGCGCACGGTAAGATCCGCCCAACGCGAGACCGGAAACGACGGAGCAGGCATGCAGCGAAAGCCGCCGCGGCGCACCCGTGAGCGCATCCTCGAGCGTTCGCTGCGCCTGTTCAACGATCTCGGCGAGCCGAACGTCACGACGAGCGCCATCGCCGTCGAGATGAACATCAGCCCCGGCAACCTGTACTACCACTTCCGCAACAAGGACGACATCGTCGACGCGCTGTTCGAGCAGTTCGAGCGCGAGATCGATCCGCTGCTGCAGGCGCCGCTGCGCCGCGACAGCCACTTCGAGGACGCCTGGCTGTTCCTGCATCTGCTGTTCGAGACGATCTGGCGCTATCGCTTCGTCTACCGCGACCTCAACGACCTGCTCTCGCGCAACCGGCGCCTCGAGACGCATTTCCGCGCCATCGTCGATCGCAAGACCGCCGCGGCGCGCGCGCTGTGCCGCTCGCTCGCGGCAAGCGGGGCGCTCGAGGCCCGCGACGACGAGATCGAGCCGCTGGTCACCAACATGGTGGTGGTCGCCACCTACTGGCTGTCGTTCGAATACATCCGGCACGCCCGGCGCTTCGCCGAGGCCGGCTACCAGAGCGGAGCCATGGCACGCGGCGCCTTCCAGGTGCTGTCGCTGCTCGTGCCCTGGCTGAGCGAGGACGCGCGCACGCTGTTCGCCCGCCTGTCGCTCGAGTACCTGAAGACCTGAAACCCTGCGTGCCGAGGAGTCGAGCATGGCGAAGTGGAGCGCATTTCCCTACCCCGAGGCGAAGTACGAGTACACCCCCGCGACCCTGAAGAAGCACTGGGCGCGACTGCACCGCGGCGACTGCGAGCCGTTCCCGAAGGACGAGGCGGTGCTCGCGGCATGGATGGCCTTCCACGCCGGGCGCTTCCAGCAGGCGAGCGAGGCGGGGCTGGCCGCCGGCGCAGCGGGCGCCGACGTGGCCGCCAAGGCGACCAACATCTACGCCAACTACCTCGAGAAATCGGAGAAGAGGAAGCTCGAGCTCTTCCAGCAGGTGGCGGCGCGCTGCGAGGCGCAGCAGGCAGGCGACCCGAAGAACGCCAACGCGTTCTACCTCTACGCATACTCGCTCGGACGCTACAGCCAGGGCATCTCGGTGACCAAGGCGCTCGCGCAGGGCCTCGGGGGCAAGGTGCGCGACGCCCTGAAGAAGGCCATCGAGCTGCAGCCCAGGCACGCCGATGCGCACATCGCGCTGGGCGCCTTCCATGCCGAAGTGATCGACAAGGTCGGCGCGATGATCGGCGGCGTGACCTACGGCGCCAAGCGCGACGAGGGGCTGCGGCTGTTCCGCAAGGCGATCGAGCTCAATCCCGATTCGGCCATCGCGCGCATCGAGTACGCCAACGGCCTGGTCCTGCTCGACGGCAAGAAGGCGCTCGCCGAGGCCGAGAAGCTCTACGCCGAGGCCGCCGCGTGCGAGCCCATGGACGCGATGGAGCGGCTCGACGTGGAGACCGCGCGCAGCGAGATCGACGACGCATGAGCCTGCACCCGGCGGTTGCGGCGCGGGATGCAAGGCCGTTTCATGCCGGCGCGCTCGGCGGGGAGTCCGTCGGGGCCGCATCGAGCCCACGCGGGCCCGGCTGGCACTCGTAGAAGATGCGTGCCGTGCAGGCCCGGCACACCTCGGGATCGAGCCGGCGGAAGATGGCGGAGATCGCCTCGTACTTGGTCGTGAAGATGCGCTCGCGCCCGATCTCCTCGATCGCGCCGCCGCGCTCGAGGAATGCCTCGACCTGCGGCCGCAGGCCGTGGAGGTAGAGCGCGCCGCCGGCCGCCCTGCGGTGGCGGGCCTCGCCCATCAGCAGGGCGACGCCGGCGACATCGATGAAGTTGACGTTGCGCATGGCCAGCAGCAGGTGCTTCTGTTGCGGCGCGACCAGGCGCAGGGTGTCGAAATGGGCGGCGATGTGGTTGACCGCGCCGAAGTAGATCGACCCTTCGATGCTCATGATCTTGAGCTGGGGGCATTCGGCCAGGCCCGCCTCCAGCGGCACGAACGGCCGGTCGGGCCGGCGCGCATCGGGCACCAGGCTGCGCATGGTGGGGCGCGAGGTGCGGTTCAGGTACAGCACCAGCGACGCGGCCACGCCGACCAGCACCGCGACCTCCAGGCGCATCAGCAGCGTGGAGACCAGCGTCAGGATCAGCACGCCGCCCTCGGGCGGGCTCATGCGCAGGGTCGAGCGGATGCGCCCGAAGTCGATCAGTGACCAGCCGGCCAGGCACAGCACGCCCGCGACCGCGGGCAGCGGCAGCCAGGCGACCCATGGCGCGAACGCCAGGACGATCACCGCCAGCATCAGGCCGGCGAACACGGCCGACAGCGGCGTGACCGCGCCGGCTTCGAGGTTGGGACCCGAGCGGTTCACCGAGGCGCTGGTCGGGAAACCCGAGAACAGCCCGGCCGCGATGTTCGAGAGCCCCTGCCCGACGAACTCCTGGTTGCCGTCGATGCGCTGGCCGGTACGCAGCGCGATCGCCCGGGCGATCGACACCGACTGCGTGAGCGCCACGATCGCCACCCCGACGGCGGCGCCGCTCAGCGGCACGAAGGTGCCCGGCTCGATGGTCGGCCAGGAGAACGGCGGCAGGCTGCGCGCGATGGGATCGAGCATCAGGATGCCGGTGTGCGCCTTGCCGAACGCCAGGTCGAGCACGAACGCGAGCACGACGCCGGCGAGCATCCCCGCCACGACACCGGGCCAGCGCGGGCGCCAGCGTCGCAGGCCGGCCGCCGCCGCCACGGTGAGCAGGGCCACCGCGAGCGCGGCAGGCCGGGCTTCGGCCAAGTGGGTCAGCACATACGCCAGCACGCTGGCGAACGGCAGCCCCGAGGGTACCGCGATGCCCGACAGCGCGCCGAGCTGGCTGACCAGGATCAGGACACCTGCGCCTCCGGTGAAGCCGACGATCACCGGCTGCGAAATGAAGTTCACCAGCAACCCGAGCCGCAGCACGCCGAGCAGGAGCATGAACGAGCCGGTGAGCAGGGCGAGCGTCGCGGCCAGCCGGACGTACTCGGCCGAACCGGGCAGGGCGAGCGGCGAAAGCGCCGCGAAGGTCATCAGCGACACCGCATTGGTGGGCCCCGAGACGGTGTGCATCGAGGATCCGAACAGCCCCGCCACGATGGTCGGCACGATCGCGCAGTACAGCCCGTAGGCCGGCGGCAGCCCGGCGAGGGTGGCGAAGGCCACGCCCTGGGGCAGCACCAGCAGCGCCCCGACCAGCCCGGCCACCAGATCGGCGCGCAGGCTGCGGCGGTCGACCTGCGGCCACCAGCGCAGGAAGGGAAACAGTCGTTCGAGCGCAATGCGGTTCAAGGCGTGCGGTCTCCTGGCGGGGCGGATTCGGTCAGCCGCGCGGCCAGCCGCCCATGGCGCTGCACCGGCCGGCGCGACGCCTCCTCGAGGGTAGCGCGCGCGCCCCAGATGGCGAGGCGGCTGCGCGCGCGAGTCACGCCGGTGTAGACCATCTCGCGGGTGTTGAGCGGATGTCCGGGCGCAGCGGGCACCAGCGCGACCGACTCGAACTCCGAGCCCTGGGCCTTGTGCACGGTCATGGCCCAGGCGTCTTCGCAGGCCGGCATCTGCAGCACCGGGAACAGGCGCGGCTCGCCGCCGAAACCGGGGAAGGCCACCACCAGCCGTGATGCCGCCGCAGCCGTGGACGGCCGCGGCTCGCCGGCAGGACCAGCGTGCGCCACGCACACGCCGACGTCGCCGTTGAACAGCCCCAGCCCCGGCTCGTTGCGCGTCACCATCACCAGGCGCCCGGCATACCACGATTCGCGCGGCGCAGCGCCCGAGAGACGCCGCACGTGCGGCGCGATGGCGCGGTTGAGCGCCTCGACGCCGAGCGGCCCGTCACGCAGGGCGGCGAGCACGCGGTGGCGCTCCCAGGCCGCGAGCACCCGTGACGGCGGTGCCGCTTCGGCCACCGCCGCGAACGCGTCGCGCCACGCCGCGATCGCCTCGCGGACGATCGCGGCCGGCAGCGCGGGCGACAGCGCGATCGAAGCCGGCCACTCGCTGCCGGCCAGCGCGGCATCGCGCACCTGCGCGGCCAGCGCCGCGATGTCGGGCGCGTCCTGCTGGCGGTAGTTGCGCCCGAGGACCACCACCGCATCGCCTGCGCTCGCGCACAGGTCCGCGAAGACCGCGCCGGCTTCGACCGAGGCGAGCTGGTCGCGATCGCCGGCCAGCACGAGCCGGGTGCCCGGGCCGATGGCCTCGAGCAGGCGCGCGGCGAGCTCGATGTCGAGCATCGAGGCCTCGTCGACGATGACGAGATCGAAGTCGAGCACCGCGACGCCGGCAGCGCGCGTGCCGAGCAGCCGGTGCACGGTGAGGCCGAGCGCCGGCAGGCGTGCACCGATCTCCCCCGTCGGGTCGAGGTCCGACAGCTGCTGCGCCACGGACTGGGCCAGCCGCGCCGCCGCCTTGCCGGTGGGCGCCGCGAAGGCGACGCGCGCCTGCGGCGCGAGGCCGGCGTGCGCCACCAGCAGGCGGGCGAGCGTGGTGGTCTTGCCGGTGCCCGGGCCGCCCGAGAGCACGGTGAGCCGGCGCGCGAGGGCGCAGGCGACCGCACGCTGCTGTGCATCGTTCGCGTCGAGCCGGCCGAAGACGTGCGCCAGCGCGCGCTCGCGGGCAGGCGCGGCGGCCAGCGGCGCGGCCGTGTCCAGCTCGCGCACGGCGCGTGCGATGGCGCATTCGGCCTGCCACAGCCGGTACAGGTAGAGCGCACCCCGATCCAGCACCAGCGGGCGCGCCGCCGCACCGGCAGCGACCATGGGCGAGTCGGCGAGCGCCGCCCGCGCGGCGGCGTCGTCGACGGCGACGCAGGCATCGCCGGCGTCGGCCGCGCTCCAGGCCCTCGCGGCCCAGGCCGCCAGCAGCGCGGCGGCGGCGGGATCGCCGCCCAGGCGCAGGTGGCCGGCGGCAAGCATCCGGGCGAACGCCTGCGCCACGCGTTCGCCGGGCACGCGTTCGCCGGATTGGCGCGTTCCGCTCATGACGAAGCCGCGCCGCGCGGCGCGCCGAGCAGGCGGTCCAGCGTCCGGATCAGGCGCGCGCCGGGTCGCAGGGCATGCACGCCGACGCCGGCCGGTGCGGGCGAGGCCATGCCGGCGCCGCGCAGGAAGACGTAGAGGGCGCCGCCGATATGGCGCTCGTAATCGTAGCCGGGCAGGCAGCGGCGCAGCCAGCGATGCAGCGCGAGGGTGTACAGGCATGCCTGCAGCGAATACGCATGCGCCTGCATGGACGCGGCGAGCGATGCCGGCCCGTAGTGATGCGCCTCGTCGCCGAGGTGGTTGCTCTTCCAGTCGAGCACGTAGTAGCGGCCGTGCTGCTCGAACACGAGGTCGATGAACCCGCGCAGGAAGCCGCGCCAGCGGGCGGTGCCCGCCTCCAGCTCGAGGGCGAATTCGCCGCCCACGGCCTCGATCAGCGCGACCTGGGAGACGCCGTGTCCCGCCAGCAGGAAATCGAGCTCGCGCACCTGGCACGCGGGCGCCACTTCGGCCAGCCGCAGCGTCTCGCCGCCCGGCCCCTGCAGCGGGGCCGCGACGGCCTCCTCGAGCCAGGCCGATACCTCGCCGGCATCGATGCCGCGGTAGCCGCTGCGCGCCAGGCGGCCGGCGACGGCCGCGCGGTCGAGCGGCGCATCGAAGCGGCTTTCCTCCAGGATGCCGTGCAGGCACACGCCGGCGTGCGGACCGGCCGGGAAACGGAAGCGGATCGAGGCCGGCGTGCCCGCCGAGGGGGCAGGCGCCTCGATCATCGACGGCTCTTCGGCCATCGATTGCTGGTCGTGGTCCGGGCGCTCGATGATCTCCTGCCAGGCGATCGAGGCGCCTGCCTCGTCGTCGGCCTGCGTCGACACCATGGCGCTGAAGCTGGTGGTGATCGTCGCGGCCGGGATCGTTGCGCGCCACGGCCGCGCGGCCAGTGCCGCCGGGTCGGGAGGGGCCGCTGCCGCCGGGCCGGAGACGGCGGGTGCATCGCCCGGAGTCGCGGTACGGGCTCGCCCGCCGTGGCCGGCATCCTCGCCGGCGCGGCCCGCGGCCAGGTCCGCGCTCGCGACGATGGCTATCGCGCCGGCCTCGCATGCCTGCGCCCGGGCGCGCCAGGCCGCCAGCGTACGCCGGACCGACTCCGCATCGAGGGGCGGCGCGCCGCGCGAGTTGGCCCGCCAGTCGCTCTGCAGGGTCGGATCGAGATCCTCCAGCAGCCAGGCGAGCGGCGCATGCTGCGCACCGGCCGCGGCGCCCCAGAAGACGTAGCAGCGCTGCTCGGCACGCGTCAGCGCGACGTACAGGCCGCGCAGGCTCTCGGCATGGCGCTCGAGCGCCGCCTGCCGCAGCGCCGCCTCCGAGGGCGTGAAATCGAGCACCGCCTGCCAGCCGGCCGCCGTTGCGTGCCGGTGGTGATACCTCTGCGGCGCGGCAGCGGAGGCGGATCGCCCAGACCACGCGAACGGCAGGAACACCACCGGGAACTCCAGCCCCTTGCTCTTGTGCACGGTGAGGATGTGCACCAGGTCGTCGTCGCTCTCCAGGCGCAGCTCCTCGCTCTCGGCATCGCGATCCGCGCCGGCGGCGCGGCGGCGCGCCAGCATGCGCAAGGCCTGCCGCGGTCCGCGCCGCGCATGGGCGTCGGCCGCCAGCAGATCGACGAGATGCATCAGGTTGGTCAGGCGCCGGTCGCCGTCGCGCACCGCCGCCAGGCGGGCACCGACGCCCTCCTCGCGCACCAGCCGGCGCAGTGCGGTCAGCGGACCGTGGCTCTCCCACTCGGCGCGCGCGCGCGCCAGGGAACCGGCCAGGCGCAGACCGCGCGCGGGGTCGGCCTCGAGCGCGGCGAGCGCGGCGGCCGTGCCGCCGAGCAGCGTGGTGGCGAGCGCCGAGCGCAGCAGGCCGGTGTCGGCCGGATCGTCGATGGCGGCGATCAGGCGCATCGTCTCGTCGCACTCGAACGTGCCCAGCACGCTGTCGCGCGACATCTCGGCCGCTCCGATCCCGGCGGCCGCCAGCGCCCGCTTGATCGCCGTGCCCTGGCGGTGGCTGTCGACCAGCACGGCGATGTCGGCCGGCCGCAGGGTCCTGTCCCCGAGGCGCGCACCGGCACGCAGCAGGCGCGCGATCTCGGCCACGCTCGCCGCGATCGCCTGGCGCTGCGCGCTCGCCGCGTCGAGCCAGCCCGCCGCGCCGGCCTCCCCTTCGGGCTGCAGCTGCACCACCGTGAGCGGCGCGCGCGAAGCGCCGTCGGCACCGTCGAAGGCGCGGCGCGCGCGTGCACCGACGGCGGCGGGCGCGAAGCCGATCTCCTCGACGAGGAACGGGCGCTCGCGTGCGAACAGCGCGTTGACCGCGGCGATCAGCGCCGGGCTCGAGCGCTGGTTCTCGCCGAGCCGGTGCACCGTGCGCATCGATTCGCGCGCCTCGAGGTAGGAGTAGACATCGGCGCCGCGAAAGGCGTAGATGGCCTGCTTCGGATCGCCCACCAGCACCAGCGTGGCCGACGCGCGCGCGGCGTCGTCGGGCGGCGTGCCGGCCGCATCGTCACCGACTGCATCGTCGCCGGCCACATAGATGCGCCGGAAGATCGCCCACTGCAGCGCATCGGTGTCCTGGCACTCGTCGATCAGCGCCAGCGGATAGCGTTCGCGCAGCGAGCGCGCGAGCGCGGCGCCGCTCGCCGGGTCGGCCAGGGCGTCGTGCACCAGGCGCAGCAGGTCGTCGAAGTCCAGCACCTGGGCCGACGCCAGCGCCGCCGCGCGCCGTGCGCGCGCCTCGGCCGCGAGCTCGCGCGCGATCCAGGCGCGCGCGGATGCGAGCGAGCCGGCCAGCGCGAGCAGCCGGTCGCAGATCGCGGGAATGGTCGAGGGCGGCAGGCGCCCGGCGAAGCGCTCGCTGGCCAGCCTGGAAGCGGCTTCGGGCATGGTCTGCGGCGACGGATCGGCGCAGAACGCCGCGAGCGCGGCCAGCCACTTCGCGACCAGATCGGCGCGAAAGCGCCGGCCGTCGGCATTGCCCTTCGTGCCCAGCCATTCGAGCAGCCCGGCACGCTCGCGCTCGAGCGCGCCGGCGAGGTCGGCCCGCACGCGCGCGAGCTCGTGCTCGAGCGCGCGCCAGTCGCCCTGCTGCGGCTCGACCCGCGCCAGCGGCTGCGCGGCGATGGCGCGCAGCGCATCGGACAGCGTCGCCGGCGTGAGCCCGGCCATCGCGAAGACCTGCAGGCGCCCCGGCGAAGCGTCGTCGAGCTGCGCGCGCCACCAGTCGGCCAGCACCTGCGCCTCGTGCTCGCCGGAGTCGGCCTCGACCGGCAGGCCGGCGGGCACGCCGATCGACAGCGCGTGCTCGGCGATCACGCGCTGGCAGAAGCCGTGGATGGTGTGCACCGACGTTTCGTCCGCGCTCGCGAGGGCCACGCGCAGCACCGAGCGCGCCGCGCGGGCGGCGTCCTCGCCGAGGCGCGCGGCATACGCGACGCAGAAGGGCTCGTCCACCGTGGGGTCGCGCCCTTCGAGCCTGTCGTCGAGCAGGCGCTCGAGCTGGGCGATGCGCTGGCGGATGCGAGCGGCCAGCTCGGCGGTGGCCGCATTGGTGAAGGTCACCACCAGCACCTGCTCGATGCCGAGCCGGCGCTCGACGAGCGCGCGCACCACCAGGCCGGCGATGGTCCAGGTCTTGCCGGTGCCCGCGTCGGCTTCGAGCAGGTGCAGCCCTTCGAGGATGGCCGGATCGAAGACGGGGTGCGCGTGCAGCGTGGCGGTCATGGCGCAGCCTCGCCGCCCCACCCCGCGTCGAGATCGTCGAGGATCGGGCCGTACACGCGTTCCGCGAGCGCCAGGACGCGATCGAGATCGGGCTCGGCATCGCGAAACAGCGCCTGCGCCGCCGGCCTCGCGAGCTCGCCGATGCCCGGGCCGAAGGCGGTTCCCAGCAGGGTATCGCGTGCGCGCGCGCGCGCGGCGATGCGGCGCTGTTGCGCCGCTTCCTCGGTGCCGCCGCGCGCCGGGCGCGCCAGCGTCCTCGCATGGCGCAGCCAGGTACGCGGAAACAGCGCCAGCGGCTCGCACCGGATGCGCTGCGCCCAGTCCAGCGCGTGGCGCAGCGCATGCTGCGGATCGGCGCAGGCGATGCCGAGGCGCGCATCGGGCGCCACCAGGCGCGCCGGCGCCCCTTCGCCCCGCGCCAGGCGCCACAGGGCCGCGCGCAGCCAGGCATCGATCAGGGCGTAGGCACCGAGCGGAAAGGCGCTCACGAACACGGGACCGCCGGCCGCATCGAGGGCGGGTGCGGCCATGACCAGGCGCCGGCCGTCGAGCGTCGCCTCCACGGCCGGCGCCGGGGATGCGCCGCCGCGCGGCAGCGACTGCGCATCGGGCAGCGACAACGCATCGGCCACCAGCGCAGCGGCGCGCTGCACGATGGCCTGCGCCTGCGCACGCCCGGCCGCGCCGGCGGCCGTGCGCGGATCGAGGCCCACTTCGTGCCGCAGGCGATCGACGTCTTCGCCGGCCAGCAGCCGCTCGACGCAGCGCTGCATGAGGACGCGTTCGTCGTCGGCCGACCACAGCGGCTCGACGTCCGCCGACAGCGGCACCTCGCGCGGCAGGCTCACACCCAGCGCCTCGCGCAGCCAAGTGGCCGCCGGCTCCACCAGCGCGGTGCGCAGCGCCTCGATCGGTATGGTATGCAGCACCGGGCGCCCCGGCGCCGCCTCGCCCCCTGAGGCCGGCAGCGGCACGCGGGCCTCGGCGACACCGGCGGCATCGGTCGCCGCCTCGGCACGGACCGCTCCATCGGCATCACCCGCCATCGTCCCGGCGCTCTCCATCGTCTCGACGTCGGCCAGCGCGCCGATGCCGGCAGCGCGCGCCGGCAGGGGGCGAGCCAGCGCCCGTGCGGTGGACAGCCACTGCTGCGCGCGGCTCGCGGCGTGCTCGAAATTGCGCAGCGAAAAGGGATGCAGGGGATGCTCGACCAGCGCCGGCGCGTCGCCCGCGTCGGGATGGCGACGACGCACCGGCTCGAAGGATGCGGCCGCCCCGCCGGCGAGCCGTGCCGACAGATAGCCCAACAGCTCGGCCACCAGCGGTGACGGATTGAGCGCCGTGTCGTCGCGCGGATTGCGGCTCTGGCACGTCACGACGAGGCGATCGCGCGCGGCCAGCACCGCATCGAGGAAAGCGCCCCGGTCGTCCACCCGCGCCAGCCGGTCGCCGAAGCGCGGCGCGCGGCGCATCAGGTCGAGCTCGTCGCGGCTGCCGCGGCGCGGGAACGCGCCTTCGTCCATGCCGAACAGGCATACCACGCGAAACGGCACGCCGGGCAGGCTGCCGATCGGACACACCGTCACCGCCCCGGTGGGCATCGCGGCGCCGGCGCCCTCTTCGAGGGCCTGCACGAACACGTGCGCGAACGCCTGGGCGTCGAGCACCGCGGCGCGCGAAGCCGCTGCCCCTTCGAGCAGGTCAGCCAGCGCTTCGCGCACGCGCTGCAGCGAAGCGGCATGCCGCTGCGCCGGGCCGAAGACCGACTCGATCGCCTCGCGGGCCGTCTCGCACCATTCGGCCAGCGGCCGCGGCGCCCGGGCCGCGTCGCGCAGCGCCGACAAGGCGTCGGCCGCCCTCAGCCACGCATCGAGCACCCGCGCCCGGGTGCCCTGGGCCCCGGGCACGGCGAGCAGGTCGCCGACCACGCCCGCCGAACCGAGGGCGGCGCCGAGCAGCAGGCGGTCGGTGGCGGCGGCCAGGCTGTGCTTGGGCGAGCCGTCCGCCTCGTCCAGGCCGCGCCGGGCGCCGGCCGCCTCGAACCAGTGCAGCAGCTGCTCGACCTCGGCAGCCTCGACGGCAAGCGCCTCCATCACCGCGGGATTGCGCAGCCATTCCTCGAGCGCCGCCGCGCCCACGGCCTGCAGCGGCATGGACAGCATCGCGCCGACCGCGGCGATCAGGGGATCGGCAGCCGGCGCCCGGCCGCTGACGGCCACCGGGATGCGGCGCGCCTCGGGCTGGCTGGCGAACACCCCCTCGATGGCCACTGCCGCCGACTCGATGTCGGCGCAGTAGACGACGATCTCTTCCGGCGCGAGGCCGGGCAGCGACTCGAAGCTCTCCAGCAGCGCTTCGTGCAGCACCTCCGCTTCGCGCACCACGCCGTGCGCGCCCGCCACCACGATCGACGCATCGGCGGCGTGCAAGCCGCGCCACGGCGCATCGCTGCGCAGGAACACCGCGGCCTGCAGCGCGTGCAGGCAATCCGCCGCCGGCATCCCGCCCGATGCGGCGAACGGTATGGCTTCGTCGCGCCCGGGCGCTTCGGCCTGGACCGAGAAGCGCTCTTCGAGCGACAGCACCTGCGCCACGAAATCGCGCTGCGCGCGGCCCCAGTTGCCCAGCAGCGAGGGCTCGCCCTCGTAGAGCCAGGCCACGTCGGGGCGCTGCGCGCGCACCCGGGCCAGGCTGCGCGCATCGAGCATGTCGGTCCACAGCTCGCGGCACGGGTCGGGCGCGAACAGCGACACGTCCATCGAGGCCGAGAGCCGGCCGAACAGCGCGAACTGCTCGGGCGAGAGGTCGACGCGCCCGAACAGCGATACGCGGGTGCCGGCCAGCGCGCGGCGCACCTGCGCATCGTCATGCTCGAGGCAGCGCACGAACTGGTCGTAGGGGTGCTCGCGGCGCACGTCGGGCAGGCGCTCGAGCAGGCGCTGCCAGAGCCAGCGCTGCCACGCCTCGTGCGGGCCGAGCGGCGCCTCGCCTTCGGCCCAAAGGCCGCGCTGCCAGCGCGCGAGCCAGTCGCGGCGGTAGGCGAGGTAGCGGTCGAAGCAGGCCGCGACCGACTCGGCCAGCGCCAGGCGCACCGTCGAGCCCGACTGGCGCACGCGCGCGCGCACCAGCGCGAACCCCGGCTCCTCGGGCAGCTCGCCGAGCAGTTCGAGCAGGACCCAGCAGGCCCGCCCGGGCTCGAAGGGGGAGCGCGCCGGCAGGCCGGGCAGCACCGAGCGCATGGTGCGCCACAGCCAGCGGCCGGCGAACTCCGGGCGCAGCCGCGCACTGACGCCGAAGCGCTCGGCCTCGCGGCGCTGCAGCCAGCGCCCCACCCCGATGCTGGGCACGATGACCGTGCGCTCGGCCAGCGGCCCGCCCGGCGCCTCCTCGAGCGACTCGAGCAGGGCATCGGCGAGGCGCTCGAAGCGGTGGTCGAAGCGGAGATGCAGCGCCACGCGCGAACGGCTATCAGAAGCGCGAGCCGGGCTCGAGGAGGAACGCGGCCTCGTCCGGCGTCGATGCGCGCCCGAGCAGCTCGTTGCGGTGCGGGAACCGGCCGAAGCGCTCGATGACGTCGTGGTGACGCTGCGCCCAGGGCCAGGCGCCGCCGGCCAGCGGATCGTCGCGCAGGGCGCCGAACAGGCGCAGCGCTTCGCGCTGGTCGGCCAGCGACTCCGAGTGCTCGAACGGCATGTAGCAGAACCAGCGCCGCAAGCTGTCGTAGCGCAGGTCCCATCCCTCGGCCACGACGCGCCGCGCCGCGGCGAGCCCGGCGGCATCGCCCGCGAACATGCGGGGAGTGTCGCGGAAGACATTGCGCGTGAACTGGTCGAGAACGAGGATCAGTGCCGGCACCGTGGCGGCGTCGCGCCCCCAGTCGTCGCAGCCGCCGGCGAGCGCGCGCTCGATCAGGGAGCCGAAACGCGAGCGGATCGCCGCATCGAAGGCAGGATCCTTGGAGAACCACTCGGGGCGCACGCGGCCGCGCGCACGCCCGTCGGCGCCGTCGAACCAGAACGCCAGCACCTCGTCCGGCCCCGGCCCGACCTGCGGCGCGCTCACGCCGTCTCCAGCAGCAAGGCGTGCTCGAGCTCGCCCGGCGCCAGCTCGCGCCCGAGCAGGAAGCCGTTGGGCAGCATGGCGAGCGCGAGCACCAGGCGCTCGAACTCGGGCGCGAAGCCGTCGATGATCCGCTGCGGATCGGGGCACAGCGCGACGTCGCTCATGAGGCCGAACTGGACCCCGCCGGCGTAGGAGAGGATGGACACGCCCAGGCCGATGTCGCCCGACTGCGGCACCCAGAACATCATCCTCGACAGGGGCACGCCGGCCATCCGGATCATCGCGGTCGGGCCCGGCACGTTGGTCATGACCATGCTGCCCTTGTTGCCCAGGTACTCGAGCACCTCCGTCTGGACCAGGTGCGGAAGGTGGCCCGCGATGGCCAGCAGGACGTAGGCGACGGCAGGCTGGTAGCCCGCCTTCAGCTCGCTCATGCGCCGGCGTATCTCGGCCACCCGCTCCACCGGGCTGGCGATGCCCACCGGCAGGCACAGCGGCACCAGGCCGAAGCGGTTGCCCAGGCCACCGACCGGCTCGGACTCCGGACGCAGGTTCACCGGCACCATCGCGCGGATCTCGCAGTCGGGCGCGACTTCGTCGCCCCGGGCGAGCAGGTAGCGGCGCAGCGCGCCGGCCGCACAGGCGAGCAGCACGTCGTTCACCGAGGCGCCGAGCCCCCGGCACACGGCCTTGACTTCGTCCAGCGCGAGCGGATCGTTCCAGGCGAACGCCTTGCGCCCGCCCGGCGTGCCCTTGAGCCGGGTCGGCGTGTCGTCGGACATGAGCAGGATCGCCAGCGTGTCGCGGATCACCCGTGTGCCGACCTGCGTATAGTCGGCCAGCCGGTCGGGGTGCGCCGCGACGTCGATCGACTTCGTCACCAGGGTGCCGGTGGCGTCGATGGCGGCGACCGTGCCGCGCGTCAGCGGCTTCAGGTACGGCGCCCAGGGATTGGACTCGACCTCGCCGGCGCCGCCTTCGCCGGGGTCGCGCCGCGGCGCCACGGCATCGGTGAGCGAGAGCATCACCCCCACCAGCGCGATCCCGTCGGCGATGCAGTGATGGATACGGGTCACCATCGCGCAGGTGCCGCGATAGTTCTCGACCAGGTGGAACTGCCACAGCGGATGCGCCGGGTCGAGCGGCTGCACCGCCAGCCGCGCGGCCAGCTGCTGCAGCTCCCGATCGCCGCCGCTGCCGCGCAGGCGCACGCGCCTGAGGTGGCGATCGAGGCGGAACTCCTCGTCGTCGACCCAGGCATGGCCGACGGCGTCGCTCTCGATCTTCTGCCGGAAGCGGGGATAGACCAGCAGGCGCTCCTCGAGCACCCGGGCCAGGCGCGCCATCTCGACGGGCGCCTCGAACACGAACACGCCGACGATCATCATCAGGTTGCGCGCGCTGTCCATGCGCAACCAGGCGGTATCGACGCTGGACATCCTCTCGCGACCCATGCTGTCCCCTGCCCCCCGGTTCACCGACGGCCCGGCGAAACGAGCGCCGGAGCGTTGCTATGATACGTAACAAGCGGGTCGCCGACCGCGCTGCCGATCAATCGAGGAGATGCCATGGCCGACCTGGATGCCCGGTTCGAGCGGGCGGTGAGCGAATCGAAGAGCCTGCCCGAACGTCCCGACAACATGACGCTGCTCAAGCTCTATGCGCTGTACAAGCAGGCCAGCACGGGCGATGTCGACGGCAAGCGGCCCGGCTTCACCGACATGGTCGCGCGCGCCAAGTGGGATGCCTGGAAGCAGCTCGAGGGCACCGACCGCGACGAGGCGAAGCAGCAGTACATCGACCTGGTCGAAGAGCTGAAGGGCTGACGCGCAAGGCGCCCGACCCGGGGAGCCTGCCGGAACCGGATCCGGCTAGATCAGACGGAAGGCGGCGATCGCCACCAGGGTGGGCACGGCCGCCGCCGCGAGCAGGCCGAGCGCGCTGATCTCCTCGTCCTCGAAACGGCTCTTCAGGATGGCGTAGCCGGCCGGATTGGGCGCATTGGCGATCACGGTGAGGCCGCCGCCGGTGACGGCGCCGGCCACCAGCGAGTATTTGAACTCCTCGCTCAGCCCCTGCACCAGCGAGCCGAGATAGGTGAGCGCAGCGTTGTCGGTCACCGCCGTGAGCGCGGTCGCGCCGTAGTACACGGCGGTCGGGCTCATGCCCGAGAGCAGCGGCTGCAGCCACCACTGCTGCTGCCCGCCGAGCACGACCAGGCCGGCGAGGAAGAAGGCCACCATCAGCCCTTCGCGCAGCATCAGGCGGTCCTGGTGCCGGCCGTAGGCATGCGCGACGCCCAGGAAGAACAGGAACAGCCCCATGAACACCACCGGGTGGTGCGCGAACACCACCACGCCGGCCAGGAACAGCAGGTGCACGAGGACCAGCGCCGGCGGCACCGGCGCCTCGTCCTGCCGGCCGGCCTCGGCGACGAGGCGCAGCTCGGCGCGAAACAGCAGCGTCACGCCGAGCGCGTTGACCACTGTCGCGAGTGCCGAGCGCCAGCCGAAATGGGCCAGCATGTAGGCCAGGTCCCAACCCCAGGTGCCGGCCACCATCAGCACCGGCGGGGCCGCGTAGGGCGTGAGCGTGCCGCCGATCGAGACGTTCACGAACAGCACCCCGAGCGTGGCGTACTTCAGGCGCGTCGACAGCCCGGCGCCGTAGAAGCGGTCGCGCAGCAGCAGCGCCGCCAGCGTCATGGCTGCCGGCTCGGTGATGAACGAACCCAGCAGCGGCAGCAGCGACAACGCCAGGAAGTAGGTGGCCATCGGCCGCGGCATCGGCATCGCGCGCGCGACCCAGCGCACGCAGGCGAGCGCGAGCTGCAGGATCGGGCGGCTGGCCGCCACCACCATGATCACGAACACGAACATCGGCTCGGTGAAGTTGCGCGACTCGAGATAGCGCAGCGCCTGCCCGTGCTCGCCCGCGAGCGCCAGGTAGACGACGAGCACCATGGCCCAGAAGCCGAACACGACCTCGACCTCGCCCAGCAGGTGCCAGACGCCCGCATGCGCCGGCTGCGCATGCGCCAGGCGCTCGAAGGCCTTCGCCGAGAAGGTATGCACGACGGCGACGGCGAACAGGATCGAGCCGACCAGCTCGAAGGGAGCGGGGCTCACGTCGATGACTCCGCCGTACGCAGGAGGAGCGGTTCCACTTCAGGCGAAATAGCGGTCGAAGTCCTTCTGCAGCCGCTCCTCGATGCGCGGCTTGAACGCCGCCAGGAGCAGGCCGAGCCGCGCCTCGAGCACCACCTTGTCGCGGGTGATCTTCATGCGCCCGGAGACGCCGGCGCGCGAGAAGTTCAGCGCGTTGCCGTCCCACTCGCTGGCGATGTCGAACGACTCGGCCATGTCGTCGGCGACCTTCTGCGCCGCCTCCTTCGCCTTTTGCAGGCCGAGCTTGTGCCGGCGCTGGAGATGGATCTCCGACATGGTGGTCTCCGTGGTCCGGTCGGTCGGGCGGTCGGTCGGATGCTCAGCCGGCGGCGACCGGGGTGGGCAGCGGCTGCCCCGCGGCGAACGCCACCAGGTTGTCGGCGGCCAGCATCGCCATGGCCATGCGCGAGCTGCGCGTGGCGCTGCCGATGTGCGGCGTGAGCACGACGTTGGGCACGGCGAGCAGCCGCGGGTCCAGCGCCGGCTCGCCTTCGAAGACATCGAGGCCGGCGCCGGCGATGCGCCCTGCCCGCAGGGCCTCGACGAGCGCGGCGTCGTCGACGATGCCGCCGCGGGCGATGTTGACCAGCGTCGCAGTGGATTTCATGGCGGCGAGCTCGCGCGCGCCGATGACGTGGTGCGTCGCCTCCGAATACGGCAGCACCAGCACGAGGTGATCGGCTTCGGCCAGCAGCGTGGCGCGGTCGACGAGCCGCGCGCCGAGCTCGGCCTCGTTGGCCGCGCGGCTGCGGTTGTGGTAGATGACCTTCATGTCGAAGCCGCGCGCGCGCCGCGCGACCGCCGAGCCGATGCGCCCCATGCCGAGGATGCCCAACGTCGTGCCGTGCACGTCGGCGCCGAGGAACTGGTCGAACGCCCAGCGCTGCCACTGGCCGGCACGCAGCCAGTGCTCGGACTCGGTGACGCGCCGCGCCGTGGACAGCAGCAGCGCCCACGCCATGTCGGCAGTGGCCTCGGTGAGCACGTCGGGCGTGTTGCTGACCGCGATGCCGCGCTCGCGGCACGCCGCCAGGTCGATGTGGTTGTAGCCCACCGAGCCGGTGGCCACCATGCGCAGGCGCGGACAGGCCGCCAGCAGCTCGCGGTCGACGCGGTCGGAGGCGGCGACGAAGAGCGCGTCGCGATCGGCCGCGCGCGCCAGCAGCGTGGCGCGCGGCCAGTCCTCGTCGTCCTGGTTGGCGTCGAGCTCGAAGTACGGCGCGAGCCGCTCGATGACCTGGGGGAAGACCTGGCGGGTGACCAGCAGCCTGGGACGCGCATTCATCGCGCCGATTATAGCGATCAGCCCTGGATCTCGAAGACCTGGCGCAGGTACTGCAGGTAGGCCGCGTCGTCGCACATGTTCTTGGCCGGCGTGTCGGACAGCTTGGCCACCGGCTGGCCGTTGCAGCGGACCATCTTGATCACGATCTGCAGCGGCGCATGGCCGAGGTCGTTGGTGAGGTTGGTGCCGATGCCGAAGGCGACGCGGGTGCGGTCACGGAAACGCTGGTACAGCGCGGCCATCAGGGGAAAGGTGAGCGCGTCCGAGAACACCAGCGTCTTGGTCTTCGGATCGACGCGGTTGGCCTCGTAGTGGCTGATGAGCCGCTCGCCCCACTCGAAGGGATCGCCCGAATCGTGGCGGGCCCCGTCGAAGAGCTTGCAGAAGTACATGTCGAAGTCGCGCAGGAACGCGCTCATGCCGTAGACGTCGGACAGCGCGATGCCGAGGTCGCCGCGATACTCGCGCGCCCAGGTCTCGAAGCCGAACACCTGCGTGTCGCGCAGGCGCGGGCCGAGCGCCTGGCAGGCCTGGAGGTACTCGTGCGCCATGGTGCCCAGCGGGGTCATGCCGTGCTTCATGGCGTAGTGCACGTTCGAGGTGCCGGTGAAGATCGCCCCGAGCTTCTCCCGGCAGGTGAGCAGCACCTCCTCGTGCCACAGCCGCGAGAAGCGCCGGCGCGTGCCGTAGTCGGCCAGGCGCAGGCCGGCGAGATCGGGGTCGCCGGCGAGCAGCGCGATCTTGGCTTCGAGCCGCCGCCGACCCTCGGCGTAGTCGGGCAGCCGGACCGTCTCGCGGAAGTAGATCTCGTTGACGATCGCCAGCACCGGCACTTCGAACAGGATGGTGTGCAGCCACGGCCCGCGGATCACGATGTCGATCTCGCCGTCGTCCTTCGGCGAGGGCGCGATCGTGATGTACTTGTGGTTCATCTGGAACAGGCCGAGGAAGTCGACGAAGTCGCTCTTGATGAAGCGCAGGCCGCGCAGATAGTCGAGCTCGCGCTCGCGAAAGCGCAGCGAGCACAGGTTCTGCACCTCCTCCTCGATCGCGCCGACGAACGGCCGCAGGTCGATGCCCTCGTTGCGGCACTTGAAGCGGTACTCGACCTGCGCGCCCGGGAAGTGATGCAGCACGACCTGCATCATCGTGAACTTGTACAGGTCGGTGTCGAGCAGCGAGGTGATGATCATCGCGATGGGCGGGCAGCACGCCGGACCGGCGCCTGCCGCCCATCATAAGCCATGGCACTCGCCGCGGCGCTCAGTGGACCACGAGCGGGATCTCGGTCGCCGGCGGCGTGTTGCGGCTGCGCCCGCAGCGCACGATGCCGTCGATCATCACCATGCCGACGCCGGGGATGTCGCCGAGCTGCACGCTCTCGAGCAGGCCGCGGCCGGCCGTGTGCTGCGCGCGGTCCATGAAGACGAAGTCGGCGGCGCGCCCGACCTCCACCAGGCCGCAGTCGAGCCCGCGCAGGCGGGCCGTGTTGCCGGTGGCGAAGCAGAACACCGATTCGGCGGGGATGCCGCCGACGCTGGAGAGCAGCGCGATCATGCGCAGGATGCCGAGCGGCTGCACGCCCGAGCCGGCGGGGCCGTCGGTGCCGAGGATCACGCGGTGCGGGCACTTCAGCTGCAGCGCGGCGCGGGCCGCGGCGATGGCGACCTTCTCGTTGCCGTTGTGCACGATCTCGATGGCGCGCGACGACTTCTCGCACAGCTCGCACACGTGCGCCTCGGGCAAAGCGGTATGGCCGCCGTTGATGTGCCCGATGACGTCGGCGTCGGCCTCGAGCACCACGTCCTTGTCGATCAGGCCCGAACCGGGGATCGACGGCCCTCCAGTATGGATGGTGCTCTGGATGCCGTACTTGCGCGCCCAGGCGACCATGCGCCGGGCCTCCTCGCCCGCCTTGACCGAGCCCAGGCCGACCTCGCCCAGCAGTTTCACGCCTGCCTGGGCGAGCTCGCGGAAGTCTTCTTCCACCATGCCCTGCTCGAGCACCGGGGCGCCGGCGAGCACCTTCATCCCGCCCGGGCGGAAGTTGTCGAAAGCGCGCTGGGCAGTGATCGCCAGCGCCTTGAGCCCGACGATGTCCTTCGGGCGTCCGGGCAGGTGCACCTCCCCGGCCGAGATCATCGTGGTCACGCCGCCGTGCAGGGTCGAGTCGATCCAGCCGAGCTGGCCCTGGCGCGGCGTCCAGTCGCCGAACACCGGGTGGACGTGGCTGTCGATCAGGCCCGGGCAGACGCAGGTGCGCCGCGCGTCGATCAGCACGTCGGGCTGCGCGACGTCGCAGTCGGCCTCCTTGCCGAAGGCCGTGATCCGGCCGTCGCGCACGACCACGGTGTCGGCATCGAGCACCGGCCGGTCGATGTCGCCCGACAGCAGCAGGCCGATGTTGCGAATGACCACCTTGCCCGAACGGGCCTGTTCGACTGTCTGTGCCATGGGTTCGCTCCTCGTGGGTCGGATGGATGCGCCGGGGGTCGGTCAGACGGCCGCGACGGCGGCCGCGCCGTCGGGCGGCGGCGCGGCGACGAGCACCGTGCGCAGGACCGCCTCCTGGGCGAATGACTCCCAGTGCTCGATCGCTTCGGGGGCCTCGAGATCCTCGCCCAGGAAAGCCGAGAGCGTGAAGCGGTTGGACTGGTAGAAGTAGCCGGTGGCCGCGATCAGCAGGTACAGGTCGCGCGCCGACACGTCGGGCCGGAACAGGCCCTGCGAGACGCCGCTGCGCAGCAGCGCGTCGAGGATGCCGACGGCGGGCGAGGAGTACTCGCGCGCGCGCAGCGACTTCCCGATGTGCCTGCCGCGGTGCAGGTTCTCGCTGTTGAGCAGCGCGACGAACTCGGGGTTGCGGCGGTAGTAGTCGAGCACGAAGTGCACCACCGCCCGCAGCGACTCGACGGGCCGCGCCGGATCGAGATCGAGCCTGGCCTCGGCTTCGTTGAAGCGGCGGTAGATCTCCTCCAGGGCCGCGACGAACAGCTCCTCCTTGCTGCCGAAGTAGTAGTAGATCATCCGGTCGTAGGAGCGGGCTGCCTTGGCGATCTTCTCGACGCTGCCGCCGTGCAGGCCATGCCGGGCGAAGACCTTGATCGCCGCGCGCAGCAGGCTCTCGCGGGTCGCCTGCGCCGCCCGTTCGCGCACCCCGGGCTTGCGCCGCGGGCCGCTCCTGCTCGCAACGGCACGCGCCGCGGTGCTGTTCGACATCGGTGTAGCCTCCTGACGTAGTCCCGGGGCGAGGACGGCAGCGGTCACTGCTCGGCGAACGCGCGCTCGATGACGTAATGGCCCGGCACCGAGGTGTTGCCCTCGGCGAAGCCGCGCTGCTCGAGCAGGTGCTTGAGGTCGCGCAGCATGGCGGGACTGCCGCAGATCATCACGCGATCTTCGGCGGGATCGAGCGCGGGCATACACAAGTCGGAACACAGCTTGCCGCTTTCGATCAGGTCGGTGATGCGCCCCATGTTGCGGTATTCCTCGCGGGTCACCGTCGGATAGTAGTGCATCTGCGACGACACGATGTCGCCGAGGAACTCGTGCGACGGCAGGTGCTCCACCAGCAGGTCGTGGTAGGCCAGCTCGTCGACCTTGCGCACGCCGTGCACCAGCACGATGTGCTCGAACTTTTCGTAGGTCGCCGGATCGCGCACAATGCTCATGAAAGGTGCCAGCCCGGTGCCGGTGGCGAGGAGGTACAGCCGCTTGCCGGGCAGCAGATAGTCGACGACCAGCGTACCCGTGGGCTTGCGACCGACGATGATCGGATCGCCGACCCGGATGTGCTGCAGGCGCGAGGTGAGCGGACCCTCGTCGACCTTGATGCTGAGGAACTCGAGATGATCCTCGTAATTGGCGCTCGCGATGCTGTAGGCCCGAAGCAGCGGCTTGCCGTCGACCCGCAGACCGATCATCGTGAAATGGCCGTTGCTGAACCGCAGCGCGGCGTCGCGCGTGGTCGTGAAGCTGAACAGGCGGTCGGTCCAGTGATGGACGCTCAGCACACGTTCTTCGTTGAAGGCGCTCATGGACGGATGGAGGTTGGCTGTTGGGGCCGGCGACTCATTTTGCACCGGCGGCGGCGTGAAACCCCTTGCAAGCGGGCGTCGAATTCGTTAGATTGCGGCTTTTCATGTAGCAAACACAACATCAACGTTCGGCGAATCCTACATCAAGTCGTGCCCGCCCACAAGGGTCGCCGGCACGCCGCCAACGAGGTGAAATCTCCATGACCGAGCACACCAGGACAGACGGCCTTCCGGGGATCGACGAGCCGCCCCTGCCACAGATCCTCGAGCGGGCGCGCCCGCGCAACGAGCGCATGGCGGCCGGCAAGATCGAGTGCAACGCATGCCCGGTGCTGTGCCAGATCGCCCCGGGGCGCACCGGCGCCTGCGACCGCTACGCCAACCACGAGGGCACGCTGGTGCGCGTCGACCCGGTGGTCATGCTGCGCCGCCAGATCGCCGAGGGCGAGCCCGAGCTGGTGGCGTTCGCCGAGCGTGCGGCCCTGCCGGCGCCGGAGGGCGAGACGCCGGCGGCCGCCGAGGCGGGGGCGGCCTGGTCGGGCGACCTGCTGCACGCCGACCAGGTGTTCGTCACCGGGATCGGCTCCTCGACCACCTACCCCGACTACAAGCCGGCGCCCTTCATCGTGGGATCGAAAGCCGACGGCGTCGACATGGTCACCGTGGTGACCGAGGGCATCTTCAGCTACTGCAGCTTCAAGCTCAAGATCGATACCGACCGCTACCTCGGCCCCGAGCAGGCGAACGTGCGATGTAAAGGCGAAGTGGTCGGCCACGTGACCACCGCCGAATACGGCTCGCAGATGCTCTCGCTGGGCGGCGTGCACCATCTCACCGGCGGCAGCAAGAAGGAAGGCCGCGTCACGCTCGAGGTGATGCAGGCGCTGGGCAACAAGGCGGCGGTGGAGCTCACCATCGACGGCGGCTCGCAGATCGTGGTGCAGGCCGGGCGCGCGCCCATCGTCAACGGCGCCGAGGAGCAGCGCATGCGCGTGGGCTGCGGATCGGCCACGGTCGGCATCTTCGCGCGCCAGCTCTACGGGCTCGCCGACGAGGTGGTCGTGGTCGACGACCACATCACCGGCGTGCTCACCGAGCACCAGGCGGGGCGCTGCCTGGACATGCGGCCCTCGGGCATCAAGGTGCGCGGGCGCAAGTCGACGCCGGGGCGCTACTTCCAGGTGGCCAATCCGGGCACCGGCTGGGGCGGCACCGACATCGCCGACCCGCTGTCGATCATCGAAGGCTGGGACGGCGCGGTGGCGTGGCCGGGGCTGCGCCTGCTGATGACCTCCACCACCGGCGAGCATGCCGCGTGGTACGTGCTCGACGAGACCCTCACGCCGCGCGAGGAGGCCATGCCGCAGGCGCTGCACGCCATCGTCGAGCGCATCGGCGAGAACTGCGAGCCGTCGCTGTGCACGGTGCTCTTCCTCGGCGGCGCCGGCGGCAGCCTGCGCGCCGGGGTGACCGAGAACCCGGTGCTGCTCACCCGCTCCATCAAGCAGGCGCTGGTCAACGTCACCTGCGGCGGCGCGCCGGCCTATGTCTGGCCCGGCGGCGGCATCACCGTGATGACCGACGTCATGCGCATGCCCGACCACAGCTTCGGCACGGTACCGACGCCGGCCCTGGTGGCGCCGATCGAGTTCAGCATGCGCCTGGACGACTTCCGCGCCCTGGGCGGGCACGTCGACCACGTGCGCCCGCTCGAGGAGGTGCTGCGCCACGGCGCCTGGCACAACGACGGCGCGCCCGTGGCGCGCCGCTGGCTCCAGGCCCCGGCCGGCAATCCCTGGCCGCTGGGCCGCCCGCCGGTGATCGGCTGAAGCCGCCGCCATGCCCGCGCAACGCGCCCTGCTGCCCGATGGCCGCTGGCACTTCCAGCACGGTCCGATCGACATCGTCATCGGCGCCGACGGCCGGCCCGATGCGCTGCAGGCCTCGCACGCCGCCGCCTGGGAACGCTTCGAGACCATCCTCGAGGAGCTGGTCGGCGAGCTGGCGGTCCTGCGCAGGCCGGTGGGCGCGGACCCCTGTCCACTGCGCGGCGCGGTGGCGCGGCGCATGTGGTCGGCCTGTCGCCCCTATCGCGCGGGCTTCATCACCCCGATGGCTGCGGTAGCGGGCGCCGTGGCCCAGGAACTGATCGGGCACTACGCGCGGCCGGGCGTCGATCGCGCCTGGATCAACAACGGCGGCGACATCGCGCTGCACCTGGCCCCGGAGCGCTCGGTGCGCATCGGCCTGTACGCCGACATCGGGCGGCTCGACGCCGCCCAGCTGCGCGACGGGATCCGCACCGACGGCTGGTTCGACGTCGGCCACGAGCTACCGGTGCGCGGCGTGGCGACCAGCGGCTGGCGCGGACGCAGCTTCTCGCTGGGCATCGCCGACAGCGTGACCGTGCTCGCGCGCAGCGCGGCCGAGGCCGATGCGGCGGCCACCGTGATCGCCAACGCGGTCGACGTCGACGATGCTCGCATCGTGCGGCGGCCGGCCTGCGAGCTGAAGGACGACAGCGACCTCGGCAGCCTGCCGGTCACGGTCGACGTGCCGCGCCTCGATCGCGAGACGGTGCAGCGCGCGCTGAGCTCGGGCCGCGAGCGCGCGCAGACGCTGCACGAACACGGCCTGATCTGGTCCTGCGCACTGGTGTGCCAGGGGATGATGGCGCTGGCCGGCGCGCACGGCGCCGCCGCCGCGGGCACGCTGCCGCGCACCGGCGTGGCGGCGCACGCACACTGACGATACTCGGGAGTCTGGCGATGATCGAAATCCGGCGCATCCTGTCCCAGGTCGAGGACATCCACCACGAATTCGGGCCGGTCGCCGCAGTGGCGCCGCGCCGCGGCTGGATCGCCGCGGTGCTGACCAATCCGTTCGCCAGGCGCTACGTGGCCGACATCCTGCCGATGATGGAGGCGCTCAACCCCGTCGGCCTGGACATGGCGCACCGCCTGCGTGCCTCGATGGACGTGCCGGTCGAGCGCATCGAAGCCTACGGCAAGGGCGCGATCGTCGGCAGCGCCGGCGAGCTCGAGCACGGCGCGCTGTGGCACGTACCGGGCGGCTATGCGATGCGCGAGCTGCTCGGCTGGAAGGGCGACCGCGCCGCCTACGCCCGCGGCGAGGGCGAGAAGAAGACCGGCCAGCCCGGCAATGCATTGGCGATCGTTCCGTCGACCAAGAAGGTCGGCGCGCCCGGCACCACCCTCGACGTGCCGCTGACCCACATCAACGCCAGCTACGTGCGCAGCCACTTCGACGCGGTCGAGGTGCGCGTGCCCGGTGCGCCCGCGCCCGACGAGCTGGTCTTCATCCTGGCGATGAGCACCGGCGCGCGGGTGCACGCCCGCGTGGGCGGGCTGAAGGCCGCCGACATCGCCCAATGGGACGGCCTGCGCTGACGCGCCGGCCGCCGCCGTCCGACAACCTCCCGGAGAAAACCCCATGGCCGCCCGGATCCGCAAGCTGATCGTGCAAGTCGACGAAACCCTCCGCGAAATGAACCACGCCGTCGAGCCGCCCACGCGCCGCGCCCTGGCGATGGCGGTGATCGAGAACCCGTGCGCCGGCCGCTACGTCGAGAACCTCGACGAGCTGGTCGCCATCGGCGAGGAGCTCGGCGGGCTGCTCGGGCGCCGCTGCGTGGAGGCGCTCGGCATCGCGCCCGCGCAGGCGCAGAGCTACGGCAAGGCCGCCATCGTCGGCGAGGCCGGCGAGCTCGAGCACGCCGCGGCCATCCTGCACCCCAAGATGGGGGCCACGCTGCGCGCGGCGGTGGAGAAAGGCGCTGCGCTGGTGCCTTCGGCCAAGAAGCGCGGCGGCCTGGGCACGGCCATCGACGTGCCGCTGGGCCACAAGGATGCCGCCTTCGTGCGCAGCCATTTCGATGCCATCGAAGCCCGCGTGAGCGATGCGCCGCGCGCCAACGAAATCGTGGTGGCCATCGCCGTGACCGACAGCGGGCGCCCGCTGGCGCGCGTCGGCGGCCTGAAGGCCAGCGAGATCAAGGGCGAGGACGGCCTGCGCTGAGCGCGGGTGCCGGCCTCCGCCCCTCCCCCAACGTCCATCGCCAACCGGAGACACATGATGGCAACAACGAAGCAGTCCCTGCGCACCGGCCTGGCCGCGCTGGCGGCCCTGGGCGCGACCGCGCTGGCGGCGCCGGCGCACGCCCAGGGCGTGATCAAGATCGGAGAGGTGAACAGCTACAAGGCGCAGCCCCTGTTCCTCGAGCCCTACAAGAAGGGCATGGATCTCGCCGTCGAGGAGATCAACAAGGCCGGCGGCATCAACGGCAAGAAGGTGGAGCTGGTCAGCCGCGACGACAACGGCAACCCGGGCGACGCCGTGCGCGTGGCCGAGGAGCTGGTCTCGCGCGAGAAGGTCGACGTGCTCACCGGAGCGTTCCTCTCCAACATCGGGCTGGCGCTGACCGATTTCGCCAAGCAGAAGAAGTTCTTCTATCTCGCCAGCGAGCCGCTGACCGACAAGATCGTCTGGGCCGACGGCAACCGCTACACGTTCCGCCTGCGCCCGTCGACCTACATGCAGGTCGCGATGCTGGTGCCCGAGGCGGCGGCGATGAAGAAGAAGCGCTGGGCGCTGGTCTTCCCCAACTACGAGTACGGCCAGTCGGCGGCGGCCACCTTCAAGCAGCTGCTCAAGGCAGCGCAGCCCGACGTGGAGTTCGTGGCCGAGCAGGCGCCGCCGCTGGGCCGGGTCGATGCCGGCAGCGTCGTGCAGGCGCTCGCCGACGCCAAGCCCGACGCCATCTTCAACGTGCTGTTCGCCGCCGACCTGGCCAAGTTCGTGCGCGAGGGCAACACGCGCGGCCTGTTCCAGGGGCGCGAGGTGGTGAGCCTGCTCACCGGCGAACCGGAATACATCGATCCCCTGAAGGCCGAAACCCCGACCGGCTGGGTGGTCACCGGCTACCCCTGGTACGCCATCAAGACGCCCGAGCACGAGGCGTTCCTGAAGGCCTACCAGGCGAAGTTCAATGACTACCCGCGCCTGGGCTCGGTGGTCGGCTACAGCGCGATCAAGTCGCTGGCCGCCGGCATCGCCAAGGCGGGCAGCACCGATACCGCGAAGCTCATCGCGGCCTTCGAGGGCCTGCAGGTCGACACCCCGTTCGGCAAGATCAGCTACCGGCCCCAGGATCACCAGTCGACCATGGGGGCCTACGTGGGCCGCACGAAATACGAGAACGGGAAAGGGCTGATGGTGGATTTCCGCTATCTCGACGGCGCGAAGTTCCAGCCCTCGGATGCGGAAGTGAAGAAGCTGCGCTCCGCCGACTGACGCCTCGCGCCGCGCCGGGATCGAACCATGAGCTTCTCCAGCTTCGTCGTCCAGCTTCTCAACGGACTGGCCGGCGCCTCGTCGCTGTTCCTGGTGGCGGCGGGGCTGTCGCTGATCTTCGGCGTGACGCGCATCGTGAACTTCGCGCACGGCTCGTTCTACATGCTGGGCATCTACGTCGCCTACACCCTGGTCGAGCGGCTGGGCGGCGGCCTCGGCTTCTGGCCCGCCCTGCTGCTGGCCGCGGTGGTGGTCGGGCTGCTGGGCGGGCTGGTGGAGATCGTGCTGCTGCGAAGGATCTATCACGCCCCCGAGCTGTTCCAGCTGCTGGCCACCTTCGCCCTGGTGCTGGTGATCAAGGACGCGGTGCTGTGGCTGTGGGGCCCCGAGGAGCTGCTCGGGCCCCGCGCGCCGGGCCTGTCCGGATCGGTGCCCATCCTCGGGCGCCAGTTCCCGTCCTACGACCTGTTCCTGATCGTCGCCGGGCCGGTGGTGCTGGGGGCGCTGTGGCTGCTGCTCACCCGTACCCGCTGGGGGACGCTGGTGCGCGCGGCCACGCAGGACCGCGACATGGTCGGCGCCCTCGGCGTGAACCAGGCGTGGCTGTTCACCGCGGTGTTCGCCCTCGGCGCGCTGCTGGCCGGGCTGGGCGGCGCGCTGCAGCTGCCGCGCGAGCCGGCCAACCTCGAGCTGGACCTGAACACCATCGGCGCCGCCTTCGTGGTGGTGGTGGTGGGCGGCATGGGATCGATCCCCGGCGCCTACGTCGCCGCGCTGATCATCGCCGAGCTCAAGGCCGTGTGCATCTGGCTCGGGCTGGTGGAGGTGTTCGGCTTCGGCATCTCCTTCTCCCGGCTCACGCTGGTGGTCGAGTTCCTGGTGATGGCGGTGGTGCTGGTGGTGCGGCCATGGGGCCTGATGGGGCGCCCGCAGGCCGCGAGCCGGCATGCCGGCACGATCGAGGCGCCGCTGCGGCCGCCCGACAACCTGTTCAAGGCCGCGGCGGCGGCCCTGCTGCTGGCCCTGGTCGCGATGCCGGCGTTCACCACCCAGTCGCCCTACGTCGCGGTGCTGGCGATCGACCTGCTGGTCGCGGCACTCTTCGCCACCAGCCTGCACTTCATCATGGGGCCGGCCGGCATGCACTCGTTCGGCCATGCCGCCTACTTCGGGCTGGGCGCCTACGCGGCGGCGCTGCTGGTGCGCGCGCTCGCCGTGCCCATGGAGCTGGCGCTGGTCCTCGCGCCCCTGGCGGCGGCGCTCGGCGCGCTGGTGTACGGCTGGTTCTGCGTGCGCCTGTCGGGGGTCTACCTGGCCATGCTCACCCTCGCCTTCGCGCAGATCACCTGGGCCATCGCCTACCAGTGGGACAGCGTCACCGGGGGCAGCAACGGGTTGACCGGCGTATGGCCGGCACCCTGGCTCACCGACAGCCGCGCGTACTACTACCTCACGCTGGCGCTGGTGGTCGCGGCCGTGCTCGCGCTCAGGCGCTTCCTCTACGCGCCCTTCGGCTATGCCATGCGCGCCACCCGCGACTCCCCGCTGCGCGCCGACGCCATCGGCATCGACGTCAAGCGCGTGCAGTGGACGGCATTCGTGATCGCCGGCCTGTTCGCTGGCGTGGCGGGCTCGCTGTACGCCTTCTCCAAGGGCAGCATCTCGCCCGAGACCCTGTACGTGACCAAGTCGGTCGACGGGCTGGTCATGGTGCTGCTCGGCGGCCTGCAGACGCTGTCGGGCGGCGCGGTCGGTGCGGTCACCTTCACCTGGCTGCACGACGCCGTCGCGCGCAACACCGAGTACTGGCGCGCCATGCTCGGGGTCATCATCCTGATCCTCGTGATGCTCTTTCCGCAGGGCATCGCCGGGTTCGCACGCCAGATCGTCTACGGCAGGCGTGAAGCGAAGGAGGGACGGCCGTGAGCCTGCTGACGGTTTCCGGATTGGGCAAGTCGTTCGGCGGCGTCAAGGCCGTCGACGGCATCGATTTCCAGCTCGCCGCGGGCGAGCTGCTCGCTCTGATCGGCCCCAACGGCGCGGGCAAGTCGACCACCTTCAACATGGTCAACGGCCAGCTGCGCGCCGATGCCGGCTCGATCAGGCTCGACGGCGTCGAGCTGGTCGGCCTGAAGCCGCGCCAGATCTGGCGGCTGGGCGTCGGGCGCACGTTCCAGATCGCCGCCACCTTCGCCTCGCTCACGGTGGTGGAGAACGTGCAGATGGCGCTCATCTCGGCCGACCACAAGGTGTATTCGCTGTGGCGCCCGGCGGCGGCGCACCGGCGCGCCGAGGCGCTGGCGCTGCTCGAGCAGGTGGGCATGGCCGCGCAGGCCGACCGGCCGTGCAGCGTGCTCGCCTACGGCGACGTCAAGCGCGTCGAGCTGGCCATCGCGATGGCCAATTCACCGAAGCTGCTGCTGATGGACGAGCCCACCGCCGGCATGGCCCCGGGCGAACGCAACGACCTGATGGCCCTCACCAAGAAGCTGGTGATCGAGCGCAACATGGGCGTGCTGTTCACCGAGCACAGCATGGACGTGGTGTTCGCCTACGCCGACCGGATGGTGGTGCTGGCGCGCGGGCGGCTGATCGCCGAGGGCCAGCCGGCCGAGATCCGCGACCATCCCAAGGTCCAGGAGGTGTATTTCGGCAGCGGCAAGACCTTCGAGAAGAAGGCGCTCGCCGCCGCGGGGAGCGGGCAATGAGCGCGCCAGCGCATGCCGGCGCCGACGCCGCCCTGCTCGACGTGCGCGGGCTGTGCGCCTGGTACGGTGCCGCGCAGATCCTGTTCGAGGTCGACCTGCAGGTGCACCGGGGCGAAGTCGTCGCGCTGATGGGCCGCAACGGCGCCGGCAAGTCCACGACCCTGAGCGCCATCATGGGCATGCTCGACAAGCGCCGGGGCACGCTCGCCTTCATGGGCCGCGACATCTCCGCCAGCGAGCCGCACGAAGTCGCCTCGCACGGGCTGGGGTTCGTGCCCGAGGACCGGCGCATCTTCACCGACCTCACCGTGCTCGAGAACCTCGAGGTGGGGCGGCAGGCGCCGCGACGCTGGCCCGACGGCAGCGAGGCGCCGACCTGGACGCCGCAGCGTCTGTTCAGCCTGTTCCCCAACCTGGGCGAGATGCCCGACCGCCCGGGCGGCCGCATGAGCGGCGGCGAGCAGCAGATGCTCACCGTCGCGCGCACGCTGATGGGCAATCCCTTCCTGGTGCTCCTCGACGAGCCTTCCGAAGGCGTGGCGCCGGTGATCGTGGAGCAGATGGCGCACATGATCATGGAGCTGAAGGCGCAGGGCGTGAGCATCCTGCTCTCGGAGCAGAACATGCACTTCGCCGAGCTGGTGTCCGACCGCGCCTACGTGCTCGAGAAGGGGCAGATCCGTTTCACCGGTTCGATGGACGAGCTGGCCGTCAACGAGGAGGTGCGCCGGGCCTACCTGAGCGTCTGAGCTCCTCCCTGGCACGGCCCGCCCTTCCCTTTCCCAACCATCGGAGATCCCCATGGCTTCCGCACCCTCCACCGAGTACAAGTTCTCCGAGCAGGTCGGATTCCTCCTGCGCCGCGCCTACCAGCGCCATGCCGCCATCTTCAAGGAGATGGTGGCCGATACGCAGCTGACCGCCGGCCAGTTCGTCGTGCTGTGCACGGTGCGCGACCGCGGCTCCTGCCAGGTGCCGGATGTCGTCGCGGCCACCGCGATCGACGAGCCCTCGGTGCGCGGCATCATCGAGCGCCTGAAGTGGCGCGAGCTGCTCCAGGTCGCACACGAGCCGGGCGATGCGCGCAGGATGGTCATGACGCTCACGCCGGCCGGACGCACGATCGTCGAGACCGTCACCCCCATCGCCGAGCAGATCACCGAGCTCACCTTCGGCGACCTCGACGCCGGCGAGCGCCAGACGCTGGTCGCGCTGCTGCGCCGCATCGGCGACGACGGCCCGGCGGCGTAACCGGCCGGACGGCCTCGGCCGCAAACGGGCATCCACCGCATCTCGCACTCGGGAGCAAGCCATGTCGAAGCACGCCGCCGCCGCGCCGCTGGTGCTCGAGGTCAACGGCACGACGCATGCGCTCGCCGTGCCGCCCGAGGCGTCGCTGCTCACCGTGCTGCGCAACGACCTGGGCCTGAACGGCCCGAAGTACGGCTGCGGCCTGGGGCAGTGCGGGGCGTGCACCGTGCTGGTGGACGGCGTGGCCGCGCGCGCCTGCGTGATCCCGGTCGGCGGCGTGGCCGGGCGCACCGTCACCACTCTCGAAGGGTTGGGCAGCCGCGAGCGCCCGCACCCGGTGCAGCAGGCCTTCGTCGACGCGCAGGCAGCGCAGTGCGGCTACTGCCTGAACGGCATGATCATGATGGCGGCGGCCCTGCTGGCGGAGTGCCCGCGCCCCAGCGAGGCCGACGTCCGCCGGGCGCTGTCGGGCAACCTGTGCCGTTGCGGCACGCACGTGGAGATCGTGGACGCGGTGCTGCGGGCCGCCGGCCTCCTGGCCGCGGCCGGCAGCGAAACCGCACCCGCCTCGGCGATTCCCCAGCCTGCCGAGACCTGAGAAGGCGTGAACGAATCCGCCGTGAGCCGCCCGGAGCAGTTGCGCACCCGCGCCGATTTCCTCGCCGCCGACGGCGTGCTGGTCGTCACCCGCGAGCCTCCCCCGCCCCCACCCCCGGCGCGCGGCCAGCCGCCGAGCGTGCCGGCCGACCCCGCCGAAGGCCCCGAGGTCCTGCTCTCGGTTTGGGACGACGGCCAGGTCATCGCCCTGAACGGCCACGTCGACCTCGGCACGGGCCTGCGCACCGCGCTGGCCCAGATCGTCGCCGAGGAGCTCGACGTGCCCTTCGAGCGGGTGCACATGGTGCTGGGCGACACGGCGCGCGCGCCCAACCAGGGGCTGACCATCGCCAGCGCCTCGATCCAGGTCACTGCGGTGCCGCTGCGGCAGGCGGCGGCCCAGGCGCGCGCCTTCCTCGTCGAGCGCGCCGCCGAGGTCCTCGGCGCCGCGCCCGGATCGCTCACGGTGCGCGACGGCATGGTCGAGTGCAGCGACGGCCCCGAAGCCGGCCGCCGCATCGGCTACGGCGCACTGCTGCGCGGCCGACGCTACGAGCTGCGCCTGGACACGCAGGTCCGGCTCAAGCCGGGCGCCGAATACCGCATCGTCGGCCAGCCCGTGCCGCGCGTCGACATCCCCGCCAAGGCCTTCGGCGAAACCGCCTTCGTGCACGACCTGCGCCTGCCCGGCATGCTGCACGGCCGCGTGGTGCGCCCGCCGTACGCGGGGGCCGACCACGGCGAGTTCATCGGCAACACGCTCGAGTCGGTCGACGAAGCATCGATCGCCCACATCCCCGGCATCCGTGCGGTGGTGGTGATCCGCGATTTCGTCGGCGTGGTGGCCGAGCGCGAGGAGCACGCCGAGCAGGCCGCCGCCGCGCTGCGCGTGCGCTGGAAGGCGTGGCCGGGGCTGCCTCCGCTCGAGGATCTCGAGAACGCGCTGCGCGCCAATCCGTCCAGCACGCGCAAGGTGGTCGACGAAGGCGACGTCGAGGCGGCGCTGGCCGGCGCCGCCGCGCCGATGTCGCGCACCTACGTGTGGCCCTACCAGATGCACGCCTCGATCGGGCCGTCGTGCGCGGTGGCCGAGTGGCACGGCGAGGAGGCCCGGCCCCACGTGCTCACGGTCTGGGCGGGCACGCAGAACCCGCACGTGCTGCGCGCCGACATCGCCAGGCTGCTCGGCGTCGCCGATCCGGCGGTCGAGGTGATCCGCATGGAGGCCGCCGGCTGCTACGGGCGCAACTGTGCCGACGACGTGGCCGCCGACGCCGCGCTGCTCGCGCGCGCGGTCGGCGCGCCGGTGCGGGTGCAGCTGAGCCGCGAGCAGGAGCACCTGTGGGAGCCCAAGGGCACCGCGCAGTGGATGCAGGTGCGCGGCGGGCTCGATGCCGGCGGCGCCTTCGGCGCCTACGACTTCTCGGTCTCCTATCCGTCCAACGGCGCGCCCACGCTGGCGCTGCTGCTGACGCGCACCGTCGATCCGGTGGCGCGCTCGTTCGAGATGGGCGACCGCACCGCGCGCCCGCCGTACTCGGTGCCCAACCTGCGGGTCACCATCCACGACATGGCGCCGATCCTGCGCGCATCGTGGCTGCGCGGCGTCTCGGCGCTGCCCAATTCGTTCGCGCACGAGTCGTTCGTCGACGAGCTGGCCACCGCGGCGCACGCCGATCCGCTCGAGTTCAGGCTGCGCCACCTGCAGGATCCGCGCGCCAGCGAGCTGCTGCGCGCCACCGCCGAGCGCGCCGGCTGGGTCGCGCACGACGGACCGCAGCAGATGGGCGCCACCGGCGACGTGCTGCACGGGCGCGGTGTCGCCTACGCGCGCTACGTGCACGGGCAGTGGCCGGGCGTGGCCGCCGCCTGGTCGGCCTGGATCGCCGACGTCGACGTCGACCGCAACACCGGCGAGGTGCACGTCAAGCGCGTGGTGGTCGGCCAGGACGCAGGGCTGACCATCAATCCGGCCGGCGTGCGCCACCAGGTCCAGGGCAACGTGATCCAGACCACCAGCCGCGCGCTCAGGGAGCGCGTGCGCATCGATCCGGCCACCAGCGTCGTCTCGGGCCGCGAATGGGGCAGCTACCCCATCCTCAGCTTCCGCGAGGTGCCGGTCATCGAGGTGGTGACGATGCCGCGTCCCGGCGAGCCGCCGCTCGGCGTCGGCGAGTCCGCATCGGTGCCCGGCACGGCGGCCATCGCCAACGCCATCTTCGATGCCACCGGCATCCGCTTCCGGCAGCCGCCGTTCACGGCCGAGGTGGTGCGCGCGGCGCTCAACCCGCTGCCCGCGCCTGCCGGCGCGCCGCAGCCGCGACGCGACGAAGGCCGGGCAGCGGCTGCGCACGCGCCGCCGGCATCTGCGCGCTGGCCGCGCGGCAAGCGCTGGTGGGCCGCCGCCGGCGCGCTGCTCGCCGGCGTAGCCGGCTTCACCGCGGGCGCGCTCGGCTGGCGCGCGGCGATCGCGCCGATCGCGCGCGCCGACATCTCGATGTACACCGCTGCCACCCTCGAGCGCGGCCGCCAGCTCGCGGCGGTCGGCAACTGCGTGGGCTGCCACACCGCGCCTGGCGGTCCGCCGAACGCCGGCGGCCTCGCCATGGAAACACCCTTCGGCACCATCCACACCACCAACCTCACGCCCGACGTCGAGACCGGCATCGGCGCCTGGTCGCTGGCCGCATTCCAGCGCGCGATGCGCGAAGGCATCTCGCGCGACGGCCGGCACCTCTATCCGGCGTTCCCGTACACCTCGTACACGCGTACCAGCGACGAAGACCTGACCGCGCTCTATGCGTACCTGATGAGCCAGCCGCCGGTACGCCGCGAGACGGCCCCGACGCAGCTCGCATTCCCGTACGGCATGCGCCCGCTGATGGCCCTGTGGAACGCGCTGTTCCTGCAGCCCGGCGCGGTGACCGCAGCCGATCCGTCACGCTCGGTGCAATGGAACCGCGGCGAGTACCTGGTCAACGGGCTGGGCCATTGCAGCGCCTGCCACACCGAGCGCAACGTCCTGGGCGCCGAGCGCAGCGGCACGGCCTACCTCGGCGGCGCCATGGTCAAGGGCTGGGAAGCGCCGGCGCTCACCTCGGCCAGCCGTGCGCCGGTGCCGTGGACCGAGGAGGCGTTCTATCGCTACCTGCGCCACGGCCACAGCCCGCTGCACGGCGTGGCTTCGGGCCCGATGGCGCCGGTGGTCGCGGAGCTCGCGGCGCTGCCCGACGAGGACGTGCGCGCGATGGCGCACTACCTGGCCTCGTTCAACCCGCCGGTTTCCGAGACCGAGGCCGCGGCGGCGGCCCAGGCCGCGGTCCTCGAGGCACGCACCTCGGCCCTTACCTCGGAGCGCGCCGCGCCGGGCACAGCCTCGCGCATGTTCGAGGTCGCCTGCGGCGCCTGCCACCACGACGGCGACGGGCCGCACCTGCTGGGCGTGAACACGCCGCTGGCGCTCAACAGCAACCTGCACGCGGAACGCCCCGACAACCTCGTGCGGGTCATCCTCGAAGGCATCCAGGCGCCCCCGACGCGCGCCATCGGCTTCATGCCGGCCTACGCTCAGGCGCTCGACGACCGCCAGGTGGCGGAGCTGGCGGCCTGGATGCGCCAGCGCTACGCGCCCGGCAAGCCGCCGTGGCGCGACCTGGAGCAGGCGGTGGCGCGGGTACGCGCCTCGCCGTCGCAACCGTGACCGGCGGGCGTCGCCGCCTGCGCGCAGAAGAAGGCGCAGGGGGTTCGCCGCCTCAGGCCGCCGTATACGCCGTCTTCACCGTGGTGAAGAACTCGGCCGCGTAGCGGCCCTGCTCGCGCGGCCCGTAGCTCGAGCCCTTGCGCCCGCCGAAGGGCACGTGATAATCGACGCCCGCGGTGGGCACGTTGACCATCACCATGCCGGCCTGCGCCTCGCGCTTGAAGCGGGTCGCCGCGGCCAGCGAGCTCGTGCAGATGCCGGCCGACAGGCCGAACTCGGTGTCGTTGGCCAGGGCCAGCGCGTGATCGAGGTCGTCAGCGGCGATCACGCAGGCCACCGGGCCGAAGATCTCCTCGCGCGCGATGCGCATGCCCGGCCCGGTCTCGGTGAACAGCGCCGGCTCGAAGTAGTAGCCCGGGGTGGCGCGCTCGAGGCGCGCGCCGCCGGTGACCAGCCGCGCCCCTTCCTGGCGGCCGATCTCGATGTAGGCCTGGTCCTGCTCGAGCTGGCTGTCGTCGACCACCGGGCCGATGTCGGTGCCGGCGGCGCGCGCGTCGTCCACCTTCAGGCGCTGCAGGCGCTGCGAGACCGCCTCCACGAAGCGCGGCAGGATGCCCTTCTGGACGATGAAGCGGCTCGAGGCGGTGCAGCGCTGGCCGGTGGAATAGTAGGCGCCCTGCACCGCGCACTCGACCGCGCGCGCGAGATCGGCGTCGTCGAGCACCACCAGCGGATTCTTGCCGCCCATCTCGAGCTGCACCTTGGCGAAGCGCTCGGCCGCGCCCGCCAGCACGCGCCGCCCGGTGCTCACCGAGCCGGTGAAGCTGATCGCATCGACCCCCTTGTGCCCGATGAGCGTCTGGCCGACGCGTCCGCCCGGCCCCATGACCAGGTTGAACACGCCCGCCGGCAGCCCGGCCCGGCTGATGACCTCGGCCAGCGCCCAGGCCGAGCCGGGCACCAGGTCGGCCGGCTTGAACACCACGCAGTTGCCGTAGGCCAGGGCCGGGGCGATCTTCCAGGCCGGGATCGCGATCGGGAAGTTCCAGGGCGTGATGATGCCCACCACGCCGACCGGCTCGCGGGTGATGTCGACCTCGACGCCGGGACGCACCGAAGGCAGGTGCTCGCCGCCCATACGCACCACCTCGCCGGCGAAGAAGCGGAAGATCTGGCCGGCGCGCGCCACCTCGCCGATCGCCTCGGGCAGCGTCTTGCCCTCCTCGCGGGCGAGCAGGTCGCCGAGCTCCTCCTTGCGTGCCAGCAGCTCGGCGCCGATGCGATCGAGCGCGTCGGCGCGCGCCTGCAGCGGGCCGCGCGCCCATGCGGCGGCGGCCGCGCGGGCAGCCTCGACGGCGACGGCGGTCTGCGCCGCATCGGCCTGGGCGTACTCGCCGACCAGGTCGTCGAGATTCGAGGGATTGACGTTGCGGCGGACGTCGGTCCCCTCGACCCACTCGCCGGCGATGTAGTTGCGATGCATGCTGTGCTCCTCAAACGACATTCCCGCGTCGCAGCGCGGCGATTGCGGCCTCGTCGAGCCCCAGCCATTCGTGCAGCACCTCGTCGGTGTGCTGGCCGAGCTGCGGCGGCGCGTTGCGATAGACGACGGGCGAGGCCGACAGCCGCATCGGGTTGGCCACCAGCGGCACCGTGCCGGCCTGCGGGTGCGGCAGCTCGATGCGCAGACCGCGCGCGCGCACCTGCGGGTCGGCGAACACCTCGTCGAGCCGGTTGATCGGCCCGCAGGGCACGCCGGCCGATTCGAGCGCGGCGATCCACTCGCGGGTGGTGCGCGTCACGGTCGCCTGGCGCAGCAGCGGGATGAGCACGGCACGATGGGCCACCCGCTGCGGGTTGGTGGCGAAGCGCGCATCCTCGGCCCATTCGGGATGGCCGGCGATGGCGCAGAAACGGGCGAACTGGCCGTCGTTGCCGATGGCGAGGATCATGTCGCCGTCGGCGGTCGGGAAGTCCTGGTAGGGCACGATGTTCGGATGCGCGTTGCCCATGCGCCGCGGCACCACGCCCCCGGCCAGGTAGTTGGAGGCCTGGTTGGCGAGGCAGGCGATCTGCACGTCGAGCAGCGCCAGGTCGATGTGCTGGCCGCGGCCCGAGCGCTCGCGCTCGGCGAGCGCGGCCTGCACGGCGATGGTGGCGTACAGGCCGGTCATGATGTCGGTGAGCGCCACCCCCACCTTCTGCGGGCCGGCGCCTTCCTCGCCGTCGGCGCGCCCGGTGACGCTCATCAGGCCGCCCATGCCCTGGATGAGGAAATCGTAGCCGGCGCGCGGCGCGTACGGCCCGTCCTGGCCGAAGCCGGTGATCGAGCAGTACACCAGGCGCGGATTCGATGCGCTCAGGCTGGCGTAGTCCAGCCCGTACTGCTTCAGGCCGCCGAGCTTGAAGTTCTCCAGCAGCACGTCGGCCTGCTGTGCCAGGCGGCGCACCAGCGACTGCCCTTCGGGCTGCGCCATGTCGATGGTGACCGAGCGCTTGTTGCGGTTGGCGCACAGGAAGTAGGCCGCCTCGCCGGTGTCGCGGCCGGCGGCGTCCTTCAGGTAGGGCGGCCCCCAGCTGCGGGTGTCGTCGCCCGCGCCCGGGCGCTCGACCTTGATCACGTCGGCGCCGAGGTCGGCCAGCAGCTGGCCTGCCCATGGCCCGGCCAGCACCCGCGAGAGATCGAGCACGCGCACGCCGGCCAGCGGCGGCGCACGGCCGGGTGCGCCGTCGCCGGGCAATGCGCCGGGAGCATCGGAAGCGGAGGCGGTCGCGTCGGACATCGCCGGCTTCAGTTCGAGAACGCCGCGATGCCGGTGATCGCGCGCCCGAGGATGAGCGCGTGCACGTCGTGGGTGCCCTCGTAGGTATTGACCACCTCCAGGTTCACCAGGTGGCGCGCCACGCCGAACTCGTCGCTGATGCCGTTGCCGCCCAGCATGTCGCGCGCCGTGCGGGCGATCTCGAGCGACTTGCCGCACGAGTTGCGCTTCATGATGCTGGTCAGCTCCACTGCCGCCACGCCTTCGTCCTTCATGCGGCCGAGCCGCAGGCACCCCTGCAGGCCGAGCGCGATCTCGGTGAGCATGTCGGCGAGCTTCTTCTGGATCAGCTGGTTGGCCGCCAGCGGCCGGCCGAACTGTTTGCGATCGAGCACGTACTGGCGCGCGCGATGGAAGCAGTCTTCGGCGGCGCCCAGCGCGCCCCAGGCGATGCCGTAGCGCGCGCTGTTCAGGCAGGTGAACGGCCCGCGCAGCCCGCGCACTTCCGGAAAGGCATTCTCCTCCGGGCAGAACACCTCGTCCATCACGATCTCGCCGGTGATCGAGGCGCGCAGGCCGACCTTGCCGTGGATCGCCGGAGCCGACAGCCCCTTGGCGCCTTTCTCCAGCAGGAAGCCGCGGATGGCGCCTTCGTCGTCCTTGGCCCAGATGACGAAGACATCGGCGATCGGGGCGTTGGTGATCCAGGTCTTCGCGCCGGTGAGCCGATAGCCGCCCGCCACCTTCTTCGCGCGGGTGACCATGCTGCCGGGATCGGAGCCGTGGTTGGGCTCGGTCAGGCCGAAGCAGCCGATCGACTCGCCGCTGGCCAGCGCCGGAAGATATTTGAGCTTCTGCGCCTCGGTACCGAACGCATTGATCGGCACCATGACCAGGGAGCTCTGCACGCTCATCATCGAGCGATAGCCGGAATCGACGCGCTCGACCTCGCGCGCCACCAGGCCGTAGCAGACGTAGTTCAGGCCCGCCCCGCCGTACTGCTCGGGGATGGTCGCGCCGAGCAGGCCGAGCGCCCCCATCTCGCGAAAGATGGCCGCATCGGTGCGCTCGTGCCGGAACGCCTCGAGCACGCGCGGCGCCAGCCGCTCCTGGCAATAGGCGCGCGCGGCATCGCGCACCTGGCGCTCCTCGGCGCTCAGTTGCTCGTCGAGCAGGAGGGGATCGTCGCAATGGAAGGAGGGGCGCCCGGATGACTGGCTCATGGTGTATCGCGAGGTAGAAGGGGGAAGCGGCCTTGCGCCGTACGCTTGTGCGATTCGGTCATTCCTCGACCGGCATCGCGCCTGAAGGCCATTACTCTAGGAGCGCACAGGGCTCCCCGCAACCGACTTGTTGTCACTGATATGTGCGTAACATGCACTCCGTAAAGATGCCGGAGGCATGCGATGCGCAGAAAGATCCCTTCCAACCTGGCGCTGGTGGCCTTCGAATCGGCCGCGCGCCACCAGAGCTTCACCAAGGCGGCCCGCGAGCTGTCGGTGACGCAGAGCGCGGTGTGCCGGCAGGTGGCCGGGCTGGAGGAATTCCTCGGGCTGGAGCTGTTCAGGCGCACCCGGCGCGGGGTGGTGCTCACCGAGGCAGGCACGAACTACGGCCGCCAGGTGGCGGCGCGCCTGGACGAGATCGAGCGCGACGCGCTCGCGGTGATGTCGAGCGGCGGGCGCGGCGGCATCCTGGAGCTGGCGGTCGTGCCCACCTTCGCCACGCGCTGGCTGCTGCCGCGACTCGGCGCCTTCACCGGCGCCCATGCCGACGTGGCGGTGAACCTCACGCCGCGCACGCGGCCGTTCCTGTTCGACGACACGCCCTTCGACGCCGCGATCTACGCCGGCGAATCGAACTGGCCCGGCACCGAGGGCGTGTTCCTGATGCGCGAGAACCTGGTGGCCGTGGGCAGCCCCAGGCTGATCGCGCCGCGCCGCCGGATCGCGGCGCGCGAGCTCGGCCGCCTGCGCCTGCTGCAGCAGAGCACGCGCCCCTACGCATGGCGGCTGTGGTTCGAATCGCTCGGCCTGCGCATCGACAACGACCTCGCCGGCCCGCGCATGGAGCTGTTCTCCATGCTCACCGAAGCGGCCATCCAGGGCATGGGCGCGGCCCTCATCCCGCGCTTCCTGATCGAGGACGAGCTGCGCCGCGGCCTGCTGCTCGAGCTGGTCGACCACCGCTACCTGAGCGACCGCTCGTACTACCTGATCTATCCCGAGCGCAAGGCCGAGAGCCCGCTGCTGCGCACCTTCCGCGCATGGCTGGAGGAAGAGGCCCGCGCCTACCGCACCGCCTCCGGGCTGGGCTGATGCGAAAGCGCGAGGGGGCGTAAAATCGCGAGCGTTGCACCATCCCTGATGCCTCCCCCTCCTTCACCGCCATGACCCACGTCGTTCTCGATTCCTGTATCCGCTGCCGCTACACCGACTGCGTCGACGTATGCCCGGTCGACTGCTTCCGCGTCGGCCCCAACATGCTCGTCATCGACCCCGACGAATGCATCGACTGCGCCGTGTGCGTGCCCGAGTGCCCGGTCGACGCCATCAAGGCCGAGGAAGACGTGCCCGCCGAGCAGGTCGGCTTCATCGCGCTCAACGCCGAGCTGGCTCCCTCCTGGCCCGCCATCACGCGCAAGCAGGATCCCCTGCCCGACGCCGAGGACTGGAAGGACACGGCCGACAAGCTGCAGTACCTGGAGCGCTAGGCTAGCGATCGAGCCAGCCGGCATCGGGCACCGGCAGCGGGATCGCGTCGAGCAGCGCCCGGGTGTACGGGTGCCGGGGCGAGGCGAGCACCTCGGCCGCCGCGCCCTGCTCGACCACCTCGCCGCCGCGCATGATCAGCACGTCGTCGCACAGGCTGCGCACCAGCGAGAGGTCGTGGCTGATGAAGATCACCGACAGCCCCAGCTCGCGGCGCAGCTGCCCGAGCAGCACGACGATGCGCGCCTGCGCCGAGACGTCCAGCCCCGAGGTGATCTCGTCGGCGATGAGCGCCTGCGGCTGCACGGCCAGCGCGCGGGCGATGCCGACGCGCTGGCGCTGTCCGCCCGACAGCTCGTGGGGATAGCGATGCCGCAGCTCCGCGGCCAGGCCGACGCGATCGAGCAGCGCGGCGGCGGCCGCGTCGGCCTGCGCGCGGGAGACGCGCCCGAGCGCGCGCAGCGGCTGCGTCACGCTGGCGCCGACGCGGCGGCGCGGGTTCAGCGACGACATCGGGTCCTGGAACACCAGCTGCAGCCGCACGCGATAACCCGGCAGCTGCGCAGCCGGCAGCGCGGTCACGTCGACCCCGTCGAACACGATGCGCCCGCGCTGCGGCGGAAACAGCAGGGTCAGCGCGCGCGCCAGGGTCGACTTCCCACTGCCCGATTCGCCGATCACGCCCAGCGCGCCGCCGCGCGCCAGCGTGAAGCTCACGTCGCGCAGGATGGTGCGGCGGGGAGCCGGCCCGAATACCGGCTTGGCGGCGAGGTCGGGCAGGTCGAGCCCGAGGCCGGCCACTTCGAGCAGCCGCCCGCTCATCGAAGGCCTCTTTCGCGATCGTAGGCCTGCGCCTGCGCGTCGAGCCCGGCGATCAGCGCCTCGTCCACGGGCACCAGCGCGTCCCCGGGCCGGTCGAAGCGCGGCGTGGCCGCCAGCAGCGCACGCGTGTAGGGATGCCGGGGACGGGCGTAGACCTCCTCGACGGCGCCGCTCTCGAGGACGCGCCCGCCGTGGATCACGCTCATGCTGTGGCAGAGCTTGGCCACCACCCCGAGATCGTGCGTCACCAGCAGCACGCCCTGCCCTTCCCCGGTCAGCTCGCGGATCAGGCGCAGCACCTGCTTCTGCACGGTGACGTCGAGCGCGGTGGTCGGCTCGTCGCAGATGATGAGCTGCGGCCGGCAGGCCCAGGCCATCGCGATCACGACGCGCTGTCGCATGCCGCCGGAGAGCTCGTGGGGATACGAGCGCAGCACGCGCTGCGCTTCGCGCACGTGCACGCGGTCCAGCAGCGCGGCGGCCTCGGCCCACGCGCCGGCGCCGGCCAGGCCGCGGTGCAGGCGCAGCACGTCGCTCATCTGCGCGCCGATGCGCCGTCCGGGATTCAACGCCGTGAGCGGATCCTGCAGCACCATGCTGACGACGCGCCCGCGCACGCCGCGCCAGCGCGATTCCTTCCAGCCGGTGACGTCCTCGCCGGCCAGCACGATGCGTCCGGCGGTGATGCGCGCTCCGGCCGGCAGCAGGCCGGTGGCGGCGCGAGTGACCATGGACTTGCCGCCGCCCGATTCGCCGACCAGGGCATGGATGCGCCCGGCCGGCACGGCAAGGCTCACCCCGCGCAGGATCGTCGTGACGCGCCCGGCATCGTGGATCTGCAGGTGGAGATCCTCGATCCGCAGCACCGGCCCGGGCGCGGCAGCGGCGCTCACCGGCGCACCACCGGATCGAGCTCGCGCCGCAGGCCGTCGCCGAGGGCATTGAGGCCCAGCACCGCGAGCATCATCGCAGCCATCGGCAGCACCATCAGCCAGGGCGCCTGGTTCACGTAGAGGCGCCCTTCGCCGAGCATGCCGCCCCAGGTGGAGGCGCCCGAGGCGACCGAGAGGCCGACGAAGCTGAGCATCGCCTCGACCACGATCGCGATGCCCATCTCCAGCGTCAGCAGCGTGATCAGCAGGGGCGTCACGTTGGGCAGCACCTCGGTGAGCAGGATGCGCGGCGCCGACAGGCCGAGCATCCTCGCCGACGTGACGTAGTCGAGCGCCCGCTGGGCCCGCGTCTCGGCACGCACCACGCGGCAGAAGCGCGTCCAGTCCACGATCGCGATCGCCACGATCACCGAGACCAGGCCGGTGCCGATCACCGAGACCAGCACGATCGCCAGCAGCACCGGCGGAAAGGACATCCACACGTCGACGAGCCGGCCGATCACGGTGTCGGCCCGCCCCCCGGCGTAGCCGGCCAGCGCGCCCAGCGTGCTGCCGGCGAGCGCGGCCAGCAGCGCTGCCGTGACCGCGACGATCAGCGCCGTGCGCGCGCCGTAGATCAGCCGCGAGAGCACGTCGCGGCCGAGGTTATCGGTGCCCAGCCAGTGGCGCGGCGCGTCGTCCGGCGACGGCGGCGCGGCCGCGCCCGACCAGGCCGGCGGCTCGAACGGCGACAGCAGATCCTGCTCCAGCGGATCCATCGGCGCGAGCCAGGGCGCCAGCAGGGCGGCGGCCACCAGCAGCAGGCACACCAGCCCGCCGAACAGCACGCGCGGGCTGCGCACCAGGCGCGCGCCGAGCGGCGCCACCGCGCGTCGGCTCATCGCTGCCGGCTCCGCAGCCGCGGATTGAGCGCCACGGTGAGCGCTTCCACCACCAGGTTGATGGCGATGAACAGCACCGCGAAGGTCAGCACCACGCCCTGGATCAGGGGCAGGTCGCGCGCCACCACGGCGCTGATGGAGAGGCTGCCGATGCCGGGGTAGCTGAACAGGCGCTCGATCAGCACGGTGCCGCCGAGCAGGAAGGCGAACTGCACCCCGGTGAGCTGCAGGGTCGGCGTCACGGCGTTCGGCAGCGCTTCGACCAGCAACACGCGCGTCGCGGACAGGCCCTTGAGCCGGGCGAGCAGCACGTAGTCGGCTGCCAGCGCCTCCTGCATCGAGGCCTTGAGCACGCGCGCGATCATCGCCGCCACCGGCAGCGCCAGCGCCAGCGCCGGGGCCACCGAATGCGAGAACACCGAGGCGGTGACGTCGAGGCGCCCGCGCAGCAGGCTCTCGAAGAACACGAAGCCGGTGACCGGGTGGAAGTCCAGCAGGGGATCGAGGCGCCCGGAAATCGGCAGCCAGATCCAGACCACGCCGAACAGCAGGATGAACACCAGCCCCCAGAGGAAGTCGGGCACGGCCTGCACGACCGCGGCCGCACCGTCGGTCAGCGACGAGATCCAGCGCCCGTGCATCGCGGCCGAGACCACGCCGGCGCTGCCGCCGGCCAGCACCGCGAGCACCAGCGCAGTGAAGCCCAGCTCCAGCGTGGCCGGCAGGTGCTGGCCGATCAACTCGAGCACGTCCCGCTTGAAGGCGATGGAGGTGCCGAGCTCACCCTGCACCGCGTGCAGCAGCCACACCCCGTACTGCGCCGGGATCGAGCGGTCCAGGCCGTAGAAGGCGCGCAGGCGGGCGATGTCCTCCGGGCCGGCGCCCGGCGGGATCATCATCGCCACCGGGTCGCCGGGCACCACGCGCATCAGCACGAAGACGACCACGCTCACGCCCAGCAGCGTGAGCGCGACGTGCCATGCGTGGCGCAGGCGCGCCATCGCCAGACGCCGCACGGCCCGCCGCCCGGACGCGCGGCTCAGGCCTTGCCCACCGCCTGCGGCAGCACGAAGCCGGCGCCGTGCGGTGCGAACTTCAATCCCTTGCGGAAGACCACCGTCTGGCTGTACTGGAACAGCGGGATGACCAGCGCGTTGTCGGCGATGTACTTGTCCACCGCCTTGTAGCCCGCGATGCGCCTGGCTTCATCCTTCTCTCCCCAGAGGGGGCCGATGAGCGCGTCGAGCTTGGGGTCCTTCCAGGCCGAGTGCGGCGACTGGCTGAACATGGCGTGGGCGGTCGAGGTGGACGGGTCCCCGATCGAGTTGCCCCAGTTGTAGAAGGCCGCCGGCGCCAGCTTGTGCTGGGCGCGCAGCTCGAAGTGCTTGGCGACCTCGTAGACCTCGAGGTCGACGTCGGCGCCGATCGCCTTCCACATGCCGGCGATGGCCTGCATGACCTCGAAGTCCTTGGGCTTGAAGCCGCGCGTGGTCTGCACCTTGAACTTCAGCGGCTTGTCGCGCGTGTAGCCCGCCTCGGCCATCAGCGCAGCGGCCTTCTTCGGATCGTAGGGCGCCTTGATGCCGGGGTCGTAGGCTTCGTAGCTGGGTGCCTGCAGCGTGTCGATGGGCTTCACGTGGCCCCTGAGCAGCTTGCCCGCCAGCCCCTTCTTGTCGACGGCCATGGCCAGCGCCTGGCGCACCTTGTCGTTGGTCATGGGCTCGACGTTGGTCAGGAAGATCATGCCGATGTCCGACACCGGGGCGATGCTGGCGTTGAAGCCCTTGGCCCTGAGCCGCTCGGCTTCCTCGTAGGGGATCTCCAGCGTCAGGTCGGAGCGTCCCGATTCGATCTCGGCCACGCGCGCGGAAGGGTCGGTCGTGAACTTGACCACCACCGTCTCGAAGGCGGGCTTGGGGCCGAAGTAGTCCTTGAAGGCGCGCAGCTTCAGGTACGAGCCCTGCACGAATTCCTCGACCATGTACGGCCCGCTGCCCACGGGTTTCTTCTCGAAGCCGGCGGCGCCCACCTTCTCGTAGTAGGCCCTGGGCATCACGTAGCCGGTCAGGAAGGCCATCCACTTGAAGAAGGCGGGCTCGAACTCCTTCACCTCGGCGGTGACCTTGTCGCCCTGCACCTGCACGTTGTCCACCTTGCTCCAGATGAACTGGATCGGGTTGCCGGTCTTGGGATCGCTCGCGCGGCGCAGCGACCAGGCCACGTCCTCGGCGGTCACCGCGCTGCCGTCGTGCCACTTCGCGCCGCGGCGCACGGTACAGCTGATCCTGCTCTTGTCGGCGTTCCAGCCCCATTCCGTGAGCAGGTCGGGCTTCAGGCTGAGGTCGGCGTTCTGGTCGATGAACTGCGAGAACACCGCCTTGTACAGCGACTGGATGGTCGGGTTCACGGCCGAGGGACCGACCGTCGGGTCCCACGAGGGCAGGTCCACGTTGTAGGCGATGGTCAGCGTGTTCCGGGTCTGCGCCAGGACGCGCAGCGGACCGGCTGCGCCCAGGGCGGCCAGCGTCAGGCCGGTGCCGCAGAGGAAGCCCCTGCGTGCGGACGATCGGGCGGCGTTGCTCGACGTTTTCATCGATCTCTCCAGGGACAGCGACAAGGGATGGGCGTATCCGGCAACGGAGCCGGGCATCGCCCTCGGGCAGGACACGGGGCCGGGTGGACGGGCCTTCATGCGTCGTCGCCCACCACCGCGGTGACTTCGATCTCGACCAGCGCCCGGTCCTCGATCAGGGAGCGCACCTCGACTGCCGTCATCGGCGGAAACTGGCGCCCGATCACCTCGCAGTACGCCGCGCCGATCGCGGGCAGCTGGCGCAGGTAGTCGCGCTTGTCGACGAGGTACCAGGTCATGCGCGTGATGTGCTCGGGTCCCGCTCCGGCATCGGCCAGCAGCGTCACCACGTTGCGCAGCGTCTGCCTGACCTGGCCCACGAGGTCGAAGGACTCGAACTCGGCATGCTCGTTCCAGCCGATCTGCCCGCCGAGAAAGATCTGGCGCCCGCGCGCCTCGACGCCGTTGACGTGCCCGATCGGGCGCACCCACCCGGCGGGCTGCAGGACGCGGTGCGCGGTCACGGCGATCACCCGCGTCTCGTCTCAGGGCCGGGGCAGCCCGAGCGCATGCCAGCGCGCTTCCAGCGCCTGGCCCGAGGCGTCGCGCAGCGCCGCCTCGCGCAGGCTCTCGAGCGCCGCGGCGGCATCGGGGCGCGGCGCGAGCAGCGCGGCGGCGGCCATCAGCCGGTCGAAGCGCCCGCTGCCGCGCGCGTGGGTGTCGCTATAGCCCTTGATCAGGCGCCGGCAGCGCACCAGCTCGAGCGCGAGCGCCGGATCGCCCGCCGTCGCCCGCTGCACCGCGGCGAGCCACTCGCCGAGATGCGCCTGCTCGCGCAGATGGCGCAGCGAACCGCGCCGCCAGCGGCGCATGGCCGCCACCGCGCGCAGCTGCAGATGCCCCCACACGGTGCCGGGATGCAGCCGCCGGCCGCGATCCAGCCGCGGCTCCAGCCAGGCCCGCAGGCGCGGCGACGATTCGATCCAGCGCCCCAGGCCCGCGGGCAGGACGGAGCAGACCTCTTCGAGGCGGGGATGGAAATATTCCTCCGTCTGGACCACCTCGCCGGCGCCGGCGCCGACCTCCGCGCGCACGCGCGCGAAGCGCTCGGCGCGCGTCTTCAGGTCGGCGACCCGGATCACGTCGTCGTAGGCCATGGCGACCGCCACCTGGCGTGCCGCCTCCACCGTCAATTGGTGGCCGCGCACCGCGCCGCCGGATTGACGGTCCCACGCGAGCACCTGCTCCATGCGATCGAGGTACTCGGTGCCGTAGGCGACGTCCTGGTATTCCACGACGCGTGCCAGCCCGGCCCCGAGCAGCGGCCACGCCGACTCGGGAAAGACGCGCCGCACGCGATCGACCAGGGGCTGCAGCGTGGGGCTGGCGGCGCGCTCGGGCAGCGGCCGCGGCGCCGTGTACATCGGATCGACCGGTGCCGGGGCCGGCGCCGGCTGGCGCGCCAGGTCGGCCGCGGCGCGCAGGGCGCGCAGGCTCGCCTCGACGCCGACGCCGGAGCGGCGCACGGTGTCCTCGAAGGCCTCCTGCGCGAACGGCAGCGAGTCGCTGCCGGCCAGCGCGCCGAACAGGCTGGCGGAGATCACGCTGCCGTGGGATACGGCGAGCGCCTGCATGTCGCCGTGCACGAAGCGGCGCGCCTGCGCACGCACCGCCTCGAGCACGGTGACGGCGTCGGCCACGCCGTTGCCCGGCACGGATTTCTCGTCGGGCGAGAAGGTGCGGTGCGAGGAGGCGATCACCGTCGTGCGCGCGGACGTGACGAAGCCGCGCTGCACCGCCCGGCCGGCCTCCATCAGCTCGGAGGCGATCACGATGTCGACCTCGCCGGGCACCGGCATCTGGGCCAGCACCGGCATGCGCCCGTCGGACGGCAGGGCGCTGCGCGGCACCAGCTCGATGTAGTAGATGGTGGCCCCGGTGCGCTGCGCGACCCCGGCCACCGAGGTGGACTGCGCGATGTAGCCGCCGTGCTCGGCCAGGTCGACGATCCAGTCGACCAGCACGCCGCCGCCCTGCCCGCCGAGCGCCTGCACGGCGATCGTGATGGGCCACTGCCGCATGTCGTCGTTCATGCCTGCTCCGGATAGAGCGCACGGCGCGCCAGCGCACGCGCCTGGCCCGCCTGCATCCAGCCGACCACACGTTCGCGCAGCGCCTGCACGAGGCGCTCGAAGCGGCTGGGGTTGCGCACCCACTGCGTCTTGTAGAACGACGGGCACAGCACCGCCGCGTCGGCCACCTCGCCGCAATGCCCGCAGGCCACGCAGTGCTCGTCGACGTACGCCACCGGATCCTGCTTGAGCGGATCGCCGCTCGGCGCCAGCGTCAGGCTGGGGCAGCCCGACAGGCGCATGCAGGCATGGTCGCCGCTGCACACCGCCGCGTCGACGCCGAAGCGCTCCTTGAGCACGCGCTGGCCGGCCTTGACCGCCGCGGCCGCCCTGGGCTTCTCGCGGCGCTGGCGGTTGAGCATGCACTCGCTCTGCGCGATGACCACCTTCGGCCCCTGGTAGTCGGTGGTCAGCGCCTCTTCGAGCACGTCGCGCATGCGCGTCACGTCGTAGGTGCGATCGACCGTGCGCACCCACTCGACGCCGACCCCGCGCACCGCGCGCTCGATCGGGTGCATGGTGCTGCGCCTGGCGTTGACCGCGCGCGACGAGAGGATGTCCTGCCCGCCGGTGGCCGCGGAGTAGTTGTTGTCGACGATGACGGTGACGCCGTCGTTGCGGTTGAACACCGCGTTGCCGATGCCGCTGGACAGCCCGTTGTGCCAGAAGCCGCCGTCGCCGATGAAGGCCACCGCGCGCTTGCCGTCCTTCACGTTGAAGGCCGAGGCGCTGGCCACGCCCAGGCCGTAGCCCATGGTGGTGGCGCCGAGGTTGAACGGCGGCATGATCGAGAACAGGTGGCAGCCGATGTCGGAGGACACGTGGCGCGGCCCGTGCTTGCGCTCGACCAGCTTGAACGAGGAGAAGATCGGCCGCTCGGGGCAGCCCACGCACAGCCCGGGCGGGCGCGGCGGCAGCACGCGGTCGAGCGCCGCGGCGTGGCCCGGGGCGGGGGCAGCCGACGCCAGCACGTCCGGACGGTAGCGCTCGAGGAAGCTGCGCAGCCCCCTGCGCAGCACGGCCACGGTGTAGTCGCCGCCCATCGGCAGCATGTCCTTGCCGTGCAGCGCGGTGTCCACGCCGGCGCGGCGCAGGATCGCGTGCAGGTTCTGCTCGTGATAGTCCGGCTGCCCCTCCTCGACCACCAGCACCGCCTTCTTGCCGCGGAAGAAGCGCAATACTTCCTCCTCGACCAGCGGATAGGCCACGTTGAGCACGTACAGCGGGATGCGCGAGGCGCCGAACAGGTCGGCCAGGCCGTGCAGCATGAGCGCACGCAGCACGTTGTTGTACATGCCGCCGAGCATCACGATGCCGAGCTCCTCGATGTCGCCGTCGAAGAACTCGTTCAGGCCGCGCTCGGTGATGAACTTCACCGCGGCCGGCCAGCGCTGCTCGATCTTCTCGCGCTCGTGCAGGAACGAGGCCGGCGGCAGCACGATGCGGTTGGTGTCGCGCTGCGGCGACTCGAGCGCCTCGCGCAGCGTGAACGCCGGCCGGCGGTTCTCGCGCGTGACGAAGCTGCCGTGCAGGTGGCAGGAGCGGATGCGCAGCTGCAGCATCACCGGCGTATGGCTGGCCTCCGACAGCTCGAAGCCGTCGTGCACCGCCTGCACGATGGCCGGCAGGTTGGGCCGCGGATCGAGCAGCCACATCTGCGACTTCATCGCGAAGGCGTGGGTGCGCTCCTGCATGATCGAGGAGCCTTCGCCGTAGTCTTCGCCGACGATCACCAGCGCGCCGCCGGTCACCCCGCCCGAGGAGAGGTTGGCCAGCGCGTCGGAGGCCACGTTGGTGCCCACCGTCGACTTCCAGGTGACCGCCCCACGGACCGGGTACATCACCGACGCCGACAGCGTGGCCGCCGCGCAGGCCTCGTTGGCGGCCGGCTCGAAATACACGCCCAGCTCTTCGAGGATGGGCTGGGCGTCGGCCAGCACGTCCATCAGGTGCGAGATCGGCGATCCCTGGTAGCCGCTCACGTAGCCGACGCCGGCCTCGAGCAGCGCCTTGGTCACCGCCAGGATGCCCTCCCCGCGAAACTCGGTGCCCGCCGGCACGCGCAGCGTCTCGACCTCGCGCGCGAATGATCTTTCCGCCATCGGACTTTCCTCAGCCGGCCACCAGCGCCAGCACGCGCAGCGGGCTGCCCGAGCCGTTCTGGATCTTCAGCGGCGCGGAGAAGATGAACGCGCCGTGCGGCGGAAGCTGGTCGAGGTTGTTCAGGCACTGCAGGCCGAAGCGGTTGGCCCCGTGCATCAGCGTGTGACAGGGGTACGGCGTCGGCCACGAATGCGACTGGCCGGCGTCGGTGTTGATCGTCTCCACCCCGAAGCCGCGCACGTCGCGCTCCTTGATCAGCCACTCGACCGCCTCCTTCGAGGGCCCCGGCGTATGCGGGCCGTCCTCGCGGAAGTTGGCGTACGCGGCCGGATCGGCCAGCCGCTTGGACCAGTCGGTGCGGAACAGCAGCCAGGCGCCGGCGGGAATGCGCCCGTGCTTCGCCTCCCAGGCCTGCAGGAACTCCACCGTCAGCACCCAGTCGGGGTCGGCGGCCACCTCGGCGCTGGCGTCCACCACGGCCGCCGGTCCGAAGAAGCGTGCCGGGTCGATGGTGTCGACGCTGTTGCGCGGGTAGTCCTTCCCGGTGACCCAGTGCACCGGGGCATCGAAGTGCGTGCCGGTGTGCTCGCCGCAGGAGAAATTGTTCCAGTACCAGGCCGGGCCGGCGGCATCGTAGCGCGAGATGCGCTCCTGCTTGAAGGCCCAGACCTGCCCGAACTCGGGCGGCAGCTTCAGCGCCGGGAACTCCGGCGACAGCGTATGGGTGAGATCGACGACGCGGATCCGTCCGGCGGCGATCTGTTCGGCGAGTTGCGTGAGGTCCAGGCTCATGAGGATCTCCATCGAGGGTGTAGGCAATCAGCGCGCGCCGAGCCGGCGCGCGACATGGAAACCGGAAACGCCGCCCAGGCCGGGGCCGGGGTGGGTCGAGGCGCCGATGTGCCAGAGGTGGCGGATCGGCGTCGCATGGTTGCGCGTGGCGCGCAGCGGCCGCCACAGGAACGACTGGTCGATGGCGCAGTCGCCGCCGTAGGGGTCGCCGCCGACCAGGTTCACGTTCATGCGCTCGAGGTCGGACGGCGACAGCACGCGGCGTGCGAGGATGCCGTCGCGCAGGTTCGGGGCATGCCGCGCGATGCGCTCGACCACGCGATCGGCGTAGGCTTCGCGCAGCGCTTCGGTCCACGCGCCGTCGGCGGGCGCATCGATCAGCCCGGCGGCGTCGCCGCGCACCCGGCGCGGACATTCGGGCACCTGTATCCACAGCACGCACTGCCCGGGCGGTGCGCGGCTGTCGTCGATCGCACTCGGCTGCGACACGCAGATCGTCGGCTCGGCGGGCAGCATGCCGCGCTCGGCCTCGTTCACCGCGCGCGAGACGGCCTCGGGTCCGGCGCTCAGGTGCAGGTACACCACTTCCGAGAGCTCGGCGGCGGGCCAGCGCGGCGGCTGCGACAGGGCGAGGTGGATCTGCATGTTGCCCTTGCCGTAACGCCAGGCGCGGGCCTGCCCCGCCACCGCTTCCGGCACGTCGGCCGGCGCGAGCAGGCGGCCGTAGAGCTGGGTCGGCGTGACGTTGCAGACCACCTCGCGGGCATGCAGGCGGCTCCCGTCGGCGAGCTCGACGCCGCGCGCCACCCCATCCTCGACGAGCACCTGCACCACGTCGGCGTCCGTGCGCAGCTCGCCGCCGGCCGCTTCGATGACCGAGCGGAACGCGGCGACCGTGTTGGCATTGCCGCCGCGCACCAGCGGCATGCCGACGGCCTCGAGCGTGAACGCCACCACCTTGGCCATCAGCGCCGACAGCGGGCTGTCGGGGCCGAGCCCGGTATGCAGCACCCAGGGCGCGAGCAGCGCGCGCAGCGTGTCCGAGCGCACGGCGCCGTCGAGCCACGCCCGGCAGCTGGTGAGCGAGGCGCCCAGGAAGCCGGCGAACGGGTGCGCGCCGCGCTTCCACGCCTGCTTCAGCAGGGCTTTTCCGGTGCCGCCGCTCCACAGCTCGTTGCCGAGCAGGGCGAACACGACCTCGGCGTTCTCCTGCACCTCCTTCATCGCCGCGGCATAGGCAGCGCCGTCACCGTGCGCTTCGCGCTCGAAGCGCTCGACGTTGGCGGCGCGCGAGGTGGCGAGCACCAGATGCCGCCCGTCGGGCAGCAGCACGCCGGTGGGCGACGCGCTGTTGCGGTATTCGAGCCCCGCCGCATGCAGCGCGGGGCCGAGCGCCGCATAGGCGGGACCGGCCACGAACAGCGGGTGAGCGGCCGACAGCGTGTCGTGGCGAAAGCCCGGCAGCGTCAGCTCCTCGGTGCGGATACAGCCGCCGAGCACCGCCTCGCGCTCGATCACGCACACCGAACGCCCGCTGCGCGCGAGCAGCGCGGCGCACACCAGCGAATTGATGCCGCTGCCGACGATCAGCACGTCCGAGACCGGGGTTCGAGTAGCCGCCATATCCCGGCGATCGTGGCACGGCGCCGCACCGCTGACTATCCGGATTCCGCGCCGCGCTAGCCGAAAGCCGTCATGGCCCCGTGCCATGGGTCCGTTGCAAGGTCACTCGTTTAACTCTAAACTAACTTGCTATCAGGCTCCCTGAGGAGCCTGCATCCGCTCCGGGGGCCTGGAATTGCGCGCAACACCGCCGCTCCTCGCGGCCCATCCCCTGATCCGCTCGCGCAGCGCCGAGGATGCGAGCGAACGCATGGGCCGGGTCTTCTCGCCGCATCGCCTGGAAGTGCGCGGCCCCCGCGCCCGCCTCGACGTCTGCCACAACCAGCTGCGGCTGCACGACCTCTCGCTCAACGTGCTGAGCTACGGCACCGAGGTGCTGATCGATCCCGGCGAGCGCGGCGATTTCTACCTCATCCAGCTGCCCTTGCGCGGCGCCGCCCGGCTCGCCTGCGGCGGCGAGGAGGCGGAGGTCGACCCCGGCATGCTCAGCATCCTGCAGCCGCACGTGCCGAGCCGCATGCTGTGGAACGGCAGCTGCCAGATGCTCCTGCTGCAGGTGTCGCGCGAGGCGCTCCAGCGCCGCCTGGCGGGTCCCGATACGAAGGCGGCGCCGCGGTTCGCGCTGACGCGGCCGCGTCATGATCCCGACGTTGCCGCCTGGTGGCAGGCGGTGCTCGATCTCACCGGCAACCTCGATCGACACGGCGACCGGTGGCTTCGCCACCCGGCCGCCTACGCGGCGATGGAGGAATTCCTGCTGTGCGGCTTCAAGGCGATGCTGTACGAGCCGCTCGCGGCCGCGGACAGCCTGCGCGGCGACGAACGCTGCCTGCGCCGCGCCAAGGAATTCATCCACGCCCATCCGGACCGTGCGCTGCGCCTCGACGAGATCGCCGACCATGCCTGCGTGAGCGGCCGCACGCTGGAGGCGATCTTCCGCCGCCACGGCGAATCCTCGCCCCTGGCCTATGCCCGCCGGGTGCGCCTCGAGGCCGTGCACCGCATGCTCGTCGATGCGCGCCGCGCCGGCCGCACGCTCAACGTGACCGACGTCGCCCTCGAGCACGGCTTCGTGCACATGGGCCGCTTCGCCACCCAGTACCGCCAGCGGTTCGGCTGTACGCCCTCGCACACCCTGCACGCCTCGTAGCGGCGCGAAGCGCATCCATGGCGGACTTCGACGCCGTCGTCGTCGGGGCGGGCCACAACGGCCTGGCCGCGGCGGTGCACCTGTCGGCCCGCGGCTGGAAGGTGCTGGTGCTGGAACGCCACGCGGTGGCCGGGGGCGCCGTCAAGACCGCCGAGCTCACCCTGCCCGGATTCCGGCACGACCTCTACGCGATGAACCTGAGCCTGTTCGCCGGCTCGCCCTTCGTCGCCGCGCACCGCGAGCGCCTCGCCGCGGCAGGGCTCGCCTTCGTGCCGGCGCCGCGCAGCTTCGCCTCGGTCTTCGGCGATGCGCACGATGCGCACTGGCTGGGGGTCGAGCAGGACGGCGAGGCGACGGCGAGACGCATCGCCGCGCGCAGCGCGCGCGATGCCGAGCGCTGGCGCGAGCTGGGCGCCGGCTTCGCGGCGCGCGCGCCGCACCTGTTCGCGCTGCTCGGCTCGCCCATGCCCTCGTGGGCGGCGGCGCGCGCGGCATGGCGCATGTGGCGCGCGCTCGGCAGCGTCGGCGTGGCCGACGTCGCGAAGCTGCTCGTCTCCTCGCCGCGCGCCTGGCTGGACGCGGCGTTCGAGGACGACTCGGTCAAGGCCATGATGGCGGCCTGGGGCATGCATCTCGATTTCGCCCCCGACATCGCCGGCGGCGCCCTGTTCCCCTACCTGGAGTCGATGGCGGCCCAGCAGTTCGGCATGGCCCTCGGGCAGGGCGGCGCCGACGTCATCGTGCGCGCGATGACCGGCGCGATCCGGCAGGCCGGCGGCGAAGTGCGCACGGGCTGCACGGTCGAGCGCATCGAGGTGCACGGCGGCGCGGCGCGTGCGGTCGTGGTCGCCGGCGGCCAGCGCATCGAGGCGCGCCGCGCGGTGATCGCCAACGTGCATCCGCGCGCGCTCTACGGCCCGCTGCTGGCCGACGCAGCGCCGCGAGGCAGCGAAGGCGCACGCGCGCTGCGGCCGGGGCCGGCCACGATGATGATCCACCTGGCGACGACGGCGCTGCCCTGCTGGCGCGCCGGCGACGCGCTGAACGAATTCGCCTACGTGCACGTGGCGCCCTCGCTCGACCAGATGGCGCGCATCTACCAGGAGGCCATGGCCGGCCTGCTCCCCGGCGAGCCGGTGATGGTGGTGGGGCAGCCGAGCGCGATCGACCCGCAGCGGGCGCCGGCGGGACGGCACGTGGTGTGGATCCAGGTCCGCGTCGTCCCGTCGCGGGTGCGCGGCGACGCCAGGGGAGAGATCGAGCCGGCAGCCTGGGATTCCCTCAAGGAGCGCTATGCCGACCGGATGCTGGACCTGCTCGAACGACACGCCCCCGGCTTGCGCGCCTCGGTGCTGGGGCGCTGCGTGCTGTCGCCCGACGACCTCGAGCGCGACAACCCCAACCTGGTGGCGGGCGACAGCCTGTCCGGCAGCCACCACCTGGACCAGTTCTTCCTGCTGCGCCCGGCCTTCGGCCGCTCGCGCTGGCGCACCGGCGTGCACAGGCTCTATCACATCGGCGCCTCGACCTGGCCGGGCGCCGGCACCGGCGCCGGCTCGGGCTATATGCTGGCCTGCGCGCTCGCGGGACGTTGAGGCCGTGCGCGGCGCGCGCCCTCAGTGCCGCAGTGTCGCCGAGGGTGACTCGCCGAACCAGCGCTTGTAGTCTGCCGCGAAGCGGCCGAGGTGGGTGAACCCCCAGCGCAAGGCCACGTCGGTGACGGTGGTGCTGGCGGGCGCAGCGGTCTGCATGTCGTGGCGGGCGCGCTGCAGGCGCACGCGCCGCAGGTGGGCCATGGGGGTCGTCTTGCGATGATCGCGGAAGCCGGCGAACAGCGTGCTCGCGCTGACGCCCGCATGCGCCGCCAGGTCGCCGATGGTCAGCGGCTCCTCCGCGTGGGCCTCGATGAACTCTTCCACCCGCTTCACGTACCCGGGCGCGACCGGCCGCGCCGGGCGCGTCAGCTCCTCGTGGTATCCGTGGGGCTGGACCAGCAGCAGCGTGGACACCACCAGCTGCTCGACATGCACGCGGGTGAGCGGCGAGGTGAAGACATTGGTTTCGCGGTCGAGCTCCGACACCAGGTAGCGGATCAGGCCACGCCAGCTCGCGCCCCTGCCTCCCGAGAGGTCCATCCCGAGCCGGAACTCGACGGGACGTCGCAGCTCGCGGCCGAGATGCTGCGCACAGTGGCGCTCGATGAGCCCGCGATCGATGCGCACCATGATCTGGTCGGCATCGTTGCGGCTCTGCATGCGCAGCGGCAGCGTGGGCGAGACCACCGAAGCGAGCGCCGGCGTCGAACGGATCGATTCGTTGCCGCAGTGGATGTCGGCGGTCCCGGCGAGCGGCATCATCACCAGCAGGAAATCGCCGGTACAGCCGACGTCGATGTCGACCGTGGCCCCGTAGCGCAGCCGGTTGATCGAGACGCCGCCCAGGGGGGCGTGACACATGTGCGCGTCGAGCCGGTGGGTGCGCCGCACGATGCGCAGCTCGTGCGGCGAGAGCACCTGTGCGACGCACCTGCAGGCCTCGTCGAGGTCCGCCGTGCGCAGGATGGAATACGCATGCAGGGCCTGCCTGTCGGCGACCGCGCTTGTCCGAAGACCGGCCACGCTCTCCTCCTCCGTGTCCGAGCGACGCCCGTGCCCTACCCTTCGGTGATCCCGGGCAATTAGTTCAAGTCTGAAGAAATTGTGCTGGACCCCGGCAACCTATGCAAGCACGTCCGAGGCTGCGCCGTTGATGCAGATCAATACAGCAGCACGGCCGGAGGATGCGTGCCGCAAGGCGGCACGCCGGTCCGTCTCACATCAGGGACGGCAGCCACAAGGCGACCTGCGGCACCCACAGGACGATCGCCAGGCACACCAGGGCGGCCACCACGAACAGGCCGATGTTGAAGAAGATCTCCCACATGCCGACCCCGGGGATGAGCGCCTTCACGATGAACACGTTCATGCCCATCGGGGGCGTGAGCAGCCCCAGCTCGACCACGATGACGACGATGATGCCGAACCAGACCGGATCCAGCCCCAGCGCCGAGACGATCGGGAAGAATACCGGGATCGTCAGGAAGATCATGGCCAGGCTGTCGAAGAAGCAGCCGAGAACGATGTAGACGAAGCACATCGCGACCACGACGCCGAGCGGCGGCGCTTCGAGCGACTGCACCCACGCCGCCGCCGAGGCGGTCAGTCCGGAAATCGTCAGGAAGTTGGTGAAAATGCCTGCCCCGATCGTGATCATGAGCAGGCTGGCGGTCAGCAGGGTCGATTCCGACAGGGCCTCGCCGATCGCGCGCCGCGTCGCCTTCCCGCGCAGCACCATGAACGCCAGCGCGCCGGCGGCGCCCACGCCGGCGCTTTCGCTGGGGGTGAAGATTCCCAGATAGAGGCCGCCCAGCACCACCAGGAACAGCCCCAGCACCGGCAAGGTTCCCCGCAGCGCCGCCGCCCGCTCGCCCCATGTTGCCTGGACCCGGTGCCCGCACTTCGCGGGCCATGCGAGCGCCGTGAACCAGACCGCGATCATGTAGAGGAAGGTGAGCAGGATGCCGGGCACGACGCCGGCAGCGAACAGCCTGGCGATGTCGGTTTCGGTCAGGATCCCGTAGATCACCATCGGCACGCTGGGCGGGATCAGGATGCCGAGCGTGCCCCCGGCGGCGATGGTCGCGCCCGAGAAGGCCGGATCGTAGCCGTGGCGGCGCATCTCCGGCTCGGCCACGCGCGCCATCGTCGCGGCGGTGGCAAGCGAGCTGCCGCAGACCGCGCCGAAGCCGGCGCAGGCCCCGAGAGCGGCATGGGCGAGGCCACCGCGCAGGTGGCCCATCCAGCGCTGCGCCGCGCCGAACAGGTCGTCGGCCATGCCTGCCTTGAAGATGAACGCCCCCATCACCACGAACAGGGGAATCACCGACATGCCGTAGCTCATCGACATGTCGACGGCCTGCTGCGCAGCCATCGCCAGCGCCGGTTCGATGCCCCGGAACCACGCGAAGCCGAGCGTGCCGACGGCGATCATGGCGAAGCCCAGCGGCACGCCGAGGAAGGCCAGCACAAAGAGGGCCGCCAGCCCGAGGAGGGAGATCAGCATCGGAATCCGCCCCGGATCAATGCGCCGGCTGCCCGGGATCGGCAGCGGCGGGCGGCCGCAGTGCGGCCAGCAGACAGATGCCGGCCGTCACCAGCGACATCGCCGACATCAGGTAGGCCGCCAGGAAGGTCGGCAGCCTGAGATAGCCGATGACGTCGCCCTGCTCGCGCATCGAACCGGCGACGTCGTACAGCGTCCAGGCGAGCGCCGCCAGCACCACCGCACAGGTCGCGCCCACCAGGACCTGCTGCAGCCTTCGGACGCGTCCGTGCAGCTTGCCGTCGAGCAGGCCGACCGAGATGTGCTGGCCCCTGAAGGTGACCACCGGCAGGGCCGCGAAGACGACGAGCACCATCGCGTACTGGACCAGCTCGATGACCCCGGGCAGCGGCCGGCGGAACAGATAGCGGCCGACGACGTCGGCGGTCGTCAGGGCCAGCATCGCGAATAATGCCGTTCCGGCGAGGCGCTCGAGCCAGCGCAACCATGGAGCAGGCACGAAGGACTCCCCCGCCGCGGCTCAGCGCGCGGCGCCGCCGCGAACCTGCGCGCGATAGTGCTCGAGCGCGGCCGCACCGTCGATGCCCCGCTTGCCGGCCTCCCGTATCCACTCCTCGTCGAGGAAGGACCAGGCCTTCTTCAGCTCGGCGGTGAACTGCGCGCTCGCATCGTGGAACTTGACCCCGGCATCGAGCAGCTTCTGCGTGGCGGCTGCGTTGGCACGGTCCATGACCGCCATGCGCTCGGCAAACGCCTTGCCCGAAATCGCCTCGATCGCCGCGCGGTCGCCCTCGGCGATCTCCTTCCATTTGCGTTCGCCGGCCACGAGCGCGAACGAGCCGGCGGTACGAAGGTCCGGGAAGCGAATCGCGCAGCGCGTGCTCGGAGCAAGGTTGAAGCTCATCACGTCGATCGGCGTCACCCCGGCGTAGGCGTCCACGATGCCTTTGGACACGGTCTCGAAGAAGCGCACGGCCGGGCCGGCCACCACGCCGGTGGTAACGGCCCCATACTGGTGCGCGGCAGTCCCCGGGGTGGTCGCGATCTTCGCCGAGCGCAGCTGCTCCAGCGTCGTGTACGGCTCCTTGACGCAGAACAGCTCCTGCGGCGGAAACGCCACCAGCGCCAGCAGGTGCAGCCCCTTGTACTCTCCCGCCTTGCGGAAGAAGCGCTCGTGGGTGCTCCACAGCGCCTGCGACATCCTGGCCGAATCGGCCACCGGGCCGGGCAGCTCGGTGACCAGCTCCAGCTGCAGCCGGTTCGGCACCACGCCGGCGAACTGCAGGGTGACGTCGGCGATCCCCTTCTGGACCATGTCGAGCTGCCCGGGCGGAGGCGCCAGGCTGCTCGGGGAGAATTCCACCTTGACCCGGCCCTGCGTGGCCGCCTCGACGTCCCTTGCCCACGGCACCATCACCTCGGCATAGATGGGATGCGTGGAAGGAAAGAAGGTGCTGAGCAGCAGCTTGTGCTGCGCATAGGCACCGCCACACAGCGAGAACCACAGCGCCGCCGCCGCGAACGCATTCCTGATCAACGTCATTTTCATCGTCTCCTCCGTGCTCGATGCCGCCGGCCGACGCATCGAATCCTCCAACGCGACCGCCGGCGATCGCCAGCGGTCCGGCTCACCATACCCCGATGAACAAGCCGTTGCGCCGCCAGTCCTCGGTTCGCCGCTCGATCGCCGCAGCATCGACCGTGGTACGCGCCTTGCGGTTCAGCGACCACTCCATCAGCCGATGCCTCATCTCGGCCCGCACCGCGTCGCAGCCGGGCGCATCGCCCAGGTCGACCAGCTCGTCCGGATCGTGCAGCATGTCGAACAGCTGCGGGCGCATGCCTTTCCAGTGGACGTACTTCCAGCGTCGGGTCCTCGCCATCCATCCGTAGCAGCCGTCGGCGGGCAGGCCCAGCACGCGGCGCGCCGAACGGAAGGAGAAGTCGAGCTCGCTGAACACCGCCTCGCGCCAGTCCCCCGCACCGCGGCCTTCGAGCAGCGGCAGCAGCGACCGCCCCTCGACGACGTGCGGCGCCGGATCGAGCCCGATGGCCTCGAGCAGGGTCGGCACGACGTCGACCGACTCGACGAACGCGTCGATCGCGGTCCCCCGCGTGGCGTCCGCGCCCGGGCGGGGGTCGACGACGATCAGCGGCACGCGCACCGCCTGCTCGTAGAACAGCTCCTTCTCGCCGAGCCCGTGGTCGCCGAGGTGGTCGCCGTGGTCCGAAGTGAACACGATCAGCGTGTCCTTCGCGCGGCCGCTGCGCTCCAGGCAGTCGAGCACGCGCTGCAGGTGGTCGTCGACCTGCCTGACCAGTCCCATGTAAGTCGGGCGGACGTGACGGACGACCTCCTCGCGCCCGTAGCTCAGGCAATCCTCGTGCGCCTTGCGGTAGGCCTGCAGGACCGGGTGCGGGTTTTCCGACGCGGGATCGGCGCGGACGATCCTGCCGGTGCCGGACGACCTGAACATGTCGTGATAGGGCGCCGGCGCCATCAGCGGCCAGTGCGGCTTGATGTACGACAGGTGCAGCACCCACGGCTCGTCGCCCTGCGACTCGATGAACTCGATCGCGCGATCGGTCATGTACGCGGTCTCGGAGTGCTCTTCGCGGACGATCGCCGGCAGGTGCGCGTTGCGCAGCAGCCAGCCGCTCGCCTTCTCGCCATGCTCGTCCCGGGCGGCGATCACGTAGTCGGTCCATGGATCGGCCCCCGTGTAGCCGTGTGCCCTCAGGTAGTCGGCATAGCCGGACTCGGACCCCGGCGGCGCGTGCCCGTCGTAGCGGTCGAGCTCGACGAACCCGCCGTCGAGGCGCAGGCGGCCCTCGGGCGACTCGGGCTCGATGCCGAGCCGCCGCAGGCCCGGGAAGTCGGGCACGACGTGCGTCTTGCCGGCGAGCGCCGCGCGACGGCCCGCCCGGGCGAGGTGATCGCCCAGCGTCTGTTCGCCGGCCGCGAACGGAACATGGTTCCAGGTCGTACCGTGGCTGCCGACGTAGCGGCCGGTATAGAACGACATCCGCGAAGGCACGCACACGGGCGACTGCACGTACGCGGCGTCGAAGCGCACGCCGCGTGCGGCCAGCGCGTCGATTGCCGGGGTGCGGAGCGACGGATGCCCGTAACAGGACAGGTAGTCCCAGCGCAACTGGTCGCACATGACGAACAGGACGTTGCGCAGCGGTCGTGGACTCGGGTCGGGCATGCGTCGCAGGGAGGGCGTGGCCGGGTACGATGCACGACTATCGCAGCGCCGCCGCCGCGCGGCCAATGAATGTTGCTGCATCGTCGATAACCTTCCGGTAATCTCGGGCGACTCGACGAGGGCGACCGGCGATGGCGAGACTCGAGTGGTACATCAGGGCCAACCTCAAGCCGCGGCACATGCAGTTGCTCGTGGCGCTCGACGACTTCCGTCACGTCGGCAAGGCCGCCGCCTTCCTCAACATCACCCAGCCTGCGGTTTCGAAGACCCTTGCCGAGCTCGAGCGCGGGCTCGAGGTCACGCTATTCGAGCGCGGCTCGAGAGGCCTGGTGCCGACCGCCTACGGCCGGTGCCTGATCCGGGTATCGCGCTCAGTGCTGCGCGATCTGGACGCCGCCCGCGACGAGTTGCGCCAGATGCGCTCGGGATCGACCGGGCGTGTGCGCATCGGCACGCTGCCGGTCGCGGCGCCGGCGCTGGCGCCACGGGCGGCGATACGCCTGCAGGCCAGGCGGCCGGGCACGGCCATCAGTTTCCAGGAGGCCACCGCGGACCGATTGCTGCCGCTGCTTCGCGAGGGCCTCCTCGACGTGGTCGTCGGCACCCTTCCGCCTGCCTCGATGACACTCGGCCTCGAGACGGCCGCGCTGCACCCGGGAGACGGGGTGGCGGTGGTCTGCGGGATGGGCCACCCGCTCGCCACGCGGCGACGGATCGCGGCCGCCGACCTGCTGCCCTACCCGGTCGTGATGCCGCCGCTGGGGTCGATCTTCCGCGCGACCGTCGAGGGAGCGCTCGCCGCGCTCGAGCTCACGACGGCCTCCGCAATGGTCGAATCCGGATCGATGACCGCCAGCAACACCTATCTGCGCGAGACGAACGCGATCAGCTTCTACTCGCGGCATCTGGCGCTGCACTATTCACGCGTGGGCATGCTGCGCGTGTTGCCGATCGCGGTCCCCGGGGCCGCGCTTCCGATCGGCGCCGTGTGGTCCCGCCATAACGAGGCGAACCCGGCGGTGCCCGAGCTGATCGATTGCCTGCGCGAGGTCGCTCACGAGGTGCTCGAGGCGGAACCGGCGTACGGCTGACCGGCGCGCCTTCGGCGAAAGCCGCGCGATTTCCCGCTCTTCCGGGATCAAGCACGGAATTATCGGATAGCGGCGCGATGCGACGCGCCGTAGGGTGTCGCCGACGCGGCATGAATTCCCCGCGGGATGGCGTGACGATGACGCAACCGATCGCAGGCAATCGCAAGAAGGTCCCGACCTACTGCTACCAGTGCGTCAACGGCCCCGACGTGCTGATGGTGGAGGTCGTCGACGGCGTGGCGACCAAGGTCGAGCCGAACTTCTGCGCCCGCGGCCTGCACCCGGCCGACGGCAAGATCTGCGTCAAGCCCTACGGGCTGGTGCAGAAGATCTACAACCCGCACCGGCTGCAGCAGCCGATGAAGCGCACCAACCCGCGCAAGGGTCGCGACGAGGATCCGGGCTGGGTGCCGATCAGCTGGGACGAGGCGCTCGACACCATCGCCGCCCGGCTGCGCAACATCCGCGAAACCGGGCTCCTGGACGGGAACGGCGATCCGCGCTTCGCCTTCAGCACGGGCGGCGCCGGCACGCCCATGATGTACATGGGCGCGTTTCCCGCCTTCTTCGCCGCCTGGGGCCCGATCGACATGAGCCTGGGTGCCGGGGGCACGGTCAAGTGCAAGCACACCGAGCACCTCTACGGCGAGCTGTGGCACCGCGGCTTCACGGTCTGTCCCGACACGCCGATGGTCGAGTACATCGTCTCGTTCGGGCTCAACATCGACGCCTCGGGCGGGGTCACCAGCGTGCGCCGCGGCGCCGATGCCCGCGTGCGCGGCATGAAGCGGGTGCAGATCGAGCCCCACCTGTCGGTGACCGGCGCCCAGGCTGCCGAATGGATCCCGATCAGGCCGAAGACCGACGCGGCCTTCCTCTACGCCATGGTCCACGTGCTGGTGCACGAGCATGCGCTGGACGAACTGGACGTGCCGTTCCTGAAGCGGCGCACCGCCTCGCCCTACCTGATCGGGCCCAACGGCTTCTACCTGCGCGACCCGGCCAGCCGCAAGCCGCTGGTGTGGGACCTGCGCACGGCGCGCGCCGTCGCGTACGACACGCCGGACATCGATCCCGCCCTGACCGGCACCTATCCCGTGGACGCCGTCGAGGTCGGCGCCGACGAGCAGCTGTGGCACCACCAGGGGGTGGAGGCGATCCCCGCGCACGCGAAGCTGATGGCCCACGTGGCCCGCCGCACGCCGGAGTGGGCCGCGGACGTGTGCGATGTGCCCGCGCAGACGATCCGGCGCATCGCCAACGAATTCCTGTCGCACGCCCGCATCGGCGCAACGGTCGAGATCGCCGGCCGCGTGCTGCCGTTGCGGCCGGTGGCGGTCACCATCGGCAAGTCGGTCAACAACGGCTGGGGCTCCTACGAGTGCGTGTGGGCACGCACCGTGCTGATGGTGCTGGTCGGCGGGCTCGAGGTGCCGGGCGGACTGCTGGGCACCACGGTGCTGCTGTCCAAGCCCGGGCTCGATCATGACCGCATGGCCACCGTCACCCCCGGACCGGACGGCTTCCTCGACTACCCCTTCCACCCGACGGACCGCGAGAACTGGATCGCCAAGCCGACGGTGCGCCACGCCTACAGCACGCTCATCCCGGGCACGGGCAACGGGCCCTACGCGCAGGCGGTCGGCTCGACCTCGCTCACCTGGCTCAGGCTGCAGGGGCGCGGCGCGCCGAGCTGGCCGGTGCCCAACCCGCCGGAGGTGTGGTTCGTCTATCGCTGCAACCCGCTGATCTCGTTCTCGGAAACCACGCGGCTGGGCGAGACCATCGCGCGCTTCCCGTTCATGGTCGCGTTCGCCTACACGCACGACGAGACCAATCACTTCGCCGACATCCTGCTGCCCGACCGCACCGACCTCGAAGGCACGCAGCTGGTGCGCCTCGGCGGCACGCGCTACGAAGAGCAGTTCTGGGAGGCGCGCGGCTGGGTGCTGCGCCAGCCGGTGGTCGAGCCGCAGGGCGAGACGCGCGAATTCACCTGGATCGCCGCCGAGCTGGCGCGCCGCACCGGGCTGCAGGAAGGCTTCAACGCCATGATCAACGCGGGGGTCTGCGGCCTGCCGCTCGCGGGCGAAGGCTACGACTTCTCGCTCGACACCGGCCGCCAGCACAGCGTCGAGGAGATCTGGGACGCGGTGTGCCGCGCAGCGAGCATCGACGTCACCGACGGCGCGGCCAGCGACGGCCTCGACTGGTTCAAGGAGCACGGCTTCCGGACCAAGCCGTTCTCGAAGCTGAACTGGTACCTCTACCCGCGCATGGTCGACCTGGATCACCGCTTCGAGCTACCCTACCAGGAGCGCGTGCTGCGCATCGGCAGGCAGCTCACCAACCGCCTGCACGAGAACGGCATCGACTGGTGGGACCTGCAGCTGCACGACTACGAGGCCTTCCCGGAGTGGAAAGACCTGAACGGCCTGTGGGAGGAGGTCTACCGGCGCAACTTCGAAGTCGACATCGCCGATTTCCCGTTCTGGCTGCTGACCGCGCGCAGCATGCAGTACGCCTGGGGCGGCAACGTGGGCATCCAGCTCATGCGCGAGGTCGCCGAGAACGTGGCCGGCCACAGCGGCATCATGATCAACCGCAGGCGCGCCGCGGCGCTGGGAATCGCCGACGGCGACCTGATCGAGGTCACCTCCCCGGTCGGCAGGACGCGCGGCAAGGCGCTGCTGCGCGAGGGCGTGCGCCCCGACGTGATCGTGATGATCGGCCAGTTCGGCCACTGGAAGACGCCCTACGCGAAAGACTTCCAGATGCCGAGCCTCAATGACCTGGTGCCGATGACCATGGACCTGATCGACGGCACGGGCTCGTCGATCGACGCGGTCAGGGTCTCCGTGGCGCGCGTCGGGAAGCAGCGATGACGCGCTATGCGATGGTCGCCGACCTGCGCCGCTGCGTCGGCTGCCAGACCTGCACGGCGGCCTGCAAGCTCACCAACGCCACGCCGCCGGGCGTGCAGTGGCGCAAGGTGCTCGACATCGAGACGGGGGAGTTTCCGAACGTCGAGCGCACCTTCATGCCGGTGGGCTGCCAGCATTGCTCCGACCCTCCCTGCCTGGACGTGTGCCCGAGCACCGCCACGCGCAAGCGCGACGACGGCATCGTCACCATCGACTACGACATCTGCATCGGCTGTGCGTACTGCGCGGTCGCCTGTCCCTACCAGGCCCGCTACAAGGTCGAGAAGCCGTCGTTCGCCTACGGCCCGGCCACGGCCACCGAGGCGCAGCGCTTCGACGAGGCTCGCCTGGGCGTCGCGCAGAAGTGCACCTTCTGCGTCGATCGCATCGATGCCGGCAAGGCCCGGGGCCTGACGCCCGGCGTCGATCCGGACGCCTCGCCGGCCTGCGCCAACGCCTGCATCGCCGATGCCCTCGCCTTCGGCGACATCGAGGACCCGGACAGCAACGTCTCGAAGCTGCTGAGCGAGAACACCTGGTTCCAGATGCACGAGGAGCTGGGCACCGACCCCGGCTTCTACTACCTGTGGGACAAGGAGAAGGCGTGATCCGCATCGGCAGGGTCCTGCAGAGGCACTGGGACTGGCGTGCGGCCTGCAACTTCGTCTTCGGCGGCAGCGGCGGCGCCCTGCTGGCACTGGCGACCGTGCACGGTGCCGGAGATGCGGCCGCGCTCGCCACCAGGCTGCTCGCGCTGGTGCTGGTCGGCGCCGGCCTCGCCTGCGTATGGCTCGAGATCGGCCGCCCATGGCGCGCGATGAACGTCTTTCGCCACCCGCAACGTTCGTGGATGACGCGCGAGGCGATCGTGGCCACGGCGACCTTCGCCCTGGCGCTGTCGGGCCTGGCCTTCGGCGTGCCGGTGCTGTCGTGGGCCGCCGCAGCGGGAGGCATCGCCTTCGTCTATTGCCAGGGGCGAATCCTGAAAGCGACGCGCGGCGTTCCGGCCTGGCGCCAGGCCGCGATCGTGCCGCTCGTCGTGGCCACCGGCTTCGCCGAGGCCGGCGGCCTGATGACGGCGCTGCTCGCCGTGCTCGCAGCCGTGCCCGGATGGCTGCCGTGGCTGCTGCTCGCCTCGCTCGCGGCACGCGCGCTGGCCTGGAAGCGCTACCGCTCGGAGCTGAAGGCCGACGACGCGCCCGAACCCGCGCTCGTGCTCGCCGGCCGGCTCGAGCCCGTCGTGGTGGTGCTCGGCACCCTGCTGCCGGCGGCCCTGATCGTACCCGCGCTGGCCGCGGCCGCACTGCCCGCGACGGCGCCGGCCGCGCCGGCGCTGCAGGGGGTCGCCGGCCTGCTCGCGCTGCTGCCGGGATGGACCCTGAAGTTCGTGCTGGTGACGCGGGCCGCGCAATTGCAGGGCTACGCGTTCGGCAAACTGCGCCGCGGGCATCCGCTGGCGCGCGCACGCGGCTAGAACGACTTTTCCCGACCCACCACGTTCCGCGAGGACGAGACGATGAAGAGCAAGCGATTCCTGGGCCATCTGGCCCTCACCACCCTGCTGGGCTGTTCGAGCGCCGCATACGCCGGCGACTGGTTCCCGCTGCCGGTGAACTCCACCGGCCCCGACGGCAAGATCACCAAGGTCGACTACGTCGGGCTGCCGAAGGCTGCCCAGCCCTGGGACATCTGCGTTTCCTTCCCTCACCTGAAGGACTCGTTCTGGCTCGCCGCCAACTACGGGATCGTCGAGGAGGCCAAGCGCCTCGGCGTGCGCGTCGTGGTGCTCGACGCCGGGGGCTTCACCCAGCTGAACAACCAGATCTCGCAGATCGAGAACTGCGTGGCCGGCGGCGCCAAGGCGGTGGTCATCGGCGCGATCTCGCAGGACGGCCTCGGCAACCTGGTCGCGGAGCTCAAGCGCAAGAACATCCCGGTGGTCGACGCCTACAACGGCATGACGTCGAAGGACGTCGGCGCCCGGTCGCTGACGCTGCCGCGCGATGAAGGCTGGCGCGCCGGGCACTACCTGGCCGAGAAGCATCCGAAGGGCAGCAAGCCGGTCAAGGTCGCCTGGCTGCCGGGGCCGGCCGGCGCCGGCTGGGTCGAGCTGTTCAACAGCGGTTTTCGTGAAGCGATCAAGGACAGCGCGGTCGAGATCGCCGAGACCAAGTACGGCGACACCGGAAAGGAAGTCCAGACGCGCCTGATCGAGGACATCCTGCAGACGCACAAGGACATCGACTACGTGGCGGGCACGGCGGTCACCGCCGAGGCGGCGGTGCCGGTGCTGCGCGCCCGGGGGCTGACCTCGAAGATCAAGGTGGTCTCGGTGTACCTGACGCCGGGCGTCTACCAGGGCCTCAAGAGCAAGTCGATCGAGGCCTCCAACATGGCGCCGGTCGTGCTCGTCGGCCGCATCGCGGTCGACCAGGCGGTCCGGCTGGTCGAGGGCAAGGAGGTGCTGCGCGACGTCGGGCCGATCGGGCGCATGTACACCAAGGACGACATCGGCACCCTGAAGACCGAGACCGTGCTCGCCCCGACGAGCTTCAAGCCGGTGTTCAAGGTCGGCAGGTAGGCTCATCCGGATCCGGCATGACGCTCCTCACGGCTCATCGGTCCCCAACCGGGGGCCGCCCGTCCCCGGCGGCCGGCGCGTGCTCGCCCGCGCTACGCGTGCTCGAGCTGAGCAAGCGTTATGGCACGAATCTCGCCTTGTCGCCGGTGAGCCTGGATTTCATGCCCGGGCGGGTGCACGTGCTGTTCGGCGAGAACGGCGCCGGGAAGTCGACGCTCATCTCGATGATCGCCGGCGCCAACGAGCCGAGCGCCGGCACCATCGAGACCGGCACCCATCGCGGCACGTTCCGCTCGGTCAATGAAGCGCGCGCCCACGGCGTGCGGGCCGTCTTCCAGGAGTTCTCGCTGATTCCGCACCTGACGGTGGCGGAGAACATCGCGCTCGGCGAAGAGCCGACCGGTCCGATCGGGCTGCTCTCCAGGTCGTCGGCCCGCGCACAGGCGCGGCACGTGATCGAGGAGCTCGGCTTCGACCTGCAGCCGGATACGCCGGTCGATCACCTCGCGCGCGGCAAGCAGCAGATGGTCGAGATCTGCAAGGCAGTCCGGCAGGATCCGCGCCTGCTGATCCTCGACGAGCCGACCGCGTCGCTTTCCGAGCACGACACGAAGGCGCTGTTCGCGCTCATCGGGCGGCTGCGGGCCCGCGGCACGGCGATCATCTACATCACCCATCGCATGCACGAGATTCCGCTGATCGGCGACGAAGTGACGGTCCTGCGCGACGGTCGCATGGTCGCGACCGTGCCCGCCGATACCCCCGAGGCTAAGCTGGTGGAGCTGATGACCGGCCGGGCCTTGTCCGACATCTACCCCGCCGCGGTGCACATCGACGCCGATGCGCCGGTGCGGCTCGCCCTGCGGGGCCTGTGCACGGCGGACGAATCGGTGCTCGAGGCCAGCCTGGAAGTCCGCGCCGGCGAGATCGTCGGCGTCGCGGGCCTGGTCGGCTGCGGCAAGAGCGAGCTCGCCCAGGCATGCTTCGGCCTGCGCAGGATCACGCGCGGCGAGCTGCTCGTGGACGGGCAGCGCCGCAGCTTCCGGCACCCCGCCGACGCCATTGCGGCCGGCGTGTGGTATTCGCCGGCCGACCGCAAGCGCGACGGTCTCGTCATGATGCGCCCCGCGCGCGAGAACATCGCGCTGTCCGCGCTGTCGTTCGGGCGGTTGTCGGGGCGCCTGCTGCGCCGGCGCGGCGAATCCGAGCTGGTCGGCGAGCTCTCGCGCAAGGTCGATTTCCCGACCCATCGCGTCGGCGAGGCCGTCGCCAACTTCTCGGGCGGCAACCAGCAGAAGGCCCTGCTGGCAAAAGGCCTCGGCCAGGATGTCGGCATCTACCTGTTCGACGAGCCGACCGTCGGCGTCGACATGGGGGCGCGGCGCTCGATCTACGAGTACCTGGCCGGACTCAGCGCCGGCGGCGCGGCCATCCTGCTGGTGTCGTCCGACCTGCCGGAGCTGCTCGGCCTGTCGCACCGCCTGTGCGTGATGCGCGGCGGCCGCCTCGCCGCGGAGTTCCAGCGCGGCGACTACGACGAGCAGCGCATCCTCGAACAGTTCTTCGACTGATCATCGACATGACCGTACCGATGTCCCCGCACGCTTCCGCCCGCCCTCCCTCGCTCCCCGCGCTCGACACGGCCCGGAAATGGCTGCTTCGGCACCGCGAGGCCATCGTGCTGCCGGTGCTGTTCGTGCTCGCCGTCACCATCTTCACGCTCGAGGCGCCCGGCTTCCTGAGCGCCGACAACCTGATCAACGTCTCCCGGCAGTCGGTCTACCTGATGATCGTCTCGCTGGCGCAGCTCGTGGTGCTGATCGGCGGCGGCCTCGATCTCTCGGTCGGAACGGTGGTGGCGCTGGCCTCGGTGACGGGCGCCACCGTCATGGCCGCGGCGCACGCCGCCTGGCCCGATGCGCCGGCGCTGGCGATCGCCGCCGGTTGCGCGACCGGGCTGGCGGTCGGCATCGCCGCCGGCCTGGTCAACGGGTTCGGCACCGCGGTGCTGCGGATTCCCGCGTTCATGATGACGCTGGGCATGTCCTCGGTGGCATTCGGCCTCACGCTGCTGGTGAGCGGCGGCGTGCCCATCTACGGCCTGCCGCCGGCATTCGGCGAAACCTTCGGCTTCGGCCGCATCGCGGGGCTGCCGGTGCCCTCGCTGATCGCCGTCGTCGTCATCATCGCCACCTACGTGCTGCTGGAATGGACGCGCTACGGCCGGCACCTCTACGCGACCGGCGGCAACCTTCGCGCGGCCGAGCTCTCGGGAGTGCGCACCACGCGCGTCACCATCGGCGCCTTCGCGATCGCCGGCGCGCTGTCGGCCCTCTCCGGCCTGCTGCTCACCGCGCGCCTGGACACCGGCGAATCGAACATCGGCGCCAGCCTGCCGCTGGAGTCGATCGCCGCATGCGTCATCGCCGGCGTCAGCCTGTCCGGCGGCCTGGGGCGCACCTTCAAGGTCGTGATCGGCACGCTGCTGATCGTGCTGGTGCAGAACGGCATGAACCTGATGCAGGTCGGCGCCTACGCGCAGACGATCGCCATCGGCGCGATCCTCATCTTCGCGATGGCGCTGTCGCGGCGCTGACCGACGGCCGGCACGCGCCCACCCGGTCACCGGTGCCGTTGCGGCGGCGCCGGCGACCCGCGGCAGGCGATCAGGCGCCGTCCGGTCCGCGCAGCTGTTTCTTGTCGATCTTGCCCACCGAAGTCTTGGGCAACGCAGCGACGAGCACGATCCGGCGCGGAACCTTGTAGGGCGCAAGCTGCGCCCTGCAGTGCTGCACGATGACTTCCGCATCGATCCGGCTGCCCGGGCGCGGCACCACGAACGCCTTCAGCGCCTCGCCCTGGTATTCGTCGGCCACCCCGATCACCGCCGCCTCGAGCACGCCGGGATGCCGGTACAGCACCTCCTCGACCGCGCGCGGATACACGTTGAATCCCGACACGATCACCATGTCCTTCTTACGGTCGGAGATGTACAGGTAACCGTCCGCGTCCAGGTGCCCGATGTCGGTGGTGTACAGCCAGCCGTCGCGCCAGGCGGCTGCCGTGTCCGCCGGGCGCCCACGATAGCCCGACATGAGCTGCGGCCCGCGGAGGCGGATCTCGCCCGTCTCGCCGGCCGGCAGCACCGTGTTCCCTGTGCTCGCATCCACGATCTCGACCTCGACGCCCGCCATCGGCACGCCGACCGATCCGGGCTTGCGGACACCCTCGAGCGGATTGAACACGACGCCGCCGCCCGTCTCGGTCTGCCCGTATCCTTCGAGCACCGGCGCCCCGGTGGCAAGCTCCCAGCGCCTCAGGGTTTCCTCGGGCAGGGCGGACGACCCCGAGTAGCTGCACCGCAGATGCGGGAAGCGCCTTCGCGCCAGGCTCTCGTGGGCCAGCAGCCCGACGAACATCGTGGGGCCGCCCGCCAGCATGGTGATCGACTCCGCCTCGAGCGCATCCAGCACCGCCTCGGGTGCATAGCGCGGCAGGATCACCAGCGTGCCGCGGCAGTACAGCATGTTGTACATCCCGACCGCGATCGAATAGATGTGGCACAGCGGCGTCGCGCACAGCAGCCGCTCGGCCTCCATGCGCGCCGGCACGAGGCTGTTCAGCTGCGCGACGCCGTGCGCGCCCGCGGCATGGGTGAGGTCCACGCCCTTCGGAGTACCCGTCGTCCCGCCGGTATAGAGGAGCAGCGCGAGCGACTCCGGCCGCGGAAGCATGTCCGGCCCGATCGAGGCCGGCGTCGAACGCCAGCGCGCAAGACTCTGCTCCCCCGCACCCACGCCGAACCGGCAGCGCACGCCCAGGCGTTGCGCCAGCGGCTCGATCAGCTCCGACAATGCTGCGTCGTAGACGATCGCGGCCGCGTCGATGTCCGCGAGCAGCGGAGCGAGCTCGTGCTCCGTGAGCAGGGGATTGACCGGAGCGACCTGCACGCCCGCCGCCTGCGCCCCGAGCAGCGCAATGCAGATGTCCACCGAGTTGCCGAGGATCACGGCCACGCGCCCTCCCCGCACGCCCGCGGCCCGAAGCATGGCAGCGAAGCCGGCCACGCAGCGCGCGTACTCCTCGTAGCCGAGGCGCTCGGCGCCGCACACCAGCGCCTCGCGATCGGGCGAGGCCGAGGCTGCGGCCGCGAGCATGTGCACGGCGGTCGGGAACACCGGCGGAAGTTCCGGAATCCGGCTCGTTTCACGCATAGTCGGCCAGCGTCCCGGCATCGAGCCCGTCGACGCAGGCGGCGCCGGGCAGGGCCTGGCGCTCGAGCGCCAGGATCTCGGGCATCAGGTAGGCGGCATAGAAGGCCGCCAGCTCGCGCTTGCGGCGATGCAGCGCCGACGGCCCGGTCGCGACGGCGGCCATCCTCAGCCACATCCACGCGCTCGCCACCCTGCCCGCCAGCGCCAGGAAAGCGGCGGCGCCCCCCTCGGCACTCCGGCGCTGCCCGGGCGCGAGCGCGCGATACGCGGCGCTGACGCGCTCGATGCGGCCCAGGCCATCCACCACCGCGGCGCGAATCCCGCGCATGTCGTCGCGGTGCGCGGTCAGGCCGACATCCCTGCGGATGCGCCCGACGAACTCGCCGTAGCGCCGCCCCTCGTCGCCGATGAGCTTGCGCACCACCAGGTCGAATGCCTGGATGCCGTTGGTGCCTTCGTAGATCGATGCCACGCGCAGGTCGCGGACGTACTGCTCGACCCCGGCGTCCGACACGTAGCCGTGGCCGCCGAAGCACTGCACCGCGAGGTTGGCCACCTCGAAGCCCGTGGCCGTGAAGAACGCCTTGCAGATCGGCAGCAGCCACTGCGCCTGCTCGCGCGCCGCGACGCGCTCTTCCTCGCTCGCGGCCGTCACGGCCAGGTCGAGCTGCAACGCGGTCTCGAACATCATGGCGCGCATCGCCTCGACCCGGGCGCGCATGGTGTACAGCATCCGCCGCACGTCCGCATGCGCGATCAGCGGCACCGGCGCCGCTTCGGCGGCGCCTCCCTGGAGCCGCTGCTCGGTGTACGCGAGCGCCTTGGCGGTGGCTGCGCCGCCCACGGCCAGCCCCTGGATGCCGGTCTCCAGCCGCATCACGTTGACCATGTCGAACATGGTCTTCAGGCCGTTGCCCTCGCCGCCGACCATGAACCCCTGCGCGCCGTCGAGGTCGAGCACGCAGGTCGGCGAAGCTTTCAGGCCCATCTTGTGCTCGACGCGCGCCACGGTAGCGGCGTTGCGCTCGCCGGGCACCCAGTCACGCGTGAGCGCGAACTTCGGGACGATGAACAGGCTCAGCCCGCGCGTGCCGGCCGGCGCGCCCGGCGTGCGCGCCAGCACCATGTGGATGATCTGCGCAGCCAGGTCGTGGTCGCCGTAGGTGATGAAGATCTTCGTGCCCGTCAGCGCCCAGCTTCCGTCGCCGCGCGGCGCGGCCCGGGTGGAGATCCGGCCCACGTCGGAGCCGGCCTGGGGCTCGGAGATGCAGATCGTCGCCGTCCATTCCCCGGAAACCAGCCGCGGAACGATCGCGTCGCGCAGGCCTGCCTCCGCATGCCCGACCAGCAGCCGCGACGCGGCACGCCCCATCAGCGGCAGCATGCTGAACGCCATGCACGATCCCGTGACCATCTCCGCCACGCCCGCCTGGACCACCAGGGGCAGCCCCTGCCCCCCGTACTGCGCCGGCAGGTCCAGCCCGACCCAACCCGCCTCGCAGTAGCGGCGATAGGCGTCCTTGAAGCCGGGCGGGGTCCGGACCGCCCCGTCGACGAGATGCGAGCCCACCGCGTCGCCCACGGCATTGATCGGGCCCAGCACGTCGGCGGCGAAGCGGCCGGCCTGCTCGAGCACGGCCAGCGCCACCTCGATGTCCGCGTCCCGGTACGGGTCGCGGCCGAGCACGTCCCCCAGGTCGAAGACCTCCTCGAGGAGGAAGCGCACGTCCTCCAGCGGCGGCACGTAGTGTCGTTCGTTCATGGTCATGGCTTTCTCCTGCGGTTCAACGGTGCACGAACGAGGCCGGCGAACGGGCGCCGTTCTGCACGAAGTTCGACAGGCCGATCCGCGCGTCCTCGGTTTCGATGCAGCGCCCGGCGAGCCGCGCCTCGAGCTCGAGCCCGTCGTCGAGGCTGCCGCGCGCGCCGTCCACGATCGCCTCGACGAGGATCTCGTCGATGCGCCGGCTCAGATGCCCGAGCTCGACCGTGGGCAGCCCGGCCGGGCATGGCACCGGCCCCCGGGGGAGCGCCTTGCGCAGCCCGGGATCGACCGCCAGTCGCCGGGCCAGCGACACCGCCGCCTCGAGCGGATCGCCGTCGACGAGCTCATCGACCAGGCCGAGCGCGAGCGCCTCGTCGGAGGACACCGGCGACGCGGTCCTCAGCAGCCTGGCGGCGGCCTCGACGCCGATCAGGCGCGGCAGGCGCTGGGTCGCGCCGCCGCCGGGGATGATGCCGAGATTGGGCTCGGGCAGGCGGGCCAGCACTTTCAGCCCACCGCGGGCGACCCGTGCGGCACAGGCAAGAGCGAGCTCGACGCCCCCGCCGAACGCCAGCCCGTTGAGCGCGCAGACCACCGGCTTGCGCATCTGCTCGATCTGCACGGTCAGCGCCTGGAACGCGCGGGAGACGCGATAGCCGTCCTCGGCATTGCGGCACGCGGCCAGCATGTCGATGTCGGAGCCCGACACGAAGGCCCTGGTGCCGTGCCCCGTGATCACCACCGCCGCGACGTTTGCATCCGCCTCGGCTTCCCGCAGAAGCCGCTCGAGCGAACGGACGATGCCCTCGTCGAGCGCATTGAGCGAGCGCGGACGCCTGATCTTGAGCACGGCCACGTCGCCGGTCCTCGAACGGACGACGTTCGACAGCTGCCAGCCGGAAGCGGCCCGGGCGCGCTCGAGGCTCTCCGGCATGCAGAAGCCCGGGTGCTGCACGCAGAACGCCGACACCAGCGCGTACGCCTGCTCCATCCCCATCTCGTTCATCATGGTGAAAGGCGGCCGCATGTCGAGCGCAATGCCCACGGCCATGTCGAGATCGTCGATGTCGACGATCCCCAGATCCATGATGAAAGCCGCCAGGCCGAAGTAGCACCCGAGATACTGCTCGCGGATGCGCAGCTCCTTCTCCCCGCTCACGGTCACGGTCTCGCCGCGCTCCGCGATGTTCCAGCGCGCCTCCCCCAGCCTGACCTTCTCCTTCAGGGAACGCGGCGAGCGGAACCACGGCATCAGGCGCACGTGCATCTCGTCGAGACCGTGGTCGGTGATCGAGTTGCCGTTGGCGCTGCTGATAATGGAGAAATGCCCGATGCCCATGCCCAGCGTCCGCACCGCGACCGCGTCGATCTCCTTCTCGTTGCCCAGCCCGGCCTCACGGCACAGGATGGCGCACTGGACGAGCCCCTCGAAGATCGGGTCGACCGCAAAGGCGTAGGAGCTGCGCACCCTGATCGGCGCCTTGCCGATCGCTTCGTAGAGGTCCATCAGCAACGCCGTCAGTGCCGGATCGGTCTCCGCGCCCGGCACGATCTCGACGATGGGGTTGCGCTCCGCGGGAAAGAAGTAGTGCGCGACCAGGCAGCGGGAGCGCTTGCGCAGATGGCCGAAGATCTCCTCGGGCTGCATGTGCGAGGAGTTCGACAGCAGGATGCAGTCGTCGTCGCAGATGCGCTCGACCTCCTCGAAGATCCGGTGCTTGACGGCCTCGTCTTCGGTGGCCGCCTCCAGCACCAGGTTCGCTCCGGCGAGGCGGTGATAGTCGGTGGTGTAGACGATCGAGCCCTTGACGCGGGCCGCCTGGTCCGCGGCAAGACTGCCTCCGGCCACGGCCCGGCCGACCTTGCGCTCGAGCTTCTCGCGCGCGCGGCCCAGGGCGTCCTCGGCGATGTCGACGAGGACGATCTCGACCCCCTTCGACGCCAGGTTCCTGGCGAAATGAAGCGCGATGTCGGGCCCGATATGCCCGGCGCCGATGATCGCCAGCTTCCGGAGGGTCAGGGATTGGTGCTCGAAGGCCATCTTGTCACTCTCGCATGTTGTCCGGTTGAACGGATGGGGTTGCCGAGGTTGATTAACAATCTATAGAATTTGGATTGATATTCTAGACAAATTATCCACTCTGCAACTGGAAAGGACATGACGCTGAAAGCCCGGATTCCCTACGGTGCCTACTGGAGCACGCCGTTCGCACGCTGGCAGGGCAGCTTCGCCAACCTGCACAGCATCGAGTTCGCCGCCTATGTCGCGCGCGCCGAGCTCGCCCGGCGCCGCATCGACCCCAAGGTCTTCGACTACGGCGCCCTGGGCCTCTCCGTGCCCCAGCAGCACTCCTTCTACGGCCTGCCCTGGCTCGCCGGCCTCCTGGGCGCCGGCCACATCGGCGGGCCCACCCTCATGCAGGCCTGCGCCACCGGCGTGCGCACCCTGCTCGCGGCCGCCCAGGAGATCGAGCTCGGCATGGCCTCCACCGCCCTGGCCATCAACTGCGACCGCACCTCCAACGGCCCTCACCTGTACTACCCCAACCCCCGCGGCCCCGGGGGCACCGGCAGCTCCGAGAACTGGATGCTGGACAACTTCAACTGCGACCCCTTGGGCCCCCACACCATGCTCGCCACCGCCGAGAACGTGGCCAAGAAGCACGGCCTGAGCACCGCCGCCCAGCACGAGCTGGTGCTGCGCCGCGAGGAGCAGTACCGCCAGGCGCTCGCCGACGGTGCCGCCTTCCTCAAGCGCTTCATGACGCTCCCCTTCGAGGTCCCGGCGTCGAACTTCCGCAAGAGCACGGGCACGCTCGAGGCCGACGAGGGCGTCTCGCACTCCACCGCCGAGGGGCTGGCCAGGCTGCGCCCCGTGGCCGAGGGCGGCACCATCACCTTCGGCGGCCAGACCCACCCGGCCGACGGCAACGCCGCGATCATCGTGACCACCGCCGAGCGCGCGAAGGAGCTCGCCACCGATCCGAAGATCGCCGTGCACCTGCACGGCTTCGGGCTGGCGCGCGCAGCCCTCGCTCACATGCCCGAGGCGACCGTGCCCGCGGCCCAGCGCGCGCTCGCGCAGGCCGGGCGCTCCATCTCCCAGATGGCCGCGATCAAGACGCACAACCCGTTTGCGGTCAATGACCTGTACTTCGCCAAAGCCACCGGCGTGGACCCGATGACGATGAACAACTACGGCTGCTCGCTGGTGTGGGGGCATCCGCAGGCCCCGATGGGCACGCGCTCGGTCATCGAGCTCATCGAGGAGCTGGTCGTGCGCGGCGGCGGCTTCGGGCTGTTCACCGGGTGCGCGGCCGGCGACACCGCCATGGCCGTGGTCATCGAGGTCGGCGACGCGTAGCAGACCGGCGCGCCGCCCCCGACCGAGGGTTGCGCGCTCGCGAACGGCAGCCGCGCACGAAGGACCCACGCTCAGGGACGGCCCGAGAACAGGCCGTCCTGGATCACTTCGGGGCTTGGGTAAGCCTTCTTGCTGTGACTGGTGCCGGTCAGCACCAGCAACTCGGCGAGCTTCTCGGCCACCAGCCCCGGGCTGATGACGGGAACCTCGAGCACTCGCTTCAGGTAGCCGTAGCTCTGGTGCATGGTCGTCGAGCCGAGGATGATGACGTCGGCGCCATCCTCGTCGATGGCCGCCCGCGCCGCCCGGTGCAGCAGCTCGAATACCGTTTCCTCCTTCCCGGCCAGGAGTTCCGCGGCGTCCGGCCGTACTCCGATGTCGCGAATCGATGCGACCCTGTGCGCGATTCCGTGCTCGGAGATCGCCTTCTCGTACAGGGAATGCCACCTCGGCCACATCGTGATCACCGAGAACTTCTTGCCCAGCATGCAGGCGAGCAGCATAGAGCTGCTCGCCGGAGCGACCACCGGGATGCGCAGCCGCGAGCGCAGGGCGGCCAGGGCCGAGTCGCTCATCGAGTTGACGCAGACCGCGGCATAGCCGTCTTCTTCCGCGCGACAGCCGGCCTCGAGCACGAAGGCCTCGGCAAGCAGTTGCTCGTAGGGGCTGTCGATGATCCGCGCGCCTTGCGCCGCCGCTACGAAGACGTTCTCGAAATCCGGATGCACGGCCTCGTCCGGCAACTGGGCCCTGAATGCTTCCAACGCCGCCGCTGGAACCGGAACCGGGACGATATTGAGGATGCACTTGCTCACAGGATCACTACTCCCTTTCACGCCCGGCGCGTTGCGCGAACATGCTGCGCAACTCGCGCTTGAGCACTTTTCCGCTCGGGTTCTTCGGCAACTCGTCCACGAAGTGGATCGCGCGAGGCTTCTTGTAGCCCGACAGCGATTCCCTGCACCACGACACCAGGTCGTCGACCGAAACCGGCATGCCGGGGCGCCGCACCACCACGGCAGCGACGATCTCGCCCCATTCCTCGTCCGGCAGCCCGATCACCGCCGCCTCCAGCACGGCCGGATGATCGTAGAGCGCGCTTTCCACCTCTTTGGTGTAGATGTTCGCCCCGCCGCTGACCACCACGTCCTTGATCCGGTCCACGATGAACAGGTAGCGCTCTTCGTCGAGGTAACCGAGATCCCCGGTACGGAACCAGTCGCCGAAGAAAGCCTTCGCCGTCTCGACGGGATCGTTCCAGTAGCCGGCACATACCGAGCGACTGCGTACGAGCACCTCGCCGACGACGCCTGCCGGCACGTCGCGGCCGCTGCCGTCCACGATGCGAACCTCTGCACCGACGGCCTCGCGACCCGCGGACGACAGCCGCCGTTCCTGCTGCGCACTTCCGTCGAGCACGTGGTCGGAGGCCACCAGGAAGGTCGCCTCGAGCGTTTCCGTCAGCCCGTAGCCCTGCGTGAAGCCGCAGCGCAATCGACCGAGCGCGCGGCGCAACACCGTCGCCGGCATCGGCCCGCCGCCGTAGAAGATCCGCCGCAGGCTCGACAGGTCGGCCCTGTCGAGATCGGGATGATTGAGCACGGAATTGATCATGGTGGGCACGAGCAGCGCGACGCTGACCCTGTGCCGCCCGACCAGCTCGAGCCATCGCCCGGGATCGAATGCTTCCATGATCACCTGCGTGCACCCGAGCATCATGTAGGTCACGGACATGAACACCGCCCCCGCGTAATAGAGGGGAGTGGAGACCAGGTTGATGTCCTCGGGCCGGCTTTCATCGGCCACGAACTGGTTGAAGGCGTTGGCCTCGAGATTGCGGTGGGAGACCATCACTCCCTTCGGCAGCCCGGTCGTGCCGCTGGTGAAGAAGATCGCGAAGGGGTCGCCCTCCCGTCCCCTGGCGGCAGCCCGCTCGGTCGATGCGCCGTCGACGGCCGCTTCGTAAGAACCAGCTCCTTGCGACGCGCCTTGCCCGACGATCCAGCGTGCAAGCGCCGGCTCGCAATCGGCCACCCTGTCCGCAAGAGCCGACCCGCATATGAGCAACGCGGGACGGACGTTGCCGAGGATTTTCGACAGTTCCTTTCCATTGAGGCGGTAGTTCAGCGGCACGGCGATCAGCCCGGCCCGCGCAGCGCCGAAGTAGCTCTCGATGAGCTCGATGCAGTTGGTCAGGAGGATCGCGACCAGGTCGCCCGCGACCAGGCCGGCCTCCCGCAGCGCATTGGCGACCCGATCGACGCGCCGATCGAGCTGGCTCCACGTGACGCTACGCCCGCCCATGACGAGCGCCGGCTTGTCCGGGAAGCGCAGTGCGTTGCGCGCCACGATCTCGTCCAGCGTCATGCTCCGATGCTCCCTCGGCAGAAAGGCCCGCAGCACGCAGCGCTTACGGGCAGCGGCTCGGCACGGGCCGCCTCCGGGTTTCCGGGCCCGCCAGCGCGTCGTTCACCAGGCGTGCCACGTCTGCCGACAAGGTCCCAGGCTGGATCACCTCGGTCACGCCCATCTGCCGCAGCACGGTCGCATCGTCGTCAGGGATGACGCCACCGCAGAACACCGGGATCGACAGGCCCTGCTCGCGCAGCCGCTCCAGCAGGCGGCGCATCTGCGTCATGTGCTGGCCGGACAGGAAGCTGATGCCGATGGCGTCGACGTCCTCTTCGAGGGCGACCCTGATCACCTGCTCGGCCTGGTTGTGCAGGCCGAGATAGATCACTTCGTAGCCCGCGTCGCGCAGCACGCTGGCCACCGTGATGATCCCGGTGTCGTGGCTATCGAACCCCATCTTCGCGAGCAGGATACGTTTCGGTGCACTCACGATCTCGGCTCCTCAGCGGAATGACCAGCCCTGCGCATCGCGCATCGCCTCATGGCATTCGCCCATGGTCACCTTGTTCTGCAGGGCGTCCATCAGCAGCGGCACCATGTTCTCGCCCTTCTTCCAGCCCGCTTGCAGCCGGGCCATCGCATCGGCCCACTTCTGCCGGTCGCGCGAGGCGCGATACTCGCGCAGGTACTCGGCGCGGCGCGCGCCCCACTGCTCGGCCTGGATCTTGTGGATCTTCAGCGGGATCTCCTCTTGCGGCGGGATCCGGAACCGATTGACCCCGACCAGGGTGCGCCGGCGCGTGTCCAGGTCGCTCTGGTTGCGGATGCGCTCGTCGTTGATCTGGTTCTCCAGCCAGCCCTCGCGGATGCACTCGATCATGCCCCCGCGTCCGTCGATCTCGGCCAGCTTCTCGCCGATGGCCTTCTCCATCTGCCCGGTCAGCGTCTCCACGTAGTACGACCCGCCCAGCGGGTCGATGCTCTTGGTGATCCCGCTCTCGTACGCGATCACCTGCTGCGTGCGCAGCGCAATGCGCGAGGACTCCTCCGTGGGCAGCCCGTGCGCCTCGTCGTACGAGCACAGGTGGATCGACTGCGCTCCCCCGAACACCGCCGCCATCGCCTCCACGCCCGCCCGAATGATGTTCACCTCCGGCTGCTGGCGCGTCAGCGTGTTGCCCGCCGACTGCACCGAGAACCGCATCCGCCAGCACTCCGGGTTGCTCGCCCCGAACCCCTCGCGCATCGTCCTGGCGTACAGCCTCCTCATGGCCCGGAACTTCGCGATCTCCTCGAAGAAGTCGATCGAGCACGACAGGAAGAACGACGCGCGCCGCGCAAACAGGTCGATGTCCAGCCCGCGCTCGCGCGCGCGCCGGAAGATGTCGAACGCGTGGCCCAGCGTGAACGCGCCGTCCTGGATCGCGTTGACCCCGGTCTCGCGCAGGTTGTAGCCGTTGGTGACCATCCAGTTCAGCCGCGGCATGTTCCGCGAGATGAACTCGATGTTGTCGATGCACAGCCGCAGCGTTCCCTCCAGCGGGAAGTACTGGGTGATGGTCTGCAGCGGCCCGCCGCTCATCTGGTAGAACGGGTCGTTCTGCTGCGTGCCGATCACCTTCTCGAAGGGCACGTTCCTGCGTTGCGCGACCGAGGCGAGCATGGCCAGCGTCACCGAGGAGACCGGCGGGCGGATCGACAGCGCGTAGGACACCGAGTCCGGGCCGAAGCCGTCGTACAGCGTCTCCATGTCCTCCAGCGTGCTGATCGGCACGCCAGTGACCCCGACCTCGCCCTCGCTCAGCGCATCGTCGGAATCGAACCCGTAGGACGTGGGCAGGTCGATCGTGATCACGAACCCGTTGGCGCCCTGGCCGTGCAGGTACTTGATGCGCTCGTTGGTCTCGCGCGGCGAGCCGAACCCGACCTGGAAGCGTCGCGTCCAGATCCGCTCGCGGTACATCCCCGCATACGGCCCGCGCGTGAACGGGTACTCCCCGGGCTCGCCCAGGTCTCGCGCAGCGTCGAACCCGGCGATGTCCTCCGGCCGGTACAGGTCACGGATCTCCAGCCCCGCCCCCGTCTCGAAGATCTGCTCCTCGTGGTCGCGCGCGACGCCGGCTTTCCGCGCATCGTTTGCCGTGCTCATCCGCATTTCTCCTGAAGCCAGGGCCTGTTCACCCTAGATCGCCTCGTGCAGCGACCGTTCCTCGGTCTGATAGGTCGTGAACCGCCCGGCCGGCAGCACCGTGAAGCGCAGCACCGGATACAGCAGCAGGGCCACGGCCAGCGAAACCATGAACCCCAGCGGCATGACCCCGGTCGCGATGAGCGCGATGCCGAGTACCGAGGCGATCAACACGCTCGCGATGCCGGCCCAGTTCACCGTCTCGGCACGGCCATCCGACACCGGCTCGCCGCCGCGCACCCAATAGAAGTCGGAGATCATGACTCCGACGAAGGAGAGCGTCATCGCGCCGAGGTAGCCGAGCCAGGAGCTGAAGTGGCTCAGGATCCCTGCGGAGATCATGATCAGCGCGATCACGTTGCCGACGATCACCATCACCACCCGACCAGGGCGCCTGGCGGCCAGGACATCGACGAGGTTCGACAGGCTGAGCGACCCCGAGTAGGTGTTGATGACCTGCGCCTTGGCCTGTGCCACATAGATCGTGATGAAGCCGAGCCACGACGCGGCGACCACGAAGAAGGCACCCGTGTTGCCCATCGCGAAGCCGCTGGCGGCGGCGAGGGCAGCCTGCCGGCCCAAGCCCGAATCGCGCGCCATCAGGAACTCCGCCACTGCGGGCAGGCCGCCGACGATCACCACCGCGCCGACGACGACCATGACGAAGTTCTGGGCGATGGGCCCGACGACGCCCAGTATCACGACGTCCTTCCCGGTTCGGGCGTAGCGGGCGAAATCCGCGATCAACAGCGCGATCGTGCCGGCGGTCCCCCCCATCAGGGCGAAGGCCGCCTCGAACTTGGGCCACGCGCCCCCAGGGACCACCCCTTGCGACGAGAACACGTCGCCGAAGCGCGCGCCACCCTGGAAATAGAGGATCCAGATCGCGTAGATCGTCAGCAGCACCGTGGCGACGGTGAGGAGCATCGAGGAGCGTAACGTCAGATTCATGCCGAACACCGCCAGGAGGACCCAGCCGATCGTCATGAGCCCGTAGAGCAGGATCCGGGTTCCCCACGAGTCCTGCCATCCGAACATGAGCAGCGTGCCCTCGTAGAGCAGCGCATTCTCCAGCGCCAGGAAACCGAGGATCATGAAGCCGAAGATCACCGTCGCGAGCGACGAGCCCTTGAAGCCGAACCCATAGAACCGCGAGGCGACCGTCGCCGATATGCCCTCGGCATAGGAGATGCGTCCGACGAGGATGCTCAGCACCGCGCCGACCACCGCGACTGCGGCGCCGGCGACCAGGCCCCAGGTGAACCCTGCCAGGATGACGGCAAAGCCGCCGATGGCGAAGATCACCAGTGCGGTCGCGATCCCAACCGTGCTCTTGGAAAGCTCCCATCCGCTCTTGCGCCAGGATCGCGGAACGCGCCCCAGGGCATGATCCTCCGCCTTGACCGCGCGGCTGGAGTCGGCGAGCGACGGCGCTTCCGACGCGATCGCCTTGGCCGGGTTCATGTGCTCGCCCCTTTCGGATCCCACCCGTAGGCCCGCCGCGCTTCGGCCAGTGAAACCACACCGTCCGTGATGTCGTCCGCGACCTGGGCACGATCGCGCGCCAATGGATCGCCGTATCCGCCACCGCCGGTCACGCGCAGCTCGACTTCGTCGCCCTGGTTGAGCGTGAAGAACGATTCGGCGTCGATGCGCTCCGCCTCGCCGCCGCCGCGGCGGCGCACCAGCAGCTCCGAGACCGGCGAGCGCTGCCCGCCGGCCAACCCGAACGGGCGGGTCTCGTCGTTGACGCCACCGCCGAAGTTGACCGCCATGATGCCGTCGGCCTCGACCCGCCAGCGGTAGATCGTGCCCAGGCCGCCGCGCCAGCGCCCGGGGCCGGCGCTGTCCTGCCAGTACTCGTACTGGAGCACCGTGTAGGGGTCGATCAGCTCGTGCAGCTCCGGATCGGGCGCGCGCAGGCTGCCGCCGCAGAACGACGGGCCGACGTGGTCCCAGCCGTCGAGCCCGTGCGTAGCGCCGGCGCCCGACTTGCCCATGAAATGGATGTCGCCGAACAGCCTGTTCGTGCGCGGGTTGAGCCCCATCGTAGCCGGCGCCAGCCAGCGTCCCCAGCCGGCGTAGACGCGCTCGGGCACAGCCTGCGCGAGTGCCAGCCAGATCGCCTCGACGATCGCCTGCGACGCCGACACCGTGCAGCAGCTCACCGGGGCCGGCTCGCGCGCATGCAGGACAGTGCCTTCCCGGGCCGTGACGCTCAATGCACGCAGCGCGCCCTCGTTGTACTTGACGTCGGCACAGATCGTCAGGAACAGCGCCTGGAACGAAGCCGACACGGTGTTGGCCAGCGTGCTGTTGACGTAGCCGCTCGCCTGCGGATCGCTCTCGGACCAGTCGAAATGGATAGCCTCGTCGGAGATGGTGAGCGTGAGCCGCACGCCGATCCGCTTCGCCTTGTCGATGCCGTCGTGGTCGATGAAGCTCTCGGCCCGGTACACCCCGTTGGGCAGATCGCGCAGCGCAGCCCTGGCCTGGCGCTCCGAGGCGTCCAGGATCTGGTCGGCGGCGCCGCGCAGCACCGGCAACCCGTACTTCCTGATCAGCGCGCGCAGGCTGCGCTCGCCGATCGTGCAGGCGCCGATCTGGCACTCGAGATCGGCCTCGACCAGCCACGGCATGCGCACGTTGAGCAGGATGAAGTCCCACAGCGACTTGTTACGCTTGCCCTTGTCCACCAGCTTGGCCGGCGGAATCCGTACGCATTCCTCCCAGACCGTGCGCGCCGCCGGGTTGTAGCCGACCACACCGCCGCCGCCGACGTCGGCGTGATGGCCCTTCGACACCGACCAGAACTGGATCGCACCGTCGGCGAAGACCGGCTTGGCGATCGTGATGTCGGGCGGATGGTTGTTGCCGTGATAGGGGTCGTTGAGGATGAAGACGTCCCCCTCGTGGATGTCGTCGGCGTACTCCTTCGCGATGCTCTCGAGGGCGAACGGCAGTGCCCCCATCAGCACCGGGATGTACGCGGTCTGGGCGAGCAGCCTCAGCCGGTGATCGAAGATTCCGGTGACGAAGTCGCGCGCCTCCGAGAAGATCGGCGAGCGCGAGGTTCTCAGCATCGTCTGTCCGATCTCCTTGCTGATCGCTTCCAGCCGACTGCCGATGACGGAAACCTTGATCGGATCGACGTCCGAAACGCCAGTTGTCGCGTTCATGCCGTTGCCTCCTCGGTCAGGCGCTCGACAAGGGCCTTCAGGTCGCTGCCCTTGCGATGCATCAGGTAGTTGTTCGCCGCGTCGCAGACCAGCTCGAAATCCGGCGGCACCAGGATCGTGGTGGTCGGCAGGACCGCGATCGCGGGTCCCGGCACGACGTTGCCGTGGACCAGCCGCAACCCGTCGTAGACCGGCGCTTCGCTGAACGCGCCGCTGAACCACGCCTTGCGGGAACCGGTGCGCGCCTCCGACGGATCGGCGCCGCGCGCCTCGACCAGCTCGACAGCCGGCCTCTCGGTGAGCCCTCGTGCGCTGACGCGCAGGTTGATGATCTCGATCGGCGAACCGGGCGTCGAGTAACCGTACAGGTCGTCGTGGCGCCGGTGGAACGCCGCTTCGAGCGCTTCGAGCGCTGCCGGCGTGAACTCGCCGTCGACAAACGCCGGCACCTCGACCTCGTTGAACTGGCCGACGTAGCGCAGGTCGGCCGAGTACTCGAGAACCACCTGTCGAGCCGCCACGTTCTCCGTCTCGAGCGTCTGCATGGCCCTGTCGGCGATCTGGCGGTAGATCTGCGCGACGGCGTCGAGGTCGATCGATCCGAACTCGCGCACATAGGTGTGGACGTAGTCGTGCTTGAGATCCGAGAGGAGCATCCCGGCCGCGCAGAATACCGACGATTCGCGGGGAATCAGGATCAGCGGTATCTCGAGATCGCGCGCGATCGCCCCCGCATGCAAGGGGCCGACGCCGCCCGCGACGACCAGCACGAACTCACGCGGATCGTAACCGCGCTGCACCGATGCCACCGAGATCGCCGCCGCCATGTTGGCGTTCACGACCTGGTAGATACCGTAGGCAGCCTCGACGGCACCGAGCCCGAGCGGCTGGCCGATGTGCTGTGCGATGGCTTCCTGCGCGGCCTCGCCGTCCAGCGTGAGCTCGTCGCCGGCGGTGTCCAGGTAGCCGAGCACGTAGTTGGCATCGGTCACGGTCGGCAGCGTCCCCCCGCGGCCGTAGCAGGCCGGCCCTGGAACGGCACCGGCACTCTTGGGCCCGACGTTGAGCAGGCCGCCGGCATCGATCCAGGCGATCGATCCGCCGCCGGAGCCGACCGTATGGATGTCGAGGATCGGCGAGGCGATCCGATGCCCGCCGATGCTGCCTTCGGTGGTCACGCTCGGCAGACCGTTGCGGATCAGCGCGACGTCGAACGACGTACCGCCCATGTCGACGGTGATCAGGTTGCGGAATCCGCTCACCGAACCGTAGTGGATGCCCGCCTGCGGCGCACCCGCTGGGCCCGACAACAAGGTGTTGGAGGCGAAGCGCTGCGCCACCTCCGGTGACATCACACCGCCGTTCGACTGCATGATCAGCAGCGTGCCGCCGAAGCCGAGGTCATCGAGCCGCTGCCGCAGTCGCGACAGGTAGCGGTTCAGCACCGGGCCGACGTAGGAGTTCAGAACCGTCGTACTGTGACGCTCGTACACCCGGATCTGCGGCAGCACCTCGGTGGACAGCGAGACGTATACGCCGGGAAGCTCCTGCTCGAGGATCTCCTTCGTGCGCCGCTCGTGCCGGTCGTTGCGGAACGACCAGAGATACGAGACCGCCACGGCTTCGACTCCCTGCTCGCGAAAGAGCCCGGCCGCGCCGCGGATGTCGCTTTCGTCCAGCGGCATGACGACCTCGCCTTCGGACGACACCCGCTCGCGAGCCACCGTGATCCTGCGCCTCGGCACCAGTTGCGGCGGCGGCGCGTGGTTGTCGAACTGCTGCTCCTTGATTCCGCGCCGCATGTTCAGCACGTCGCGGAACCCGTGGGTCGTCACGAACCCGGTGACCGCGCCTTCGCCGGTCAGCACCGCGTTGGTCGTGATCGTGGTGCCATGCACGATCGTCTCGACGCGCCGCAGCCATTCCTTGAGCGTCTGCCCGTCCGCGACGGCGGCCTTCTCCAGGCCATTGAAGAAGCCGATCGTCGGATCCCCGGGCGTCGTGGAGGTCTTGTAGACCCGCGAACCCCCTTGATCGTCCCTGACCAGGAAATCGGTGAACGTTCCACCGACATCTACGCCGATTCGTATACCCATGCTGATCTCCTCTCGAGTGCTCCGGGCGGGTCGGCAGGAAGTCGCCCGGGCGGGTCACATCTCACGTTTTTTCAACGATTTGTTATTAAAAAGTTTATAGAACTTTTATAAAACTTCGAGATATATTCTAGGATCAAGATTGATGCAGATCAAGACCTGATCCGATCGGCGATCGGCCTTCGCGTGACCGGCCGGCCCCAGAAGAAGCGCCTGCCGGTCGACGAAACAGGCGACGAGCCGGTCCCGGGGCTGCGGCCTGGCAGTCCGGGAGCGACGAGTGCGCGGCACCCCCAGGGAATCGGGACTACCGCATACGGTAGAATCCAGACCGATGAAAAAGGGGCCGACCACCAAACCGAGCGATTCGGTTCACGCGAACTGGCACCTGGGGCACGACCGAGCCGACATCCTGTTCACGGAGTTCGAGCTGGTCATGCTGCGTTTCCAACAGGCGTTCGAGCGCTGGGCGTTGCACGTGACGGCACGCTGCGGCGACTCGACCATGAGCTTCGCCGAGATCGTCCTTCTTCACGCCGTTCGCCTGCAGGGTTCCCCCTGCAATGCGCAGTCCGTCGCCCGCCTGCTGAACCGGGACGACATCCCCAACGTGCAGTATTCGCTGCGCAAGCTCGTCAAGCGCGGCTACCTGATGTACACGCAGGGCAACGTCAAGAACAACACCTTCGCGGTCACCGAGCTCGGTCGCCAGGTCACGAGCTATTACGCCGAGATCCGCCATGAGGTGCTGGTCGCGCACGCGCCCAATGTCAGCACCATGGAAAGCCAGATCCAGGCGGTGATCAACGCGGTGGGAATGCTGACGGGCCAGTACGACGAAGCCATGCGCAAGGCATCCACGTATCACTTCACGAGCCTCGAACTCTCGAAGAACCCCCCGAAGCAGTAGGCGCAGGCCGGGCTCGCCTGGTCCGACGGCCGGCGCTGCTAGATCCCCAGATAGGACGCCTGGACCCGCGGATCCGCCAGGAGATCCGGCCCCGAGCCCTCGAAGGCGATCCGCCCGGTCTCGAGCACGTAGGCGCGATCGCAGATGCGCAGCGCGCTCACCGCGTTCTGCTCGACCAGGATCGAGGTGACCCCTTCGTCGCGAAGCTGCCTCACCACTTCGATGATCTCGGAAACCAGCAGCGGCGCCAGGCCCATGCTCGGTTCGTCCAGCAGCAGCAGGCGCGGACGCCCCGCCAGCGCGCGGCCGATGGCCAACATCTGCTGCTGGCCGCCCGAGAGCATCCCTGCCGGCTGGCGCGCCTTCTCCCGCAGGACCGGGAAGCGGCGCAGGATGCGCTCCAGCTCGTCCTCGCCGGCGCCGCCTCGAAGCATGTAGGACCCCAGGCGCAGGTTGTCGAGCACGCTGAGCTCGGGCCAGACCTGCCGGCCTTCGGGGACCACCCCCAATCCCCTGCGTATGCGCTCCCACGCCGGGAGCCCGCAGATCGACGCCCCCTCGAACTCGATCTCGCCGCGCGTCTCCGCCTCTCCAACCAGGGCACGCAGCAGCGTCGTCTTGCCGGCGCCGTTGGCACCGAGCAAGGCCACGATCTCCCCGGCATGCACCTCCAGGGCGACGCCGTGCAGCACCTCGATCCGGCCGTAGCGGGCGCGCAGGTCCGAAACCCGCAGCATCGGCCGCCCGGACGAGCCGGCGCCCTCACTGCCCGAGGTAGGCACGGATCACCTCCGGTTCCGTTCTCACGTCTTCCGGCAGGCCTTCCGCGAGCCGCTTGCCGAAATTCAGGACGACCACCCGTGTCGAGATCGACATCACGAGCTTCATGTCGTGCTCTACCAGCATGACCGCGACCCCCGCCGATGCGATGCTGCGGATCAATTCGCCCAGGTCGCCGGTCTCGCTCGGGTTCAGGCCCGCGGCCGGCTCGTCGAGCAGCAGGAAGCGCGGCGCCGCCGCCAGAGCCCGGGCGATCTCCAGGCGCTTCAGGGCCCCGTAGGGCATCTCGCCGGCATGCGCATCGATCCATGACGCCAATCCGACCGTGCGCATCAGCTCCGCCGCGGCCGCCCTGGCGTTGCGCGTCTCCGAACGGATGCGCCATGGGCGCAGCAGCGTCGCCATCACGCCGTGCGACAGGGCGCCGTGGCCGCCGAGCATCACGTTCTCCAGCGCGCTCATGTTCAGGCAGATCTGCAGGTTCTGGAACGTTCTCTGCAGCCCTGCCTGCGCTCGCCGGTGGGGCGGCAGACCCGTGACGTCGAGGCCGTCGAGAACGATCTGTCCCGCCGAAGGCGCGTAGTAGCCGGAGACGAGGTTCAGGACGGTCGTCTTGCCGGCGCCGTTGGGGCCGATCAAGGAGACCACTTGGCCCGGCTCGACCTCCATGGAGAAGTCGTCCACCGCCATGAGCCCGCCGAAGCGGCGGGTGAGGGAGACGAGCCGGATGCCGCCCACGCCCTATTTCCTGCGCGAGAACGTCCGCGCGAGGGTCGGCACGATGCCCGCCGGCATGACCGCCATCGTGAAGACCAGGATCGTGCCGAGCACGATGTGCTTGTAATCGGCGAAGGTCGCGGAAACCTGGGTCAGCACCGTGAGCACGGCGGCCCCCGCGATGGCGCCGAACGTCGACGCCATGCCGCCCAGCACCACCATGGTGACGAACTCGATCGAGCGGATGAAGCCGGACTCGCCCGGAGTGATGAAGCGCTCGACGTGAGCGAACAGGGAACCGGCCACCGAAGCGTAGACCGCCGAGATGACGAACACGCGCACCTTGATCGCCGCGACATCGACCCCTACCGCGGAAACGGCCGCCTCGGCGTCGTGCAGCCCGCGAAGCGCGCGCCCGAAGGCGGAATCGACCAGCAGCCTGGCGACGACCACGCCGAGCACGAGGGCCCCGCCGACGAGCCAATACCAGTGCTCGAGCCGCGTCAGGCGCAGCGCACCGACGGCGAAGGCAGGCACGATGCGCCCGTCCGGGCCGCCGGTGAGCCCCGTCTCCCGCATGAACACGGTGTGCAGGATGATGCCGAACCCCAGCGTCGCCATGGCGAGGTAGTGGCCCTTGAGCCGCAGGATCGGGCGCCCGACCACGAAGGCCACCAGCGCCGACATGCCCGCACCCGCGACCAGGGCGAGCGGCGCAGGCAGGCCCGCGCCGGCGACCAGCGCCGCGCTCGCGTAGCCGCCGATCGCGAAGAACGCCGCGTGCCCGAGGCTGATCTGGCCCGCGTAGCCGATCATGAGATTCAGGCCGATGCACACCAGCGCATTGAGCATCGCCTTGATCGCGAGATCGAAATAGAACGAGTTCGGAAGGAAGGCCGGCAGCAGCGCGATCGCCCCGGCAAGGAGCAGGATAGCCCAGCGGTTGCTCGTGCCGCCGCGCCGCTCAGACACGCTCGACCGCCGCCCGGGAGAAGAGGCCCTGCGGCCGGACCATCAGCACCAGAAGGATGATCAGGAAGGCGACCGCGTCCTGGTAGGCGGAAGAGAGATAGCCGCCCGCCAGGGCCTCGATGATGCCGACGCCCAGGCCGCCGGCGATCGCGCCGAACGGGTTGGCAAGCCCACCGATGATGCTCGCGCAGAAGCCCTTCAGGCCCAGCATGACGCCGATGTCGAACCGCGTGAGGGTGATCGGCGTGATGACGATCCCGGCGATGGCGCCCAGCGCCCCCGAGGCCGCGAAGCTGTAGAACAGGACGCGGCGCGTATTGATTCCGACGATCCTCGCGGCGGCCGCGTTCTGGGCGGTCGCCAGCATCGCCTTTCCGGCCAGGGTCGAGCCGAGGAAGAACTTGAGCCCCAGCGCGACGGCGACCAGCGTGCCGAGGACCCAGAAGCTCTGCGGCTGCAGGCTCGCGTCTCCGATGACGATCGGCGTCTCGCTTCCAAAGGCGGGAAGCAGGTAATCGCGCTTGCCGAGAAGGACCTCGACGACTCCGCGGATGAGGATGGACGCCCCGATCGTGATGATGATGATGGTCGTCGGCGTCGCCGAACGCGCTCTCTCGACCGCGACCCATTCCAGCACCGCGGCGGTGGCCGCCGCCGCCGCGGTCGCGACGACCGCGGCGAGCGCAAGAGGCATGCCCCACGTGGTCAGCAGGTAGACCGTCACCATGCCGCCGATCATCACGAACTCGCCTTGGGCGAAGTTGATCACCCGGGACGCGTTGTAAATGATCGAGAAACCGATGCCGACGATCGCGTAGACCGATCCCCGGGTCAGGCCGGAGAAGAGGAACTGTAGGAAGTCGTCCATCGGGCGTCGGGCAGGCGCAGCGTGTCCCCGCTCACTTCACCAGCACGAACGCGCCGTTGCGGATCTCGGCCATCTTGAAGCTGCGCTGGTCCAGTCCCATGTGGTCCTTGGCGGTCATCTTGTAGATGCCCGTCGCGCCGATGAAGTCCGAAGTCTTCTCCAGCTGTTCGCGGACCTTGGCCTTGTCGGCGCTTCCGGCGCGCCGGACCGCATCGAGTCCGAGCAGCAGGGCGTCGTGCGCATAGGCGCCGAAGGCCGATACCGCCTCGCCGGTGGCCGCCTTGAACGCCTTGGCGTAGCGGCTCGCGATCTCGAGCTGCGGGTCGTCGGCCGCGAGCTGCGACGCCACCAGGACCGCCGGGACGGGAACGCGAACGCCTTCCGAGGCGCCGGCCGTCTGGTCGATGAACTGCTGCGATCCCGCTCCGTGCTGGAAATAGAGCGGCACCTTCATCCCCATCTGCCGGTAGTTGCGCGTCGTGATCACCGACGTCGAGCCCGTGTTGCAGCCGAGGATCGCCGCCGCGCCGGAACCGCGGATCCGCGTCAGCTGCGGCGTCATGTCGGTATCCGCCGGCGCGTGCGTCTCGTCGGCCGCGATGCGCAGGCCGTAGGCGGCGGCGCTCTTGTGCGCTTCGTTGCGGCAATCCTGGTCCGCGCCGCCGGCACCTGCGATGATCCCCACCGTCTTGATGCCGCGTTCCCGCATGTCCGAGAAGATCTTCTCGATCGCCTGCTGGTAGGAGTGCGGCGTCTTGAACACCCACTTCTTGACCGGCTCGATGATGGCGTTGGCCGCCGCCATCGAGATCAGCGGCAAGCCGGCCTCCTCGATGATCGGCACCACCGCCATGGTCTCGCCGGAACTGCTCGGCCCGATCATGAAGTCGACCTTGTCGTTCTCGATCAGCCGGCGCGCCAGGGTGGTCGCCTGGCGGGCATCCGCCCCGGTGTCGTAGACGACCGCTTCGACGGGCCGCCCGAGCACGCCGCCGGCGCGATTGACCTGCTCGACGAGCAGCTTGACCGTCTTCGCTTCCGGATCGCCGACGAAGGCCAGCGGCCCCGTCGATGCGACCAGCACCCCCACCTTGATCGCCGGCTGCGCGTGTGCAGGCGGCAGCCAGGCGCCGGCGAGGATCGCCGCCGCAGCGACGGCCGCACGGCCGAAGAGGAACGACCTGCGCGCAGAACCCGATGAACTCATTGATGCACCCTCCCCCGATTGTGCTGGCCGCCGAGATGGAGCCGTCACCTCGTCCGGCAGAAATTTGTTGTTAGATTATCAATTGAAATCATCTTGATGGTCAAGACAATTTCTAATTCGACCGCCCGCAGACATATCTCCGCCCGGCCCGGATCGATTCGGGGCAGACCCTTTGCTTTAGAATCAATGGGAATTCGATGCGAAACGGACTGGATCCGCCGTCTCGGCGCCGGAAGGGGGAATGGCGGAGAGCGCGTGCCGAGCTGGACGACAATGAGAAAACAATCGAGCTTTCCGGTCGATGATCGACCGACAACCCGGAACAGCAAAGTGGACCTGAACTACTACCACGGCTTTCGCGGTGGCACCCCTCACGAGGCCATGACCACCGAGTTCGAGTGGGCGGTCAAGCAGTTCAGGAACAGCTACGAGCGTTTCTCCCTGCACATCGCCAGCCGCTGCGGCTTCGGGCACCTGAGCTTCGCCGAGGTGGTGCTGGTGCACCTGATCCGGATGCAGGACCGGCCCCAGACTGCGGCGCTGCTGGCCCGCCAGCTCAACGTCGACGCCATCTCGAACGTCCAGTACAGCCTGCGCAAGCTGCTCAAGTACCGGCTGATCGTGAAGAAGACCGACCGGGGCGGCAAGCTGCAGACCTACGAGGCGACCGACAAGGGCAACGCCTTCATGAACGAGTACGGGCGCCTCCGCAAGAGCCTGCTGACCGACCGGACTCAGAACATCGAAGGCATCGACGCCAGGCTCGCCGAGAGCAGCGCCCTGCTCAGGATGCTGATCGGGATCTACGACGAGGCGGGCAGAGTGGCGGCGACCTTCGCCCCGCCGGACGGCGTCGAACGTGCCGAGGCCGCTTCCGGCAAGGCCTAACCGCTTGCCAGCCGGCGCCTGAGCTCGCGCTTGAGGATCTTCCCGCTCGGGTTGCGGGGCAGCTCGTCGAGGAAGTGGACCACGCGCGGCTTCTTGAAGCCGGCCAGCGACTTCCGGCAGTGCTCGACGAGCTCTTCGGCGAAGGCCGTGCACCCAGGGCGAAGGACCACGACAGCGGCGACGATCTCGCCCCATTGGTCGTCCGGCAGCCCCACGACTGCCGCTTCCAGCACGGCCGGATGCTCGAACAGGACCGCCTCGACCTCCTTGGTGTAGACGTTCACGCCGCCGGTGACGACCATGTCCTTGATGCGGTCGACCAGGAACAGGTAGCGCTCGTCGTCGAGATAGCCGAGATCGCCGGTGTGGAACCATCCGTTGCGGATCGCTTTCGCGGTCTCGTCCGGCATCCGCCAGTACCCCGGGATGACCGACTCGCTGCGCACCAGCACTTCCCCCACTTCGAGCGGCGCCGCATCCCGGCCCTCGGACGTGACGACCCGCACCTCGGCACCGACCGCCTCCCGGCCTGCCGAGGCCAGCCGCCTTTGCCGGCGCTCGTCGCCGTCGAGCACGTGGTCCGAGGCGACCAGGAAGGTGGCTTCGAGCGTCTCGGTCAGGCCGTAGCCCTGCGTGAATCCGCAGCGCAGGTGCTGCATCGCGCGCCGCAGGACGTTCGGCGGCATCGGTCCGCCCCCGTAGAACAGGCAGCGCAGGCTCGCGAGGTCGGCGCCCTCGACCGCGGGGCAGTTGACGACGGCATTGATCATCGTCGGAACGAGCAGCGCGACGGTCGCCCGGTGGCGCGCCACTGCCTCGAGCCAGGCGCGCGGATCGAACTTCTCGAGCACCACCTGCGTGCACCCGAGCATCATGTAGGTCACGGCCATGAACACCGCGCCCATGTGGTAGAGCGGCGTGGCGATCAGGTTGACGTCGCTTGGCCGGCTGCCGTCGGCGACGAACTGGTTGAAGGCGTTCGCCACCAGATTGCGGTGCGAAACCATCGCGCCCTTGGGCAGGCCGGTCGTGCCGCTGGTGAAGAAGATGGCGAACGGCTCGTCGTCCTTCGCCGGCGATTCGATCGCGGCGGCTTCCGCCTCGTCGACGACCTGTTCGTACGGCTCGGCGCCGGCGAGCTCACCGCCGACGATCCAGCGGCGCGCAGGGCTCGTGCCGGAGGCCAGCGCTTCCCGGAACGGCTCGGCGAACGACGCGCCGACGACCAGCAGTGCCGGCTCGGCCTGGCCGAGAAGCTGCGACAACTCGGAGTTCGTGAGCCGCCAGTTCAGCGGCACCGCGATCAGGCCGGCGCGCGCGATGCCGAAGTACAGCTCGACGATCTCCGCGCAGTTGCCGAGCAGCACCGCGACGCGGTCGCCCGCGGCAAGGCCGCGCGCGCGCAGCGCGTTGGCGATCCGGTCGACGCGACGGTCGAGCTCCTGCCAGGTGACGCTGCGCCCGCCCGCCAGCAGGGCGGCCTTGCCTGGAAAGCGCAGCGCATTGCGGCGCACGATCCTGTCGAGTGTCATCGATTCGCCCCGCCTCACGAATGCAGATGATTCACTGCCCCATCGACGAGGCGCAACAGGTCGGGCGACAGCGTGCCCGGCATCACCACCTCCGCCGCCCCCATCTGCTTGAGCGCGTCCGCGTCATCGGCCGGGATGACGCCGCCACAGAACACCGGGATCGACAGGCCCTGCTCGCGCAGCCGCTCCAGCAGGCGGCGCATCTGCGTCATGTGCTGGCCGGACAGGAAGCTGATGCCGATGGCGTCGACGTCCTCTTCGAGGGCGACCCTGATCACCTGCTCGGCCTGGTTGTGCAGGCCGAGATAGATCACTTCGTAGCCCGCGTCGCGCAGCACGCTGGCCACCGTGATGATCCCGGTGTCGTGGCTATCGAACCCCATCTTCGCGAGCAGGATACGTTTCGGTGCACTCACGATCTCGGCTCCTCAGCGGAATGACCAGCCCTGCGCATCGCGCATCGCCTCATGGCATTCGCCCATGGTCACCTTGTTCTGCAGGGCGTCCATCAGCAGCGGCACCATGTTCTCGCCCTTCTTCCAGCCCGCTTGCAGCCGGGCCATCGCATCGGCCCACTTCTGCCGGTCGCGCGAGGCGCGATACTCGCGCAGGTACTCGGCGCGGCGCGCGCCCCACTGCTCGGCCTGGATCTTGTGGATCTTCAGCGGGATCTCCTCTTGCGGCGGGATCCGGAACCGATTGACCCCGACCAGGGTGCGCCGGCGCGTGTCCAGGTCGCTCTGGTTGCGGATGCGCTCGTCGTTGATCTGGTTCTCCAGCCAGCCCTCGCGGATGCACTCGATCATGCCCCCGCGTCCGTCGATCTCGGCCAGCTTCTCGCCGATGGCCTTCTCCATCTGCCCGGTCAGCGTCTCCACGTAGTACGACCCGCCCAGCGGGTCGATGCTCTTGGTGATCCCGCTCTCGTACGCGATCACCTGCTGCGTGCGCAGCGCAATGCGCGAGGACTCCTCCGTGGGCAGCCCGTGCGCCTCGTCGTACGAGCACAGGTGGATCGACTGCGCTCCCCCGAACACCGCCGCCATCGCCTCCACGCCCGCCCGAATGATGTTCACCTCCGGCTGCTGGCGCGTCAGCGTGTTGCCCGCCGACTGCACCGAGAACCGCATCCGCCAGCACTCCGGGTTGCTCGCCCCGAACCCCTCGCGCATCGTCCTGGCGTACAGCCTCCTCATGGCCCGGAACTTCGCGATCTCCTCGAAGAAGTCGATCGAGCACGACAGGAAGAACGACGCGCGCCGCGCAAACAGGTCGATGTCCAGCCCGCGCTCGCGCGCGCGCCGGAAGATGTCGAACGCGTGGCCCAGCGTGAACGCGCCGTCCTGGATCGCGTTGACCCCGGTCTCGCGCAGGTTGTAGCCGTTGGTGACCATCCAGTTCAGCCGCGGCATGTTCCGCGAGATGAACTCGATGTTGTCGATGCACAGCCGCAGCGTTCCCTCCAGCGGGAAGTACTGGGTGATGGTCTGCAGCGGCCCGCCGCTCATCTGGTAGAACGGGTCGTTCTGCTGCGTGCCGATCACCTTCTCGAAGGGCACGTTCCTGCGTTGCGCGACCGAGGCGAGCATGGCCAGCGTCACCGAGGAGACCGGCGGGCGGATCGACAGCGCGTAGGACACCGAGTCCGGGCCGAAGCCGTCGTACAGCGTCTCCATGTCCTCCAGCGTGCTGATCGGCACGCCAGTGACCCCGACCTCGCCCTCGCTCAGCGCATCGTCGGAATCGAACCCGTAGGACGTGGGCAGGTCGATCGTGATCACGAACCCGTTGGCGCCCTGGCCGTGCAGGTACTTGATGCGCTCGTTGGTCTCGCGCGGCGAGCCGAACCCGACCTGGAAGCGTCGCGTCCAGATCCGCTCGCGGTACATCCCCGCATACGGCCCGCGCGTGAACGGGTACTCCCCGGGCTCGCCCAGGTCTCGCGCAGCGTCGAACCCGGCGATGTCCTCCGGCCGGTACAGGTCACGGATCTCCAGCCCCGCTCCCGTCTCGAAAACCTGCTCCTCGTGGTCGCGCGCGGATCCTGCGTTCGATGAAGCCGCTCGGCCGCTCATCGGTTCTCCTCATGGTGTGTATGCCTCTCGCGCCCCGGCGCGGAGGGTGTCTCGGCGAGTCCCGTCGCTCGCGGGACAGCGGAGCGGTCAAGATCTTCGCCGTTCCGAAATCGTATGTCAATCGATTTTCAATCGAAAATATCTTGAACCCCGCCAAGACCGCCCATGTCGACGTCGATCGGCGGATCGACTGGGCGCAGCTGAACGAGCGACCGGATCGAGCGCATGGTGGAGGCCGGAGCCGCCGGCATCCCCTTGGGCCGGCGCGATGCGGGCCGTAGACGATCATTGACTGACCTCCCAGAATGGGAGATAAGTGGCGCCGACCGCCGGGCATCAAGGATCAGTAATGACTATTAAGCCGATCCGAAACGACGACGACCTGAAGAGGGTGTTCCGCCGTCTGGAGAAGATCTTCCAGGCCGAGGAGAGTACCGCGCAGGCCGATGAGCGCGACGTCCTGGTGACCCTGGTCGAGGCCTACGAGAACAAGCACTACGACTTCGGGCCCGCAGATCCGGCAGAGGCCATCAAGTTTCGCATGGAGCAGGAAGGACTGACGGGCTGAAGATCCCCTACGAGAGCCTGCTGGTCGAGGCGCCCTGACCGAGGTCGTGGCCAAGGGCTTCGTCGTTCAAGCTCAGACGCCGAGAAACCGCTGCGCCACCTCGGGCCGGGCGTCGAGCTCCTGCGGAGTGCCCTGCCACACCACCCGCCCCTTCTCGACGATGTGGTGGCGGTCGACCAGCATGGCCATCTCGTCGAGGTTCTTGTCGATCACCAGGATCGTCTGCCCCTCGTCCTTCAACATCTGCAGGCAGGCCCAGATCTCGCCGCGGATCAACGGCGCCAGGCCCTCGGTGGCCTCGTCGAGGACCAGCAGGCGCGGGTTGGTCATCAGCGCCCGCGCGATCGCGAGCATCTGCTGCTCGCCGCCCGAGAGCGTGCGCGCCGACTGGGTCCGGCGCTCGCGCAGCCGCGGGAACAGGGCGTGGACGCGATCGATCGACCAGCCGGACGCGCTCGTCGACGGCGCGCGCGCGGTGGCGAGCAGGTTCTCCTCGACGCTGAGCGATCCGAAGATGCGGCGGCCCTCCGGCACCAGCCCGATGCCCATGCGCGCGATGCGGTTCGGCGCCAGGCCGGCGAGATCGCGCCCGTCGAGCAGGATGCGGCCGCGCCGCGCCGGCAGCAGCCCCATGATCGTGCGCACCGTGGTGCTCTTGCCCATGCCGTTGCGCCCGATCAGCGAGACGACCTCGTGCGCGCCCACCGACAGCGTCATGCCGGACAGGACCTGGCTCGAGTCGTAGCCGGCATCGACCGCGTCGAGGACCAGCATCAGTGCCCTCCCAGGTAGGCGCTGCGCACCTCGGGGCTGGCGCGGACCGCGTCGGGCGTGCCGGTGAAGATGACGCGGCCGTAGACCAGCACGGTGATCCGGTCGGCCAGCGCGAACACGATGTCCATGTCGTGCTCGACCAGCAGGATCGCGTAGTGCCGCTTCAGGTCGGCCAGCAGTCCCGCCATGCGCCGCGACTCCTCGGCGCTCATCCCGGCCATCGGCTCGTCGAGCAGCAGGATCGACGTATCGAGCGCGAGCGCCATGGCCAGCTCGAGCTGGCGCTTCTCGCCGTGCGCCAGCTCGCTCACGCGCACGCCGCCGCGCTCGCCCAGGCCCACGCGGGCGATCGCTTCCCGCGCGGGTGCGCGCAGGCGCGGATCGCGCCGGGCGTCGCGCCACATGTTCAGGCCGCCCGGGCTGTGCGCCTGCACCGCCATCGCCACGTTGTCCTCGACGTCGAACTCCGGGAAGACCTGGCTGATCTGGAACGACCGCGCCAGGCCGGCCGCGGCGCGCCGATGCGCCGGCATGCGCGTGACCGGTTGGCCGTCGACGAGAATGTCGCCGGCGTCGGGCTGCAGCTCGCCGCTGATCTGCGCGATCAGGGTGGTCTTGCCGGCGCCGTTCGGGCCGATCAGCGCATGCAGCTCGCCGGCGCCGACGGTCAGGCTCACGTCGTCGGTCACCCGCAGCGCGCCGAACGACTTGCACACGCCGCGCAGCTCGAGGCGCGCCGTCTCAGCCATGAAGACGCTCCGGCACCAGCAACCCGTACAGGCCGCGCCGGCCGAACAGGACCACCAGCACCAGGACCGGACCCATCACCAGCATCCAGTGCTCGGTCCATCCGGTGAGGACCTGCTCGAGACCGATGAACACCGACGCTCCGACGACCGGCCCGAAGATCGATCCCATGCCCCCGAGGATGACCATCGCCATCAGCTCGCCGGACTTCTGCCAGGACGTCATGTCCGGGCTCACGAACAGCGCGTAGTTCGCCCACAGCACGCCCGCCAGCCCGGTGCCGGCCGCCGACACCGTGAACGCGGTGAGCTGGTAGCGCAGCGGCGCCAGCCCGAGCGCCACGCTGCGCCGGCGGTTCTGCTTCAGGCTGCGCAGCGCCATGCCGAAGCGCGATCCGACGATGCGCCGGCACAGCAGGATCCACGCGAGCAGCAGCGCGACGCACAGGTAGTAGAAGTTGACCGGATTGCGCAGGTCGATGCCGGGCAGCGTATTGCGGGTTTCGATCGCCAGGCCGTCGTCGCCGCCGTAATACATCAGGCCGACCAGGATGAAATAGAACATCTGCCCGAAGGCGAGCGTGATCATGATGAACTGCACGCCCGAGGTGCGCAGCGACAGGAAGCCGATGAGCAGGCCCGCGAGCGCGCAGGTCGCCACCGCCAGCGGCCACAGGACCAGCGCCTGGCCGGTTCCCTGCCAGCCGAGGATGCCCGAGCCGTCGGCGGTATGGAACGCCACCACGCCGATCACGTAGCCGCCCAGCCCGAAGAAGGCTGCATGGCCGAAGCTGACCATTGCCCCGTAGCCGAGGACCAGGTCGAGGCTGACCGCGGCGATCGCGTAGATCGCGAAGCGCGTGAACAGGTTGATCAGGAACGGTTCGTCGGCCGCGCGTGCGATCGCGGGGATCAGCACGAAGACCGCCAGGCCGAGCAGGTTGAGCCAGAGCTTGCGATTCACGCGGACCTCAGGCGCGCGCCGCCAGCCCGAGCGGCCTGAACAGCAGCACCAGCGCCATCAGGATGTAGGCGCTCGCCGAGATCAGGCTCGAGGCGAGCGGGTCGCTCAACTGGGGCGGCATGAGCAGCGAGAGCAGCGACGGGATGTAGGCGCGGCCGAACGCGTCGGTCATGCCGATCACCAGCGAGCCGATCAGCGCCCCGCGTACCGACCCCACCCCGCCGATCACGATGACCACGAACGCCGTGATCAGGATGCGTTCGCCCATGCCGATCTGCACCGCCAGCAACGGCGCCGACATCACGCCGGCGAATCCGCACAGCACCGCGCCGAGCGCGAACACCAGCATGTACAGGCGCCGCACGTCCACGCCCAGGGCGTCGACCATCTCCCTGTCGTCGGCGCCGGCGCGCACCAGCATGCCGACCCGCGTGCGCGAGATCAGCGCCCACAGCCCGACGGCCACCGCGATGCCGGCCGCGATGAACGCCAGCCGCATCACCGGATACGACAGGCCCGGCAGCACCTGCACCGAGCCGGTCAGCGCGGGCGGGATGTCCATGAACGGCGGGCTGCGCCCGAACACCACCGTGACCAGCTCGTTGGTGAACAGCACCAGGCCGAGCGTGGCCAGCACCTGGTCGAGGTGGTCGCGCCGGTACAGGTGCCTGACCACCAGCCGTTCCACCAGCAGGCCGTAGATGCCCGCCCCGACGATGGCGGCCGCGATCGCGGCGATGAACGAGCCGGTCGCGGCCGCCGCCGCGGCGGCGCAGAACGCCCCCACCATATAGAACGAGCCGTGGGTCAGGTTGATCACGTTCATGATCCCGAACACCAGCGTGAGGCCCGCGGACAGCAGGAACAGCAACGCGCTGTACTGCAGCCCGTTGAGCGCCTGCTCGACGAACATCAGCATGGCGGGCGCGCCCGGCGGCCGTTCGCCGCGTCAGAGCCGGCAGTCGCGCGCGTGCGGATCGCCGTGATCGCGCGCGATCGGCTTGATCGTGCGATAGGCGAGCTTGCCGGTCGAGTCGGGCTCGATGCGGATCAGGTACCAGTCCTGCACCGGGTGCTGGTTGTTGGCGAAGCGGAACTTGCCGCGTACCGACTTGAAGTCGGCCTTGCGCAGCGCGGCGCGGAACTGGTCGGTCTTGCCGGTGATGTCGCCGCCCACCGCCTTCAGCGCGGAGGCGATCAGCCGGGCCGTGTCGTAGGAGGTGGCCGCGTAGTCGGTCGGGATCCGGCCGTAGGCCTTCACGAAGCTCTCGACGAAGCGCTTGTTCTCCGGGTTGTCGAGGTCGGCGCTCCACGATGCGGTGACGTAGTAGCCGTTGCCGGCGTTGCCGGTGGCGGCCAGCATGCGGCGGTCCATCGAGTAGATCGGCGTGAGCATCGGCACCGAGGCGCCGAGCCCCGAGTTCGCGTACTGCTTGGCCAGGTTGATGCCCGCGCCGCCCGGATGGAACTGGAAGATCGCGTCGGGCTTGAGCTCACGCACGCGCGCCAGCTCCACGGAGAAATCCGACTGGTCGAGCTTGGTGTAGATCTCGGCGATCACCTCGCCCTTGAAGGTGCTCTTGAAGCCGTTCAGCGCGTCGCGGCCCGCCTGGTAGTTCGGCGCCATGATCACCATGCGCTTGTAGCCGAGCTCGTTGGCCGCGATGCCCGCCGAGTCGCTGTACGAGTCGTTCTGGAAGGCGACCGAGAAGTAGCCGGGATGACAGTTCTTGCCCGCGTAGGTCGACGGGCCGGCGTTCAGGCTCACGTAGGTGCCGCCGCTCTCGAGCACGGTCGGGGCGACCGCCACCAGCACGTTCGAGAAGTTGATGCCGGTGAACAGGCGGATGCCGTCCTGCACCATCTTGTCGGCGGTCTGCTTGGCGTTGGCCGGCTTGAGCGCGTCGTCCTCGATCTGCACGCGCACCGGCACGCCGCCCAGCTTGTCGCCCTCCTCGCGCACGGCGAGCATGAATCCGTCGCGCTCGTCCTCGCCGATGTAGCCGGCCGGGGTGGACAGCGTGGTGATGAAGCCGATGCGAACCGGCGTCTGGGCATGGACGGCGAATGCCGCCGAGGTAACCAGGAGCGCGAGCGCGCCATGGGCGATCGATTTCATCCGGAGCCTCCTTCTTCGTGGTTTCGACCTGAAGCGCCCGGTCATCCGCCGGGCACGATGCCTGCGCCGCCCGCAGCGGCGCGTTCCTCCTCGATCCTCGCTGCAATGATCGTGCGAAGCTCGCGCCTGAGGATCTTGCCTGCCGGGCTGAGCGGAAACGACTCGACCAGCTCGAGCCGCTCGGGCAGCTTGAACTTGGCGATCCCCCGGCCGATCAGGAACGCCTTCATCGACCCGAAATCGAGCGACGCGCCGTCCTTCGTGATCACGAACGCGCACGCCCGCTCGCCGTAGACCGGGTCCGGCATCGCGACCACGCAGACGTTCTGGACCGCCGGATGGGCGATGAGGTGGTTCTCGACCTCTTCGCTGCTGACCTTCTCTCCGCCCCGGTTGATCAGGTCCTTGATCCTGCCTTCCACGTACAGGTAGCCGCCGACCTTGCGCACGGCGTCGCCCATGCGGTAGAAGCCGTCGGCGGTGAAGGCGGCGGCGGTGGCCTCGGGCGCGTCGTAGTAGCCGCGGAAGGTGTACGGCCCGCGCACCTGCAATTCGCCCACGCAGCCGTCGGGCACCTCGTTGCCGGCCTCGTCGACGACTCTGACCTCGTCGGCCTCGGACACCGGCCGCCCGGAACTCTCGAAGCGGATCTCCTCGGGATCGTCGAGGCGCGTCTGGTTGAGCAGCCCTTCGCCGGTCCCGTAGCTCTCGACGTAGGTACAGCCAAGACGCGCCTCGATCTGCCGGCGCAGCTCGGGCAGCAGCCTGGCGCCGCCGTTCATGTAGACGCGCAGCGACGACAGGTCGCAGCGCTCGGGCCAATCGGAGGCGAGCCAGTTCACCGCCAGCGGCACGCCGCCGCAGACCACGGTCACCCGCTCCTTCTCGATCAGCGGAAACACGGTCTCGGGACGCACGTCGGGCGCCACCACCACCCGGCCGCCGTGCGCCAGCGTGGCGAGGATGCCCGGAGAGGCCAGCGTGTAGCCGTGCGCCATCGGCAGCAGCGCCAGATAGACCGTATCGGGCCCGAAGCCCGCGACCGCGCCGCTCTGCCTACAGTTGTAGACGTAGTCGTTGTGCGTCCTCGGGATGAACTTCGGCAGGCCGGTCGTGCCTCCCGAGAGCATCATCAACGCGACGTCGTCGGGTTCGCAGGCGCGCTCGCCGCGCAGGCGCGCGAGCGCGGCGGCCGAGGCCGGCGCGGACAGCAGCCCGTCCAGGCCGACCACGTCCTGCCCGCCTTCCCCGGCGCCGACCACCAGGCGCAGCGACGGCACCTCGGCCCGCACGGCCTGCGCCAGCGCCCGATAGTCGAACCCCTTGCCGCCGTCCGGAATCAGGTAGGCGGCAGCCTGCGCATGCGCGGCGAAGCGACGGACCTCGGCGAGCCGGTGCGCGGGCAGCGCCATCACGGGGATGACGCCGATGCGCATCAGCGCGAAGAACGCATAGACGAGATCGATGGAGTTGCCGAGCTGGAAGACGGCGCGCTCGCGCGAGCGCAGCCCCAGGTCGGACAGGTTCGCCGCCAGGCGGTCGATGCGCTCCACCAGCTGCGCATAGGTGGCCGAGCGGGCGCCGTCGACGATCGCGACGGCGTCGGGGCGTTGCTGCGCCGAGCGGCGCAGCATCTCGTCGAGCGTGATGTCCGCCCAGTACCCCTGCGCGCGATAGCGGCGCGCGAACTCCTCCGGCCAGGGCGTGCATCCCGCGAGCATCGTCTCCCCCTGCAGGCGGCTCAGGCGGCGGAAACGGCTTCGGCCGCCGGGTCGTGCCCGGGCACGAGCGGGTCGTACGACACCGATTCCGAAGGCACGCCCGCATTGCCGTTGGCGTCGCAGGCGCGCACGTAGTACCGGTAGCGCACGCCGCCCAGCACGGCGGTATCGGTGAACACCGGCAGCTTCACGCCGTCGACGATGTGCGGCTCGCCGTCGTCGTCGGTGCGGTAGACGTCGTAGTACACGGCGCCCGGCGCCTTCTTCCACTTCAGCGCCACCGAGCCGCCTTCCGTCTTGATCGCCAGGCCCGCGCCGCTCTCGGGCCAGGCCGGCGGCTGCACGACCGGCCCGTGGTCGGCCGGGGCCTGCATCGCGCCCTTGGGCCACAGGAAGCAGGTCACCGGCATGTGCGCGCCGTCGAGCTGCTTGCACACGTTGCAGTAGTCGCACTTGACGATGCGGTCGAGCTGGCCGAGGCGCAGCTTCTTCACCCAGTCGGGATCGGCCAGCAGGCCGCGGGCGATCGCGACCATGTCGACCTTGCCCGCAGCGAGCACCGCCTCGGCCGTGGCCGGGTCGGAGAGCTTGCCCGCCGCGATCACCGGCACGTCGAACCCCTTCGCAGCGATGAACGCCTTGATCTCGGCCGCGTAGGGCACGTGCAGGGCGTCCGGGAACGAGGCGCCCGGCATGCACCGCTCGCCCGAATAGCCCGAATAGCCGTGCAGCACGTGGCCCGGCGTGTGCACCGCGTCCTCGAACTTGCCGCCCACCGAGAGCGACAGGTAGTCGGCGCCGAGCTGCGCCATGCGCAACCCGATGAGCTTGGCGTCCTCGACCGTATAGCCGCCGCGGATGAACTCGTCGGAGAGGTAGCGGATGCCGACCGGGAAGTCGCGCCCGACGTAGCGGCGCACGCTGTCCATCACCCGGCCGATGAGCCGCAGCCGGTTCTCGAGCGTCGTGCCGCCGTATTCGTCGGTGCGCCCGTTCACCCGCGAGACGAACGATGCCAGCGTGTACGCGTGCGCGTTGTGCAGCTCGATGCCGTCGAAGCCGGCCTCGCGCGCGCGAGCGGCCGCTTCGCCGAACTGCTGGATGATCCGCTCGATGTCCTCGAGCGTCAGCATGTCGACGGTCTGCCGCCATCCCGACCTGGCGATCTTCAGGAAGTGGATGATCTGCGGCACCACCTTGGAGTCGGACGCATCGTGGATCTTGCGGACCATCTCCTTCAGGCCGGGGATGAACTTGTCGTCGCTGATGCGAAGCAGCGGCCCGGCGTTGCTGCCGTGGATCGCCATGGCCTCGACCACGATCAGCCCCACTTCGCCCTGCGCATAGCGCACGTAACGGTCCGAGATCTCCTTGGAGACGAAGCCGTCCTCGCCGGAGAGACGGGTGACCATGGCCGGCACCATCACCCGGTTGGGCACCTTCATGCCGTTGATCGTGATCGGTTCCAGTAGCTTCATCACTGCTCTCCGCGCAGCCTCGATTGATTCAAGCCTAAACCAATCGGGCGATGCCGTGCACTGCAAAGCTCACAGCAGCTTGATTCGCATCAAGAGGGCCCGGCGCGGCGCTCAGCGGCGTTCGAGCCGGTAGCCGGCCTTCTCGCGATCCCAGGTCTCGGGACCGACGCCCTGCTCGCGCAGCTCGTATTTCCTGATCTTGCCGTTCTCCGTGGTGGGCAGACGCTCGGCGAACTGCAGGTAGCGCGGCACGGCGAAATAGGGCAGGCGCCGCTCGCAGTGGCCGATCAGCTCCTCGAAGCCGACCGTCGCCCCTGCACGCAGCACGATCGTGGCCATGACCTCGTCCTCGGCCAGCTCGGACTTGACCGCATAGACCGCCACCGTCTCGACGGCAGCGTGCGCGGACAGCGCTTCTTCCACTTCGTACGAGGAGATGTTCTCGCCGCGACGCCGGATCATGTCCTTCAGGCGATCGACGAAGCGGTAGTAGCCGTCGGCATCGCGCACCACGCGATCGCCGGTGTGGAACCACAGGTTGCGCCAGGCCTCGACGGTCTTCTCCGGCATGCCGAAGTAGCCCTGGGCGAACGCGTAGGGTTCGTCGGCACGCAGCAGCAGCTCGCCAACCTCCCCGTCGGGCAGCGTCTCGTCGTCGCCATCGACCACGCGCGCCTGGAAGCCTTCGGCCAGGCGACCCATGCAGCCGTTGCGCTGCTCTTCGATGCCGCGGCCCAGCACGTGGTTGGTCTCCGTCGAGCCGAAGCCGTCGAGCAGACGGATGCCGCAACGCTCCAGGAACGCGCCGTGGTATTGCTCCGGCACGCCCGGAGCCAGGGCGATGCGCGTCTCGTGCTGCTTCTCGGCCGGCGTTGCGGACCGGGAGAGCAGCATGGGCACCATGGCCCCGAGCAGGTAGGTCACGGTGGCCCGGGTATCGACCAGCGACTGGAAGAAGCGGCTGGCGGAGAAGCGCGTATCGGCCACCATGCAGGCATCGCTCACCAGCGCCTGGAGGAAGGTGTTCAGCGCGTTGGTGTGGAACATCGGCAGGCAGGTGTAGAGCACATCCGAAGGACCGATGCCCAGCTTGCTCGCGGTATGGATTCCCCACCAGTAGAACTGCGCATGGGGACAGATCACGCCCTTGGACGGACCCGAGGTACCCGAGGTGTAGAGGATGGCCAGGGTGTCGCCGGGCCCGACGGCGGCGGCTTCGCAGGATTCGCCGGGCGGCGGCAGGGGCACGGTGTCCAGCGCCAGCGGTCGGGCAGGCTCGCTGCCCGGCACCAGCCAGGCGGTTTCCAGCGCGGTCGCGCCGATGTCCACCTCGGCCAGCAGCTCGGTGAGGTCGCTTTCGACCACCAGCAGCCGTGCGCCGCAGTTCGCCAGGATGTGCTGCAGCTGCGCGCCGCGCGATGCCGTGTTGATGGGGACCGCCACGGCACCCAGCCAGCCGCAGCCCAGCATGATGTCCAGGAACTCGATGCGGTTCGCGCACAGCAACGCCACGCGATCGCCTTTCTTCACGCCGGCCGCGGCCAGCGCGCCGGCACGGGTCGATGCGGCATGCAGGGCCTGCCTGCCGGTGTAGTGGCTGCGCCGGTCGGAGAACAGTGGCTGGTCGCCCTTGCGCCCGGCGCGCAGCTTCAGCAGCGCAGGCAGGGTGCGCTGCCCGGCCGGGATGTGGCGCAGGGGCAGGCTATCGGCAGGGACGGAACGTACGGCCATTCAGGGCATCAGCTCGCCGCCGGCGAGCACGATGCTCTGCCCGGTGACCGACACCGCCGCATCGCTGCACAGCCAGGCGACCGTCTCGGCCACTTCGTCGGGGTCGATCAGGCGCCCCTGCGGGTTGTGCGCGACCAGGCTCGCCAGCGCCTCCTCGCGCGAGCGGCCGGTCTTGTCGGTGATGTTGGCGAGCGCATCGCCGACGATGTCGGTATCGGTATAGCCTGGGCACACCGCGTTGACGGTGATGCCCTTGCGCGCCGTCTCCATCGCCAGCGCGCGGGTGAACCCGATCAGCGCGTGCTTGGCCGCGCAATAGGCGGTGACGTAGGCCATGCCGGTCAGCCCGGCGGTGGAGGCGATGTTGACCACCCTGCCCCACTGCGCCGCCTGCATGTCGGGCAGCACCGCGCGGCTCGCGTGCACGGCGCCCATCAGGTCGACGTCGAGCACCCGGCGCCACAGCGCGCTGTCGCTCTTCAGGAAGGGCGCCGAGGGCGCGATGCCGGCGTTGTTGACCATGATGGTCACCGGCCCCAGCGCCTCCCGGCAGGCGGCGATCGCCGTCGCGACCGAAGCCTCGTCGGCCACGTCGGCCGCCGCGGTGTGCACCCTCGCGCCGTGCTCGGCGGCCAGGCGCTCCGCGGTGGCGGCGAGCGTGGCCGCGGTGCGCCCGAGCAGCGACACCGCCGCTCCGCGCCGCACGAGCGAAGCCGCGATGCAGGCGCCCATGCCGCGCCCTCCGCCGGTGATCACCGCATGCCTGCCGCGCAGGGGTTGCGCTCCGGAAGCCTGCATGTACGACGCTCCTGTCAGATTCCGTTCGATTGATTCAAGCTTGAACGGTTGATTGTGCACGGGAAGCGGGCGCTGCCGCAAGCGTGGGTTTTCCGCCCGGCACGATCCGGGGCATGCCCCGTGCCTGCGACGAGGCCGGGCCTACGAGCCCAGCGTGTCGCGCAGGCCGGCCCGCACCCGGCCGAGCAGGGCGTCGAGCTCCTTCAGGTCTTCGATGCCGACGCCGCGCAGCAGCTCGGCCAGCCGCGTGTTGTGGACCGGGATCATCGCCTCGACGGACCGGCGCCCGCGATCGGTGAGGTAGACCCGCTGCACCCTGGCGTCGTTGGCGTCGCGCTTGCGCTGCACCAGCTTCTCGGCCTCCAGCCGGCCGATCACGTCGGTGATGTTGCCCTTGGTCACCTTGAGGCGCTGCGACAGCTCGCCCATGGTCGGCTCCGCGGGCGGACGGGCGATCTGCGCCAGCACGTCGAAGCGCGCCAGGGTGGTGCCGAACTCCTCGCGCAGCCGCGTGCGCAGCTCGCCCTCGATGAGATTGCAGCACGCGAGCATGCGCAGCCAGACCCGCGTCTCCAGTCCCGGCGGATGGTTGTCCGTACGATTCTGCGTGTTCCGGTTCATCGCGCCGGTCGGTCATCCACGTGCATGTGCGCCTGGGCGCGCAGTCTACATGACTGCGGTCGGTCTCCGCATGGACGACCATGCCGGTGGTCAGAACGGCACGGGTGAACGGCATGATCAGTGTCCGGCGCCGGCGCGCCATACGCGCAGCGGCGCACGCAGGCTCTGGAGGTCTTCGAAGGGCGAGCGCGCCAGCAGCACGGCATCGAACTCGGCGTCCCTGGCGAGCAGCGGCGCGGGCATGCCGAAGTGCCTGTGCGGAGCGCTCGTCGCCGCCTGCAACGCCGCATCCACCCGCAGGCCGGCGTCGATGAAGTGCCCGATCTCCTCGACGACGGCGTTGCCGTGCTCGACGCCCATGCTGCCGGCGTCGGTGCCGACAAGCAGCCGAACGCCCAGCTCATGCGCCAGACGCAGGTGCTCGGCATGATCGTCCAGGATGCGGCGCAGGTTGCCGACCGTGTTCGGCGACCAGCCGACCGCCTCCGGATGCGCCCACTGGAAGTGCACCGGGCAGAAGGTCGGCGTCCACGCGAGGTCCGCATCGCGCATCTTCGCGAGCGTCTTGCGGTCCATGAAGAAGCCGTGTTCGATCGAGTCGACGCCGGCGCCGACGGCCACCGCCAGGCCCTTGGCGCCGCTGCAGTGCGCCATGACCCGGCGGCCGTGCGCGTGCGCGGTGCGCACGACAAGCCCGGCTTCCTCGAGCGTGAACTGCGGCTCGTCGGTGACCGCGCCCGCCTCGAAGTCGATGATCCCGGTGAGGATCAGCTTGATCTCGTCGCTCGCCTGGGCGAGACTGCGAACGCTGTCGACGATGCTCTCGGCATCGCCGACGTCGCCTGCCATGAAAGCGCCGTAGCGCTTCGCCCGCTTCACGCCCAGCCCTGCCGAGCGAACCTGCGCAAGCCCGCTGCCGGGGATCCGTGCCTCTTCGCGGATCCGGTGGTTGATGCCGTGCCGGTCGCCGGCATCGCGCACGCGCGTGACCCCGCACTGCAACGTATGACGCGCGTTTGCGCGGGCGGCCTCCACGAGCTCCTCGATGGGGCGCTTCAGGTGTGCCGCACGCGACCCGGCATCGGTCGGGGTGCCGTTGAGGAACAGATGCGCGTGCGCATCCACCAGGCCGGGCAGCAGGAAGGCGCCCCGTTCCAGGGGCCAGCCGAGTGCTGCGAGTTCGTCGCCATGCTCGCCCGGCACCACGCCGGCGAGCCGCCCGTCGACGACCTTCAAGGTCGTCGGGTCGGGATGATGCTGTTCGCCGTCGAACCAGCCGTCGACGACGATCGCGCAGCAGGCATCGAGGTGCTCGCGCATCGCGCTCAGCGCCGGTAGAGCTTGCGCACCGCGCGCAAGGCGTTACTGCCGGTCTGCTCGAGGAAGTGGCGGTACGCGTTCAGGACGTAGTTGTCCTCGGGCAGCGGCTCGTAGCGGCGCCAGGGCGTTCCGAGCACGGTGTCGAAGCCGTGCGGCACCGCCAGCGTGAGGAACGCGTTCTCGAGCTGGTGCTTCAGATCCGAGCCGTCGGCGGCCTTCGCCGGCAGCTGCTGGCCGATGTTCGAGAGCCCGCCCATCATGTGGATGCCGGCCAGCTCCGGGTCGCTGCCGATCGTCTTCACGGCATCGAGCGTGGCGCGGCCCAGCCCCTCGGTGTCGGCCACCACCGCCGAGACCGACAGGTCGACGAAGATGTCGTGCATCGCCATGCCGTGCTCCTCGCGCAGGCGCAGCGCCGCGCGCCGGGCGGTGCCGGCGATGTCGGCGGCGGTCTTGTTGCCCGCGGCCACGCCGTCGACCACGCGCTCGGAGGCCATCACGATCACCTGGAACGGGCGCAGCCGGTACAGCTGCATCAGCTCCCAGCGGTGCTCGGTGATCGAGTTCACGATCGGCAGCCGCCCGCCCGCGCGCTCCTGGTCGTAGCACGACAGGCACAGCTCCTGCACCTGGCGGCTGGGGTAGTCGAAGGACAAGGGCAGCGTCACCACCGCCTGGATCGCGCGAATCACCTCGGTCATGAAGGCCGGGTCGGTGAAGGCGCGCGCGCCGATGTTGACGTTCAGGTACACCGCACCGGCATCGGCCTGCTTGACCGCAAGCGCCTGGATGCCGGCGATGTCGGAGGTCTCGAACAGCGCCTTCGTGCTCTTGAAACCCGGGTTGATGCGTTCGCCGATGATCTGGATGTCGAAGCGCGGGGTCATGAAGCGGTCACCTCGGAAGCAAAGGAAAGATCGGCCGGCAGGCCGATGTTCTGGACGAAGCGCTTCTGGAAGTCGCCTCGCGTGGTGAGCTCGAGCGGGCGGCACCGGCGGGCCAGCTCGGCCGCGCGCGCGCGGGCACCTCGGGATGCGAGCGCCATGCGCACGCCCAGGCCGGCCGCGTTGCCGACCTGCACGTAGCGATCGAGCGCGATGTCCGGCAGCAAGCCGATCGCGACCGCGCTCGCCACGTCGATGTACGCACCGAACGAGCCCGCGATCACGAAGGCGTCGATCTCCCCGGCTCGCAGCTGCGCCTCGTCCAGCAGCAGGTCGAGCGCGGTGCGGATCGCGGCCTTGGCCAGCTGCACGGCACGCACGTCCGCCTGGGTGAAGACGACCCCGGGCGCCAGTTGCGCCGCGCGCTGGCTCCCGTCGGACACGACGACCGCGTGATGCGGGGCCAGCCGGCCGCGATCGTCGACGATGCGCGCGCGATGCAGCGCCGCCAGCGCATCGATCACGCCCGAGCCGCATAACCCCACCGGCGGCTCGTCGCCGATCGTGCGCAGGACGAGCCGGCCCTCCGGATCCAGGCCGACCCGCTCGATCGCACCGTCCGCCGCACGCATCCCGCAACCGATGTGGCCGCCCTCGAGCGCCGGGCCCGACGGGCTCGATGCGCTGCGGATCTCGCCGTCGTAAATCAGCGAGATCTCGGTGTTCGTGCCGATGTCCATCACTACGCTGGTGCGCTGCGCGCCCCAGCGCGATTCGCTCGCCACCAGCGCCGCGACGTGGTCCCCGCCGATGAAGCCGCCCACGTTGGGCAGGACGTGCACCCAGGCGCCCGTGGCCACGGCGACGCCCAGCTCGCGCGCCTTGGCATCGACCCCGTCGCGCGTGGCGGCAACGAACGGCGCGCGCCCGAGCTGGCGCACCGGCAGGCCGATCAGCAGGTGGTGCATCGCCGTGTTCCCGGCGATCACGACATCGACGATGTCCGCGGTGGACGCACCGACCGCGTGCGCCAGGTCGTGCGCCAGCGCGTTGACCGCCGCGAGCGCGGCCTCGCGTAGCTCGCTCGCCTGCGTTGGACCAGCGACCGCGTGGTTCAGGCGGCTGATCAGGTCCGCGCCCCACGCCGTCTGCGGGTTCTCGATGCCCAGGCCGGCCAGGCGCAACCCGGTGTCCAGGTCCAGCAGAAAGCCGGCCGCATTCGTCGTCCCCAGGTCGATCGCCAGACCCAGCGCACGACGGCCGTGCGCCGCGACGTCCACGACCTCCTCGCCGCGCAGGCGCACGCGCAGCGCGCCGTCGGCCTGACGCAGCTCGCCCGACAGCGTGCGCAACACCGTGAGGTCGAAAGAGGCCTGCGGACAGGCCAGCGCCCGGCGCACCCGATCGGCGTCGCTCGCCGGATCGGCCAGCGACGGCGCGGGCACGACGACGTCGCGGCTGGTGACCGCCGGATCGGTCTCGAGCGGCTCATCGCCGGCGCCGGTGGCCAGTTCGGGACGTGCGACGGGCGCCAGCGACCGGGGCGCGATCTCGACGACGAGGTCGCCTCGCGCACGCACCCGGCAGGCGCGGATCCAGCGCTTGGCGGGGCGCTCCTCGCCTTCGCTGCCCAGTGCGACGTGCTCGACCTCGCCCGCGCTGACTTGCACGATGCAGCTGCCGCAGGTGCCGCGCCCGCCGCACGCGCCGACGATGCGCACGCCGTGCCGGCGCGCACTCTGAAAGACGCTCTCGCCCGGTTGGGAGGGAATCGACCGATCCAGTTGCGGAAAGTGCAACGACGCCGTGATGCCGGTCTCGGACATGGACGGCAACCTCAGGCAGCGCCCGCCATGGGCGCCGCGCCGGCCCTTCGGGCTTGTGCCCGGGCCACGACTCGGCACGTCGAACGTCTCGGGCACTCATCGCAGCGCGACCATTCGGCCGGCGGAAGGTCGATGCCCACGCCCAGGACCATCGACGTCGACTTGTGCGGGCGCATCAGCAGGCCCTCGTTCACCGTGACGCCGAGCGCCTCGGCGCCGGCCAGCCGCAGCACGGCCGGCTGCGCATCGAGCGCGAGCCCGGGGTCGCCTGGGCGCAGCTCTCCGGCCATCGATCGGCCTTGCCGCGTGACGTCGACGTACATGCGATCCTGCGCACGGCGCGATACCTCGAAGAGCAACTCGTTGGCCAGACTGTCCAGTGCCATCGCCAACGACGGGCGACCCTGGGCGAAGAGCGCACGCACCCGCTCCTCGATCCGCACGCCCAGCGTGCAGACCGCGCACGCCAGTGCGGTCAGCCGCCCCGAAGCCGGCAGCAGCTTCGGGGCGTGCAGGCTCTCGCCGCCGGCGTGCAAGGTCGCAGCAGGCGCAGCTTCGAGCGGCACGATCCGATAGCCGTAGGCGGCATCCACCAGCGATTCGTCCCGAGCGAGGCGCAGCGCCTCGGCGCGCAGCCGTTCGGCAGCGGGCGAGGTCCGCTCCTTCGCCAGGGTCGAGGCCCGGGCAGCCTCGCGCAACACGTCGAACCCGCGCACGAGCGGCATCGCGTTCAGCCAGCGCTAGTTGCCGCAGTCACGCGGCCAACCGCTCGGTCCAGCGCTTGCACAGCGTCACCGCCTCGACCGCGTTGACGCCGAATGCGTCGGCCCCGGTGTAGGCCCGAACGGTCTCGTCGATCTGGCCCCCGCCGATCATCACCTTGAAGCGCTCCCGCATGCCGGCGCGGTCGAAGGCTTCGATCGTCTCCTTCATCGAGTCGAAGGCAAGCGTCAGAAAGCCCGACAGGCCCACCACGTCGGGTTCGAACGCATCGATCTCGTCGATGAACTTTTGCACCGGCACGTCGATGCCGATGTCGCGCACCTCGAACCCGTTGATGTCGAGCATGAAGCTCACGATGTTCTTGCCGATGTCGTGCAGGTCCCCGTGCACCGTGCCGATCAGCACCTTGCCCAGCTTCG